>Ga0208758_100007_pt1 | contig 650422 bp, 557 predicted proteins | sample LakWasM116_HOW13_2_FD_183930 | JGI IMG/M metagenome (GOLD analysis project Ga0208758, IMG submission 183930) | Freshwater sediment methanotrophic microbial communities from Lake Washington under simulated oxygen tension - Sediment Metagenome... | ecosystem: Environmental > Aquatic > Freshwater... | reverse complement strand
GAGTTCCTGCCCTGGCATTGCGCCGGGCAGTTGGCACCTGCCTAATTACACTCCGCTTCCCAGCGGTGTGACAACATCATCTGGCATATCGACGTTCAGATCAATACGGCGCTGAGCGGACGCTTACAGTTCGACTACTGCTACTACTCCGTGCCGTTCCGTCTGGTGGGCGAGGCACTCTGGCTCAAAGCGAGTGACACCTTGGTGACGATGTACCTTGAACACGAGCCAGTCGCCACCCACGTACGTCTCAAGCACCGGGGGGATCGCAAGACCGTGCCCGACCACATGCCGCCGGAGGCGCAGGCATAGCTCCTGAAGGACACCAAATGGTGTATGGCCGAGGCCGAACGGGTGGGCCCGGCATGCGCGGCCATGGTCCGTGCAATGTTCGGCGACAAGGTACTGATCCGCATGCGCGCCGTCCAAGACGTGCTTGGACTGCAGAAGAAATACGGCGCCACCAGATTGGAAGCGGCCTACTCGCGCGCCAACCATTACGCCACGCCCGGTCTCAACGTCGTCAAACGCATCCTCGAGAAAGGCCTTGACCAGCAAGACTTGCTTGCGGCGTTCGACGCGCTGGCCAGCACCTACACCGAGGGCGGCCGATTCTACCGTGCCACCAATACCATCCTTCAATGAGAACGACCATGCATCCAATTCCAGAACTGACGTCCCTGCTCAAACAACTACGCCTGTCCGGCATCCTCGACTCGCTGGAGGCGCGCAACCGCGAAGCCATCGACCGTAAGCTGGCCTTCACCGACTTCCTGAGTCTGCTCATTCATGACGAAGTCGCCCGCCGCGACCAGAAGAAGCTGGCGCAGCGCATGCGCCGCGCCAACTCCCGCAACCAGAAGACACTCGACGGGTTCGACTTCAACCGCTTGCCCGGATTGAACCGCGCCGCCGTCCATGACCGGGCCACATGCCGGTTCATCGACGAGAAAGTGGCCGTCCTCATTGCCGGGCCCTGCGGCACCGGCAAGAGCCACCTTGCGCAGTGGCTGGGCCACGCCGCCGCGCGCCAGGGCTATGACGTGCTGTTCATCACCCAGACCCAGCTGATGGCAAGCCTGCGCACCGCGCAAGCGATGGGCACGTACGAACGGCGCCTGCAGTACCTCAGCAAGGTGGCACTGCTCATCATCGATGACTTTGGGCTGAAGCCGCTCCGTCCACCCGAGGACGAGGACTTCCACGATCTGATTGCCGAGCGCTACGAGAGAACGGCTACGATCTTGACGTCGAACCTCCACTTTGACGAATGGGGCGCGGCCCTTCGCGGCGAACAAGATGATCGGCGCGGCCACATTGGACCGCCTACGCCATGGCGCATATAAACTCGTCCTCGATGGGGATAGCTATCGTGCGCTGCCGCCAGCGTCGGAAGCATCCAAACCTCCAGTTGAGAAGGGCCTGACGGCATCGCCAAAATAAGAATTAATAAACGATATATATCGTTTATATAGTTTATGCAAATAAGGAGGAATTCATTGCGGGGCAATCCCGGCGTGAGTTTCCCTTCTTTACTTAGGCCGGCGCCACGCCTGGTCTAGAAAGCACGGCTTCGGCCACTCTGGGGCGCTGCCCCAGTCCCCGCACTGCCGTGGGCTGCCACTGGGAAGAAACCTCCCAGCGGCCGTTGCGCCACCTCGCGCTGGCCTCACATCGGGCGCTTGGGAGGCGCTCCTAGCAACAAATTGACAAGCAAAAGGACACCATTTACGTCAAAAACGATGTTGCCAAAACGTTCGAAATCCAGCATTCTTGCAACCCAGTTTGAGCCCCTGGAATCAGTGGTCAAAGTGGCGCCATTACGCCGGAAATGGGTGGCGCCTTAATGCCGGAAATTGACAGCAAGAAGAACTGGCTGTTCGCCGGCTCAGAACGGGCAGGCCGACGGGCCGCAGCAATCCAGAGCCTGTTCGCCACTGCAAAGCTTAATGGACTCCATCCTGCACACTGGCTCGCCGAAACACTCGAACAACTCCCAACCTGCCCAAATAGCAAGATCGACTCGTTGCTACCGTTCACAAACTCTACACAGCCATAAGGGCCGATGGAAGGTGGAGCGGCTGGACGCTTACAATTCTTACGAGTCACCTTGGATTTCAAGGTCGTCATCGACGATTTCCCACTCACCCGGTGCGCTCGTGGCCATTTGTTTAAACGGCGCCTTATGAGAGATGCCCTCGTGCTTCGGATCGTGACCCCATAGATGCATGTATAAGTATCTGTGAACCTCCAGTTTGCAAACGTTGGGGAACGCCGCAAGTAAGCCGCTTTTAATAAGCAAGCGTCGGAGCTCATCCTCTCGCGTGAATGCGAGGGAAATATAGAAAAAATATGACACCTCGATGTGGGTCAATTGCGATTGCAGCAGTAATCTGGGGTATGCTACGGCTACTTCCGATGGTTTTTGGTCTTCAATGTGGAGTAAAAGTAGTGTGAAGGTTTTAACCAGACGTCCTTGGTACGATAGTGACTGATTGATGAGTTCCGCATTTCGGAGGAACAGTCTATCAAGTACACGCTTATCTTCCTCGGATAAGCGCCGCCTTCTTAAATTTCTGGCTACTAATGATGGAACTGTGCCGGCGCGTTGTATTCGGATTAGTTTCAAAAGATTACTGTTTTCAGCTTGGATCGCTGTCAGTCCATCGCGAGTTTTTCCATCCTCCGAAATCCGAACTGAATCCACGCTGCCTTTGTAGAGGTGAAGTAACCGATGCAAAGTTTCTTCGTAACGTGCTGCGTGCAGATTGATTTTCTCCTCTTTCCAGTTCGCCTTTTGGTCGAGCGAGTCAGCTTCTTGTCTGCTAATTTGGAGTTGTTGGAAAAAAAGTGTAATCACTAATCCTGCGAAACCAAGTCCTGTGAAAAGCGAGGTAATCATGCCGAACGAGTCACCGTATTGGCCGCGTGATTCAATGCCATCTCCGAACAAAGGAGCATATATCACGAATAATAAAAACAGGCCAATTATGCTGAGAAGCGGAAGGATAAATGTGTACGTACGCGGGTGTGCCCCAATATGGATTTTGATGTCTTTGCGCTCCGTGTAGGCTAGAAGCAGCATCATGGCGATAGCGCAACCTACTGCTTTTGTTAAAAACATAGCGGTTCCCAAGCCAAATATACATAATGCCAGATGTCAAATTTGATAGCAATGTCAAGTTAGCGGCGCACTAGACGAGCAAAAGGCATCTACCAGAGGCGATCCCTGCGACGAAATCTCCAAGCTGAGGAACGAGCGGTATAACTTGTTAAGCGAAAAGATATTGAATTCAGCAGAACTTGTGGGGGAGCCTAATTTGTGACGACTTGTGCAGACCTGGACGGGCCAAAAGCCATGCCCTTATGCGTAAGTCCATATGAACTAAGAAAGTCGTTTACATTCAATGAGTTGTCAGAGGGCCTTGTAGACCTTGCCGAGATGGCGTTTACTCTTGCCTTTTGATTGCGGAGCATTGGATAAGGTAGCACAGCGGTGGACTAACAAGGAATCTGCTGGTCTGGATCTTGGCGATGTGCGCATCAACAAGAGGGCGAGGCATTGATGGACACATTTTCGGGCAAGCCGTAAGCGTCGGCTCAGCGTCGTCTTGAACCGGGAATCGAGTTGCGTGATGATGGCCTCATACCGTTGGGAAGCGGTGTGTTTCTAGGCAGGTGCCAACCGCCCGGCGCAATGCCAGGGCAGGAGCTCGTCAACGCAGTTGACGGGATGATCGGCGATGTGGGCTAGCACATGGCGCAGCCAGGCTGCGGGGTCGACTCCGTTCAGCTTGGCTGTCCCGATCAGCGAGTAGATGGTCGCTACGCGCTCACCACCGGTGCGCGCCGCAAACAAATAGTTGCGCCGGCCAATGGCGACGCCGCGCAGTGCACGCTCTGCTGCAGAGTTGTCGATTTCGATAGCGCCGTCGTCGCAGTAGCGTGTCAGGGCCGGCCATAGCCGCTAGGCGTTCGCTGCCACGCCTATGCACGAGGATTGAAGCTGCGCTGCGTCGGTTACTCGACGCCAACGCCTCTTTTGCGTTGAATGGCAAATGCACCACTAATCACTCAACGATGGCCTTGTACCTTGGCCGGAATGGGCGCGACGGCGCAGCGCCGCCGAGGAAGGCCTTCGCAAAAGAGTGCGGTATGGTTGTCACCTCCGACCGAAAGCCCGTCATCCTCGCGCCAAGGCGGCACCAGGTGGGGATCCAAGCGATCGCTGCTCATAGATGACTTGGGTTCCACGCGGGGGGCGCCGAGTCCTGCGCTAAAATGGCGGATTTAAGGTTCGCGGCAAATGCATTCTTCCCCTTTTACGACACGCTGGAGGGGCAGAAAGGCGCGGATCGACATTCGCTAACGCGACAGACCCCGCCTCAGTCCATTTTGTCCGCTGACGCCAGCAATGACGCCAAGGCGCATTCGAACAGCGGCGTGGCCGCCAGAAAACTAACGCGGCCACTGTAATACAGGCGCAGGAATAAGCGCAGGCTGATGATCGACGATGTGGCCTGTCCGTCGAGCGTCAGCACGATATTGGCAGCGTTCGCATCGATCCAGTTGAGTCGGCCCAGATGGCGCTCTTCATGCAACGTCATGGCGATGGCGATGCCGCTTCGTAAGCGCTCCGTCACGATCTCGCTCGACTCAAGTGGCAAGGCCCCGTGTGCCCTTGAACCTGTCCCCGCGTGACTTGCTCGACCAGGATTTGCCGCGCAGGTTTGAGAAAATTCTGGCGCGCTACCAGCTCGCACCGTCCTCGTTTTGCCTGGAGATTACCGAAAGCGCCATCATGGACGACCCGATCCGCGCCTAGCTAACGCTGGAACGCCTGCATGCGATGGGTTTTTCCCTGTCGATTGACGATTTCGGCACCCGGTATTCCTCGTTGGCATATCTGAAGCGCCTGCCGGTCGATGATCTGAAGATCGAAAGTCCTTCGTTCTGAACATGGAACACGATATCGATGACACCAAGATCGTCCGGTCCACCATCGACCTAGGCCACAACCTGGGCTTGCTGGTGGTCGCCGAGGGCATCGAAAGCGAGGCAGTATGGCGCTTGCTAGCGGCGCTTGGATCCGACCAGGGGCAAAGATATTTTATGAGGCGTCCCATTCCCGGAGACCAATTCATCGACTGGATGGAAGCATGGCGCGCGCCCACGTTGCCAGCCTCTGTGAGCCCAGCCCACCGAGTTAAGCCATTTCAGCAGTTTTTCTGAAGGACGAAAGCGAGGGAAGGTGGGAAGTTCCTCTGACACTCCCACCAGATGGGAAGTGTGCTTGTATGACCCTGCTTACGCAAGCCTACCTGTCCGCGCCTGCGCCACGTCCCCGCTTGTCTTCGAACATTGCAGCGTCCGCAGCCTGGATCATCTCCTCGATCGACTTGGCCGTATCGTGCGCAAAATGGCTGACGCCGACGCTGTACTCGATCTCGTAAGGCTTGTTCGAGCTACCGTTAAAGTTCGCGGCCGCCGTTGTGAACCTGTCCAAAACAGCGCTGATGCGGCTTTCGTCCGAATCGAGCAGGAACACGACGAACTCGTCCCCGCCGAGCCGGGCGATCACATCGCAATCGCGAAACGAGTCGAGCATGATCGCCGCGAACGACACCAGGGCGGCGTCACCCTCGTGGTGGCCATGGGTGTCGTTGATTGCCTTGAACTTGTTCAGGTCAAACAACAAAAGCGAGAACGGCAACGCCTTTCTGCGGCATAGCTTCAAGCTGTGATCAACCAAGGTCAGGAAACCTCGGCGATTGGAAATCAGCGTCAGCGGATCGAGCGTCGCCAGCTGGATCGATTTGATTTCCTGCTCAATCATTTCGCCCAGGTCGCGCAGCAACTGCCGGTCTTCTTCATCCATTTCCCTTGGCTTGGAATCGATCAGACACAACGTCCCGATATTGATGCCTTGCCTGAGCTTGAGCGGGTAGCCGGCATAGAAGCGGATGTTCGGCGCGTCGGTGACCAGGGGATTATCGTGGAAGCGTTCATCCGCCAGCGTGTTGGGAATAATGAACAGCCCGTCGTGATTGATCGCGTGGCCGCAGAAGGAGACTTCCCTGGATGTTTCGGAAACCTCGAGTCCTTGCGCCGATTTGAACCACTGCCGGTCTTCATCGATCAGACTGACCAGCGAGATTGGCACCCCGAACAAGCGCCTGGCCATCCGTGTCATGCGATCGAAGCGCTCTTCATGGGAACTGTCGAGGATGGCGAGTGCCCGCAGCGCGTGCAGTCGCTCTGCTTCGTTTGAGGGGATTTCTGGACTTTTCATGTCGGCGCTGTGCTTGGCGAAAATCGGGTTGGACCAGGGCGATACGTTGTTGGGTTGCGGCAATGAAAGGCACAATACCACATCGCACAGCGGCGTGGCGGCGATGGAAGCGGCTTGCCCATAGGCGAACTGCGCGTTGAAGTCGGCACTTGGGTCCCTCGCTAAGCTGTGTCAACGCTCGAATATAATCAGGTAGGCAGTTGCTTGTACCGTGGTGCCAGGTGGGATCAGGAAGCACATGGTCGAAGTTCAGCCTTGCTAGCTTTTGCATTCCACTCGGCAGCGTCGCAACTGTCACGGAAATGCGGACTTCCATCGCAGGAAATTGCACTTTCGTCGCACGGCCGCACAGCGCAGTTCGGACAGCTTAGGCTCCGTTCCCACAAGACCATCACAAGGAGAACAGTATGAGCCCACCAATCTTGCTGCCGGCGGAGGTTGCGGTCAACACGAGCCGCTGGTTCGGCCGCGCACGAAATTATCCGATTTACAGCATGCCCTGGTTTCGCTATCGCAGCGTGGCCATGCTCAGCGGGGCCTTGCTGGTCATCATCGTATTCATGGCGATGATCGGAGCGAGTCAATGGACGGCGCCCATCCGGTCCATCGATCTGGTCAAGGGATTCCAGGCGAGCCTCATCTACGTCGTCACTGCAGTGGCGGCGGTGCTGATCGGTCCGGGACTAGCCGTGCTGGTGCGTCGCCTGCGGTGGCACCGCCATGTCGAAACTGCCGCGCTGCTGGCGGTCCTGCTGCTCGGAATGTTCATCTCGTTCGGCGTGATCATGAAGCAGGCCTACTACATTCACAGTCGTCCCAGTTATAACAGTGAGACGGATGCCATGGTGCAGGACCGTGCGGCGCCGTTGATGTTCGACGTCAGCGTGAAACGGCTCGCCGCGACGGCGTATACAGGCCTGCTCGACCCGGCGCGGGCACAACGATACACAGAAGCGTATGAACGTTATGCACGCCACTTCAATCTCCCCGAACGCGTCGTCGACGGCTGGCCGGATTTCATGAGCGATGCCGACCGGCGCCTGATCGCCAGGCTGCGCGCACCAACCACCAGATCGGCGGAACGCAGCTCGCTACAGCAAGCGTACGTGGAACTGCTGGAAAGAAGTCGACAGAAAATGTTCGACATGATGTGGCGCGCCGACCTGCAAGCACGCCAGCCCGGCCAGACGCGCAGAAATTTAACGCCGGAACATCTCGCGGCCGATCGCGCGCTGATCGATGCGATGCAAACCGACGTTCCAGCGGCGGGGCTTCCCGACAAAACCCTGGCGCGGAAAACACATTTGCTGAGCTCACTGGCCGTGATGGTGGCGCAATTGTCGCTGCTGGCCTGGCTGGGCGGTGTGTTCGACCTGATCCCGTTTGTGCGTCAGCGCGGCATGCTCGGCGATGTTCATGCGAAACAGGAGCTCGAGCGTGCACGTGCAGCCCGCAACGACGCCGAGATGCGCCTGTCGGTGCTCGCGGCCCAGGTCGAGCCGCACTTTCTGTTCAATACACTGGCAAGCGTGCGCTCGGCGCTGGCCACCGATCCGCAACGCGCCGGCCACATCATCGATCACATGGTGGAATATCTGCGTGCAACGATCCCGCAGATGCGCCAGCATGCCGCCAGTAGCAACGTCATGCTCGGCACCCAGCTCACCGCTATCCATGCCTACCTTGCGCTGATGCACGAACGCATGCAGCGCCTGCAGTTCAGCGTTCAGGCCGAGCCCGGGCTGGAGAAAGCACTGATTCCACCTGTGATGCTGATCTCGCTTGTCGAGAACGCTGTCAAGCATGGCGTGGAGCGCAAGATCGGCGAAGCGCGCGTCGATGTGCGCGCACGCAGGGCAAGCGTGGACGGAGAAGACCAGCTGGAAGTGTCCGTGCTCGACGACGGTGTCGGTTTCGGTTCGACATCGTCGGGGAGCGGCATCGGGCTCGCCAACATTCAGGAACGCCTGCGCACCCAGTTCGGCCAGCGCGCCAGTCTGGAACTAAAGGCCCGTCCGGCTGGCGGCGTTGCCGCTACACTGCGCGTGCCGCTATCATTTCAAACCTGAGGACAGTCCTATGCCTACCGCGATCATCGCCGACGACGAAGAACTTCCGCGCAGCGAACTGCGCCGCCTGCTGGCCGAGGTGTGGCCCTCCCTGGGCGTGCTCGCCGAGTGCGAACATGGCACCGATGCCTTGGAAGCGATCGATCGCTTCCAGCCAGACATCGCGTTTCTCGACGTGCGCATGCCGGGCCTGTCGGGGCTGGATGTCGCGAAGGTGGCGGGCGCACGCTGCCGCGTGGTGTTCGTGACGGCCTATGACGAGCACGCCTTTGAGGCCTTCGAGACAGGTGCCATCGACTATCTGCGCAAGCCAGTGGCGCGCGCGCGGCTGGAGCAGACTTGCGCGCGCCTGCGCGAGCGGCTGGAGCTGCCGCCGCCGGACGTTAGCGTTCTTATGAACGAGCTGGACAGGCGCCTGCGCGGCGATGCTGCACGCATTCGCTGGATCAGCGCGAGCGTCGCCGACACCATCAAGATTATTCCGATCGACGACGTCCTGTACTTTCAGTCGGATGAAAAGTACACCCGGGTCGTGACGGCTGATGACGAGGCCTTGGTACGCACGCCGTTGCGCGAACTGGTCGAGGGTCTCGACCCTGACCAGTTTTGGCAGGTACACCGTAGCGCGGTGGTGCGGGCAGCGGCGATTTTCCGCATCAGGCGCGATGAACTCGGGAAAATCACGATCGCGCTGAAAGACCGGCCCGAAGTTCTCAGGGCCAGCCAGGCTTATGCATGGCGGTTCAGGCCAATGTAATTGAGGCCGCTAGGTGCGCACTGAAGTTGCCACAAGCGGCGCCAAACTGCTGGTGACTCGAGGCGCGAAAATCGATGCCGGTGCCGGCAATTGGCCGCCACGGGTAGCGATCTGAAAGTGTCTTTAAAGCTGTCGGGCCGCCCGGCGCGCCGCTGCTATCCAGAGCCTGTTCGCCACCGCCCAGCTGGATGGGCTAAATCCGGCTTAATGGGTGGCTGATACGCTTGAGAAACTGCCCAGTTGCCCCGACAACACGATCGACTTCCTGCTACCGTCCACAAACTCTACCGCCATCTAGAGAGCGTGGGGGGGGGGCCGCTGGATGCCTATGACGACCATTCGCGGCTGCTTCCTGCACCGCGGCGTGGAGATACCGGGGACCTACGGCTCTATGCCCATCGACCGGAAAACGGACGAGAGCCAAATTTGTGTCTTGCAAAACATGTTGTTGTTTTTGTGATAATTGGATAGAAATTTCGATAATTTATGCGGCATTATTCTCTCGGGTCGTGCACCGTCTGATGCTGCCACCGTTTCTGATGCTTGAGCACCCTGTTACGGTCTGGAGCGCCCCACCTGGTTCATGCGCAGGCCGGCAATCTCGCAGGCGCTAAATGCCCTTCGGCAGCTTTTCCATCGACGGCATGCCTAGCCTCAGGTCGCAGCAGTTCTGGCCGTCAATGGCGACCGCAGCATCAAAGTCGATTTCATCCAGTAACTACCATGCATCGAAATCAAGGAGCGCGACCATGAGAATCACCGAGCTGTGTGCGAATTGGCAGGAGCTGATGGACTTATACCCATCATTTAAATGCCTGCGAGCCAACCCGTCGCGGATCTTCACCGAGGGATCACTAAAAGCACTCTACCCGGCACTAAACTCTACCGAGCTTGGGACGGTGATGGCCTTGTTCGGCAGCACGGCCCAGGAAGTTGCGACGCTGCGCCACGATCTTGCCACGCTGATCGGCGTTGGAAAGGGCAGCAACGGCCTGACCGCGCAAATGCCCAGCTTTGTGGCGAAGTTCTCGTTCGACCACGTCGCTTGGATGAACGACCCGATGTTCATCAGCAAGATGTGCACGTGTGTGAACCATGCCCGGGCTCTGGGCACGGCAGTCGTGAACGCTTTCAGTGCGCAAACGGACAGCATCGATTACCGCGTGCTTTGCGAGGCCATGAAGTTTCACTTTCTTGTGGGACCCGACGACGATACCTGGGACGATATCCGTCAGCGGATGATTATCACCCGCACTGGTTTGGCAGGCTCTTTCCGACTGGCCGCCACGGCAAAAGACACTGACTTTGCCGGCTATGTAAATACCAAGGCCGCGTCGACGAATTTTCCGCAGTCACCGAACACGATATCGTGGCGCGACGGGTATAACCGCGAGCTGGTGAGCGGCAGCATCCACATTGACTACGGTCTGTTCAAGACTCCGCCCATCGCCACAGCGCGAGGCACAGGGTATTTGCTGAAGCAGCTAACCATTGCCGCCATCATCTTCCATGAGGCCACGCACCGGTGGGTTCAGACTGATGACGACTCAGGCTACCTGTGGGAAGCGCCGTACCACCGGGCCTATCCCGACGTGCGCCTGAACAACGCCGACTGTTACGCATGGGTCGCCGCTAGCGTGTGGCTCGGACGCGTCATCAAGAGCGAGACGGACCCGGAGGTGATGATGTGACCCTACTGAGCCTGGCAGCCTGACGTTCAGCGGGCCGACTACGAGCGGCTGGCGGCGTCACTTTCCATCGCAGGTCGGTGCCGGGTAGTGTTTTCGAAAGGCAGCCGCGAGCCGTTGCCCGCTATCGGGTCAGGTCAGAAATCTTCCGATTATCTCGGCCCTCCAGCATGCTCGACCGAGCTCATCGATCGCGCTGCAGGCTCAAAGTGACGCGCCTCAACCTTCGCGGCAACGGGCGGATACCAGCGCGCACGCAGCCGCATGAACGGCGTCTCGACCAGCCTGTACAGCAGCCAGCCGCCGAAGATGCCAGCCGCCATCACCCCAAAAATCGTCAGCGGCGCACCCGGGTCGATGCCCCGACTGAGGAGCTCTGGGCGCAGCACCATGAACACCGGCTTGTGCACCAGGTAGACAGCATAAGACCACAGCGCCAGGCTCGCCGCGCCAGGAATGCGGACCCGGTTCAGCAACGAGCCTGAACTGAGCGCCGAGCATGTCAGCAGGGCGAAACTGGCCGCCACCAGCGAAAACCCGAAGGTGGACGCCATGAAGGCGGTCGGTGCTTCGTTCATCACCCCATACAGCACGCCCCCTGCCATGGCCAGACCCGCCAGCAGGAACGTGTTCCCGAAGCGCAGCAGGCGTGTAAATGCCGCGCCGTGAAAATTCTTCAGCATGGCAATGGTGACTCCCGGCAGAAGCTCATCGAAACGGCAAAGGCTCGAGTAATACACCGGCGCCGCAAACACATCCTTGCCATCCATGAACGCCATGCCCCGCGCCGCCATGCCCGTCGCGATGGCGGCCAATAACGCAGCCCACAACAGGCGTGGCGAGCGCCTGCTACCCACCAGCAGGATTACTGCCAGCGGAAGCACCAGATAAAACTGCTCCTCGATGCAGAGCGACCAGGAGTGGGTGAACGTCTCGCCGTAGTTCAAGCCGATGTTCTGCGTAAAGGTCAGAAACCGCCAGAGCGGCGCTGTGCTCTTGCCGGTAAGTGGATTCTGCGGCAGCACCAGCGGCAGCAGCAGATACACCGCCAGTACCACGTAATAGTTGGGCAGCGTGCGCAGCAGCCGGCGCGCGAAAAAGGTTTTCAACGACAGGCGCTCGCCCCGTGCCGCAGGGCCCAGCAGCTGGTTGCCGATCAGGTAGCCGCTCAGCACGAAGAACAGGTCAACGCCGGCCCACCCGATGCTGCCCATGATGCCGAAGGTCGGGGCCTGGCTGACGAAGCCGTTGTAGTGGGACATCAGCACCAGCGCAATGGCGAGCGCGCGCAGGGTATCGAGCCCGTCGAGCCGGGTTTCTTTCAAATCAGTGTGGATCATGCGGTTTTCTTGTTGAAGTGTTGGAGTGCATTTACCAGCGCCGGCATATAAGTGCGGCTGGCGCGCAGCAGGCTGCCGTCGCGCAGGCGCAGCAGGGCGTCGCGATTGGTGAGCGAGCGTAGTTCGGTAATCATGTCCAGGCGCACGATGGTGGAGCGGTGCACGCGCTGGAACAAGCGGGGGTCGAGCTGGGTAGCCAGGTGATGCAGTCGTTCACGCACCAGCCAGGTCTTGCCGTTCACGTGCAGGTTGGCGTAGTCGCCTTCGGCCTCGATGCGCTCGACCTCGGCCGCAGCCACCAGCACGGTGTTGATGCCGTTACGCACCGTGAATGTGCTGGTCCATGGCCTGGCGGCCTGCGCAGGGCGGTCACGGCGCCGGTAGGGAAAGGCCAGCTGGGCGCGGTCCAGGGCTTCATCCAGGCGTTCGTCGTCGATCGGTTTGAGCAGGTAATCAAGTGCCGCGAGCTCGAAGGCTTGCAAGGCAAAGCCGTCGTGTGCCGTCAGGAGGATGGCCATCGGCCGCTTTGCCGGCGCCAGGCCCGCCAGAACGTCGAGCCCGCTTTTGCCCGGCATCTCGATGTCGATGAAAACCAGGTCCGGGCATGCGGCGGCGATGCCGGCGAATGCGCTGTCGCCATCGGCATATTCGGCTACCAGCTCGAAGCCGCTGCGCCGGGCCAGCCTGACCTTGACCGCCAGCCGGGCGAGCGGTTCGTCGTCGACGATCGCCACCCGAATATTCTCGGCGCGGTTCGCAGCAGGGATCACGCCGCAGCCTCCAGGGCGCGCAGCGGCATGGCAAGACGCACACCGAAGCGGCCGTCCGCATCCCAGCCTGCATCGACCTGCTGATCCTGGCCGTACAGGTGGCGCAGGCGCTCCGACACATTGGCCAGGCCGATTCCGCAGCCCGGCTTGGCCGGGCGCTGGCCGTCGTTCTGAATGTCGACCAGCAGGCGCGCGCCCAGGCGTTCGACCCGGATGTCCAGCCGCCCCGGCGTCGCCAGTGGCGCGATGCCGTGGCGAATCGCGTTTTCCACGAGCGGCTGCAGCATCAGGTAAGGCACGGCACTGTCCAGCAGATCGGGGCCGGCCTTCATGGTCAGCTTGAGCCTGTCGCCCAGGCGCGCCTGTTCGATCTGCAGATAGGAATCGAGCAGTGCCAGTTCCTCGGCCAGGGAATGCTCGTGGCGGCCGTCGTGCGCCAGTGTGGCGCGCAGAAAATTCGACACCGCGCCCAGCATGCGGTTGGCATCGCGATTGGCGCCGGCAGCTACCAGCGCCGAGATCGCGTTCAGTGAATTGAACAGGAAGTGCGGGTTGACCTGCAGGCGCAGCGCACGCAGTTCGGCGTTGCGGGTGTCGGCCAGGGCCTGCGCCAGTTGCAGCTGGGTGCGCTGCAGGGAATCGTAGTAGACCGCCACCGCGTGCGTGGCGCAGAAGGCGATCAAGGCCAGCCAGCAGCTGTCCAGCCCATAAATGAGTTCGCTCCAGCGGTAGCCCTTTTCCAGCCCCAGCCCGATGGCAAGGCGCTGTCCCATCAGGGCGTTCGCCAGCGACATGGCGTAGCTGACGATCAGCAGGATGGGCGTCATGCGCAGCCAGCGCCACTCGCGCCGCCACATGGCGCGCTGCAGCAGCGCCAGCGGGACCAGCCAGGCCAGGCAGGCCACGAAGTACAGCGTGCGGAAGGCGGTCGAGTGGCCGTGACCGACGGACGGCAGTCCCAGGATGGCCATGCAGACGACCACGGGCAGGGCGGCGAGCACGGGGACGAGCAGGGGCGTTTCGATTTTCACGCTAAATTGTCGAGACTTGATAACGCAGCAATTCTATCGTTTTCTTTGACGGCCTCAGTCGCCCATGGAAAACAGCATCGAGCTGATCTTCCAGCCGTTTTCGGCGCGCACCATCTGCCAGCTCTCGCTGCCGCGGTTGGTGACTTTGCCGTCGACTATGAAGTCGAAGTCGAACCACACCGCACCCACCGTGCCATTGGTATCGATGCGCACCCTGTAAAAGCGCTCCTCGATGGGCTTCTTCTCCGTTTGCACAAACTCGGCAAATTTCTTCCAGGTGGAAGGGACGACCCTCTTCGCCTCCGGTTTTTTAGCCTTGACCGCTGTCCAGAGTGCTTCGTCGGCCACCGAGAGCCAGCTGTTGTGGTCTTGCAGGAAGAGGCTGCTCAGGGTCTTGCCGTCGTGGGCGATGATGGCCGCCTTGAACTGCTCGACGACCTGGTTGATGGCTGCGACATCCGCGGGATCGTTGCTGGCGGCTTTGGCCGGGCTGTACATGAACAGGGAAAACAGGATCGTACAAATGAAAAGGCGCATGGGAGCTCCCGCAGTTGGTGAGTTTCCACTTTAGTTTGGCAGCCGGGCGGCGGTCCAGCGCCATGCGGCGAGCCGTGCACGCGCTGCGATGAAGCGGTGGCAGGCAGGGTTGGGCCGGCGCTCAAGGCCTGGCTCGGCCCAACGCTGGCAGTCATCTGCTGTTCAGGCAAGCATGACAGGCGCAGCGCCGCTGCGCACAGCCGCCGCATTCAGGTAACGACTACCGGTATCTCTGTGATTGACTCATCCAGATTCAGCTTCGACAGCAGCACATCGAGCGCAGCCAGCTCGGCCGGCTTGGTCAGATGATGGTCGAAGCCAGCCTGTCGCGAGCGGCCCCGGTCATCCGGCGCTCCCCATCCCGTCAGTGCGATCAGGACGATCTTCTCCTGGCCGGACATTTTGCGAAGCGCCAGCGCCGCTTCGTAACCGTTCATTCCGGGCATACCGATGTCCAGAAACGCAATCTGCGGTGCGAAGTCTTTCGCAACCTGTAGCGCTTGCAGGCCATTGAAGGCAAGGGCGACTGTATGTCCTTTCATCTGCAAAATGGTGCCCAGCATCTGAGCGGCATCGGCGTTGTCATCGACGACCATCACGCGGAGTAGCGCGCCGCGCTGTTCAGTCGGAATCGGGAGCGTCTTGGCGGCTTGCGCGAGGGTCTCACGCGCCAGCGGAAGCCGGACCGTGAAGCAGGCACCCTGATTCATCCCACCGCTGGTGGCCGCGACTGTTCCGCCATGCATGTCAACCAAGTGGCGCACCAGGGCCAAGCCAATACCAAGGCCACCCTGGGAACGAATGATATCGCGGCCCACCTGATTGAACATATCGAAAATAATCGACAGCGAATCGTCGTCGATACCGACACCATTGTCCGTGACCGAAATGACGGCTTCGTCCTGCTGACGGTGTGCCGACACGGTGATCTTGCCGCCGCTCGGCGTGTATTTCGCTGCGTTGTTGAGAAGATTGGCAAAAATCTGAGCCATCCGGGTCGGGTCCGCGTCGAGCACCATTAGCTCATCCGAAATATCAAGCACCAACGCGTGCTTGCCGGCCTCGATCAATGGCAGGCTCGTTTCAATGGCGCTTGCCAACATGGTTTTCAGCTCGGCGTGCTGCTTGCGCAACTCAACCTTGCCTCCACTGATCCGCGCAATGTCCATCAGGTCATCAATCAAATGCACCATTTGATCGACCTGGCGGTCCATCATCGTCAGTACCTTTGTCACCATCTCCGGGTTCTCACGGCTCATGCGCATCACGCTCAATCCGCTCCGGATCGGCGCCAGGGGATTGCGCAGCTCGTGCGCCAGCGTGGCCAGAAATTCGCTTTTGTGACGATCAGCTTCGGACAGGTCGGCGGCGAATTGACGCAGGCTTTCTTCGTTGCGTTTGCGTTCAGTGATGTCATTGAACACCACGCCGATGCGATTACTGTCAGCGCCCCCAATCCGGCAGGCATATACATCGAACCAGCGATCGTAGGGGACCGAATGATCGATAAAGCGGGCCGGTTCGCCACTTCTCACCACCGTTGCATAACGGTCGATCCAGCGCTGTTCAAACCCCGGCGCGATGGTTTTCAGCGTGCGCCCTTCACAATTGCGCAGCCCCGTATGCTTTTCAAACGCGGGATTGGCTTCCAGCACCAGGCAGTCGACCGGATTCGCATCGCTATCGACGATCAGCTGGAGGATGCAAAACCCTTCGTCAATGGACGTCAACAGCGTCTTGTAAAGTTCCTGGCTTTTGCGCAATTCCAGATCCGCATGCATGCGAGGGGTCTGATCCACGCCGTGCGCCAGGATCCCGGTAATGGCGCCCTTGGCGTTGCGTAGCGCTGTATAGGTCAGGTCGATGAAGCGTTTTTCTGCCGGCGCGTCCGGTACCCGTTGCAAGTAAATAGGCAGATCCGCGCCGATGAAAGGCTCGCCGGACTGATAGACATGATCCAGAAGCGCAATAAACCCCTGTTCCACCACTTCAGGCAGTGCGTCGACGACAGACTTGCCGATCAGGTCGGCGCGGTTACCCACCAGTTGCAGATAGCGGTCGTTAATCAGTTCAAACACATGCTCCGGCCCGCGCAGGACGCACATGAATGCAGGCGCCTGCTTGAAGATTTCAGCGAGACCTTGCGTTTCAATGAAGCCTGCGCTGCCAGCGAGGTCAGGTGCCGTGGGTGCGTGTTCGTATTCAGATTGCATGTGCGCCTCTACGCCAGAATGCCATTCACTGGCAACGATTGGGGGGCGCTCATCTAGGCCATGTCACTGCGGATAGAGATAATGCCCGGCTCGCAATGAATTTCTGGTCCAAGCCGTGCAGGTTTTCACCCTGCCGGCGCCAGAAGACGCGATGTGACGTGATTGCTCCGTGGAACTCAGGAGTGCAGTGAGTGTACGCGATTTATCCCCGCGGCGCGCGATAATTCCAGGGGGGAGGGGATCCTGGGTTGGCTAACGGCGCACTTCGCCAAGGAAGCCCTGCAATTCTGCTCGTGCCCGCATGGCGGCTCCTTCTTCAGCATAGACGCCAAGTTCCAGGGGGCGCCTGCCATCAAGGGTGAGTGCAAGCCAGTAGCTTACCGCGCCGTCCTCGGCCCGGTAGGATCCCAACTCGATGCTGCGCAGCTCGTCGAAACCGAATTCTTGTTCCCTGTGGCCCATTGCGGGGGCGTATTTTCCCTGCGTGATGCGGCGCGTGCGGGCATCGAACACCAATGACAGCGTTGGCTTGAACAAGGCGAGCCACAAACAGTAGCCGGCGAAGGCGCAGAATGCCAGCAGTCCAATTACGCAGGCGAGCAATTGCGCTACATGGGAGGCATTGTCGATTGCCTCCATCTGGAGCCCCATGACGGGGAAGAATGCCGACGCGCCAAGGGAAATCAGACCGGCGCAGATCAATACCGTGCGAGGTCCGGTCAGCTTGTTCGTCTCGGAATAGCGCAATTGGTCGCCTACGCGCATGAGCGTGAAGTTCATGGGATTCCCCGTCGCTTTCAACTTGTTTATTCTAAGCCATACGTTGCGGACAATGATCCATCATGGGATCGCGCCCTTTGCGCTAGCAATGACGTTACGCGGCAAGGGGCGGGCTTCGCGCGGCGGGAGCTCATCTGAGCGGTTTAGCTCAAGGACGCCCGCCCGCATAAGCCAGCGGCACTATTGCATTCTCGACAGCGGGCTGGCATTCTGCAACCCTGAACAAAACCAGAGCTTCGCTGATCAACGTGTCCGTCACAACAGACCGACAACGAAAGCACAATAGACGATGAGCTTGTCATTTCACATTGATTACAACGGCGAGTGCGAAGAGGCATTCAATTTTTATGCATCGTGTCTGGGCGGGACGATTGGTACGATGCTTAAAATCGCAGATTCACCGATCCCGGCATCACCGACGCGTCCGGGGCGCCACGTTGTTCATGCAAATATCTGTATCGACGGGGTCGAACTGGCAGGCGCCGATGTCGAAGCACATAACTACAAGAGGCCCACAGGCTTCTACGTCTTGCTCGGTGCTGATTCGGAAGAAAAAGTCGATTTCTGCTTCAGGGCGCTGGAGACCAACGGGCAGGTCATCCTGGCGCCGCAGCGGACATTCTGGTCTCCCCGCTATGCCATTGTGGTCGACAGGTTTGGCGTACCGTGGAAGATCAATTGCGGAACGTGACATCTGCTTCGGGGCGGGTGCTGTCGTCGTAACAGCCCACGACATTTTCAACTGGGCAAGCTGCTATCCTGTAACAAGTTGCCGAGGTCGGCCGAGTACCGTCTTTATACGGCGCCTGTCCGCATGGACCACACGGTGCCAGTTTATGCAGTTCCCAGCAGCGGCAGCGGCGTCACCGTCACCTGCACATCCAGCTCCTGCTGCCCACCGCCAAGCACAATCCCGCGCAGCGGCGTAACGTCGCTGAAATCCCGTCCCCATCCCAGCGTGATGTGCTCGTGCTGCACCAGGCAGCGATTGGTCGGGTCGAAATCGATCCAGCCAAGCGCGGGGCAATACACCGATACCCAGGCATGCGAAGCATCCGCCCCGATCAGGCGCGGCTTACCGGCAGGCGGATGCGTCAGGATATACCCGCTCATATAACGCGCGGGCAGGCCGATGCTGCGCAGGCAGCCGATCATCAGCTGGGCGAAATCCTGGCACACGCCGCGCCGGCCGCGCATGACCTGCTCCAGCGGCGTTGAGATGTCGGTCGCCTTGTCATCGAAGTCGAAGTCGTCGAAGATCCGCTGCGTCAGTTCCAGCGTCGCGTCTAACTGCGGCCGGCCCGGTGTGAAGCTGGTGCGCGCGTACGCTTCCAGTTCGGGGAAGATGGTCACGTGCGGCGATGCATACAGATAGCGGCATGCTTCCAGCGTCTGCGCGCCTTTTTCCTTGCCCATCATGTCGCGCACGCTTTCCCATGGCAGCATCCCGGCGATCTGCGCCAGGCCGGGGCGCGCATGGAGCGCGACCGTCGATTCGGCATGCACCAGCAGGCTCGCGTGCGGTACCGTAATCGCGACATGCGATGTGCTGTTGCCGAAGTAATCGGTACCATCACGCGTTTCACTGGTGGCGGGGTCCAGCCAGATCAGGTGCGATTCGGTCTGCTGATAGCGAAACGCGCGCGGCGTCATGTGCAGGTAGTGCTGCGACAGGGTGACAGTGCTGCGGTATTGGTAGCGCGTCTCGTGCACCACGCGGTAACGCGCGCACACCTTGCTGCTCGCTGGCGAATCGCTCATGCTGTGCGGCTCCTGTGCTGGTCTTCGCCGGTGTAGCTGAAAAACCGCTCGCTGATCTGCTCGGACAGCGCCGCGCTGGCGGATGCGATCCGGTTCAGAAGCTCGCTCAGCACAGCGTTGCCGTAATTGAGATCGGCGCCAGGTTCGAGCGCGCTCAGTTCGCGCTGCAGGGGCGCCAGCAGCTCTCCGCCGCAGGCGCCATGGGTTTGGGCGATCTTGCCCAGCGCACCCTGGATGCCGATGATCTGGAACAGAATCGAGCGGGGATTGGTCTCGTCGCGCAGTAGCAGGTCCAGCACTGGCAGCCACTCCGGCTGGGCGCGATAGCGTGCGCGGTAGGTGATGATGCTGTCGGACAGTTCCAGCAGCCATTCGAGGTTGCCGTTTTCGTCCATCGCGAGCGCGCGCCGCAGCACGACGCACTGAAATTGCAGGCGCTCCAGGCGGCGCCCGATCGACATGAAACGCCAGCCGAGATCGCGCGTCATGCCGTCCAGCGCGAAACCCGCGAGTGTCATTAGCGAAGACGCCGCGTCATCGAGTAACGTCATCACTTGCGACTGGGACGGGCGCCCGTCCGGGATGTCTGCGCTTTGCACCATGCGGTTGAGGGAGCGCCAGTTGTCGACGGAAAAACGCTCGTGCAACTGGCCGGCGATGCGGTGCAACTGCTGCTGCTGGCGCGCCAGTCCCGGCACGTTGGGCGAGACCACGGCCAGCAGCAAGGCTTCCTCCATTTGGGCATCGGTGAAAATCGGCGCGGGCGGGGCGGCGGCCTGGGTCTGGGACGTACCGGTCTGGCTTTGCGACTGGGACGAACGCGCCGCCTTCGCCCGGCTGTCCGCGTCGATCAGCTGAAAGTGGATGCACAGCGCTTCGACTGTGGGCCATTCCGCGCCGCGCTGATCGAAGCGCACATTGAACAGGAAATTAAGCGCAACGCGCAGCAGGCGCGCGGTGTTGTCGCAGCGTTCGGCGTGGCGTCCGAACCACAGCAGATTTTCCGCCACGCGGCTCGACAGGTTGGTGTCTTCGCGCACCAGGTCGGCACTGGTGATGCTGCGCTTCTTGCTGCGCTGGGGTGGCACGCTGGCGCGCGCCTGGACCCAGGTGTCCTTGCTGGCGCCGCCCATCTGCATGGTCAGCACGCGCGCATCGGGCCCGGTCGCGACGCGGGTCAGGCCGCCCGGCATGACGACATAGCCGTTCGGCGTGGCGCACGCGAACACGCGCAGGCCGACGGCGCGCGCCTGCAGGCCCGGCGCCGGTGCCACCTTCCAGACTGGCGCCTGGGACAGGCGCACCAGTTCCTGGGCGATGTAATTGTTCGGATTGGCGCGCAGGGCGGCGATGAAGTCGGCGCGCGCGGCGCCGGCCAGGTCCTGGCCAAACACGGCAAACTGGGGCAACTGCGAAAAACTGGGCTTGATGACGAGGCGGTCCAGATTGGCGATCACCGCTTCCAGCGCGGCCGGCTCGCCGCACCACCAGGTGGCTACCGACGGCATTTTCAGCGGTTCTCCCAGCAGGCGCCTGGAGAGGGCCGGCAGGAAGCCGAGCAGGGCGCCCGATTCGAGCAGGCTGGAACCGAGGCTATTTGCGAGCAGCACATTGCCGCGCCGGGCAGCCTGGGTCAGGCCGGCCACGCCCAGGTGCGAGGCGCGCAGTTCGAGCGGGTCGCAGGCTTCGTCGTCGACCCGGCGCATGATCACGTGCACCCGATGCAGGCCGGCCAGGGTCTTGTGGTAGACCACGCCGTCGCGAACGGTCAGGTCGCTGCCTTCGACCAGCGGCAGGCCCAGGTAACGCGCCAGGTAAGCCTGTTCGTAGTAACTGGCCGTGCGCGGGCCCGGGGTCAGCAGGACGATGAGCGGCATCTCGCCGTCGCGCAGCGGTGCCGGCGCGTCGCCTTCGGTCGCGCACAGGCGTCCCCAGTGCACCAGGCTCTCGTGCATGGCGCGGAAGAAGCCCGCCAGCGGTTGCACCTTCAGTTCGCGCAGCAGGTCGGGAAAGGTGGGCGAGATGATGGCGCGGTTTTCGAGCGCATAGCCGGCGCCGGATGGGGCCTGGGTGCGGTCGGCCACCACCCACCAGCGCCCGTCGGGCGCGCGCGCCAGGTCGACCGCATAAAAATGCAGGGCCACGTCGTCACGCTGGCGCACGTCGTGGCAGGGACGCAGAAAGCCCGCGTGGCCGTGGACCAGCGCCGGCGGCAGCAGGCCGTCGCGCAGCATCGCCTGTTTGCCGTAGACGTCGCCCAGGATCTTGTTGAGCAGGGTGGCGCGCTGAACGACCGCCGCCTCGATGCCGCTCCATTCCTCGTGCGGCAGGATCAAGGGCAGCACGTTCAGGTCCCACGGCCGCTGGCGGTCGTCGGCGTCGGCCGGCACGTTGTAGGTCACGCCGTTTTCGCGGACCTGGCGCTGCACCATCTCGTAGCGCTGGCGCATCAGCTCCGGCGCTTCCTGCTCCAGGTTGGCGAGCATGGCACGCCAGTGCGCCCGCGGCGCCTTGGCTGCGTCCAGCATTTCATCGAATCCGTCAGGCGCGGCGCGGTAGTGGGCTAACAGGTGGTTCGATGTGGGCATGGCGGCGCAACAGCTTTACTTGACGGGGATACGAACGATAGATCAATCTGGCTGCCAGCGCAAATCGAGTGTCATCGGGAAGCTCGGATTGCGCTCCTCCTTGCGCACCCACATCGGTCCCGGCGTGTGGCCATGAGGCCAGAAACGCGCGAAACGGCGCGCCTCGGCGGCGTTGGCGTTGACCGGCGCACCCACTTCACTGCGTCCGCCCGGATGGACCACATGGTAGGTGCAGCCGCCGATCGCGCGGCCGCTCCAGGTGTCGACCAGGTCGAAGGTCAATGGCGCCTGCACTCGGATGGTGGGGTGCAGCGCCGACCATGGGCTCCACGCCCGGAAGCGCACGCCCGCCACGTATTCGCCGGGAATGCCGGTGGGGTGCAGCGGCAGCATGCGGCCATTGCAGGAGACCACGTGGCGGCCGTCGGTCAGGCCGCGCACCAGCAGCTGCATGCGCTCTACCGAAGAATCGACATAGCGCGCCGTGCCGCCGGCGGCCATTTCTTCGCCCAGCACGTTCCACGGTTCGATGGCCTGGCGCAGTTCCATCTCCACACCTTCGTAGACCACCGTGCCAAAGCGCGGGAAACGGAACTCGATAAACGGGTCGAACCAGCTTTCGTCGAAGGCGTAGCCGGCGGCGCGCAGATCCTTGACCACAGCGCCGATATCCTGGGCGACAAAATGCGGCAGCATCCAGCGGTCGTGCAGCGCGGTGCCCCAGTGGACCAGCTTGGCCTGGTAGGGCTGGCGCCAGAAGCGCGCCACAAGCGCCCGCAGCAACAGCATCTGCAGGAGGCTCATGCGCTCATGCGGCGGCATCTCGAAGGCGCGAAACTCCACCAGGCCGAGGCGGCCGGTCGGGCCGTCCGGCGAATACAGTTTATCGATGGAGAACTCGGAACGGTGCGTGTTGCCGGTCAGGTCGACCAGCAGATTGCGCAGCAGGCGGTCGACCATCCATGGCTTGTCGCCCGGGTGCATGGTGGGCAGCACCTGGTCCATCTGCTGGAAGGCGATCGCCAGTTCGTACAGGTTGTCGTCGCGCGCTTCATCCACGCGCGGGGCCTGGCTGGTGGGTCCGATGAAGGTGCCCGAGAACAGATACGACAGGGCAGGGTGGTTCTGCCAGTAGGTGATCAGGCTTTTCAGCAGGTCCGGACGGCGCAGCATCGGACTGTCTTCGGCGGTGGCCCCGCCCAGGGTGGCGTGGTTGCCGCCGCCGGTGCCGGTATGGCGGCCGTCGATCATGAATTTTTCGGTGCCCAGGCGGGTCAGTCGCGCTTCCTGGTACAGGGTGGACATGTTGTAGACCAGTTCATTCCAGCTGGCCGCTGGATGGATATTCACCTCGATCACACCCGGATCGGGTGTGACGCTGAGAAGTTTGATGCGCGGGTCGCGCGGCGGCGGATATCCTTCGATCCACAAGGTCATCTTCAGCTTGGCGGCCGTGCCTTCGACCGCGGTGACCAGGGCCAGGTAGTCCTCGATGCGCTTCACCGGCGGCATGAAGATGTGCAGGCGGCCGGCGCGTACTTCGACGCACAGCGCGGTGTGAATCACCTCGCGCGCGGCCGGGTCGTCCTGCTCGCCAGGCGCTGCGGCGCGCTGTGCGGATTTTCCGGCGGCCAGGCCCAGCACCGGGCGCTTGTCCTTCTCGCGCGGTGCGAGGGTGCTGCGCGGCGCGAACGGGTCGACGTCGAAGTCCTCATCGCGCTCTTCCGGCAGCACCCACGGCAGCGTGGCCAGCGGCAGCCGCAGGCCCATTGGCGAGTCGCCGTCGATCAGGTACAGGTGCTCGCGCCGGATCGGCCAGCGCGAGGTGCGCCAGCTGGTGCCGAGCGAAACGGCCGGGTCGTGGTCCTTTGGTTTGAGCGGCAGCACGTAGCCGGCCACCTGGCCAAGGCCGCGTTCGAGCAGGCGCGCCAGGCGGCGCCGCTCTTCCGGCGCGCTCAGGTCGGCCTTCAGCGGGTCCAGATTGTTGGGCAGGGCCTGCTCGCGCTGGCTCTGCTGCAGTACGTCTTCGTAGGCCGCAATCGGGCTTTCCGCGGACAGGCCCAGCGACCTCGCTATCTCGGCGGCGAAGCGGCCGGCATCCACGCTGGTATAGCCGTCGTCCACGTGTTCGTCCGAAAACAGGCTGGCGTCGCGCCACATCGGCTGGCCGTCGGTGCGCCAGTAGATGTTCAGCGCCCAGCGCGGCAGCGGTTCGCCCGGATACCATTTGCCCTGGCCGTAGTGCAGCATGCCGCCGGGCGCAAAGTGGTTCTTCAGGCGGTGCATCAGATTACCCGCCAGTTCGCGCTTCTTGTCGCCGTGGGCCAGGGTATTCCATTCCGCGCCATCCATGTCGTCGATGGAGACAAAGGTCGGTTCGCCGCCCTGGGTCAGGCGCACGTCCTGGCTTTTCAGGTCGGCGTCGACCTGCTGGCCGAGGCGGTCGATGCGCTCCCACTGCTCTTCGCTGTACGGTTTGGTCACACGCGGGTCTTCGTGGATGCGGGTGAGCGTCATCTCATGGACGAAGGTGACTTCGGCCTTGTCGGTGTAGCCGCTCACCGGCGCCGCGGAGGAGGGCAGCGCGGTGCAGGCGAGTGGAATATGGCCTTCGCTGGCCAGCATGCCCGAGGTGGGATCGAGCCCGATCCAGCCGGCGCCGGGGATGTAGACCTCGGTCCAGGCATGCAGGTCGGTGAAGTCTTCGGCAGCCCCGCTTGGCCCGTCGAGCGCGGCCTGGTCGGCCTTCAGCTGGATTAGGTAGCCGGACACGAAGCGCGCCGCCAGTCCCATCTCGCGCAGGATCTGCACCAGCAGCCAGCCACTGTCGCGGCAGGAGCCGGAGCGCTTCTGCAGGGTCTCTTCAGGCGCCTGCACCCCTGGTTCCATCCTGAGCAGGTAGGCGATGTCGTGCTGCAGGCGCTGGTTGATGGCCACCAGGAAGTCGTTGCTGGCCAATGGCTTCGCCAGCAGGTCGCGGCGCGCCGCCGCCACCCATTCCTGCAGCAGCGGGCCGGGCGCCTCGGACTGCAGGTAGGCGCTCAGTTCGGCGGTCAGTTGCTCCGGATAGGTGAACGGGAAGGTCTCGGCGTACTTCTCCACAAAGAAGTCGAAGGGATTAATCACGGTCATGTCGGCCACCAGGTCGACGGTGAATTCGAGCTTGTCCGATTTTTCAGGGAACACGAAGCGGCCGATGTAGTTGCCGTAAGGGTCCTGCTGCCAGTTGATGAAGTGCTCCTGCGGCTGAACCGATAGCGAATACGACAGGATCGGTGTGCGCGCGTGCGGCGCCGGTCGCAAGCGCACCTCGTGCGGCGACAGGCTCACCGCCCGGTCATAGTGGTAACTCGTCTTGTGGTGCAGCGCGATTCGGATAGCCATGCAGTGTTGCCTTTCGATGTAAGCGCGATATTGTTGACTGAAAGCAGGATTCGTACCCGAGCTGCCGCGCTGCGAACTCACGGAAGCAATTGGCACGCTTCTTGATAGGACTATTGCGGCAGACATCATCGATGGGGTCGCCCGGGCGGTACCCCAATAGTTGCCTTCGCTGGCGATATTTTGCGGGCGGCCCGTTATTGCACCGAAATGGGGCGTGGCGCACCGAAATCTCTGCAGAAAGTAACGCTAGCCCTCATAGTGCAGTCCTCCCCTCAAGAAAGTGAACCCGCCATGTGGCTGCGTATCAGTTGCAAGATCAGTTTCAGCCTCGCCGCGCCCACGCCCTTCATCCTGATGCTGCGTCCGCGCAGTGGTGTACATCAATGGGTGGCGCGCGACAGTTTCCTGATGACGCCCACCGTGGCGGCATCGGAATTCACCGACGCCTACGGCAATCTGTGCCAGCGCCTGGTGGCGCCGCAGGGGGATTTCTCGATCCATACCTCCGCCGACGTCATGACGGCCGGTATGATCGATGTCGCGCCTGGCGCGCCCTACGACGAAGTGCAGAACCTGCCCGACGGCGTGCTGACCTACCTGCTGCCGAGCCGCTACTGCGACTCGGACCGCTTTTTCGCGATGGCCACGGAGATCGTCAGCGGCGTCGCGCCAGGCTACGACCAGGCCACCTGCATTGTGGACTGGCTGCGCCGTGAAGTGCGCTTTAATTCGGCGTCGGTGCACGACTACATGATGGCCTCGGAGGTCAACGAGCGGCGCGAAGGCGTCTGCCGCGATCTGGCGCACCTGGGCATCGCCTTGTGCCGCGCGCTGTGCATTCCCGCGCGCATGGTGGTCGGCTATCTGCATGGCCTGGTGCCGATGGACCAGCATGCATGGTTCGAAGTATTCGTGGGCGGACGCTGGTACACCTTCGACCCGACCCAGGATGCCCCGCGCGGCGGCAGGGTGACCATCGCGTACGGCCACGATGCCGCCAACGTGCCGATCTTCAGCCAGTTCGGACTCATCCTGGCGCCGACCGACATGCAGGTGACGGTCGATATGCTCGAGACGGCGCCCGCTTAAAGGCGCTTTACGCTGGTGCGGCAGGCGCTGCCTTGTCCAGCTGTGCGCGCACCACGGTGTGCACGAATTCCAGTTTCTCCAGCACCGGCGTACTCAGCTGGAAGGGATAGGCATCCGGCATGCCGATACTGCGGCTCAGGCTGTTGAGCACATAGGTCAGCGCGAACCAGTTCTTGACCGTATCGTCGAATGAGTCGGTCCTGGTCGGCAGGGCCACAGCGTCCAGCGACGGTTCATCGGGCTTGGCGGGCTTGAGCGACAGGCCGCAGGCATGCGCCGTCTCCAGCGTGTCGAGCATGTGCAGGTAATGGGCCCAGGTTTCGGCCCAGTCTTCCCATGGGTGAGCGCTGGCGTAGCTGCTCACGAAATGCTGCTCCCAGTCGGGCACCGGACCCTGAGCGTAATGGCGCTGCAGGCTGACGCCGTAGTCCTGCCGTTCGTCGCCGAACAGGGCGCGGTAGGGTTCGATCCACTCGCTGTCCGCGACCAGGCGGTCGAAATAGTAGTGTCCGCTTTCGTGGCGGAAGTGTCCCAGCAGGGTGCGGTAGCGCTCCTGCATCTGCTCGCGGGTACGTTCGCGCTCGGCCGGGTCCGCTTCTGCGATGTTCAGAGTGATCAAACCATTGTCGTGGCCGGTCATCACGCAGGGATCGGTTGGCGTGTCCTCCAGGAACTGGAACGCCAGGCCGGTGTCGGGCTCTGCTTCCTTCGATGCCGGGGTGAGATTGAGCGTTGCCAGCGAGTACAGCAAGCGTCGCTTGGCTGACTCGAGCCGCGCCCAGAGGATGTGGTTTTTACTTGTCGACAGGGCAGGGATGACGACCGTCAGCTGGCAGGACGCGCACAGTGCGTGGGGGTCATCGGCCGGCAGCATCCAGTTGCACACATTGTGCTCGACGTAATTGCTGCATTGCTTGTAAAGTTTGCCTTCACTGATGCGGTTCAGGCTTTGCCATTGGCCGCTATCGGTTTGCTCGAAGCTGTTGATGCGGCGCTGGGCTGGGTCGTAACCCAGTGTGCTGTTGCAGTTGGAGCAGAAGGTGTTTTCAAAAAAGACTTGCTGGGCGCACTTGTCGCAGTGGAAGGTTTTCATGAGAGGCGCTGTTCGTGGGATAGGTTGGAAGTTAGATAATGACAATCTAACAGCAAAACTGTGAACGCCCGGTTCGCGTGGGCTAAAGTGCGTGCCATGCGGGAGACATCCGCCAGGGCAGCCCTCTGCCGTCACTCCCGTAATAACGCCTAATCCGGACAAATATGTGTGGCAGCGTGTCGATTTGGTCGGTCACCACTCGTCATAGTTAGGAAACACCGACAGCTCTTCCCCAATCAACCAAGGAACCGCCATGAAAAACCAGATCATCCTCAACTTGCCAGTAAAAGACCTGAACAAGTCCAAGGCGTTTTTTGCTGCACTCGGCTTTACCTTCAACGACCGGTTCAGCGGCGAGAACGCGGCATTCATGCACATCGTCGGCGACTCCATCCAGGCCATGCTCACAACCGAGCCATTCTTTCAGTCGCTGATTAACAAGCCGGTAGTGCAAGCGAAGGAAGCCAATGAAATCGTGATTTGCCTGAGCTGCGACAGCCGGGAAGAGGTCGACAGCCTCATCGCAAAGGCCGTCGCCGCCGGCGGCAGCACGCCGCACCCGCCCGAAGACCATGGATTCATGTACGACCAGGGGTTCGAGGATCTCGATGGCCATCTGTGGAACCTGGTCTGGTCGGCGCCGGAGGCGTAAGTTTCGCTCATCGCATCGCTCGGGCCGCGCGGCGCGTTTCATCGGATTCGCAACGTAAGCGCTGCGCGTGACAATCACCAGCGTCCGACCATGCCAGCCGCGCAGCAGCGGTAACGACAATCATGCATCCACGACCATGACCAAGCCGCAGCGCAAACGGACCGCCACCCGAAAGAAGAGGGAGAAGGCGCAGTTCATGACCATTTTCATCAACGGAAAACAAAAGCGTGTGCGTCATGCTGCTCGGATAGACGGCCTGGATCCCGATGAGTTCTACTTGCGAAATGCCAATCCGATCGCCCTGCATCAAGATGGATTGTCGGAGTGGATCGCGGACGATGAGCAAGGGCACACCGCTTCCGACAACGCGAATGACATGAATATGGACATCGGGTAATAGCCATTCTCGACAGGCAGTTTTGGGGACAATGCGAGCGAACACAGTTGCTATCAAAACAGCGGATCTTATTGCGTAAAATAAAATATTGCCGATGAATTCAGCTTAACGCCGCGGTGTACAATTTTTCGATGCTCCCGCAAAACAAGGTGGGCTAATCAAAAAAGCGAGATGACCATGCTGGAGACCCCAACCAAGCGCAAACGCGACGCGACCGACCCCGGTGACGCCGGACCCGACAAAAAGAAGCGGCGCCTCGAAAATGGTGAAGTGCGCATCCTGTCAGCCAATACATGTGGATTCAATCAAGAAAAGTGGAACAATCTTCTGGCAATGGCCGATGCCAACGACATCGACATGGTGACCATTCAGGAAGGATGCACCAAAGCGAAGGCAAAGAAGATTGTCGGCGACGATTGGGAAGTGATCGCCACCTCCGAAAACCATCCATCAGCGCACCTCCAGTATGAGAAGGAAAAGCGTGTTGCGCCGCTTTCGTCGCGTGGCGCAACCTATCTCACCATCGTCAAAAAATCCGACGACGTTAAAGTCGCCGTGGGCGTCTTTCGCGCCACGGATTCACCGGCAGTGCGGGAGTACATGGAATCAAGCCGCACGGTATCGGTGTCGAGTTCGAGGAACACCCGCAGTCCGGTGGCGCCTGATCGAATTCGCGAACTCGGTGCGCGGCCGCCCCAGAAGTTGAAGTTGACAGTCAAAAAACGCCAGTCGGTGACGATTTTCAATAATCACGCACCCGAAGGTGGCGGCAGCGCCAATGGTTACTCGGGGCGCGATGCTGTCTGCGGGCATGAAATTCTCAAGCGCGTGATGAAGCACGACAATGCGCCGCATCGGGTACTCGTTGGGGACCATAATGCGGATGCGCATTCGATGCGGGAGCATTATCCGGCCAACGAGTTTGATATGCATAGCGTGCCGTCGGACCAGTGGTCGCATGCGGCGGTGAGCAAGGGCTTGAAATCGACTGAAATCGATTTGGGGACGGCGGGCCAGGCCTTCAAGAACAAGGGGGCGATCGGTTGTTCGGACCACGCGGCGTTTGCGTTTTCGCTATTCATCCCGGAAGAAAAGTAGCCGCAAGGACAAGTCGCCGCAACTCGCCTTGCGCGGCCCCTCGGTCCTGGGTTCTCTGGGGCCGCGCCCACTTTTGGCGCTTTAAAGACTTGTTTCCGCAGCCGATCTGACGTTCTGAAGCGCTTATGCGCCCGTCAGCAAACGCAGCAGCTGACCAGCCACCCAGCCACCATAGGTTCCCAGGGCGTAACCCAGCACGGCCAGCAGCACCCCGACTGGCGCCAGCGCAGGATGGAAGGCGCTGGCGACCACGGGCGCGCTGGCTGCGCCTCCCACATTGGCCTGGCTACCGACCGCCATGTAAAACACAGGCGCCTTGATCAGCCACGCCATGCCAAGCATCAGCGCTCCGTGGAAGCTGATCCAGATCAGGCCGAGCACGAACAACTCCGGATCGGAAAAGATCGCCGCCAGGTTCATTTGCATGCCGATAGTCGCGACCAGAATATAAATGGCCACCGAGCCGATCTTCGATGCACCGGCTCCCTCCAGCTTCTTGGCACGCGTGAACGATAGAATCAGCCCGAAGGTGGTCGCCAGCACGGTCACCCAGAAGAAATTGGCGGTCAGGCTGTAGCGTTCGAGATAGGGCGCGTGGGTCTTGATGAAGGGCACGATGTAACTGGTTAGCCAGTGGGCCAGGCCGGTAGCGCCCAATCCATAGGCCAGGATCAGCTGCATGTCATAGGAACTGGTGATACGCGCGCTGTCGAGCTGCACCTTTTCGACGCGCACGCGCAGGTCGTCGAGCGCGGTGGTGTCCGCGCCGCGCCACGCGTCAAGGCGTGCGCTGCGGCCTGCCAGGAACAGCAGGAAAGCCATCCAGATGTTCGCGCAGATCACGTCGACCGCGACGAACTTGCCAAAGACATCGGCGCCGACGCCATACACTTCTTTCATTGCCGCCTGGTTGGCGCCGCCGCCGATCCAGGCCCCGGCGGTGGTGGTCATGCCGCGCCAGATGGCGTTCGGACCCTCCGGATTGAGTAAGGTCGGGTCGAAGATGCCGACGATCGACAGCGCCACGGGCGCGCCCACGATGATCCCCACGGTGCCGGTCAGGAACAGGATGATCGCCTTCGGGCCGAGGCGCACGATGGCGCCCAGGTCGCACGCCAGCGTCAGCAGCACCAGCGCCATCGGCAACAGATAGTCGCGTGCCATGGGGTAGAGACGCGACGATTCGCCGTCGATCACGCCAAAGGTATTGAGCAAGCCGGGAATGAAATAGCACAGGAGCAGGGCGGGGACCACCGAGTAGAAGCGGCGCCAGAAGATATGTGTGGAGCGTTCGCTGGCCAGGACCAGGCCGAGCACGACGATCAGGATCCCCAGCACGACTGGGTCTGAGGTGATCAATGCCGTGGGTTCGATCGCGTTTGTGCCTGACACCGCCATATGGTTCCCGAAGAGTAATGAAAGCTGCATATTAACGTATGAACTTATCAATATGCTGCAGGGATTATTCCGAAAACGCCCGCGGCGGCGCAGTGTGCGGCGGGCAGTCGCGGATGGCCCTGATTTCCCGGCGTCGCAAACGGTCGCCGACCACCGCCGCCTTGCGCCGGATCGCACGGGATGTCGACTTTCCTTACACATCCAACATAGAAATAATTTCGAGTTTTGTAACCCGCTGAAAACAAAGATTAATAACCAAGAGGCATGCAACTTGCATGAATCTGCGGCTGGTCACTCCCAAGAAGCAACTAAGTTCAAATAAGGGGAATTCCTGATGAAACGCTTGGTTCCATTCTTTACCGCCGTCCTGCTCACTACCCTTGGCGCTTCCCTCCCGGCCCAAGCCGACAACGACAAAGGCGAAGGCCTCTGGTTATCCGCCGGCCACGATGCCAGCAACTCCCGATACCAATCCAGCGAAGACCGCATCAGCCCCCGCACAGTTGCACGCCTGGCCCCCAAATGGGTCTTCACCACGGGCGGCGAAGTGTCCGCAACGCCGGCCGTTGACGCCAAACATGTGTATGTCCCCGACTGGCAAGGCAATCTATATGCTGTCGATCGCAACACCGGCGCACAGATCTGGTCCACCAAGATCGCCGATGCCACGGGCGTGCCCAATGACCTTGCCCGCGCCACGCCGGCCGTCGTCGATCACCGCCTTGTTGTCGGCACCCAGGGCAAGCTGGGCGGCGGCGGCAATCTCCTGGCCTACGATGCCCGTAGCGGAGCATTACTCTGGAAAACCAAACTCGATAACAACCCGTTCGCGATTGTTACGCAATCCGCTACGGTGGCCGACGGCGTCATCTATATCGGCATTGCCTCCAACGAAGAGGGCGTGGCCGTGCAGCCCGGTTATCCCTGCTGCACTTTCCGCGGCAGCATGCTGGCGGTGGATCTAGTCACCGGTGCCATTCTCTGGAAGACTTACATGGTGCCAATGGGCTATCCCGGCGGCGCGATCTGGGGCAGTTCGCCTGCCGTCGACACCAAGCGCAAGCAGGTCTATATCGCCACCGGCAATAACTACGCGGTGCCGCCGGCAACCCTGCTTTGTGTCACCGCGGCGGGCAGCGATGTCGCGGCGATCAAGCGTTGTGTCCCGCCAGACAACATGGTGGATTCCATCGTGGCGCTGGACCTCAAGACCGGCAAAGTGAACTGGAGCACGGCAGCCTTGCCTTACGACGCATGGACCGTGTCCTGCATTCCCTTCCTGGGCGACGGGTCCAACTGTCCGCAACCGGCAGGCCCGGACTATGATTTTGGGCAAGCCCCGGCGCTGTTCTCGGTGAAGGGGCACGGCAAGTCGCAGCAGCTGGTTGGTGCGGGGCAGAAGAGCGGCCAGTACTGGGCGCTTGATCCCGACAACGGGGCGGTGAAATGGGTAACCCAGGCCGGACCTGGCGGAACGGGTGGTGGCCTGCAGTGGGGCTCGGCGGTAGATGAGCAGCGCATCTACACCGCCAACAGCAACAGCGATGCCAAGTCAGTTGTCGTGCGCGGCAACACGATCAATGTAGGTGTCTGGAGCGCGCTGGACAAAGCCACGGGCGCCGTGATCTGGCAGCAGCACGCGCCTACCGGCCGCACCGGTGGTTTGCTGGGCTCGACTTCCGGCCCGGTCACCACGGCCAATGGCGTTGTGTTTGGCTGCTCACTGGACGTGTTGGGCTACATGTATGCGCTCGATGCTGCGACTGGGAATATCCTGTGGGAGTTCGCCAGCGGCGGTTCCTGCCTGTCGGGGGCGGCGATTTCCAAGGGCGAGGTGTTCTGGGGTTCGGGTTATACCAACTTTGGAGCCGGCACCTTCAACAACAAACTGTATGCTTTTGAGGTCAAGTAATTGACACGTGCGGCACCGGCTCGCGCTTTCACGCGGCGAACCGGTGCGTCGCATTTGCATTCCGGCCGGCTGCATGGCCGAATTGCCCGGGGCTGCACGGTATAACCCATCATGTTATACTCAAGCGGTGCCACTTTTTTAATCACCTCAATTTTTCAAACATGACAGCTGATGTACTCAAGTCCGACCGAGTAACTCACGCCGCCGCTCCAGGCGCAGCGTCGCGTCGTGCTGCGCATGTTTCCCGCCTCATCTCCTTGCGCCCACGCGCAAACCAGTTCTTCCTCCGCACCCAACTCGCCTGGCTTTCCTGAGCTCGGCGACAGTCGCAAATACTGTTTGCCGAGCCCCACACAACGCATGAATCGCGCCTGACGAACGCCAGGCAGTGTGCAATCTCGTCCCCGTCGGGGACTGAACCCGGTGTGAACATGAAAATTCTATGGAACTCCCTGCGCAGCAGGGCGATGGTGCTGCCTGAGCAGCGCAAAATCAATTTCCGATCCACGCAAACTTTGCTGACACGCCGCAAGCGCGTGCGGCAACGTTTCAGTCTGCTCCTGGCCGCCATCGTGGGGCTGGGGTCTTTGCTGCTGGCGACGGACTAGGCCGCCCGCGTTTAACTCAAGTGAGGGTCATCATGCTTCCAAATATCACCATATCCACGCTCGATCTCCGACGCATCGATCTGCTTCTCGATGCGCTGCCCCCAAGGGAAAACTTCGACACCGACGCCCTGATCGAAGAATTATCGCGCGCGACGGTTGTTGAACCGTGGCAGATCCCGCCGCGCACCGTCACCATGAACTCAACTGTCCGTTTTACCGTGGATGGTGTAGAGGGCGAACTGTGCCGCACCCTGGTCTATCCGACACACTCCCTCCCGGACGAGCAACATCTGTCGGTCCTCACGCCCGTCGGCGGCGCACTGCTGGGACTGGCGGAAGGGGATAGCATGCGCTGGATGCAGCGCGACGGCCGGGCGCCACGCGTCACCGTGCTCGACGTGCTGTATCAGCCCGAACAGCATGGCGACTTGCATCTCTAAGAACGAGCCCGGCATGTCCCCTTCCTTCGCCCCTCAGCATAGCCGCGGTCGCCACGCGATCGCAGTGACGGCGGCGTGGCGTGAGCGGAACCGGTCGATTCGCCACCTGCGCGCGCTCGGCTTGCGCGCCCGTTTTGGTCACCTGGTCCAATTGTCCACGCGAGACTTGGCCTGCCTCTACTAGGCTCGGCGAGTGCCGGGCGCATCTGACGCGTCCGGACTCCCGAGCATTCCCACGTTCTCATCCACGAACCAGCCTGGCTGCGGCGCCGCAAGGACGCCGGCCCGGCCGGTACGCGTATTGGTCTGGCGCCGCCATCGCGGCGGCGTCAACTCGCATGCTTATGTCCGCCAGATGGCGGGCCAGGACGATGGAGTCACCTATGTATGAAATCAGGAAAATTTTATTGGCAAACAGTGATGAACTATGTTCCACGCGCGGACAGTTGCGCGCCGCATTGCTGGGCGCCCAGCTCAAGCTCGACAGCTTCGATATGCTGACGGTCAAGCGCAACGTACGGCTATTTCGCGGCGCGGCAAGCAGGTATAGCCACATCGAAGTGAGCGGCGAAACGCTGTCGACATCGCATGCAGGAAAGCGCCAGTCCGTCAGCCTTCACGCCGGCGCAGACGCACTCTCGTCTCTCTGGCAGGATGTGCCCGGCACCGCCGTCGAGCTGATTGTGGAGCGGGCGCGCAGCGAGGGCGCCGATCTGACCCTACTCGCCCCGCAAAGGCGCAATGCCTTCCTTGAGATGCTGTCACCGTCGCTCAGCAGGGAAATTCTGTCCCGCAGCCGCAACAGCGTTCTGCTCGTGCATAAGGAGCCAAGGGAAGCGTATCGCAAGGTGCTCGTTGCGGTTGATTTCTCGCCCGAATGCTATGTTGCGGCGCGCGTGGCGCTGGCGCTGGCGCTGGCGCCCGGTGCGCAGTTCACGTTCGTGCACGCGTATCACCACCCCGAGGCGTCCTTGATGCGGGAATTTGAACTGCCTCCAGCCATCATTCGCAGCTATCAAGCGCGTGGCAGCGAGGAAGCCGGCATGCAATTGAATCGCTGGATCAATGACCTTGGCGTGCCCCAGCCAGGAACGGGGGCTGCCCACGTGGGATTTCCTGTTCCCGTCATCAAGGCGAAGGCGCTCCAAATCGGCGCAGATCTCCTTGTGATGGGCCGGCAAGGCTTGACTCGCGACGCTCGCGAAGGGCTCGGTGGGGTCGCGCGCCGGTTCGTCAATCGTTCCCCGTGCGACGTGCTGATCGGGCCGGCCCTGACCGGACTACCTTCGGCGCGCGAGGCCGCCAGCCGCCTGGCACCACACGCGTTTGCCGCCGAATTCTGCGCGCAGACCTCAACGCGGGGAAACGAACGATGAACGAAATCTATCTCTTGCTCGGTATTGTGGGCGGGTGCCTGTGCTGGACGGCATGGCGCGAGCACATGAATAGTAATTTTCGCGACAGGACGCTTCTGGCAGCCTGTGGTGTTACCTTAACCGCGGCCGCTACTGCGTGCACCGTGCTTTTTTGAGTCAGCGGGCCCGGCTCGGGCGCCGACAGCAAGCCACTTGTGCCGGCGGTTTGGATGTGTATGACGATGCGTTTCGTCAGCGCACATCCATCTCACTCACCCGGCGACAGTGTGGCGTACCAGTTCGCGTAAGGCGTATTGGCGACCAGTTTGCGGTTCAAGTCCGGTGCTCCGTCGTCCCACCACACCGGTCCGCGTTCGCCAAGCGCGCGCTTGACCTCGTCGACCTCAGCACGGGCCTTGCGCTCTGCGTCGTCGTTGTTTACTTTTAGCGCTGCGCCAACGGCTCTGCGCGCTTTCATCAATTGATCGACCAGTTCCTGCCGTTCCTCCGGTGCCAGCGCTGGATTGCTCATGCGCCACAGGCGGCCTTTGACCACGAAGTAGCGTTGGTCTGGGGTGCTTGGATATTTTGATGCAGCGGTCATGCTTCGAGTATATCCAAACGGCGATTCTCCCCGGGTTCTTTCCTACGGTTGCCCGGCTCCATGACCAGCGGTGGGAACGGCGTGTCCACGTTACGGGCTCCCGGCCGCACTACGATCGAGCACCTGGGCCAGGCTGCGCGCCGCGCGCCAGCGCTGCAGTGGCGCAGGATGCGTCGCGCTACCGAGGTGGCTCGCGCTGCTAACTTGCTCCATCTTCCTGAAATAGCCTGCCAGCGCCGCCCCTCGCCAGCCTGCTCGCCACGCCATGACCATACCCGCGCGATCCGCTTCGACCTCCTGCTCGAAATTGATCGTGCTTAGCTTAGCCATGAGGCGGTCGTCATTGTCCACAGCGTACTCGAGCTGCGAAAAGGGCTTGGCAAGCCAGCTCGGATCAAGACGCAAGGCTTCCTCGTACTCCTTCAGGTTGTGCCGCAGGATCGCGTGCTGCATCTCGTGGCTGAGCACCATGGCGAGTTCCGCATCAGTCAGCCCCAGCCGCTCGACGAAAGCCTGGCTGATCAAAAGCTTACCGCCGGCCATGCATGAGGCATTGTCGTCGCTGTCATCGCTTGCATGGACCTCCCACGCCAATGCAGGCGCTTGCGGAGCATCGCGCATTGCCTGGGCGCTCAAGCGCTGGACGATGCGTTCAATTCGTACCATGAATGCCCGATCGCGATCCAGCATGTCGGCTCGCGCCAACGCGGCAATGCGCTCCTGGTAAAGTTTGGCGGCACCCGCGGCGACTTCATCCTGCGTCAAAGCGTGAGCGAGCCCGCACGCCAGCGACAGCAACACGGCGAAGGCGGAGACGATCAGCCCCTGCAATGGGATAAGTTCAGCAACATGCTCGCAGTCGATCGGGATTGCTCTGCCTGACATTGTCTTCTCGCGTTCAAGGGGAAAGCTATTCTCGCATGCTATCGCCAGCGTACAACGGGATCGAACGCTGGATTTCTGCCGCTGGGCAGGTCATGCTTTTTCGCGGCAAGAGTTGTGATATCGTAATTGACTGGATGTGGGACTGTCATCCCACCTGGCCGCCGGCTTACCCAAGCCATGCGGCATTTTTTTTCGGAGCTACCCGCAATGAAAAGTATGTCGTCAGCGTTCGTCGTCTTCCTCGCTTGCCTCTTGATCCCGCCCGGCGTCAACGCCGAACGACGCACTATCCGCGAAACCGATCTGCTCAAGTTCACCTGGATGGGCGACCCGCAACTGACGCGCGACGCTTCCGAGGCGGCATACGTCCTGGTCAACGTGGACAGCAAGCGCGAGGGCTACGAGACGCGTCTCTGGAGCGTCGCCACAGCCAGCGGCCAGGCGCGCCCACTCACCACCGGGGTGCGCGATTCCGCGCCGCGCTGGTCGCCGGACGGCAAGCGCCTGGCCTTCCTGCGTCAGACCGAGAAAGATGGCAAGCCCTTGCCGGCCCAGTTGTGGATCACGCCGCGCGAGGGCGGCGAAGCGGTGCAGGTGACGCGTCTGGGCAAAGGCGTCAGCAACCCTACCTGGTCGCCGGACGGCATGCGCATCGCCTTCTCCAGCACCACTAACGAGCAGGATGTGACGCTGGCCGCGTGCCAGGCCAGCGCCGAAAAAGCCGACTGCGCGCAGCCGCGTGCCAGCGACGTCAAGGTCATCACGCGCGCCATTTACCGCGCCAACGGGTCGGGCTACGTGGACTTCAGCCGGCCGGCCCACATTTGGAGCGTCGACGTCGCGCCAGGTTCCGCACCGGGTGCGGTCCGTCAGCTGACCAGCGGGCCGCGTGAACAAAGGGAGATCGCCTGGTCGCCCGACAGCACGCGTATTTACTACGTGGCCGACCGCTACGACGCCAAGGCCAAGTTCGAGCATCCGGAGCACACAGTCTACTCGCTGCCGGCGGCGGGCGGCGAGCCGGCCGAGGTGGTGCATTTTCCCGGACGGTTGTCCTCACTCGCGATCAGCCCGGACGGCAAGCGCGTGGCCTTCCTTGGCAGCCCCAATCTGCCCGTGCAGTCGCACGTGCGCACCAATCTCTGGGTGGCGCGACTGGGCGGCGAGGCGCGCAACATCACGGCCAAATATGACTGGGATATTGGCGCCGCCATCACCGGCGACCAGACCGCGCCGCGTGCGGCCGGCAGCGTGGGTCCGGTGTGGAGCGCGGATGGCGAGAGCATCAGCGTCGTTGTCGGCAAACAGGGCCGCGCCAATCTGGAACGCTTTCACCTGAAGGATGGCCGCATCACGCAGCTCACTGCCGGCGACAAGACCGTGGTGCGTTACAGCTCGAATGGCGCGCGCATGGTGGCGATGGTATCGACGCCGACCGAACTCAATGAACTCTATCTGCTGGCTGAAGGCGGCGAGCCGCGGCGCCTGACCAATGTGAACCAGGCCTTGTTCGGCCAGTTCAAACTCAGCGCGCCACAGGACCTGTGGTACCGCAGCTTTGACGGCCGCATGGTGCACGCGCTGGTGCAGGCGCCGCCCGACTTCGACCCGAAGAAAAGTTATCCGCTGATCTTGAATATCCATGGCGGTCCGCACGCGGCCTATGGCTACACCTTCTTCCACGAGATGCAGTGGATGGCCGCCAGGGGCTACCTCGTCTTGTACCCCAATCCGCGCGGCAGCACGACCTATGGCGAAGAATTCGCCAACGTGATCCAGTACCGCTATCCCGGCGACGACTACCAGGACCTGATGGCGGGCGTGGATGAACTGGTGCGGCGCGGCTGGGCCGACCCTGCGCGCATGGGTGTCACAGGCGGCAGCGGCGGCGGTCTGTTGACCAACTGGGTGATCGGCAAGACCGACCGCTTCCAGGCCGCCGTGTCGCAGCGCGATATCGCCGACTGGGGCAACTGGTGGTACAGCGCGGACAACAATTACTACAACTGGTTCCGGTCGACGCCCTTCGACGATCCGGAAGAGTTCCGCCAGCGCTCACCCATCACCTACGTCAAGAACATCAAGACGCCGACCATGTTTGTGCTGGGCGATGCCGACTCGCGCACCCCGGCCGAAAGCGGTGGCGACCAGATGTTCCGGGCACTCACCTTCCGTAATATCCCGACGGCGATGGTGCGCTTTCCCGGCGAGTCGCACGATCTGTCGCGCTCAGGCACGCCATGGCATCGGGTGGAGCGGCTGCAGCACATCGTGAACTGGTTCGATCTGTATTTGTTGGGGAAGAAGACCAACGAGTACGATCTGACGCCGCCGGCCGTGCCGGATTTGCGGACGGTGTCGGAGTAGGGCGGCGCAACAGCGCGCAAAACGGATCGGACAAGGAAGGAAGCAATGGCATCAATCCCGCACTACGACGTTCACGCCGCGACGCTGGTGGATCAGTATGAGTCCATCGCGTTCGAGCAGGTGCACGCCGCGCTGATTCCTTTGCTGCCGTCAGCGGGTGCGACGGTACTCGACGTCGGTGCAGGTTCAGGCCGCGACGCTGCATGGTTTGCTGCCCGCGGCGACGATGTTGTGGCCGTGGAGCCATCCGACGCAATGCGCAAGCGCGCTCGCGAGTTGCACACCTCCACGCGCATCCACTGGCTGTCAGACAGCCTGCCCGAGCTTGCGCAGGTCAGAAAACTCGGTCTGACTTTCGACCTGATCATGCTGTCCGCCGTGTGGATGCACGTGGCACCGCCAGCACGTGCGCGGGCCATGCGCAAGCTGGCGACCATGCTGGCGCCGAATGGCCGCATCATGATCAGTCTGCGGCTGGGGCCCGCCGACAGCGAACGCGGCATGTTCGACGTATCGATGCCGGAGTTGTCCGGCTTGTCGCAACAGTTTGGATTGCGGCTGCTTCATTGCGCCGACAGTCCCGACAAGCTGGGACGCGCTGGCGTTTCCTGGACTACCGCCATCTTCGGCCTGCCCGACGACGGCATTGGCGCGTTGCCGCTACTGCGCCACCTCATTTTGATGGACGAAAAATCGTCTACCTACAAGATTGGCCTGTTGCGGGTGCTTGCCCGGATGGCTGATTCGGCTGCGGGTGCAGCGCGCCACGCTGAGGAATACGTCGCCGTGCCGATGGGATTGGTCGCACTGTTCTGGATGCGCATGTACAAGCCTTTGATCGAACATGGGCTGCCGCAAATGCCGCAGGTGCGCACAGGTGCGGGGCCCGGGTTTGTCAACGACAGCTTCAATGCGCTGCGCGCCATCAGCCCGGTGGAACTGCGGGTGGGGATGAGCTTCAGCGGCGAACTCGCGCGGCACCTGCACGCCAGCCTGTGGGACATTGCGCGGCTGATTCGTACCATGCCTGCCATCTACCTGCGCTGGCCGGGAAGCGCGCAGCCGATCTTCGAGATCTGCCACGCGCGCCGCACGTCGACGCCGCTTCGGGTCATCATTGACGATGCCTTTCTGTGGAGCTTCGGTGAGCTGCGCGTACCGCTTCAGATATGGCAAGCCCTCACGCGTCACAACGTGTGGGTGGAACCGGTGCTGGTAGCCGAGTGGGTGAGACTGATCGAGGGCTATGCCGGTGGCCGGCAACCAGATGTCCGACAGGTGGCAAGTACGCTGCTGGTCTGGGCGGAACCGGAACGGGACGTGCGGCTGGCGCGTGCGGCCGTCGCGCGTATTCGCGAAAGTGGAAAGCCGGTGTACTGCGTTTGGTCAGGCATGCGCCTGCGCGAAGATTACGATATCGATCACTGTTTTCCGTTTGCAGCCTGGCCCTGCGGTGATGCCTGGAATCTGATGCCGGCCACGCGTCGGATCAATAACCAAAAATCGAATGGACTCGTGACCCACCGCGCATTGGACGGCGCGAGCGAGCGTATCGCGAGCTGGTGGGCGGATGCTTTTCTGAACGGTAGTGAGGAAGCCCGGCATCGATTCTACGGTGAGGCAGCCCAGACCTTGCCGCTACTGGTATCGAATGCGCAGCCGATGGACTTGATCGATGCGATGAAGATGCATCGCATTAGGCTGGCGAAGGACCAGGGCTTGCGTCCTTGGGAACCGAACGGTGACGTTGCGCTCGATTCGCACACGCCTAAGATCGAGCTGGGTGAGAGGGCGCTTGGCGGTGATCCATAGCATGTCTGATCGGTGCTATGGATGCCAAGCGGAGGCGCCGAGCCCTCCGCCGGAATGACGGTTTCAAAGGTAGCGGTTCGAAGGACATTCGACAAAACCAGGCACGCGTAGGGTGGGCACCCCGTGCCCACCTGTGTCGCCGATAAGCTACAACTACGACTTATCCGCAGCCGCCAATTGCTTGTTCTGTTCATCCAGCCAGGTCTTGAGCGGCGCAAAATAATCGATCAGCGCGGAACCGTCGATCCTGCTCTCGCCAGACACCGCCTTCAAGGCCTCGGGCCATGGCTTCTGCGCGCCCATCGACAGCATCTGCTGCAGCTTGGCGCCGGCCTTCTGGTTGCCGTAGATCGAGCAGCGGTGCAGCGGACCGGTATAACCGGCTTCCTTGCACAGCGCGCGGTGGAACTGGAACTGCAGCATGCGCGCCAGGAAGTAGCGCGCGTACGACACATTGGCCGCCACATGGTACTTGGCACCGGCATCGAAACCACCCGCCACCATCGGCGCCGGACGGCTTACGCCCATGTACTGCTCGCGCGATTCCCACCAGGTCTTGTCGAAGTCTTCCGGCTTGATCTTGCCCGCGTAGACGTCCCAGCGCCATTTGTCCACCGAATACGCAAACGGCAGGAAGGCGACTTTTTCCAGCGCCGTCTGCAGCAGTTCGCCGATTTCCGTGCCAGGTTCCGGGTCTTTGTCCATCAGCCCGAGCTGCTTGAAATAACCCGGTGTCATCGACAAGGCCACCGTATCGCCGATCGCTTCGTGGAAGCCGTCGTTGGCACCGTTCTGGAACAACAGCGGCTGCTTGCGGTAAGCGAGGAAGTAGTACACGTGCCCCAGCTCGTGGTGGATGACCTTGAAGTCTTCCTCGGTCGGCGTGATGCACATCTTGATGCGCACGTCATCCTTGCCGTCGAGCGGCCAGGCCGAGGCGTGGCAGACCACGTCGCGGTCGCGCGGCTTGGTCAGCAGCGATCGGGTCCAGAACGAGTCGGGCAGCTTTTCCATGCCCAGCGAGGTGTAGAAGCGTTCCGCGTAGGCCGTCATTTCCTTCGGCGTGGTCTTGCGCTCGGCCAGTACCTTGCTCAAGTCATAGCTGCCGGCCTGGGTCGCTGGCTTAAGCAGGGGATAGATATGGTCCCACTGCTGGCTCCACATATTGCCGAACAGGTGAGCGGGAATCGGACCGGTGGCTGGGACCACGTCCTTGCCGTAGGCCTGGCGCAGCTTGTAGCGCGTGTAGGTGTGCAGCGAATCGTACAGCGGCTTGACCTGCTGCCAGATGCGTTCCATTTCACCGGCAAAGGCTTCGGGCGGCATGTCGTACTGCGAACGCCACATGGCGCCGGTGTCGGCAAAACCCATCTCGCGCGCACCCTTGTTGGACAGGGCGATGAAGTCGACATAGGTTTGCTTGTACGACGGCGCCTGCGCGTGCCAGCCGGTCCAGGCTTCTTTCAGCCTGGCCGGATCGCGGCTGTTGGCCAGGATCTTTTCCAGTTCGCCCAGCGCCAGGCAGTTGTCCTTGTCGGACGGCGGGCAGTACTTGGCCTTGCCGTAGGCGCCTTGCAGTGCGGCGCTCTTGGCCGCGTAGGCCGCACGGTCCTTGGGATCGGACAGCATCAAGGTCAGTTGCAGCAGCTTGAGCTTGCGCGCTGAATCTTCTTTCAGCTTAAGGCCGTTGTAGCGGCGCGCCTGCAGGGCTGCTTCGCCGTCCGCATTCAGGCGTTTTTCGCCGAAGTACGATGCAATCGCTTCCGTGTCATCCGTGATGAAGTTGGCGCCGACCCATTCGGCGCGGGCCTGCTCGATACCGAGTTGCTGCAGTTTCGCTTCGGTGTCGGCCAAAAAGCGCTCGGCTTCGGCGACGGTGGGTTTGCCCTTCGGCGCAGCATGCGTTGTGGGCGCGGCGGCGAGGGCGGTCAGTGCGAGGAGGGTGGGTAATGTGAATTTTTGTAGAGTGGCCAATTCATTCTTCCTTGTCGAGAGGCCAGTCCGGTCGGAACTGGCAGGAAGATTATACGTGCCGCCGATGCCAGCGGGGCGGGCACGCTGTGCCCACCTGCACGTAAAAATAGCTGAATCAATCCGTATGAAACTCGCTGGCGGACGCAAACAAATCCCAGGCCGCGATAAACAGTGCGGCCACCACCGGCCCGATCACAAACCCGTTCAAGCCAAATAACGCCATGCCGCCGACGGTGGACAGCAGCACGACATAGTCAGGCATCTTGGTATCCTTGCCCACTAAAATCGGGCGCAGAATGTTATCCACCAGGCCAATCACGATCACGCCGAACGCGATCAGGGTCACGCCCTGCCATATCGCCCCGGTGACGAGGAAATACACCGCCACCGGCGCCCACACCAGCGCCGCGCCGATCGCCGGCAGCAGCGACAGGAACGCCATCAGCACGCCCCACAGCAGCGCCGCGCGCACATCCAGGAACCAGAAAATCAGTCCGCCCAGAGCACCCTGGGCAATCGCGACCAGGATATTGCCTTTGACGGTGGCGCGGATCACGGTCGTAAAATTGGAGAACAGGCGCTGCTTGTACTTGCGGCTGAGCGGCACCGCGGTTCTGATCCTGGTCGTCAGTGCCTGGCCGTCGCGCAGGAGAAAAAACAGCAGATACAGCATGATGCACAGGCTCACCATAAAATCGAAGGTGTACATGCCGACGTTGATGGCTTGCTTGGCCACGGTCTGGCCGGCCTGGGAGGCACCTTGCGAGACCTTCTCCTGCAAGGTCGACAAGGTGGTCAGGTCAAAGCGGTCGAGCAGGTTGACGGCCCACTGCGGCAACGCCGCCATGATCTTCTGGAAGTACTTGGTGACGCTCAGGTCGCCCGACTTCACCATTTCGTATACGCCCGCGGCCTGGTCCACCAGGGAGATGCCGACCAGCGTCAAGGGCAGGATCACCATGACGATGATCGAGAGCAGGGTGATCAAGGCCGCGAGCGTGGGCTTTTGATTCGTCTTTTTCAGCAGCCAGCGATAAAGCGGGGCAAACAGGATCGCCAGCACAATGCCCCAGAAGACGGCGCCTCCGTAAGGCGCCAGGATCCAGAAGAAGCCGATGGTGACGATGATCAGCAGGGCCAGGAAGGTTTTTTGCTGTAGCGAATATTGTTGCATAGGGCAAGTTATGATTTCCACATTGACAATGGGGTCATCATAATCGATTCGCCGCTACGCGCGGCGTTCGTGTGGCTCATGCCCAGGCAAGCGCGCCGGCCCGGGTGCGACGGTCTGGTACTTAGCTGGGTGCACCGCTCATGTACACCAGTTCCCAGATGTGCCCATCCAGATCTTCGAAGCTATGTGCATACATGAAGCCGTGATCCTGGGGTGGCCGCGGCGTCTTGCCGCCCGCAGCCACCGCCTTGGCCACGATATCGTCCACTTCCTCGCGGCTTTCGCAGGACAGGCAGTTGAGTACCTCGGTCACTTCGTGTGCACGCGCGATCGGCTTGTCGATGAAGGTCTTGAAGAAGGTTTCCGTGAGCAGCATCGCGTAAATACTGTTCTCCGAAATGATCATGCAGGCGCCTTGGTCATTGCTGAACTGCGGGTTGAAGGTATAACCCAAAGCGCTGAAAAACGCGCGCGATTTCTCGAGGTCCTTGACTGCCAGATTAACGAAGATCTGCTTGTTCATGTGTTGCCTCCGGTTGTGATAGTGGTGAAACGATGCGTATTATTTCGCGGAATGGCCGATATTGCCATCTCCTTTACTCACGACGCCCGAGCGAGCGCGAAATCGACAAGGTGCTCGCAAATTTTTTGCTAACCGGCCCGGCCCGGCTGCGCCATCAGCTGCGCCGGCCGCAACGAGAGCGATTGCCGCATGAATTCGACTTCTTCACCCGGCGTGCGCCCGAACAGCCGCTTGAATTCACGGCTGAATTGCGAAGCGCTTTCATAACCGACCTGTGAGCACGCGGCCGATGCCGTCAATTCGTTACGGATCATCAGCAGGCGGGCCTGGTGCAGGCGCGTCGACTTCACGTACTGGATCGGCGAACACTGGGTCACCGACTTGAAATGCACATGGAATGCCGGCACGCTCATATTCGCCTCGCCGGCCAGCATCGTCACGTCCAGATTTCCCGCGTAATCGGCGTGGATGCGGCGCAGCGCCCTTGCGATTTTTCCGAAGTGGCTTTGACTGGTCAGAGCCGCCCGCATCGCGCCGCCTTGTTCGCCCATCAGGACGCGGTAGCAGATCTCGCGCACGATGCCCGGACCGAGCACGCGCGCTTCCAGCGGAGAGCTGAGCGCCTGCAGCAGCCGCAGCACCGTATCGGCCAGGCGTTCATCCATCGGTGTGGACAGGATTCCCAGCGGCGCGGCATCGGATCGCCTATCGTCCACCGCCACCATCAGGTCCGCCAGCGAGCTGCGGTCGATCCGGATTGCCATCGCCAGCAGCGGCTCTTCTTCGCTCGCCTCGGTCTCGGTAAAGAAGGGCAGGGGCACCGACAGCACAAGATACTGCTGCCGGTCGAAGACAAAGACATCGTCGCCCAGATAACCGCGCTTGCGGCCCTGTACCACGATGCAGATACACGGCTCGTACAGCACGGGCGTGCGCGCCACTGGCCGGTTCGAGCGCATGAATTTCACTTCATCCAGCAAGGACAAGGTGTAACCCTCCGACGGCGCGAGCTGGCGCAGCAAAGCGGCCATGCGTTCCATAGTGATCCTCATTCAGAGTGCGATGAATAGGAATGATCCATGAAAAGGGTGGTTTTGACCATCCCCAGCGGCTCGTTCAATAGAAACAGGCAAAGATGAAATAGCACTGTGTATTCACGCCGCGTCGCCCCGTTCGTAAGATTGATGTACCGGCTTTCAAACGCCGCGCCAATCGAAACCACGACAGGAGTCACACATGAATAACAGTACTCACAACAGCCGCAAGGTTATCCTCATCACTGGCGCCAGCAGCGGCATTGGCGAAGCGACCGCGCGCCTTCTGGCCAGCGAAGGCCATCACGTCGTACTCGGTGCACGCCGCACCGACCGCCTGACTGCGCTGGTGGCGGCAATCCGTGAGGAGGGCGGTTCCGCCGAATGCTTCGCGCTCGACGTCACCCGCCTGAAAGACGTCCGCGAATTCGTCGCCTTTGCCCAGGATGTGCATGGCCGCGTGGACGTCATCATCAATAATGCCGGTGTGATGCCGCTGTCGAAACTCGAAGCGCTGAAAGTGGAAGAGTGGGACCGCATGATCGACGTGAATATCCGCGGTGTGCTGCACGGGATCGCAGCCGGCTTGCAGCTGATGCAGGCGCAGCGCTCGGGGCAGTTCATTAATCTGTCTTCGATCGGTGGGCATGCGGTGAGTCCGACTGCGGCTGTGTACTGTGCGACCAAATTCGCGGTCGGCGCCATTTCGGAAGGATTGCGGCAAGAGGTGGGCGGGGATATCCGCGTGACCGTCATTTCGCCGGGCGTGACCGAATCCGAGCTGGCCGAATCGATTTCGGATGAGGCAGGGCGGGAAGAGATGCGCGCGTTCCGCAAGGTTGCCATTCCAGCGACGGCCATCGCGCGTGCAATCAGCTTCGCCGTTGCCCAGCCGGCGGATGTGGACGTCAGCGAGATCATCGTGCGGCCGACGGCAAGCCCCTATTGAACGAGGCGTGCGCCGTAAAAGCCACGCGCACCAAGGACCGTAGGGTGGATGAGCGCGAAGCGCGTAATCCACCATGATCCGTCGCGGACGTTGAGCCGAGCGCCGTAAAAGCAAGCGGACCAAGAACCGTAGGGTGGATGAGCGCAAAGCGCGTAATCCACCATGATCCGTCGAGACGCTCGAGACGTGCGCCGTCGATATGACCTCGGCAGTGGTGCGAGGACGCAAGCCTCATGCGTTCCCGGCGGCTCATGGTGGATTACGCGCTTTGCGCTCATCCACCCTACGGTTCTCGGACGGCATGCATATAAAGCCCCTAGGCGCCTTCGCTCTGGGCATCCATCGCTTGCCATTGCGTGTCAGAGTAGGGATGATGAAGTGAACGCATCCCGCTAATCAATTCGCACTCTCCGTAGACACCATTGCCTAAAACCGTCCGTTACCTCATCGCTGCTGCCCTGCTGGCGGCGTTCATCGTCTTCAGTTTTCCATGGCTGAAGAACGCAGCCTATTTCATCCGGCTGACCAATATGCCGGCGCCGGATTCACTCCCCGTACCGGTCGAAAACGTCAAACCTGGCGCGCTGGCGGATACATGGCATGCTGCCCGTGCACCCACAAGGCGGCACGAAGGCATCGACATCTTCGCCAAAAAAGGCACGCCGGTGCTCTCCGCCACGGAAGGCATCTTGCTGGGTTTCAGCGAGAACTCGCTAGGCGGCAACGTTGCATGGGTGTTGGGGCCGGGAGGACAGCGGCATTATTACGCCCACCTCTACCGATATGCCGACTTGCCGAAAGGCGCCCGCGTGATGACGGGAACGGTGCTGGGATATGTGGGCAATACGGGAAACGCCAGGACAACACCGCCGCATCTGCACTACGGGATCTATACGACGGACGGCGCGATAAATCCGTATCCTTTACTCACCAAACAAGGGATGCAGCGCTAATTGTTTGCTTGCCGAGGCGCTGCGATTTGCTGCACAGGGTGTTCGAGTAAAGCCATCGGCTATTGATTGTTCTCTGTGGTGTTTCCGTCGTCGTTCCAGCCTTTCCCTTGACTTGGCATCTGTTGATTTGAACAGGGGATTCGCCTCAGTATTGAAAGAGGCGTGTGCAGTAATAGCAAGCAAGCCGCGGACCGTAGGGTGGATGAGCGCAAAGCGCGTAATCCACCATTATCCGTCGAAATGCTCGAAACCTGCGCCGTCGATATGATGGCTGGATGTGGCGCGAGGGCGCAAACCTCGTGCGTCGCTGGCGGCTCATGGTGGATTACGCGCTTTGCGCTCATCCACCCTACGGTTCTCGGTTTGCATGCATATAAAGTCTCACACGCCTTCGCTCTCGTGATCCGTCTTTGACCTCGGCGATGCCGACGCCCCTCAGTAACGGCGATCACACGCGGCAGTGGATGATAATTATCGAAATGCTATTATTCGAGAGCGTTTATCGCTACAATTTGATTTTCGCGAAAATCCCAGACGACCGATGAAACTCAATATTCGCAGGCTGGCGGTGTTGACGGTGCTGGCACTCGCCGCTGCTGTCAGTAGCTCATCCTCGTTCGCACAAGGTCCATTCACAGGCACCTGGACCGTCACCAAAGCCGAAGACGCCCCCTGGATCACCGGCCGGCCCGAAATGAAGCCGCATGCCGAACCAGCCTTGCGCAAAGCGCGCTTCGAATTTCGCAAGGACCGCGTGATCGCCCCCATGGACTGGATGCGCTGCAAATCGCCCAAATACGAAATGATGTCCCTCGGTTTCGACGCTCTGTTCGAAGGCGGACTATCCAATCCCGAAAAGGGGTTGAACGACCCCAAAGGCCTGGCGAATACATTTGGCTTTACATCAGAACCGGTTACATCCATGCTAGCCGGATGCAGTGAACTCCTGGTTCACCTGGTCGACAAGGACACGGCCCAATTTGCCTTGAATAACATGATCTACACGATGCGCCGCGTTGGGGCCAGGTAGCGCGGCGAACTGCCCCCGTCCCCACAAGAATGGGACGCAACGCCCCGTGTTTAATTGCGGACCGGAATATCGCCGGCTGCCCCGTCCAGTTTCTTCACCACGATATTGCGGAAGAAGGCCTCCGAGCCCTCGGATTGCAGGGAGAATTTCCCCTTCGTCAGCGGAACGACCTTGCCATCGACGGTCTGGCTCGAATTGAACGCGCGGAAAACCTCGTGCCCGTTGACGATGTGGATCAGGGTCTTCCCATCGGCGATGACTTCCATCGTATTCCATTCGCCCGATGGCTTTTCATAATCCTTTTGCTTGAGGATACGCGCGGCGATATTGGTCTTGAGCGGGAGCGCAGGGTCGTAACGATGAAACTTCCAGTCGCCCTGGTTTGCATCGCCCACATGGGCATCGACGGTCACGCCATCGAGGCTGTGATAATCGGCGCAATCGCCTTCCTGCAGCTGGAATTCATGGCTGCGCATCCAGTGCCCGCTTTGCGCGCCTTCCGGCCCCACTGCGTAATACAGCAAGCCGCTGTCGCGCACCGCATTCTCGCGCGGCGCCCACTTCTTTTTGCCCCACTTGAATTCGAACTTCAAATGGAAGTTTTCGTATTCCTCCACAGTCGACATGCTGCCCCATTCTTCACCCGAGATACGCACCATGCCGTCAACAACGGAAAACACCTTGCGCGGATCCTTGTTCACGCCGCGGATGGACGTGGGCACTTTCATGCGCTCGTCGGTCGGCTGCTGGCTGACATAGGTAGTCCAGCCGCCCAGGTCCTTCCCGTTGAATAGCGGCTTCCATGCACCGGTTTCGGCGGCATTGGCAAATGAGGCAAATGCGCAGGAGCTGAGGGCGAGGGCGGCAGCCAGCATGAAGCGGCGCGCGGAATTGAGTTTGGTGGTCATGTAGTCTCGTTTTTTATCAGGATTGGGAAGTTCATGAAATGTGCGATTGCAGCAAAACGCGATAGCCTTGTTTAGTTAAACAACACAACTCGCACAACACGCGCGGACTCAAATATACTAGGTTTTTTAGTGGTTGGAAGCGTATCCACATCAGATAGCACTTTGCCGAATTTGTTATAGGATTTTCCGATTTGTTGACACTTCATTTTCCGGCGCAGTGCTACCATCCTTGCAGAATTAGAAGAGTGACGGGGACAAGATGGCAACGACAATACTCGGAATGGGCATGGTGATCGCGCAAGGCGACGCCAAGGCCGAAAAGGACAAAAAAACACGTACTCCGGCAAGCCCGCCGGCGCATCCGCTGTTTTCCGATTTCTTTTCAACGAACGGCATTTCGGCACCGAGCAGTCTGTTCGATGAATTGTCCGATACGTTCTATTTTGCGAAGAACAAGGCGGGGCAGTTCGTGTGGGGTAACCGCCTGCTGCAGGAAAAGCACGGTTTGGCCCACGCCGACGAGATCATCGGCAAGACCGACCACGATTTCTTCCGCCGCGATATCGCCGACCGCATCCGCGAAGACGATGTCTCGGTGATGCAGAGCGGGGTCACGGTCAAGAACAAGCTGGAAGTGATCGGCGGCGAAAATGGCGCGCTGACCTGGCTGTTCACCACGAAGGCGCCGCTGCGCAACAAGCAGGGCGAGATCATCGGCGTGGAGGGATTCTCGCGGGACGCCCAGCGTTCGCAGGACATCATCGCGCCGTTTCACGTGTTCAGGAGCTGCATCGAGTACCTGCAGGATCACCTGACCGATGACGTCAGCATCGAGCATCTGGCGCGCCTGTCGTGCATGTCGCTGTCGACCTTCGAGCGCAAATTCAAGCAGCACTTTTCGCGCACGCCCAAGCAGTACATCCTGCACATGAAGGTGCACGAGGCCTGCCGCCTGCTGCCCACGTCGCCGATTGCGCGCGTGGCATTGGAAACCGGTTTTGGCGGCCAGAGCTACTTCACCAAGCAGTTCCGCAGCGTGGTCGGCATCACGCCCAAGCAGTACCAGCTCTCGGTCGCGGCCGCGGGCAGAGGCGGCGCGCGCGCCCGCTAGCAGGTCCGATTTTTGTAGTCACTGGAGGAGATCCATGTTGCAAACCGAAGAAGGCGGTCGCCACGAACCGCAATCCCCCAACGCTGTCCGCCGCAGTACCCTGATCCGGCTGGCCGGCCTGTGCGGCCTGGCCTTGTCCGGCGAGGCGCTGGCCTCGCTGGCGTCCGATACGCCCGAGAAGTCCAAGCCGGGATTGCTGGCGCCGGACCAGCTGGCGCTGACCGCGGTGCTGGCGGAGCTGATCATTCCAAAGACCGACACGCCCGGCGCGCTCGCCGTGGGTGCGCATTACACGATCAGCCATTTGCTGAAGGTGTGCGCGCCGGCCGCGCAGCAGCAGCAGTTCGTCGCCGGCCTGGAACGCATCGACGCGGTGGCGCGCGCCAAAGGCGGCAAGCGCTTTGTGTCGCTGGCGCCGGCGCGCCAGGTGGAGCTGCTGCACGCGCTCGACGAAGGCAAGGCGCCTTTCAACGGCGAGGACAAGAATTTCTTCATGCGGCTTAAATCTTACACCGCTTTTGCGTACTACACCTCGGAAGTGGGCGCCACTCGCGAGCTTGTGTATCTGCCGATACCAGGTGGCTTCAAAGGCAATGTCCCGCTCAAGAAGGTCGGCCGCAACTACGCGCTGTAAGCCAAGCAGCGGCGCCAACAAAGCATTCATACAATACCGATAATCGGAGACACGATGGCACAAGCTTCATCGTTTTATATCAAGGACAGCACCGAGACCTTCGACGCGATCGTGGTCGGCTCGGGCATTACCGGCGGCTGGGCCGCCAAGGAACTGACGGAGCGCGGCCTGCGCACGCTGATGGTCGAACGCGGCCGTCCGGTCGAGCATCGCAGCGACTACATCGGTGAAGGCGTCGATCCGTGGAAGATGCCGAACCGCGGCATGGTCGACCTCAAGGTGGCCGAGGACCAGTTCGCGGAGCAGCGCAAGTGCTACGCTTTCGATGAGCACACCAAGCACTTCTTCAACAACGACCGCGACATGCCTTACTCCACGCCGGAGGGCAAACCCTTTAGCTGGATCCGCGGCAATCAGCTCGGCGGCAAGTCGCTGATGTGGGCGCGCCAGTCTTACCGCTGGAGCGCGATGGACTTCGAGGCCAATGCCAAGGATGGCCATGGCGTGGACTGGCCGATCCGTTATCCCGACCTGGCCCCGTGGTACAGCCACGTGGAGCGTCACGTCGGCATCGCAGGCTCCAGGGAAAACATGGAAACGCTGCCCGACAGCGAATTTTTGCCCGCCTTTGAATTCAACACCGTGGAAGCAGCGCTCAAGGCCAAGTTCGACAAGAGCTTCGCACCGGCGCGCATGATCATGGGCCGCTGCGCCCACCTGACCCAGCCTGCTCCGCATCACCAGGAGCAGGGACGCGGCACCTGCCAGGCGCGCAATATGTGCCAGCGCGGCTGCTCCTTTGGCGCCTACTTTTCGACCCAGAGCTCGACCCTGCCCGCCGCTGTCGCCACCGGCAAGCTGCGCATCGCCACCAATGCGATCGTCCACAGCGTGCTGTACGACCCGAAGACCAACCGCGCCACCGGCGTGCGCGTGATCGACAGCGAGACCATGCAGGTGCGCGAGTACCACGCCAAAATCGTTTTCCTGTGCGCGTCGACCCTGGGCAGCACCCAGGTGCTGCTTAATTCCACCTCGTCGTCTTTCCCGACCGGGCTGGGTAATTCGTCCGGCGTGCTGGGTCACTACCTGATGGATCACTTGTATGGCGCCGGTGCGACTGGGCGTATCGAAGGCTTTGAAGAAGACTTCTATTCGGGCCGCCGTCCGACCGGGCCGTATATTCCGCGCTTTCGCAATGTGACGGAACAGCAGACCGATTTCCTGCGCGGGTATTCGCTGTCCGGCGGCGCCTCGCGCGAAGGCTGGCAATCGCAGGCCTGGAAGCCGGGCTTCGGCAAGGACTACAAGGCCATGGTGCGCAAACCGGGCGCATGGCACTTCGGCCTGCACGGTTCCGGGGAAATGCTGCCGCGTTTCGAGAACATGGTTAGCCTGCACCCGACCAAGAAGGACAAATGGGGCATGCCGCAGCTGCATATCGACTGCAGCTTTTCCGAAAACGACCGCAAGATGCAGGAAGATATCGCCAATACCGCAGCCAATATCCTGGAGTCGCTCGGCGCCAAGGACGTCAAGAAGGAAATCAAGACGCTCGAACAGTGGGCGCCTGGCCTGTCGATCCACGAGATGGGCACGGCCCGCATGGGACGCGATCCCAAGACGTCTTTCCTGAACGGGAACAACCAGTCGCACGATGTGCCGAATCTGTTCGTTACGGATGGCGCCTCCATGGCTTCCAGCGCATGGCAAAACCCTTCGCTCACTTTCATGGCCCTGACCGCGCGCGCCTGCGCTTACGCGGCCGAACAATTCAAGCTTGGCAAACTCTAAGGATGTCCCACATGAGCATTTCGCATCAATTCAAATGTACTGCCTTCGCCTTGCTGGCGCTGGCCGCCTTCGGTACCTCCCACGCCGCGACCACGCCGCGTATCGGCGTGCAGTTATGGTCCGTGAAGGACGAAATCAAGCAGGACTTTGAGGGTACCCTCACCAAGATCGCGGCCCTGGGCTTTCAGGGCGTGGAGTTCGCCGGCGAATTCGGACGCTTTGCCAACGATGCGCCGGGCCTGAAGGCCTTCCTGGACAAAAACAAGCTGGCCTGTGCCGGCGCCCATACCAACTTCGATGCGCTGAGCGCCGCCAAGTTTGACGCCACCACGGCGTTCTACAAGGCGGTCGGCTGCACCAACCTGGTCATCGCTATGGACAAGCGCGCCTTCAATAAAGAGGGCGCGGTGGAAGTGGCCAAGGAACTGAGTGCCTTGTCGGCCAAGCTGGCCCCCTTGGGAATGAAGATCGGCTACCACAACCATGCCGACGAAATGGCGGGTGCCGACGGCCAGACCACCTGGGACCAGATCGCCAAGAGCACACCCAAGGCGTCCATCATGCAGCAGGACGTGGGCTGGACCACCTTTGCGGGCAAGGACCCGGTGGCGCTGGTCAAGCGCTATCCGGGCCGCACCGTCAGCACCCACTACAAGGCCAAGTTCGCGCAGGGTACGACAGGTGTAAACATCATCGGCCAGGACAAGACCGACTGGGCCGGCGTGACCAAGGCTGCAAAGAGCGTGGGCGGCACCGAGTGGCTGATCGTGGAGCAGGAAGACTACCCTAACGGCATGGGCCAGGTTGAATCGGTTGCTGCCTCGATGAAGGGTCTGCAAGCCATCCTGGCCAAGATGCCTGCCAAGTGACGACATCATGACGCTTGCTGTACGCTTCAATCACATCGTCAAGGAGTTCGGACCCGTGCGCGTGCTGCACGGGGTCGACTTCGCGCTCGCCCCCGGCCGTGTGTACGGCCTGCTGGGCGAGAACGGCGCGGGCAAATCGACCCTGATGAAGATCCTGGCCGGCTACGAGCGCCCGACCGGCGGCCAGTTGCTGGTCGACGGTGTCGAGCGCCAGTTCGCCGACGCGCGCGAGGCCGAAGCGCTGGGCATCGCGCTGATTCACCAGGAGTTCAACCTGGCCGAGCACCTGACGATCACGCAAAATATCTTTCTGGGCCATGAGCACCGCAAGGGCTGGCTGCTCGATACCGCCTCCATGCGCAGCGCGGCCGCCGCCTGCCTGGAGCAGGTGGGCCTGGCGGTCAATCCGGATGCGCGGGTGGCGGATTTGATCGTCGCCGAAAAGCAGCTGGTGGAAATCGCCAAGGCTTTGTCGCGCAAGGCGCGGCTGCTGATCATGGATGAACCGACTGCCAGCCTGTCGAGCGGCGAGACGGCCAAGTTGTTTGCCCTGATGGCGCGCCTGAAGTCCGAAGGCGTCACCATCATCTACATTTCGCACAAGCTCGATGAAATGGAAGCGAACACCGACGAAGTCGTGGTCATGCGCGACGGCCAGTTCGTCACGCGCGCGCTCACGGCGGACATCAATCGCCAGCAGATGGCCAACCTGATGGTGGGGCGCGAGGTGTCGGACATGTTCCAGCCAAAGCAGCCGCCTGCGGCCGCCGCGCCGGTGCTGTTCAAGGTGAGCGGGCTGACTGTGCCCGGCTGGGTGCGCGACCTGAGTTTTGAGGTACGCTCCGGCGAAGTGTTTGGCTTCGGCGGCCTGGTGGGCGCCGGACGCACCGAGGCCTTTGAAGCGATACTGGGGCTGCGGGCACGCTCCGCCGGCGAGATCGAGCTTGGCGGCGAGCGCGTGGACATCCGCAATCCGCGCCAGGCCATGCAGCACGGCCTGACCTACCTGAGCGAAGACCGCAAGGGCAAGGGTCTACACGTGGACCTGGGCCTGCGCGAGAACCTGACCATGATGACTCTGGAACGCGACGCCAGGCCATGGCTGGACATCAAGGGCGGGCGCGCGGCACTTGACAAGGCCATCGCCGACTTCGGCATCCGCATGCGCGACCCCAACTGCGCGGCGCGCTCGCTCTCCGGCGGCAACCAGCAGAAGCTGGCGCTGGCCAAATACCTGCATTCCAATCCGCGCGTGGTCGTGCTGGACGAACCGACCCGCGGCGTGGACGTGGGCGCCAAGCGCGATATCTACGCCCTGATTCACAGGCTGGCGGCGGAAGGACGCGCCGTGATCGTGATTTCGTCCGAACTGATTGAACTGATTGGCCTGTGCCACCGGGTCGCCGTACTCCACGGCGGCAAGCTGCAGGCCGTGCTGGACCAAGACCATCTCACTGAAGAAGAATTGATTTCCCATGCAACCAACACCCGCCACTAATGCCGCACCGGCCGGCTTTTCCTTTGAGCGACTGAAGGGGCTTGGTCCCGTCGTTGCCCTGGTCCTGCTGTGCATCGCAGGCGCCATGCTCAACCCGGACTTCGCCACCTTCGATAACCTGATGAACGTGCTCACCCGGACTGCCTTCATCGGCATCATCGCTGTCGGCATGACTTTCGTGATCGTCTCGGGCGGTATCGACCTGTCGGTCGGCTCGATGGCCGCGCTGATTGCCGGCGCCATGATCGTGATGATGAATGCGATTGCCACCGGCGGCGCGCTCGGTCCCGTGGCCACGGTTGCGGCGGGCATTGCGCTGGCGCTGCTGTTCGGCGCCGTGTTCGGCGGCGTGCATGGGGTGCTGATCACGCGTGGACGCATCGAGCCTTTTATCGCCACGCTTGGCACCCTGGGGATTTTTCGCGCCGTGCTGACCTACCTTGCCGATGGCGGCGCCATCACCCTGGACATGAATCTCTCGGACACCTATGGGCCGGTGTATTACCAGAGCGTCATCGGTGTGCCTATCCCGGTCTGGATCTTTTTGCTGGTGGCCGTTGCGGGCACGGTGATCCTGAACCGTACCGCCTTCGGCCAGCACGTGCAGGCCATCGGTTCGAACGAACAGGTGGCGCGCTATGCCGCAATCCGGGTCGACCGCATCAAGGTGCTGACCTACCTGCTGCTGGGGATTTGCGTGGCGATCGCCACCATCCTGTACGTGCCGCGCCTGGGATCGGCCACGCCGACCACCGGCATCCTGTGGGAGCTGGAAGCGATTGCGGCGGTGGTCGTGGGCGGCACCTCGCTCAAGGGCGGGTCGGGACGGATAGTCGGCACCGTGATCGGCGCGATTTTGCTGTCGGTGATCGGCAATATCCTGAACCTGACCAGCATCATCAGCGTGCACTTGAACGCCGCAGTGCAGGGCGTGGTGATTATCGCCGTGGCCTACCTGCAGCGCGGCCGCCGCTAATACGTCATTCCGGCGAAGGCGGGAATCCAAGGCGCTGGCGAATTGCGGTAACTTGGATCCCCGCCTGCGCGGGGATGACCTTAGAAAAATTAACTATATCGCGAGGAGAAACAACCATGCACTATCTGACCCGTATCGCAGGCGCCTGCCTGCTGGCCCTGAGCGCAGGCGCAGCGCTGGCTGCCGAAAAAGTCACCCTGGGTGTCGCCATCCCGACCGCCACCCATGGCTTCACGGGCGGGATCGTCTGGTGGGCCAACCAGGCCAAGAAAGAACTGGAAGCAGCCAACCCGACCCTCAAGATCATCGTCAAGACCGCCAGCAGCGCGCCGGAACAGGCCAATCAGCTGCAGGATATGCTGGTCGTGAACAAGATTAATACGCTGGTGATCTTCCCGCTCGAATCGGCCTCGCTGACGCAGCCGGTCACCCAGCTTAAAAACAAGGGCGTGTTCATCACCGTGGTGGACCGCGGCCTGACCAACCCCGCCGCGCAGAACGCCTATGTAGCCGGCGACAACACGGCCTTCGGCAAGCTGCCGGCCGAGCACCTGGTCAAGCAACTGGGCGGCAAGGGCAATATCGTGATCCTGCGCGGCATGCCCAGCACCCTGGACAACGAGCGCGTGGATGCCTTCAATGCCGTCATCAAGGCCAATCCCGGCATCAAGGTCCTGGACACCAAGTACGGCAACTGGAACCGCGACGACGCCTTCAAAGTCATGCAGGATTACCTGACCCGCTTCAAGCAGATCGATGCCGTCTGGGCGGCCGATGACGACATGGCGATCGGCGTGCTGAAAGCGATCGAGCAGGCCAAGCGCACCGACATCAAGGAAGTGTTTGGCGGCGCGGGTGCGAAGACCGCCGTCAAGAAGATCATGGATGGCGACAAGCTGATTCAGGCGAACGTGTCTTACTCGCCCAAGTTCATCTACGACGCGATCAAGCTGACCGCCACCGCACGCCTGAAAGGGGAGGCGATGCCGGCCAAGACCATCATTCCGTCGACCCTGATCACGCGTGAAAACGCCAAGCAGTTCTACTTCCCCGATTCGCCGTACTAAGCAAGGACCGCGCATGAAAACCATCAAAGGGCCGGCGATTTTCCTCGCCCAGTTCATGGGGCCGGACGTCCCTTTCGACACGCTCGATCACCTGGCCGGGTGGGCTGCGGGGCTGGGCTACAAGGGTATCCAGCTGCCGTGCGACAAGCGTCTGTTCGATCTCGACATCGCTGCCGACAGCCAGGCCTATTGCGATGACATCGCCGGCGTGCTGTCCTCGCATGGCCTGCAGGTCACCGAACTATCGACTCATCTGCAAGGCCAGCTGGTTGCGGTGCATCCTGCCTACGACGCGCTGTTCGACGGCTTCGCAGCACCGCATGTGCGTGGCAATCCGCAGGCACGGACCGAATGGGCAGTCGATCAGCTGAAGCGCGCCGCGCGTGCTTCGCGCCGGCTCGGCCTGGACGCGCACGCCAGTTTTTCCGGCGCGCTCGCCTGGCCTTACATCTATCCGTGGCCGCAGCGGCCTGCCGGCCTGGTCGAGGAAGCGTTTGCAGAACTGGGACGGCGCTGGCTGCCGATCCTGAACGCCTTTGAGGACGCCGGCGTGGACGTCTGCTATGAGCTGCACCCCGGCGAAGACCTGCACGATGGCGTGACCTTCGAGCGCTTCCTGGACGCGGTGGGCGGACACCAGCGCGCCAACATCCTTTACGATCCGAGCCACTTCGTGTTGCAGCAGCTTGATTATCTCTGCTTCATCGACATCTACCACGAGCGCATCAAGGCCTTCCACGTCAAGGATGCCGAGTTCCGGCCCAACGGCCGCCAGGGCGTGTACGGCGGCTACAGCGGCTGGCAGGACAGGGCAGGGCGCTTCCGCTCGCTGGGCGATGGTCAGGTGGACTTCGGCGCGATCTTTTCCAAGATGGCGCAGTACGATTATCCCGGCTGGGCCGTGCTGGAATGGGAATGCGCGCTCAAGCATCCGGAAGACGGAGCGCGCGAAGGCGCGGAGTTTATCCGCCGCCACATCATCCGCGTGGCCGAGCGGTCGTTCGACGATTTTGCCGGCAGCGGTGCGGGCCTGGCCCAGATCCGCGCCTTGCTTGGTGTGGAGCAGGCGGCATGACGGCGGTGAGCACGGTCAAGCGGCGTCTCAGACTGGGCATGGTGGGCGGGGGCGACGGCGCCTTCATCGGTGCGGTGCATCGGATCGCCGCGCGCCTGGACGATTGCTACGAGGTGGTGGCGGGAGCCTTGTCGAGCCAGCCCGAGAAAGCGGCGGCCAGCGCGGCCGGCATTCGCATCGATCCCGCGCGCAGCTACAGCGACTACCGCGAAATGGCGCGCCTGGAGGCGCAGCGTGAAGATGGTATCGACGCGGTGGCCATCGTCACGCCCAACTACCTGCATGCGCCTGTAGCCAGCGCGTTTCTGGAAGCGGGCATTCACGTCATCTGCGACAAGCCGCTGGCGATTTCGCTGGCGGAAGGCCTGGCCTTGTCGGCCCTTGCGCGTGAAAAACGGCGCGTATTTGCGCTGACCCACGTGTACGCAGGCTATCCGATGGTGCGCCATGCGCGCGCGATGGTCGAAGCGGGTGATATCGGCGAGGTGCGGCTGGTGCAGGTGGAGTATGCGCAGGACTGGCTGGCGGAGGATGCAAACCAGTCGGAGCAATTCCAGAACAATAACTGGCATAACGATCCGCTGCGGGCCGGGCCGACGGGCTGCGTGGGCGACATCGGTACGCACGCCTATCACCTGGCGGGATTTGTCAGCGGCGTACAGCCGAATCAGATTTTAGCCGAGCTGCATTCGTTCACGCCCAAGCGCCATCTGGACGACCACGTGCAGGTGATGCTGCGTTATGCGAATGGCGCGCGCGGCATGCTGTGGGCCAGCCAGATGGCGACCGGCTGCGAGAACGCGCTCAAGCTGCGTGTTTTTGGCAGCAAGGCGAGTCTGAGTTTCGACCAGGAGCATCCGAACGATCTGTGGTTCACGCCGCAGGGCGGGTGCGCGCAGCGCATCACGCGCGGGCGGGCGCACAGCGCTGCGGCGCAGGCGGCCACGCGGGTTCCGTCGGGCCATCCGGAAGGGTATATCGAGGCGTTTGCGCAGTTGTACCGCGATGCCGCGGCGCAGATTCATGCGATCGAGGCGGGGGAGGCGATGCCGGAAGCGGTGCGCAGCATGCCGACCGTGGATGATGGGGTGGCGGGGCTGGTGTTTATTGATGCGGTGCTGGAGAGCCATCGGCAGGGTGGGGCCTGGGTGACGGTGGCACGATAGGGGCTTAAGGTTTTTTTCTCCGCACGCACGCGCTTCACCCACCACTCACCACAATCGTAAAAACCGTCATTGCCGCGAAGGAGGCTGTCGCAAAACGTTTTTGTACTGATAACCACCAGCTTAAAAGCCGTCTTTCCCGCGAAGGCGGGAACCTATGGCACCTTGAGCAGAGGTGCTATAGGATCCCGCCTTCGCGGGAAAGACGGCTCAAAGGTTTGCGGCAAAGGCGCTTTCCCCCTTTTGCGACATCCGCCTCCGCGGGAATGACGGTTTTTTGTTTGGTGGTGCATGGCGATGCTACCGTGGCGTTTGTATTCCACGACGTCGGCAAAAGCACTCCGCAAAGCACTACCGGCGCACCGGCCGCCGCTGTTTCGCCGCACGCGCTGCCTTCATTCCGTCCAGCCAATCCTGCCCCGCACCGGCCAGCGCCTTGTCGATCACTTCCTGGGGCAGCGAATACACCGAAGCCCAGGCTGCTCGCCCATCCGCTGTGTTGGTGGGAAACTCGCTGCGCTCGATCGGCCACCCGTATTTGCGGACTAAGGCCCGCACAACCGTGCTTAACGCCACCTTCCTGTGCTCGAAGATACTCTCCATCCCCGTCATGTCTTCCGACACCAGCAACACCGCCAGCACATCCGCCCTGATCGTTCCCACGCTTGGAAACCGGAAACCTTTCGCGCTTGCCAATGGAAGCGTTGATCGTCTTGTCATTCTTGCTTTCGCTATCCCAACTATATTTCCGTGTGGGAGAGTTTTCTCGTTATGTGGGGTAACCGACAGAAGTATAATTCGGAAAGGAGGATAACGATTCTAGCTTAAAACATTGCCGGAGTTTATGATGAAGTCGTCCTGTTTCCTCGTCCTTGCCCTTGGCGCCTGCGCTGCGGGTGCGCACGCGCAGACACAATCGACCGTCTATCGCGGCAGCCTCGCTCATCCCTCCGCCGAGAACAGCCTCAAGCTGATTGACGTCAGCGACCTGTTCGAACCCGGCATGACCGATTCCGCTACCAAAGTCTTCGGCTATCCCGGCAAGCGCATGGGGCTCAGCAATGTTGGCGAACCGCGTGGGTTGACCCTTGCCGATGAGGAACGCGACTCCCGCAACAGCCGCGCCTGGGGCCTCTCCGTTGGCCTTGAGCAAGGTCCAGTTACTTTCCGCGTAGCACACCAGAACAAGAGCGTCGCCAAGGTGGCGCCGGCAATGTACCTGGGCAATCGTACCGATGCCAAGAACACCATCGTGGCGGCTAACGTGGATTTTGGCCTGGTCAAGGCGTATGCGGCCTACAGCGCCAACCGTGGCTGGGGCAGTTCCCCACTGTGGAATCCGGACAATCCCTATGGCGCCGCCATGGCCAGCACGCCCTCCACCGACAGCCGCGACACCCTGGTTGGTATTGCGGTTCCCTACGGTGCAACGACTTTCCTCGCTTCCTTTGTGCGCAAGAACGATCGCGACCGGGCCAATCGGGACGTGGACCAGTTCGCCTTCGGCGGCACTTACCAGATTTCCCGCAAGACCGATTTCTACGCGGCCTACTCTGTGGTTCAGGATCGCAACCGCTCCGGCTACATGGCGACGCGGATTCTTGAAGACGGCAAAGGTTGGTCATCGCTCAACATCGGCATGCGCCACTCCTTCTAGTATCACCGAATGTGACTGTTGAAAAAGGGCCTTGCTGGCCCTTTTTCTCGTTTACGCTTCGGCCTCGCAGCGGTCGTAGGCGGCCAGGTCTTCGAATTCCAGCGCGCCAACCGGACGGCTGAAGAAGTAACCTTGTGCTTCGTCGCAGCCGTGGGCGCGCAGGAAGGCCAGTTGCTCGGCCGTTTCCACGCCTTCCGCAATTACGGTCAGGCGCAGACTGTGCGCCAGGGAAATGATCGACACCACGATCGCGGCGTCATCTTTTTCCAAGGTGATGTCGCGTACAAAGGATTGATCGATCTTGAGCACATCGATCGGGAAGCGCCGCAGGTAGGAAAGGCTCGAGTAGCCCGTGCCGAAGTCGTCGATGGCGATGTGCACGCCAAGGTTTTTCAGATTGCGCAGGATGGTGATGGCGTTGTCGACATCGCTCATGACCATCGATTCCGTCAGCTCCAGCTCCAGGCAGCTGGCGTCCAGTCCGGTCTCGTCCAGAATATCGGCAACTGTTTGCACCAAGCCTTTCTGCGTGAATTGTCGCGCGGATAAATTGACCGCAACGCGCAGGGAAGGCATGCCGTCGCGCTGCCAGGCCCTGGTCTGGCGGCAGGCCGAGCGCAGCACCCAGTCGCCTATGGGAATGATCAGGCCCATCTCTTCGGCCAGGCCGATAAAGCGCGACGGTGGAATCATGCCCAGGACCGGATGTTCCCAGCGCAGCAGCACTTCCATGCCGCTCATGGCCCCGGTCGTCAGATTGACTTGCGGCTGGTAATGCAGGACGAATTCATTGCGTTCGAGTGCATGGCGCAGGTCCGCTTCGATCTGCAGGCGTTCCAGGGTACGTTCGTTCATGGAGGCTGTGTAGAACTGATAGCTGTTGCGGCCAAGCTCTTTCGCGCGGTACATGGCAATGTCGGCGTGCTTGGTCAGTTCCTCCGCACAGTTGCCGTCGTTCGGGTACACGGCCACGCCGATGCTGCAGGTAAGAAAAAACTCGTGCGATTGAATCTGTGCAGGTTCTGCCACTGCCGCCATGATCCTCTGCAACACGGTCAATCCCGCGCCGTCTCCGCTCTGGCGCGGCATGACGATCACGAACTCGTCGCCGCCCATGCGTGCCACGGTGTCGGCCTCGCCCACGGACAGCTTAAGCCGCTCGCTCAGCGTCTTCAGCAGCAGGTCCCCGGCCTCGTGCCCCAGGGTATCGTTGACGAACTTGAAGCGGTCAAGATCGACAAAGACCACCCACAACTGGCTGCCGTCCTGGCGGGCGTCGGCGATTGCGCTGCCCAGGCGTTGCTGCAGCAGGTTGCGGTTGGCCAGGCCGGTCAGGGCGTCGTGGCGCGCCTGGTATTCCAGTTCGGCCTCGAAACGCATGACCGCGGTAATGTCATACTGGGCCACCACAAAGTTGGTAATCATGCCGACCTCGTCGCGTACCGGGGCAATGAAGAGGTCGTTCCAGTAGCCGCTGCCGTCCTTGCGGTAATTGCGCAGCACCGCGTGGCCTTCGCGCCGCTCTCGCAGGGCGGCGCTGATCTCGTCGATATTCTGCTGGTCTTGCGCTGCACCCTGCAGTTGCCGTAGCGGCTGGCCGATCGCTTCATCGGCGCTGTAGCCGGTGATGGCTTCGAATGCCGGATTGACGTACTCGACCAGGTAGTCGGGCCCGGCGGCGCTGCAGATCACGATAGCATTGGCCGACACCTCGATCACTTTCTCGCGCAGACGCAGGGACTTTTCGGTGCGCAGGCACAAGGCCAGGTCGTCCACCAGACGGGAGTTGGCGTTGCTGAGCGCCGACGTACGTTCACGCGTCACACGCTCGATGATGGCGCGGCGCGATACCAGGCTGTAGACCCAGGCCGCCAGCAGCAGGCTGGACAGGACGCCGCCCAGCAGTGCGTAGGTCGAGGCGCTCAAGGTGCTGAGCGAGAGGGCAGGCGCCTGCGCCACTTCGATGGTCCAGGGGTTGCCGGCCACGCTGAACGCTGCGCTCACAGTGGCGGCCTGGTCGAACAACAGCCAGCCGGGCAACAAGGCGTTGGTCGCCCTCGGACGCGGGACCATGCCGTCGGAAAATGCCAGTTGTCCCGCCTGTGCGCTCGCGGCCGCATATATATTGACCGACATGCGCGGCGTGTTCAGAAAACGCCGTGCATTGAGCAAAGTATGAATCAAGTGGTCGACGCGGAAGACGGCCGCGGTTTCGCCGATCACGGCGCGTAGCCGCTGTGCTTCCGTGTCGAGCGGCGCGCCACGCAGGTAGACCGGCGCCACCACCAGGAAGCCGGTGTGGAAACCCTGGTATTGCACCAGCGATAGTAATCCCGTGGCGGCAATCTTGCCGCTGCTGCGGGAGCGGGCGCGCGCATCGCCCGGCGTGCTCTGGGACGCGGTGTCCAGACCGAGCGCTGCTTCATTGCCCTCGGCCGGTTCGATGTAGTCGACCACATTGTAGTCATCGCGCTGACCGGCCGGACGGCGGGTGCCGGCAATGAACTCGGTGATGGCAAATTCGGGATTACGCTGGCGCATGCCGCTTTCATACGCCTTGCGGTCGGCGTGCATCAGCTTGCGCTGGTAGCTCAGGGCCTGGATTTCCGGGTAGCGCGCCAGCAGTGGCGCTGTAAAGCCGTGAAATTGCTCTCGGCTGACACCGCCTACGGTGCGAAACAGTTGATTCACGACGAGGAGCTGCTCGACCGCCGCCTCCAGTCCCTCGCTCACGGCACTTACGCGCAGCCTGGCCGCCTGTTCGAACTCGATCTTGCGCTTGTCGGTCTCCAGCCGTCGCACCGAGGCGAACATCAGCAGGGTCAAGCCGAGGCAAATGGCCAGGGTCAGCAAGGCGGAGACGGAGACGGACAGGCGTACGCGGAGGAACAGGTTCTTCATGGGGAGTCTTTCTATGCACGCGTCTGGGTGATCGAAGATCAAGCGGACCGGCAAGTTTCAATATAGGCCTCCCCAGCCCTGCCGTACGTTCGGTACCGAACAGACCCGTGTGTCCCGGGTGAAATACATTGCCTATTAGCAGCTCTGCCCGTGGTACCCTGTCCAGCTAATCAACGTAACCCTACTGGAAGCAGAGGTACTCTCGCATGTCCAGCAAACTATCCCCGCGGTCCGACCCCAACCAGAATCATTTGTTGGCGGCGCTCCTCGATGCGGAATATGACCGGCTGTCCCCCCATCTCGAACTGGTGCCCATGCCGCTCGGCGACGTCTTGTACGAGTCCGGCGGCAAGATGCAGCATGTTTATTTTCCGACGACCTCCATCGTCTCTCTGCACTATCTGCTGGAAAACGGCGGCTCGTCCGAAATTGCCGGCGTCGGCAACGAGGGCGTGCTCGGCATCTCCGTCTTCATGGGCGGCGACAGCACGCCCAGCCGTGCCATCGTGCAAACCGGCGGTGTCGGCTACCGCCTGCCAGCCAGGATATTGATGGATGAATTCAACCTGGCAGGACATGTCATGCGGCTCTTGCTGCGTTACACCCAAGCCTTGCTGACCCAGATGTCGCAGACCGCCGTCTGCAACCGCCATCATTCGGTGGAGCAGCAACTGTGCCGCTGGCTGCTCCTGACCCTGGACCGGCTGCCCACCAATGAGCTGACCATGACCCAGGAATTGATCGCCAACATGCTCGGCGTGCGGCGCGAAGGCGTGACCGAAGCGGCCGGGCGCCTGCAAGGTTACGGCTATATCAGTTACCGGCGCGGCCACATTACCGTGCTCGACCGCAAGGGCCTGGAAGCCGATGTGTGCGAATGCTACGCCGTCGTCAAGAAGGAATTCGCGCGCCTGCTGTCGGATGTGCGCCAACGGCAGGAGGGGCTGCCATGATGGCCTTGTTGAGAAACGCGTCGGTCGAGCGCCTGACCCTGGTCGGCTTCGGCGCGACCCTGATGGTGCTATTGCTGGTGGGCGGGATCGCGATCACCTACGCGGTCGATGCTCCCGGCGCTGTCAACATCATCAAGTCCAGCATCATTCTCCTGCTCATCGGACTCGGTCTCTTGTTCATGCTGGTCCAGCGTTCCCTACGTGCCCGCGCCGAGATCGAGCGTGCCTTGCATGAGGCGCCGCTGTTGAAAGCCGGCGCGCTGCAGGATGCCATCTTTAACAGCGCCAATTTTTCCAGTATCGCGACCGACGCCCAGGGCGTGATCCAGATATTTAACGTCGGCGCCGAACGCATGCTGGGCTACCACGCCGCCGATGTGGTCGACAAGCTGACCCCCGCCGATATTTCCGACCACCAGGAAATGGTTGCCCGTGCATCCGAACTCAGCCAGGAGATGGGCGAGACCATCCGCACCGGCTTCGAGGCCCTGGTATTCAAGGCACTGCGCGGCATCGAAGATATCTACGAGCTGACCTATATCCGCAAGGACGGCACCCGCTTTCCAGCCCTGGTGTCGGTCACGGCCCTGCGCGACGCGGCTGGCAAGGTCATCGGTTACTTGTTGATCGGCACTGACAACACGGTGCGTAAACAAGTCGAGGCGGAGCAGGCACTGCTGGACCAGCGCCTGCGCGACCAGCAGTTCTACACGCGTTCGCTGATCGAATCGAATATCGATGCGCTGATTGCCACAGATCCACGCGGCATCATCAGCGATGTCAATCAGCAGATGGAATTACTGACCGGCTGCACGCGTGACGAACTGATCGGCGCACCATTCAAGAGCTACTTCACCGATCCCGAACGCGCCCACGAAGCTATTGCCCGGGTGCTGCGCGAGAGCAAGGTCACCAATTACGAGCTGACCGCGCTGGCCCGTGATGGCAAGCAGACCGTTGTCTCCTACAACGCGACCACCTTTTACGACCGCGACCGCAAGTTGCAGGGTGTGTTTGCCGCAGCGCGCGATGTGACGGAACGCAAGACCTTCGAGGACGCGCTGCAGCAATCGAACGTCGCTCTCGACAGCGCCCGCGCAGCCGCCGAAAAGGCCAATATGGCCAAGTCGGAATTCCTCTCGGCCATGAGCCATGAGCTGCGCACGCCGCTCAATGCCGTACTGGGGTTTGCCCAGCTGATGGCCTCCGACGTGCCGCCGCCGGCGCCCAGCCAGCAGCGTTCGATTGACCAGATCCTCAAGGGCGGCTGGTATTTGCTGCGTCTGATTAACGAAATCCTGGACCTGGCGATGATCGAGTCCGGCAAGGTCACCATGTCGCAGGAATCGATGGCGCTGGGCGAAGTCTTGCTTGACTGCCGCGGCATGATCGAACCGCAGGCGGCCAAGCGCGGCCTGAACCTGGACTTCCCGCAGCTCGATACCCCGATCTATATCCATGCCGACCGCACCCGGGTCAAGCAGGTGATGATCAATCTGCTGTCGAATGCGATCAAGTACAACAGGCCGGATGGCGCCGTCACCGTGCGCTGCACCCTGGGCGCCGGCAACCGGGTGCGCATCAGCGTGGGTGATACCGGGATCGGGCTGTCGCCTGAGCAGGTGGCTAAACTGTTCCAGCCCTTCAACCGGCTGGGCCAGGAAACCAGCAGCGAAGAAGGGACCGGCATTGGCCTGGTCGTCACGCGCCGCCTGGTCGAGTTGATGGGCGGCAGCATCGGTGTCGACAGCACACTGGGCGAAGGTACCGTGTTCTGGGTGGAATTCGATGCGGCAGGCGAACCTGCGCTCGAACCCGAAAGCGGCGAAGAGTCCCAGCTGGAACGGCGGCCCGGCACTGTGCGTGCAGCCGGCGAAGAGCCGAGCTTGCTGTACGTGGAAGATAACCCGGCCAACCTGGCCCTGGTCGAACAATTGATCGCGCGCCGCGGCGACGTGCGCTTGCTTACCGCGATCGATGGCTACCAGGGTGTGGAGATGGCGCGCGCCCATGTGCCGGACGTGATTCTGATGGACATCAACTTGCCCGGCATGAGCGGCTTTGGTGCCCTCAAGATGTTGCGCGAGGATGCCTCGACGGCCCACATACCCGTGGTGGCCTTGTCGGCCAACGCCGTGCCGCGCGACATTGCCAAAGGCCTGGAGGCGGGATTCTTCCGCTACCTGACCAAGCCGATCCGGGTGCGCGAGTTCATGGATGCGCTTGACCTCGCCTTGAAACATGCGGCGGAGCATGGCATGTCCCATCCGGTCGAGCCCGGCGAGTAATGCTCAGGCAAGAAAAATAAGAGACAAGGCAGCACCGATTGCATCACCCCCTGAAAGAAATTATGCTTGACCCTTCTGAAATTCTCAATGGCAGCATCCTGATCGTCGATGACCAGGAAGCCAATGTCATGCTGCTCGAACAGATGCTGCGCAATGCAGGCTATACGCGCATCGCCACCACCCAGGATCCGCGTACCGTCTGCGCCGCCCACCGCGAACACCGCTACGATCTGATCCTGCTTGACTTGCAGATGCCGGAAATGGACGGTTTCGAAGTCATGGAGGGCCTCAAGGAAATCGAAGAGGACAGCTATCTTCCGGTGCTGGTGATCACGGCCCAGCCTGGGCACAAGTTGCGCGCGCTTAAGTCTGGTGCCAAGGACTTCGTCAGCAAGCCCTTCGACCTGGTGGAAGTGCAGACCCGCATTCACAATATGCTGGAGGTGCGCCTGCTATACCGCCGCCTGGGCGAGTACAACGCCAGACTCGAGCAGACGGTGCTGGAGCGGACCGCTGAGCTGCGCGCCAGCGAGGCGCGTTTCCAGCGCTTCACGGAACTGTCCTCGGACTGGTATTGGGAGCAGGATGCCCAGGGCCAGTTGATCAAGAGCAGCGGACCGGTGGCTGAAATGCTGGGCATCGGCGAGCGCGGCCAGAGCGGCTGGAACGAGGAAGAGCGTGCCCAGCTCGACGCCAAGATCGCCAGCCGAACGCCGTTTCTGGACTTCATCTACACGCGGACCCGCGCCGATGGCAGCGTGCAATATCTGCAGGTCAGCGGTGAACCGATGTTCGATGCCGCCAGCCGCTTCGCAGGTTACCGCGGCATCGGCATGGATATTACCGAACGGATGCAATGGCAACCGGCGCCCCGTGCGACACCCTGACGCGAAATTCGGTAGCCTGTCAGAACGAGTTTCGTTCACCATATGGAGGCAACATGACAGGCAGCAGCACACTTGATCCAGATAATTTCCCCGAGGCACCCGATCGTAGCCTGGGCATCGGCCACGGCACCGACGCTTTGGGACCGAGCGACTCGTCCGATACCGGCAGCGATGTGGTGGGCGGCCCGGGTTTGGCCGATGGCGACAATCTCGACCTGGGCACCGGCACCACCTCCGACCTCGAAGCGAGCAGCGCCGGCGGCACGGCCGGACCGGATGTCGGCGACGCCAATCTCGACAGCGACAGCGATTCCAGCGGCACCGGCGAACGCGCAGCGGCAGGGCGCGACACCGTGGCGCGCGACGGCGCCGACATCGATGTCGACCATGTCGAATCGATCCCGTCGGTGCCGCTCGACGACGATGACGTCGATTTCCTGCAGACCTTGCCGCCCGGCGAAGGACCACGCGGCAAGTAAGCACGCAAGCACGCAAGAACGCAGGCAGGCCCGCCCCGCGCCATCGGCGGGCCTTGCTTCACCCCATCAGCACAGTCCGCCGGCGCGCAATCTGCCACGCGGCAAATAAAGCCCCGCTCCCCAGTAATGCCGTCATTAGGCCTTTGCTGCGCAGGGTCACTGCCGTGTAAGGGCAATGCTCGTGGACGGTGGGCGACCCGGGTAATTTGTCCATCCCCTGGCGTTCGCGCAAAGCATGCGCCGGATCGGTCGCAAACAGGGCGTCGCTGCGTTCCGGCAAGCGCGGCAGGGCGCTCTTTTGCTGCTTGTACATTGCCCATCCCATGTAGCGATCCAGCAGCCGTGGCATATGAAAGCCCGCCACCGACATGAACTTGGCGGCGCCGCCCACATACACATCGCGCTTGGGGTGCTCGGCCGCATACAGGAGGGCGCGGGCGACAATGTCCGGCGCGTAGATCGGCGGCGGCAGGGCCGGCTCCTTGTCCATGTAATTTTTGGCGTGCACGGCAAACATGGTGTCGATGCCGGCCGGCTTGATCAGGGTGACCGAGACCGGTATCTTCTCGTGCTCCAGCTCGACGCGCAGCGCATCGGTAAAGCCCTTGACCGCATGCTTGGATGCCGAGTACATGCCCTGCAGCGGCACCGCGCGGTCCGACACTTCGCTGCCGACATTGATGAGGGCGCCACCTTGCCCCTTCATGCGTTTCACCGCTTCCAGTGAGCCGTGCACGACGCCCCAGAAATTCGTTTCAAACAGGCGCTGGTGATCTTCCAGCGGCACCTGCATCATGTTGCCGAAAATGGCCACGCCGGCGTTGTTGATCCAGCTGTCGATGCGGCCGAAACGGTCGATGGCCGTCTGGCCGATACGCGCCACGTCGTCCGGATTGCCGACATCGGCCTGCACGGTCGCGATGGTGGCGCCGTGCCGGCGCAGTTCCCCGGCGAGCGCATCGAGGGCCTGGCCATTGCGCGCCGCCAATACCAGGCAGGCGCCGGCATCGGCCGCCATGCGCGCCGTGGTCAGGCCGATGCCGCTGGACGCGCCGGTAATGACCATGACTTGTTGAGACAGGGGTTTGAGCCGCGCTTTCATACACCTCTCCTTTACGAGCGTTTCACATACTGGACAGACCACGCCGCGCGCCGATGGTTCAGGTGTTCGTGGTTCAACAGCGCACCAGCAAACCCTGTTATGCCGGCAGCAATCTGGATGCTCGAAATCGACTTTTCCCCCTGAGGCGCCGATGGCACGCTTCCTGCTGAAGCCATGGCAAAGGAGGAATGCCATGACTACACTAACTTTCGACAACACCCATGCCGCGCCGCGCCGGCCGTCCAAGCGGCGCGCCCAGCGACCACGGCCGGCAGTCTCAGCCGCGGACGTGGTGCTGTCGGCCCCGGTGACGCCGATGGCGCCGCGGCGCCGCACCGGCCCGCTCGTATTGGTTGCCCTGATCGCGGCACTGCATGTCGTGGGCATCGTGGCGCTGTCCGGCGGCACGCGGGTCAGCGCGCCGCCGCCCCCGGTGCCGGTGACCATCACCTTCGCCACACCGGTGGTGACGCCGCCCCCGCCACCACCGCCACCGCCCAAACTGGAAAAGCCGGTACCGCGCATCAAGACCCCGACACCGCTGCCCAAGCCGGCGGCCCCACCGGTCGCACCGGCGGCACCCATTGTTGCCCCCGACACGCCGCTGGTCGCGGCAAGCGCCGACACGGTCCAGGTGGCGCGCGCACCGGTAGCCGAACCGGCGCCGCCACCACCGCCACCGGCGCCCGAGCCGGTCACGGAACCGCGCGGCTACGCCGGTTACCTGAGCAATCCGGCACCCGACTATCCGGTCGCGGCGCAAAAGCGCGGCCTGGAGGGCAAGGTCATCCTCAAGGTGCATGTGCTGGCCTCCGGCAAGCCCGACAACGTCACCGTCGCCAAGTCGAGCGGCCACCAGATCCTGGACGACGCCGCGCTCAAGGCGGTGCTGCTGTGGGCTTTTGCGCCGGCCAAGCGCGGCCAGACGGCCGTCGACGGCTGGGTGCAGGTACCGCTCAGCTTCAAGCTCTGAGCTTCAGTCCCCCTTTTTTACTTCACGATTTCGAATCACTCTTTTTAAGGAATAGCATGAACGACTTTTATCTGAATCTGATCGTGCAGGGCGCGATGGCTGCGCTGGTCTTGTTTTCGGTAGTGACCTGGGTTCTCATCGTCGCCAAGGCGGTCCAGCACTGGCGCCTGGCGCGCCAGGACAGCGTGTTTTCGCGCCAGTTCTGGAGCGCCAGCAGCCTGGATGCGGCGGCCCAGCTGGAACGCGATGCCGGCCCCAAGGCGCGTGTGGCCAGCGTCGGTTTCGACGCCCTGTACGTGACCGACGCCGCAGCCGATACCGACCTGGAACATAGCTGGGACCGCAAAGAACTGCTGGAGCGCCACCTGCGCCAGCAGATCCAGAAGGAGCACGCTTCGCGCGAAGCCGGGCTGGCGGTACTGGCCTCGGTGGGCAGCACAGCGCCTTTCGTCGGCCTGTTCGGGACCGTGTTTGGCATCATCCATGCGCTGACCGCGATCAGCAAGAGCGCATCGGCCAGTATCGACGTGGTGGCAGGTCCCATCGGCGAAGCGCTGGTGGCGACCGGGGTGGGTATCGCGGTCGCCGTGCCTGCGGTGCTGGCGTATAACTTCTATGTGCGGCGCCTCAAGGTCGCGGCGCTGGAGCTGGACAACTACGCCGGCGACCTGCTGAACCTGGCGCAGAAGAGCGGCTACCGCATCTCGCGCGTGGCCGCCGTACCGAAAGCCCAGACCGCGCATGCCGAACCACGGGGAGTATTCGCATAATGGCTTTTTCAACTGGAACGGGAAGTGCGGACGTCGTCAGCGAGATCAACATCACGCCGCTGGTCGATGTGATGCTGGTGCTGATGGTGGTGTTTATCCTGACCGCGCCGCTGCTCAACAACGCGGTGCGCATCAACCTGCCGCAGACCGCGGCGACGGCGGCGCCGGATGCGGTCAAGGCGGTCACGGTCAGCGTCGACGGCGCTGGCAAGGTGTACATCGACAAGCGGGAAGTGGGGCTGGAGGCGCTGGAGCCCGAGTTGAAAACGCTGGTGACGGCTAACCCGGAACTGGCTTTGAGTTTGCAGGCCGATGAGACGGTGCCGTACAAGGCTGTGGCCAAGGCGATGGCGTCGATTTCGCGTAGTGGGGTGACCAAGTTGTCGGTGCTGACGGCACCGGGCGGGTGATACAAACCCACCAGCTCTAGGGCAGTCATTCCCGCGCAGGAGGCTTTGGCAAAAGGGCGCAGTCTGATTTCCCCACCGGCCAAAAGACCGTCATTCCCGCGCAGGCGGGAATCCAAGCCATCGCTGCACATAGATGGCTTGGATTCCCGCCTGCGCGGGAATGACGGATCTAAGGTTCGCGGCAAAGGCATTTTCCCCTTTGTTGCGACCGCCTCGCAGGCGGGAATGACGTTGAAAAAGTAGGGGGAAGTTAATCAGCGGTGACTTCAGCTTCGGCGCCAATCAGCCCAAAGCGCTTCAACTGGGTGCGCAATATATTGCGGCTGATCCCCAGCGCCTTGGCCGTCTGCACCTGATTCTGATGGCACCACGAAAACGCCGTACGAATCACGGTTTCCTCGATATGTTCGAACAGGCTGGCATGGCCCGATTCGATCATCTGCTCCACCAGGTTCTCCAGCCGGTCCGGCGCGCGCTGCGTGTTTTGCGGACCCGGCTCATGGCGCTGCATCGCACCGACCAGTTTCAGGTCGTCGGAACGGATTTCGTTACCGCTGCACACGATCAGCGCATAGTGAATCACATTCTCCAGCTCGCGGATATTGCCCGGCCACTGATAGGCCAGCAGGGCGGCGCGCGCATCTGCGCTCAAGGTCACATGCCCCAGCTGCATCTTGCCGCCGTAAATGCCGATGAAGTGGCGCGCCAGCGGCAAAATGTCGCCGGGACGCTGATACAGCGGCGGCAGCGCGATCGGCGCCACGCTCAATCGATAATACAGATCGGCGCGAAAGCGCCCGGCCGATACCGCCTTGTGCAAATCGACGTTGGTCGCCGCCACCAGGCGCACGTCGAGCGGAATCGCGCGCCGTGATCCCAGCCTGACCACCTGGCGTTCCTGCAGCACCCGCAGCAGCTTGACCTGCAGGGCCAGCGACAGGTCGCCGATCTCGTCGAGAAAGAGGGTGCCGCCGTGCGCCGCTTCGAACCAGCCGGCCCTGGCCTGGGTGGCGCCGGTGAAGGCGCCGACTTCATGGCCGAACAGTTCGGAGTCGATCAGGGTTTCGCTGAAGGCGCCGCAGTTGACGGCCACGAAAGCGCCGCTACGCCCGCTCTGGGCGTGGATGTGACGGGCGATGAGTTCCTTGCCGGTGCCGGTTTCGCCGATGACCAGGGCGGTCGCCTCGCTGCGCGCAATGCGTTCGACCTGTTCGAGCAGGCGCGAAGAAACCGGATCGTGGAATAGAAGCGCCTTGGCGCGGATCGACAGGGCCATGCCGGCGCTGTCGGGGAAGGTAAGTAGTTTGTCCATGATGCGTCCTCTCTGTGTACCCACGACAGGCTACGCAAAGAGAACGCACTTGAGAACGAATGATTTCGACCTAGCTTATGACCTTAGCAGTCATTACAGCGCAGTTGATAATACCCGTATCATCCCAGATGCTGCTTGAAGAAGGCGATCGTGCGGCCCCACGCCAGTTTGGCCGACGCTTCGTCATAGCGCGGCGTGGTGTCGTTGTTGAAGCCATGCTCCGCGCCGGCGTACACAAAATGCTGGTACTCGACCTTGTTGGCCTTGAGCGCTTCTTCGTAAGCGGGCCAGCCGGCCAGGATGCGGGTATCTTTTTCGGCGTCGTGAATCAGCAACGGTGTCTTGACCTTGTTCACTTCGGCGGCCGGCGGCTGCTGGCCATAGAACGGCACCGCGGCGGCAATGTGCCTGGACACGGTCGGCAGGTAGTTGGCGATGCCGCCGCCGTAGCAGAAGCCGACCACGCCGACCTTGTTGGTCGCGTCAGGCAGGGCGCGCAGCACGTTGACCGCTTCGACGAAGTCGGCGCGGGTCTTGGTCTGATCGAGTTTGCCGAACAGTTCGCGCGCCTTGTCTTCGTCGCCGGGGTAGCCGCCCAGCGGGAACAGGGCGTCCGGCGCAAAGGCAATGTAGTTCTCCAGTGCGACGCGGCGGGCGATGTCTTCGATGTGCGGGTTCAGGCCGCGGTTCTCATGCACCACCAGCACCGCGGGCAGCTTGCCTTTGACATTGGCCGGCTTGACCAGGTAGCCGCGGATCTTGCCGTAACCCTGGGGCGAAGGATATTCGACGTAGGTGGCGACGATGCGCGGGTCGCTCTTGGCCACCACCTCGGCCGCGAAACTGGGCGACAGGGCCGCCAGCAGGCTGGCCGCGGTGGCGCCGCCCACCGCATAGCGGCCGGCCTGGGACAGGAAGCCGCGGCGGTCGATCTGGCCGTGGACGTACTGGTCGAATAACTTGAGCACTTCAGGATCGAAATCGTTGGCGGTCAAACGTGTCATTGCGTCTCCTTTGTATTGACGGTTACGAGTACAGCTCTGGCTTACAGTTTTGCGCGGAACACCGCTGCGAACGTCCGATCATAACCCGGTTGCGTGGTGATTGCACCTGATCCGCTAAACGTGTTCGCGCCGGTCGAATAGGCCTTGTCGAACAGGTTTTTTCCCACCAGGGAAAGCTCGTATTTTCCGTCCAGGGTACTGAAGGAAATGCCGCCGTCGGCCAGCGAATAGGCCTTCTGCCAGGTGTTCTCGGACAGGCTGGCGTTCAGGTAGGAGCCGGAGCGATAGGCATTGTTGAGGAAGACCCGGCCGAGGTAGCGGCCCACCGGCAGCGAGTAGTCCACGCCGGCGTTGACGATGACTTTGGGGGCACCATGCAGCTGGCGTCCCGCGAAGTTCACCAGCACCGGCACCGAGGTGTCGGGCGCAGTGGTGCTGAAGTCGAGGTAGACCGCCTTGTTGTAGGACGCGTTCAGGTTCAGCTTGAGGTTGCGGGTGGCAGCGTAGTTCGCTTCCAGTTCGATCCCGCGTGCGCGCACGCCGGGGATGTTACCCAGATAGGTGCGGGTGCCGCTCGACGAGGTCAGGTCTTCCACCGTCAGATTGGCCTGGTAGTCGGTGACGGTGGTCTGGTACAGATTGGCGTTGAACAGCAGGCTGCGGTTGGCCAGTACGCTCTTGATGCCCAGCTCATAATCGCGCGCGCGCTCCGGACGCACATTCTGCGGGCTGCCCAGGGTAGCGCCGGTGGCGGTGACGAATTCCACCGCGCCCGATTTTTCACCCTGCGAGGCGGACGCGTACAACATCACCTTGTCGCTGATCTTGTAGCTCGGGCTGACCAGCCAGGAGAGCGAGTTGGCGTCGATCTTCTGGCCGTCCTTCCAGTCGTAGACCGTGTTGCCGCCGCCGCCGATGGCGTTCACGTACAGGGCCTTGGCGGCGTTCCAGGCTGCGGCGTCGGCGGCATTGGCCAGGTTCAGGCCATAGGCGCTGGCGCGGCTGTTGTCGGTGCCTGCCAGGTTGGTGAGCGCGCTGCCGTTGCGATCGAGCTCGCGCCGGTTGCGGCCGGTTTTTTCTTCCTGGGTGTCGCGCAGGCCGACCGTCAGCGTCGCCTTGTCGGTGGCGTGCCAGTTCAACTGGCCGAAGGCGGCCAGGCTGGTGGTCTTCGGCTCCAGCACGTAGGAGCGGTAGACGCCATCCTGGGAGGCGCGCAGCAGGCCGCGGTATTGCGGCGCGCTCAGGGCCGCATACTGCGCGTTGGAGGCGTTGAAGGCACCGGCGTCGGCGCCGTAGTAGGTCGGGTCGTCGCTGTAGACTTTGGCCTTCAGGCCGTACACGCCGACCTGGTAGTCGATTTTCGCGCCCAGCGGGGAGGTCAGGCGCAGTTCCTGCGATACCTGGTCGTTCCACAGCTGCTGGCCGCCGTTGCCGATGTCGAAGCGGGTCACGCCGCCGTTCTTGATGTCGAAGTGCTGCTCGCGCCAGGCCGTGATGGAGGTCAGCGCATATTCGCCCAGCTGCTGGTTGATCTCGACCGAGATGCCGCTTTGCTTGGTGCGTTGAGGACGCGCCTGCGAGTCCTCGATCTGGTTGTTGCCGAACACCGGACGATAGGCGCTGCCGTCGGAGTTGTTGAAGTAGCTGCGCGCCAGGCGGCTGGCAAAGGTGGTGGTGCGCGCCGGACCATCCGCAAAATTGGCCGGGCCGTTCCCGAGCAGCAGAGACTTGTTGCCGTTTTCGGTCGACTGGATCTGGTCCAGGATAATCCGTGCCGACAGGTCCTTGTTGGGGGTGACCAGGAACTGCAGGCGCCCGCCCACGCGATTGGTTTCGTTCCAGGTTTCGGGGCCGGACTGCCAGGTGTTTTCCAGTACGCCGTCCTTCTTGTTGATGAAGAAGGAGCCGCGGTAGGCCAGCACGCCATCGACAATCGGGCCGGTGGCCGAGAATTTGCCTTCCAGGTTGTTGTAGCTGCCGACCCGCGCCTCGTACACATAGCCCGGCGTGAAGCTTGGCGCCTTGGTCGTGATGTTGATCACGCCAAGGGTGGTGTTCTTGCCCAGCAGGGTGCCCTGGGGTCCGCGAATGACTTCGATGCGGTCCAGGTCCACCCAGTCGGTCCAGTTCTGGCCCACGTAAGAGCTGGCGACGCCGTCGACGATCACGCCTACGCTCGGCTCCATCGTATCGTTGGCGGCGTTCTTGCCGATGCCGCGGATCGAGATGCTGGTCTGGCGCGGGTTACTGCCGAACAGGCCCAGGTTGGGCACCTTCTGGGTCAGGCCGGAGATGCCGACCACGTTGTCGCGCTCCAGTGTCTGGCCGCTGACGACCGAGACCGGCACCGGCACGTCCTGGGCGATTTCTTCGCGGTTGCGCGAGGTGACGACCACGTTCTCCAGGGTGACGACACTGTCGTCGGTGGCTGGCGCCTGTTGCGCCATGGCGGCGCCGGAACCGATCAGGGTGACGGCGGTGGCGACGGCGGCTGCGCCGCGGCGCAGAGTGAATTGATTGGCGATGGCTGACCGGCGATTGGCTTGCATAATAGTGTCTTTCTTGTTGAAGTTGAGTGCTGCTAAATTGAGTGCTGCTAAAACGTGTGCCGAACGCTGGCGCGCAGGGTGCGCGGTTCGAGCGGATGGATCAGGCGGCCGTCAATGCCCTCGCCGCAGCTGCCCCCGAGCTGCTCGTTGCGGGTGCAGGCGCCGCCGTAGTATTCAATGTCGTCGGCGCGCCGGTCGAACAGGTTCAGCGCGTCGAGTGCGAGCTGCCACTGACGGTTGACGCGATAGCCGAGTTTCAGATTGCTGGTCAGGAGGGCGCGCGATTTCTCGCGTCCCGTCTCTTCCAGCGCGTAGGCGCCGATGTAGCGCGTGCGCAGGCCGCCGAACCAGGCGCCGCCCTGATCGATACCGACGCCGACCGATGCCGTGACCGGGATCGCGTTGGGAACGTGCTTGCCTCCGCCTTCCACCGCCTCGCGAAAGCGCGCCCTGGACAGGGCCACGTCGGCATCGATAATCACGCCTTTGAACGGCGTGATGTAGTTGGACCACTCGATGCCGTGACGTTTGGATGCGCCGCGCGCTTCGGTCACGCCTTCGTCGCCCACGAATACCAGTTCCGAATCGAGTGTCATGCGCCACAGCGACACGCTGCTGGTCCAGCCGGGCAGGGGCTGGGTGCGCAGGCCAAGTTCGGCGCCGTTCGATTTGGCGAACAGGTTGATGGGATCAATTGCGCTGCCGTCGGCGGGATTGAAGCGCGACGTGGCGCCGCGCGCGTCGTTGCTGTGAAAGCCGTTGCCCCAGTTCGCATACAGCTCGGTCTTTGCGCCGGCGCCGCCGGGCGAAAGCACGACGCTCAGTTTGGGACTGGTCTGGCTGGCCTGGGCGCGGCCGCCGTTGGCCAGGTTGAAATCACCGCCGGTGGGGCTGGCACTGGCGCGGATGCGGTCATGGCGTAGACCAAGCGAGGTACGCAGCCACGGCTGCCATTCCCTGTGCCAGGTCGCGTGCAGGCCGAGCGCGGTCTCGCTGATGCGGTCCTCGCGCACGGTGTTGCTGCGGACCCGGTCGAGCGTGTCGTACAGGCCAAGCGTGGGAATACGGTCGTGGCGCAGCTGCAGTCCGGTGACGATTTCGCCGTCGGCCACCGCCCAGGCCTGCTGGGCGGCTCCGCCCCACAGGGTACGGTGGTCGGCCTGCTCGTGCTGGTCGCCATCCGGACCGTGCATGAAGCCCGACGGCGCGGAGAACAGATTCAGGCCATAGTCGACCGCGTAGACATTGGCGCGGCTGGCGCCGTCGTTGTCCGCGCGTCCCCATTCGCCCGACACGCTGTAGCGGTGCGTGACACCGCCGTCATTGGCGGAGAGGGCGCCGAAGCGGCCGATCTCGCCGCTGGCGATGGCGCGTTCCGGCACGTGTTCGGTGGCGGTCCAGTGCGAGCGGTAAGCCTGGGCCGTCAGGGCGTAGCCGTTGGCGGCGCTGCCGCGCGAAAGGCGCAGCAGGGCATTCGATTTGTGCAGGGCCTCGGGCTGGACCCAGGGACCATCGTTGCGCGCCACTTCCAGCGCGGCCAGCAGCTGGTGGCCGCCAAGTTCGGTGCTGCCGGCTGCCAGCGTGCGCCGGAAGTTGTTCGGCCCGGCCGTCAGGTCGACAAAGGGCGCGTCGACCTGGCGCTGGTAGTCGATGCGGGCCGATCCTGTGTTCGAGAAGTCGCCGTCCTCGGCGGCGTACACGCCTTTGCGGTAGCGCACCGACGACACCAGTTCGGGAATCACGAAGTTCAGGTCCATATAACCCTGGCCGTGGCCGTGGCTGGCCACGTTGACCGGGACGCCGACCACGCTGGTGGCGAAGTCGCTGCCATGATCGAGATTAAAGCCGCGCAGGAAGTACTGGTTGGCCTTGCCGTCGCCTGAGTGCTGGGTCACGATCATGCCGGGGATGGTCTCGACCAGTTCGGCCGCGCGCAGCAGCGGACGGGTGGCGATCTGCTCGGCGCCGACGATACCCTCGGTGGCCGAGTCGGCGATGCCCAGCAGGCTGCCCTTCTTTGCGGTGACGATCACCTCTTTCAAGGCGGGTACGCCGCTCGCGCAGACCTGCCCGGCGGCGAACAGCGCAGCCAGTGCGGTCAAGGGGAATCGTGAGCGGTGCGACATGAGTATTCTCTTTATTAGACGTGGGTAGAAACGGATTGGGATTACTGCAATCGGGACTGCACTTGTGCCAGTCCGGCGATTGCGCAGGCTTCATCGACATCGCTGCCGCGCGCGCCGCCCACACCGATGGCGCCGATCACGGTGCCGCCGACGCTGATGGTCACGCCGCCGCCGCGGGCGTTGAAGTTGGGATTGGCGGCCAGTTTCGCGGCCAGCGCGGTATCGGTCTTGGCCAGTTCACCGAGCGCACTGGTCTTGTTGTTGAAGGTGAGGGCGGTGACGGCCTTGTTGGTGCTGGAGGCAACGCCGCGCGCATGGGCGCCGTCGCTGGCCACCAGGGCCTTGAGCACGCCGGCCGAATCGACCACGCTGACGCTGATTTTCTGCTGGCGCGCCGTGCAGGTATCGATGGCGGTGCGCGCCGCTTCCAGAGCGAGTTCGATGGCGGGGCCGCGTGCGGGCGGTGGAGGCGGTGCCGGCGGCGTGGCCGGCGTTTGCGCGATGGCGCCGGCTGCGGCGAATGCGGCCAGGGAGGCGAACAGCTGTTTCATGGTGTTCCTTATGAGGGTGAGGGATCAGACGAAGCCGATGGCGCGGCCGGCCAGGCCGACGCTGAACCACAGGGTCAGCGACAGCACCGCGGTGCCGCGCGCCAGCAGGGGCGTGCTGCGTTCGGTGTGCGTGACCTTGCGGTACAAGCTGGCCTGGACCACAAGCGCGAACAGCAGCAGGGACATCTTTGGCACGAATGCAGCGTTGGCGATGTAATGGACGGGCGCCGAGAAGAACAGCAGGGCGCCCGAGCCGATGGCGAAGACCAGGCCGATGCGCAGCGCCCAGCGGGTAGCGTGCACCACCTGCGCCAGCGGCAGCGAAACCAGGCCCCAGCCGAGCAGGCGCAGATTGACGATCAGCAGCGACGTCAGGAGCAGGATCAGGCCGAGCACATGGGCGATCTGGATACCCAGCACGGCGGCCGGGCTGGCCTCGCGCAAGGCCAGGCCGAGTGCGGTGTGCTGCAGCGATTCTGCGAAAGCGATCAGGGTAGTCATGGCGGTGTCGGTATCAGTGTTGGTATCTGTGTCGAATCAGCTTGCTCATCATGCGTAGTAGGGAATCAGGCGTCCGCCGACGGTGGCGGCGGTCCAGAAGGTGAGCGAGACCCAGCCCGCCAGGCGCGCCGCGCCCGGCGCCGTCGCCTGGTCCACCCATGCCGCGCCACGTTTTCCCCATGCCAGCTCGAAGGCCACCGCGTTGATCAGCGCCACCACGATCGCCACGCACTTGACCAGGAAGGCGGGGTTCTCGATCATGGTTTCCGCTTCGGCCCAGAACAGCAGAAAGCCCGACAGGAAGGTCAGCGCGAAGCCGGTGAAGATCCAGTAGCGCAGTCCATTGAGCACGTTCGACACCGGCACCCTGGGCAGGAACACGCCGATCAGGCGCAGGTCGGTAAAAAAGATCAGGCCGAACGAGAGCGCAAGACCGAGCAGGTGGATGCCTTCGATCAGGGGAAACAACACGAGCGATTCACGCAGCGCCGTGCCGATTTCCGAGTCGCTGATCTGGCGGGCCAGTTCGATGGGGGACATGGCCGCGTCCTTATTGCGCCGCGCTGGCGACCTTTGGTGCCGGCGGAGCGAGCTTGAGCAGCTTGCCGCCTTCGGCTTCATAGTCCTGGACACCGGCGGCGCCGGCCACCTTGAAGCCTTTGGCCAGCAGGGTATCGGCGGCGCGCAGCGCGCGGCCTGCGTGGTTGGACACGGTGATCAGGGTGCGGTCGCGTGGGATGAACACGAGGCCTGCTTCGAGGTCCTTGAGCTGTACGCTCAGATAGGTCGGAAAACCGCCAATGCTGGTGATCTCGTCCGGACGGCGTACGTCGACGATCAGCACCTGGTCGGGATAGGTCAGGAAGCCGTCGACCTGCTTGCGATTCAGCTTGGGCGAAATGGCTTTATACGGTTCCGCTGCGGCGGCGGCCGGTGCGGCAGCCGGTGTGGCGGGAGCGGGTGCGGCCTGCTGTGCGAGGGCGGCGCCAGAGGCGATCAGGAAGGATGCTGCGGCAACGGCGGTGATGGCTTTCATGCGAGTGCTCCGGTGGTGGGTTGAGTGGGTGACATGGGCTTGATAGCAGTTAGCGTGCCAACCGCGCCGGACGCGTCCAAGTTGTTGATTCCGTGCGGGGAATGGTGAAAACACACCAGCGCCAAGGGCAGCCGGCGTGCTGGAATGGCAGCACGCATGTGCCGCAGCTGTTGAATTTGCAGCAGACGGACAGGCTCTTTGCCCTTGCCGGAGATGGCACGAAGGTTGCTCTTACAGGTTTAGCTTTCTCAACCCGTCATGGAGTATTCAATGTCTACAAAATCGCTCTTGCTGATCACCCTTGCGCTGGGCGCACTGGCCGCACCGGTGCAGGCCCACCATGCTTTCGCCGCCGAATTCGACGCCAACCAGCCGCTCGACCTGAAGGGCACCATCACCAAGGCCAAGTGGGTCAATCCGCATAGCTGGCTGTATTTCGACGTCAAGGGCGCCGACGGCAAGGTCACCAACTGGGGTGTGGAATTCGGCGCACCGAATGCGCTGGCCAACAAGGGATTGGCCAAGTCGGACCTGAAGGCGGGCGATGAGGTGTCGATCAAGGGCTACCGCTCGAAGAACGGCGAGCCTTACGGCTACAGCGTGTATGTGACGCTGGCCGACGGACGCACCTTCCAGACCGGCGGCGCGCAGGATGCGCCGACGCCTGCGCCGGCTGCGCGCTAGTCCAGGCAAGGAGAGCTGTTTGAAGCTGAAGAACCACTACAATCGCGCGCTGGTTTTGCTGACGGCGCTGGCGCTGGCAGGCAGCGCGCTGGCGGCACCTGCGCAAAAGATTCCGCGCGCCGCCAATGGCAAGCCGGATTTTTCCGGTATCTGGGAGACCACCAGTTCGGCCGATGAAGACCTGGAGCCACACAGTGCGCGCAAGGATGCGGCGCCGGGCGCGGGCATCGTCGACGGCGGGAAGATTCCCTACCTGCCGGCGGCGCTGGCCCAGCGCAAAAAGAACTTCGAGAACCGCGACAGTGCGGATCCGCGCCTGAAGGGATGGACCCTGGGCACGCCGCGCGCCGTTTATTATCGCGAGCCGTTCCAGATCTTCCAGCGTGCGCGCGACCTGACCTTGTTCCATCAGTTCGGGCACTCGGTACGTACGATCCACACCAACGGCACACCGCATCCCGGCGGCGAGACCAACGAGTTCTGGCTGGGCGACTCGCGCGGCAAATGGGAAGGCGACACCCTGGTGGTCGACGTCAAGGACTTCAATGACGAGACCTGGCTGGACCGATCGGGTAACTTTCACAGCGATGCGCTGCATGTGACCGAGCGCTGGACTTTCCTCGATCCGAATACGATCGAATACAAGGCGCAGCTGGAGGACCCGAAGGTGTTCAGCGCGCCCTGGAGCATCAACGTGATCCTGCACCGTCACCGCGAGAAGAACTTCCAGCTGATCGAGAATTACCGCACCACGCTCGACTACGAGCAGCACTATCCGCCCAAGCCATGAGACCGACGACCATGAACCATACACTCATCCGCCGGCCTGGCGCCGCGTTGGCGGCGGCCCTGCTGTCCCTGGCACCCTTGGCCGCGACTGCGCAGAATGGGCCGCCGGGAACCCCTGGCGCCGGCGACGCGCGCCGTCTCCAGTTCGAACCCTCCTTCACGCAGATCGCGTCCGGAAAATGGACAGGTGCGCGCCTGCCCGACGGCCAGCCCGACGTGCAGGGGCACTGGTCGAACACGGTGTCGAACCACAGTAATTTCACCGATCCGCAGGGCGGCATTCCGGGCGACCCGACGCCGCCGCGCCGTCCCCTCGGGCCGCGCGAGTCACGCGCGCCGAGCCGTGTGAGCGACCCGGCTGATGGGCAGATTCCTTTCCAGCCTTGGGCGAAGGCACGCCAGCAGGAGTTTCTGGCGAATTTTCATAATCCGACCAAGCCGGAATACATCGAACCGCTGGCGCGCTGCGCACCTGCCGGCGTACCAAAGTCGCTGATGTGGCACGGGTATGAGATCCGCCAGTATCCGGGCTATGTGCTGTTCCTGTTCGATTCGGGCTCACGCATCATCCACCTCGATAACAAGCCGCATCTGCCTGCCGCGATCAAGTTGTGGAACGCGGATTCGCGCGGGCGCTGGGAGGGCAATACCCTGGTGGTCGATGTGACGAACAATAACGGCAAGGCGCTGTTCGGGCGTACTGGCGAGTTCTCGAGCGAGAATGCGCATGTGGCCGAGCGCTATATCTTTGCGCCGGATGCCAAGCGCTATAACTACGTGGCGACGTTCACCGATCCGAGCGTGTACACGCGGCCGTGGACTGCGACTATTCCGGCACGCCGGCGCGAGGGCGAGAAGGCCGACGGCTGGCACTACGAAGTGGCGCTGAACAAGGCGGGCGAGACGCCGGTGGTGGAGCGTTATGAGCGCATCTGCGCGGAGAATAATATCGGCTTCGGCAACGTGGCGCAGACGCCGAGGAAGTGATTTGGCTGAAGATTGAAAAACCCGCTTCGGCGGGTTTTTTTGTGGGTGCCTCGCCGTAACCACCAGCTTCAAAGCCGTCTTTCCCGCGCAGGCGCGAACCCATAGCACCTTGAGGTGTACTGTCAATCTCGGACCGACGATTCCGCCTGCTTATGGCTTCTTCAACGGCGCCGGCCAGGCAGCGGCGGAAGGCTGCTTCGCGTTCGGATACCAATACACGCTGTGGCAACGCTCGCAGGCCTGGTCCAGCTTGGCCCCGGCTTCGAGCAGGCGCGCGGGATTTTTCGCGTCGATCGCCACCAGCGCTTCGCCAGCCGCCTCCTGCAAGGCACGCGCGCTGTCATTAAAGCCGGCCCGGCCCTGATGCAGCGCCTGTTTCACCTGGGCCGGCGACGACACGCCTTCGACATGCGCGTCCTCGGTCACCTTGCCACCATGCGTGACCTCCCGCCCTTCCATCATGAGCAGATTGCCCGCCTCCTGCAAAGCGATGGCGTGGTGGCGCACGGCTTGCCACTCCTGCTCGGTGCGCGGCTGGTTTTCCTTCACGCCGCTGGCGGTGGTCTCGGTACTGACGGCTTCCCACAAGGCGTCAGCGGCAGGGTCGACGATGGACACCATCAGGTCCTGGATCGATGCGGCCGGCTTGAAAGTCACAGGCGGGGTGGGCGCTGGCTGCGGCTTCGGCGAGCAGGCGGCGAGGGTCAGCAAGGAGGCGAAAGCGAGGCGGTGAACAGGGTGATTTTTCATGACAAGGATGGAGGAAACCGGTACTGTGAGGTGTCAATCAAAGCTGCGGTGTGCGGCTTGACTCGCAAGGCGCAGAGGTTGAAGCTAGAGGCATGGAACAGCGAATCGACATGCTTGAACGCGAGGTCTACGCAATCAAATCGGAGATTGCGGTGATCAAGACCACCTATTGGATGCGTGAGGAGGCATGTGCTCTGGACGGACGGATGACACAGCTTGCTTCGCACATGAATAACCTGTCTGACGAGGTTCCCCGCATCAAGAACGAGCTCGAAAAGCTCAGGACTGACCTTTCCAAAATTAAGTCAGATCTGATCGTTCAGGCAGGTCAAATTTCTCACTTGCAAACCGACGTCACCCAGTTGCGGAGCGACGTTGAAAATTTGAAGCGTGAACTGAGCCAGGTTGCCAGCACGCTTGCTCAAGTCGGCGCCGACGTTGCGTCGACCAGAATCACTGTCCAGCATCTGGCGACTAAAGCGGAGCTGCATGAGGCGATTGGCGGCGTCAAGGTCTGGATGGTCGGTATCGCTATATCGATTATCACGGTGACGTCTGCCATTCAATTCGCACTGTACCGAGCGCTGAGCCAGTAAGCGGATGGGCAGCACATGCCCACGCGGTGCAAGGGGGAGCACGCGTGGGCAAGTACTGCCCACTCTTTGGCGTTCACATTGACGCCGGCGAACTTCTGCCGGCCTCCGCTGCCAGCTTACTTCTTGTTCGGCTGGTAGATCTGGTCGAACTGGCCGCCGTCGGCGAAGTGGGTCTTTTGCGTCTTGGTCCAGTTGCCCGATACCTCGTCGATCTTGAACAGCTTGATCTTCGGATATTGTGCGGCGTATTTTTTCGCAACCGCTTCATCGACCGGACGGTAGTAGTTCTTGGCCGCGATTTCCTGGCCTTCGGCGCTGTACAGGTATTGCAGATACGCTTCCGCGACCTTGCGGGTACCGTGCTTGTCGGCGACCTTGTCGACCACCGATACGGGTGGCTCAGCCAGGATACTCACCGACGGGGCGACGATTTCCACCTTGTCCGGGCCGAGTTCCTTGATCGCCAGCAGGGCTTCGTTTTCCCAGGCCAGCAGGACGTCGCCGATACCGCGCTCGACGAAGGTGGTGGTGGCGCCGCGTGCGCCGGAATCCAGCACCGGTACGTTTTTAAACAGCTTGGTCACATAATCCTTGGCCGTCGCTTCCGAGCCGCCTGGCAGTTTCAGGGCATAGCCCCAGGCTGCCAGGTAGTTCCAGCGTGCGCCGCCCGAGGTCTTGGGATTCGGGGTGATGACGGAGATGCCTGGCTTGACCAGGTCGCCCCAGTCCTTGATGCCTTTTGGATTGCCTTTACGTACCAGGAACACGATGGTCGAGGTGTAAGGCGAGCTGTTGTGCTGCAGACGCTTTTGCCACTGTGCCGGCAGCAGGCCGCGTTCGCTGATGGCGTCGATGTCGTAGGCCAGCGCGAGGGTGACAACGTCCGCTTCCAGACCGTCGATCACCGTGCGTGCCTGCTTGCCGGAGCCGCCATGCGATTGCTTGACGGTGACGTTGTCGCCCGTCTTGGCCTTGTACTGCTTGGCGAATGCCGTGTTGAAGTCCTGGTACAGCTCGCGCGTCGGATCGTAGGACACGTTGAGCAGGGTAATGTCAGCTGCGCTGGCTGACTGGGCAAGCAGTGCGACTGCAATCAGCGACTGGCTTATTTTTTTCAACAGCATGGTGAGCTCTTTCGTCGGTAAGTTCGGGAACAAACAGAATAAGTCCCGACCGATGGAAAGAAAACGAATTAAAACAGCTTTTGATATGCGTTTTTTTAATGAGCCTTGGAAAGGATCAACAACCAGCGACGCATGAGAAGGACTTCCACATGGCCAGGCTCCACACCGGTATCGCATTCGATGACAGGGTTGACCGGATAGAAGCGCTTGCGGAAGTCACGCGTGACCAGCACTTCGCGGCGGCCGAAGCGCATCATGAAGGGGGTAGGTGCGTATTCCATGCCGAAGTTGCTGTTCAGAGTGGTCATGACAAAGTCCTTTGTGGGTTTTGCGTTGATCGAGAGATTCCAGAATAGCACAACTACTGTATAAATCCACAGCTACTGTACGAATAAACAGTGATTTCAGGTTTCTGTGGTTTTTACGCTAACGCGGCCGAATCGGGTAAAATGTAGCCCTGCGGCAATCTTTCGCACGATACAAGCTTTTCTTGACGGAGCCCGTCGTGCCAGCGATACTTGTCCGGACAGGACGTCCGTGCAGCGCCGCGTTAACGTTCATCTATTTTGTGAGGCTCGTCATGCCGAACGCCAAGGCCGTCAGTCCTGAGTTGTTCAACAAGATCCAGAAAGAAGTCGCCAGGTACATCAAGAAGAAGTTGCTGGCGATGGAAATGGATGTCACTGCGATGGAGCTGCACAACTCCTCCGCGACCAAGACCCTGCGCGTGTACGTGACGGTCAGCCGCACCACCAATCTGAAAGCCCTGTACCTGGCCGAAACCATGGTCTGCAAGGAATTGCAGCAGGAGTTCGGCATGCGCCCGCACGCCTTTTACTGGCGCTACCACCCCGAACACAAGCGCGAGGACGAGTCCCCGGCCCTGGGCGAAGCGGATTCCACCTCGCCAGCCAACTGAGACCCCTTTTACATGGCAAGTCAAAAAATCCTCGTTGTCGACGATTCGCTGTCGCAACGGCTCGTCCTGCAGCAGTTGCTCACTCACCACGGGCACCGCGTCATCATGGCCAACGATGGCGAGGAGGGCGTGGCCAAGGCCAAGAGCGAACTGCCCGACCTGATCATCATGGACATCGTGATGCCGGGGCTGAACGGCTTCCAGGCGACGCGCGCTATTACCAACGACGAAACCACCTGGCATATTCCGGTCATCCTGCTCACCAGCAAGGATATGGATTCGGACCGGGTCTGGGCCCTGCGCCAGGGCGCCACGGCCTTCCTGAACAAGCCGCTCGACCACGAAGCCCTGCTTGAACTGATCAAGACGCTGGAATAGGCGGCGTCCTCAGGGAAAGATTCCCAAACGCAGCGTGCGGCACGCACGGGGGCGCCTCGTGTAGGATGGCATTTTTGCCATTTATTGCGGGGTCCGCTGTGCCGTTCCCGCCATCGCCATGAACCGTTCCACCCTGGTCCCGCGCGTGCGCGATTTTGCGCTGGCGCGCCTGTCGCCCGAGGGCGCTTTCGGCCTGCACCTGACCATCGGCATCGCGCTGCTGATGGCCGCCGCCTGGATCTTCGGCGACATTGCCGAAGACGTGGTCACGCACGATGAGATCACGGTGATCGACGTCTGGCTGTCCAACTGGTTTCACACGCACAAGAACAGCCCCTGGACACCGTTCATGCTGTTCATTACGCATGCCCACAATACGGTCGGGATCATCGTCATGAGCCTGCTTCTTGCTGGCTATCTGCGCTGGAAGCAAGCACACTACTGGCTGCTGACCCTGATCCTGGCAGTACCGGGCGGCATGCTTCTTAACCTGATGCTAAAGTATCTATTCCAGCGCGCAAGGCCGAGTTTCGACGAGCCCCTGCTGATCCTCACCACCTACAGTTTTCCCAGCGGTCACACCATGAGCGCGACCATGCTGTATGGCGTGCTGGGGGCCTACCTGGCCTGGAACGTGGGCTGGCGCGGGCGGCGCTGGAAACTGGGCGTGGCCGTGGTGGCGATGGCGTGCGCGATGATTGCGCTGGTGGCCCTGAGCCGGGTCTACCTGGGAGCGCATTATCTGAGCGACGTGCTGGCGGCCATGGTGGAAGGCTGCGGTTGGCTGGCGATCTGTATCACAGCCAGCGCCACCTTGCGGCGCCGCAGGGCGGCAGAGTCGCCGCCGTCCGCGCCACGGAGCTTCATCTGAATCTGCGACCGCATCTGTAACCCAAGCTGCAAGCAAACCTACAACAGACAGGAATTCATCTGACACCGATCGCAGTCATCATCAACGGCAGTGCCGGCAGCGGCCACGACGACGAGCGCGCCCAGCAATTGCGCGAGAAATTCGCCGGCCATGGTTTCGCGGCCGAGGTCACCCTGGCCCAGGGCGGCGAACAATTGATCGGCGCGGCGACCCGCGCGCGTGATGCGCGCAAGGCCATCGTGGTGGCAGGCGGCGGCGACGGCACCATCAATGCCGTGGCCTCGCAGATCGCCGGCAGCGGCATCGATTTCGGCGTGCTGCCTCTGGGCACCTTGAACCATTTCGCCAAGGACCTGGGCATCCCGCTCGCGCTCGATGATGCGATCCGCAACGTGGCCGAAGGGCGGCGCGTGAAGGTCGACGTGGGCGAAGTCAATGAGCGCATCTTCCTGAACAATTCGAGCCTGGGCCTGTATCCCGACATTGTGCGCGACCGCGAGAAGCAGCAGCGCCGCCTGGGCCGAGGCAAGTGGCTGGCGGCCGGCTGGGCCACCCTGGGCGCCTTGCGCCGCTATCCGTTTCTCAGCGTGCGGCTGATCGTCGGGGACGAGGAGCACGCGCGCCGCACCCCGTTTGTCTTTATTGGTAATAATGCCTACACGATGGAAGGCTTCAGCATCGGTGAGCGCGCATGCCTGGATGACGGCAAGCTCAGCCTGTATGTGGCCCAGCGCCCCGGCCGCCTGGGCCTGCTGCGCCTCGGCTGGCGCGCCCTGTGGGGCAAGCTGGCGCAGGAACGCGATTTCGACGTGCTGTCGGCCGAGAGCATCGACATCGTCACCCGTCACAAGCGCCTGCGGGTGGCCACCGATGGCGAAGTGACCGTCATGGCAACGCCGTTGCGCTACCGCATCCGGCCCGGCGCTCTGAGCGTGATTGTGCCGGCCGCAACCAACAAGGAAAAGGAGTAGGTATGCGTACCCTGGTTCATCTTTCAGATCTGCATTTCGGCAGGGTCGACCCGCAGTTGCTGGCGCCCCTGCGTGAGCTGGTGGAGCGCATCGCGCCGGACGTGGTGGTGGTGTCGGGCGACCTGACCCAGCGCGCCAAGAGTGAAGAGTTCGAGGCCGCCAAGGCCTGGCTGGATACCTTGCCCGGGCCGCAAATCATTGTGCCGGGCAATCACGACATTTCGCTGTACAACGTGTTTCGGCGTTTCCTGCAGCCGCTGACGCGCTACAAGCGCTACATTACGGACGACCTCGATCCCATCTATGTGGACGAGGAAATAGCCGTGCTGGGGGTGAACACCGCGCGTTCATTGACCTTCAAGGATGGCAGGGTCAACAAGGAGCAGATTGCCGCGATCAAGGCCCAGTTCGCCGCGGTCGATCCGGCGCTGACCAAGATCATCGTCACCCACCATCCTTTCGATTTGCCCAGGACCGAGGATGACGACGACCTGGTCGACCGGGCGCCGATGGCGATGCAGGCCTTCGCCGACTGCGGCGTCGATTTGCTGCTGTCGGGTCACATGCACACCAGCCACGCCGCCAATACGGCCGAGCGCTACGGGATTCACGAATATGCGGCGCTGGTGGTGCAGGCTGGAACAGCGACCTCCACCCGCGGGCGCGGCGAGACCAACTCCTTCAATGTGGTGCGGGTTGACACGGACAGGGTGGAAGTGGACCGCTATGGCTGGGACGACATCGGCAAAACATATTCGCTGATGAAAACGGAGCCCTTCCTGCGCCGCGGCAATGTCTGGTCCGGGCACATGGAAGGCTTGACCGCGCTGGGCATCTGAGCCCGGCGCAGTTGTTTAAATCCAGTATTCCGTCAGGCGGGCCGCGAATTCCTTGATGCGGTCGGCCCACGGCCGGCTGCGCCACTGCTCCATGGTGATTTCCTTGGAGTCGCGCAAATCTTCGGCGAAGGCGCTTTCCATGTCGCGGCCAAAAGCCGGGTCGACCACCACCACGTTCAATTCATAATTGTGCAGGAAGCTGCGGCGGTCGATATTGGCCGAGCCGACCGTGGACCAGGTGCCGTCGATGACGGCCGTCTTGGCGTGCAGGATGGCAACCTGAAGCTGGAAGATCTTGACCCCGCCGGCCAGCAGTTCATCGTAGAAAGCCCGCCCCGCGTGGAACACCAGGCCATGGTCGGTCACGCCCGGCAGCACCAGGCGCACATCCACGCCGCGCCTGGCGGCGCTCACCAGCGCATCGACGAACTGGCGGTCGGGCACGAAGTAGGCCGAGGTGATGTGCACCGATTTCTTCGACTCGTTAATCGCCAGGATGAAGGCCTTGTAGATTTCCGAGTCGCGATCCGGACTGGTGGCCAGCACGCGCACAATCTTGTCGCCCACGGGCGCCAGGGCAGGGAAGTATTCGCGCTCGGGCAGTTCGCCGGCATCCTGGTCCACCCAGGTGTTGACGAAGCTCCACTGCAATGCGGACACCGCCGGCCCCTCGATCTTGATGTGGGTATCACGCCAGCCGACTTGCTTGCTGTCGGTGGTGGTCGGCTTCCGGTTCGAGCGGAAAAAGGAGGAGTTGGCGTAGGTCTTGCTGATATTAATACCGCCGGTGAAGGCGACCTTGCCGTCCACTACCATCAGCTTGCGGTGGTCGCGGTTGTTCAATTCCCACTTGCCCACGCGCGCGGCGGGATTGACCGGATTGAAGGCAATCATGCTGATGCCGGCGGCTTTCATGCGGTCGAAAAACTCTTGCGGCGTGCCCAGTGTTCCCACGCTGTCGTACAGGATATTCACGGTCACGCCCTGGCCTTGCTTGGCGATCAGGATGTCGGCAAACTGCAGCCCGATCTCATCCTGGTCGAAAATATAGGTTTCCAGATTGATCGTGCTTTTGGCGGCACTGGCGGCGGCCATCATTTCCCTCATGGTGGCCGGGCCGTCGAACAGCAAGGTCACCTTGTTGCCGGCGATCAGGGGCACGCCCGTAGCGGCTTCTTCCAGCACCGCCAGCGCCTTCATGTCCGGCGTGGCCTTGGCCCAACGCCGCGCCAGCAGGTCGGCCGCTTGTTTGCGCGCCAGTTTGCCTTTCACGGTGGCGACGGTCGGGCTGCCGCCCTGGATCGCGCCGTTGCCGCTGGCTTCGTTGACGTCGGGGAGGGACGCGCAGGAGGACAGTCCCAGTGTCAGGGCAAGCGCGGCCAGCCATGCGATCCAGCGTAAGTTGCTCATTTTATTCCCCTGATAGATGGTGTCTCGGCTTGCTCGAACGGAATGTCCCTGGGCCCGATAAAAAAATCGATGGGGGCGGCCAGAAAGCGCCGGCCCAATGTCTTGAGTAGAAGAATACCTTGTTCGAAATGAATGTTGCGCGCGCGAAGCGCAACCCATAATGCCAGACCGAAACTCACCAGCAAATTGACGGTGCCGATGGCCAGGAAACCGCCGATCGAGGTCAGGGCCAGCTCCAGGCTCATCTTGTGATCGAGCGCCACCAGGGAGGTCGCGAAGTTGGCCGACGAGAAAGTCACATGGCGGATGTCGAGGGGCAGGCCCAGCAGATAGCCCAGGGTACCTATGGTGCCGAGCAAGATCCCGAAGAACATATTTCCCATCAGGCCACCCAGATTATTCTCGATATACAGGGCCAGGCGGCGCAGGCGCCCGGCGCCCAGCAGGCGGCCCAGGCCGCGCAACTGGTAGACGCGCTGGGCCATGCGCGTGTACAGCGCCTTGTTGTCGTAATAGCCGGAGATCAGGCCGGCCACGAACAGGCACACTCCCGCGATGGCCGCATAGAACAAGGCCAGGCTGTGCAGGGGATCGATGTCGTGCAGCAGGTGCATGGCCTTGTCCGGTGTGACCAGGTGCTTGCCCGTCGCATATTGCCAGCCGACGGCGATCAGCCAGGCGGTCGGAATCGCGGTCGCCAGGTTGCCCAGCACGGCAATGCATTGGGTGCGGAACACCTTGTTGACCAGGGCCGCCATGCTGTCCATGTCGATGTTGCGCCCATCCCGGCTGTGCAGGCCGGCGGCGATGCGCGAGGCCGTCATGGCGGGCTGCTTGGTGGCCACGGTAAAGTGCAGCACGTGGATCAGCATGAAGCCCAGGGAGTAATTCATGCTGAACAGGAAGGCTTCCACCAGGGGCGCGGCACGCAGTGTTCCCAGCAAAATCTTGAACAGCGCCATGAAGCCGACCACAAAACCGGCCCCCGCGGAGGAATTGAACATGCGGCCCAGCTCGCCGCGGGTGTCGGCAATATAGTGCTCGCCGGTACGGCTGGCGTTCTCTGTGACGTTGCGGGCGAGCAGGTCGATATTGTCGGCGAACAGGTCGCGCACCGTGTATTTGTTGTTGTGGGCTTCGATCAGCTCTTCGGCCAGGGCGATGGCGCCGGCGCGGCGCAGGCTGGTAGGCGGCTCGGCGGCCGGCGTTGCCTCATTCGCGACCGCTTCCAGATCAACAGTGGGAGCCGCCGGCAGTGCGCCGCTGACGTCGACCAGAAACAACAGCTTGCGCAGGCGGTCGATGCTCTGGGTCAGCGCGACCAGCAGATAGGTCAGGGCCACGCTGGTGCCCTGGCTCAAGGCGTTCTTGCGGATCTTGCCGACCACGGTATCGCACTGGTCCAGCATCACCAGCAGATGGCGCGCGTCCTCCGGATGAGCGCCCAGGCCGTCCAGCATTTCCGCATAGCCTTCCAGATAGTCGTTGACTTCGATGTTTTGCATCAGAAAAGGCGAATCGAAGTTCTCGATATCGGCATGGCTGCGGATCAGCAGCGGCTCCAGGCCCAGCGCGCAGACGCGGCAGGACAGGGTGCGGATCGCTTCCAGCATGCCGAGCAAGGTGGTACGTTCCGGATCGGCCGGCGCGGTGTCCGGAGCGGGAGGGGCGCTGGCGATCACGTCATACAGTGCCAGCCAGTCCGGGGTCGGCACCGCCTTGATCCACAGATAGTCGGTCTTGACGTACAGGACCTGGTCGATTGCTTCGCTGAGGTAGACATCGCCCAGCGCCGGCGGCAGCAGGCGGTAGGAAATCCGGCGCTTGAGTTCGGTGAAGAAGCCGTCGTTCGACAGGATGCCGATGTCGGTGTACAGGCTGGCATGGCGCCGGCTTTCGAGCAGGCGCGCCAGATAGCTGTGCAGGGCGGAAGCCTGGACGAGATTGCCTTTCAGCAATTGCGTGAGGGTTTTGACGCGTTCTGCCGCCTGCGCAGTCTGGTTCAGCCTGGCAGGGCGCAGGTGCTCCACGAGCGAGACCAGCAGGTCGATGCGGTCACTGTGGGGATCGAGATGTTCTAGGATGGAAAGCATGTAAGAAGAGGCAGCTACTAAAGGTCCAGTGTACGTTGCAGCAAGCTCATCTCTTTGTTCGGTACCGTACATATGCTGCACTGCAGCAGCCGCTCTGGCATTTTTAAGGGGCAACATCGCTCTGGACGGCTTCGGGTTACACTATTGGCGGCATTCACCAGAGAGGAAGCTATGTACCTGACTTATACAAAGGGGCAATGGGCCGAAGGCAATGTGCCCCTGTTCGGCGCGATGGATCACAGCGTATGGCTGGGTTCGTCGGTATTTGACGGCGCGCGGGCCATCCGCGGCCAGTTGCCGGATTTGCGGCTGCATCTGCAGCGCGTCGTTGACTCAGCCGCGCGCCTGGGCCTGCAGTGCCCGCTGAGCGTGGACGAGATGGAAGCGCTGGTGCGCGAAGGCGTGGCGAAGTTCCCGCCCGACGCGGAATTATATGTGCGTCCGCTGGTGTTTGGCGCCGAAGGTTTCCTGGTGCCGACCGCTGAAAAGAGCGGCTTTGCATTGACGCTGTTCGATGCACCGATGCCGCCTTTCACCGGTTTTTCGGCCTGCCTGTCGGCGCTGCGCCGGCCGGATGCGAGCATGGCGCCGACCGACGCCAAGGCCTCGGCGCTGTATGCCAATACCACGAGAGCGATTCGGGAAGCCGCGGCGCGCGGTTACGACAACGCGGTGGTGCTCGACAGCCAGGGCAATGTCGCCGAGTTCGCGACCTCGAATCTGTTTTTGGTGACGCCGGAAGGCAAGGTGGTGACGCCGGTGCCGAACGGCACCTTCCTGGCAGGGATCACACGGGCGCGGGTAATCGCGCTGCTGGCCGAGGCCGATGTGCGGGTGGAAGAGCGTACCGTGCATCCGGACGAGCTGCTGACCGCACTGGAAATTTTCAATACGGGCAATTATGGCAAGGTCACGCCCTGCATCCGCTACGAAGGACGCAGCTTGGCCGTGGGGCCGGTCGCGACCCTGGCGCGCGATCGCTATGTCGCCTTCAGCGCCGATAAATAGGGCGCAATGACGGTCGCAGGGGGAGTGGACCGGGCAATGCCTTGCCCAGGTCCATTCCCGCGTTACCTTATTTCTTGGCGGGTGCCACCGCCGCCGCTGCGCCCTTCGGATTGAGCGGCTTGACGTTGCCGCAATCGGCACCCAGCCAGCGCGCCCTGGAGTCGACGGTCATGGTTTCCTTTTTGCCGCTGGGGCTGGACGACATGGTCATGCGGGAGGTGTAGGCCGTGTCGCCGCTGAAGGTCACCTTGCCTTCGCCAGTGGAAGCGGGGTTGCCGCAGCTGAAGCTGTAGCTCATGGTGTTGCCGACCATCGGCGTCTTGGTGTGCGTGCAATTGCCCGTTTGCGGCGTACCGAACAGCGCATCCTGAATCACTTCCTTGGTCAGGCACATCTTGACCAGCATGCCGCCGTCGCCGGCCGATTCGAGCTTCATGCCGCCATGCTTGGCCATGGCATCTTCCATTGCCTTGCGCTGCTCGGGCGGCATGCTCGCCATCTGCTTTTGCATGGCGGCCATGGCCTGGGCCATTTGTGGATTATCCGACTGCATCTTGTTATTCATTTCCCATAAACCCGGCCGGATGTTCTGTGCCGAAGCGGGCAGGGCCGCTGCGGCGGCAAGGGCAACGACGGCAGTGGCGGTAAGACGGATGGTCATGATGGCTCCCTATGTGGAATGCGCCAGTTTACCCCCAAACCATGCAGCCTGGATGTTGTAAATAAATATATGCATGCCCCAATTAGTTTCCACTTGTTGTTGCCGCAGTGGCATACTTTTCTTCCCTATTAAAGTGATCGGAAGCAACAAGTGAAACTCCTCACCGCCCTCATGCTCAGCGCAGGTATTCTCTCGCCCGGCTTCGCCGGCGCCGTCACCGCCGCACCAACGACCGCCACGGCCGGCGCCCCCGCCGCCGCGGTCAAGGTCACTTCGGTCGAAGGCATCACAGAATATCGTCTGGGCAATGGCATGCGGGTGCTGCTGTTTCCGGACGCAAGCAAGCCTACCCTGACCACCAACATCATCTACATGGTCGGCTCGCGCCACGAAAATTACGGCGAAACCGGCATGGCCCACTTGCTGGAGCATCTGCTGTTCAAGCCGACGGCCAATTTCGGTATCAAGAAGGGCACCAGGACACCGGTGGAAATTCTCAACGCCAGCGGGGCCGAGTTCAATGGCACTACCTGGTACGACCGCACCAATTACTATTCGACCTTCCCGGCCAACGACGACAACCTGCGCACCATGCTGGCGCTGGAAGCGGATCGCATGGTCAACTCGCCGATCGATCAGAACGACTTGTGGAACACCAAGACCAACAAGGGCGAAATGACGGTGGTGCGCAATGAGTTCGAGATGGGCGAGAGCGACCCGATCGGCGTGACCATGGACCGCCTGCAGGCAGTCGCCTTCGACTGGCACAACTATGGCAAGTCGACCATCGGCGCGCGTTCGGACATCGAACAGGTCAACATCGCCCGCCTGCGCGCTTTTTACAAAACCTACTACCAGCCGGACAATGCGGTGCTGATGGTGGCCGGGCGTTTCGATGAAGCCAAGGTCCTCAAGCAGGTCAATGCGCTGTTTGGGCGTTTGCCCCGCCCGACCCGCGTGATCCAGCCGACCTATACACGCGAGCCGACCCAGGATGGCGAACGCGCCGTCACCGTGCGGCGCAGTGGCGGCACCCAGTTTGTCGGCACGGGCTACCACGTGGCGCCGACCGGCCACGAAGATGCGGCCGCGCTGCAGGTGCTGAGCCGGATCCTGGTCGATGCGCCAGGCGGCCGCCTGCACAAGGCCCTGGTCGAAACCAAGCTGGCCTCCAGCCTGGTCGGCCACACGGTCAGCAATCTGGAGCCGGGCTACCGCGTGTTTGGCGCCGTGGTGCCGACCGAGTTGCCGCTCGACGCGACCCAGGACGCGATGCTCAAGGTGCTGGAAGGCCTGAAGAGCCAACCGATCACGGAAGCCGAAGTGGCGCGTGCCAAGCAGGCTGTCGCCAAGCAGATCGAACAGGCTACCAACGACACGGCGCAGCTGACCATCGCCCTGACCGAATCGATGGCGGCAGGCGACTGGCGCCTGTTCTTCATCCAGCGCGACCGCATCGAAAAGCTCGATGCCAAGACGGTGCAGGCAGTGGCGGAGAAGTACTTCAAGCCGAGCAACCGTACGCTGGCGCGCTTCATACCGACTGATAAGCCGGACCGCGCCGAAGTGCCGGCCGAACTCGATATCGCCGGCCTGGTCACGCCCTACAAGGGCCGTGCCGTGGTGGCCCAGGGCGAGATCTTCGATCCCAGCCCGGCCAATGTCGAAGGCCGTACCCAGCGCTTTGTGCTGGCCAATGGCATGAAGGGCGCGCTGCTGCCTAAAAAGACCAAGGGCGGCACGGTCAACCTGACCATCAAGCTGCGCACTGGCACCGCCGATTCGCTGCGAAACAAGGCGATGGCCGGCAGCTTTGCCGCGTCCTTGCTGATGCGCGGCAGCGAGCGCATGTCGCGCCAGGAAATCAAGGATGCCTTCGACAAGCTCAAGGCCAGCGTCAGCGTGGGCGGCAATGCCGAGGGAGTGACGGCCTCTGTCAAGACCACGCGCGAGAACCTGCCCGCCACCCTGGACCTGCTGGCGGAAGTGCTCAAGAAGCCAGCCTACGCCGCCAGCGAATTCGGCGAGTTCCAGCGCGAGCGCATCAGCCGCGTGGAGCAGGACATGCCCGAGCCGCAGCCGCTGGCCGTGAACGCCTACCAGCGCCTGATCGATTCCACGCCGGAGGGCCACGTCAAGCATGTACTGAGCTTGCCTGAACAACTGGCTGCGCTGCGCACCATCAAGCCGGAAGAAGTCAAGGCCTTCCACAGCGCCTTCTACGGCGCGGGCAGCGCCACCTTCGCGGCCGTGGGTGACTTCGACCCGGCGGCCCTGAAGACCCAGATGACCACCCTGTTCGGCAGCTGGAAAGCGAACGAACCGTATGTGCGCATCCCCGTGGTCATGAAAGGCGTCTCGGGCCAGAAGCTCACCCTGGCCACGCCGGACAAGGCCAACAGCATGCTGCTGGCGATCCATCCGCTGGCGATGAAGGACGACGCGCCCGGCTATCCGGCGCTGCTGATGGCCAATCACATGCTCGGTGGCGGTGCCTTGCGCAGCCGCCTGGCGGACCGCATCCGCCAGAAGGAAGGCTTGTCCTACGGCGTGGGTTCGCAGCTGAATATTCCTGCGCTGGACGCGTCGGGCGACTGGCTCGCGTATGCGATCAGCGCGCCGCAGAACACGGCCAAGGTGGAAGCGGCCCTGCGCGAAGAGATCGACCGCGCGCTCAAGGAAGGCTTTACCGAAGCGGAACTGGCCGAAGCGAAGAAGGGCTGGAAGCAGGGCGAGGAAGTGAACCGCACCGAAGACGGCCCGCTGTCGCAGCGCTTGTCGAGCTATCTGGCGATGGAGCGCACCATGGCGTATGACAAGGACCTGGAAGCCAAGGTCGCGGCATTGACGGCGGCGCAGGTCAATGAAGCGCTGAGACAGAACCTGAAACCGGCCGTGCTGTCGCTGATCAGCGCCGGCGACTTCTCGAAAACCGCCGCGGAAGGGGCGAAGTAAATCGGCGATAGCGGCGTGCCGCTGCGGCTTGCTGTGGTAGGGCGGAAAAGCGCAAAGCGCGCCTTCCGCCGTGCGACGTGTTAGCGCCATGCGGCTGGTCGGTAGTACGGCGGAAGGCGCCCTGCGGGCTTTTCCGCCCTACGCGGTGTCGCCGATGCTGATGCCGCTCTCTACGCCGGCGTCATCAGGTGCAGCTGCAAATACTGCAGCAACAGAACCGTCTTGCCATCCATGATCTCGCCGCTGGCCACCATGGCCAGCGCTTGTTCGAAGCCCAGTTCCAGCACTTCGATATCTTCCCCTTCATGCGCCAGGCTGCCGCCATCGCTGACTTTTTCCTCGGGCTTGTATTCGCCGATGAAGAAATGCACGCGCTCGGTCACCGATCCGGGACTCATGAACAGGTCGAAAATTTTCCTGACGTCGCGGATGCGGTATCCGGTCTCTTCTTCCACTTCGGCCCGGATGCGCTCCTCCGGACTGGCATTGTCGAGCAGGCCGGCGGCCGCTTCGATCATGTAGCCGCTGTGCCCGTTCATGAAGGCGGGAATGCGGAACTGGCGCGTCAGCAGCACGGTCCGGTCGGTCAGGTTGTAAAGCAGGATCGTGGCGCCATTGCCGCGGTCGTACACCTCGCGGGTCTGCTGCTGCCAGTCGCCATTGCGCAGCTGCAGCGCAAATTGAACTTTCTTGAGGATGTACCAGTTATCGGAAAGCAGTTCTTCGTTCTCGATGCGGACTGTCGGTTCCTGCGTCATATCGGCTCCATGGGTGGCGAAGCGTTAGCGTAGCAGAAGGTGTGCCAGGAGGTGGGTCAGAACACGCCACATGACATTTGTCATCTTCAAATCATGGCACCTGACTCTTGTTGATGTAATGACACTCCAGCACAATGCATGCATTCCAACTCCAGGGACATCCCCCATGAAAACATCTGCTCTGACCCGTCTGACCGCCGCCGCGATGCTGGCTTGCTCGCTGTCCGCCTTTGCCGAGCCGACGCTGGTGCAGAACGTGCGCGTGTTCGATGGCGAGCGCATGCATGCCAAACGCTCGGTGCTGTTCGATCAGGGCAAGATCGTCGATGCGGATTTCCGCGGCAAGGCGCCATCCGGCGCGCGCCTGGTCGATGGCCAGGGCAAGACCTTGCTGCCTGGCCTGATCGATGCCCATGTCCATGCCTACCGCCTGCTGGACTTGCCGCTGCTGTTCGGCGTCACCACCCAGGTCGATATGTTCACCGGCGTGCAGGTGATGCAGGAAATGGCGCGCAAGATGAAGGAGGGCACGAATACCCAGCAGGCTGATTTGTTTTCGGCAGGCACCCTGGTCACCGCGCCCGGCGGCCACGGCACCGAATACGGCATGGCGATTCCGACCCTGACGCGCCCGGACGAGGCGCAAGCCTTTGTCGATGCCCGCATCGCGGAGGGGTCGTACTTCATCAAGATCGTGATGGAGGAGGGACGTCCCGGCCATGAAACGAACTCGCTGGATCTGGCGACCGTGAAGGCGGTCATCGCCGCGGCCCATGCGCGCGGCAAGCTGGCGGTAGTGCACATCAGCACGCTCAAGAATGCCAGCGCGGCGATCGAGGCGGGCGCCGACGGCCTGGTTCATCTGTTTGTCGGCGAGGCCATCGCGCCGGCTGAACTGGCGCAGTTTGTGCGGCTGGCCAAGGCGCGCAAGGCCTTCGTGATTCCCACTTTCAGCGTGATGGAAAGCATTGCGGGCTTGCGTGCCGACGACATCCTGGCCGATGCCGGGCTTAACGCCATGCTCGATGCCGACCAGGCGGCGCCGCTCAAGACGAGCTACGGGAACGTCCCGCGCCCAGCCCTGATGACAGCGCCGAACGCCGTGACCGCTGCCCTGAGCAAGGCCGGGGTGCCCGTGCTGGCCGGTACCGACGCGGGCAATGCCGGCACCCAGTACGGGGTCAGCCTGCATCACGAACTGGCGTCCCTGGTGCGCGCCGGATTGACTCCCTCGCAAGCATTGGAGGCAGCAACGTCGGCGCCGGCAAAGGCCTTCCGTCTCGGCCAGCGCGGGCGCATCGCCAAGGGCTACAAGGCCGACCTGGTGCTGGTCGATGGCGACCCGTCGGGCGATATCGCCAGCACGCGCAAGATCGTTGCGATCTGGAAGGACGGCATCAGCGCCGACGGCTTGCGCGACAAGCAGCGCGCCTACGTGGCCGCATCCAACAATCCGGCCAACAAGCAGGCTGTGGCCTTGCCGGCCGACGGCCGCATCAGCCTGTTCACCAAGGACAAACTGGGCAGCCCGATCGGTTTCGGCTGGTTGCCGTCGAGCGACAGCGTGATGGGCGGCACCTCCACCGTGCAACTGAACGTGACGGAAGGGGAGGCTGGTGCCGGTGCCGCCCTGGCGATCGACGCCAAGGTCAGCGCGGGCTCGCCTTATCCCTGGGCCGGGATTGCCTTCATGCCGGGCAAGCAGCCGATGCAGGGGGCCGACCTGAGCGCGGCCAAGGTGCTGCGTTTCCGCGTGCGCGGGGACGGCCAGACTTACAGCGTCGGCATCATGGGGCGTGGCGCGCAGGTGCCGGTCAATCTGCCGTTCCAGGCCGGCGAGGCGTGGCGCGAGGTGGTGATGCCATTTGCCAGCTTCAAGGGCATAGACGCCGCCATGGTCAGCATGATAGGTTTCAATGCTGGGCCGAAACTCGGCAGCTATCGCTTTGAAATTGCCGACGTGCGGCTGGCAACTGAGTAAGCAAGCGGGAAAATCTTTCGAACAAGGGTAGAACATGCATCGTTTACAGGCGTTGTGGCGGGGGCCGTGGATCCCGCCCGCTCAGGGCAAGTCAGGTTATTTGTGGATATGCTCGCTTGGCTTCCTGTTCTGGAAGTATGTCTACGAGGCGCCTTCCGCAACCGAGCTGGCATTCCTGATGGCGACCGTGGTCGTGTTCGTGCCGATCTATTTTGTCAGCCACTGGGCAAGAAACGCACATTCGGTGCTGTGCATCGCATTGAGCTGCCTGTTCGGGGTACTGTGGGCGCCGCATAACTTCGGTGCCAACTGTTTCTTTATCTTTGCCGCTGCCATGTGCGCCGGCATTGAATCGGTGCGCAAGGCATACGCGGTCATGGTATCCGTGTTTTCGCTTGCCATCCTGGTCGCCTTTATCGCCGAGTGGCCGCTCAGCTTCCTGGTTCCCTGCCTGGTCGCGGGGATACCGGTGAGCGTGGCGGCGATCATGAACGGCAGCCTGCAGCGTTCGCGCAACCAGTTGTTGCGCAAGCAGGAAGAGGTCGAGCATATGGCGACCATCGCCGAGCGCGAGCGCATTTCGCGCGATCTGCATGACCTGCTGGGACATACCCTGTCGCTCATCACGCTCAAGGCCGAGCTGGCGGGCAAGCTGCTCGAGCGCGATGCCCAGGCCTGCAGGAAAGAGATCAAGGATATCGAAACCTGTGCGCGCAATGCCCTGTCCGAAGTACGCTCGGCCGTCACCGGCTACCGTCAGACCGGCTTTGCGCACGAGCTGGAAAGCGCGCGCGCCAGTCTGGCGGCGGCGCAGGTGGAACTGGTGGCCACGGTGCAGCCGTTCACCTTGCCTGCCGCGGCCGAGAACGTGATGTCGCTCGCCCTGCGCGAGGCCGTGACCAACATCGTGCGCCATGCGGGCGGGGCGACGCGCTGCGATCTGAGCCTGGTCCTGCGTGATGGACTGATCCTGTTCCGGATTGCGGACAATGGCGCGGCCGTGGCCGATGTCGCCGCGATCCGGAAGGGGAATGGCTTGATCGGCATGCAGGAAAGGGTGGCCGCCCTGGGCGGGCGCCTGGCGCTGCGGGCCGATGCCGGCCTGGCCATCGAACTGAGTCTGCCGATGGGAGTACGCGCGTGAACGGGGACGGGGTTGGCATGGGCGCTGGCAGGCGCATCCGCGTTCTGCTGGCGGAAGACCAGAACTTGCTGCTGGGGGCGCTGGCAGCCTTGTTGCGCCTGGAGCCCGATCTGGAGGTGGTGGGCATGGCCGGCAATGGCCAGCAAGCGCTGCAGATGTGCCAGGCCCTGGCGCCGGACATCGTCCTGACCGATATCGAAATGCCCTTGATGACCGGGCTGGAGCTGGCGGCGGCGATCAAGGCCCAGGCGCTGCCCTGCAAGGTGGTGATCGTCACCACGTTTGCGCGCAGCGGCTATTTGCGGCGTGCGCTGGCTGCCGGTGTGCGCGGGTATCTGCTCAAGGATGCGCCGGCGGAGACCCTGGCCGAGGCGATACGCACCGTGCATGCCGGTGGGCGGGCGGTGGCGCCCGAGCTGGCGCTGGAAAGCTGGAGCGGGGAGCAGGATCCGCTGTCCGAGCGCGAACGCCAGGTGCTGCGCCTGGCCGGCGAAGGCAAGAGCACGGCCGATATCGCGAAGATGATTTTTCTGTCGGAGGGAACGGTGCGCAATTACTTGTCCGAGGCGATCAGCAAGCTTAATGCGGGCAATCGGGTGGAGGCGTTCCGCCTTGCGCGTGATGCGGGATGGCTGTGAATCTTAGCCGACATCGTTAACGTCATTCCCGCGCAGGCGGGAATCTATGGCACGTATGAGCAGCGGTGCTATGGATTTCCGCCTGCGCGGGAATGACGGTCTGAAGGCTTGTGGCTTCAGGGGTATCCTACATCAGCCTGGATTACGTTCAGCGACGTAAATCTCGACGCGGCGATTGCGCGCGCGGCCCGAAGCGTCGTCGTTCGATGCGATCGGCTCGCGCTCGCCGCGGCCATCGATGCTGATGCGGTTGGGCGAGACGCCGCGCATGGCGAGGTAGTCGCGGGTCTGGGCGGCGCGGTCGACCGACAAGGGGTCGTTGACGCTGGCGTCGCCGGTGCTGTCGGTGTGGCCGACGATCACCACGGTCGCCGCGGGATTGTCCTGCAAGGTGCCGGCAAAGCGCTCGAGCACGGGGCGGAAATTCGGTTTGATGTCGGAGCGGCCGGTGTCGAAGGAGACGTCGGCGGGGATGTTCAGCTTGAGGCGGTTATCCTGGGTCTGGCTGACCTGGATACCAGTGCCGCGCGTGGCCTGTTCCATCGCCTGCTTCTGCTTTTCCATGCGGTTCGACCAGATGTTACCGATCAATGCACCTGCTGCGCCACCGATCACGGCGCCCTTGGCCGTGCGGTTGCTGCCGCCTCCGCCCGTGGTGCCGCCAATGATGGCGCCCAGTCCCGCACCGACGCCGGCGCCGGTGGCGGTGCCGCGCTGGGTGGGGGACATGTCCGCGCAACCGCTGGCCATGGCCAGGACGGTCACAGCGATCAGGGTTTTTGTCAGGTTCTTCTTCATGTGGTTCTCCTAAAAATAGAAAATCCGTTTCGCCGTCACGCCGGAGGATACCGGCAGCGACCGCGAAACGGATCGGACATCAGACGATGGCCTGGCACTACGACAGCTAGATACCTCGACCACTGATCAGACGTACCAGGATCATGATAACAGCGACAACCAGCAGGATGTGGATGAAGCCGCCAACGGTGTAAGAGGTGACCAGGCCGAGCAGCCACAGGATCAAGAGTACTACGGCGATTGTATAAAGCATGATGTTGTCCTCGGTGGGTTGTTATGGACGACTTTGATGTCGTTGATTCAGTATGCTAAAAAGTTGCCATTCAATCCGTACGCTGGCGTACATTATGAATAACTTTTTTGCGCGCTCTGCAGGCCGGGAATCCAGCCCATGAAACCGACCAGGCCGACGATACCGATCAGTGTCGTCACCAGGCCCGCTGCAATGAGGAAGACCACGTCCTGGGCTTGCATGGCAATGCTGCTGCCCTCCGTGACAGGTCCGATGGTGCTCATGCCGAACACGGTAATGATGAGTCCCCAAGCGATGATGCCGATCCAGGCCAGGCTGTTCATGATAGTCCTCGTGCGTTGGTTGATTGCACCTCCTTTATTGCAGGCGTGAAATCATTCTGATCCTGGCTCAGCAGTAAATCCGTTCGCTGTCGCACATTGCGCAAAAGAAAAAGCCCCGACTGTTGCGCGGGGCTTTTGTTGTTGGGTAAAGGCTCTCAGGTATGCTGCAAAGCGGAATTTCTATCCTGCCCTGATCCCTTGTTACCACCGGCCATGACGGAGCAAAGTTTTGCGGCAAGGGCATTTTGCTCCTTTTGCGACAGCCTCGAAGGCGGGAACTGATAGCACCGAGGCTTAATGCACCGAACGCAGCGAACCGTTGACGATCTTGACCCGGTCACCCGTGCGCCAGCCGGCAGCGCTTTGCTGGCTGAAGGTGCGTGCGGTGCCGTCATCCAGGCGAACCCGGATTTCGTAGCTGCGGCTGGCTTTCATGTTGCCTTCGACCTGGTTGCCGACCACCGCGCCGCCGACGGCGCCGGCCACGGTTGCCAGTTGACGGCCGTGGCCGCCACCGATCTGGTTGCCCAGCAGGCCGCCCAACACGGCGCCCCCGGCCGCGCCCAGGCCACTGCCTTGCGCGCGGTGCGTGATTTCACGGACCGATTCGATATTGCCGCAGTTCGAGCACCAGTTGCGCGTAGGCGCAGCCTCGGCCACGCGCACCGGCTGCGTCACCTTGCGCGGGGCCGGCGGCGGTGCGATGTCGCGTACTGGCTCACGTTCGGCCTCGGCGAAGCGCTGGGCCGCCAGGGCGGAATCGCTTTGCGCCAGGGATTGCGATGGCAGCGTGCGGTCGTCCTGGGCCAGCTTGGAAGCGAGCGTGGCCTTGTCGAATTCGCTCAGCTCGCTCTTGGCGGCGTTGCCGCCGACGGAAGAGGGAATCCAGCCCATGATGGCGGCGGTGCCGACCAGGCAGAACAGGATGACGGCGATGGCCGCGGCGATCAGCAGCGGGTGCTGTTTGCTGGGGGTGGCGTGGGTGAGGGGAGTATGGGGGCTGTTCATGTCGATTGTCCTTTTTGTTGTTCGTGCTGGCGATCGCTCGCCATGCCGATGGACATCATTCTCCCTATGATCAGCGGAGCCTTCCGTGCGTCACCGTACATACTTTGCCTATTATTGCCGTTACGCTGATTGAAATTGTTTGCAAATGTTTCTGCCTTGCCTTAACCGGCCACTCTTTTCGATGACAGCGACCCCGTTGAATATATGCATTCCCACACGCACGCCACGCGGAGGCAGCCGATGAAGGCCGTCTCCCCGGCCGAGGTCGATCCGCCACATGGCAATCACTTGCTCGCCGCTTTGCCGGCGATCGATCTCGCCCGGCTTTCTCCCATGCTCGAGGCGGTCCAGATCGAGGTGGGCGAGGTGTTGTACGAACCCGCCGATCCGATCCGCTTTATCTATTTTCCGCACGATAGCCTGATTTCGCTGCTCGGCGTGGCCGAGGGCCGCATGACCCTGGAAGTGGGCCTGGTGGGCCGCGAAGGCATGCTGGGCGCCACCGTGGCGCTGGGCCATGACGTGGCCCAGACGCGCGCGGTGGTGCAGCGCGCCGGCAGCGCGAGCCGCATGGAAAGCGCACAGTTCCGCACCGAGTTTGCGCGCAACCCGGCCTTGCAGCGCGTGCTGTACCGCTATACCGACACCTTGCTGGCCCAGGCCATCCAGATCGCGGTGTGCAGCCGCTTCCACGTGCTGGAAGCGCGGCTGGCGCGCTCCCTGCTGATCACGCGCGACCGCGTGCAGTCGGACAAATTCCACCTGACGCATGAATTTCTCGCACACGCGCTTGGGGTGCGCCGGGTCGGCGTGACCAAGGCCGCCAGCGCGCTCCAGCAGCAGGGCCTGATCATCTACAGCCGCGGCAATATCGAAATCCTCGATGTCCAGGGCCTGGCCGCTGCCTCGTGCAAGTGCTACGAGATCGTCAAGGATGCCGGCGCCAGCGCCTTGTCCACCGCCTTCGTCTGATCATCTGTTTTAACTGAGCTTGCAGGGCGCCGAGGGCTCCCTGCTGCGCCCGCGCTGTGCGCACCCCCGCTCCCTCTCCTTGCTTACAGACGAAAAAAAGCCCCGCACGCGGCGGGGCTCTCGTTCAGTCTTGCGAACCGATCATTTCGGTGGTTTGACCTGGTTGCCGATCACGCCGCCGACGGCTGCGCCGCCGACCGTACCGACAGCGCTTCCGCCCGTCAATACGCCGCCGACAACCGCACCTGCGCCGGCGCCGATGGCCGTGTTTTTATCTTGCGTGGACATGCCGGAGCAGCCTGCCAGACCCAATGCCGCCGCGATCAGCGACGCGCTCAATACCGCTTGCTTGATGGTTTTCATCGTAAGACCTCTTTAGGTTGGGTTATTTCATGCGAATGTCGTTCTTGACCGACTTCACACCTTTAACGCCACGCGCAACAGTCGATGCGGTCGCGATGCTGTCCCGCGCAGCGACAAAGCCGCTCAGCTGGACGACGCCTTTGTAGGTTTCCACATTGATTTCGGAAACCTTCAGGGTAGGTTCGTTGAGGATGGCGGCCTTGACGGAAGTGGTGATGACGCTGTCGTCCACATACTCGCCAACGCTTTCCTGCTTGGCGGTCGATGCGCAGCCGACGACGGTGGTCAACATCAGGGCGGCCAGCAGGCTCGATACGATTCTCAGGTTTTTCATGTTCTTGTTCCTTGTGGTGGTTAGGCTTCGGCTGCGTTTGTGCTTGGCCGATGACCCAAGAGTAGAGCTTGGCAGGCATGGGGTCTGTTCGGCAGCGCACACACTGTTGCATTTGCATCATTTGCGTTTGCACCATGCCAATCACCAGGACCTATTTCCTCATGGTCTTGCCCGGCGGCGGCGCCACCGGCTTGACACGCGCCGCGGCCAGCAGGGAGGCGCAGGCGCTGTCCTTGCCCGGTCCCGTATTGACCAGGGGGAGCAGGGCGGCCAGCGGTGCAGCCAGGCCCAGCGCCACGGCTCCGCCGGCCTTGAGTGCCAGCACGCCCTTGTCGACGCTGACATCGGGCTGGTTGAAGCTGCCCCTGACGTACAGCGGCGCGCGCAGCGAGAAGATGCGCAGCGACTTGGTCTGCGGACGCAGCGTCAGGTCCATCTGTTCGTTGGCGAGATTGATGCTGCCGTCCGCCGTGATGACGGCTTCATCGGTATCGACCACGAACACGCGCGTCTGGGCCAGACCGTTGGTGACGGCGAAATCGGTGGCCATGCAATTGAGCTTGACCTGTTTGTCGCCGAACAGCTTGGTGAGGATGATGTTACCGACGTTCAGACCCATTTGTTCGAGCAGCATCTTGCTTACCGAACCCTGGTCGATCAGGGTTTTCAGTTCGCCATTGGAGGCGGCGAGCAGGGTGGCCACCGAGTTGCCGGTGGCCGACAACTGCGCGTCGCCATTGATCTCGCCGACGGTGGCCTGCATTTTTTCGATGGTCGGAAACAGCTCCCTGATCTTGATATGGCGCGCGCTGAGCCTGGCCGTGGCCTTGATCGCATTCTTGCCTTCGCGGCCGCTGCCGTCGAGCTTGATGGTGGAGGTGAGGTTGCCGCCGGCCATGTCGAAATTCAGCGGCGCCAGGGTGAGCACGCCATCTTTCATGATGACGTGGGTGTTGAGTTTGCGGATGGGCAGCTTGTCGTCCCGCAGGATGCTTTCCGCGTTGTAGCGCACGTCGGCATCGATCGCGGTCCAGCGTTCGGTGCGGAAAGTTTCCACCGGCAGCAGCTTGCCCTTGGGCTGGACCGGCGCCACGCCGCGCGCGGTCTTGCTGGCGTTCGAGTCGGCGCCGATCAGCGGCCCGAGGTCCTTGAACTGCAGCAGTTTCGACGACACCGTACCGCTGAGTGTGCCGCGTGGCTTGCCGGTCTGGAATTCCATGTGGCCGCCGATATCGCTGGAGCCGACCTTGCCGGTGAACTTGTCGTAGGTCCAGCGGCTGCTTTCCTTGCTCAGCGCGCCGATCAGGCGTCCTTCGGTACTGTAGGCCGGCGTTTCCGGCAACAGGACGCCGGTGAGGTTATACAGGCGTGCCATACTGGGACCGGAGAGTTTCAGGCGCAGGTCGAGCGCCGCCAGCTGGGTCGGTTTGGTGAGGGTGCCTTCCAACACGACGTGGGTGCCGCCCATGCGCACATCGGCTTGCAGCGGGAAGGGGGTGGTTTGCTGCTTGAGCGACAGTACCGCGCCGGCCTTGCCGCTGCCGGTCACTGCGCCGTCGCGATAGTTGCCGTGCATCTTCCAGCTGACCCCGTATTTGGGATCGCCGCTCACCGTGTCCACATCGGCCGTGATGTCGGCTTTGTCGATGGCGTCCTTGTAAGTGACCACGCCCTTGGTGAAGACCACGCGCTCGAGGTCGAGCTGCCATTTGGGTTGCTTTTCTTCGCGCTGGAAGGTCCAGTTGTTTTTGCCGTCGGCGTTGCGCAGCAGGTCGACCGCCGGCGCTTCGAAGCGCAGCACCGGGATCGCGATGGTCTTGTTCAGCAGGGCGAACGGATTCAATGAAAAGGAGAACTGCTTGACGCTGGCCATGTCGCGCGTCGGCATTCCGGCCGGGTTACCGACGTGGACGTCGTTGGCCACCAGGTGCGGCCAGGGAAGGTGGTCGCGCCAGCCACTGTCGTGCCCGGCCATGCGCTGCGCCGGCTTTTCCCAGGTCAAGGAGAGATTGCCGCGGATCTCGAAGGGACGCTCGATCGCTTCGCTGGTCCTGGCGTTCAGCCAGGGCCGCGCCTTGTTCCAGTCGTAGGTCAGCAGGATCGCCAGGGCGATGGCGGGAATCGCGATCAGGAGGCCGACAATGGCCAGGATGATTTTGGTACGGCGGGCCATCGGACGCTGTTTGCCCGGCACGCTGGACTGCGCCCGGTCTTGCTGGCCGGCTTGGGGTTCTGCTTGGCTCATGGGCTCTTTCGTGGTGAATGGGTGCACTGTAGCTTAAAGAGGAGGCAGGCTTTGTGCGTTGACACACTCCTGTCCGCTGGCGCATTTCACAAAACCTTGCTATGTGCGTCAGCGAACCGAACTTACCCATGAATCGGCTTATAACGTTAGCACGGTATCAATAACTCTACGGAGAAATAAAAATGACGTCCCCTCTCAAGAATCAGTTTGGCAAAGTAATCTGCGCTGCAATCGTTTTGACCCTGGCCGCTTGCGCCAGCCCCGAGAAAGCACCTGCAACAGCTGACGTCGCCGTATCCAAAAATGCGGTGGAGAATGCAGTCAGCGCCGGTGCGGCCGACCTGGCCCCGGTCGAAATCAATGCGGCGCGCAGCAAGATGATGCGCGCCAACCAGGCCCTGGCCGCCAAGGATTACACCCTGGCCCGTTCGCTCGCCACGGAAGCCCAGGCTGACGCCAAGCTGGCGCAAAGCAAGGCCAATTCGGCCAAGGCCACGGCCGCCGCCGATGCGCTCAACGCCGACCTGCGCGTGCTGCGCGAGGAAGTCGACCGCGCCAACAAGCCGCAGTAAGCACGGTAAGCACCTGGGCGTAACAGCAGTCAGCACGGGGCCGCGCCAGAGCGCACAGTCCCTCTAATAACAACACGATGCAAACGATGCGCCAGCGGCGCATACAACAATAAAAGGATCTAGCCATGAAACATACCTTCCTGAAGTCCGCCGTCCTGGCGACCGCCGTCATGCTGGGCGCCTGCAGCAGCATGCCGACCACCACGCCGATGCTGGACCAGGCGCGCGGCGATTTCGTCCAGGCCAACAATAATCCCAACGTTTCGTCCTACGCCCCGCTCGAATTCAAGCAGGCCAGCGATGCGCTCGAGCAGGCCAATGCGGCCGCCGCCCGCAAGGACAGCCTGGAACAGATCGACAAGCTGGCGTATATCGCCAAGCAAAAGATCGCCACGGCGCAGGAAGTAGCAAAACAAAAAGGGGCGGAAGCCGAAGTGGCCAAGGCTGGCCAGCAGCGCAATGAATTGCGCCTGGAAGCGCGCACCGCCGAAGCCGACCGTGCCAAGGCTGACGCCGAGCGCGCCAAGATGGAAGCGATGAATGCCCAGAACCAGGCTGCCGCGGCGCAAAGCCAGGCTGCCGATGCGCAGCGCCAGGCCCAGGCTGCGGAAGCCCAGACCCGCGAAGCCCAGGCCCGCGCCGCCCAGCTCGAATCCATGATGGTCGAGCTGCAAGCCAAGAAAACCGAGCGCGGCATGATCATCACCATCGGCGACGTGCTGTTCGCGACCGGACAGGCGACCCTGACACAGAACGGTGTGGCGACTTTGCGCAAACTGGCCGACGTGCTGGCGCAGAACCCGAACCGTACCGTGCTGGTCGAAGGGTTTACCGACAGTGTCGGCAGCACCGCCAGCAACCAGCAATTGTCCGAGCGCCGCGCCACCGCTGTGCGCGCAGCCCTGGTCGACATGGGTGTCGCACGTGACCGCGTGGCCATGCGCGCCTATGGCGAAGCCTACCCGGTCGCGCCGAACGACAACGCCGGCAACCGCCAGCTGAACCGCCGCGTCGAGATCGTTCTGTCGAACGAAGGCGCCGCGATCGCGCCGCGTTAATGCGGCATGGCCGGGCGGGCATCGCCGGCCCGGCATAACAGACTTCACATTACAGGGAACTATCATGCAAGAATCCATCAACTCGCTGGCGCATGGCTTCGATGTCGCCGCCATCCGCACCGCCGCCGCCAATCTTGACGACGGCGCCGTGACCGAGGGCTACCAGGCGGATCGCCAGGCTGTCATCAATATGCTCAACGATGCGCTGGCCACCGAACTGCTGTGCGTGCTGCGCTACAAGCGCCACTACTACACCGTGAGCGGACGCGACAACGGCCCGATCAAGGCCGAGTTCCTCGAGCACGCCCAGCAGGAGCAGGAGCATGCCGACTCGCTGGCCGAGCGCATTGTCCAGCTCAACGGTTCACCCGATTTCAACCCGGCCACGCTGAGCGCGCGCAGCCATGCCGAGTACGACGCGTCGGAAGACGTGCAGTCGATGATCCGCGCGAACCTGATCGCCGAACGTGTGGCGATCGAATCCTACCGTCAGATGATTGCCGCCATTGGCGACAAGGATCCGACTACCAAGCACCTCCTGATCAGCATCATGGCCGTCGAAGAAGAGCACGCCGACGACATGCGCGATCTGCTGGAAAAAAACTAGGCTGACGCTTTCCCCTTTATTTAATTTTTCACCCACCAACTGGAGTTCATCATGTTAGATACCAATACCACCCGCAGCAATGGCGCTTCTTCGCTGAACGGCAACGTGAACACGGTGTCGACCGATGTCAAGACCCTGGTCAAGGACGCCCAAACCCTGCTGAGCGCAGCCGCCGCACTGACCGGCGAGAAAGCCGAAGACATGCGCGCCCGCGGCATGGAAATGCTGGACGTGGCGCTGGGCAAGGCGTCGCAAGTGCAGGGTCAAGCTATCGTCAAAGGCAAGGAACTGGCACAGACTGCCGATGTCTATGTTAAGGACAACCCATGGCGCACGATCGCCGCTGCTGCCGGTGTCGGCCTGCTGGTCGGCGTGATCCTGGGTCGTAAATAATCACAGCGCCGGGAGAAGCCATGGACAAATCGACTGCAGCAATTCATGGCCCCGGCCTCATTGGCGGCCTGACCGGGCTGGCAAAGAACATCTTCGGACTCGTGGTGTCGCGCGTGGAACTGGCGGCCCTCGAGTTGTCCGAGGTGCGCAACCACGTGCTGGAACTGCTGGCGGTGTTTTCGCTGGCGGTCATCTGCGCCTGGTTCGCGATTGCCTACGGCACCGCAACGATCGTCGCACTTGCCTGGGAAGCGATGGGATGGAAAATCCTGCTCATCATGTTCGGCGTTTTCATTGCCGCGACCCTGGCGCTGGTGTTCAAGGCCAAGGCCATGCTCAAGGAAGGCAAGCTGGCATTCCCCGAGACCATGAACGAGCTCAAGCACGATCGCGACATGCTGCTCTAAACAGCCAATAAGACGAGGGCACACATGCAAACCGAGAATATTGTAGATCATGATCACAAACCCGCGATCATCGGCCTGGAAAAGACCGTGGACAAGGCCGATGCCCACGCGGAGCGCAAGACCTTGCTGCTGCGCCAGGGCGATTTTTACCGGGCCGGCATCGTGCATGCCAAGGCCCAGGTCAAGCACGGCGCCCGTCCCGACGTGATGTTTCATTCGGCGCTGGATCACGCCACCTGGGCAGTGCGTTCGCGCGTCGACAACCTGCTCAAGCCGACCGGCGTGAGCGTGGCCTCCCTGATGCCCTACGCAGTCACGGTGCTGGGTTTCCTGAAGCGCCGGCGCATGCTCAAACCTGCGCTGGGCGTGGCCGCTGCCCTGGGTGCGGCTGGCTGGTACCTGCAGCAGCGCCGCACGCGGCAACAACAATCGAGCTATTGATCGACTTTTCTATCCAGAACTGATTTCACCCCTGCCGGGCATACGTATCCGGCTACGCAACAAGAACGGCAAGATATGGTGGGGCTTGAGCGGCGTCGCAATCTTCGGATTCGGCGCCGTCTTTTTTGGTGGAGGCGCAAACGCGCCACGAAAACCTGTCATGTGGCGATTCCTTCTATACTAGGCTTTTAGCCATTCAAGACAGCCCCCCATGAGTGAAGAGTCCTCCCTGTTAAACGTGGTACAGAACAAGCTCAATCCCGACAACCTGCGCATTGTGCTGGTGCTGCAGGGCGGCGGCGCCCTCGGCGCCTATCAGGCCGGTGTCTACCAGGCGCTGCATGAACATGAGCTGGTGCCGGACTGGATCGTCGGTACCTCGATCGGCGCCATCAACGCGGCCTTGATCGCAGGCAATGAGAAAGAGCACCGGCTGGCGCGGGTCAAGGCCTTCTGGGACCGGGTCTCGCACCCGGACGCGCTGGACATGAGCATGGTGGGCGACAGCCAGCGGCGCAACAATATCTGGTTCAACACGGTCGATACCGTCATGCGCGGGGTTCCCGGTTTCTTCTCGCCGCGCCTGTTCAGCGGCTTTCCCTACGGGATGGTGGTGCCGCCCGAGCAAGCCTCGTTTTATGACACCAGCGAACTTGGCGTCACGCTCAAGGAACTGATCGATTTCGACTACCTCAACGCCGAGGGCGGCATGCGCATGACGGTCAACGCCGTCAATGTGCGCACCGGCGAACTGGCCCACTTCGACAGCAGCAACGGCAAGATCTGCGCCGACCACGTGCGCGCCAGCGGCGCCTTGCCGCCGGCGTTTGCGCCGGTACCGGTCGATGGCGAGCTGTACTGGGACGGCGGCCTGTACTCGAATACGCCGCTCGAATCGGTGCTCAATGAACTGCCGAAAGGCGACACCCTGTGCTTCATGGTGGACCTGTGGAGTGCGGAAGGGGAGGCGCCGGTCACGATGGACGAAGTCTACACGCGCCAGAAGGACGTCACCTACGCCTCGCGTTCCAAGCGTCACATCGAGGATTATGCCGCCACGCATGCCATGCAGCACAAACTGCGCGAGTTGTACGCGCGCGTGCCAATCGAGCAGCGCAGCGAGCAGGACAAGCGGGAGCTGGCGGCCCTGGGCTGCGATGCGACCTTGCATGTGGTGCGCATTCCCTACGCCGGGCGCGACTGGCACATGCCCGCCAAGGACGTGAATTTTTCGAAGGGCTCGATCAAGTGGCGCTGGGAACAGGGCTATCGCGACGCGATGCGCGCACTCAAGCACGCCGGCTGGCTGACCCTGGTCGCGGAAGATACCGCCGTGGTCGTGCATGAACTGCCGCCTGAGCAGCTGGCGGCTCGCGCGGCTTGATGTTGTTGCGGTCTGAAATGAGGCGAGGGCGGCTCTACGCAGGGTGGGCACCGTGTGCCCACCGAACTGCGCTGTATCGCGTCAGGCCCGAACTTACCGCTCAGCCATCACCTGCGCCTTGGCGCCGGCCATCTCTTGCTGGTAGATCGCACGCGCTTCCTTGTTGCAGGCTGCGCGCTCGGCTGCCGGCATGCGGCGGCAATTACCTTGCGCCTCCTGCAAGCCGGCGGCAATTTCCTTGTGCAAGGTGCGCAGGCGCGCCGCCGCGGTAGCATCTTCGCGGAACCAGCGCGAGGGATCGCCGCGCGAGATTTCCATCGCTTGCTGACGGGCAGTGGCGGCAGGTACATTTTGATCCGATGATTCCTGGGCTTGGGCGCTGCCCAGGGTGACCAGGCAGGCCGCGGCGCACAGGGCGGCGCGGACGAAGGGAATAGCAGGCTGTCTCATTGCAGCTCCTTGTTGTTGTGGTGGATGTTCAGGTGTGTAGAACGGGCCGTGTCCGTTAAAAAAACCGGCGCTCGCGGCGCCGGTGTGTGTCGCTTACAAGCGTCCCGTCAACAACATGACGATCAGGACCACCACGAGCAGGCCGGTAATGCCGGTCGGTCCGTAGCCCCAGCTGCGGCTGTGGTTCCAGGTAGGCAGGACGCCGATCAGGGCGAGGACGAGAATAATGAGCAGAATGGTACCCATGGTGGGCTCCTTGTAGGGTGCCGGCGCGAACGCCAGCTTTGTTTTTAGTATGTGATGCTCTTTGTCGTGCTTGGGACAATCTGCTGCTTCTTGGCGGCTATAGCTTGACGGCTAAGCCTTGCGGCCAAACCTGACCGGCTCAAGCTGGCCGGTCAGGCTGGCTGCTTAATAGCGATAGACGCGGCCGTCGACCAGGCGCACGCGGTTACCCACGCGCAGGTCATACACGCTGTCCTGGACTACGGTGCGATAGTCGCCGTTGTCGAGACGGACGTTGATTTGATACATGTCCTGACCATTCTGTGCGCGGTTGGCTTCGACGTTGTTGCCCACCACCGCACCGCCGACGGCGCCGGCCACAGTCGCTGCGGTACGGCCGCTGCCGCTGCCGATCTGGTTACCCACCAGCGCGCCAACCAGGCCGCCGACCACGGCGCCGCCGCCGCTGGTGTGCGCTGCGCCGCGCGTCACTTGAATCGAATCGATGGTGCCGTAGCCAGCGGAGGCGGTGCTGTTGTAGCCGCTGTTGTTGTTATAGGTGCTGTTGTTGTATGGGTCGGACGAGGTGCTGGCGCAACCACTCAGGACGGCAGTGCTGGCGACGATGAGTGCTGCGATGGTATGAGTCGATTTCATGTTGTTCTCCTGGCAAAAGTGTAAGGTCAGGATAATCACCAACTATTGCGGGGTCTGTGCGTTTGCGCACGCTGCACGTTTGCACGAATCATTTGTCTTTTAACAGTATTTTTGCGGAAAGATTCAAGTGTGTTCGCCAGCGTACAGAAGAGCTGCTGCGCTTCCCGTAAAACGGTATACAGCCTGACGCAACGGAGAAAAATAAAATGAATGAGCTCGTAAGCACGTCCACCAGCAAGCTTGCAAGCAAGCAGACACTGTCGATTCTGCTTGGCGCCGCGCTGTTTGCCCTGGGCACCACGGTGTCGGCAGCGACGCCGGAAGCGAAAGCCGTCTACGAACAGGCCAGGGCGAGTGCGGAAGCAACTTACAAGGCAGCGCGCGCCAAATGCGACGTGATCACCGGTAATCCTAAAGACGTGTGCGTGGCCGAAGCGAAGGCAGTGCGCGTGCGCGCCGACGAAGAAGCCGGCGCCGCCTACAAGAATACGCTGCGCGCCTACACCTCGGCGCGCCTGAAAATCGCCTCGGCCAACTATGACCTCGACAAGGTCAAGTGCGGCGCATTGACCGGCAACGACAAGGATGTCTGCGTGCAGCAGGCCAAAGCCACCTTGATCGCGGCCCAGGCCGATGCCAAGGCGGACAAGAAAGCAATCGAAGCGCGCACCGATGCGCGCGACGACAAACGAACGGCTCAATACAAAGTCGCGCTGGAAAAGTGCGACGCGTTTGCCGGTGCGGTCAAAGACAATTGCGTCTCAGCCGCGAAAACCCAGTACGGTAAGTAAGGTACTGACAACAGCTCTTCATGAGCATTAATTTGTTTTAACCACCAAGGAGTCCACCATGAAAATCGCACAACGCCTCTCGACCATGCTGTTTGCCGCTTCCCTCGTTGCCACCATGGCAGGTTGCGCTTCCACCGCGACCAAGGAAGGTACCGGCGAGTTTATCGACGACACCGTCATCACCGCCAAAGTAAAAGCCTCGATCTTCAATGAGCCAACCCTGAAGTCGTCGGAAATCAATGTCGAAACCTTCAAGGGTGACGTTCAGCTGTCGGGCTTCGTGGCCCAGCCAGGCGACGCAACCAAGGCGGCGGAAGTCGCTCGCGGCGTCAAGGGTGTAGTATCGGTCAAGAACGATGTTCGTGTGAAGTAAGCTGCGCTCCGGGCCGGGCCACTTGCTGGCCGGCCCTGGCGGCCGGCTATTTAGATTGATGAATGTATGCAGCTCGCAGATCCTGTTCCGGCCCCCGCCACCGATGTTCCTCCAGCCGCCGGCACTGCCGCCGCTGACGCCTCCGCTTCCTCCGCTTCTTCCGCTGCCGCGGCCCCGCTTCCTGCGGCCGGCACCGAGCCCCTTTCGCACGAACCGCTGTCTGCGCCGGCCAACGGCAATGGTGTATTGCGCCTGCCCATCCACGTCAATGCGCGCGGCCTGGCCCTCGGCACCATCGCCACGGTCACCTTCCTGTACGCGCTGCAGTGGTCGCAAAAATTTCTGGTGCCGCTCTTGCTCGGCATCTTTATCGCCTATACGCTTAATCCGGTCGTCGTCTTCCTCGAACGCTGGCACATCAAGCGCGTGTTCGGCGCTACGCTGGTGACCGTCGCCATCCTGGGCCTGATGGCGCTGACCCTGAACCGGGTCCAGGGCGAATTCTTCAACATCATCGACGAACTGCCGTCCATCACGCAGAAGGTCACGCGCATCCTCACCAATGCCAGCGATGGCCAGCCCAGCACCATTGCCCAGGTCCAGGCCGCCGCGGCCCAGATCGAACAGGCGACGTCGAATGTCGGCGGCGATATCGGCAAGCGTGCCGCCATCCGCAAGGCGCCGCCGGCCCCGGGCACGAGCAGCTTCAAGATCATGGACTGGGTCCTGGCCGGCTCCATGGGTTTCATTACCTTCATCACGCAGGCCACCATGGTGGTGTTCCTGGTGTTCTTCCTGCTGCTGGCCGGTGACACTTTCAAGCGCAAACTGGTCAAGCTGACCGGACCCTCGCTCAGCCGCAAGAAGGTGACCGTGCATATCCTGGACGATATCAATACCTCGATCCAGGCGTATATGTTCATGCTGCTGGTGACCAACACCCTGCTGGCGCTGCTGATGTGGGTGGCCCTGCGCGCCATCGGTCTGGAGAATGCCGGCGCCTGGGCGATTTTTGCCGGGCTGCTGCACATCATGCCGTACTTCGGTCCGCTCCTGATTACCGCCTCCACGGGCCTGGTGGCCTTCATGCAGTTCGAGTCCCTGCGCATGGTGCTGCTGGTGACCGGCAGTTCTCTGGCGATCGCCACCCTGGTCGGTACCGTGATCGCGACCTGGATGACGGGCAAGATCGCCAAGATGAACCCGGCCGCCGTATTTGTCAGCCTGCTGTTCTGGGGCTGGTTGTGGGGCATGTGGGGCTTGCTGCTGGGCGTGCCGGTGGTCGTGATGATCAAGGTCGTCGCCGAGCGCGTGGAAGGCATGGAAGTGGTGGCCGAATTGCTGGGCGAGTAAAACGCGCTGTGGTAGGCTTGCACGCTTCATCACCTTTCATTTCTGTCATGCTGCGAACGTGTTGCCTTACCCTCTGTCACAGTCTTTTGCTCTTGATTGCCGCCGCCGCGCCCGCGCAGGCGCAATCGGTCGCTTTCACCTTCGATGACGGCCCGAATACCGAGCGCACAGCTTTGCTGTCCGCGCCGGAACGCAACGCCGCGCTGCTGGCGGCACTGGCGCGTCATCGGGTTCCGGCCGCCCTGTTCGTCACGGCCGGCTTTGGCGCCCACAGGCCGGACGGTTATGCGCTGGCGCGCGCCTGGGGTGAGGCCGGGCATGCCATCGGCAATCACACGATGACCCATCCGGACCTGAATTCGGCCAAGCTCAGCCTGGAGCAATACCAGCAGGAAGTGCTGGACTGCGACAAGATCATCAGCGCCTTGCCCGGCTACCGCAAGTGGTTCCGCTACACCTTCCTGCGCGAAGGCAATACACCAGAAAAGCGCGACGGCATGCGCAACTTCCTGACGGCCCAGGGCTATCGCAACGCCTACGTGACGCTCGATACCAGCGACTGGCGCCTGGACGCCAAGCTGGCCGAGGTGCTGGAAAAAAATCCCAAGGCCGACCTGGCCCCGATCAAGGCTGCCTACCTGTCCCACATGCGCCAGCGTGCGCTGGCTTACCGCGCGCTGTCGCAACGGCTGCAGGGCCGCGACCTGCCGCAGGTGCTGCTGCTACACCACAACCTGATCAATGCCCTGTGGCTCGACGACCTGATCGCCCAGTTCAAGGAGATGGGCTGGAGTATCACCACGCCGGAAGCGGCTTTCCGCGATCCGGTCTACGCGCTGCAGCCGCAAGCGGCCGCGCCCGGGCAGAGCTTGCTGCTCTCCATGGCGCGCAGCCTGGGCCTGGGCAAGTTCGACGGCTGGCTGCGCCTGGTGGACGACGGCGACTTCGAGATCGATGCGCTCAAGGCCCAGGGCATATAATAGGCAATGAAAATCCTGCGACACTTCCCCTACGAAATCCAGATCGCGGCGCGCTACACCAGCGCGCGGCGCCAGGCCAACCGCAACAGCTTCATCTCCTTCATCTCGCTCATCTCGGTGCTGGGCATCGCGCTTGGCGTCGCGGCGCTGATCGTGGTGCTGTCGGTCATGAACGGCTTTCAGAAGGAAGTCGCCAACCGCATGCTCTCGATGATTCCCCATATTGAGGTGGCCGACCAGCGCGGCGGCATCGGCGACTGGCAAAAGGTGCTGCAACTGGCGAAGGCCAACCCGGCCGTGGTCGGCGGCGCGCCTTTCGTGGCGGTGCAAGGCATGCTGGTCCATGAAGACGTGATGGCGCCGGCCGGCATCCAGGGCGTGCTGCCCGAGGCCGAAAGCAATGTGTCGAGCGTGGCGACGCACATGAAAAGCGGCAGTTTTGCCGACCTGAAGCCGGGTGCCTTCAACATCATCCTCGGTTACGAACTGGCGAACAAGCTGGGCGTGAAGCCGGGCGACAAGCTGAGCCTGCTCGTGGCGCCCCAGCAAGGGATGAGCGACGGGACGCTTGCGCCGCGCCGGCGCCTGCTGAATGTGTCCGGATTATTCGACGTCGGGCACAATGATTACGATGCCGGTGCGGCCGTGATGCACATCGCCGATGCCGAGGACATTGAAGAAATTGCCGAACCCACCGGTTTGCGCCTGAGCCTGATCGACCTGCACCAGGCGCCGCGCGTGGCCCAGGAACTGGGCCGCAGCATGCCGCAGCAATACCTGTTTCGCGACTGGTCGCGCCAGAACGAGATCTGGTTCGCCGCCGTGCAGTCGCAAAAACGCATGATGTTCCTGATCCTGACCCTGATCATCGCGGTGGCCGCCTTCAACCTGGTGTCGACCCTGGTGATGAAGGTCAACGACAAGCAGGCCGACATCGCCATTCTGCGCACCCTGGGATCGTCGCCGCTGTCGATCATGAAGGTCTTCATGGTGCAGGGCGCGCTGGTGGGGATCCTGGGCACCGCAGCCGGCGTGGCCATGGGCGTGCTGGTGGCCTTGAATGTCGACCACATCATGCCGGTCGTGGAATATCTGCTGGGCGGCAAGCTGCTGTCCAAAGATATCTATTTTCTGAGCTCGGTACCGTCCGACCTGCAATGGCTGGACGTCGCGACGATCGCCGGGGTAGCGGTGGCGCTGTCCTTCGTGGCGACCCTGTACCCAAGTTACGCCGCCTCGCGCGTGAATCCGGCCGAATCGCTGCGCTATGAGTAAGATAAAAACACGTGGCCAACGAGGTGACAGCGCCGTGTCAACGCGCCGCAAACCGGAGTAGAAGTATGAACGAATCGAAAAAGCTGGAAAGCACCAGCAAATTTCTGTCTCTTGTCTTGCGCCATGCACCCGAGAAAATCGGCCTGAGTCTGGACGCGGAAGGCTGGGCCAAGGTCGCCGACCTGCTCGGGTGCTGCGCGCGTGAGGGCAAGGCGCTCTCGCGGGATCTGCTCGATGAGATCGTCGCGACCAGCGACAAGAAGCGCTTTGCCTTCAGCGCCGATGGCCTGTCGATTCGTGCCAGCCAGGGACATTCACTGGCGTCTGTCGATCTGGCCTTGCAGCCGCTTGCGCCGCCTGCACTCCTGTATCACGGCACGGCGACACGCTTTGCGGAGTCAATCAAGGCAAGCGGCCTGCTGGCAGGCTCGCGCAATCACGTGCATCTATCGGCCTCGCGCGACACCGCCGTGGCGGTCGGCAAGCGCCATGGGCAGCCTCTGGTGCTGCAGGTTCGGGCACTGGACCAGCACACGCACGGACAGCCTTTTTACCTGTCCGACAACGGGGTCTGGCTGACCGGACCCGTTGCCGTGGAATATCTTCGCTTTCCGACCTGAGCTAACGTATCCGCGTCACCTTGGTGGCACCGGTTTCCGCATTCGACTTGTTCCTCAAACTACCCAGTTGCAGCGCATATTGACGCGCGAATTCCGCACCGAAGAAGAAAATCTGGGCCGAGTAGTACACCCACAGCAGCAGCGCGATCATCGAACCGGCCGCGCCAAAGCTGTTGGCCACACCGCTGTTGCCGATATACAGCCCGATCACAAATTTGCCGAGCGTGAACATGGCCGCCGTCCCCAAGGCGCCGATGCTGACGTCGCGCCAGGATAACTTGATCCGCGGAAGCATCTTGTAGATGACCCCGAACAGGGTCGCAATCACCAGGAAACTGACCAGCCAAGCCAGCCAGGACAGCAGGACCGTGGTGTCTTTCCAGATCCCGTTCATGTATTTCTCCAGCACGGCAAGACCCGCGCTGATCACCAGCGACACCATCAACATGAAACCGAGTACAAGCACCAAGCCGAAAGAGAGCAGACGGGTGCGCACGGTATTCCACCATCCCGCATCGGCAGGTGGAGGTGAATTCCAGATTTCGTCAAGGCTGTCCTTGAGCTCGGCAAAAGCGGTGGTGGCGCCAAACAGCAGCAGGGCGGTGGCAATGATGGTGGCCCATGTGCCACTTTCCCTGTTGCGGGCCCCGGCGAGGACAAGCTGGATCGCTTCGGCGCCCTGCTTGCCGACCAGGCCTTGCAGTTCATGCAGGAGCTGGCCCTGAGCCGCTTCAGCTCCGTAGAAAAAGCCGGCAATGGCAATCACCAGAATCAGGACGGGAGCGATCGAAAACAGGGTATAAAAGGCGAGGGCGGCGCCCTTGCTGGCGGCCCGGTGGGCCATCCACTCGGTGGCCGCGCACTTCATGATATGGACGAGCTGCTTGGAGAATGGCGCCCATTGGCCGACCTCGATCATGGCGGATACCTCCTTTTAGTTTAAAAAAACATGCCCATCGCTGGGCGGGACAAGGTGCGCCATCGGTACTGGCTGCGCCAGATACGAAAACAGGGGCACGCTGGCCCCTGAGCGGTTCAGGCATGCACGGATGCAGGCTTACTGAACCCGCCTTTCGATCGTGATCTGCTCGACTTCGACACGGCGGTTTGGCTCGAGGCACTTGATCAGATCGGCGCGCTTTTTATCGTTACAGGTTACCACCGGATTGGCCTCACCCTTGCCATAGGCTTTCAGGCGTGCGCCGTCGATGCCCTTGCCCACCAGGTAGGTGCGCACGGCATCGGCGCGGCGCTGCGACAGTTTCAGGTTGTAGGCGTCCGATCCCAGGCGGTCGGCATAGCCGGTGATGTCGACGTCGGTAATGCTCGGGTCGGCGGTCAGGGCGGCGGCGATTTCGTCCAGGCGCGGCTGCGGCATGTTGAGGTTGGCGCTGTCGAAGGCGAACAGCTCGGTGGCCGAGAGTGTGACTTTTTCAAAGCGGGCCGGCGGCGGCGGCGGCGGGGGCGGGGCGACCGGGGCCGGCTGGGGCGCCTCGGCGACCGGTGGCGGCAGCGGCGGGGCTGGCGGCGGTGGCGGCGGGGCCGGCTTGTTGAAGGCGTAGTTGAAGCCGACCGTCAGGTATTTGTTGTTGGTCCGCTCGAAGCCGAACAAGGCTTCGTCGCGCAGGCGCCCGCGCACGCTGCGCAGATCGGCCTGCATCGACCACTGGTCCGTCAGGCCGAGCTGGAAGCCCAGGCCCGCGGTGGCGTAGGGCGAGGTCTTGTGCACGTTGCGCAGTGGATTTTCCACCTTGTCGCGCTCGGCGCCGACGCCGATCAGCAGGAAGGGGCGGAAGTTTTTACGCGACAGCATCAGCAGCGCGTCGACCCCGAACAGGGTCTGGCGATAGCGGTTCAGGCCTTCCTCCGCGCGCGCATGGGTGGCGCCGATCTGGATGTCCCACATCTCCGCGACCGGCTTGCCGAACTTGACCCCGCCGCCGTAATCGCGATCGGACACGCCGAAGTCCTGGTCGGGCTTGATGACGACAACGCTGGGCTGGATGTACCACGAGGGGTTGATGACGGGACTGCTGCTTTGTGACAGGGCCGGGCCGGCGGCGCAAAGAACGGCGGCTGCGAGGGCGATCTTCTTCATTTTGTTCACAGAAAACTCCTATTTTCTTGTTGACGAAAGACGGTGTGCGATCCGCACCAGGTGTTGACAAGTTGGACAGGAGATTAAGCGGCGGAGTTCAACATAACTGTGCGATGGCGCACCTTGGACAGGTCAACCGTGACATTTCTACAACAGCTGGTGAGCAGGCGAAAAAAAATCGCGCCGCATTCAACCAAAGGCTGATGCGGCGCGATGCACGCTGGCACGGTGCCGGACAAATCCGGCACTGCACAGGCGGTCTTAGTTCGTGTTGGTTTTTTCCGGCACCACGATCACGGTGTCGCCAGGTTTGCCGTCGGCACCTTTTTCGCCAGGGGCGCCTGCAGGACCAGGCGCGCCGGCAGGGCCGGGTACAGGCACTGGTACGGCTGGGCCAGGCACGGCCACCGGTACTTCAACGGTTGGCTGGACCACGGTCGGTGCCGGGTTGACAGTGGTTTTCTCGCATGCGGTCAAGGTCGCTACAGCCAGCAGTGCTGCCAAGAGTGTGGTTTTCATGATGTGGTTTCCTTTTTTAAATGTCGCGTGCCAGTGGCAGGCAGACTAACGGTCGTAAGTGGTCATGAGTCATTGCACACGCAACATTGCGCGAACGAGGCCAGAATAAAGTGTTCTTCCGACCAGATCTGTACGTCAACGCACACAGTCGGGCCCGACAGTAAAAAACAGGTAAATACGCATGAAAAGATGACCAATGGAAGTAAGTTGTGCGAAATGTTCGATGGCGCACAGACCATGGAGGCGAGGACAGGCAATCTGAGCTCAGTTGTGCGGAACCGACGTGTTGTCAGCCTGTCAAACGACACGTAGCGGGTCCGGACGAAATGACTATCTCTTTCATGGAGTACTCAACATGCATGCACCGACAAATCAACACACTGCGGCCCAGGGCGACAAGACCTCACTGCACAGCAATTCCTCGAACTCCACCCTGATCGAGCGCGTGGCGCCGCAGCCGGCCGAGCGCGCCCCGATTTCGATGGCACCGATCGAGCGCGTGCGTTCCACCTCGGCTACCCAGCGCCGCATCGAAAACATGCAGAAGCTGATCGGCGAACTGTCGACCCACGAGATGCTGGCCGACGAAATCGCCTGGTTCCTTAAATTTTCCCCGTCTGGCGCGCGTAAATACATCCGTGACCTGCGCGAAGCGGGCGTGATCGAACTGGCCCGCTATATCGAGGGTACCGCCACCTACTTGGGCAAGGCGGTGTACCAGATTTCGCCGGATCCGGAGCGGGTCAAGGCCTTCCTGGCTGCCATTGTGCAGCCAAAGCGCGAAGGTGCGGCGCCACGCAAGGAGCGTCCAGGCCTGCGCGAGCAGAGCATGGCAGGCACCGGCCGCCATTTCCACATCCTGGCGGATGACACCCATTATGCGATCCGCGTCAACCGCAGCCCGGTGGCCCGCGATCCGCTGGTGGCAGCCCTGTTCGGCGCCGCGCCGTCGGCCAACAAGGATCACGCCTGATCCTCGATGAAGGGGTTTTGCCCCGCGCATCCTGATCTGCACGCGGGTGGGCCGGGCCGTCATCACGGCCAGGCACACTTGACGTGCTAGCGGCTCGTCCGCCAGCTTTCTTTTCCGCCTCCCCGCGCAGCGTGCGCCATGCCGCTGCCGCTTGCTGTATTTTTCTGATCATCTCCCAATTGAAAAGCAGTCAACACGCCCCACCTTGGCTGTGCGGCGAGGTTCGCCTGTCCCACTCATCCGTTTGCACCCGAAAGGAAAGCCATGCTCCCCACTCCCGAATCGCTCGAAGGCAAACCGGTACCCCAGGTCACCTTCAAGGCGCGCCCGAACGACCAGTGGAAAGATGTCACCACCGATCAGCTCTTCAAGGGCAAGACCGTGGTCGTGTTTTCCCTGCCCGGCGCCTACACGCCGACCTGTTCCTCCACCCACTTGCCGCGCTATAACGAACTGGCGCCCGTGTTCAGGCAGCATGGCGTAGACGAGATCGTCTGCATCTCGGTCAATGACGCCTTTGTCATGAACGAGTGGAAAGTCGGCCAGGATGCGGAAAACATCACGGTCATTCCCGACGGTAATGGCGACTTCAGCGAGGGGATGGGCATGCTGGTCGACAAGCGCGACCTCGGCTTCGGCAAGCGGTCCTGGCGTTATTCCATGCTGGTCAAGGACGGCATCATCGACAAGGTCTTTATCGAACCGGACAAGGAGGGCGATCCCTTCGAAGTATCCGACGCGGAAACCATGCTGCACTACCTCGCGCCGGATGCCAGGGTGCCTGAACCGGTGGTGGTGTTCGCCAAGCCCGGCTGCCCGCACTGCGCACGCGCCAAGGCGACCCTCAAGGCGAACGGTGTCCAGTTCACCGAGATTTCCCAGGACCAGCGCATCAACGCGAGCGTGCTGCGCGCCGTGTCGGGCCAGCTGACCTGGCCCCAGGTCTTCATCGGCGGCAAGCTGATCGGCAATGCGGATGCGGTCGATGCCTATTTCGCGCAGTCGAAGGCCGCCTGAGGCCGACTGAGCGCGGCGCGCGCCCCTGCGTTCGCCGCTGACGTGATTTTTCCAAGGATGCAATGGAAGCCCTTTTCTGGACCACGGCCATTACCGTGGCGATCGCGCTCGGCATGGCCTATCCCGGCTGGCGCCTGCGACGTGTGCTGGCGCAGCCGATGGCGCCGCGATGGCAGGCCATCCTGCAGCGCAATATTCCCATCTACGGCCGTATCCCCGGCGCGCTGCGCGAGCAGCTCGACAAGCTGGTCCAGCAGTTCCTGCACCAGAAGAAATTCGTCGGCTGTGAAGGACTGGAGATCGACGACGAGATCCGCGTCACCATCGCCGGCCAGGCTTGCCTGCTGCTGCTGAACCGTCCGACCAGGGTCTATCCGGCCCTGCACACCATCCTGGTGTATCCGACCGCCTTCCTGGTGCCGCGCAACCAGGTGGATGCGGCCGGCGTGGTGACCGAGGCGCGCCAGGACTTGCTGGGCGAATCCTGGGGCGACGGCCGCGTGGTGTTGTCCTGGGACCATGTGCAGCGCGGCGCCAGCGACTGGTCCGACGGCCAGAACGTGGTGCTGCACGAGTTCGCCCACCAGCTCGACAGCGAGTCGGGCAGCAACAACGGCGCGCCCTACCTGGGCAGCCAGGAAAGCTACCGCAGCTGGGCCGCCGTGCTCTCGCGCGATTTTGCCCACCTGCGCCAGGAAGCCATGTTCCAGCAGCAGGGCGTGATGGACCATTACGGGGCGACCAGCCCGGCCGAGTTTTTCGCGGTCGCCACCGAGACATTTTTCGAAAAGCCCTGGCAGCTGGCCGAGCGCCACCCGGCCCTGTATGAGGAATTTCGCAAGTACTACCGGGTCGATCCGCGCGAGTGGCTGCCAGCACCCGTGGGCGAGCCGGACCACGTGGCCGATGTTGGTGTGCACTACGGACCCGTGTATGGCCAGTGGCAGTGAGTTGGAATGTGACAGCGGGCAAGAGTGAAACGGTGCGTTAGCGTACAGAGGATCTCGCTGTGCTAGCGCATGCTGGAGCCTTGATTAATGCAGGAGAAAACTCATGTCTACCATCGTTGCAGGTCATTTTCTACTCCAGGACCAGGTCGAGAACGCGCGCCGCGAACTGATGCGCGCCGGCTTTCCTGAGGATCAGATCAGCGCCTTTTACCTGAACCAGCCGGGCCAGCACGATCTGACCCCGATCGGCGGCGACCGCATCGAATCGCCGGGCGCCAAGGAAACCCCGGAGGGTATCGCCCAGGGCGCGGCCACCGGCGGCGCGGTCGGTGTGGCCATCGGTGCCGCCACCGCAGTGGTGACCGGTCCCGCCGGCCCCATCGTCGGCGGCCTGGTGGGTGCCCACGTCGGTTCGCTGTTTTCGCTGTCCAAAATGAAGGAGCGCGGCGAGCACGAGGAAGGCAGCGCCGAGAACCGTTTCGAGCCGCGCAAGGCCGGCATGCTGGTGGCGGTAGCGGTCGAGCAGCCCGATGCCGAAGCACGCGCCCTCGACGTGCTGCGCAGCCTGGGCTCGGACCATATCGAAAAGGCCAAGGGTACCATCCAGAATGGCGACTGGACCGATTTCGATCCGCTCAGCCTGCCGGTGCTGGTGCACTGACCTGACCGCGCCGGCCCGGTGCCGGCGCACGCGGTCCAGATAGCCCTTTCCAAAGCGCGCAAACTCGGTATCATGCACCAGAGGTGTATGCGCTTCGCATATTCCGCGTTTCCTGATCCGCGTTGCCTGACCCATGCCACGCGGCCCCGGCCGCAGCCGGCGTGCGCGGTTCGAAAGGAGGAAGGGCCCATGACCCAAGCCTGGCTTACCCTGACGCGTATCGACGGGCGGGACATCGCCGCACCGACCGACAAACAACTGGCCGCCACCCTCACTGAACTCTACGCGCTGGGCAAGCAAGCCCAGTCGCCGGGCGAGCCTGTCACAGCGGCCTTGCGCTTCGGCTATGACGATGGCTTGATGTATGTGGCCGAAGTCAGCTGCACCGGCGACATCCGTTTCGAGGAATGGTCGGACCGTGATTGCGAGATCGCGCTGGCCGCGCCGCGCCTGATGAGCGCCGGCAAGGCCAAGGCGCTGGAGTTATGGTCGCTGATGGCCAAGCGCCAGGTATCGAAGATCCGCGACCTGGCCTGGCAGTCCGGAAATTGACCGATGCGGTTGATCAGTGCGCCATCAGCACTGGAATGGTCATCGCTTCGAACACCGTGCGCGTGACGCCGCCCAGGATGGTTTCGCGCATCCTTGAGTGACCGTAAGCGCCCATCACCAGCAGATCCGCCGATACGTCCGCTGCCAGCGAGAGCAGGGCATCGCCCACCCCTTGGCGCCGATGCGGCCCGCGCCGTCCGTCCACCACCCTGACCGTCAACTGCGCGTCGATCCCATGGCGCGCCAGATAGGGGCGGGGATCGGCCGCGGTGGTGTCGGCCAGCACGTGGCCCGATGAGGGGGTATCGAACACGGCGATGTGCACCTGCTCGGCCGTGCGCAGCAGGGGCAGCGACAGCTGCAGGGCGCGCGCCGCTTCGCGGCTGGCGTCCCAGGACAGCAGCACGCGGCTGCCCACCGGCGCGCTCCAGCCCGTGAACGGCGTCAGCAGCACCGGGCGGCCCGCGTGCAGCACGACATGCGCCGGCAGGTCCGCCAGCAGCGAGGCACCGTCCGGGTCGGCCTGGCCCAGGACGATCAGGTCGGCCGTGCGTCCGTGCAGGCAGATCCCGCCGCCGGCTTCATCGTCGATCACCCGCCCTTCGAAGGAGAGCGCCGCCGCGCCGTCGCCGTGCTCGCACTGGCGCGTGAAGCCGGCCAGCGCGGCGTGCGCCTGTTCGCGCAGGAAACCCAGATGCAGGGCCAGGGTGGGGTCGTTCTGTTCCGACGGCATCTCGGGATACAGGAAGCGCGACACGCCGGTGGGCGCCACGCCGATCAGGTGAGCCTGGCTGCGGCGCGCCAGCGCGGCTGCCAGCGCGATGCGTTCCGTGCTGCGTTCACTGTCGTCCACGTGGACGAGGATGGTTCGATATGCCATGGCGTCACCTGTCTGCTGATGTGCACATCATGTTAACCCACTTTCCCCAAGCTTTGATATTGCTCAATGTTGCGCGTGGTAAGGGCCCTAGACTTGTGCACGGACTAACCACGATGACAGGAAAGCACGATGGAAAGCATCACTGACAACAAGCGGGTGGCACTGGTAACGGGCGGCATGGGTGGACTGGGCACAGCCATTTGCCGCAGGCTCTACAAGGCGGGTTTCGCGGTGGCGGCGACCTATTCGCCGCGCAATGCCTCGCCCGAGGGCTGGCTGGCGGCCCAGCGCGACGAGGGCTACCGCTTCCAGGCCTACAAGGTCGACGTGGGCGATTATGCCGACAGCGAGTGGATGGTGCAAAAGCTCCTGGCAGACAAGGGCCGTCTCGATGTGCTGGTCAACAATGCCGGCATCACGCGCGACCGCAGCCTGGCCAAGATGGGGCAGGAGGACTGGGCGGGCGTCATCAACACCAATCTCGACAGCGTCTTCAACATGAGCAAGCAGGCGATCGAACCGATGAGCGCGCAGCGCTGGGGACGCATCGTGAATATTTCCTCGGTCAATGGCCAGAAGGGCGCCTTCGGCCAGGCCAACTACGCGGCCGCCAAGGCCGGCATGCATGGCTTCACCAAGGCGCTGGCGCTGGAAGTGGCACGCCACGGCTTGACGGTCAACACGGTGTCACCGGGCTACCTGCGTACCAGCATGGTGGAAAACGTTCCCCAGGATATTTTGCAGGGCAAGATCCTGCCGCAGATTCCGCTTGGACGCCTGGGCGAGCCGGATGAAGTGGCGGCCCTGGTGGCCTATCTGTGTTCGGACGAAGCGGCGTTCGTGACGGGCGCGAATATTGCCATCAACGGCGGCCAGCATATGTGCTGAAATATGAGCTGAACCGCTGCATCGCGCAGGTACTTCGGCGCGCCGGGGTCAGCGTTTCTCGGCGCGTGTCTGGCAGGTGATACACAGGCGCGCTTCGGGCCTGGCCTGGAGGCGCGAGAAGCCGATCGGATTGCCGCATTCCTCGCATTCGCCATACGTGCCATCGTCGAACTTGGCCAGTGCATAGCGGATCGTGCGCAGGCGTGCGTGGTGATGCCCGGCCGCTTCCTGGGCCAGGTCATTGAGCAGGCGCACGGTGGCTTTGTCGGCGGGCGATGTTTCCACTTCCTGGACCGCGAGATCGCGCGCGCCCGCCATGTGTTCGGCGCCGGCCAGGCGTTCGAGTTCGGCGCGGCGCTGTTCGAGCAGATCGTGGAGGAGCGCAAGCTGCCCCGGTTCAAGGCCGTTCATATGCGTTCTCTGGGAAATGTTGGGAAGTGCGCCCTCGCTTTGCAAGCAGCGCGCGTTGATATCAGTGTAGCGCGTTCGCGCCGTGCTGAATATGGGCGCACGCGCGAAAGCGCCGCTTGCGCTCGTCCTTGCCGCGGCGCTATTGCCTGCGGCAAGGGGAAGCTACTTCAGGCTGCCGCGGGCGGCTTTTTCGGACTGTGGGCGTCGATCGCTTTGGTCTGCCTGCGGATATTCTCCAGGGCCATAACGATCGGCACCGGATTGCCGGTAGCGGCCGCACCGGCCAGGCCGAGCAGGCCGCCGACCAGGCCCGCCACGTCGCCGAGCAGGGCGATCTTGCGGATCTTTTCGGCCGCCGCCGCGGTCAATTCCATAACGTGCTGCTGCGACGTGCCAAGCGACTTGACCACGATAGTGGCGGCGTCCGCATACAGGCCGTTGGCGCGTTCGCGCAGCAGCGCTTCATCGTCGAGCAGCGCGCGGGCGATGGCTTGCTGCTTCGGCGGTACCGGCTGGCCCCGGCTGGTGTAGCTGTTGATCTGCTTCATGATGCGCGCATGCAGGTCGTCAGCACAGGTCGACAGCTGGTCGGCCAGGGCTTCGATCTCGGCCACGCTGGCCAGCCCGCCTGGTGCCGGCGGCTGCTTGCCTGGCTCTTGCTCGGTCGTCTGCGCACTCATTTTTTCTCTCCCCCGTGGAATTGAAGTTCAGGCTGCTTGCGTCAATCCGGTCGCCCGTCTCATTCAGTCAAGCCATCGCGGATCAACTTCAGGTCGCGCGCATAGTCGGCCAGGATGTGGCGGATCTCGGTGCCGGACAGATTGTTGACCTGTTCGCGCAGCTTCTGGTGGCCCAGCAGCACCTTGGTCAGGCCCTGCGCAGCCAGCGCATAGCGTTTGTCCAGCAGGCGGTATTCGGTGAGCTTGCTCTGGTAATGCACCTTGGCCATGGTCACCAGCATGCGGTCCTGGGGCCGGGTCGAGAAGGGGATTTCCGTGTCAAAAATACCGAGCACGATTTTCTTTTCGTTGTCGTGGGTCTTGGCGTACAGGCGGGTCAGGGTGAGCATGCCGTCGAGCAGGACCTGGACATCGGCATCGCCGTCGCGCACCATGGTTTCCACGCTGCGTCCCTGAAAGCCGGATGCGATCGCGCGGGTCAGCAGGCGGGTCAGGCCGGTGTAGGCAATCAAGTGTTTTTGCTGCAGGCCGGAATCGGTATTCGCCTTGAGACCCGTGCCCAGATCGTCGATGCGCGCCGTCAAGTCGTAACGGGTATCGCTGGCCAGCATCGCCAGGGTTTGCATGTAGAGCACGACCGCTTTCTGGATGCTGACGAAGTCCTCGTACACGGCGCGCCGCTTGACATCGTTCTCGCGTGCGATCTTGTCGGCGGCGGGACTGAGGTAGGCTTGTTCGCGGGAGTAGGTGTCGCGGTAGCGTACCGACAATTCGCCGTAGCCGCCCAGCTTGGCGGACTGCTCCGCGAAATCGCGCACTTCATACAGGCTGACATTGCCGGTGCTGGCGCAGCCTCCAAGCGACAAGGTGAACAGCAACAAGAAGGTCAGCAACAGGGTGGCCTGGGCGAAGCGGGCACCGTCATGGCGAAGGGAAGGGAGGGCGTTCATGGGTCCTTTCGGAGCGCGAGTGGTGGCTGGCCGGAAGTTCCCATTCTTGCGCTGCTAAAGTGGATTCATCTTGCTAAAGCTCAAGCGGAGTCGAGCCTTCGCCGGCCTGTCCTTGCAGTGAGGACATGGCCTTCAGCATGCCATAACTCAGCCCAGCGCGGCGCGCCAGCCGAGTCCGGCCTGGGTGTCCCCGCTCGGGTGATATTCGCAGCCCACCCAGCCGGCGTAGCCCAGCTCGTCGAGCAGGGCCAGCAGATAGCGGTAATTGATCTCGCCGGTGCCCGGTTCGTGCCGGCCGGGATTGTCGGCCAGCTGCACGTGGCGGATCAGGCCGAAGTGCTTGCGGATCGTGTTCGCCAGCTCGCCCTCCATGCGCTGCATGTGGTAAATGTCGTACTGCATGAACAGATTGCCGACCCCGCATTCTGCGATGACCGCTGCTGCTTGCGCGCTGCCGGTTAGAAAGTAACCGGGCATATCGACCGTGTTGATCGGCTCGATCAGCAGGTCGATGCCATGGACGGCCAGCTGGTCCGCCGCAAAGCGCAGATTGGCAATGTAGGCCGCGTGCGCACGCTCCCGGCTGACATTCGGCGCCACAATACCGGCCAGGCAATGCAACTGCTTGACGTCCAGTTCCAGCGCATAATCGATGGCCAGCGCCACGCTGTCCTGGAACTCGGTGACGCGGCGCGGATCGCAGGCGATGCCGCGCTCGCCCGCAGCCCAGTCGCCGGCCGGCAGGTTGTGCAACGCCAGGGTCAACTGGTGGCGGGTCAGGCGTTGCGCGATCTGCTCCGCTTCAAAGGCGTAGGGAAAAAGAAACTCGACCCCGTCGAAGTCATTTCCCCGCGCCTGCGCGAAGCGGTCCAGGAAAGGAACTTCGGTGAACATCAGGCTCAGGTTGGCGGCAAATCGTGGCATGGGTGCAGGCTCTTGGTGGCAAAGCCTTATCCTAATCCAAAACCGCCGGCTTGCCCGGTGCTGGCGCGTCGGCGATGTCGCGCATCGGCGTCAGCAGGTAAGCCAGCCCGGCCGCCAGGATCAGGAAGGTGCCCGCGCCGGCAAACAATTGCACCAGTGTGAGCTTGTCCATCAGCCAGCCGGTAATCGCTGCGGACAGCGGCGCCACGCCCATGAAGATGAACATGAAAATGCTCATCGCCCGGCCCAGCATGGCGCGCGGCACGCGCTGCTGGATCCAGCTGAACACGGCCACCTGCACGAAGCCGGCCAGCATGCCCAGCGGCAGCAGCAACAGCGCCGCCTGCCAGGTCGCGCTCACTTCGCCCAGCGGTATCAGGAGCAGGCCCGCGATGATGTCGGCGATCAGCACCGTGGTGCCGAAATTGCGGAACCTGAATTTGCCGGTGCCACCCGTCAACGCCATGCCCAGCAAGGTGCCGGCGCCGTGCACGCCCAGGATCAGGGCCAGCGCCGAGGCGCCGGCCAGCCGCGTATTGGCCAGCACCGGCAGCGCGACCTGCATGCTGCCGCTGACCACGAAGGCGCACAGAGCCCAGTACAGCATGCAGGTACGCAAGGCGATATCGTTCCAGACCATTGCCAGTCCCGCCCCCACCGCGCGCAGGATGGGTTCGGGCGCGCCTTTCGGTGGCGCTGGCAAGAGCGCCACTTTCGACAAGGTCCAGGCCGAGGCGAAAAAGCTGAAGGCATCGAAAGCGAAGGCAAACGCAATGCCGTTCATGCTTGCCGTCTTGCCGCCAGCGACTGGGCCGGCACCGCTGCCATCGCCGAACAGCACGAACAGCAGGCCGGCCAGGAGAGGTCCGGCCAGCATGGTCAACTGGCGCGTGCCCATCATGATGCCGTTCGCCATCGGAAGATGTGGAGGCGCGACCACGTGCGGCAGCATCGAGGTTCCGGCGGGAATGCTGAAGGCCGAGGCCAGACCGATGCCCAGGGCCAGCGCGTAAATCAGGGGCAAGCTGACTTGCTGGCTGAACACCATCGCGGCCAGCGCGGCCAGCAGGGCGCCGTTGACATACTTGGTCAGCATCAGGACTGACTTCGGCGAGTAGCGGTCGACCAGGGCGCCACCGAACAGGATGAAGATCGCGCGCGGCACGCCCATCACGGCAATCACCAGGCCCATGGTCAGCGCGCTGCCGGTCAGCTGCAGCACCAGCCAGGGCAGGGCAATCATGGTGAACTGGTCGCCCAGCGCGGAAATGACCGCGCCGGACATCATCCAGCGGAAATTCGGTTCACGCAGTAAAGCACCGCGTGCGGCTTTGGGATCGTCCATGTTCTCGTGTCCGGAGTGTGCGGGTGGAAGCTCAGGAATTGCTGGCATTGATGCCGGCGATTTGCCCCAGGATGGCCGACATCGCGGCCAGCTGGTCGGGCGGAAAGGCGCGCAAGGCTTCGCGGCTGATCAGGTCGACGACGTCGGTGGCATTGTTCATCAGTTCCTGGCCGGTCGGTGTCACCACGGCAAAGCCGACGCGGGCGTCGCGCGGATCGGGCTCGCGTGCCACCAGGCCGATTTTTTCCAGTGGCAAGAGGGTGCGGGTCACGCCCGACGCGGTGAGGCCCAGGCGTTCGGCCAGGTCGACGCGCCGCAAGCGGCCACCTGGGGCCCGGCTCAAATGAGCAAGCACCTGGTAATCACCAAAACTGATGCCGTGATGGCTGCCCAAGCCGCTATCGAAGCGGCGAATCAGGGTCGCATAGGCGCGCGCCAGGCGCAGGCATAAGTCAGTTGAGTTTGTATGAGCATTCATTGATATTTCCTTCACCGATAGTTGACAACGCAAGTATATGATCGATTTACTTGCGTGTGCAAGCTTTATTTTACTCGCTCGCGTGATCCCCTACTCAAACATTTCCCAACCGGGGTCAGACCCCGGAACAGCAATGTCTTGCATCACGCTCAGGCTGCGTTCCCGGGGAGAATAATTGCAGTATTGGGGTCTGACCCCGGTTGGGAAATGTTGGGTAAAAAAAAGCACCTCGGGGAGGTGCTTTCTGGATGTTGCTCTGCTTATCGGCCGCGGCCGCCGGAGCGGTGCGCCGGCGCGGCGCGCGGGCCGCGATTGCCGCCGCCACCGCCACCACCACCACCGCCGGCAGGACCGGAACCGGCGCTGCGTGGCTTGGCGGTGTTGCGTCCGCCTCCGCCGACCTTGACTACCTGGCCGCCGCCGGAACGGCCGCGGTTGCCGTGCCCTGGGGCACCGCTGCGCAGCTGCACCGGCTGGGCGCGCGCGCTCGGATCCGGCTCGAAGCCTGGAATCACTTGACGCGGCAGGGTCTGCTTGATGAGTTTTTCGATGTCTTTCAACATGTCGTGCTCGTCCACGCACACCAGCGAGACCGCTTCACCGGTGGCGCCGGCACGGCCGGTACGGCCAATGCGGTGCACATAGTCTTCCGGAATGTTCGGCAGGTCGTAGTTGACCACGTGCGGCAACTGGTCGATGTCGATACCGCGCGCGGCGATGTCGGTGGCGACCAGCACTTGCAGCGCGCCATCCTTGAACTCGGACAGCGCCTTGGTGCGCGCCGACTGGCTCTTGTTGCCGTGGATCGCCATCGCGCCGATGCCGTCGGCGCCAAGCTGTTCGACCAGCTTGTTGGCGCCGTGCTTGGTGCGGGTAAACACCAGCACCTGGGTCCATTTGTTGGACTTGATCAGGTGCGACAGCATCGGGTGCTTCTTGTCGCGGTCGACCGGGTGGATCTTCTGGGCGATGACTTCCACCGTCGAATTGCGGCGTGCCACTTCGATCATGGCGGGCTTGTTCAGCAGGCCGTCGGCCAGGGCCTTGATCTCTTCCGAGAAGGTGGCCGAGAACAGCAGGTTCTGGCGCTTCGGCGGCAAGGCGGCCAGCACTTTCTTGATGTCACGGATAAAACCCATGTCGAGCATGCGGTCGGCTTCGTCCAGGATCAGGATTTCGACCTTCGACAGGTCGACCGTGCGCTGTTCCATGTGGTCCAGCAGGCGGCCCGGGGTGGCCACCAGGATGTCGACGCCGTGCTTGAGCTGCTTAATCTGGGGATTGATGCCGACGCCGCCAAAGATCACGGCCGAATTCAGCTGGGTGTACTTGCCGTAGACGCGGACGCTTTCCTCGACCTGGGCGGCCAGTTCACGCGTCGGGGTCAGGATCAGGGCGCGCACACTGCGAGGTGAGGTCTTGCTGGCCAGCTTGGCGCCGACCGCGTCGGTCGACAGGCGGTTCAGGATCGGCAGGGTAAAGCCGGCGGTCTTGCCGGTACCGGTTTGTGCGCCGGCCAGCAGGTCGCCACCGTTCAGCACGGCGGGAATCGCCTGGGTCTGGATCGGGGTGGGGACAGTGTAACCGTGTTCGGTGACGGCACGAACGATCGCATCGGACAGGCCGAGTTTAGAAAATGACATGTTTACTTTATGGTGGAGATCGGCCCGTCGCCCCATCGCGGAAGCGCCAGTCGCAGGCAATCTGTATTAGAAAATCATGGTGGCAAAGGCACTGGAAACGGAGCCACCCGACGGTAAAGCAAGCACACAACGCGGCCTAATTTAACAGAAATAGGTTTCGCTGTGGAAATATCACGTGCGGCGTATAAAGCCTGGCGGAGGGAAGCGGAGGGTAATTTCACCCTCCGGTACAGCTTAGTACGGCATTTTACGGCATTTACGCAAATGGCGACAACAGCGTGACCATCTGGCCGAATACCTTGGGACTGGCGGCGATCACGTCGCCCTTGTACAGGTAGGACGATTCGCCGCTGAACTCGCCGACGATGCCGCCCGCCTCGGTCACCAGCAGCGAACCGGCGGCGATATCCCAGGGCTTCAAGCCTTTTTCGTAGAAGCCGTCGCTGCGGCCGGCGGCCACGTTGGCCAGGTCGAGCGCGGCCGAACCGGCGCTGCGGATGGCCTGGCAGCGCTCGGCCATGACAGCGTACATGCGCATGTATTCATCGATCGCGCGCGGGCCGGCGCCGTGGCCGGAGGAGAGCAGGGTGTTGGCGATGCGGTCATGCTTGGTGACGCGGATCCGCTTGTCGTTCAGGAAAGCGCCGGCGCCCTTGGTGGCGGTGAACAGGTCGTTGCGGACCGGATCGTAGACCACGGCCTGCGTGACGATGCCGCGCTGGGACAGCGCGATCGAGACGCAATAGTTGGGGTAGCCGTGCATGAAGTTGCTGGTGCCGTCGATCGGGTCGATGATCCAGGCGAATTCACTCTCGTCGTTCAAGTTCTTGGATGCACCCGACTCTTCGGCCAGGATCGCGTGGTCGGGGTAGGCTTTGAGCAGGGTCTCGATGATGGCCTGTTCCGCCGCCTGGTCGACATCGGTGACGAAGTCGTTGTGTTGTTTTTCAGTAACAACAATGCGGTCGACGTCGAAGGACGCGCGCGAAATGACGGTGGCGGCGCGGCGAGCTGCCTTGATCGCCGTATTGAGCATTGGGTGCATGTAGAGCTTCCGTTAAAAGAACGCTAACGCGCACGGCGCCCCCATGGGCGCAGCGAACGGTAGAGAACAAGAATGAATTAAAGAGCGGGGCGGTGTCGAAAGGTTAAAATCGCAGGCCGCATCGTATGATGAAGTCCTGCTTTTAATGATCCGTTACTGCGCGATAGCGCTATTTTAAATGAACACGCCCGAAAACTATACGTCTGTTTTTCATCGGCTCCGCTTTGTGCTGGTCGAAACCAGCCGCGCCGGCAACATCGGCGCCGTCGCGCGCGCCATCAAGACCATGGGATTCGGCCAGCTGGTGCTGGTCAATCCGCGCTTTCCCGACATGCTGGCCGACCCCGAAGCGGTGGCCTTTGCCAGCGGCGCCCAGGACGTGCTGGCGAGCGCGCGCATCGTGGGCAGCATCGGCGAGGCGCTCGAAGGCTGCAATTTCGCCGCCGCCGTATCGGCGCGTCTGCGCGAGTTCTCGCCGCCGGTGTGGGACCCGCGTACCTTTGCCAACCACGTCGCGGCCCAGGGCGAACTGTCCGCCGCCCTGATTTTCGGGAACGAGCGCTTCGGCCTGCCCAACCAGATCGTCGAGCAGTGCAATGTCCTGATTAATATCCCGGCCAATCCCGACTATTCCTCGCTCAATCTGTCGCAGGCGGCCCAGGTGCTGGCCTACGAATGCCGCATGGCCGGGCTGAGCGAACCGTCGGCCCCCAGCGCGATCGGCTTTCAGGGCGATGCCGCCAGCCTGGAACAGATCGACGGCATGTATGCCCACCTGGAGCAGGCCCTGGTGGCGATCGACTTTCTCGATGCCGACAATCCCAAGAAGCTCATGCCGCGTTTAAAGCGCCTGTTCGCGCGCACCCAGCTCGAAACGGAAGAAGTCAATATCCTGCGCGGCATCGCCAGGCATATCCTGAAAGCGACGGGTAAGTAGGGTGGGCACCCCGAACCCGCCGGAAGCCGCCTCAGGCAGCCGCTTGAGACAGCCGCCTGAGGCAGCGAACAATCAGATCACATCGAACGGCTCGCGCCTGCCGGCATAAATACGCTCCATCACCTGGCGCTCGCGCCCGACGATGGTTTCCACAAAAGCCTGCGGCTTCTTCATCTTCTTGAAGGTGGTGAACCCGCTATTGAGGAACTCGTGCAGGTCGGACAAACCGGCCAGTTTGGCCGGTCCCTTCATCACCGACAAGGTGAACGACAGCAGGGGAATGCGCACCAGTTCACACAGCGAGTCGCCCAGCTCCCGCACCAGGTCCAGCTGGCGCTCGCGCTCCGCGCGCAAGGTCGCGGTACGGTACGCGGCCACGTAATTGGCTTCATCAAAACTGGTCCCCAGCACCCGGGCCATGGCCGTATCGAGCTTTTCGGACAAGGCATCGAGCACGATCGCTTCGGTAATCGTGTGCAGCGACTCGTAGGACAGCATGCGCTGCAGGGTGGGGATGATGCGTTCCAGGTCGATGTCGCGCTGGCTCAGGTCATGCGCGCCATACAGTTCTTCCAGGAAGAAGCCGGCCGCGTCGTGGGTATTCGGATTGGCCAGCAGATCGGCATGGGTCTGCGCCAGGCGCGCCGACTGGTAGCGCTTGAGGGCCACGCGCGCGGCCATCAGGGCCGGTTCGCGCTTGGCTGCCTGGCGTTCGGCCGCCACCATCACCAGCTGTTCCTCGAGCTTCTTGACGAGAATTTCTTTCTTCATGGCGTAGTTTTACCAGAAACAAGTAGATGGATCACTCTAAGTTTGGCCCAATTTTCGCATGCGGCAATCAAGTACACTTACAAAAAAAATGACAATGGAATCAGGCACATGGGGACTTCACGCAGGACGTTCATGAAAGTCGGGGCGCTTGGCGCCCTGGCGCTGGCTGCCGGCGGCGGACTTTACCGCTACACGCGCGGACCCGGCGTGGCCCAGCGCTTCGTGCTGGACGGCGAAGCGAAAGCGGCCATCGATGCCATCGTGCCGGCCATGCTGGCGGGCGCCTTGCCCCTTGATGCAGCGGCGCGCGCCGCTGCGGTGGGCGCCACCACGGCGCGCGTGCATCAGGCCATCCTTGGCCTGCCGCTGGCCACCCAGAAGGAAGTCCAGGATTTATTCGGCCTGCTGGCGCTGGCGCCGGCGCGCCGTCTGCTGGCCGGTGTCTCCGGCGGCTGGAGCGAGACCCGCACCGAGGAAGTGAGCGCCTTTCTGCAGGACTGGCGCTTTCATCGCTTGGGCATGCTGCAATCGGCCTACCACGCGCTGCATGATCTGATCATCGGCTCCTGGTATGCCGATCCCTCCACCTGGGCCACGATCGGCTATCCCGGTCCGCTGAAGGAATTGTCATGAAAGCCGTACCTGCTTCCATTCCCGTTAATCCGGCCAACGGCGTGAATTCCGTGAATCCCGTGATCCCCGATCCGATCCAGGCCGGCCTGGCCGCGGGCTGGAAGGTGATCGACGCCGCCACCATCGCCTCGGACCGCGTGATCGAGGCCGATGTGGTCGTCATCGGCAGCGGCGCCGGCGGCGGCGTCACCGCAGAAATCCTGGCGCTGGCCGGCCTGAAGGTGGTCATCGTGGAGGAGGGCGCGCTCAAGTCCTCGAAGGACTTCAAGATGCGCGAAGCCGAGGCCTATCCCGCGCTGTACCAGGAATCCGCCGCCCGCAAGACGCGCGACAAGGCGATCAACATCCTGCAGGGCCGCACCGTCGGCGGCTCGACCACGGTCAACTGGACCTCCAGCTTTCGCACGCCCACGCCCACCCTGGAGTTCTGGCAGAAGCACTATGGCCTGGCCGGCTACACGCCGGAAGCGCTGGCGCCCTGGTTCCTGATGATGGAGCAGCGCCTCAATGTTGGCACCTGGCTGACTCCGCCCAACGAGAACAACGACCTGTTAAAACGCGGCGCCGCCAAGCTGGGTATCCCCGCCGCGGCCATCATGCGCAATGTGAAAGGCTGCTGGAACCTGGGCTACTGCGGCATGGGCTGTCCGACCAATGCCAAGCAGTCGATGCTGGTCACCACCATCCCATCGGCGCTGAACCACGGCGCCACCTTGCTCACCCACGCACGCGCGCACAAGCTGGTGTTCAAAGGCGAGCAGGTCGAGAGCGTGGTGTGCAGCGCGCTCGATGCCAGCGGCCTGCAGGCGAGCGGGCGCAGTGTGACGATTCGCGCAAAGCACTTCGTGGTGGCGGGCGGCGCGATCAATTCGCCGGCCCTGCTGCTGCGCTCCGGCGTGGTCGATCCCCACGGTCTGCTGGGCACGCGCACCTTCCTGCATCCGACCGTGATCTCGGCCGCCATCTTCGAGCAGCGCGTGGACGGCTATGCCGGCGCGCCGCAGACCATCTATTCCGATCACTTCATGGAGACCCAGGCCATCGACGGGCCGATCGGCTACAAGCTGGAGGCGCCGCCTCTGCATCCCTTGCTGCTGTCGACCACTATGGCCGGTTACGGTGCGGCGCATGCCGAGACCATGCGCCAGTTCCCGCACGTGCATGGCTTGCTGGCGCTGCTGCGCGACGGCTTCCATGCCGATTCGCGCGGCGGCACGGTGGCCCTGGCCAGTGACGGCTCGCCGGTGCTGGACTACCCGATCAGCGGCTACGTGTGGGACGGCGTCAAGCGCGCCCTGTTGTCGATGGCCGAAATCCAGTTCGCGGCCGGCGCCAAATCGGTGCAGCCGGTGCACGAGATGAGCGAACGCTATACCAGCTGGGCGGCCGCCAAACAAGCCATCGCCGGGCTGCCTTTCAAGGAGCACATCACGCGTGTGGTGTCGGCCCACGTGATGGGCGGCTGCACCATGTCGGACGACCAGCGTCTCGGTGTGGTGGGCTCGAACGGGCGCTATCACGGGCTGCGCAACCTGTCGGTGCATGACGGCTCGCTGTTCCCCACCTCGATCGGCGCCAATCCGCAGCTGTCCATCTACGGCATCACCGCGCGCCTGGCCAGCGCGCTGGCGCAGGAGCTGACCGGCCGGCCGGCACCGCGCCTGGTGCCTGACCCCGCGGCGAGCTGAGATGCGTTCGCGTACCGTGCTGCGCTGGCTGCTGCTGGTACAGGCGCTGGCGGCGGGCGGCCTGGCCTGGACCGCCATGCATTACGGCGCTCTGCATGCGCCCTGGCTGGCGCTGGCCGCCGGAGTCCTGGCGGTGCTGCTGGTGCGCCTGGTGATCACGGCAAACAATTTTGCGATGAGTGCGCGCTTTGCCAGCGCAACGCCGGACGGCTTTCGTCTAACTGGCCGCGCGCGTCTGCACATGTTCTTCGAAGAGTATATGGCCACCATGCTGCACTCCTCCTGGTTCATGGCCTTCGACGCCGCGCGCGAGCGTATTTATCCGGCCCATGGCGCGCCGCCGGTGCTGCTCTTGCACGGCTATGGCTGCAACGCCGGCTACTGGACGCATTTTGTGCGCAAGCTCGATAGCGCGCAGATCAGCCATGCCTCGCTCGACCTCGAACCGGTACTCGGGGCCATTGATGATTATGTGCCCGGGGTGGCCAGTGCGGTCGAGAGCCTGTGCGCGCACAGTGGCGCGGCCAAGGTCATCATCGTCGCCCACAGCATGGGCGGGCTGGTGGCGCGCGCCTATCTGCGTGAGCACGGGGGCGAGCGCGTGGCCCATGTATTTACCCTTGGGACGCCGCACCACGGGACCAGCCTGGCCAGCTTCGGCATCGGCAGGAACGCGGCGCAGATGCGGCGCGGCGCGGGGACGGACGCCGCTGCCGCCAGCGACTGGCTGCGCACCCTGGCCGACGGTGAGAGCGCCGCCACGCGCGCGCTCATCACCTCCATCTACACCCACCACGACAATATCGTCGCGCCCCAGACGTCCAGCGTGCTGCCCGGCGCGCGCCACATTGAATTCGGCGGCGTCGGTCACGTTGCGCTCGGCCGCAATCCCCGTGTCCTGTCTCGTTTGATGCAGGAAGTTGCAAATTTCGCCACGCGCTAGATTATATTTAGCAACGTTGCTATAGGCGTGATACAGTCGCTTGCATATGCTGTCATGGACAGCATGGTGCGGCGTATTGCGATCGTTTTGGTGGGTTTTTTCTTGCTCCAGTCAATCCCCCGCGGCTGTTTGTCTCCGAATTGAGACTGTACATCGTGTCGGACGGCGATTCGTTTGGACACAATTGCCTCTCGGCTCGTACTTGTGTCAGGATGCAACTGTAGAGCTCAGATGCCACCGGCTGCACGAGTACAGAATTAACAAACGGGAGTGCAACAGTGTCCGCACGCATCCTTATCATTGAAGACAATCCCACCAACATGGAGTTGATGGTGTATTTGCTGAATGCGTTCGGCTATACCCCATTGATGGCCTACGACGGCGTGAGCGGCGTCGCCACCGCCCGAGAGACGAAGCCCGACCTGATCATTTGCGACGTTCACCTGCCCAGGCTCGATGGCTACGGCGTGGTGGCGGAGCTCAAGCGCGATCCCGAACTGCATGCCACGCCGGTGCTGGCTGTCACCGCCCTGGCCATGGTGGGCGACCGCGAGCGCCTGCTGGCCGCCGGTTTCGACGGTTATATCGGCAAACCGATCGAACCGGACACCTTTGTCGCCGAACTGGAAAGCTTTCTGCCGCTGATCGCCGCCGCCCAGGCCGCCCCCGCCGTGCAGGAAGAGGCGGCGCCGGCAAGCGGCCATGCGCCCGCCGTCGAGCGCGCCACCATCCTGATTGTCGACGATCATGTCCTCAACCGCGAGTTTCTCATGACTTTGCTCGGCTACGGCGGGCATCGCCTGATCGAGGCGGCCAACGGCATTGAAGGCTTGAAGATGGTGCACGCCGAGCGTCCCGACCTGGTCATCTCGGACATCCTGATGCCGAACATGGACGGCTATGAATTCGTCACGCGCCTGCACAGCGATCCGGCCACGGCCGATCTGCCGGTGATCTTTTATACCGCCACCTACCGCGAGCGCGAAGCGAACAAGATGGCGCGCTCCTGCGGGGTGCGCTGGGTGCTGCCCAAGCCGTCCGACCCGGACGTGATCCTGCGCACCGTGCACGAGGCGCTCGGCATGACTGCTCCGGCCCAGGTGCCGGACTTTGCCAACGCCGCGTCCGAATCGAACCGCATGTTCGTCATCGACCATACTGTCGCCGAATACCTCGACGAAGTCGAAACCAGCAGCCAGGTGCTGTCGCGCTTTGCCAGCCAGGAGAGCGGCCAGGGCCAGGGTGGCGGCGACGGCGACAGCGGCGCATCGAGCTTCGAGTTGAGCAAGATGACCGAGCGCCTTTCCAGCTCCCTCTCCAGTCTGCAGGCGGTCAGCCTGCGCCTGACCGCGCTGATCGAACTGGGCATCGACCTGGGCGCCGAACGCGATCCGGCCGCGCTGCTGGAAATCGGCTGCCGCGTGGCCCAGAATATCTGCGTCTCCAAGTACGCCTGCATCGGGGTGCTCGACGAGGGTGCCGACGAACTCAGTTATTTTGCCTCCTGCGGCGAAAGCAGTCAGGCGCGCGTGGTCGCGTCCACCCCGCGCGTGGGCATCCTCAACAACATCCTCGAACAGCGCGCGCCGGTGCGCGTGGGCGGCTTGAGCGGCGACCCGCAGGCGATCGGGCTGCCGCAGGGGCATCCGGCGGTGAACTCCTTCCTGGGTGTGCCGATCGCCTCGCGCGAGCGCGTGCACGGCTGGCTGTACCTGGTCGACAAACTCGGCGCCGACGAATTTTCCGAAGTCGACGAGCGGGTCGCGGTGACGGTCAGCGCGCAGATCGCGGTAGCCTACGAAAACCTGCTGCTGTATGAAGAGATCAAGCGCCATCACGCCCAGCTGACGGCCGACATGACCGCGCGCATCCGCCTGGATGAAGACCTGCGCCGTTTTCGCACCGCGATGGACGCTACCGCCGATGCGATTTTCCTGATCGACCGTTCAGGCATGTGCTTTGTCGATGTGAATGCCACCGCCTGCCGCATGCTTGGCTTCGAGCGCGAAGACTTCCTGGCGCTGGGCCGGCACGGGCCGGAGGACGGACACCACAGCGACCGTTCGCGCCTGCAGGACCTGTACGACAAACTGCTGGCGGGCGACCAGTCCGGGGCCATGGCCGAACTGCTGGTGCAGCGCCGCGACGGCTCGCCGGTTTCGGTGGAAGTGCAGCGCCGCACCTTGCGCTCGGGCGCCAGCTGGATCCTGGTGGCGGTCGCGCGCGACATCACTGAACGCAAGGAAGCCGAACTGCGCCTGCTCAAGCTGGCCCACTTCGACACCCTGACCGGGCTGCCCAACCGCAGCCAGTTCTTCACCGCCCTGACCCGGGCGCTGGAGCAGGCCGCGGAACACCGCTGGGCGGTCGGCGTGCTGTTCCTCGACGTCGACCGCTTCAAGGTCGTCAACGATACCCTGGGCCACCCGGTCGGCGACGAATTGCTGCGCCAGTTTTCCAGCCGCCTGGTCGATTGCCTGCGCGTGCGCGACACTATCGGCCGCTTCGGCGGCGATGAATTCGCTGCCATCCTGATGCTGCCGGAAGGACCTGCCACCGCCATCGCCGTGGTCGACAAGATCCGCGACACCCTGCGCCGCCCATTCGACCTGGATGGCCACGAAGTGACCGTTACCGCCAGCATCGGCATCACCGTCTATCCGGACGACGGTCTGGATGCCGACACCCTGATCAAGTACGCCGACACCGCCATGTACCGCGCCAAGGAAGCCGGGCGCGATGCCTTCCGCTTCTTTACCGCGGAGATGAATGCCCAGTCGCTGGCCCGCCTGGACCTGGAAAACGCGCTGCGGCGCGCCATCGACAACGAAGAATTCGTCCTGTATTACCAGCCCAAGGTGAACATCGGCTCGGGCCGCATCAGCGGCGCCGAAGCCCTGATCCGCTGGAAGCGTCCGGGCCACGGCATGGTCTCGCCGGCGCTGTTCATCCCGATCCTGGAAGAGACGGGACTGATCGTGCGGGTCGGGACCTGGGTGCTCAATGAAGCCTGCCGCAAGATCAGCGAGTGGGGCAAGACCAGTGCCGGCGCGGTGCACCTGTCGGTGAACGTGTCGGGCATCCAGTTCTTTGTCGGCGGCCTGGAGGAAGAGGTCCTCAAGGCGATCAAGGTGCACGATATCTCGCCCGACCTGCTGGAGCTGGAGCTGACCGAAAGCTCGCTGATGTCGAACGCCGAGGACACCATCACGGTGCTGCGCAATCTGAAGGCGCTGGGGATTCAGATCTCGATCGACGATTTTGGCACCGGTTATTCGAGCCTGGCCTACCTCAAGCGCTTCCCGATCGACAAGCTGAAGATCGACATCGCCTTTGTGCGCGAAGTGACCAGCAATCCGGACGATGCGGCCATCGTCCTGGCCATCATCAACATGGCGCACAGCCTCAAGCTGCAGGTCATCGCCGAGGGCGTCGAGAAGGATGCCCAGCTGGCCTATCTGCGGCGCCACGGCTGCGATGAAATGCAGGGCTATTATTTCAGCCGCCCGGTGCCGGAAGACGAATTCGAACTGATGCTCGCCGAAGGCAAGTTCCTGTCGGCGCCGGCCGACGAAGCCCTGCTCGAACAGCAGACACTCCTCATCGTCGACGACGACGCTTTCATGCTCGATGTGCTGTCCGACTTCCTGGCGCAGGATGGCTACCGTATCCTCACCGCGCAGACCGCGGCCGAGGGCTTCGACCTGCTGGCGCGCCACAAGGTGCAGGTGATCCTGTGCGACCAGTGCATGCCGCTCATGAGCGGGACCGAGTTCATGGAGCGGGTCAAGAACCTGTGTCCCGACACCTTCCGCATCATGCTGTCGGCGTATTCGGACCTGACCCCGATCATGGCCGCGATCAACCACGGTGCGATCGACCGCTTCTACACCAAGCCCTGGAAGGGCGCGGTCCTGCGCGAGAATATCCGCGAAGGCTTCCGCCTGCACTCCCAGATGCACCGCGGCGCGGTGCCGCGCGTGGCCAACGGCTAGGGGCGCGCCGCCATGGTAGGATAGCGTTCCCAAGAACGAGCGTGACGCAAGAGCATACAGATGCAGAACAAGCTGGCTGAGGACATCGCTGCGATACAGGCAATCTCATCAGTTCCGACCATCCTCGAGGCGGTGTCGGCCCTGACCGGACTGCGCTTCGCCGCCATCGCCAGGGTCACGGAAGATTCCTGGACCACCTGCGCGGTGCTGGACCGGCTGGGCTTCGGCCTGAAGGTCGGCGACGGCCTCGATGTCGCCACCACCTTGTGCGAAGAAGTGCGCGACACGCAAAAGCCCGTCATCATCGACCATGTGGCCGAAGACGCCAGATACCGCGATCACCATACGCCGCGCATCTACGGCTTCCAGAGTTATATCTCGATCCCGGTGCACCGTCCCGACGGCGGCTATTTCGGCACCCTGTGCGCGCTCGATCCCCTGCCTGCGGATTTGTCCAATACAGCGACCATTGCCAGCATGACCCTGTTCGCCCAGCTGATTACCAAGCACCTGGAAACCGAACTCAAGCTCAGCGAATCGCAGAACGCCTTGCTCGGCGAGCGCGACACCTCCGAACTGCGCGAACAATTCATCGCCGTGCTTGGACACGATCTGCGCACGCCGCTGTCGTCGATTCTGCTCGGGACCGAACTGCTGCAGGCCGAACAGCTTTCGCCCAAGGCCGCCACCGTCGTCGAGCGCATGCGCCGCAGCGCCATGCGCATTTCATCCCTGGTCAACGACGTCATGGATTTCACGCGCGGGCGCATGGGCGGCGGCATCGCCCTGAACCTGGCCAACGAAACGGCGCTGCAACAAGCGCTGGAGCAGGTCGTCGCCGAAGTGCGCGGCAGTTTTCCGGAGCGCGATATCGAGGTTGAACTCGATTTTACCGGCGTTGTTTATTGCGACATCCGGCGCATGCAGCAGGTGCTGGCCAACCTGCTCAAGAACGCGCTGGTGCATGGCGACCAGACCCGCCCGGTGCTGGTGCGCGGCATGGCGCGCGACGGTTTGTTCGAACTGCACGTGGCCAATGGCGGCGCTGCCATTCCCGAAGCGAAGATTGGACAGCTATTCAAGCCGTTCTGGCGCGCTTCCGGGCCTGCCGCCAACGAAGGGCTGGGACTGGGCCTGTTTATCGTCTCCGAAATCGCTCGCTCGCACGGCGCCGCGCTGGACGTGTCCTCGTCCGACGCCGAGACGCGCTTCAGCTTTCGCATGCTGCCCGGCCACTCGGTGGAGCGGCGCCGCGTTGCGCGTGGCTGAGCGCATGGCTCAGCACATGCGCATGCTGGCGCTGGTGGCTGCGGCTATCGGCGCGACGGGCGCGGCCGGGGCCGAGCCTGAAACCCGGCCCGTGACCGAGGCCGAACGTAGCGCCTTCCACGCTTACTACCAGAAGCGCTTTCCGGAGCAGCATAGCGAAGCGCCGCGCTTTCTCATCGAACGCAAGAGCGGCGCCGATCCATGGACGATTTCGGCCGTGGTGGACCGCATGCCGCAGCGCGGCTACCGCCAGCTGTGCCGGATGCGGCGCGTCGATTTTCTCTACTTTAGCGACACGCGCAGCTGGAGCGCGGCCGAGGGAACGCGCCAGTTCGTCTGGCTCAACGCCGCCGCCGGCTGCGCGCTCAATGGCCAGCCGGTGGAGCTCAAGGTCCGCATGCCCGATACGGAGCTGGTCGGCATCCTTACGCAACAGGAAGCCCTGCTGGCCAGCGCGCGCCTGCTCATGGCCGGCAATTCGGGCTGCGCCCCCCAGCGCGCCTACCGCTATACCCTTGTCGCAGTCGATGTCGGCGCGACGGGGTCCGGCGCCGAGGAGATGGTCGCGCTGAGCTACAACAGCGACCGCGCCACTCGCGTCACGGTCTGGGCACGGCGCAGCGGGGCAGAGTACAGCCCGTGGAATGTGAGTTGTTCCGCGTAGGGCGAAAAAGCCCGCAGGGCGCCTTCCGCCGTGCCACGCGAGAGTCGCTTGTGGATCGCCCGTAGTACGGCGGAAGGCGCCCTTGGGCTTTTCCGCCCTACGCTGCATGCCGAACTGGCGGATGCCTAGAAGTGCACGCCGCGCAGCAGCTGCTGCATGGCGATCTGTTCGGAACTCATCTGCGGCGCCTTCTTGCCGTCTCCGCCCTTGGCGGCGTCCGAATCGGGAAACATGCGGAAGCTCGTGTTGAGTACGATCTGGGCCACGCGCGGCATCAGGGCATGCAGCACCTGGCCGAACACGCCCACGCGGGTGGCGATGCGTACCGGCTTGTAGACGATGGCTTCGGCGATCATGTCGGCCGCTTCGTCCGGCGCCAGGGTCGGCACGTTCTGGTAGATCTTGGTCGGCGCGATCATCGGCGTGCGCACCAGCGGCATGTTAATGGTCGTGAACTTGATGCCCACGTCCGCCAGTTCGGACGAGGCGCAGCGGGTCCAGGCTTCCAGCGCGGCCTTCGAGGCCACGTAGGCCGAGAAACGCGGCGCATTGGTCAGGACGCCGATCGAGGAGATATTGATGATGTGGCCGCGCTTTTGCCCGATCATCTTCGGCAGCAGGCCCATGGTCAGGCGCAGGCAGCCAAAGTAATTGAGCTGCATGGTGCGCTCGAAATCGTGGAAGCGGTCGTAGCTCGACTCGATGGCGCGCCGGATCGAGCGGCCCGCGTTGTTGACCAGGACGTCGACGCCGCCATGGTTGTCGATCAGGAGCTGGACGAAGCGGTCGCAATCGGCCATGTCGGCCACGTCGGCCTGGTAGGTGATCACGTCGAAGCCGCGTTCCTTGATTTCCTGCTTCGCTTCGGCCAGCTTGTCTTCGTCGCGTCCGCAGATGATGGTGACGGCGCCGGCTTCGGCGATCTTGTGGGCCGCCGCCAGGCCGATGCCCGAGGAGCCACCGGTGATCAGCACCACTTTGCCGGCCACCGTGCCGCGCAGGGTGCGGTCGATGAACAGGTCAGGGTCGAGATTGCGCTCCCAGTAGTCCCAGATCGGGGCGGCGTAGGATTCGAGCGCAGGGCAGGCGATGCCGCTGCCCTTCAGCGCCGCCGTGGTTTCGCGGCTGTCGAAGCGGGTAGGGTAGTTCACGAAGCCCATCAGGTCGGACGGCAAGCCCAGGTCTTTCATGATGGCGTCGCGCACCCGGCGTACCGGGGTCAGCGACATGATGCCCTTCTTGACCGACTTGGGGATGAAACCGAGCAGGGCGGCGTTGATGCGAATGCTCATGGTGGGCGCGTGGGCCGCGCGGCAGAACACATTGAGCACCTCGCCAACCCGCATCGGATCCGGGTCGGTCAGGTGGAAGCAGCCGCCGTCGAGCTTGGGCTGGTGGGCGATATGGTCCATCGCGTTGACCACGAAGTCGACAGGCACGATATTGATGCGGCCACCCTCGATACCGATGGTCGGCATCCATGGCGGCAGCAGCTGGCGGATGCGCTGGATCAGCTTGAAGAAGTAGTAGGGGCCGTCGACCTTGTCCATCTCGCCGGTCCTGGAGTCGCCCACCACCATGCCGGGGCGGTAAATACGGAAGGCGCCCTTGGTCGACTGGCGTACGATTTTCTCCGATTCGTGCTTGGTGGCGAAGTAGGGGTGGTCCAGGCCTTCGGCTTCGTCGAACATGTCCTCGCGGAAGATCCCTTCGAACATGCCGGCGGCGGCGATCGAGCTGACATGGTGCAGGCAGCCGGCCCCGATGGCATTGGCGAAATCGACGGTATTCCTGGTGCCGTCGACATTCACCGCGACCTGGTCGTCGGCATCGGCGGCCATGTCATACACGGCGGCGAGGTGGAAGAAATGATCGATGGTCTTGGTCAGCTTCTTGGTGTCGTCCTTGGAGACGCCCAGTTTCGCGCTGCGCAGATCGCCGAACACGGGAATGGCGCGCGCTTTGGTCACGCCCCAGAAGTCGAGCAGGGCCGGAACCTTGTCCCGGCTTTCTTCGCGCATCAGGAAGTAAACCACGCTTCCTTTGCGTCCCAACAGCTTGCGTACCAGCCGTTTACCGATGAACCCAGTCGCTCCCGTGACAAAATACTGCATCGTGGTCTCCCTATCCTGTTTGTTTGAGTTTGTTTGAAACTGCTGGAATGGTGGTGCTCGTTGATCCGCCAATCATTACAGGGGATGGCGCGCTTGGCAAGAAGTCTTGGAGGCCGCGGCATCAATATGGCCAGTTTAGAAGCACCGCTCGACCGCTTTAGAAACCGTTCTCTAGATTCCCTCACTAGAATGGCCTCATCAAAAAGCGTATCCATCCTCACACCACCACGAACTGGGAGTCACCATGGTAAAGAAACTGAAAACACTGGCAAAAAACGAAGACAAACAATTGGCTAGCGCGGTTCGTACCTCCGCATCCCAGATCTGGCAGGCAGGCCTGGGCGCATTCGCCAAGGCGCAGGAAGAAGGCGGCCGCGTCTTCAACAAGCTGGTCAAGGAAGGCACCGACCTGCAAAAGCGCACCCGCTCGATGGCCGAAGACAAAGTCTCCGAAGTCACCGACACCGTCAATAAGGTCGCCGATGGCGTGAGCAAGCAGGCCAGCGGTTCGTGGGACAAGCTGGAACAGGTCTTCGAAGACCGCGTCGCCCGCGCCCTGTCGACCATCGGCGTGCCGACCCAAAAGGACATCCAGGCGCTGACCCGCCGCGTCGACCAGCTGACCAAAGCCGTCGCTGAGCTGAGCGGCAAGAAGGCGCCGGCTGCCAAGAGCGCTGCCAAACCCGCCGCCGCCAAGCCAGCCGCCAAGGCAGCACCGAAGGCCGCTGCCAAGCCAGCCGCGAAAAAAGCCGCAGCGAAGCCTGCTGCCAAGCCGGCCGCAAAGAAGGCCGCCGCCAAGCCAGCAGCCAAGCCAGCAGCCAAGCCAGCCCTGAAGGTCGTGCCGAAAAAAGCCGCCGCCAAGAAGGCAGCCGAGCCGGTCGCAGCTGACACCACCAATACCAGCACCACGGCGTAAGCCTCGGTAGCTACGGCAGTTCCAGGGCCTGCGCATGCGCAGGCCCTTTTCACGTTCCAAAGGCCGAGTTCATGACCCCAACATCCAGGCGCAAGCGCCCACCCAAGATCGGACTGGCCCTGGCCGGCGGCGGACCGCTGGCCGCCGTCTACGAAATCGGCGTGCTGGCCGCGTTGTCCGAATCGATCGAGGGGCTCGACGTCAATGACGCCGCCATTTATGTGGGCATCAGCGCCGGCGGGATCATCGCCTCGGCCCTGGCCAACGGCATCACGCCGCACCAGATGTGCCGCCTGTTCATCGAAAGCGACGTCGAGGCGGCCGACGGCCCGGCCCTGTTCAAGCCCGAAATCCTGCTGAAACCCGCCGGCGCCGAGCTGCGCAAGCGCCTTTCGATGCTGCCAGGCCTGCTGGCGACATCGGTTTTCCACTATGCGCGCCACCGGCGCAGTGTGTTCTCCTCCTTCGAGCGGCTCAAGGAAGCGCTGCCGGCCGGGGTGTTTTCGGGCGAGGGCATCCACCACTACCTGAAGTCGACCTTTGCCCGCACCGGCGGCACCAACGATTTCCGCAAGCTGACGCGCAAGCTGGTGATCGTGGCGACCGACCTCGATACCGGCGAAGCGGTGCGCTTCGGCGAAGCCGGCTGGGATGGCGTCCCGATCTCGCTGGCGGTGCAGGCCAGCGCCGCGGTGCCAGGCCTGTTCCCGCCGGTGGAAATCGGCGGCCACCATTTTGTCGATGGTGCACTGCGCAAGACAATGCACGCCTCGATCGCGCTGGAAGACGGCGTCGATATGCTGTTTTGTGTGAATGCCATTGTGCCGTACAACGCGCGCGGCAAGGACCAGGCGAAGGAGGCCGGCAAGCTCTCGAGCGGCGGGCTGCTGGACGTGCTGTCGCAAACCCTGCGCTCCATCCTGCAGTCGCGCGTGGAGTCGGGCATGGCCAGTTATGAGCGCAGCCATCCGCACGTGGATATCTTCCTGTTCCAGCCGAACCAGGACGACGCAGAGCTGTTTTTCACGAATATTTTCAGTTACTCCAACCGGCGCCGCATGTGCGAGCAGGCTTACCAGAACACGCGCCTGATGCTGCTGGAGCGGCGCGCGCAGCTGGGACCCAAGCTGGCCAGGCACGGCCTGCGCCTCAAACTCGGCGTGCTGCGCGATACCAGCCTCACCCTGGTGGAGGAGACGCCGTCGCGCAAGGCGCTGGCGCGGCTGGGGCAGACGCTCGATGACCTCGAGCGCTATCTGAAGGTGGCCTACTCCTGACATCGCGTCGCGGGCGGAGAGGCAGCGTTTGATTGCGCGTCTTTCGGTGGTATGCTTGCGAGAGAGAAAACATCAGACCGCCAGCCATGCTACAAAAAGCTCCACGCCGCACCCGCGAACGCATTCTCGAATTGTCACTGCGGCTGTTTAACGAGTTCGGCGAGCCGAATATCACGACCACCGTGATCGCCGAGGAGATGAATATCTCGCCTGGCAATCTGTACTACCACTTCCGCAACAAGGACGATATCGTCAATTCGATCTTCGTCCAGTTCGAGGCTGAAATCGAGCGTATCCTGACCGTCCCCAATGGACGCCGTTCGAATATCGAGGACGTGTGGCTGTACCTGCACCTGATGTTTGAACTGATCTGGCGCTACCGCTTCTTTTACCGCGACCTGAACGACCTGCTGTCGCGTAACCGCAAGCTCGAACTGCACTTCAAGTTGATCCTGGCGCACAAGATCAAGGTGGCCAGGCAGCTGTGCGAAGACCTGCGCAGCGAAAAGTCGCTGGACGCGACCGACCCGGAAATCAACGCCATGGCCACCAATATGGTGGTGGTCGCGACCTACTGGCTGTCTTACGAATACGTGCGCAATCCGCGCAAGTACACCGAGCAGCAGGCCATGTCGGACGCGCTCGCGCGCGGCTGCTACCAGGTGCTGTCGCTGATCGGCCCTTACCTGCGCGGCGACACGCATCTGCTGTTCCAGAAGCTGTCCGAAGAATATCTGAAGCAACTCAAATAAGGAGACTGTATGGCCTGGACCAAATTTCCCCATCAGGACGATGCCTACGTCTACACTGCGGCCAGCCTGAAAAAGGCCTGGCCGCGCCTGCACGCGGGCGACGCCGAAACCTTCCCCAAGAAGGCCGCGCTGGTGGACGCCTGGATTGCCTTCCATGCTGGCGACTTCGAGCAGGCCGCCAAGCTCGGGCTGGACGCCGGCGTGGATGGCTATTCGGTGGCGCACAAGGCCAGCTGCATCTACGCGACTTATCTCGAAAAAAACGAGAAGAAGAAAATCGCGATGTTCGAAGAAGTCGCCGAGCGCTGCGAGCGCCAGCAGGCCGAACAGCCCGACAACCCGGCCGGCTATTACTGGCATGCCTACGCGCTGGGCCGCTACGCCCAGGGTATTTCGATCGTCAAGGCGCTGGCCCAGGGAATCGCCCCCAAGGTGCGCGCGAGCCTGGACAAGGCCATCAAGCTCGCGCCCAAGCATTCGGACGCGCATATCGCACTGGGTGCCTTTCACGCCGAGATCATCGGCAGCGTGGGCGCCATGATCGGCGGCCTGACCTACGGCGCCAAGAAAGAAGACAGCTACAAGGCCTTCAAGAAGGCGCTTGAGCTGCATCCCGATTCGGCCATCGCGCGCATCGAATACGCCAACGCGATGGTGATTTTGGACGGCAAGAAGAAGATGGACGACGCCGTCAAGCTGTACGAAGCGGCCGCCGAGGTGGAGCCGCTGGACGCGATGGAGCGCCTCGACGTCGAGGCGGCAAAGGAAGAGTTAGAGGACGAATGAAGTCGATTGCGGTGTATTGCGGCGCCTCTCCCGGCGCCTCCCCGCTGTATGCGGAAGCGGCGCGCGCGATGGGGCGTGCGCTGGTCGAACATAACATCGGCCTGGTGTACGGCGGCGGCAATGTGGGTCTGATGGGCGTGATCGCCGACGAAGTGCTGCGCCTGGGCGGCGAGGCTACCGGCGTGATTCCCACCCAGCTGGTCGAGCGCGAACTGGCCCACGCGGACCTCACGCGCCTGTTCGTGGTCAAGGATATGCACGAACGCAAGGCCATGATGGCCGAGCTGTCGGATGGCTTCATCGCCATGCCGGGCGGGATGGGAACGCTGGAAGAACTGTTCGAGATGCTGACCTGGTCGCAGCTCGGGATCCATGCCAAACCGGTCGGCGTATTCAATGTGAACGGCTACTACGACCTGCTGGCGGGGTTTATCGGGCACGCGCAGCAGGAAGGGTTTATCCGACCCCAGCATGCGGGCCTGATGATGGTCGAGAGCGATCCGGATGCGCTGGTCAAGCGCTTCGTGCAAGGGTAAGGTGGCGCTGGCGCCTTGCGTAGGGTGGGTGAGCGCAGCGCTACCCACCGATTTGCGTCGTCTCCAGTATCGGTCACGCCGCAAGGTGTTGGGTAGCGCTGCGCTTACCTACCCTACGAAAGCGGATCCCTACTGAGCGTAGGTTGATTCCCTTCAGCCCGACACAATCCGGTCACGCCCCGTGGTCTTGGCTTCGTACATGGCCTTGTCGGCACGGATGATGGTGTCGGCGATCGGTTCGGCCGCTTCGCGCGCCACCACGCCGCCTGAAAAGGTGATCCGCAGATCGACATCGAGTCCGCCGATTCTGATCGCACCCACGCGCCCGGCCATGCGCTCGAGCACCCGCGCCGCTTCGCGCACTTCGGTGTTGGGCAGCATCAGCAGGAATTCTTCACCGCCCCAGCGCGCCAGGACATCGTCGGCACGCAGCTCGGCGCGCGCGGCCGCGGCGAATGCGCGCAGCACGGCGTCGCCGCCATCGTGACCATAGCGGTCGTTGATCCGCTTGAAGAAATCGATGTCGAGCACGGCGATGCACAGCGGCTGTCCCTGCACGCTCTGGCGCCGCTCCTCGGCCTGCAGCATGTCGTTCATGTGGCGCCGGTTGGCGAGCGAGGTGAGTTCGTCCACCGTGGCCAGGGTGCGGATGGTGCCCACCGCCGCCAGCAATTCTTCCTTTTGCTGTTTCAGGCGGCTGCGCAGTTTGCTCATCTCGCCGGTCAGCACCGACACGGCAATCACGCAGCAGGTCACCAGTGCGAAGTGGATGGCTTCGACCGCGGGCGGGAAGCGCTGGGGATCGTAGTGCGCCAGCAGGAACATGGTGGCGCCGAAAGCGGCCAGCGCCGCGGCGCACAGCGCCAGGGTGGCGCGCGGCCGCAGCGAAAAGGCGCAGAACACGATCACGACCAGCAGTACCATCAGCGAGGCGCCGCGCACCGGTCCCATGACGGCGTAGGCACCGGTATCGCAGGCAATGGCAAACACGGCCTGCATGGCTGCCAGTTGCGAGGGGGTGATGCCGAGCGTCGGACTGACCCGCACCAGCATGAAAAACGCCAGCACGCCGCCGGCGCAGAACCAGCACAGCAGGTTGGTCCATTCACGCATCGCGGTGCCGGCCTGGACCTGGATCTGGAGCAGCGCGATGCCGAGGCAGTACAGCAGGCCGGTCGCGGCCCAGTAGCCCAGCATGCGGCGCAGCTTGGGATCGCTGCTGAACAGAAGGCGGGCGATCTCAGGCTGGGACATTGGTGCCAACCGTATTGCTGCCGCTGAGGTAAGACACGCCGTCCTGCGCGCAGCCGGCCTGCATGCGCGCCTGTTCCTGCAGCATCGCGGTAATCACCGCGGGCGGCACCGGGCGGCTGAACAGGTAGCCCTGCATTTCGTCGCACTCGTTATCGCGCAGGAAGGTGCACTGCTGTTCGGTCTCGACCCCTTCGGCGATGACCCGCAGATTGAGCTTGTGCCCCAGCGAGATGACCGCCATGGCAATGGCCTGGTCGTCCGGATTGTCGGCCAGTTCGCGCACAAACGACTTGTCGATCTTGAGGCGGCTGATGGGGAAGGATTTGAGTGCCGACAGGCTGGAGTAGCCGGTGCCGAAATCGTCGATCGACAGCGAGATGCCCATCGCTTCGAGTTCGCGCATCTTGTCGACCGATTGCGCCAGGTCGCGCATGATCAGGCTTTCCGTCACTTCCACTTCCAGGTGAGCGGCATCGAGTCCGCTGTCGTAGAGCGCCTGGGCGACCCGTTCGACCAGGCGTTTTTCCTCGAACTGGCGCGGCGAAACATTGACAGAGACCGTGATCGGCGCCAGCCCGGCATCCTGCCAGGCCCGGTTCTGCCGGCAGGCGGTCTGCAGCACCCATTCGCCGATGGCGACAATCAGGCCGCTTTCTTCGGCCAGGCCGATGAAGCGCAGCGGCGACACCACGCCCTGTTCCGGATGTTCCCAGCGGATCAGCGCTTCGACGCCGATAATCAGGCCGCTGTGCAGGTCCACCTTGGGCTGGTACAGCAAGTGGAACTGGCCGACCTCGAGGGCATTGCGCAAGCCTTCGAGCAGCATCAGCTTTTCCTCGACGCTGGCATTCATCTCGCGCGTGTAGAACTGGAAGTTGTTGCTGCCCAGGTCCTTGGCGCGGTACATGGCGGCGTCGGCGTTCATCATCAGGGTGTTCGGATCGTCGCCGTCGCGCGGGTACATCACCACGCCCATGCTGCAGCTGACCTGGACCTCCTGGCCGTCCAGAAGGATCGGTTCGTTGACGGACTGGCGGATCTTTTCCAGCACCGGGGTGAGCGAGAGCGGGCTGTCCGGCTGGTCGGCCAGGATGATCACGAATTCATCGCCGCCGAATCTGCCCAGAGTATCGTCGCGCCGCACGCAGGCGGACATGCGTTCGCCGACGATCTTGAGCAGTTCGTCGCCGGCATTGTGCCCCAGGCCGTCGTTGACCAGCTTGAAGCCGTCAAGGTCGATGAAGGCCACCGCCACGCAGCGCCCGCGGCGGCGCGCCTGCAGGATGGCCTGGTCCAGGCGGTCGCGGATCAGGCTGCGGTTGGGCAGGCCGGTCAGCTCGTCGTGGTGGGCCATGTGGCGGATGCGTTCCTCGGTCACCTTGCGCTCGGTGATGTCGCGCACGATCGCCACCAGGCCGCCTTCCACCGCCACCACCTGGCGGTGCAGCCAGTGCTGTCTGACGCCAGTCGGCGTGTCCCACTCGCCCTGCCATTCGGCTTCGTGCACACCGCCCACCAGCGTGACCTTGATCAGGTCCTCGAAGATGCCGGTCTCCTTGTACGAGGGCAGGATCTTGACCAGGCTCTGGCCGCGCAGCGCGTGCTTGCCCATCCCGGTCAGTTTTTCGGCGCGGGTATTGGTCGCTTCGATCACGAAGTCGATGATGGTGCCCTTGCTGTCGCTGACGCTGCCCAGCACGAAGAAGGCGTCCAGGCTGGCCTCGGAGGCGGCGGCATAGGTTTCCTGGGCGCGCCGGATGCGGCGCCGGGTACGCGTGAGCTGCCAGGACCAGACCCCGACCAGGCCCACGATCAGCACCAGCACGGCGCTGCCGCTGCCGGCGATCCACAGGTAGTTGCGGCGCTGCTGCTCGAAGTTGGCCAGCGATTCTTCTTCTTCCAGGCCAACCAGGGCCACCAGGGAAAAGCCGTGCAGGCGGCGCACGCTGGTGAAGCGGCGCTTGCCGTCCCACGCGCTCACGATGGCGTCGCCGTGGCCGTCAGTGGGTCCCAGTTTGGGTGCCGGCTTGTCCCACATGACCTTGTCGCCGATGCGCAGCGAGCGGAATACGCCGTCGGCGCCGTACAGGCCGAGCGCGCCGTGCTCGCCCAGGCGCGAGCGCTCGTAGCCGCTGGTGAAATAGGCCGGGTCGACCTCCACGATGGCGACGCCGGCGAAGGCGCCGGCGCTGTCGTTCAGGCGCCGGGTGAAATGCAGGTGCCAGTCCGGGTTGGCGTCGTCGCGCAGGGTTTCGCTGACAAACGGCGTATTCGTATCGCTCTCGCGGTGGAACAGGAAGTAGCGCTGTGCCGAGACATCGATCGACTTGGACGCGGGATTGCTGGCGACGATGATGCCGTTGCGGTCGGATATGCTGACCACGAATACCAGTCCCGATGGCAGCAGGCCTTGCTGGTTGAGGGCGGGCAGGGCGCCGGCAGCGCCTTTCAGTTCGACCGCGTACTTGAGCACTTTCAGGGTCTGGTCGATGCCGCCCAGGTTGCGCTGCATTTGCGCTTCATAGGTTTCGATCAGTTCCTGGCTGGCGCTGCGCGCGGCCGTGCGCGCGGCCACCCGTTCGATCCCGATGAAATGGGTGGTGGCGGTCCAGATCAGCACCAGCAGCAGCAACGCGAACAGCGGCAGCGAGATGTGGGTTTCGAGGCCGAGGCCGACCCAGCGCGCGAACGCCGCACGCTTGCCGCTGGCGCCTTTGCGTGCGAAGTTCATGGGCGCGGCCTCGTCATGGTCAGCGGACCACCAGGACAGCTTTAACACTGGCATCGAGTGCGGTCTTGTCGATGTAGCCGATCAGTGCCGGATTGTCCGCCACCATCTTGCGGATGGCGGCGCTGCCGCCTACTTCCTTGGGCGGCTGACCGCGGCCGGTGAAAATCATCTTGGTCCAGTAAGCCTTGACCAGGGGCGGGGTCTTGGACGCCACCTTGGAATAGAACTCGTCGCGTTCGGGCGAGCCAAGACGCTGGTCCAGCGCCACCGCTTCGGTCCCGCCGGGGAAGTTGGCAATCTGTCCGAGGAAGATGTCGGCCACCTGTTCCGGGCGCAGGCTGGTAATGGGACTCTTGGCCGATACGATGACCACCAGTTCCGCGGCCAGCGCGCTCTGGCCGGCGAGAGCGAGGATGGCGACGGCCAGAAGGCGTGCCAGGCGCTTCGCTGGCGACAGGGAGAGTTGCTTCATTGCGGCCCCCATCAGAAAACCACGTCGAGCGAAACGCTCGTCACATTGACCCCCGAGTCCGAGCGAAAGCCCGGCTGAATCGACTTGAGCGTGCCGCGCGATCCGTGGTGCGGAGTAACCCGGTCGTACTGCAGTTTAAGGGCCATGTCGGCGCGCAGGTCCCAGCGCACGCCAGCGGACACCGTGCTTTGGTCGGGTATGGTCTTGAGCAGTTCGTCCAGGCCGGCATTGAGCGCGCGTGCCGCCGCGGCATACGGCGGCGGCAGGCCGGCGGTCGGCAAGCCGGGATCGCTGGTGGGACTCTCGGCGCGCACGCCGGCATAGGCCAGGTAAGGCGTCCATTCGGCGATGCGCCAGCCGGCACTGGCATAGCGCGTGGCGGTCTTGCCCAGGAAGGAGTGGGCGTCGAAACGTCCCAGTTCTCCCGTCACGAACCAGTTGCCCGGGTCGTAGGTGGCGCCCAGCGTCAGGGCATCGAAGCGCTTGTGATCGATTTCGTATTTGTCGACCAGCTTGAGTGCCGGACCGCCGAACTGGCGCAGGCCGCCGAACAGCTCGTCGCCGATGTTGATCGTCATCTCGCCGCGGAACACGCTTGCGCGCCCGCTCAGCGCACCGCGTTCGGCAGTGGTCGAGATGCCAGCGAGTTTGCGTCCCTTGACGAGGTTGTCCTCCAGGAGTTTGAGTTCGGTGCGGCCCAGGAAAGCCTGGGTCACGTACTTGACGCCGGCGGCCTGCCAGCGGTAACTGAGGTCGGCGCCATCGCTGTTGCTGATCGGGACGGCGCTGTAGACCTCGACCGGCGTGCGTACCGCCGGATAGGCATAGCCCACTTTGCGATAGTCGGCCGCCAGGAAGATCGGCAGGGCGATGCGGCCGACGCGCAGCGACAGGTCGGGGGTCACCTGGTACTTGATGTTGGCCCACTCCACCTGCGGACGGTAGCTGCCGTCCATACGCTGTTCCGTCACTACCTGCAGCACGGCGGACCACTGCTTGTCGAGCCGGTAGCCAAGCTGGGCGCCGAGGCGGCTGTCGACATCGGGACTCCAGCGGTCGGTGTAGCCGGCGCCGTGGGCTTTGAGCACGCTGGTGGTGAAATCGGCCTGGCGGGTATCGGCGTGGACCACGCCGACGGTGGCGAAACCGCCGAAGGTCCAGGCGGGGCCTTCGTCGTCGTCAGCCTGGACCGGGGCGGCGCAGAGCAGGGCCGCGCCGACGGCACAGGCGCGCAATACGGGAGGAAAAAAATGGGAGTTACGGCGTAAGTACATTCAACAATCCGGTAATAAATCATGCCAGGTGGCGGCGCTGCAGAGGGAGCGCACTTGCCAGCCGGCGAAGCGAGGCGGTGCTTTGTTGGTTGAACCGGCGGGGCTTGGGCCGGAGTGTTGCAGGCACGACTTTATACAGAGGTGAAAGTCTTGTCGATGATTATCAAACGAGTCGTGGTCGTGCAAATAACTATTGGTGCGCGTTTGCAACATTTGGTGAGAATCTATCGGACGGCCCTTGACGATCGCATCATGTTGCGGTCGCTGCATAGAGGAAAGGCGATACCGGAAGCGGGATCGCGCGCCATAAAAAAGTCATTGGTACCGTTGCCGGCAGGCGCCTAAGCTGGCTTGGCAGTACATATAAAACCACTAAAAAACATCGGAGACTTATGTTTAAAACACTACTGGCAGCGCTTTGCCTGACGCTGTGTGCCGGCCAGGCCGGCGCCATCGAACTGGCCGGCGTCAAGAACGCCCACGACCCCGGCACCATCACCAAGGATGGCGACACCTACTTCAACTTCACCACCGGCACCGGGATCTGGTATTCCACGTCAAAAGACCTGATCACCTGGAATGCCGGTCCGGCGCCGGTGTTCAGCACCCCACCGGCCTGGGTCGCCAACAAGGTCCCGAACTTCGGCGGCTCCTACTGGGCGCCGGAGGTGATCCACATGAACGGCTACTACTATCTTTACTATTCGGTGTCGACCTTCGGCACCTCGTCGTCGGCGATCGGGGTGGCGCGTTCCGCCTCGCTGAAGAACCCATCGTGGACCGATCTGGGCATCGTGGTCGAATCGTTCGGCGGCAGCGCCGAGATGAACGCGATCGACCCGGCCCTGTTCCGCGATCACAACGGCAAGGTGTATCTTTCGTATGGCTCCTTCTTCGGCGGGATCGGCGTGGCCGAAATCAACCAGGCCAGCGGCAAGCTGGCCGGATCGGTGACCAAAATCCTGGGCGGGAACCACCAGGATATCGAGGCCCCTTACATCACCCGCAACGGCGGCTATTACTACCTGTTCGTCAACCGCGGCGCCTGCTGCCGCAATGCCGACAGCACCTACTATGTCCAGGTGCAGCGCGCCACCAGCGTGACCGGTCCCTACACCGAGACGCGCACCATCCTGCCCAACACCGATGGCAAGTACAAGGGACCCGGACACGTGGGTGTGCTCAAGCAGGATGGCTGCAATTTCGTCTCCACCCATTACTACGACCTGAGTGACGGCGGCAACGCCAAGCTCGATATCGCGCGCATGAGCTACAGCGGTGGCTGGCCCGTCATTACGCGTAATTTCACCAGCTTTGCCGGCTGCGGCGGTATCAGCGACGGCACCTATGCGTTCAAGTCGCGTCTGTCGGGCAAGGCCATGAGCGTGGCCGCGGCATCGACCGCCAACGGCGTGCTGGTGCAGCAGGCCACCGATACGGGCGCGAAGCACCAGTCATGGTACGTGATCGGGCAGGGCGACGGCTATTACAGCATCATCAACGTCAACAGCCTGCGCAGCCTGGACGACTACAACAACTCCACCACCGCGGGCACAAATATCGCGCAATGGGACTATTGGGCGGGCGCCGGCCAGCGCTGGCGCTTTGCCAGTCCGGCAGCCGGATACCAGACCGTGGCCAATCAGCTAAGCGGCATGGTGCTGGACGTGAAGGGGGCGAGTACGGCGGAGGGGGCGCAGATCGTGCAGTACAACCTGAACAACGCCAGCAATCAGCAGTGGGCGCTGCAGCGGCGCTAGCGCGGTCAGTGACGTGCGGCGGATGAAGCAGGGTGGGCACCCCGTGCCCACCAATTGGGCCGAAGCGGTATCACCAGAGCCGTTCGCCGGAGACCTCAAGCTGGGTCAGATACAGCCGCAGGTCGAACTCGTACTGGTGATAATTCGGCTCCATATAGCAGCACAGCTTGTAGAAAGCCTTGTCGTGCTGCTTCTCCTTCACGTGCGCCAGTTCGTGCACGGCGATCATGCGCAGAAATTCGAGCGGGACGTCCTTGAACATGCTGGCCACGCGAATCTCGTGCTTGGCCTTGAGCTTGTTGCCCTGGACCCGGGAGATCGCGGTATGCAGGCCGAGGGCGTGCTGGATCACGTGGATCTTGCTGTCGAAGGCGACCTTGTTGATCGGCTCCGCATTGCGCAGGTGCTCGGTCTTGAGTTCCTGGACGTAGTCGTACAGCGCCTTGTCGGTGCGGATGCCATGGGCGGACGGATAGCGCTTGGCCAGGACTTCCCCCAGCTGCTGTTTTGCGATCAGTTGTCCGACCTGGGCGCGCGTCTGCTCGGAGTAGGCGCTAAGGTATTTAAGCTCTTGCATGGCGCGCACTTTACCATACAGGCAGGCCCAGCTCCTTTACATGGGCCGAGATGGCGGCGCGTCCGGCTGGCGACTGCGTCGAATCGGCGCTGCTGAACTGCAGTGGCTTGTTGAAAGGCGTGGCGGAAGGCGCGGCGGCGCGGGCCGGCGCCGGGCCGAAGATGGCCAGCAGCAGGGCGGTGGGCAGCCAGAGGACGGCCTTGGGCAGGGATTTCATGCGGGACTCCATGGGGTGGCGAAAACGTTGGTGAATTGCTATCATCGCATTTCGCCGCGTTGGTAAATACCCCTAACATTGAGGGAGACAGGAATGCCGGAGATACCGCAACTGACGCTCGACGCCGCCGTCGACAAGCTGCGCACGCATATCAGATTCGACGCCATGCTGGCCGGGGCGGGCCGGCGCGCAGCGGACGGCGCGGTGGCGATCGCGCGTGTGCTGGGCATGCATAACATCGCGCCTGACTTCATTGCCGATTATCCTGCGCTGGCCGGCGAGGACGTGGCCGGGCAGCTGTTCGCGGCCTATCCGCGCATCGTCCAGACCATCTCGGTGGACGACTACCTGGCCTTGGGCGAACGCGAAACCGGCAGCGTGGCCGGCGCCCGCGCCGGCCGCCTGATCGCTGCCTACCTGCGGCGTTACGGATTCGAACACCTGATGCTGGCGGGGCTGGACAGCTCGTACGGCCTGGCCTGGATGACCTTCTACCGCAAGGCGGGGCAGGCAGGCTTCGATCCGCAGGACGCCGAATGGGCCAAGTACCTGGTGCCTGCACTGCTATATGAATGGCAGCGCGGCAGCGGCGAGCGCGAGACTGTCGAACTGCCCTCGGTCCTGCTGCCGCTGACTGCGCGCGAAATGCAGATCGCGATCATGAGCGCCCAGGGCCTGCTGCCCAAGACCATCGCCGACCGCCTGGTCCTCAGTACCAGCACGGTGCGCGAGGTGATCCAGAATATCCGCGCCCGCCTCGGCATCGTCGGGCGCAAGATGACCTCGGACGATCTGGAACGCTATGTTGCGGCGCCTGCGCTGGCGTTCAAGGAAGCGCCTGCGGCCGGACTGAATACGGCCTGAAGGCCGCGGCCTTCAGCGGCCCGCTACACATCGCCCTTGCTGGCGCGTTCGAAGCGTTCGCGGGTGACGTCTTCGTCGCGCTGGCCGAAGGCGTAGTTCGCCTCCAGCCACATGACGTTGATGATGGCGGCGGCAAGGGCCAGGCCGATTCCAAGTATCCAGGCGAAGTACCACATGGCTGTTTCCTGTCTTGATGTGATTGAGGCGGTTGCTAAGAAATTCGCTGATTAATATGACTCGTGTTCGTTCTCGCGGATGCGGGCGGCGGTGACCTTGCCGTGCATGACCTTGTAGACCCAGCCGGTATACATCGTCACGATTGGCAGCATGATCACGATCACCCAGAACATCACGCCCAGGCTCTTGTGGCTGGCCACCGCATCCCAGGCGGTGAGCGAACTGCCGGGCGCCAGTGACGAAGGCATCACGAACGGGAACATGGCCGCGCCGGCGGTCAGCAGGATGGAGGCGACCGACACGCCGCTGGCGAGAAAAGCCGCGAGGCTGCGACGCGCGGCGGACAAGGCAATCGCGCCCGCCGCGCCGGCCAGGCCCAGCACCGGGAAGGCGATCGTCAGCGGCCAGCGCGCATAGTTATCCATCCACGCAGCCGCGCCGCGTTCGACGGTTTTCGCGGTCGGCATGAAGGCCGTATCGACCGGCGGCATGTCGGTGATGCGAAAGCCCTGCATGCCGGTGGCGACCCATACGCCCGCCAGCGCAAACGCCGCCACGGTCACCGCGCCTGCCGCCATGGCCGCCCTGCGCGCACGCGCGGCTACCACGTCGTCGGTCTTCTGACACAGATAGGTGGCGCCGTGCATGGCCAGCATGGACACGCCCAGCACACCGGACAGAAGCCCGAAAGGATTGAACAGGCCGAGGAAGCTGCCCGTGTATTCCATGCGCATGGTGCTGTCGTAATGGAAGGGCACGCCCTGCAGCAGATTGCCGAAGGCGATGCCGAAGATCAGCGGCGGCACAAAGCCGCCCGCGAACAGGCCCCAGTCCCAGGCATTGCGCCAGCGCGGATCGGCCACCTTGCCGCGGTAGTCGAAGCCGACCGGGCGCAGGAACAGGGCAAACAGCAACAGCATCAGCGCGATGTAAAAGCCCGAGAACGCGGCCGCGTACACCAGCGGCCAGGCCGCGAACATGGCGCCGCCGGCGGCGATGAACCAGGTCTGGTTACCTTCCCAGGTCGGGCCGATCACATTGATCATGACGCGACGCTCCATGTCGTCACGGCCCAGGAAGGGCAGCCACATGCCGACCCCGAAATCGAAGCCGTTGGTCAGCGCGAAGCCGATCAGCAGCACGGCCACGAAGGCCCACCAGATCACTTTCAGCGTGTCGTAGTCGAAGATCATGCTGGTTCTCCTTGTACACGCACCTGTACGTGCGCCTCAGTTCCCGCCTGCTCCCAGTGATACTTCCCGGTGTGCAGGGCGCTTGGGCCCTGGCGCGTGTACTTGATCATCAGGCCCATCTCGATCACCAGCAGCAGGGTGTAGAAGCCCATGAAGCCGGCCAGGCTGAAATACAGGCTTGATGCCTGCAGGGTGGATGCCGACAGGTGGGTCGGCAGGATGCCGGCGATGGTCCAGGGCTGACGGCCATATTCGGCCACCACCCAGCCCAGTTCGGCCGCCACCCACGGCAGCGGAATGGCCACCACGGCCAGTTTGAGCAGCCAGCGCTGCTGCGACAGGCGCTTGCGGATCAGGAACCAGAACGAGGCGCTGAAGATGAACAGGAACAGAATCCCAAGGCCGACCATGATGCGGAAGGACCAGAACAGCGGCGCCACCTTGGGCACCGTATCGCCCACGGCCAGCTTGATCTGGGCCTCGGTCGCATCGATCACGTTTGGCGTGTACTTCTTGAGCAGCAGGCCGTAGCCGAGATCCTCGCGCAGGCGCAGGAAGTCGGCTTTAGCAGCGTCGGACTTGTCGCCCGATTTCAGGCGGGTCAGGGCCGCATAGGCCTTCATGCCGTTGCGGATGCGCGCTTCGTGTTCGCGCTTGAGATCCTTGATGCCGGTGACCTGGGTGTCGGTCGACCGGGTGGCGATCAATCCCAGGACGTAGGGAATTTTGACCGCATAGTCGGTGCGTTCATGCTTATCGTTGGGCATGCCGAACAGGGTCAGGCCGGCCGGTGCGGGCTCGGTCTCCCATTCCGCCTCGATGGCGGCCAGCTTGACCTTGTTGACTTCACCAGCGGTGTAGCCCGATTCGTCCCCCAGCACGATCACCGACAGGGTCGAGGCCAGGCCGAAGCCGGCCGCGATCGCGAAGGAGCGCAGGGCAAACGCGACGTCGCGCCCTTTGAGCAGATAGAAGGCGGACACGCCCAGTACGAACATCGAGCCGGTCACATAACCGGCGGCGACAGTGTGCACGAACTTGACCTGGGCCACCGGATTGAAGATCACCTCGGTGATCGACACCAGCTCCATGCGCATGGTTTCGAAATTGAATTCGGCGCCGACCGGGTTGTTCATCCAGCCGTTGGCGATCAGGATCCACAGCGCTGAGAGCGAAGAGCCCAGGGCCAGCAGGAAGGTCACGCCCAGGTGCTGTACGCGCGACAGGCGCGACCAGCCGAAGAAGAACAGGCCGACAAAGGTCGACTCGAGGAAGAAGGCCATCATGCCCTCAATCGCCAGCGGGGTGCCGAAGATATCGCCCACATAGTGCGAGTAATAGGCCCAGTTGGTCCCGAACTGGAATTCCAGTGAGATCCCGGTGGCTACGCCCATCGCGAAGTTGATGCCAAAGAGCTTGCCCCAGAACTTGGTCATGTCGCGGTAGATCTCCTTTCCGGTCATGACATACACCGACTCCATGATCACCAGGATCCACGATAAGCCGAGGGTGAGCGGGACAAACAGGAAGTGGTACATGGCCGTCGCTGCGAACTGCAGGCGCGACAGGCTGACGACATCATCGATCGGGATCATGGCTTGGCCTTGAGAGGAAGGGAATCGGGGGCGGTAGCGGCGGCGGCAGGGAGGGCCGCGGTGCGCGGCGCGGCTGCGTTCAGCAGGTGCTGCTCGACTTTCGCGGTCGGCATGCGCATCTTCTTCACCTGCGGCGCCGCGAAGAAGGCCTTGTACAGCAGAAACAGAAGGGCCAGCTTGACGATCAGCGCCAGGGTGATCGCCGCGGCGAAGGGGAGCCGGTTGAGCAGGGCGCGCATGCTAGCCGCCTTTGGCCGAGGGATCGTCAGACCGGTCGGCGGATGCGTCGGATGCGTCGGATGCGTCATCGCCGGCGTGTTCTGGAGCGTCACCCCTTGGTGGAGGAGTGGCCGCCGGCTTGCGGCGGAAGGTGCCGCGCACCGTGTCGCTGACGTTGAGGAGCTTCTTGACGGTGGAGCCCATCTTCATCAGGGAAGTGAGGGTTTCGGGCGACAGGCGCTGGACGTCATCGAACCAGGAGCTCGACAACTCGATCAGGTCGTACATTTCGCGCATGCGCTGCTGGGCGACGCGGTCGGCTTCGGTGGCCGGCGCTTCGAGCAAGGCATCGCGCAGCATGGAGAGGGTCGGTTCGACCTCGCGCCGGCGGCGTTCTTCGAGCAGGGCCTTGAAAATCTCCCAGATATCCTTCGGCGGCTCGAAATATTCGCGGCGGTCGTTCGGCTGGTGCAGCAGCTTGACCAGGCGCCAGGATTGCAATTCCTTCAGTCCCATCGACACATTGGAGCGCGAGAACTGCAAATGTTCGGCAATCTCGTCGGCGTTGAGCGGCTTGCCGAGTACATACAGCAAAGCATAAATCTGCCCGACGGTACGGTTAATACCCCAGCGGCTGCCCATCTCGCCGAAGTGAAGGATGAATTTTTGTGCCAGAGGACTGAGATTTTGCATGATCGTGGACTGTGTGGAGGTTTTGAATTTTCAGGAATTACTGAAATTATAGAAGCATTTGATTTTCTTTGCTTACATCAAGGACATTTTTATTTCGTACGCTGTCGGGCGTGTGGGGTCAGGTCCGGCAAACGGACACGAGCTCTGCACTGGCGCGATAAAATATCTCGAAAGGGCAAAAACGAAGAAGATTCTTCTGCTAGTGATGAGCTTGTGTCAGTTTGCCGGACCTGACCCCAAACGAGTGACAGTAGCCGGATCAACGTTTTTTGCGGCTGCGCAGGGGATTTTTGGGCTCGGCGAAGGCGTTTGGCTTGGTGTGCGGGGGCGCGCTACCCCTACGTCTCGGCTTAGCAAATGACGGCGGCGGCTGCGGAGCCGATCAGGATCAGGATGGCGTTGATGACCTGGGTGCTGAGGCGGGCGCGGTTGAAGACGATGTCGGACATAAAGGCGGCTGCGATCGCCAGGTAGGGAAGGTACATGAAGCCGACATAGTCGCCTAGCAGGATGGTTTGCAGCCAGTTTTGGCTGAACAGGTACATGCCCGCGACGGCGACGATGGCGCCCAGCAGAACGGCGGCCGGGGCGAGTAGTTGCAGCGTGGCGCGCTTCCAGCGCCATGCGAGCAGTGCCAGCAGGAGAAAGACGGCGCCGTTCGCTGCGCTGAAAATTCTTACTTCGCGCAGCAAGGCGCCGGCGACTTCGCGGTATTTGCTCTCCACCAGTGCGCCTAAGCGGACGTTCACGGTCGATAAGCGCTCGCCTGCATGTCGGAGTACATCTTGTCCCGCAGCGCGCCAGGCTGCGCGGCAGGGACAGGCGGGATCGAGCATGCGCTGTATCGCCGCGTCGATATGGCCGGGCAGCTCTCGCTGCAGCGCGTCCCGGGCTTGTTCGATGGCCTGCTTGTTTTTGCCCATCAGTTGTTCCGCGCGCCTGGTGATCGCGCGGTCATCCAGTTTGCCGACGGCTTGGCCGACTTTGGATGTCAGTTCGGCGGCGATGGCATCGCGCGCCCAGTTTTCCAGTGTGACGGGACGCAGGTAGGATAAGGTCAGCAGCGCCATGCAGAGCAGGGTGCCGAGTAGTGCGATGCCAAGGATCGATTGTCGCATGCGGCCTTTTCCAGTCGCGGCTTGCGCGCCATCCTGCCCGTCAGGATGGTCGTGCAAACTGCTTTTGTGAACGCTGCGGCATCCGCTTCTCAGCCCTTCTCGCACGCTCTTGTCGCATCATAAGGCAGCTGTTAGCGCAATGACCGTCGTGCATATGCAATTTTCCCGGCGGCCTTTCTGCGTGCGGGTGCCGTGGTTTGGCCCGGATCGGGAAGGCTGACCACTGAAGTCGATTGATGCATCGAGAGAAGGCGGGGAGAGACGGCAGGGAGAGGCGGGCAGTATGCAGGTCGATACGCGGGCGCGAAGCGTGCCAGAAGGAAGCCGGGCCGGCAAGCTGCGCTTTTCGGCCCGGTTCAAACACAAGAGGGCATTGTCGATGGCGCTGGACGCGATCAGGATTCCTTCTTGTCCTTGGTTTTGCTGGTCTTGCTGGCAGTGCCGCTGCGCGAGGCCGAGGATTCGCCGCCGGCACTGGCATTGGCGCGTGCTGCCGACTGGCGGCTTTCACCACCCTTGCGTCCGATGTCGGCCATGTGCTCGCGGTCGCGGCTGACGGCCTCGCCGCCTTTCTGCCCGGCGCGGCGCGCTTCTTCCGAGTCAAACTCGTGCGCCGTACCTTTTTGATGTGCAGCCTGGCCGCCTTTGCTGGCGATCTCACGCTGCTGGTTTTCGTCCATCGCGGCAAACCCGCGTTTGGCCGGCCCCTGGCCGCTGCCACCGCCGCTCTTCTGGGCGTTGCCGCCCGAACTGCCGCTTTTGCTGCCTCCACTTTCCTTACTCGTCGCCATGTCGATCTCCTTGTGTGTGGTCGGTATCGGTGTCGGAGCGCTTCCTTTGTGGCCGCGCTCGTGGGGTTAGAGGTACCGCTTGTTCTTTAGTTCGCATCGGAGTGCGAAAAAGCGCGATGTGCGCCGCAGCCGCCGCAGGACGGCTGCAGGCTTGCTGCGCATGCTAATCAGGCGGCCGCGCCGGCCGTCGCGCATCGTGCGCCTGCATCGCATCGAGCGAAGTGGCGGGCGAGGACAGGTCTTCGTCCAGTTCGTCCTTGCGTGCGGCCAGCTGTTCGCCGAGGTCGTCGAGGTCGATGCCGGCGCCGCGCGCCGCCTCGAAGATGTCGCTTTCTTCCTTGTCGATGTGGTGCGCCACTTCTTCGCCGAGCACCGTGACGGTGGCGTCGTAATGGTCGTCGCCCGGGTACATGACTTCGAGCTGGCTAATGAGTTCGCGCGCGCCGGCGTGTTCGATGTCGGCCTCGTCCATCATGTCGTCGTCGTCGATCGCCGAGCGTACGATGGGGTAGAAGATCTCTTCCTCGATCATCGTGTGCACGGTCAGTTCGTAGCAGATCTCGTCGACCAGCTCGGACTTGCGTTCGTCTTCGTCGTCGTTGCCTTTCAGGCTGTCGAATTCGCGAAACAGGCTCTTGACCTTTTCGTGATCGGCACGCAGCAGTTCGAGCGCGTCGATCGCCGCGCTGTTTTTTGGCTTGCCAGTATTGGGCATGGTGAACTCCGTAAAGGGACGGGCCAGGGATCAGCCGGGTGAGTGATGTACGCCGTTGGCACCGTTGCCAGCGTGGCTGGGACTGGCGACGCCATCGCCGGGCAGGCTGCGCGTGAGGGTGGCGGTCGCTTCGGCACTGCGCCGGGCGATGTCTTCGGCGGCCGCCGACGCGGTGCGCGTGGTCAGCGGCAGGAAGGTTTCGGCGGTGCGGGTGAGGTCGGTCTGGACCCCGGCCAGTACGCCCATCAGCTGCTGGGTGTAGCTGCGCAGGTGCTCGCTGAACGGCTGCAGCTGGCCGACGGCGGCGGCCGACATTTGCAGTGGATCGGAGCAGGAAAGCATGTGGCGGCTGGCATTGACAGTGTTTTCCATCAATTGCTGCGCCAGCTGCAGGTTCAGTTCGCTCAGCTTGCGCACCGAGTCGTAGGTCTGGCGCGTCAGCTCGGTCATGAAGTTGACCTGGCTTTCCAGGTGAGAGCGCATGGCGGGACTATTCGAATAGCTTGGCATTGCTTACCTCGTCTATAAACACGTTGGTGACGCCATCGCTGCATCGGCGATGGGCTTTGGATGAGCATGTGATAGACGCGGATTGCCCTGCCAAGTTCCGGGAACTTCAGCGCGAGGCGGGCTTGGTCAAGCCTGGGGAGGGGGAATGCAACAGGCCGCGGTGAACGCGGCCTGTGTTGCGCCTCGATGTAGGCGCGAAGGAAACGACACAACGGTTTAAGCGTCGGCAACCTTGAGTACGAGCTTGCCGAAGTTCTTGCCTTCGAAGAGCATCAGCAGGGTTTCAGGGAAGGTGTCCAGGCCTTCGACGATGTCTTCGCGGCTCTTGAACGTGCCTTCCTTCATCCACTTGGCCATGGCGGCCACGCCCAGGTGGTAGCGGTCGGCGTAGTCGAATACGACGATGCCTTCCATGCGCGCGCGGTTGACCAGGAGCGACAGGTAGTTGGCCGGGCCCTTGACCGGGGTGGTGTTGTTGTATTGCGAGATGGCGCCGCAGATGACGATGCGTGCCTTCAGGTTAATGCGGGTGAGCACGGTGTCGAGGATCTCGCCGCCCACGTTGTCGAAGTAGACGTCCACGCCGTTCGGGCAATGTTCTTTCAGGCCATCCTTGACCGAGCCGTTCTTGTAGTCGATGCAGGCATCGAAGCCGAGTTCCTTGACCACGAAGTCGCATTTGTCCTTGCCGCCGGCAATGCCGACCACGCGGCAGCCCAGGTGTTTGGCCACCTGGCCGACCGTCATGCCGACCGCGCCTGCCGCGCCCGACACGACGACGGTGTCGCCGGCTTTCGGCTGGCCCGATTCGATCAGGCCGAAGTAGCCGGTCATGCCGGGCATGCCCAGGGTGTTGAGCCAGGTGGTCAAGGGGGCGAGGGTGGGATCGATCTTGAAGAAGGACGCCGTCTTGTCGTTGGCGGCGCCGACCCAGTATTGCTGCACGCCGATGCCGCCGGAGACGGTGTCGCCCACGGCGAACTTGTCGGATTTCGATTCCACCACCACGCCGACGCCGCCGGCGCGCATGGTTTCCCCGATGGCGACGGGGCGGATGTAGGACTTGCCTTCGTTCATCCAGCCCCGCATGGCCGGATCGAGCGAGAGGTAGAGCGCCTTGACGACGATCTCGCCGTCGGCGATGTCGCGCACGGCTTCGGTCACTTCCTGCCAGTCGCTGCGCTTGGGCAGGCCGACCGGACGGGCGGCAAGGCGGAACTGCTGGTTCATCAGTGCGGTAGTCGGCATGGCGGGTCCTTGTGTTGGGTAATGAAAGGGTCTGAAAACAGGGGCAGAAAAAAGCGTCTGCACGTCAGTGAACGATGACTATACCGCAGATTTGCACGGTCGTGCTTTTTTTCGGAAAGACCGCCAAATTCCCCGCTACAGCGTTCACATGCGACAATACAAGGTTTGCATTATTTACGCTCTTCCAGCTAACGCTTTACGACCTTCCGACCATGACGCATCCTGAATATATCCTGACCCTGTCCTGCCTGGACCAGCGCGGCATTGTGCATCGCGTTTCCGGCTTCCTGGCCGACCATGGCTGCAACATTATCGATTCGGCCCAGTTCGGCGATGCCGAATCGAAGCTGTTCTTCATGCGCGTGCATTTCGCGCTGGAAGATGCCGACGTGGGCGACGCGCTGCTGCGCGAGGATTTCGCGGCCCTGTGCAGCCAGATGGGCATGCACGGCCAGTTGCACGATGCGCACTACAAGCCGCGCGTGATGCTGATGGTGTCCAAGATCGGCCACTGCCTGAACGATCTGCTGTTCCGCTACAAGAGCGGCCTGCTGCCGGTCGAAATCCCGGCCATCGTGTCGAACCACATGGATTTCTACCAGCTGGCGGCCAGCTACAATATTCCTTTCCACCACCTGCCGCTGGCAGCCGGCGCCGATCCGGCCGCCAAGCTGGCCCAGGAAGCGCGCGTGCTGGACTTGATGGATACCCACAAGATCGACCTCGTGGTGCTGGCGCGCTACATGCAGATCCTGTCGCCCGGCCTGTGCGAGGCCATGCGCGGCAAGGCCATCAATATCCACCACTCCTTCCTGCCGAGTTTCAAGGGCGCCAAGCCATATGCCCAGGCGCATCACCGCGGCGTCAAGCTGATCGGCGCCACCGCCCACTTCGTGACCGGCGACCTGGACGAAGGCCCGATCATCGAGCAGGACGTCGAGCGGGTCGACCACGCGATGGATGCGGACACGCTGAGCGCCATCGGGCGCGATGTTGAATGCGTGGTGCTGGCGCGCGCCGTGAAGTGGTTCGTGGAGCACCGGATTTTGCAAAACGGCGACAAGACTGTCGTCTTCAAATAAATTAAGGCAGGCGTTTCAATGGCTCTCAAAGCGACAATTTATAAAGCGGAACTGCAGATTGCGGACATGGACCGCAACTATTACCAGGAACATTCACTGACCCTGGCGCGCCATCCGTCCGAAACGGACGAACGCATGATGATCCGCCTGCTGGCGTTCGCGATTCATGCGAACGAGGCGCTGACCTTTACCAAGGGCTTGTTCGATACCGACGAGCCGGACCTGTGGCAGAAGGATTTGACCGGCGCGATCCAGCTGTGGATCGAGGTCGGCCAGCCGGATGAAAAGCGCCTGATGAAGGCCTGCGGGCGCAGCGAGCGGGTGATCGTGTACAGCTACAGCGCCACCAGCCATATCTGGTACAAGCAGATTGCCAACAAGCTGGAGCGGGCCAAGAACCTGACCGTGATTAACATCCCGGCCGATGCCAGCGCGCAGCTCGAGGCGCTCGCGCAGCGCAATATGCAGCTGCAGTGCACGATCCAGGACGGGCAGATTTATTTGACCGACAGCGTATCGACCGTGTTGATTGAGCGGGAAGATTTCAAGGCGATCAGGTAAGCACGTCGTTGGCACCACCGTAGGGCGGAAAAGCCGAAGGCACCTTCCGCCGTGCTACGGACGAGCCGCATGGGACTCGCACGTAGCACTGCGGATAGCACTGCGCTCATCCGCCCTACGAAAGCAGGGCGACACGCCGTATTTAGTATGACTTGTACGGCAAAAACTTCCCGCTCAATACCACCTGCACCCGGTCTCCCTTGGGATCGGGCTCGCGCTGGATATCCATCGAAAAATCAATCGCGCTCATGATGCCGTCCCCGAACTCCTCGTGGATCAGCTCCTTGATCGTGCTGCCATATACGCTGACGATTTCGTACCAGCGGTAGATCAGCGGGTCGGTCGGCACCGCGGTTGGTAGTGAACCCTTATACGGCACGATCTGCAGCCACGCCGTTTCCTCGTCGCTCAGGTCGAATAGCTCGCGCGCCACGTTGGCCTGCTCCAGGGTTAAGGTCATCTGCCCGAGCATGGCGGCGGTCGTCCATTCCTTGCTCTTGCCGATGCGCTCGGCGATATCGGCCCAGCGCAGCTTCTTCATGACTTTGGCCGAGATGATCTTGCGGGTGACTTCGTTGCGGTCCATGCGGTGTCCTCGAGGTGGGTTGGTATCGTTTGCATATGCAATTGGCGTGCCGACCGAGAAGCGGCGCCAGTGACCCTTCCATCCCCATTTTGGTGAGGCCGGGCACCCGGATGGGGCGGGCGCGCGCTAACGATATCGATATATAATGCCGCCCATGGCTTTTAAATCGATCAAGTGGCGTCTGCGGATCTGGATCGCGTGTTTCGCGATGCTGGTGAACGCGCTCGCCCCTTCGGTCTCGCATGCGCTGGCGGCCTCGCGCGGAGAAACCGCCTGGGAAATCTGCCGCAGCACCGACGGCGCCCGCGCCAAGCCGGTCAGCCGCAAGCTGCTGGCCGCGATCGCCGCCGCCGCGCTGGAGGACAGCGCGACCCGCATCGACGCGGCCATGAGCGATTGCGGCTACTGCCTTCCGCACGCGGGCAGCTACCTGCTGCTGCCGGATGCCGTTCCTGGCCTTGTCATCCTCGGCGGCCACGAATTGCGTCCCTTCCTGTTCTACCATGCGCCCCAGCCGCTCCTGATGCTGAGTGCCGCGCCGCCGCGCGGGCCGCCCGCGGCAGTCTGACTCGTCGCGCGCCCTGGCGGCGCGCACCTTCATTCTGTCGTTGCTTCATCATCAGGAAAAAATCATGCACAAATTATTCATCGCGCTGGCGTCCTCGCTCGCGCTGGCCGGTCCGGCCATGGCCGAAGTCACCGTGACCGCCCCGTGGGTGCGCGCCACCGTCCCCGCTCAGAAAAGCACGGGCGCTTTCATGCAGCTGCAGTCGTCCGGCCCCGCGCGCCTGGTCGGCGTGAGCACGCCGCTCGCCGAACGTGGCGAGATCCACGAAATGGCGATGAAGGGCGACACCATGCGCATGCAGGAAGTCACGGCCATCGATCTACCGGCGGGTAAGGCGGTCAATCTGGCCTCGGGCAGTTACCACGTCATGCTGATCGGCTTGAAACGCCAGTTGACCGCCGGCGAGTCGATTCCGTTGACCTTGCTCATAGAGAACAATAATAAAAAGCGTGACACTGTGACCGTCACGGTCCCGGTCAAACCCTTGACCTTCGTGAGCCCAAAAGCGGGCGCTGCGGCACACTAGACAGGGAAAAATCATGCAAAACTTTTCTACCAGGGCGATGTCCCTGGCGCTTCCGCTCGCCTGTACCCTGTCGTTCACGCCCGCCCACGCCGAGCACGCGCCGCGCAAGCTCGATACCGTCATCGTCAACGGCGGCCGGCCCAGTGCGCTGCCGACCCAGATCCCGACCACCATCGAATCGATCAGCGGCGCCGACATCGAGCAGCTCATCAACGCCACCGACAGCGAAGACGCGCTCAAGTACTTCCCCAGCCTGAATGTGCGCAAGCGCTACATCGGCGACTACGACCACGCGGTGCTGGCCAGCCGCGCTTCGGGCACCGGCAACAGTGCCCGTTCGCTGGTCTATGCAGATGGCATCCTGCTATCTAATTTGCTCGGCAACGGCGCTACCTATACGCCGCGCTGGGGCATGGTCTCGCCCGAGGAAATCGAGCGCGTGGATGTTTTGTACGGACCATTTTCGGCGGCCTTTCCCGGCAATTCGGCAGGCGCCGTGGTCGACTTCCAGACCCGCATGCCGCAGCGCTTCGAGGCCCACCTCAAGCTGTCCGCCTTCACCCAGGACTTCCATCAGTACGGCAGCAGCGGACGCTTTGGCGGCGCGCAGGGCAGCGCCTCGCTGGGCGACCGGCGCGGCGCGTGGTCCTGGTGGGCCGATGTGGCGCGCCTGGACAGCCGTGGGCAGCCGCTGTCGTTTGCCAACAAGCTGGTGTCGTCCGGCGTGGCGGGTAGCGCCGGCCTGCCGGTCACAGGTGCGGTGGCCGACCGCAATCCGGCCAACAAGGATTGGCTGATCATCGGTGCGACCGGCCAGTCACACACGGTGCAGGACCATGCCAAGGTCAAGCTGGCGTATGACGTGTCGCCAGTGCTGCGCGCCAGCTATACCCTCGGCTGGTGGGGCAACGAGGCGCGCCGCGGCGCCGAGTCCTACCTGCGCGACGCGGCCGGCAATGCGGTAGTGCAGGGCGATGCGAAGAACCTGGTCAACATCGGCGGACGTGCGTATGAACTGCGCGCCTCCGACCTGGCGCCCACACTCGGCTCGCTGGAGCACCTGATGCACGGCCTCTCGCTCAAGCAGCACAGCAAGGGTGTCTGGGATTGGGAAATCGCCGCCAGCAAATACGATTACGCCAAGGATCAGGTGCGCACATCGACCGTGCCGGTGCCCGGTATCGATGCGCCGGGACGGGGCAACGTGACCGACATGGAAGGCAGTGGCTGGACCACCTTAGCGCTCAAGGGGATCTGGCGTCCGGTCCCTGCGCACGTCGTTGACCTGGGCCTGCAAAGCGATAACGCGGCGCTGCGCACGCGGGTCACCTCACTGGCCGATTGGCGCGGCGCCCAGGGTACGGGCTTGCTGTCGACCTTTAACGGCAATACCCGTCTGCAAAGCTTGTATGTGCAGGACAGCTGGCGCTTCGCGCCGCTCTGGAAGACCACGCTGGGCCTGCGCTACGAGCGCTGGCATGCGTATGGGGGCGAGGTCTCGAATGCGGCTTCGGTCGCGCCTTTACCTTTCCCCGAGCGCAGTGAAAACAGCTGGTCGCCCAAGGCCGCGCTGTCGTGGCAGATGACGCCCGACTGGGCCATCAAGGCGTCGGCGGGACGCGCGCGCCGCAATCCGACCGCGGCCGAACTGTTCCAGGGTTCCATCGTGGACCAGAAGATCATCAATGCCGATGCCAGCCTGCGTGCCGAACGTTCGTGGACCGGTGAACTGAGTGCCGAACGCACGCTCATGGACGGCGTGCTGCGTGCGACCCTGTTCCACGAGACCACGCGCAACGCGCTGTATTCGCAGCCGCTGACGGCCACCGTGAATACGGTACAGAACGTGGACCGGATCCGCACCAACGGCGCGGAGATCGCGTGGACTGCCGATAATGTGTTCATTCACGGGCTTGGCCTGCAGGCCAGTGCGACCTATGCCGATTCGGTCATCATGGCCAATCGCAGCTTTGCGGCGAGCGTGGGCAAGAAGCAGCCGCGGGTGCCGGACTGGCGCGCCAATGTACTGGCCACGTATCAGATGGGACAGGTGTGGAGTGCCAGCCTGGGTGTGCGCTACAGCGGGCGCCAGTACGGGACCCTGGACAATAGCGATCCGCATGGCGATACCTATACGGGAGTGTCGGACTACGTGGTGGCCGATGTGCGGGTGCGCTACAAGTTCGACGCTGACTGGAGCGGGGCGCTGGGTGTCGATAACCTGAACAACGCCAGGTATTGGGCGTTTCATCCCTATACCCAGCGTACCCTGGTGGCCGAATTGCGGCGTGATTTCAGGTGATGGTGGGCCGGGGCCGCGAACGCGGCCCGGCCCTACTGTCTACTCGCCGAGTTTTTTGACCGTGCCCGAGCCGGCGACTGTCTTGCTGATGGACGGGTTGCCGTAGTAGTTGACGTCGCCGGAGCCGGCGATCGTGGCGCTCAGGCTGCCGCTCACGGCGACGGTCGCTTCGCCGGAACCGGCCACGTTGACACTCACGTCCTGGGCCTTCACCTGGCCCAGGTCAACGTCCCCCGACCCGGCGATCGTGATCGAGATGCGGCCGATTTTGCCTGGTCCGGCGCGCAGATTCCCACTGCCGCCGATGGCGACGACGGCGTTTTCTGCCTCGAGTCCTTTCACATTGATTGATCCCGAGCCGCCGATGTCCAAGCGCAGTTTGTCGCCGCGCAGGGCGTCGGAGTCGATCGAGCCGGAGCCGCCCAGCTTGATGTTGTCGACCGAGCGCGCCTGCACCACGATCTTCAGGTTGCGGGTTTGCAGATTGAGGTTGCGCTTGCTGGGGCGCAGTTTGAGTACGCCATCTTCGATGACCGACTCGATCAGGGGGAGGACATTGTCGTCGGTTTCGATGGTCACGCTTTCGGTGTTGCCAATGCGAAGTTCCAGTTTGCCGGGCAGGCTGAGCGTTACGCCGGTGAAGTGGGCCAGCTCGCGTGTCTGTTTCTTGATGTTGCCGTTGCCGATGATTTTTTCGCCGCCCATCCAGTCGAGCGGGGAGGCGGTGGCCTGGGTCAGCGGCACTGCGCAGGCGAGCACTGCGGCGGCCAGGAGAAGGGGACGCACTGCGGTAGCGATCGGGTTTTTCATGGTGTGGACCTCTTGGTTTGGTGGATGGGAAGAGCTACTCCTGACGAGCATACTAAGTTTGCGCTCCCCGCCGCGCCCGCCGTTTGCGACAAAATGCAGCAGGCGCGGACCAGAATGCACAATCGGCGGCATGGGCGTTCTACGCTTGGGCGATTTGTCGCGCTCTGCCTTGGTCGAGGCGGTATCATGTCGCCTTGCAACGCATCTTTACTGGAACAACATGCTGATCATTACCATCAAACAGGGCAAGGAAAAAAGCTTGCTCGCCGGGGAACCCTGGATTTACGCCTCGGCCATCGAAAAAGTCGACGGCAAGCCCAACGAGAAGATGAAGGCCGGCGGCACGGCCATCGTGCAGTCATCCTCGACCAAATTCCTGGCGCGCGCGGCCTACAATTCCAAGTCGCAGATCCGGGCCCGGGTCTGGACTTTCGATGAAAATGAACCGGTCGACCACGCGCTGATCAAACGCAGGGTGAAGGCGGCGCTGGCCAAGAGCGCGGCTGCGGCGGCCAAGGCGCGTCCGAACCAGGTGGTCAAGCTGGTCAATGCCGAAGCCGACGGCTTGCCGGGCTTGCTGGTGGAATCGTACGGCGGCAAGGATGGCTGGCTGATCTGCGAATTCCAGGCGGCCGGCGTCGATGCGTGGAAAGTGCCGATCGTGCAGGCGCTCATGGCCGAGACCGGCTGCAGCAATGTGTATGAGCGCGCGGACGAGCTGGTGCGCAAGGGTGAGGGCCTGGCCGTGGTCGAAGGCGCGCTGGCGGGCGACGAGCCGCCGGACGGCGTGACCGTGGTCGAGAAGGGCGTGGAGTATGTGCTCGACCTGAAAACCGGCCAGCAGTACCTGTCGCGCTAGGCTGGAAGACTGCGTGCGGTTCACGCCGGATAGCGGCTCAGCATATGGCGCAGGCTGGGCCAGATCTCGCGCAGGAACTTGCGGCATTCCGCGCTGTCGTGTTCGGCGTCCGCCAGAAGATGCTCGATGGCGCTGACGTAGGCGCACGTCTTGGACGCCATCGACTTGGCGATCAACATCGAAATCAATTCCATGTCCTGGGGAACCAGCTTGTTGAGCGCCTTGAACGCTTCGAGCCGCTCGAACTCGCGCCTGTGCCACAGGGCGAGGGTCTTGAGAATGGCGCTGCCGACCCGGTTGGCTGCCACCGGAAAACCGCCCATATTGAAGTCGGAGAGGGGAATGTCGACCTGGCGCGGCTTGGCGTGCTGTTCGGCATAGTTGGCGATGGTCAGCGATGAGGTATCGCTGACGTAGATTTCGATCCTGGGATACGTCATCCTGTCGTCCTCGTTCCGAAGTGCTCTGGAGACGCCATAGTGGCGCATATATCCGGAAGGATTGTGACGAATGTCAAACTGTGCGGTGAAGCGGCGCCATGCACAGCGCGTGTGGCACAGCGCTAATAGCGCCGGCCGAGGTTGGCATTGAGTTCCCCGCCGCATACGCCCGACAGGCGAAAACTCTCTTCGGCGGAGTCGATGGTGCGCTGCACTTGTTCGACACGCATCAGTTCGGCCTGGATCATCGGCCGCAGCCAGTGTTCGATATCATTGTCGAGCTGGTCCAGCCCCTTGCCTGCGGGTGCGAACAAGGGACCGCTGCCATAGCGCGTTTTGAGTCGGGCGCGCAAGGTTTCGGCGAGCTTCGGTACCGCTTCCTCGTATACGCGAATATGCTGCATTTCATGGTCGAGCACTGCACGGTACGAGCACGACGATGCGGGAAGCTCGCGCGCGACGTACACATCCATGCGAGGTAACAATAATTCGACGAAGATGCGCGGTGCCAGGCATTCCTGACCGCTGTCGCTATCCGTCAGGGAAGGCGCACTCACGGCGATTTCCGCGCGCGTTTGCGTTGCAGTCATTCCCAGCATGAACTCGCCGAGCGACCCGTGCACCGATTTGTTGTGCAGCACCTTGCTCGACACCGTGTTATTGGTGTCAAAGCCAAACAAGCGCCACTCGATATCGAAGCGGGGCAGCATTTCGCGCTCACAGCGCTGAACGAAAGCTGGATTTGACACTGCGGCGGGGGGCCACGGCGTGCTGCTGCCGGCCATGGGCAACAACATCCCCATAATCGTCAGCAACAGCATGGTTTTCATAGGGCGCCTCGGCGTACGGATGGGTTGTAAATATGCTGCGCCTTCGTACATGCTTTGACAAGTATTTTCGGCACAACCGAGGACCCTACAGGCAGGCTCTACAGTCACCGGTTCCATAGTGTATTTTTTGTGTCCTTAATGTAATATTTTCAGCGCCTTTGCCGATGAGTGGACTTATAATTGTTCGCACAGTTTGCTGCCAGCCACCGTATCCCGAGAGAAGAACACCAGATGGAAAATCACCAGTCCTCGCAAATTCGCACCCTGACCTATGTGGAGAACGAAGACCATCCGGTGTTCGGCACCCTCGTCGAGCAGATCCTGCATCTGCTCAATTCCAAGCTGATCTTCAGCGACATCATCATTCACCAGAACAGCCCGCTCATGCTGCGCCAGCCCAAGGGCCTGGTGGCGGTGACGGATTCGCCGATCACCAAGGAAGAGCTGGAAGAATTTTTCGAAGTCGTCGAGCCGAACTGGTCCGAGCGCATTGCCGACCGCGCCTTCGACCGGTCGATCGATCTGTACACGGCGCGCATCCGCGCCAACTGCTTTACCTTCCAGGGCAAGAAGCGCCTGGGCTGCGTGGTGCGGCGCTTTCCCAAGGAGCCGCTGGCGCTCAATCAACTGGGACTGCGCCCGGCCGAACAGGAGTTCGCCAACTTCACCAGCGGCCTGGTGCTGATCATCGGCGACACCTGCCAGGGCAAGTCGACCACCATCGCCTCGATGATCGACCAGATCAACAAGACGCGCTCGGGCCACATCATCACCATTGAAGACCCGGTCGAGACCCTGATCCCGCAGCGCCAGTGCATCATCACCCAGCGTGAAGTCGGTTTCGACGGCGACGTCGAGAGCTACTACCTGGGCGCGCTCGATGCGCTGCGCGAGCGTCCCGACGTCATCGTCATCGGCGAAATCCGCGACGCCCAGACCGCGCAGGAAGCGCTGGCGCTGGCCGAATCGGGGCCGCTGGTGCTGGCGTCGCTGCACGCACGGTCGACCGAATTGGGATTGCAGAAGATGCTGCGCCTGCTGGGTAATTCAGAAGCGCAGGCGCAGGCACTGGCCAGCGCGCTGCGCGGTGTGCTGTGCCAGGCCCTGATCCCGGCGATCAAGGGCGACCGCTATTATCTGGCGACCGAGTGCCTGACCTCGAATCCCGAGGTGATGCGCATCGTGGAGTCGGGCAGGGTGGGCGAGGTGCGTTCGCTGATGGATGGCGGGACGGGCAAGTTCAACGCCGGCTGCCATTCGATGAATACGGCCCTGATCAATCTGCTGCGCGACAAGAAAATCGCCATGGAAGACGCGCGCAATTGCACGACTGACCGGATTGGCTTTGCCGATGCGTGCTACAGCGCGATGCTCGATGCCGCGTAAGTGTTAGCGTCGAAAGAAACGTAGGGCGGGAAAGTCCGAAGGGCGCCTTCCGCCGTGCTACAGAGGAGCCGCCTGGGACTCTTGCGTAGCACGGCGGAAGGCGCCTTCCGGCTTTTCCGCCCTACCGTTTTTTACACGTCAACGCATCAATCCAGCGGCACGCTGCGATACTTGTTCACCTCACTGGCCGTCACCGGCACCGCCTTGTTCCCCCAGCTGTTCCTGAGATAACTCACCACGGCCGCTACTTCGTGATCGTTCATCACATGGCTGTACGGCGGCATGCCGTACGGCCGCGGATTGCCTTCGGTCCCGGGCGCGAAGCCGCCGTTCAACACGATGCGGATCGGATTGACCGCTTCCTTCATCGTCAGCGCGCGGTTGCCGGCCAGCGGCGGATAGTGCGGCGGCTGGCCTTTGCCATCCGAACCGTGGCACTCAATGCAGTTCGCCTCATACAGCTTCCTGCCCTGATCAATCACCTGCTGCACGCGCGGATCGGTGAGCTCTTCGACCGGCTCCGGGGGCGTGGCCGGCAGCGCCTTGAGGTAGACCGCCATCGCCGTCACATCCTCGGTCGACATGTGCTGCAAGCTGCGTTGCACCACTTCGGCCATCGGCCCGAACACGGTGGCGCGCTGCGAGACGCCGGTCTTGAGCAGGTCGACGATCTGCGGTACTTCCCAGCTCCCCAGGCCCGCTTCGGCATCCGAGGTGAGCGAGGGCGCATACCACCCAACCATGGGAATCAGGCCGCCGGACAGGCCTTCCTTGCTGGCGCCGAGCGTGTTGCGGCTGCTGTGGCAGGCGGCGCAGTGGCCCAGGCCTTCGACCAGGTAGGCGCCGCGGTTCCATTGCGTGGACTGGGACTTGACCTCTGCATACACGGCGGGCTTGAAGTAGAGCAGGCGCCAGCCGGCCAGCATGAACTGCTGGTTGTAGGGGAACTCCAGATCGTGCGGCAGGTTGGCGTTCTTCTGCGCCGGGATCGACTGCATGAAGGCGAACAGGGCGTCGGAATCGGCGCGCGTCACCTTTGTGTAGTTCGTGTACGGGAAGGCTGGATACAGCAGGCGGCCGTCGCGCGATTTGCCGTTATGCAGGGCGCGCCAGAAATCGTCCGCACTCCAGGCGCCGATGCCGTGCTCGCGGTCCGAGGTGATATTCGGCGCGACCAGTTTGCCGAAGGGCGTATTCAGTGCGCGTCCGCCGGCATACGGCTGGCCGCCGCGCACGGTGTGGCAAGCCATGCAGTCGCCGGCCTTGGCCAGGTAGGCGCCGCGCGCGATATTGTCCGGCGTGGCGGCATAGGCGGCGGGCGAGCTCGATGGCACGATGTCTTCGCGCGGCCAGGCGATGACGACAGACGCAAGGGCGAGGGCGGCCAGGACCGCCAGCAAGGTAAGGATGGTTTTTTTCATGATGCGTCAGTCCGGGGCGCTGCCGCAGGCGATCGGCAGTGGGCGTGTAATGGCGGTGGCGGGGCGGGCATCGGCGGCGACCGGCTGCAGGCCCAGCCAGCTCGAAATGGCCGATACATCGGCCAGGCTGAGGCGTTCGGTGATGACGGCCATGCAGTCGGGCGCATGGGCGCGCCGCACCTTGTTGCGCCAGGCGCCGAACTGGGCGTTGACGTAGTCGCGCGGCAGGCCGACCAGGCCCGGAATGGCGGGGGCGACGCCGGTCAGCTTCTCGCCGTGGCAGGCGATGCAGGCCGGGACCTTGATCGCGGCGTCGCCCTGCATGACCAGCACGCGGCCGCGTTCCAGCACGGCGGGCGAAGCATCGGTTTTCTGAACCGGTGGCGGCGCCAGATGTTCGTTGGCGAAGTGGGCGGCGATTTCGCGCAGATAGGTGTCGGGCAGGTAGTCGACCATATAGGTCATCAGGGGGAACTGGCGGCGGCCGTCGCGGAAGTTGACCAGCTGGTTGTAGATATAGCCTTCCGGCTTGCCCGAGATGCGCGGGAAGAATTGGTCGTTGACGTCTTTCTTCGCGTGGCAGGAGGTGCAGGCCAGGACGCGCTGGGCCATGGTATCGGGCAGGACGGCGGGGCGCTCGGCGGCGTGCAAGGGAGCAGCGGCCAGGAGTGCGGCAAAGAGCAGGAAGCGGGGCATGATGGTGTTTGGTAAAGTGCCGATGCGGCCATCATAGCGCTTCGCGCCGCAGGACGTCAGGAGCAGCGGCGAGCCGGAAAGCGTATCAGCCGCGATCCAGCTTATAGCGTGCGCCAGTGCCTGTAGATTTTGAGGGCGACGTGCGCGTCGTCCGCTGCGTACAGAATCTGCTTCTCGCTCAACCTTGGCAAGGCCCAGTTGGTCGTGGTGATCTTCTTGGACTTCTGCAGCTTTTGCCCGAAGAAACGGGCTACGGCGGTCTTGGCGCCGAGCGTGTTGCGTTCGCCCTTGCGCAGGGCTGTCGACAGGTCGAGCACATTGTGGGCGTCGATGCCGAGCTTGGCGCGCAGGCGCTTGACGTCGTCCGACAGGCCGAAGCCCACTTTCAGGATGTCTTTCGATTCGAGCACGGCTTTAAGAACATCCACGGCGGGCACAGCGCCGATCTGGAACAGGTAGGCGCAGTCGTCGGTGGCCAGCTGCACCAGGTGCGGGCCGGTCGACACTTCGCCCTTCAGAAAGGTCGGCTTCGATTCGGTGTCGAAACCGATCACGTCAGTCGCGCTGAGTGCGGCCAGGGCCTCGGCGGCGTCCTGGTCGGACTTGACCAGGCGTACATCGGCCATCTTGATGCCGTCATAAGGCGGCAGCAATTCCTCCGGATCGCTCATCATGCGACCGGATCAGCCGTTGCGCGAGAACTTGGTGGCGAGCTGTTGCAGCTTTTCCTGGCGCAGGCGGTTCGCTTCTTCGGCTTGCGCCGCGTCGCGTTCGGCCTTCTTGCGCTCGGCTTCTTTCTTGAAGCGCTGCTGCAGGGTTTCTTTGGCGTGGGTACGGTGGGTGTCCGTCACTTCGGCCCCGGCGGTGCCGTCGAGGTCGTAGCGTACGGTGGCTTTTTCCATGGCGCGCAGGTAACGCAGCGAGCCGGTGTGGATGCCGAGCGCGGCGCGCATGGTCTTGCGGTCCAGATCCGGCAGGCGTGCCAGGATTTGCTTGTCGATACCGATTGCCAGCGGCAAGCAGTCGCGGAAAGCAGGGAACTGTTGTTGCAGTTGCTTGAGCAGGGATCGCGCGCTGGGCGCGGCTGCCGGCGTCGGGGATGTGGTCGGAGCGGCTGCGTCGACGGACTCGGCGACAATACTAGGTGTATTCATTGACTTCATTGTAAGAGCTGGAAGCGGAAGGATAGCATGGGCAGAATGGCACGTGCTCGGAATTTATTCGCTTGGGCAAGCCCGGGAGGTGAGCGTGAGGGCGCGAAGTCGTGTATCATCGCCCTCTTGCCCTGCGCACGGCTTGAGGCAGCGCAGAGGTAAGGGACAGTTGAAAGAGGGCGGCCGGCATCCAAGCGGTATAAGCTGCGGTTATAACTGGTATTCGATTTATTGAGTATCGCAATAACTTAGGGTGATGCATAATGGCACCGTCTCCTCTATTCTTCTTTCCGAAAAATAGATTCAAGCCCGTTTTTGCTAGCGGGCTTTTTTTCGTTCTGCCATGTACAGCGCCATTTTGATCACAGCACATTCACTTCAGCTTGCCCTCCCGGGCCATCGACGCGTTCTGTCGTGCTTGCAATCCGGCCACATCGCCCTTAGCTAGGGCCATCCTGATACACGTTCCATCGAGCACGGTGCGCCGGGCCCGGGTGGATTATTGACTGGAGTTTTAATGAAGAACACCGCTAAGACCTTGACCTTGACCGCCACCAAGGCGCCCCGTAAAGGCAGCGCCCAACTGGCCGTACCGAAGACTGCAACCTCCTATTTCCTGGAAACGGAAGCGGCGGCCAAGGTCACGGTGGTCAAGAAGGGTTCGCGTCTGGCCGCGGTGGCTTCTGCCGAGGAACTCGCGCCGGTTGCCGCCTATGTCGCCGAAGAACAGCTTGCCAACGTTGTCGTGGGCGATGCGCCTGCGGATGACGTTATAAATAATACCACGGAGACGGGCGCTGTCAACGACGCGCCTGCGCCGGTGGTCGTGCGCAAGCGCTCCAAGCTGGCCGTGCGTCCCGACCTGGCCGCCGAAGTCCACACCGACCTGCTGCCGGCGTCCAAGTCGGCGCCGAAAGCGCGCGCCGCCGTCAAGAAGGTCGAGCCCGAGCCGACCATGATCCAGACCGCCGGCCAGGCTGTCAGCCAGACCACCGATGCCGCCGCCCTGGCCGCCATCGACACCTCCGGCTACCTGCTGCCATCGGTCAAGGTGCCAGGCCGCCGCGGCCGCAAGCCGAGCGAATTCACGCCTGAGAACGACGAAGTCGCGGCGCTGAACGCGGTCGAGCGCGCCGAACTGAAAGCGGTCTCGAAAGCCAAGGAACGCAAAGCCAAGGGCGGCGTGAACGGCATGCTCGCAGCGGACCCGAAAGTGTCGGAAGCGGACATGGAGCGGCGCCGCCAGCAGATCAAGAACCTGATCAACATGGGCAAGGAGCGCGGCTACCTGACCTATGCCGAGATCAACGACCAACTGCCGGAAAACATCATCGACCCGGAAGCGGTCGAAGGCATCATCGCGACCTTCAACGACATGGGTATCGCCGTCTACGAGCGCGCGCCGGATGCCGAAATGATGCTGCTGACCGACACGGTCGCCACCGCCACCAGCGACGACGAAGTCGAAGCGGCTGCCGCAACGGCGCTGTCGACGGTCGACTCCGACTTCGGCCGTACCACCGACCCGGTCCGCATGTACATGCGTGAAATGGGCGCGGTCGCGCTGCTGACGCGCGAAGGCGAGATCGAGATCGCCAAGCGCATCGAAGGCGGCCTGAAGGACATGGTCCAGGCCATTTCCGCCTGCCCGACCACGATCGCCGAAATCATCGCGCTGTCGCACAAGATCGCCAACGACGACATCAAGGTCGATGAAGTGGTGGACGGCTTCGTCGACCTGAACGAAAGCGCGACCCCCGCCGCGCCGGCCCCGCACGTGGCGGCCAGCGACGATGACGAGGAAGAGGAAGAGGTCGAAGAAGAAGACGGCGACGCCAATGGCGGCGCGGCCGGCTTCTCGGCCGAACAACTGGTGCAGCTGAAGAAAGCGGCGCTGGACAAGTTCCGCATCATCGAAACCGAGTTCGACAAGATGGCCAAGGCCTTCGAAAAAGACGGCTACGGCTCGAAGAACTACGTCAAGGCGCAGGAAGTCATTTCCAACGAACTGCTGGGCATCCGCTTTACCGCCAAGGTCGTTGAAAAGCTGTGCGACACCCTGCGCGGCCAGATGGACGAAGTGCGCCACATCGAAAAAGCGGTTCTGGAAATCTGCGTGAACCGCTGCGGCATGCCGCGCGCCCACTTCATCAAGGTCTTCCCCGGCAACGAGACGGACCTGGACTGGGTCGACGGCGAAGTCGATTGCGCTTATCCGTACAGCGCCGTGCTGGGCCGCAATGTGCCAGCCGTGAAAGAACTGCAGAAGCGCATGATCGATCTGCAAGCGCGCGTGGCGCTGCCGCTGGCCGACCTGCGCAAGATCAACAAGCAGATGGCCGCCGGCGAGAAGCGTGCACGTCACGCCAAGCGTGAAATGACGGTTGCTAACTTGCGCCTGGTGATTTCGATCGCGAAGAAGTACATCAACCGCGGTCTGCAGTTCCTGGATCTGATCCAGGAAGGCAATATCGGTCTGCTGAAGGCCGTGGACAAGTTCGAATATCGCCGCGGTTACAAGTTCTCGACCTATGCGACCTGGTGGATTCGTCAGGCCATCACGCGTTCGATCGCCGACATGGCCCGCACCATCCGCGTGCCAGTGCACATGATCGAAACGATCAACAAGATGAACCGCATCTCGCGCCAGATCATGCAGGAAACCGGCAGCGAGCCGGACCTGGCGACCCTGGCCTTGAAGATGGAAATGCCGGAAAACAAAGTCCGCGAAATCATGAAGATCGCCAAAGAGCCGATCTCCATGGAAACGCCGATGGGTGAAGATGGCGATTCGCAACTGGGCGACTTCATCGAAGACAACACGACCCTGGCACCGCTGGATGCCGCACTGCACGCATCGATGCGTAATGTGATCAAGGAAGTGCTGGACTCGCTGACCCCGCGCGAAGCGAAAGTGCTGCGCATGCGTTACGGCGTTGAAATGTCGAACGACCACACGCTGGAAGAAGTGGGCAAGCAGTTTGACGTGACGCGTGAGCGGATTCGCCAGATCGAAGCGAAAGCCATGAGCAAGCTGCGCCAGCCTTCGCGTTCGGACAAGCTGAAGAGCTTCCTGCACAACCACTAAGGCGGTTTCGGAGCAATCCGGAGCAATCCGGAGGATGTCGACAGCAGGGCGGACCTTTCGGGGTGCCGCCCTGTTTTTATTTCGGCCCTCAACGCCAGTTGACGAGTCCCCGGCCGGAATGAACATTTTTCACTCAAAAAAAATGCGCATCCGGAGTCCGGACGCGCAAACAGGGGTAGTCAATAGCATGGTCCGGGTAGGACCCGCAGCTATTTGTGATCATTGTACATACCAAGCTTGTGGAAGCTCAAGCAATTTGTTTATTTTTTTATATTATTGAGCCGAAGTCATGCTTGCCGGTATCTTCACAAGCTGCACAGGCTGCCCTTCATGTCCCGGCGCGGGCCCGTTCGATCGTCGCGATATCGATCTTCTTCATTGTCATCATGGCCGCGAACACGCGTGAAGACACCGCGGGATCGGGATCGGCGACGCCTTCCGTCAGGACCCGCGGCGAGATCTGCCAGGACAGGCCCCAGCGGTCCTTGCACCAGCCGCAGGCGCTTTCCTGTCCACCGTTGCTGACGATCGCATCCCACAAGCGGTCGGTTTCTTCCTGGCTATCGGTGGCAATCTGAAACGAAAACGCTTCGCTATGCTTGAACGCCGGGCCGCCGTTCAAGCCAATGCAGGGAATCCCGGCCACGGTGAACTCGACGGTGAGCACATCGCCCTGTTTGCCGCTTGGAAAGTCACCCGGTGCGGTGAAGGTTTTGCCGACTGAACTATCCGGAAAGGTCTTCGCATAAAAGTTGGCGGCCTCGACGGCGTCGCCATTGAACCACAGGCAGATCGTGTTTTTGCTGGTCATGTCGCGTCTCCAAAAAGTTGAATTTCGGCATACATCCATGCTGAGAAATATGATCAACTACCTTACTGGACCGTGGTCCGTCGCAGGAGACTAGTGCGCTGCCGGCGATCCGTCAATCCCCGCCTGTTGCGGCGAGCGGCGCCGGAGCCGCGGGCGCAGAGCACCGCCTGCCTGACGGAAACTGTTATGCCTGGTCACCTCAGCCCCTTGCGATGTAGAGTAAAGGCCAACATTTATTCTGTCCCCGTGCTCGGAACTGCCTGGCCGCTTGCTAAACTAATCCCTTCGATGAGCGCTGGTGTTGATGTCGATTGCGGGACTGCCGGTTCGTCGTCGTAGCAGATGGGCGTCCGCGCCATGTCACGTTTTCAGCATCGCTGGACACGACAACCACCGCAACAAAGGAGCTGCACGATGAGTATTACTATCACCGCGTTCGAACGCTCGCCCGATGGCGGCAAGGGACTGGCGCGCGACACACGCGTACGTTGGGCGCTGGAGGAAGTCGGCCAGCCCTACGAGGTGCGCCTGGTGTCGTTCCAGGCCATGAAGGAGCCGGCGCATCTGGCCCTGCATCCTTTCGGCCAGATACCCACCTATGAGGAAGGCGGGCTGGCGCTGTTCGAGACCGGCGCCATCGTGTTCCACCTGGCCGAACGCTATCCCGGCCTGCTGCCGGCCGCTGCCGAGGCCCGCGCGCGTGCGATCACGTGGATTTTTGCGGCGCTCAATACCGTGGAGCCGCCGATTCTGGACCTGTCGTTCACCAGGATTTTCGAAAGCGGCAAGCCATGGTTCCAGGAGCGCATGCCCATGGTCGAGAAGCGCGTGCGCGACCGGCTGGGTCAATTGTCGCGCCGTCTGGGCGATGCGCCATGGCTAGACGGCGACTTCAGTGCTGCCGATTTGCTGATGGTGTCGGTGCTGCTGCGGGTGAGGTCGTCGGGCATTCTGGACGAGTTTCCGAACCTGGCAGCCTACGTTGCGCGCGGCGAGGCGCGGCCGGCGTACAAACGGGCCTTCAATGCGCAGCTCGCGGTCAATGCGCCCGATGCGCTGCCCGTATGACGCAGCGTATCTTCGCGATGGCCTTTGCCAAGGTCTATCCGCTGTATATCCACAAGGCGGAGCGCAAGGGGCGCAGCAAAGAGGAAGTCGACCGCATCATCTGCTGGCTGACGGGCTACGACATGGCGGGGCTGGAGCGGCAGATCGAACTGGGAAACGATTTTCAGACCTTCTTTGCGCAGGCGCCGGCCATGCATCCGAACACTGCGCTGATCAAGGGGCTGGTCTGCGGTATCCGGGTGGAGGAAGTTGAGGACCCGCTGATGCGGAAGATCCGCTATATGGACAAGCTGATCGATGAACTGGCCAAGGGCAAGGCGATGCAGAAAATTCTGCGCGAATAAGCTTGTGCTTCATGCGGAGGGGCCCACTACAGAGAAAAGCGGCGGACCTAACGCGCTACAGGGCCGGTCCGCCGCATCGATACAGGTGTGCTTACAGCGCGGGAATCAGCACTTTGTCGATTACGTGCACGACGCCGTTGCTGGCCCTGACATCAACCGCGACAATTTTCGCTTCGACCGCGGTCGTGTCCTGGATGGTAGGCGGGGTGCCGGTCTTGATGGTGATGTTCTGCGCGGCCACGGTCGCAACCGGGGTGCCGAACGGAATTTGCGTGGACAGCACCTGGGCGGGCAGCACGTGATAGGTCAGCACCTTGGTCAGCTGCGGGACGGTGAGCCCGGCCGGGGCAGCGGCAAACGCCGTGTTGGTCGGAGCGAACACCGTAAAGGGGCCGGTGCCGCTCAATGTTCCCTGCAGGTTAGCCGCGACGACAGCGGTGACCAGCGAGCTCAGGTTTGGATTGACCTGGGCCATTTGCACGATGTTCAGCACCCCGGGCGGCACCAGTACCTTGTCGACCGCGTGGATGACGCCATTACTGGCCGGGACATTCGCGGTGGTGACCGTGGCCACGGTGAGGGCGGCGTCGGTAATTTTCACGCCGCTGGTGAAATCGAATCGCAAGGTGGCGGGGGCGCCGGCGAAGGAATAAGCGGTCGCCTGGGTGGCGCCACCGGCGGTCAGATCCGCAGAGTTCTTTTTGGTGCCCAGCACGTGGTAGGTCAGAATGCTCTGCAGGGCGCTGGCGGGCAGGGCTGTGACCATGGCCGTGGTGTCGGCAAAGCCCAGCCGTTTCGCCAGGTCGGTGAAGGCCTGGTCGGTCGGTGCGAACACGGTCAGCTGGGCATTGGTATCGGTGAGCGTGTTGGCAATGCCCGCCTTGGTGACGGCTGCCAGCAGGGAATTGAAGCCTTGTTCCTTTGCGACTTCGGCGATGTTGCTTTGCTTGATAGGCGGCGGATCGTCGTCACCGCCGCAAGCGGACAGGGTGGTGACGATGGCGAGGGCCGCCAGTCCAAGTTTCAGGAAGCGTCGAATTTGCATTTTTATTTCTCCTAATTAAGCGTTAGTGCGTTGTGGAAGCGCTACTTCATCGAGAAAAATGCCAAGGCCTTGGCAACGGAAAACAGTCGGACGAGCTACAATTTGACCAGCAAATGCATTTCGTGACTGGTTGGTCACGAAATATACTACATAGTCAGAAAGCGTGCAAAATAGTTATGGAACTGCGAATTCCCTTTAAAAAACAACAATTTGACGCGCGCGAGGAAGCAATCATCGACGCCGTTAACTCACTTTTGTCGGAAAAAGGCTTCGATTTAATGACGATGGATGACGTGGCAGAGCGCGTCGGTATCGCCAAAGGCAGCTTGTACAAGCATTTTTCGTCCAAGGAAAAGCTGGCCGGGGCCGCCATGGTGCGCCTGCTGAAGTCAACGTTGGCGGAACTCGACACCTACCCGGACGATCTGCCGGCCATCGAAAAGATCCGCCGCGTTCTTGCCTGGTCACTACGCTTGCGCCTGCAGGGCGGGGTGCCGCACCTGCCGTCGACCAGCCGGACCTTGCAGCGCAAGCTGATACTCGACCTGGATTACCTGAATGTGGCGCTGCGCGTCAACAAGCGCTTCCATCAGATGGTGGCAGCGGCCCGGTCGCAGGGCGCCTTGAACCCGCTCGTACCGGATGATGTGCTGGTCTACACCCTGTATTCGCGTTCGTGCGATCCGACGGTCGAGTTCCTGCTCAGAGATAAACGGCTGAGCCACGAGCAGATCGTGGAGAGCATGGTGCAGGCGACGATCGGCGGCTTCCTGTCGCTCGAAGCGCGCACGGCCAGTGATGCCAACAGCGCGCAAGCGGCTGCGTTGATGAAATCCGTTTTGTAAGAGCCGGCAGGACCAATGGGGGGCTTACCCGCAGCGCCATAGAAAAAACGAAGGCCAGTCTGCGCGAGCAGCTGGCCTTCGGTGTTACTGCTACTGGCGCTTGCCCTTAGCCGGTATTACGCAAGCCCGCCGCCACGCCATTGATCGACAGGTGAATCCCGCGGTGCACGCGTTCATCGACCTTGCTTGGCGTGCGCGCGATCGAACGGTGGCGATGAATCAGCTCGACCTGCAGGTGGTTCAGCGGATCGAGATAGGCGAAGCGGTTCTGGATCGAACGCGCCAGCAGCGGATTGCCCGCCAGGCGTTCCTGCGCGCCGGTGATCGTCTCTAGCACGCTCAGCGCGGTCGCGTGTTCGGCGCTGATGCGCGTGAAGATGCGCTCGCGCAGTTCGACGTCGGCCACCAGTTCCGCGTAGCGCGAGGCGATCGCCAGGTCGGTCTTGGCCAGTACCATGTCCATGTTCGACAGCAGGGTGGCGAAGAACGGCCACTCCTTGAACATGGCGCGCAGGGTGGCGACCTTGTTGTCGCGGTCACCTTCATCCAGCCACTCGTTGATGGCCGCGCCGAAGCCGTACCAGCCCGGCAGCAGCAGGCGGCACTGGCCCCACGAGAAGCCCCAGGGGATGGCGCGCAGGTCTTCGATACGCTTGGTCGATTTGCGCGAGGCCGGACGCGAGCCCAGATTGAGCTCGGCGATTTCCGCGATCGGCGTGGCCGAGAAGAAGTAATCGGTGAAGCCCGGAGTCTCGTAGACCAGGTTGCGGTAGGCCTTGTAGGCGCGCTCGGAGAGATCGGCCATCAGCGCTTCGAACCCGGCCAGGCGCTCGGCCTTGCCGGCGTCCGACGGCGGCGGCATCAGGCTCGCTTCGAGCGTGGCGGCGACCAGCAGTTCCAGGTTGCGGCGGCCGATCTCGGCGTTCGAGAACTTGGAAGCGATGATCTCGCCCTGTTCGGTCAGGCGGATCTGGCCGTTGACGGTGCCGCGCGGCTGGGCCAGGATCGCTTCGTACGACGGTCCGCCGCCGCGGCCGACGGTGCCGCCGCGGCCGTGAAACAGGCGCAGCTTGACGCCGGCCTTGGCGAACACCTTCACCAGGTGGATCTCGGCCTTGTACAGCTCCCAGTTGGACGTGAGGAAGCCGCCGTCCTTGTTGGAATCCGAATAGCCCAGCATGACTTCCTGCAGCTGGCCCTGGCCTTCGATCAGTTTGCTCACCAGGGGCAGCGCCATCCATTCTTCCATGATGCCGGCCGCGCGCTGCAGGTCGGGAATGGTCTCGAACAGGGGGATGACCATGGCGTCGAGCTCATTGGCCTGGGTGCGCAGCAAGCCCGTTTCCTTCTGCAGCAGCAGCACTTCGAGCAGGTCGGAGACGGTTTCGGTGTGCGAGATGATGTAGTTGCGGATGGCGCGTTTGCCGTAGCGCTGGCGGATATCCTTGGCTGCGCGCAGGATCGCCAGCTCGGAGGTGGTCTCGTCGCTGTAGGTCGTGTACGGGGAGGTGAGCAGGCGCGGTTGCGCCAGTTCGGCCAGCAGCAGTGCGACTTTCCGTTCCTCGTCCAGCTTGGCGTAGTCGGCTTCGACGGCGGCGCTGGCGAACAGTTCGGCCAGCACGCGTTCGTGCACGTCGGAGGTCTGGCGCATGTCGAGCGAGGCCAGGTGGAAGCCGAAGATGGCGGCGGCGCGCTGCACCGTCGCCAGGCGCGGCTTGATCAGGATGCTGCCGTGATGCGCGCGCAGCGAATCGGCCAGCACTTGCAGGTCGTCGCAGAATTCGGTGGCGTCCGCATACGGGGCGGCATGGCCGACTTCCTTGCGCAGGATGTTGGTGGCGCCGAGTGCGCGCGCGGTAGCGGCCAGGCGCGCGTAAATGCCGATCAGGGCGCGCCGATACGGTTCGTCGCCGCGATGCGGGGACTGGTCCGGCGATTCGTCGGCCAGGCCTTGCAGTTCGGCGGTGACGTCGACCATCAGGGTTGAGATCGACAGTTCGGCGCCGAGCGCATGCACTTCGTCGAGGTAGAAGTCGAGGATGGTGGTGGCCTGGCGCACCAGGGCGTGTTGCATGGTGCCGGCGTTGACGTTGGGGTTGCCGTCGCGGTCGCCGCCGATCCAGCTGCCCATCTGGACATACGATTCGTCCAGGGTGGCCGCTTCGCCCGGATACTGGGCTGCGATTTCCTCTTCGATGTCGTCGTACAGGCCTGGCAGCTCGCGCAGGAAGGTGATACGGTAGTAGGACAGGGCGTTGTCGATTTCGTCGGCCACGGTCAGCTTGGAATAGCGCAGCATGCGGGTCTGCCACAAGGTGGCGACGCGGGCGCGCAGCATCTGCATGTTCGCTTCGCGCTCCTTCGGCGTGAGCGGCAGGTCGCGTTCGGCCAGCAGGCGGGCGATGTCGTGCTCCGCGTCCAGGATCGATTTGCGCTGCACTTCGGTCGGGTGCGCGGTCAGCACGGGGGCGATCAGCGCGTCCTTGAAGAAGGTCTGGACCGTATCCTTGTCGACGCCGGCCTGCTTCAGTTTCGACAGCGCGAAGCTGACGCTGCCTTGCTGCGGGGCGGAGCCGGCCAGCAGGTGGGCGCGGCGGCGGCGGATGTGGTGCTGGTCCTCGGCGATATTGGCCAGGTGCGAGAAGTACGAGAACGCGCGTACCACCGAAATGGTCTGGTCGCGCGTCAGCTTGTGCAGCAGGGTGGTGAGTTCTTCACCGGCCTTGGCGTCGTCGTGGCGGCGAAAGCGCACGGCGGTCTGGCGGATGGTTTCGACCACGTCGAAGACGTCAGCGCCTTCCTGGTCGCGCAGCACGTCGCCCAGCAGGCGGCCGAGCAGGCGGATATCTTCTTTCAGCGGAGCGTCCTTGTCGAGGACTGGAGGGTTTTCTTGAGCAGCAGCTAAATTTACCATGTTGGACCACAGAGTGAAAGTTGATGCAAAGGCTTCTGGCCAGGTTCTGCAAAGGGGCGCATGATAAAATTTGTGATCTTATGCATGAGCCGATATCTGCCTTAACCGGTTTGAGGTTTTACGACAGTGAAAGAATCCGTTTTGAAAGCAACTGAATTGATGCAGCAGCCCTCCAAGCTTGTTATTGCCTCGCGCGAAAGTCGACTTGCCATGTGGCAAGCAGAGCACGTCCGCGCGCAATTGTCAGTATTATATCCGCACTGCAGCATTGAGATTCTGGGAATGACGACCCGTGGCGACCAAATTCTCGATCGCGCCCTGTCCAAGGTCGGGGGCAAGGGCCTGTTTGTCAAGGAGCTGGAAGTTGCGATGGCGGAAGGACGCGCCGATCTTGCCGTTCATTCACTCAAAGACGTGCCGATGGACTTGCCGGAAGGCTTCGAACTGGCCGCCGTGCTGGAACGCGAAGATCCGCGCGATGCCTTCGTGTCGAACGACTACGACAGCCTGGCCGATTTGCCGGCTGGCGCCATCGTCGGCACCAGCAGCCTGCGGCGCCAGTCGCTGATCGCGGCGCGCTACCCCGATCTGGTAATCAAGCCCCTGCGCGGCAATCTGGACACGCGCCTGGGCAAACTCGACCGCGGCGATTATGCCGCCATCATCCTGGCCGCCGCCGGCCTCAAGCGCCTCGGCTTGCCGCAGCGCATACGTTCCCTGCTCGATCCGGCGCACAGCCTGCCGGCAGCGGGGCAGGGCGCAATGGCGATCGAAATCCTGTCCGAGCGCAGCGATGGCGTGGACTTGCGCGCGATCCTGGCGCCGCTCAACCATACGGAAACGGCGCAGGCCGTGGCCGCCGAGCGCAAGGTGTCGAAAGTATTCGGCGGCAGCTGCCAGATTCCGCTGGCGGCGTTTGCCACCATCAATGATGGCGTGATGCATCTGCGCGCCATGGTCGCCACGCCGGACGGCAAGCGCAGCGCCAGTGCCGAACTGTCGGGTCCCGCCGATGCGCCCGAAGTCCTGGGCCAGCAGGTGTCGGACCTGCTGCACACCCAGGACGCGATGGCGATCCTGGCCGCATGCAAGGTCGAGGCGGCTGCCGCCGACGCCGCCGCCGGCCAATAACGGTGACGCCGCCTTACGTTGTCGTTACCCGGCCCAGCCAGCAGGCCGGCAAGCTGGCGCGGATGGTGGCCGGACTCGGCCGCGAATGCGTGGTCCTGCCGCTGCTGGAAATTACGCCCTTGCCCGACCAGGGCGAGCTGAAGACCGTGCTGGCCGATCTGAGCGGCTATGCCATGGTGGCTTTTGTGTCGCCCAATGCGATCGACGCCGCCTTCGCGCATATCGCGGCCTGGCCGCCGGGTGTGGCCGCGGCCGTGCTGGGCGAGGGCAGTCGCGCGGCGCTGGCCGTGCATGGCCTCACCGACGCCAATGCCACCATTTTCACGCCGCACGACAAGACCCGCAGCGATTCGGAAAACCTGCTCGAGTCGCTCGACCTGGAAGCGCTGAACGGCAAGCGCGTGCTGATCGTGCGCGGCGAGAGCGGGCGTGAACTGATGGCCGATGGCTTGCGCGCCGCCGGCGCCATGGTGACCACGGTGGCGGCCTACCGGCGCAGCACGCCGGCATTGAGCGGCCCGTTCGCGCAGCAGCTGTCGCGCTTGCTCGAAGGAGAAAATGACTGGATCATTACCAGTTCCGAAGCGCTGCGCGGTCTGCTGGCGCTGGTGGCGCAACTCGATGATGCCGACGCTGTTGCAAAAATGCAACGGCAGCGCCTGATCGTGCCGCATGCCCGTATCGCCGAAACCGCGCAGGACCTGGGGCTGACCCGCCTGACGCTGAGCGGATCAGGCGACGAACGCCTGCTTGCCGCGTTACAATCACGACCATGAACGAATTGCCTACATTACCAGAACAGAATGCGGTGCCCGCCGCGGCACCGCAGGCCGAGACTTACAGCGCGCCGCCGCCGCCGCAGGCGCCACCTGCGCCACCCGCGCCGCCTGCCCGGCAGGCCAGCATGAGCGTCGGCGACGTGCTGCAGCGTCCCATGACCGTGGTCGTGATCCTGCTGGCGCTGCTGCTGGCCGCGCATGCCTGGACCACGCGCAGCAACCTGCTCAAGCTGCGCATGGAAATGGCGCGCAGCCTGCAGAAGGGCGAAGTGGTCAATACCGAAACCAGCGCGCTGGCGCGCCAGGTGCAGGATCAGACCAAGGATTTGCAGGCCAAGGTAGCGCTGCTGGAAAACCGCCAGGTCGAAGCGCAGAGCCAGCAGCTGGCCCTGGAGCAGTTGTACCAGGACCTGTCGAAGAACCGCGACGAGTGGGCGCTGGCTGAAATCGAACAGGTGCTCTCCACCGCCAGCCAGCAGTTGCAGCTGGCCGGTAATGTGCAGGGCGCCCTGATCGCATTGCAGAACGCCGACCGTTCGCTGTCGCGCTCCGACAAGCCGCAGTTCATCACCATCCGCCGCGCCATCGCCAAGGACATCGACAAGCTCAAGGCCTTGCCGGCGCTGGACCTGACCGGCGTTGCGCTGCGCCTCGATAACGTGATCACCCAGATCGATACCTTGCCGATGCTGTCCGACGAAAAGCCCGCCTTGCCGGCCAGGCCGGTCAAGGTGGTGCGCACCAAGCCGTCCGCCAAGCCGGGCGCCGCGCCGGAACCGGTGCCGGACACGGTGCTGTCGCGCGTGCAGGATGCCTGGCAAGGCTGGAGCAGCGAGATGTGGGACGACGTGCGCCAGCTGATACGGGTACGCCGGGTCGATACGCCGGAAGCGCTGATGCTCTCGCCAAGCGAAACCTATTTCGTACGCGAGAACCTCAAGCTGCGCCTGCTCAATGCCCGCCTGGCCCTGCTGGCGCGTAACGAGACCGCCTTCCGTGCCGACCTGATCGCGGCCCAGGATGCGCTGACCAAGTACTTCGACACGCGCGCCGGCAGCACCCAGACCGCACAGAACCTGCTGCGCCAGGTCCAGGGCAACAACCTCGCCATCGAGCTGCCATCGCTGGCCGACAGCCTGAACGCGGTGCGCAACTACAAAGCGAAGCCTTAATCCATGCGTCTCCTTCTCTGGTTAGTTGCGCTGATGGCTGCGGCCATCGGCATCGCCGTGACGGCGCGCTTCAATCCCGGCAACGTGGTGTTCTTTTACCCGCCGCACCGGATCGACCTCTCGCTCAACTTCTTTGTGGTGCTGGTGGCGCTGCTGTTCATCGTCCTGTATGGCTTGCTGCGCGCCCTGCGCGCGACCGTTGCCATGCCGAAGAAGGTCGCCGCTTACCGCCAGCGCAAGCGTGAACGCGACGGCAACAAGGGCTTGCGTGACGCGCTCAAGGCCTTGTTCGAAGGCCGCTTCGGGCATGCCGAAAAAGCGGCGATGCGGGCTGCCGAACTGCCGGAGAATGCTGGCCTGGCCGCCCTGATCGGCGCCCGCGCCGCGCACCGCATGCGCCAGGCGAGCCGGCGCGACAACTGGCTGGCCGGCGTGGTCAACGACAATTCGCTCAAGACCGCGCGCCTGATGACGACTACCGAACTGCTGGTGGACGACCATCAGCCGCAGGCGGCGCTGGACGCGGTCGCGGAACTCAATGCCAGCGGCCAGCGCCACATCCACGCGCTGCAATGGTCGATGAAGGCGCACCAGCAAGCCAAGAACTGGCCGGAAGTGCTGCGCCTGGTGCGCTCGCTCGACAAGCACAAGGCGCTCCATCCCGCGCTGTCGGCGCGGCTGCGCGAGCTGGCCTACGACGCGCTGCTGTCGGACAGCTCGCACGACGCGGAATCGATCCTGCGCGTCTGGGCCACTGTACCGAGCGTGGACCGGGTCAAGCCCTATGTGGCGGCGCGCGCCGTGACGGCGCTGAACGCGCGCGGCCTGCACGACGAAGCGCGCGCCAGCGCCGAGGAAGCGCTCAAGGTCAGCTGGGATGACCGCGTGGTGCGCGCTTACCGCGACGCGGCCGCCGCCGCCGGTTCGCCCGCGCTGCTGGCCCAGATCGAGTACTGCGAGAACTGGCTCAAGCAGCGTCCCAACGATGCGGAACTGGCCCTGACCCTGGGGTCGCTTTGCCTGAAGCAAAAGCTGTGGGGCAAGGCCCAGCGCTACCTGGAGCTGGCCCTGTCGGATGCGACCGAGGCCCGCATGGTGCGCGAGGCGCACCTCAAGTTGGCGCAGATGCATGAGGCGCTGGGCCAGCAGGAAGAGGCCAACGCCCATTTCCGCCAGTGCGCGCTGGCCAGCATTCTGTAGCGTGATTCCGACAACAGCGTGTAGCGGGATTTCCACAACAGCGCCGTGCGCGGTGGCCTGAGCAGGGCTTGCCGCGGCGACCGTTGGGTTGCTGCAACGCACAAGAACACCCCAAACTTCGTTATAATGTCGTCATTGACCCATCCTGCATTGAAGGAAATCCCATGAGTTTGAACAAAGTCTCCTCCGGCCGCGACGTGCCTAACGACTTCAACGTGATCATCGAAATTCCGATGAACGCCGATCCGATCAAGTACGAAGTGGACAAGGAATCGGGCGCCATTTTCGTCGACCGTTTCATGGGTACCGCGATGCACTATCCGTGCAACTACGGTTACGTGCCGAACACTGTCGCTGACGATGGCGACCCGTGCGACGTGCTGGTCATCACCCCGTTTCCGCTGATTCCAGGCGTCGTCGTCCGTTGCCGCGCGATCGGCGTGCTGAAGATGACCGACGAAGCCGGCGGCGACGCCAAGATCCTGGCCGTGCCAGTCGACAAGATCCTGCCGATCTACAAGCACTGGCAGAAGCCGGAAGACATGAACGACCTGCGCCTGCAGCAGATCCAGCACTTCTTTGAGCACTACAAAGATCTGGAGCCAGGCAAGTGGGTCAAGATCGAAGGCTGGTTCGGTCCGGAAGATGCCAAAGAAGAGATCCTGAATGGCGTGGCTGCTTACAAGAAAGAGCAGGAAGGCCAGGCTTAAAGGGCAAGAAGACCGGGTTTCATCGCTGGTCTTACCCGTAGGGCGGAAAAGCGTGAGCGCCTTCCGCCGTACTACGCATGAGTCCCATGGGGCGCACGCGTGGCACGGCGGAAGGCACTTTGTTTTTCCGCCCTACGTTTTTTTAGGCTGCTCTCGAGCGTCAGCGGAATTGGTAGGGCGGAACAGCGTGAGCGCCTTCCGCCGTCCTACGCGGGAGTCCCATGGGGCGCGCGCGTAGGACGGCGGAAGGCACTTCGTTTTTCCGCCCTACTTTTTTGGGCCGCTGGCGGAGCTCCGGTCCGCTACCAGCCGATATCCTGCAGCAGCGGATAGGTCAGGTCGCGTGGCGGCGCTACCGCATGCGGCAGGTCGGCATTAATGGCTGGCTCCATGAGCAAGTTGGGTTTGGCGTCGACCGTATAGTGCGACACCGACGAGCCTGGCGAATATTCCTCCGGACTGTACATGCGCACCCGTTTGGCACGGTCCGCGCCGGCCAGGCGATCCGGATTGACCCCCAGGCTGGCCAGTACACCCGACTGGGTTCGTGAGCGACGCAGCAGCGCATCCTTGATGGTCTGCCCCGTTTCCTGTGTGACACGCACCGCTGGTATCGTCACGTTGACATCCGTGCCACCCAATCCCGTCACCGGCCCTGGGGCATTCTCCGCCACGATCATGGCAATTGCGCCGGCGTTCTGCACGATACGAGCCTTGATTACAAATGCGCACCCGCCACGGTCGACCAGGGCGATATTGCCGCGCACCGCGGCCGCGTTCGCCGGACTGAGCGGGGTGCAGGCCAGGCCCGTTCCTTCGGGCTGGTCGATGACGGGCATGATCTGGCCGGTCACCGGCGGATTGGCAAGCGCAGGACCGAAGGTGGCATCGCCCACCTCGTAGGTGCCGCTGGCGCCGCCCGCAGCCGGTCCGCTGATGCGCAGCTCGGACTGCGGCGACAGCACCGTCGGCGCGGCGGCCTTGACCCGGGGGCCGTTCCAGGCCAGCCGGTCGCCGCTGATCGCCGAACGCTGGCGTTCCTGTGCGTTCATGGTGATCCAGGTGCGCTCGGTGCGGCTATCGATCAGAAAATAATCCCAGATGGACGGCACGCCGTAGAAGAATTCACCGGTTTCTTCATCGGTGAAATTCTGGAAGCCGAAGCCATGGCCGAGCTCGTGCAACAGCACCGACACCAGGTCGATCTGGTCGCCATGCTGGTTGTCCAGCCCCAGATAGAAGGGGGCACCTGGCAGGCAGTCCGGCGACAGACCGATGGTGGACGAGAACCGCGCGCGGATGTGCGCTTCGCCGGGACTGGCGATATCCGCGCCCGCCAGCTTGCTGGCCAGGGCGCCCGGGTACCAGGTATTGACGCGGGGTGCATTCGGGAAGTCACTGAAGATTTCGGTGGCGCCGGCAGAGCCGAGCACGGCGCTGGTCTCGCTACAGGGCAGGGGCTCGAAGGTCGCAGCCACCCGGATGGGTACGCTGCTGGTCAGCGTTGCGCCCCAGATATTGGCGGCGTGCTGGAAGGCGATGAGGCGTTGTTCGCCGAGCGTCGTGCCGGTATTGCCGCCCACTGGCAAGGCCGGCGTGGGGTCGTTGAAGCCCACGCCCGGTTCATTATTGTTGACAACAACGATGGTGGCGGCAGCCTGTACCGCACCGATGGCGCAGCATGACAGCAGCAAGGCCGCGAGGAGGCGCCGCAAGAAAGGCGGCTGCGTGCTATTCATGGTTGTTCTCCTTTGCTCTGTTCGTTGACAGCCCCTGGTGGAGGGCGTGGGCCGCGGCGGCTTCACCTTCCAGGCATTGTTCGGTCAGCTTGCCGTCGGCGCCGCGCCGCACGACCGAATAGACCATGCCTTTCTCGCCCAGGGTCGCGCTGCGCACGCCGTCGGGCCGAACGGTTGGCGCACGGGCAGCGGCCTGTGGACGCATGGCACGTGTTTGTTTGTCGGCGTCGTGCAGGGCGCGCATTTCGGCCGGGGTCGCGGGACGCAGTTGCCCGCTTTGCGGGTCGCGTACGACCGCCATGCTCTGCTGTCCGGGGTCGGCCATGGCGGGCGCCGTGGCGAGCGCAGCCAGGGCAGTCGCGACAGCCAGTACGCTGCGCGACGGGAATGTGGTTTTCGACATGATCGAAGTCTCCTGTTATGAAGTGAGCTTGCGGCGGAGCAAGGCCAAACCGCCCAGGCCAGCCAGCAACATCAGATAGGTCGATGGTTCAGGGACGGTAGTGATGTTGACCGAATCAATGCCGATATAGTTCGACGCGGCGGCGTCCCCGATGTAGCGGAAGGCGAAGCGGCCCATGCCGGTGTAGTCGACGCTCGCTTCGAATTGCTGCCAGGTAGTGGGGAAGGTGTTGATGCCGCCGATGGTGCCGAGCAAGGTAAAGTCGCCCAGTCCGGCGCCGCTGCTGAAGAGCACTTCCATGGTGTCGTTGAGGCCGACCGCCGCGTCGGAACGCGCGAAAAAGGAGAGCGTGCTCGGTCCGAGCAGGCTGAGCATGGGTGTGATCAGCCAGTTGCTGAGGACACCGCTGCCGCCCTGCGCGCTGTTGAAACTGGCTGCGATATACGAGTTGGCCGGCCCCGCCTGCGCCGCAAATACGCCAGGATTGCCCTGAAACCAGGATTGCCCTGCCGGCGTGCTTTCGTTGACGAAAGACCAGTTGGGCAGCGCGTTAATGTCGTTGAAGCCTTCGCTCAGGACCACGATGGGTTGGGTTTCCTGGGCCGAGACCGGCAGGGCGAACGCGAGCGCGAGCGCTCCCATGCCAAAGAGTTGCTTTGCGTTTTTCATCGTTGAAGTTCCTTGCAAGTGCCAGAAGGATGGAAGTGCGCTCGCGCTGGCAAAACGCCGAGGCCATTGGTCTTCAGATCATAGGATTTGAAGGATGGCGGGCGTTGACCTGTCCTTATGGTGCAAGGGGAACTGATGAGGGTTATTGCTGACGCTGGAAGATTTTGTGATGCGGGGAGGGGGCGGGCTTGTAGAAGGGAAAGGATGTTGGCGGCGCGTGGTGGATTACGCTTCGCTTATCCACCCTACGCCACTCGTGTGGACCCGGATCGTAATAACGGCTGTTGAGGCCTGGGGCAACGAAAGTGTCGTAGGGTGGAACCCCAAGGGGCCGCGGCGCCTTCCACCACGAGCCGCCACTAAAACAACTACGTCTTCAACTGCCGCATCCGCAACTTCCCGACTATACCCGTTGGAAAGAAATAGATCGAGAGCACAAACAACACGCCCAACCACAGCATCCACCGATCCGGGTGCAGGGCCTCGGCCAGCATGGGCACGCCGCTCAACGCGGTCGAGCCCTGCGCCATCAGGGACTTCAGGTAATTCTGCGCGATGATGAACAGGGTCGAGCCCACTACCGCCCCATACATGGTACCCATTCCCCCAATCACGACGATCAGCAAGATATCGGTCATGACCTCAAATCCCAGCATGGTCTTCGGCCCCACGTAACGCAGCCACAGCGCCATCAAGGCACCCGCCAGCGCGGCCACCAGCGCGGCCAGACAGTTGGCCCAGATCCGGTACAACACCGTGCGGTAACCCAGCGCCTCGGCCCGGAATTCATTTTCGCGGATGGCTTGCAACACCCTTCCGAACGGCGAATTCACGAGCCGCAGCAGGAACAGGAACAGCAGCACGCAACCCAGGAAGACGATGTAATAGGTGATCACCTTGCCGTCCACGGAACGCCCGAAGACTTCATTTTCGAGCAGCTGAAATCCCGGCGACAGCAGCTCAGGTACGCTAAAGGTCTTGCCATCTTCGCCGCCGGTAAAATCGGACAGCTGCGAGGCCAGCACCGCAAACGAGGACGCGACCGCGAGCGTGATCATGGCGTAGAAAATCGACCGCACGCGCAGCGCAAACAGGCCGACCACGAGGGCCAGCGCCAGTGCCAGAATCAGCGCCAGCACTACGCCGATAAAGATCGCGGTCCATGTCGGCTCCGCGCTCGCCAGCCCCAGCCCGACGCCGTAGGCACCGATCCCGAAGAACATGGTATGCGCGAACGAGACGATGCCGGTATACCCGAGCAGCAGGTCGTAGGACGCGACCAGCACGATGTAGACGCAGATGGTGGCGGCGGTGTTGAGCGGACGCGCGCCGCTGGTGATGAAGGGGGCGAACGCAAGCCCGAGGACAATCAGCACCAGGGCCAGCGCCAGGCTGCGGCTTTTTGGCAGGTCGCCCGAGAGTATGTGATGAAGCATCGATCAATCCTTAGCGCGATTTGGAATACATGCCGGCGGGACGCCAGAGCAGGATGGCGATCATCAGCACGATGTTCGAGACCAGGGCGAACTTGGGCGCGAGGAAGCCGGCGTAGTTGGCCACCAGCGCCATCAGCAGCGCGCCGATGAAGCAGCCGCCCACCGATCCCAGGCCGCCGATAATGATGACGATGAAGATCATGACCATGATGTCGCCGCCCATGGCCGCGCTCAGGGTCTCCTTGTACAGGCCCCACAGCACGCCGCCCAGGCCTGCCAGCGCGGAGCCGGCCGCGAACACGGCCACGAACAGGCGCCGGATGCGGTAACCCATGGCTTCGACCATCTCGCGGTTTTCCACCCCTGCCCGGATCAGGAGGCCGATCTTGGTGCGGTTCAGGACCAGGAACATGCCGGCAAAGACCAGCAGCCCGATCACGACCGCCACCAGACGGTATTTTTCGACGGCGGCGTCGCCGATCAAAATGGCGCCGCGCAGGCTGGCCGGCAGCGGAAGCGCGATCTGTTCGGCACCCCAGACCACGTTGATCAGTTGTTCGGCCACGATCATGCCGCCCATGGTGATCAGGATCTGCTTGAGGTGCTGGCCGTAGACCGGCGCGATGATGATGCGTTCGAAGGCCCATCCGAGCAGCGCCGTGGACAACATCGCCAGCGCGATGGCCAGCCCAAGCACCCCCAGGTTGACCAGCAGCGAATCGACTTCGAGCCAGCCGCGCATGGGTATCAATACCATGGTGGCGGCGTAGGCGCCGACGGCGACAAAGGCGCCATGGCCGAAATTGAGCACGTCCATCAGGCCGAACACCAGGGTCAGGCCGCTGGCCATAATGAAGATCATCATGCCCATGGCCAGGCCAGCGATGGTCAGAGTGACCCAGGTGGGAAAGCTGCCGACCAGGGGCAGCATCAGCAGGATCAGCGCAGGCACCAGCAGCAACGGCGCGAGGTCGCGCGGTGCGGCGGGCAGGGCGTCGGCGCTGGCTTGCGGCGGCAAGACCTTGAGCGCGGCGGCGGGAGGGGCGTTGGTGGTCACGGTGGGAGTCCTCGTGTTAGCGTCGCTATTCATGAACGTGTTACTGGCTACTGGTGCGAGGCCAGGGACAGGCCAAGCAGGCGCTGTTGCAGCGCCTCGTCTTCGACCAGCTCGCGCATCGAGCCGGCATGCACAATGCGTCCGTCGTCCATGACCGACACCGTGTCGCCCAGGTTCTTGACGAAGTTGAAGTTCTGTTCGACCAGCAGGATGGTGGTCTGGGTTTCCTTCAGTTCGCGGAAGGCGGCGATCAGGCTCTGGATGATGGCTGGTGCCAGGCCCTTGGTCGGCTCATCGATCAGCAGCAGCTTGCGCGGTTCGACGATGGCGCGTGCGATCGCCACCATCTGCTTCTGTCCGCCCGACAGGTTCCCGGCCGGGTAGTGCCAGAATTTTTTCAGCGCGGGAAAAAAGCCGAAGATCCATTCCACACGCTGCTGGTCAAGCGCACCGCTGCGCGCGGCCAGGTAGAGGTTCTCGCGCACCGTCAGGTCCGAGAATACCGCCATCGATTCGGGCACGTAGGCGATGCCGCCCTGCGCGATGTCGGGCGTGGGCAGGGCGGCGATCTCGCGGCCGTCGAAGCGCACCGTGCCGGCGCTGGCCTTCCACAGGCCCATGATGGTGCGCAGGGTGGTGGTCTTGCCGGCGCCGTTGCGGCCGAGGAGGACCGACAGACCGCCGCGCGGCACGATCAGGTCCACGCCCTGCAGGATATGGTATTCGCCGATGTGCGTGTGCACGCCGGACAGTTGGAGGATTGGATCAGACATGTTCAGGTGTTCCAAGGTAGGCTTCCTGGACGATGGACGAGGCCATCACCTCGGCCGGTTCGCCGTCGGCGACCAGGGTGCCGTTGTGCAGGACGATGATGCGGTCGGCCAGCGAGCGCACTACGTCCATCTTGTGTTCGACCAGCAGGATGGTCTTATTCTTTTCGGCCTTGACCGCGTGGATCAGGTCCAGCACCACCGGCACTTCGTCCACGCTCATGCCGGCGGTGGGTTCGTCGAACATCATGATGGCCGGTTCGAGCGCCAGCAGGATGGCGACTTCCAGCTTGCGCTTGTCGCCGTGCGAGAGCGAGGCCACGTAGGAGGCGCGGCGGTCCGCAAGCGCCACCCGTTCCAGGTAATGCTCGGCGCGTGCGATCAGTTCCTTGTGGCTGGACCAGATCGAGAACATGTTCAGTCCCAGTCCGGCGCGGCTCTGCACGGCCAGGCGCACGTTCTCGGTCACGGTCAGATGCGGGAACAGGTTGGTGAGCTGGAAGGCGCGCCCGATACCAAGGGTCGTGCGTTTGGCGGCGCCATATTTAGTGATGTCGCCGCCATTCAGGAACACCTTACCCGAGGTGGCCGGCAACTGCCCGGACATCAGGTTGAAGTAGGTGGTCTTGCCGGCGCCGTTGGGGCCGACGATGACGGTCAGGGTGCCCGGATAAAAATCGGCCGTGACCTGATTGACCGCGACGTGGCCGCCGAAACGGATGGTCAGGTCGCGGGTCGACAGCGAAGGCGTTGGGGTCAAAGCTGATGTCATCGGAGCGGCCTTCAGCGCTTGTTGCGGACCGGGACAGGCAGTTCGCTGGCCGGGATCTCGCGCACCAGTTCCAGCAGGTCCCATTCGTCCTTCTGGGTTTTCTTGATGCGGAAGTGGTACATGGACTGCATGGCCTGGTGGTCTTCCTTGCGGAAGCTCATCTTGCCCTTGGGGGTCTCGAACTCCATGCCTTCCATGGCCGCGATCAGCTTTTCGCTGTCGCTCGAATTGGCCTTGGTGAGGGCGCTGACGACCGCGCTGGCGGCCGCGAAACCGCCCGCGGTAAACATGTCGGGCGGCGCCTTGAAGCGCTTGGTGTGCTCGGCCACCAGCCAGTCGTTCATTTTATTTTTCGGGAAGGCGTAGTAATAATAGATGGTGCCTTCGGTGCCGGCATAGCTCTTCCAGGTTTTCATCACCGGCAAAATATTCCCGCCGGGGGCGAGCGTGATGCCATAGCGTTCCGGCTTCATGTCCGCCAGTTTGTTCATCGGGTTGGGGCCGGCCCAGACGATGCCCAGCACGCGCGGCTGTGGCTTGTCCTTGAGGGCGTCGAAAATGCGCTGGGCCGAGGCAGTGAAGTCGGTGGTGTTCTGGGCCGCGTATTCTTCGTGCACGACCTTGGCCTTGCTGCCCGTGGCGGTCAGGGCTTCCTTGCCGGCCTTGACGGCGTCTTTGCCGAAGGCGTAGTCCTGGGCCAGGAAGGCGACGCTGCCGGTCTTCAGGGTCGCGGCGGCGGCCAGGCCGTCCTGCATCGAATTGCGCGCGGTGCGGAAGATGTAGCGGTTCCACTTGTCGCCGGTGATGGCGTCGGCCACGGCCGGTTCGACGATCAGCACCTTTTTATATTCCAGTGCCACCGGCAGCATGGCGATGGCCGAACCGGACGAACTGGTGCCGACCGCGATATCGACCTTGTCGTCGCCATAGGCTTCGGCCAGCAGAGTGCGGCCCAGGTCAGGTTTGCTCTGGTCGTCCTTGACGATCACCTTCAATTTGCGGCCGTTGATTTCCATCTTGCCGCCGGTGAGGTATTCAAGTCCCATCATGAAGCCGGTTTCGGTTTCCTTGGCATAGGATTCAAGCACGCCGGTTTTGCCGGCGATCAGGGCGACCTTGAGGTCGGGCGCGGCCGTGGCCGGCGCGTGCACGGCGAGGCTGGCGCCAAAGGCTGCCAGAATGGCGGCTGCGAGGGTGGTTCTTCTATTCATGGTGTCTCCTTGGTGAGTCTTTTTTATCAGTCGACGTGCGACAAAAAGCGTCCGATCGCATCGCGTGCCGGCGGCTCGGTCAGCATCGGCGCGTGTCCCACGCCGGGCACTTCCGCGTATTGCATGGCCGGTGCGGTGCGCCGCATGTAGCTGGCCTGCTCCGTCTCGAGCAGGTCCGACAAGGCGCCGCGCACCAGCAGGGTAGGGCGGTTGCGCGCCAGGCGCCGGAACGCCAGGCGCCCCAGCCAGGATGTCGGTTTCAGCTTCCCGCTTTGCAGCGGCACGGCGATATTCGGATCGTACCTCAGGACCAGTTGTCCCTGCTCGTTTTCGGTGAATGCGCGGCGCGCCCACTTGCCCCATTCGTCCATGTCGTTGTCCGGGAAGGCGGGCTGGTTGATGTCCTTGATGTATTCGGCCGCCTGGTCCCACGAAAACAGGGTGCTGCCTTTGCCGGCATAGCCGGCGATACGCGCCAGGCCGCGTTCCGAAATGACCGGTCCGACGTCGTTCAGTATCGCGGCGGCGATCAGTTTCAGGCGCCGCATGGCCAGGGTCATGGTGATCAGGCCGCCCATCGAGGTTCCCACGAAGACCGCGCGCTCGATGCCCAGGTCGTGCGCCAGCTTGATCACGTCGCCGGCGTAGACCACCGGGTTGTAGTGGCTGGGGTCGGGGTCGCGCGCCGAACGGCCACGCCCGCGCACGTCCACGGCCAGCACGCGCCGGCCCTGGGCGGCGATCCAGGGCGCCAGTTCGTCGAAGTCGCCCGAGTTGCGGGTCAGGCCGTGGATGCAGATGACCGGCAGCCTGGCCGGGCCGCTGTGGGCTGCGTAGTCGCGTGCATACAGCGTCAATCCGTCGACGCTGGTGTAGCTGATGTCGGTGAAGTTTGGCACGCTGGCACTCTGTCGGATGTGGGGAAACGCGGCGCGCGCATCAGGCGCGCGCGCCGTTGGACTGTGCAGTACCGCGGCGGACCCGAGCCGGGAAATCTGAACCGGGTCCGTCTGGATCATCGTTAGAAGCGGTATTCGAGCGTCGCCGACACCGTGCGCGGATTGCCGTAGAAGGCGGTCAGGGTACCTTCGTTGCCCAGGGTCGGGAAGAAGTAGCCGCCGGTCCGATACCGTTCATTGCCCAGGTTTTTGCCATGCAGGCCGGCGCGGATCTTGTTGTCAGCGCTGGTCCACAGCACGCTCAGGTCATAGATCGTATAGGCTTCCTGGTCCAGGATCGACGCATACTCGAACTGCCTGGTGTCGGCCTTGTAGGAGGCGCTGCCGCTGATCGACACGGTGCCCGTGCGTCCCATCATCGGCACCGGAATGTCGTAGGTGGCGCGCAGGTTGGCGGAATTCTTCGGCGTGTTCTGGAAGAAGCGCTGGCCCGAAACGTCGACGATGGTCGGCACGCCATTGACAGGCTGCGAAGTCAGGAACTGCGTGTACTTGGCGTTGATATGGCTGTACATGGCGCTGACGCTGAAGGCATTGGTCAGCTTGGCGGTGGCCTCGATCTCGATACCCTTGATCTTGGCCTTGCCGGCGTTGGTGGTCACACCGGCGAAGCTGTCGTCCTTGCCGTCGTTGTTGGTGTCGACCGCCACCGAACCGGGAATCTGCACATCCTTGTAGTCGCTGTTGAAGAGGGCGATGTTGGTCAGTATGCGGTTGCCGGCGTAGGCGGATTTCAGGCCCAGTTCCAGCGAGTCGATGGTTTCCGGTTTGTAGCCGGCCTTGGCGGTCGCCAGGCTGATGCGGGTGCCGACCACGTTCATGCGCGGATCGAAGCCGCCGCCCTTGAAGCCGCGCGCCCACGAGGCATAGATATTCTGCTCGGCCGAGGCCTTGTAGGCCAGGCCGACTTTCGGCGTGAACTTCTTGTCTTCGCGCGACAGTTCACCGTGGGTGAAATCGGTATCGGTGCGGAACAGGACGGCGCCCGGGTTGCCCAGTTCAGGGGTGCCGTTCAGGCCCAGGTAGATCTGACGCAGGATGGTGGCGTCGCGCTTGTCCACCGTGTAGCGGCCGCCCAGCGACAGGCTGAGGGCATCGCTGAAGTTGTAGCTGCCGTCGGCAAATACCGCCCAGGCCTTGGTGTCGATATCGCCTTTGGTATACGTCGAACTGGGGAACGCACCGGCCAGGATGGTGTCGAAGATATTGAATGCATTCGCGTCGATGTAGTACACACCGGCCACGCCCTGCACCTTGTCGCCGGTGTAGGTCAACTGGAATTCCTGGCTCAGCTGCTTGTTCTTGTACAGGGCAGGCACGTGGAAGTCGGTCAGCGCGGTGGAATCGAAGTCGATCGGTGCGTAGGACTTGTCCTTGCGGTAAGCGGTCACGGACTTCACGCTCAGCTCGTTGCTGATGCGGTAGTCGATCAGGGCGGACATGCCGTGGGCGGTCACTTCCTGGTCGTGACCCAGGGCCTGGGTCAGGTTGGCACGGGTGTCGTACACATTGCCCAGGATAGGCGCGCCACTGGTGCGGCCCACAGTCAGGCGGTGGCCGTTACGCGGGCTGGAATCATCCTGGGTGGCGTCGGCGGACAGGCGGATGAACAGGTCGGGTGTAGGCGTGAATTCGGCCGACAGGCGGCCGGCCATCAAGTCCTTGTCGTAGTTGTCCTGGCCCGTGGTCAGGTTGTGGCCGAAGCCGTCGCGCTTGAACTTGGCAATGGCGCCGCCGATGCGGGCGGTGTCCGAGATCGGCGTGCTGGCGGTGAGTACCGCTTCTTTCTGGCCGTAGTTGCCGATCGTGCCGCGCAGGCGGATGTCGGTCTTGGGGGCGAGCTTGCGGGTCACGTACTTGACAGCGCCGCCAATGGTGTTGCGTCCATACAGCGTGCCTTGCGGGCCGCGCAGTACTTCGATGCGCTCGACGTCGTAGATGTCGGCGACGGCTGCCTGCGGACGCGCCAGGTAGATGTCGTCCAGGTAGATGCCCACGCCGGCCTCAAAACCGGCCAGCGGGTCCTGCTGGCCGACGCCGCGTATGAAGGCGGTCAGGGTCGAGTTGGTGGCACGCGAAGCTTTGAGGGTGGTGTTCGGCAGTGCCAGGGCCAGGGCGGTGATGTCCGGGATGCCCTGCTTGGAGAGCTGGTCGCCGGTGAAGGCGGTGACCGAGACCGGTACGTCCTGCAGCGTTTCCTCGCGGCGGCGCGCGGTCACCGTCACCACGGCCGTGTTCTCGCTGGTGTTGGCGGCGGGAGCGCCGGCTTCGGTCTGGGCCTGGGCTGCGCCCATCGATCCACCCGACAGGGCGATGACGGCTGCGGCGATGCGGGTCAGTTGAAGGGCTTGCAGCTTGCTGGTCTGTTTGTTCTGGCGCATGGTGGTGTCTCCTTGATTTTATTAGTGGATATTGTCTCGGATGCGGTGCAGGCTACAGACCGGCGTCGGGACAAAGGTACTGGGTTCGGCTTGATTCTAAAAATCGTTCTCAAATCGTTCTGCGATCGGGCTAGGCTTTCAGGTCAGTCTTGGTTGTAGTCTCGCTTATTGGTGTTATTTATTGGCGCAAGGCATCAGGCGCTTCGCCGTCAGATTCGTACGACGTGCAGTGTGCCTTCAATCGATAGTGCGTGGAAGATAACAAAATGCCCAAGCACTGTGCAAAAAAGCACAGGCTGTGCAATTCTTCCCGTATGCAATAAGAGGGGCATAAATACAGCGCTCATTTGCGCGCGATCAATATCGACCCGGCAAAAGTTTGCGCTGAGCTTGTGCACTGGTGCACAATATCCCCGATGAATAGCCGACATTTCCAAAATGAATAGCTTGCCCGAGTGGACAGACCTGCGCTTTTTCCTGGAGCTGGCACGCGCCGGCACCTTGTCGGGCGCGTCGCGCCGGCTGGAGGTCGAACACACCACGGTCGCGCGCCGCATCGACCGCCTCGAAATCCAGCTCGGCACCACCTTGTTCGACCGCAGCCGCGAGGGATACGAGTTGACCGACATGGGCCACACCTTGTTGCCGCACGCCGAAGCGATGGAAAGCGCGGCCATGGCGGCCAAAGAGCAGCTGGGCGGGAATGAGGTGGCGGCACATGGCCTGGTGCGCCTTGGTGTACCCGAGGTGTTCGGGGTGCGCGTGGTAGCGCCGCTGCTGGTCAATCTGCTGCAAACCCATCCCGACCTGAGTATTGACTTGCTGGTGCTGCCGCGCTTTGCCAACCTGGCCAATCGCGAGGCGGATCTGGGCATCATGCTCGATCCGCCAAGCACCGGGCGCTATATGATTACGCGGCTGGCTTCCTTTCGTTTTCATCTGTACGCGTCGCCGCAGTATCTGGCGCGGCATGCGCCGATCCGCGAGCACGCCGATTTGGCGCAGCATGACTTTGTCGATTACGTCCAGGACCGTCTGGCCAGCCGTGAATTGAGCTACCTGAACGAGCTTGGATTCACGCCGCGGCGCCGGCTGTGCTGCACCGGTATGACGGCGCAGATCGAGGCTGCATCGCTGGGCATGGGGCTGATCATGGCGCCGCCGTATGCGGTGCCGGACGACGGGCGGCTGGTGCCGGTACTGGATCAGTTCTTCGCCGAGCGCTCCTTCTGGCTGGCCGCGCCGACGGATCTGTACCGGCTGCAGCGCGTCAGGGCGGTGTGGAATCTGCTGCGCGAATATTCGGACCGCGAGCCCTCGCTGTTCGTGCACGAGGATGAATTGCCGGCACGGGGAAAACGGGCGTAACCCGTGCTGCGTACGTGGCGCACTGGCTTACTCGGCGTGGTGACTGCACACGCACAGCTTGTTCCCTTCCGGATCGCGGAAGTAGGCGCCGTAATAGTTCGGGTGATATTCGGGCCGCAGGCCGGGTGGTCCTTCGCACACGCCGCCATTGGCCAGCGCGGTTGCGTGCGCACGGTCGACCGCCGCGCGCGTAGAGGCCAGCAGCGCCGTCATCTGGCCATTGCCCACCGCATGCGGCGCGCCATCGAAGGGCGCACCGACCAAAAAAAGGGGCCGCGGCGCATGCGGCGACACCCACCCCGCCCACGGCTTTTCAGCCTCGACAAACTTGAGCTGCAAGTCCAGTTGCGGCATCAGCGCGGCGTAAAAATCATACGCGCGCGCGAAGTCGCTTACGCCGATAAATACATGGGAGATCATTGCGGCTCCTTGAAGGGATTGCGGTCATTGAGTTCGTCGATGTACTCGTCGATGCCGCCGCTTTCGCGTTCCAGGAAGCGCTCGATCGCGTCGGCAAAGGCAGTATGGGCGAGCCAGTGCGCCGACCAGGTGCGGGTCGGGAGAAAGCCGCGCGCCATCTTGTGTTCACCCTGGGCGCCGCCTTCGAAGACGGCGATCTTTTGCTCGATGCAGAATTCCAGCGGCTGGTAGTAGGCGGTTTCGAAATGCAGGCAGGGCACGTGTTCCATTTCGCCCCAGTAGCGGCCGAACAGGGTTTCCTCGTTATGGATGACAAGCGAAGCGGCGATCGCTTCGCCATTGCGCTCGGCCAGCACCAGCAGGATATTGTGCGGCATGGTGCGCCCGATGCGCTGGAAAAAATCCAGGTTCAGGTAGGGCGTGGAACGGTGCGCCTTGTAGGTGCGCTGATAGCAGCGGTTGAAGAAGCGCCAATCGGCATCCGTGGCATCGGCACCGCGCACGCGGCGCATGGTCACGCCAGCCTCCTGCACCTTGCGCCGTTCGGCGCGGATGTTCTTGCGCTTTTTCTTTTCGAGCGAATCAAGGAAGGCATCGAAGCTGGCGTAGCCCGCGTTCAGCCAGTGGAACTGCACCCCGCTGCGCAGCATGAAACCGGCGTCGGCCAGTTGCTGCACCTGTTCCTCGGGCGGATACAGGATGTGGGTCGAGGACACCTCGGACGCCTGCTGGGTCGAGCACAACGCCGCGATCAGCGCTGTGCGCGCCGCCGCGTCGCGGGCCAGCAGGCGTGGTCCCGTCACGGGCGTGAAGGGAATCGCCGACAGCAGCTTGGGATAGTACTCGACCCCATTGCGATGGTAGGCGTCGGCCCAGGCCCAGTCGAACACGTATTCGCCGTAGGAATGCGACTTGACGTAGAGCGGCATGGCGGCGGCCAGTTCCTCGCCGTCGTACAAGACCAGGAATTGCGGCTGCCAGCCGGTCTCGGTGCTGGCGCTGCCCGATTCGTGCAACGCATGCAAAAAGGCGAAGGAGAGGAAGGGATTGGCCTTGCCACTGTCCTGGCCCTGCGCCTGCAGGGTCGCCAGGGCGTCCCACCTCGCCTGGCCGATCTCGGACAGAGAAGATACGATATGCGTGCGATAATTCATTCTTGTCGAATCGGCTAATCCATATTGGCGTGCACGGTCGGGAAGTCGGAGTCGCATGCCAGGGCATGCCAGATGCATTCTACTGAAATCCGCGACATCCGGCCGGCGCGCTGTCCACGGACCGAAGCCTGCGCCCTTGAGAGACTCCAGATGACCAGTCATTTCTATAATTTGTACTCGCACGGTTTCGCGCGCGTAGCCGTCGCCACGCCGCGCTGCCGTATCGCCGATCCCGTCTATAACGCCGACCAGTCCATCGCACTTGCGCAGCAGGCCCAGCGCGAAGGCGCGGTGCTGGTGGCTTTCCCCGAACTCGGCCTGTCGGCCTACAGCTGCGAAGACCTGTTCCACCAGGCCGCGCTGCTCGACGCCTGCGAAGCGGCGCTGGCCAAGGTGGTCGAGGCTTCGCTGACCCTGCCCCTGGCCATGGTGGTGGGCCTGCCGCTGCGCGTGGGACACCAGCTGTTCAATTGCGCCGCGGTGGTGGCGGGCGGCCGGATCCAGGGCCTGGTCCCGAAAAGCTATCTTCCCAATTACGGCGAATTTTACGAGGCGCGCCAGTTCAGCGCCGCCGATTGCGCGCCAGTATCCGAGGTGACGCTGCTGGGCCAGCAGGTGCCGTTCGGCGCCGGGCTGCTGTTCGAGGTCGACGGCGTGGCGCTGCTGCGCTTTCATGTGGAGATCTGCGAAGACGTGTGGGTGCCCATTCCGCCGTCCTCGTTTGCGGCGCTGGCCGGCGCCACAGTGCTGGTCAATCTGTCGGCATCGAATGTCCTGGTCGGCAAGAGCGGCTACCGCCACCAGCTGGTGGGACAGCAGTCGGCGCGCTGCCTGGCCGCGTATTTATACAGTTCGGCCGGCCGCGGCGAATCGTCGACCGACATGGCCTGGGACGGGCAGTCGCTGATTTACGAAAAGGGCGACCTGCTGGCCGAGGCCGAGCGCTTCCAGGACGAGTCGCACATCATCTTTGGCGACGTCGACCTGGAACGCCTGTCGCGTGAGCGCATGCACACCGGGACCTTTGCGCACTCGGTGCGCCGGCATGCGGGCGAAGTGGCCGCGTTCAGAATCGTGCGCTTCCCCGTGGCCGCGCCGGTCGGAGGCATACTGCCGCTGGCGCGCACGGTCGAGCGCTTCCCCTATGTGCCCGCCGATCCCAAACGCCGCGACGAGCGCTGCACCGAGGTCTATAACATCCAGGTACAGGCGCTGGTGCAGCGGCTGTCGTCGAGCGGGATGTCGAAGGTCGTCATCGGCGTGTCCGGCGGACTCGATTCCACGCACGCCCTGCTGGTCTGCGCCAAGGCCATGGACCGCCTGAATCTCCCGCGCACCAACATTCTCGCCTACACAATGCCGGGTTTCGCCACCAGCGAGCGCACCCTGCGCCAGGCGCGCGAGCTGATGGAGGCGGTGGGCTGCGTGGCTCATGAAATCGACATCCGCCCCAGCTGCATCCAGATGCTCAAGGACCTGGGCCATCCGTATGCGCAAGGGCAGGAAACCTACGACATCACCTTCGAAAACGTGCAGGCGGGCGAGCGTACCAGTCACCTGTTCAGGCTCGCCAATTTCCACAACGGGATCGTGATCGGGACGGGCGACCTGAGCGAACTGGCGCTGGGCTGGTGCACCTACGGCGTGGGCGACCATATGTCGCACTACAACGTCAACGCCAGCGTGCCCAAGACCCTGATCAGCCACCTGGTGCGCTGGGTCGCGGAGACCGGCGCCATCGGGGGCGAAGGGTCGGACGTCCTGCTGGCGGTGCTGGGCACGGAGATCAGTCCGGAGCTGGTGCCGGCCAAGTCGGGCGAGGCGGCCAGCGACAAGCCGGCCCAGAGCACCGAAGGCAGCATCGGCCCCTACGAGCTGCAGGACTTCAACCTCTACTATATTTTGCGCTACGGCTTCGCGCCTTCCAAGGTCGCCTTCCTCTCATGGTCGGCCTGGCGCGACCGCGAGCAGGGCGTCTGGCCCGATGCGCTGCACGCGACGCGCAAGCAGTACGAGATCGGGACGATCAAGAAGCACCTCGCGACCTTTGTCTGGCGCTTCTTCAAGACCAGCCAGTTCAAGCGTTCCTGCGTGCCGAACGGGCCCAAGGTCGGCAATGGCGGCTCGCTCTCGCCGCGCGGCGACTGGCGCGCGCCGAGCGATGGCGAGGCCACCGTCTGGCTGGCGGACCTGGCGAAGATACCGGAATAGTTTCACGTCGTTTAGAATAGGGTCAAGGAGAAGGCCGCGCGATGCTGTATGGCGCGGTTTTCAAGCACATTAGGCACATAAACCCAAGGAGTTGTCATGAAACAGATTACCTGTGTGATCAAGCCGTTCAAGCTGGATGAAGTGCGCGAAGCGCTGGCGGAAGTCAACGTCACCGGCCTGACCGTGACGGAAGTAAAGGGTTTCGGCCGCCAGAAGGGCCACACCGAGCTGTACCGCGGCGCCGAATACGTGGTCGACTTCCTGCCGAAGGTAAAGATTGAAGTCGTGGTCGACGACAGCATGTCCGAGCAAGTGGTGGACGCGATCATCAAGGCCGCGCGCACCGGCAAGATCGGCGACGGCAAGATTTTCGTGCAGGACGTCGAGCAAGTCATCCGCATCCGCACCGGCGAAACCGGCCCGGAAGCTGTTTAACGACGCGCGGGCGGACCTCGCTTCGCCCTGAAGAAAGCTGGCGATGCCTGCGCAAAAAGTTGTACTGATTACCGGGGCCGGACGCGGCATCGGCGCTGCGTGCGCGCTGGCCGCGGCGCGCCAGGGATATGCAGTCTGCCTTAACTATTTGCGTAACGAAGGCGCCGTGGCTGAGGTTGCGGACGCTATTTCCGCGCTTGGCGGCACCGCCTTCACGGTCCAGGCCGATGTGTCGAGCGAAGCGCAGGTGGTCGCCATGTTCTCACAGATTCATGCGCGCTTCGGACGGCTTGACGGCCTCGTCAACAACGCCGGCATTCTCGCGCGCCAGATGCGCGTCGAGGATATGGACGCTGAGCGTATCAATCGCATTCTGGCCACCAACGTCACCGGCAGTTTCCTGTGCGCGCGCGAAGCCGTGCGCCGCATGTCGACCCGCCACGGCGGGCAGGGCGGCGCCATCGTGAATGTCTCTTCGCGCGCTGCCGTGCTTGGCTCACCCGGTGAATATGTCGATTACGCTGCCTCCAAGGCGGCGCTCGATGCCCTGACTATCGGCTTGTCGAAGGAAGTGGCGGCGGACGGCATACGGGTCAACGGGGTGCGGCCGGGCTTGATCTATACGGAAATGCACGCCGACGGCGGCGAGGCAGGCCGGGTCGACCGCCTGAAATCCGGTGTGCCGCTGGGGCGGGGCGGCGAGGCGGCCGAAGTGGCGCAGGCCGTGTTGTGGCTGCTGTCCGATCAATCGAGCTATTCGACCGGCACTTTCATCGATGTGTCGGGTGGGCGCTAAGCTGATGTAGCTAGCGGCCCATGCGCATGTCGAATTTCCAGGTGATCAGGCGCAGGCCGCTGATCACGGTGGCGCTCGACCAGAGTGCGAAATCGGGTTCGGCGCCGAACTTTTTCATCAGTAAATACATCCAACTACCGATGAAGGCGCAGATAGCGTAGGGTTTGCCATCACGGAAGACCATCGGGACTTCGTTGCACACGATGTCGCGCAGCACGCCGCCGAAAATTCCGGTGATGACCCCCATCATGGAGGCGATAAAGATCGGCATCTGTGCGTCCAGGGCGGAAGCGACGCCGGCGATCGAGAACAAGCCGAGTCCGACGGCGTCGGCAATCACGATCAGGCGTTCCGAGACGATCTGGCGCAGGGTGCGGATGGCCGGTGCCGCGATCAGCGCGAGGATGAAGATCAGGATCGCGTATTCCTGGTGCGTTACCCAAAACAGCGGGCGGCGGTCCAGCAGGATATCGCGCAGGGTGCCGCCGCCGAAGGCGGTGATGAATGCCACGGTGAACACGCCGACCAGGTCCATGCGCTTGCGTCTGGCTTCAATAAAGCCGGAGAACGCACCGACCAAAATCGCCATGATTTCGATGAACTTGATAAGGGTCATGCGGGGAGGAGGCTGTTGCGAATATTGCTAGCCTAACATGCGGATGGGGTGATGCACAGGGGCAAATGCGGGAGGCGTACAGGTTCGTAGAGATGGTGGGCACAGCGTGCCCACCCTAGGGGATGCCGCGGTGGCAGGGTGGGCATCCCCGTGCCCACCAGCTCCGCCGCGAAGCAAAAACTAAAAACTCACCGCCGCCTTGAGCAACACAATTAAGGCCCCATGACTGCGCCCATCCACATTCGCCGCGCAGAAGGCAATGACTTCGTCCTTTTGCTCCAGCCAGCTGTGGACCATGGACCGCAACACCGGTTCGCCGCCGGCGGAGCCCAAACCCTTGCCATGAATAATGCAGACACAGCGCAGCTTGCGCTTGCCTGCCTTGTGCAGAAAATCGCCAATCGCATTGCGCGCGGCGTCACGCCGCATGCCGTGCAGATCGAGCTCATCCTGCACCGGCCAGTGGCCCTTGCGCAATTTGCGCACGACATCGCTACCGATGCCGCTGCGCGAAAAGCTCAGGCTGGGATCGTCTTCCAGCAAATGATCGACTTCGAACTGGTCCGACAGCGATTCAAGCAGCACCGCCGCGTTATCCTCAGCCTGGGTGCGTGGCTTTGCAGCCGGACGTACTTTGACATTGATGCCGGGCGGGGCATTCGGCACAAAACGGTTCGATTTCGGAATCGGCTTGACGCCCCCCAGCACGCTCTTGAACAGGTTGGCTTCTTGCGCAGCCACTTTTTCACGTTCCGCGCGCTCGGCCCGTTCGACCTCGCGCGCCCGTTCCTGATCCTTGAGCGACTCACGCAAGGCTTTAAGGTCAGAAAAGTCTTTCATCGACGCCATTTTGTTCCGTAATCCCTTACTGTGAAGAACTAGTCTTCGAGTGCTTCCAGGTAACGCTGGGCATCCAAGGCGGCCATGCAGCCGGTGCCTGCCGAGGTAATCGCCTGGCGATAAATGTGATCCTGCACGTCGCCGGCGGCAAACACGCCCGGTACGCTGGTGGCGGTGGCCATGCCTTCGAGACCGGTCCTGGTCTTGATGTAGCCGTTGTGCATGTCGAGCTGACCTTCGAAGATGCTGGTGTTCGGCTTGTGGCCGATGGCAACGAACAAGCCGTGCACGGTCAGCGGCGTGATGCTGCCGTCGACGGTGGACTTGATGTTCACGCCGGTCACACCGGATTCATTGCCGACCACTTCGTCCAGGGTGTGGTTGTACTTGATCACAATTTTGCCTTCAGCGGCGCGCGCATTGAGGCGGTCGATCAAGATCGCTTCGGCGCGGAACTTGTCGCGGCGGTGAATGATCGTTACCTTGGTGGCGATATTCGACAGGTACAAGGCTTCTTCCACGGCGGTATTGCCGCCGCCCACGACCGCGACTTCCTGGCCACGGTAGAAGAAACCGTCGCAGGTGGCGCAGGCGGACACGCCCTTGCCCATGAAGGCTTGCTCAGAAGGCAAGCCCAGGTACTGGGCCGACGCGCCGGTCGAGATGATCAGGGTATCGCAGGTGTACTGGTGGCTGTCGCCCAGCAGACGGATCGGCTTTTCGTTCAGGAAAGTCGTGTGGATGTGATCGAACACGATGTCGGTCTTGAAACGCTCAGCATGCTGCAGCAGGCGCTGCATCAGGTCCGGACCTTGTACGCCCATCGGATCACCGGGCCAGTTTTCGACGTCGGTGGTGGTCATCAGCTGGCCGCCTTGCTCGACACCGGTGACCAGCATGGGCTGCAGGTTGGCGCGCGCGGCGTAGACGGCGGCGCTATAGCCGGCGGGCCCGGAACCGAGAATCAGGACTTTGGCGTGTTTGGTAGTGGTCATGGAGTGCTTTGATCGAAATGTGTATGGAGAGAAACTGGGGTCGATTGCGTTCAGATCAAGGAGGCAGCGTCACGAATGCAAGGCCCTGGCTGTCTCTTGCCTACCCACGATTATAGTCGATGATGCGCACAAGCATGAATGATGGGCCTGTTGCCGCTTATATGGCTTAGAATGGGCGGATCGCAGGATAGCCCTCTTACTTCCAGGGTTTTTGCAGCAAGACGCATTGCAACTAAGCATTAAGACTGAGCCTCAAAACTGAGCATCCACTCAGCCCAAACCAAGCATCAAGAATGACAAAGACTACGCAAGCTTCCTCTTCCAGTTACACCCGCAATCCGACGGTCCCCCGGCAGCCCCTGCCGAACCGCCTGGTGCGCCTTTTGTCCGAAGCGCGCTGGATCGCGCTCGCCGTGGTGTTCCTGTATTTCGTCATGATATTGCTCAGCTACAACAAGGGCGATCCGGGCTGGTCCCACGAAGTGCAGGTGCCCGACGTGACCAACCTGGGCGGCAGGGCCGGCGCCTACCTGGCCGACCTGATGCTGTTCATCTTTGGATTTTCGGCATGGTGGTGGTGCATCTGTTTCCTGCGCGTGGTGTGGCGTGGCTACCGCTCGCTGAGCGACAAGTTTCTGATGGAATCGGAGAGTGATCCCGAACATCACCAGGAACCGCTGATCCGCTGGATTGGTTTTGCGCTCTTGTTTGTCGGCAGCCTGGGGCTGGAATATCTGCGCATGTGGTCGCTGTCGGTGTCCTTGCCGCGCGCGCCTGGCGGCGTCCTCGGCCAGATCGTCGGCCACGCGGCCCATGTGGCGTTTGGTTTTACCGGCGCCACCTTGTTGCTGCTGCTGATGTTCGGCCTGGGTTTCAGCCTGTTCTTCCACGTGTCCTGGCTGGGCGTTGCCGAACGGATCGGCGGGGCGATCGAGAATGCGATCGACTGGTTCCGCCTGCGTTACCAGGACCGCGAAGACCGCAAGCAGGGTGAAGTGGCTGCCGTCAAACGCGACGAGGTGGTTGTCATCGAACGCGCCAAGCATGTGGAAAAGCACGTTTCCGCGCCGCCGGTCAAGATCGAGCCGCAAGTGGTGGAAGTGGTCAAGTCCGAGCGCGTGCAGAAGGAAAAGCAGGCGACCCTGTTCCGCGACTTGCCGGGCGACTCGAGCTTGCCCCCGCTGTCGCTGCTGGATGAGCCGCCGCCGGTACAGGAAACGGTATCGGTGGAAACCCTGGAGTTCACCAGCCGCCTGATCGAAAAGAAACTGTCCGACTTCGGCGTGGAAGCCAAGGTCGTCGCGGCCTATCCAGGTCCGGTGGTGACGCGCTACGAAATCGAGCCGGCTACGGGCGTGAAGGGCAGCCAGATTGTCGGCCTCGCACGCGACCTGGCCCGTTCTCTGTCGCTGACCTCGATCCGGGTGGTCGAGACGATCCCTGGCAAGAACTACATGGCGCTGGAATTGCCGAACCCGAAACGCCAGATCGTGCGCCTGACCGAGATCGTCGGTTCCAAGGTCTACAACGATTCCGCGTCCCAGCTGACAGTTGCTTTGGGTAAAGATATTGCCGGCAAGGCTGTGGTGGCCGACCTGGCCAAGATGCCGCACTTACTGGTCGCAGGTACCACCGGTTCCGGTAAGTCGGTGGGTATCAACGCCACCATCCTGTCCCTGCTGTACAAGTCCGACCCGCTGGACGTACGCATGATCCTGATCGATCCGAAGATGCTGGAAATGTCCGTGTACGAGGGCATTCCCCACCTGCTGGCGCCGGTGGTGACCGATATGCGCCAGGCCGGTCACGCCCTGAACTGGGCCGTGAATGAGATGGAGCGCCGCTACAAGCTGATGAGTAAGCTGGGAGTGCGTAACCTGGCCGGCTACAACGCCAAGATTGCCGAGGCGACCAAGCGCGAAGAGCATATTCCGAACCCCTTCAGCCTGACCCCGGACTCGCCGGAACCGTTGGAGAAGTTGCCGACCATCGTCATCATCATCGACGAGTTGGCCGACCTGATGATGGTGGTCGGCAAGAAGGTCGAGGAGTTGATTGCGCGTATCGCCCAGAAAGCCCGTGCCGCCGGTCTGCACCTGATCCTGGCGACCCAGCGCCCTTCGGTCGACGTGATTACCGGCCTGATCAAGGCAAATATCCCAACCCGGATCGCCTTCCAGGTATCGTCGAAGATCGACTCGCGCACGATTCTGGACCAGATGGGCGCGGAAGCCCTGCTCGGCATGGGCGACATGCTGTACATGCCGCCGGGAACCGGCTTGCCGATTCGCGTGCACGGCGCCTTCGTGTCCGACGAGGAGGTGCACCGCGTGGTGGCTCACCTGAAATCGACCGGCGAACCCAACTATATCGACGGCATCCTCGAAGGCGGTACCCTCGAAGGCGAGGGCGGTGCCGACGGTGCGCCTGCAGGCGAGGGCGGCGGCGAGGCCGATCCAATGTACGACCAGGCTGTCCAGGTTGTACTCAAGAATCGGCGCGCCTCCATATCGCTTGTACAACGTCACTTGCGCATCGGATACAATCGCGCGGCACGTTTACTTGAACAAATGGAAAATAGCGGTGTGGTCTCCCCAATGCAATCGAACGGGAACCGCGACATCCTGGTTCCCGCAGCCAGCGCCGAATAGTCTAGCCATGTGCGCGCGCCGACCCGCCTGAACGTTATGGGCGAGGGCGGCGCGCTCATGCGCTCCCAAGAATAAAAGGAACACCATGCGATTTTTCGCCAAACAAACCCTGACTGCCGTGGCGCTGAGCCTGGCCTTTGCCGGCGCTGCACAAGCCGCCGCGCTCGATCAATTCAAAACCTTTGTGGCCAGCACCAAGGCCGCGCGCGGCGAATTCACCCAGCGCCAGATCAAAAAATCCGACACTGCCAAAGCAGCGGTTCCCGCCACCGGCACCTTCCTGTTCGCCCGTCCCGGCAAATTCATCTGGACCTATGTGAAGCCTTACGAGCAAGTCCTGCAGGCCGACGGCGAAAAACTCTATATATATGACAAGGACCTGAATCAGGTCACGGTCAAGAAACTGGGCGACGCCCTTGGTTCCTCGCCGGCCGCCATCCTGTTTGGCAGCAACGATCTGGAAAAGAACTTCACCCTGAGCGAAGCAGGCACCCGCGACGGCCTGGAATGGCTCAACGCCAAACCCAAGGCCAAGGACAGCGCCTTCGAGCAGATCAGCATCGGCCTGCGCAACGGTACGCCCGAGGCCATGGAACTACGCGACGCCTTCGGGGCCACCTCGCTGCTGGCTTTCAAGAACTTTGAAAAAAACCCTAGCCTGGGCGCGACCCAGTTTAACTTTGTCGTGCCGAAGGGCGCTGACGTCTCCAACAATTAAGCCTTGAACAAGTTAGAACACGGAGTGCGCTTGAAGTTCATATCCATTGGCGCGGCATGCTTGCTGACGCTGGGCTCGGTCCAGGGGAGCAGTGCGCAGGCCGCCGAAAAAGCCAACAGCGTCCAGCGCAATCTGCCGGAGGCTTGCGCCCAGACCGAATGGCCGGCAGAGGCAAGGCGCTACGAACTTGAAGGCGCCACTGCGGTCGAATACAAGGTAGGCAAGGACGGCCGCGTTGCCGACGTACGCATGATCCGCAGCAGCGGCTGGAAGCTGCTGGACGGTATGGCCGTGCGCACCCTCAGCGCCTGTAAATTCGACGCCGTGGCCGGTGGCGAGGCCCGCTATACGCCCATCGAATTCCGTTGGGCGCTCAGTGGCGGCTTCATCGCGCGTCCCGAGTTACGGCCGAATAGCTGCGCCGCCTCGGACCGTTTCGCCGGCTTTGTGCCGCTCGACAAGACCGCCAGTGGGCCCGACGGCATGCTGGTGCGCCTGTTGGTCAATGGCCGCGGTGAGCCTTTCAACGTCAAGGCGGAGGTGCGCGCTGCTGACGCCGAGCTGGCCGCGAAGGTCAGCGAATGGGTATCCACCTGTCGCTTCGCCGCGCCTTCGTCGGGCCCGGATGCCCGCACCGATACGACGTTCGGCCGGGTACTATATAAAACGCGCACCGAGGACAAGGCCGCGAACTGAGTCTCATACCGTACACCACGGACAGGCGGCGGGCCGTATAGTGCACAATCGTCGCGCGCCGGGAACTGCCGAGCGCGCGTGCCTGTCTTATCTTGAACGCCAGTGCGCGCCTTGCGCTAGACTACGCGCTTCCCACTCATGAAGAACCCGCATGGACGACCTGTTCAAGACCGAACCCGCCGCGCCGCTCGCTGAGGCGCTGCGTCCGGCAACCATCGACGAGGTCATCGGCCAGAGCCACCTGCTGGGCGAGGGTAAACCCCTGCGCCTGGTATTCAAGTCGGGCAAGCCGCATTCGATGATCCTGTGGGGGCCGCCCGGCGTCGGCAAGACCACGCTCGCGCGCCTGACCGCCAATGCGTTCGGCTGTGAATTCATCGCCTTGTCGGCCGTGCTGTCCGGGGTGAAAGATATCCGCGCCGCGATCGAGCAGGCCGAGCATCACCTGGCCACAGGCAAGCACACCATCCTGTTCATCGACGAGATCCACCGCTTTAACAAGTCCCAGCAGGATGCGTTGCTGCCCTTTGTGGAGTCCGGGCTGGTTACCTTGATTGGTGCCACCACCGAGAACCCGTCCTTCGAGGTCAATTCCGCCTTGCTGTCGCGCTCGCAGGTGTATGTGCTCAAGGCCCTGACCGATGCCGAGTTGCTGCAACTGCTCAAGCGTGCGCAGGAGCGCGTGCTGGGCCACCTGAGTTTTGACGAGGTAGCCATCGCCACGCTCATCGGCTACGCGGATGGCGATGCCCGCCGCTTCCTCAACCTGCTGGAACAGACCAAGACGTCGGCCGAGACCTCGGGCATCACCCACATCACCGGGGAGTTCGTCGACAACGCGCTGACCCTGAATTCGCGCCGCTTCGACAAGGGCGGCGACAATTTCTACGACCAGATTTCGGCCTTGCACAAGTCGGTGCGCGGCTCGCATCCCGATGCAGCGCTGTACTGGCTGTGCCGCATGCTCGACGGCGGCGCCGATCCGCAATACCTGCTGCGGCGCATCGTGCGCATGGCCTGGGAAGATATCGGCATCGCGGATCCGCGCGCCATCCAGATCGCCAACGATGCCGCCGCGACCTATGAGCGCCTGGGTTCGCCGGAAGGGGAACTGGCGCTGGGGCAAGCCGTGATCTATCTCGCCATTGCGGCCAAGAGCAACGCCGGCTACAACGCCTATAACCGGGCGGTGGCCTTCGTCAAGAAAGACAAGTCGCGCGAAGTGCCTGTGCATCTGCGCAATGCGCCGACCAAGCTGATGAAGGAACTTGGTTACGGCCACGAATACCGTTATGCCCATGACGAACCGCATGCGTATGCGGCCGGGGAGACTTATCTGCCGGAAGGCATGGTCGAGCCGCGCTGGTATGAGCCTGTGCCGCGCGGCATTGAGGCCAAGATCGCCGAGAAGCTGGCGTGGCTGCGTGGATTGGACGCCGACGCCTGAGGCTTTGCGTGAAGTTTTGGCGGCTGGGAGAGCGGTGGGCACAGGTGCCCACCCTACGGGGCTCTCCGGCCGCGATCATCCTTCATTTCGACATCCTGTCCCGCTTTTTCCGCGCTTCATCGCAAGCCGGTGGAAGAGGGGTGGTTGAATGGGTAAAGTACAACCATACCAACTCAACCACTGAAGGAGAAACACCATGAAAGTCCGTAAAAACCTCGAAGCCGTCTTCCTTGCCGCTTCCGTGATGGCCACCTTTGCAGCCTACGCAACGGCCGAAGTTCCAGCCCGTCTGAACAGCAAGCCAGCCATCGTCGCCCAGGCCGCGTCGGACAGCAACATGCAGGTTGTCGTCATCAAGGGCGAGCGCATGACCGCGGCGGAAAAAGCAGCACAGAACTGATCCCTGTGCGCTGGCGAGCGCAGCATCAGGCCCTCCTCATGGAAACCTGACGCGAATCGCTGGGAATGCCTGTCGGCTTGGTACAATTGCGCTTTCGACATAGCGCTACTACCAACAACATGATAGACATCCAACTTCTTCGCAAAGACATCGACAACGTCGCAGCGCGCCTGGCGACACGCAAGTTTCAGCTCGACGTGGCAGGATTCAACGCCCTCGAAGCGGAACGCAAAGCGATCCAGACGCGCACGGAAGACCTGCAAAGCAAGCGTAACTCGCTGTCGAAACAGATCGGCATGCTCAAGGGCAAAGGCGAAGATACCACTGCAGTGATGGCCGAAGTTGCCGGCTACGGCGACGAACTCAAGAACAACGAAACCGCGCTCGGCCTGGTCCAGGCCAAGCTGGCGACCTTCATCGAAGCGGTGCCCAACCTGCCGCACGCCTCGGTGCCGCAAGGTCTCGATGAAAGCGGCAACGTGGAAGTGCGCAAGGTCGGCACGCCGCCAAGCTTCGACTTCGAAGTGCGCGACCACGTCGACGTCGGTGCCGCACTTGGCCTGGACTTCGACGTCGCCACCAAGCTGACCGGCTCGCGCTTTTCCGTCATGAAAGGCGGCATCGCCCGCCTGCACCGCGCGCTGGCGCAATACATGCTCAACACCCATACCGGTGAACACGGCTATACCGAGTGCTATACCCCTTACCTGGTCAACGCCGATTCCCTGCGCGGCACCGGCCAGCTGCCCAAGTTCGAAGCCGATCTGTTCTCGGTGAAAAAGGGCGGCGTGGAAGGCGAGGGCGAGACCTTCTACCTGATTCCGACCTCGGAAGTGTCGCTGACCAATATCGTGCGTGATGAAATCGTTCCGGCCGACCAGCTGCCGATCAAGATGACGGCCCACACGCCGTGCTTCCGCTCGGAAGCAGGCAGCTACGGCCGCGATACGCGCGGCATGATTCGCCAGCACCAGTTCGACAAGGTCGAAATGGTCCAGGTGGTGCATCCGGACACTTCCTACGACGCCCTGGAAGAAATGGTAGGCCACGCCGAAGCCATCCTCAAGGGCCTGGGCCTGTCCTACCGCGTGATGTCGCTATGCACCGGCGACATGGGCTTTGGCGCAGCTAAGACCTATGACCTGGAAGTCTGGCTGCCTGCGCAGAACACGTATCGTGAAATCTCCTCGCTGTCGAACTGCGAAGCGTTCCAGGCGCGCCGCATGCAGGCACGCTTCCGCAATGCGGCAGGCAAGCCGGAGCTGCTGCACACGCTCAACGGTTCCGGTTTGGCAGTGGGACGTACCCTGGTTGCGGTGCTGGAAAACTATCAGCAGGCGGACGGCAGCGTCATCATTCCTGAAGTGCTGCGGCCGTACATGGGCGGGCTGGAAAAGCTGGCGCCGGCGGCCTGAAAAAGGCAGGCGAGGGGAATTTGAAACTTTTTGCATTTTCCCCCTTCCGTTTTCATCAGGCTTTGCTATAATCTTGTCCTCGCAGCAGTTAGCGAAAAGAATTTGAAGACCACCCTTGTGCTGGTACGCTGGCCAGGAGTTCAAATGAATCACCGGAGAGGTGGCAGAGTGGTCGAATGTACCTGACTCGAAATCAGGCGTACGTTAAATCGTACCGTGGGTTCGAATCCCACCCTCTCCGCCAGTTGTAGGAAAAAAGCCCCACGAGTTGGGGCTTTTTTTTCGTCCCTTCATAAGAGGAATGGCAAGCGCGTGTCCGACCTGATGCGCCCGAAAACGCTACAATCCGCGCTTGGGCGCGGCTGTACAGAGCTGCCCCCGCAACAACAACTGCGGAGGTAGCAACATTTTCTCCATTGGCGTCGACGGATCGGCCAGGCGTTTTATCGCTAGTTGCGCTGATCGGTAGCCAAGCTCTTCCGGGCGCCGGTCAATAACGCTGATACCCAACACGTCCGCAAGATCGAAGTCGTCCACGGCTACGCAAACCGGGGAGCTATCTGCCTTCAGGATCGCTTTTACAATGCCGACGGCAATGCCTCGATTCAATCCGAGCAGGGCAGTGGGTGGCACCTCCCTAGCCAGTAAAGACTGCGTCGCAGTGGAGGCCGCCGCAGGATTCGCCACGTCGCCAATGATCAAGCCGCTGCTATCGCTAATCCCGTGTTCCCGCAGAGCGTCAAGATAGCCTGCAACGCGCTCCCTGCTCGGGTAGGAATCGACACCGTGAAGCACGCCAATGAACTGGTGTCCGGCTCGCAGTAAAGCGCAGGTGGCTTCACGGACGCCAGCGCGGTCGTCGACGAGCACTGTATCTGTTTCTATGTTGGCGGGTGGACGCCCTACAAAAATTACGGGCGTGCCAAATTCGCGTTCCTGGGCGAGGTAAGCATGATCGTCCGTCCCCGAAATGATGAGCAGCGCGCTCACACGGCGCTCCAGCATTGCGGAGGCGACCGATTGCTCCTGTGCCGGGTCGCCACCCGTCGCGCCTAGGACCAGGTGAAAGCCGGCTGCCCGAAGTGCGCGCTCAGCGCCCATTGCCACTTGCGTGTAGAAGGGATTGTCAAAACCGTTAACAACCAGACCTACCGCCGTGGAAGCCGTGCCCCGCTTCAAGTCGCGCGCCATTTCGTTGCGGCGGAAATTCAGCTGTTTGACTGCGTTCGCAACGCGGTCGCGTGTCTCAGGCTTGACTAGCCCAGAGTTAGCCAGGACGCGCGCTACGGTCGCGGTGCTAACGCCGCTCAGACGGGCGACGTCATGCAGTGTAGCGCGGCTGGGACGGTTGATTGCGGTAGGGGTGGCGGACATCGATTCCTCTGAGGAGGAGTCATTTTATCGCATTTGTACAACAGCGCGAATGTCAACGTTGACATTCAGGGCCGGCTCATGGAGAATTCAATTAGCAAATTTGCTGACACAAAAAAATGTCAACGTTGACATTGAGAGAGCTAGAATAATGCTGACAGACGCGCGCTTGAATCGCCCCCCATCCCCAACCTTGGTAAAACACGTGCATGCAATCGAACTGGGCGCCCAGCTCGACGCAACGGAGGAGTTTATCCATATCGACTTGGCTCACGTGCTGATGCTGACATCAACTGGCATTCTCGACAGAGCCACTGGTGCCACGATGTGCAAGGCGCTGCTCGAACTGCTCACTTCTGAAGCCCATCGCCTGAAAAATAGTGATCCGAACCATGGCAGCATCACGCTGCAGATCGAAGCCTATTTACAGGAGAAATGCGGAGAAATTGGTGGCAACATCCAGCTGGCACGAAGCCGCATTGATCAAAACGCCGAGGGGATGCGCTTGATTGACCGCCGTGGGCTGCTTGAAGCAACAAAGGCGGCATTGCATCTCGCTGACATCCAACTGCAACGTGCGCAGCGCGACGCAGAACGTGTCATTCCCGGCTACACGCATCTCCAGCATTCGCAGCCTACAACGATGGGACATTATCTAAATGCACATTACTGGGTCACATCCCGCAATATCGAACGATTTATCGAGGCCTATGGGCGCGTGAACCTGTGCGCGCTTGGCGGGGCGGCGCATTCGGGCACCAGTTGGCCAATCGATCGCGACCTGACGGCGCGCTACCTCGGCCATTCTGGGCCAGTACCCAATGCACGCGATGCTGGCATGTCCTCGCTGGACATTGGTGCGGAAATCTCGTCGGCCCTTGCGCTTTGCCTGAGCGGTATGTCGCGCTTGGCGTCCGATCTGTATTTCTGGTCCTCGTCCGAGGTACGCCTGGTACGTATTCCGGCCGAACTTTGCGGGACGTCGAGCATGATGCCTCAAAAGCGAAATCCTATTTCGCTTGAGCGCATCAGGGCCTTATCCGGCGAGGCCGCGGGCTGGTCGGCCGCGCAGATCGGGATGATGCATTACGCCTCGTCCACGGACGCGGAACAGGCCTACGTCCACAACCGTGTCCCGCTGTATTGCAGTGAGACCGCAGGCGCAGCCACCTTGCTGGCTGAGGCGATCAACGGGATGGAGGTAGATTTCGAGCGGATGGCATTGTCAGCCGGATCGCAGTGGTCAACAGCGACCGCGCTGGCGGACACGATCGTCAAGCAAGCAGGCCTGAGCTTCAGGGACGCTCACGATGTAGTTGCGCGCGTTGTCCGTCTTGCCGAGGAGACCGGCAGCACTAACGTCGGGCAGTTACTGAGCGCTGCAGCACAGGAAGCGCGCCTCGACCTGGATTTGTCAGGCATCGATGCTGCGCCCGTGCTCGGCCTGGAACGCTTCATCGCCGCCCACGATAGCGCTGGCGGGACGTCGCCGAGAGCATTCCGGGAATTGATGCGGCAGGCGCTGGAGTGCCACGAAGGCCAGTGCAACAAAGTCGCCGACATCGCCAGGACACTGGCGGCCGCCACTCGAGCGCTCATGGACGATGCACGCAGCTTGGCGACGACCGCCTAAAACACCACTCGACGCGGGGCGACAGACCTCGCGCGCTACAACCTCTGGAGGCAAGACATGCACGTCAGCCGTACCGAATCGACAGTTCTCCCCCAACCGGCCCAAGTGGTTGACGGCTTCTTCGTCATGATGTTCGTCCTGGCCTACATCGGAATCTGGATCGCCCTGCTAACGCCCAATGGAATCACCTTGTCACTGCGTGTTGCCGACCTCGCACCCGACAACAAGACTCAAGCCCTGGCACAGGTCGCTCTCGCAGGCGCACTGTGTTCCGGCGTCTCGAATCCAGTCTTCGGTTACCTCAGCGACATCTGCACATCGCGCTTTGGGCGCCGCCGACCGTTCATGGTCGGTGGCATGTTGATGGGCATTGTCGGCCTCACCGTCATCGCGGCTGCACCAAACATTTTCGTCCTGGGAGTTGGCTGGTGCCTGACGACTATTTCCATGAATGCAGCGTTAGCAGCAGTCGTGGCCATCATGCCAGAGCGAATCCCTGAGCGCCTACGTGTGCGGGCCTCGGCATTCATGGGCATGAGCGGTCAGATCGGCATCTTGACAGGTACGGCGCTGATCCAACTGACGCCAAGCCACGGACTCGGGATGTTTCTGCTGCCTGGTCTACTCGGCCTGATTCTCGTGTTCGCGTTTGTCTTCTTTCTGGAAGAGCTGCCGCGCAAGCGTGAAGATCTTCCGCCATTCACCTGGTGGGACTTGCCGAAAAGCCTGTGGATCAATCCCTTCAAATACCCGGACTTCGGGCTGGTATGGTGTGGCCGCTTTTTGCTGTGGATTAGTACGAATAGCCTCTCGCTCTACAAGATCAATTTTCTCATTGATCGCTTTGGCTACAGCACGCAGGCCGCCAAGCAGGTACTGCTGCCCTCCATGGCGATTCTGACCGGCGCGATCATTGTCGGAAGTTCCATTGCGGGATATCTGTCGGGGCGGATCGGCCGACGCAAACCGTTTGTGATGTCCGCTTCGATCATGTTTGCCGTCGGTATTGCAATCATCGCGTTTGCCACTGACCTCAACACCTTCTTTATCGGAATGGCGATTTGCGGCGTAGGGCAGGGCGCCTACATGGGCGTGGACTACGCGCTGGTGGCTGCCGTTTTGCCTAACAAAGAGACACAGGCTGGAAAAGGGATGGGGGTGTTCAATCTGTCGAGCACCATGTCTCAGTCGTTCGCTCCGGTCCTGGCACCGTTCTTTCTTGCGATGGGCGGCCCTGATCCTGTTGGCGGTGGCGTGCACAATTACCAAAGCTTTTTTCTAGCCGCTGGCGTATTTGCCGTCATCGGCGCACTCCTGGTCCTCTACGTGAAACACGAGAAAGACGAGCAATGACGCGCCCATCTTTCGGCCGGACGCACCCACGGCGCCAGGAGCATTTGGCATAGCTCCTCGCCTTGGCAGCACATCTCCTGGAGCATCGCCATGCCTGCAGCGAGTGCGCGCCATGCCGATAGGCTCATGTCTTTCCAAAAAATATTCAGCATCGAAGCAAACACCCCCACAACAACCATATATGGAGACAATCATGGTGCGATTGAGTAAAGTAGAAGACGGCCGAAACAAGGTTAATGCATTGTCGTTGGCAGTATCGCTGGCACTGATCAGTTGGTCAGCCAGTGCACAGCAAGCCGATGGGACGCAAGCGGACGGATCAAGCGTGTCCAGCACTGCACTAGCGCCCGTTTCGCAGGCAGCGGGAGGACAGCCGAAAGCGGATGAGACCAAAATGCAAGAGGTGATCGTCACCGGTACGCGTCGGCAATCGCGACTGCAAAGCGTGCCTATTGCTATGTCCGTCATCTCGGCAAAGGATGTAGCGAATTCTGGCTTTACTTCCCCATCGGATCTGCAATACGTCGCCCCCTCGGTCAACTTTAATCCGCAGGTCGGCGCGGGCTTCTCGGTACGCGGGGTCGGCAGTCAGGGCTTCGACTACAACCTGGAAAAGTCTGTTAGCGTGATTGTGGATGATGTAGTCCAAGCCCTTCCACGCAGTATTGGATTTAATACGCTGGCCGACATCGAACGAATAGAAGTGCTCAAAGGACCCCAAGGTACGCTCTTCGGCAAGAATGCATCTGCCGGCGCAATCTTCGTGGTAACGCGACAGCCCGACCTGGATCTCTACGAACTTACCGGCAACGTTCGGTTCGGCTCGAAAAGTGAGCATATCTTCGAGAATGTCGTGAATCTACCGACTTCCAAGGACTCGGCGATTCGGATCGCCACGGCATTTCAACGACGCGACGGCTACATCAACAACAGATACCTTGGCTACCAGGTTGGTTCCTCGGAAGACACTTCAATCCGCGCCAAGTTCCTGTGGCAGCCGAACAAGAATCTAGACGTCAATGTTATCGCGGAGTTCCAAGACCATCAGGATGACGGCTCCAGTATTGTCGAGACAATTCGAAGCTATGTGGCGCCGGCCACCCCTGTGTCTCCGACATCCACCACCACACTGGACTACAACAAGATCCTGGCCCCTTGGGGTATCGCTTACGGCCCCAACAACATTGATGTGGCCCACAACTCAACCGGTGGCACGAACGTGCGCCAGAAGGGATTGACTGGCACGTTGGTCTACCGTTTTAGCGATTACTCGCTGACCTCCATTTCTGCCTACAAAAACCAGCGCAGTTCGAACACACAGGATTCGGACAACACGCCGACCAGCTTTTATACGCTTAACCTGAGCGCACTGGCGGCCAAGCAGGTATCTCAGGAACTGCGCCTCAATTCGCCCGCTGGCGGTTTTTACGACTATGTCATCGGCGCGTTCTACTACGATCAAGATGTGTCCGCCACGGAAGCGCAGGGTGGTGATCGTAATACGATCGTTCCAGTCGGGACCTTTGTCAGCCCGGTGGGCGCTTTGGCAAATTACACGGCGAGCTCCACAAGCCGCGCCGCATTCGGCCAGGCTAACTTTCACCTGTCCGACAAATGGACGGCCATTCTTGGCACGCGCTACACTCGTGACCGCGTCGCCGCCACCTATTTCCCCTCGAAAGATTCGCGGTACAACTTCACCGGGCCTGTCGTGCCGGCTGTGGCCAGTGCGTCGAGCAAGGACAATGTGTCGAGCAAAGTGACACTGCAGTATCAGGCCACCGCCGATATCATGACCTACGCGAATGTGGCGCAAGGGTATAAGGCGCCTGCAGTTGGCACATCGCGCGGCGTACTCTCCGACGTTAAAGAAGAAACAGCCACTGCCTATGAAATCGGCATCAAAACGCAGTTCTTCCAGCGCAAACTCACGCTCAATACCAGTTTCTTCAAGCAGGACTTCAAGAACTTCCAGACGCAGGTTGCATCGTTCAGGAGCGATGGAACCGCACTCTTTGTTCTATCTAACGCGCCAGGGATGGTCTCGAAGGGAGTGGAGATTGATGCACGGCTCCGGGCCAGCAATGAACTGACACTGACCGGCACCATGTCGTACAACCCCACCGAATACAAAGGATTCCTCACGAGCTGCTACGCCGGACAGTCCACCTCGCCCGTGTCCGGATCAGGTTGCTTTGTGAAAGGCGCGCTACGGGTCAACGACGTATCCGGACAGGAGGTCGCCAATTCCCCGAAAAAGTCGTACAGCTTAGGCGTCGATTATCACACTCCCGTTGGACCTTACCAGTTCTACTCCAACGCGACCTACAGCCACCGCTCAAGCGCAATCGCTATCGCAGGTGACCCGAACACCAGAATTGATGGCTATGGCCTTTTGAATGGCAACCTGGGATTAGCTTCACCCGATGGAAAGGTCAAAGTCGCACTATACGGGCGCAACCTGCTTAATAAATTTTATACGGCCCGCATCCGAGCTCTGTCCTTCGCAGGTGCGGGAAGCTACGTGCAGACGGTACCGAGCGAAGCTTTCCGTACGCTGGGGATCCGGCTGGATTACTCCTTCTGATAGAACCTGGGCCGCCGTCCTCCGCGTTTGCACTGGGACCGCGGCAGTTCCGAACGATTGCAGTGCTGCCGGGTGAGGAGAAATCGGGCAGCGCAGCTGAGTTTTTTAATCGAACTGGTAGATCCCGTCTACTGCCTTAAAAAGGATATGCAATGTCTCTGCTCGTCACACTCCAAAGCGACGTCGACCGATTACCTGAGCCGACCTCCCGGAAACCATCCACTGAAGAAAAAATCGAAGGAGAGCCGGCCTTTCGCACATGGCTCCAAGACGAGTCATTCGGCTCGGAGGTACGCACTGCCATTTGGGAAGCAACTCCCGGGCTGACCAATTGCATCAAAGATGGTGTCTATGAATATTGCTTGATTCTCCAAGGCGTGGTCGAGATCGCGGAAGCGGGCGGGGATGCGCACACCTTCCGAGCAGGTGACAGCTTTATCCTCAAACCCGGCTTCCGCGGTACCTGGCGGACAATCGAAACGGTCCGAAAAATGTATGTGACGGTCCGCTGACCTTTGTTCGCTCGCTGCACTGAACTCGACGCATCGTTATCCGAGAGTCTTCGAAAAATTCAGCATGTTGTTGAACTGCGGTTACGCATGACACTCGGGTGGCGGATGAGCGCGACTCCGGCCCAAAGCCATCAAAGCCCCCCTATTTACCCGAATGGCTGACCCGCCAAATCTCCCCTGTCACGTCATCGACCACCAGCAGCGAGCCATCGTCCTGTACCGCCACCGACGACGGCCGTCCCCACACTTCCTTGTCGCTCACCACAAACCCGGTCATGAAGTCCTGGTACGAACCGGCCGGCTTGCCATCCTTCATGAACACCCGCACCACCTTCGCGCCGGTGCGGGTCGCCCGGTTCCATGATCCATGCAGCGCCAGGAACATATCGCCGTTGTACTCGGCCGGGAACTTGCCGGTCGCTGCCGCCGGCGTCTGATACACCACCATGCCGAGCGGCGCAGAATGGGCCGTCACCAGCAGATCCGGTACGCTGACTTTGCTTTTCAGGTCAGGTCGAATGCCCTTCAGGCGCGGCTCTTCATTCTGGCCGATGTAATACCAAGGCCAGCCAAAGAACGCACCGCGGGGAACCCGCGTCAGGTAATCGGGCGGCAGATTATCGCCCAGCATATCGCGTTCATTCACGCTGCAGAACAAGTCGCCGGTGGACGGATGGCGATACATGCCGACACAGTTGCGCAGACCGGTCGCATGGGTGCGCCGGTTGGCGCCATCGGGATCGAAGGCCAGCACCACGCCACGGTCGGTTTCCTCGCCCCAGGCCCCGCCCATGCCATGCCGGGTTTCCCAATCGGCCAGGGGCTGCGGCGGCTGTGGACTGATTTGCTCGCCAATGTTGGAGGCCGAGCCGATCGATACGAACATGGTTTTGCTGTCGGCCGAAAACGTCAACGTGCGCGTGGTGTGCGCACCCGGCGCGGCGATCAGCGCGGGCACGATCACTTCAGGGGCGGCGCTGGCCACCAGGTCGCCGTTCTTGTACGGGAAGCGCACGATCGAATCGACATAGGCCACGTACAGATACTGCGGATTGGGCCCGACCGGCCAGAAGGCAAAACCGAACGGCCGGTTCATGCCGGACGCGAAGGTGCTGATGGTGTCGGCCGTCTCGCCGGTGGATGAGCGGAACACTTTGATCAGTCGCTTCGGCATCGACGAGATGAACAGGTCGCCGTTGGGTGCCTTGGTCATCAAGCGGCCGCGATCCGGATCGGTCGTCCACAGATTGACCTTGAAGCCGGCTGGCACGGCTGGCATCACGCCTTGCGGGCGCGCTACCGTCTGCGGACCGTTGCCTGCGCTTGGCGTGGCGAAGGGCGGCGGCAAGGCGCTGGCCAGCACTTCATGGATGCGCCCCGGATGGTCGGCGCTCCAGTGGTCGGCGCCCGGCGCTGCTGCAGGCGAGGCCAGCACCGCCCTGGCTGGCTGCGCCTTGCCTTTGACGCTAGCCAGATAAGCGACGATGGCCTTGCGGTTCGCCTTGTTCGCCACATTCACCGGCATCGCCGTACCCGGCGCATACACTGCTGGATCGGCCAGAAAGCGATCCAGTTCGGCCGCGGTCCAGCTTTGCCCGGCGCTGCCGGCGTTCGCGAGTGCCTTGCTGTAGCCGTAGCCAGGTACGCCGGCGATGCGCCGCCCCAGGACATTGAACAGGCCAGGCCCTGCCAGCGCGACCGTGTCGGGCGTGACGCTGTGGCACATGGCGCAGTTCGAGGTGAACAGCTTCTTGCCCGCGGCCGGTGTGGCGCTGGCGCCGGCATGGGCAGCGAGCAGGGGAAGGCATAGCAGCAGAGCAGGGCGAAGGCGTGTCATGGGAGGTCCTGAGGGTGGTGTCCGGCGATTATGACCCTTGCGCGGTAACGCTTAAGCTCATGAAGGTGATTTTTTAAGGCGGAGCGCGAGATTGGTTTTCGCATCCCGTACCATAGACTATTTACTGTGCTGACTAACATGAGAACCTGGCCGATTCCTTCATTGCGCGCATGCCTGCTGGCGCTGTCCTGCTGGTGCGGCGCCGGCATCGCCTCACCGGTCTATCCGCAGCAGGATGCCGCTTCTACCCGCTCGCTTAACGGCGCCTGGTCGTTCAAGTACGTGGCTGGTGCACATGCAGGCACCGACGAAGGCTTTTCCGCGCCCGCCTTCAACGTAACAGCGTGGGCCAGCATACCGGTGCCGGCCAACTGGGAAGTGAAGGGCTTTGCCGAACCGGCTTACGCGGACGACCTCAAAGAGGGGCTGGGCCTGTATCGACGCACGTTTAAGGTGCCTGCGAACTGGCGCGGCAAGGGCGTGTTCATGCGCTTTGAAGGCGTGGCCTTTGGCTACGAGCTGTGGGTAAATGGGGCCAAGGCCGGTGCCTCGTCGGCCAGCGCGTTCAATCCGCATACGTTTGACATCACCGAAGCCATCGCCGCCAACCCAGGCACGGAGCATGTGGTGGCGCTACGCGTTACCACCCGCCCGCATGGCGTCGAGTTCGACCTCAACGACGACTGGTCGCTGTCGGGTATCTACCGCGACGTGAACGTATTCACGGTGCCGCAGCTGCATTTGAGCGATCTGACCACGGCCACCACGCTGGACGCCGATGGCGCAGCGCAGTTCGCGGTCGGCGCCACGCTTGGCGCGGCCAACGGCCAGGTGCGCGCCACCCTGGTGGCACCAGGCGGTGCGACGGTTGGCCGCACGCTGCTGCGGGCCGGCCAGGATGGACGCCACCATGCGGTCATCACGGTCAGGCGCCCGGCGCTGTGGACGGCCGAGACGCCGTCGCTGTATCGCCTGCGCCTGGAGGTACTCGACGGCGGCAAGGTGGTCCAGCGGGTGGAAGAGCGGGTCGGCCTGCGCCAGGTGAGCATCGCCAATGGCGTATTGCTGCTGAACGGACGGCCGATCAAACTGCGCGGCGTCAATCACCACGATCTCGATCCGCTGCATGGCCGCGCCATCACCGAAGCGCAGATGCGCACAGACCTGCTGTTGATGAAAAAGGGGAACGTGAACTATGTGCGTACGTCCCACTACGCGCCCGACCGCCGTTTGCTGGCCCTGTGCGACGAATTGGGGCTGTACGTGATGGACGAGGTGGCGATCGGGCACGGTGAAGCCAATCTGGAAAAGCCTGATTACCGCGCGAATATCCTGGCGCGCGTCGAAGCGACTGTCCTGCGCGACAAGAACCACGCCTCCGTCCTCATCTGGAGTATCGGTAACGAGAATCCCATCACGGAAGCCGAGTTGGAAGCGGGCCGGCTGGCCAAGAAGCTGGACCCGTCGCGGCCGATCACGATTCCCAAGGTGGGCAGCTACTTCGCCAGGAATCATGAACGTATTCCGGAGTATGTGGATATCCATGCGCCGCACTACCCGATCAACAAGACCCTGGCCGCCTACGCCGGCACGCTCAAACGGCCCACCATCCTGACCGAGTACGCGCATGCGCTGGGCCTGGCGACCGACCGCATCCAGGATCAATGGGACATCCTTCAAGCTTCGCCCACGTTCGCCGGTGGTTCGATCTGGCACTTCATGGACCAGGCCATTTTGCGTACTAGCGCGCAGCCGGTCGATGTGCGCCAGCCGACCCATGTGGTCTGGCTGGACCAGCATCGCTACCTTGACACCTATGGCGTGGCAGGCGCGGATGGACTGGTGTATGGCGACCGCACGCCGCAAACCGACTTTTGGCAGATGCGCAAAGTGTACGCGCCGGTGCAGATCAGTGAAGGCAGCGTCGCGGGCGGGGTCGCGCGGCTGGAAGTGGAGAACCGCCATGATTTCCGCGCCTTGACCGGCATGACGCTGCACTGGACGATGAAGAAAAACGGCAAGGCGCTCCAGAATGGCAAACTCGCGCTGCGCGCGGCGGCACGCGAGCGCGAAGTACTCACCATTGCCTTCAAACCGCCCGGCCAGGCGCGAGACGACGTGGTCGTCCTCGAACTGCGCTGCATCGATGAACAGGGTCTGCAGATCAACGAGCGCACGGTGCGGGTTGGCGCGCCGGTGAGCGCCGCCGATCTGCTGGGCAGCGCCACGCAGACGCCACAGCTCAGCGAGAGCGGCGCCGAAGTGCGCATCGATACGCCGCAGTGGAGCTTGCACGTGCAGCGTAGTTCGGGCGAGGTACGCATCGCCGACCGCGCCGGCAAGCTGCTGGTGGCGGGCATCTATCCCCACATCGGCCGCAAGCAAACCATGGCCGAGGCATTGAGCGCGCCGAAAAGGGTGCTGTGGAGCGGCAGCCTGTTAAACCGGCTGGAGTCGCCCGTGATCGACGTGCGCCCAAGCGCGCGGGGCGTGGTAATCGCCGTTTCGGGTCGCTATCGCCATGATGACTGGCCAGGGCAGGTGCTCGACGGCGGCTACCGCCTGAGTATCGGGACAAGTGGTGCAATTGAGCTCGAATACGACTTCGCGCTCCCGGCCGACGCGGTGCTGTCGGAGGCGGGTTTGTCGCTGCTTGCGCCGGCCGGGTTGTCGGAGTTCCGCTGGATCGGGCAGGGACCTTACGCCGGTTATCCGGGCAAAGACAGGCTCACCGAATTGGGCATGTATCACCTGAGCCGCGCCGACCTGCACTTTCAGGGAAACCGGCGTGGAACTGAACTGGCCATGCTGACTGCGGCCTCGGGCGAAGGTGTGGCGCTGGCACTCGCGCCGGGCGACGTGGCGGTGGAACGCCTGCTGGAGCAAACCCTCCTGAGCCACAACGCCCTGATCGGCGGCCTTGGCAACAAGGGCACGGTGCCCGAGCAAACACTGGAGCTGAGAGCCGGCGCGCGGATCACCGGTGCTTTCACCATGCTGCCGCTGAGCGCACAGTGGCCTGGCCGCTTGACCGCCTTGTTTGGCAAGGCTCGGCCAGCCAGACACGTATTTGCGCCGTTCTACCATAGTTACGACCAATAAACGAAAAACGCTCGCATAGCATCCGCGGTCCCCTTCGCTTTTGCTCGCTGCCGTCGCCGTAAACGTCCGGGCTCAACGCGTAAGCACACAAGGCGGGAACGCGCCCAAACTTGCTCTGTCCCATTAGCGGAGCCGTCCTTGGGACCGTGTCAGCTTTTGGCGCCAAAGCCCGTGGACGACTTGCCATGGTGGACTTCAAGGGAATGCGCTTCCCCATCGACTTCATCTTGTCTGCATCCGCTAGTATCTGTTCTACTCGGGTAGATCGGATTCACCGTGACTGCCCCGTCGGTGGGCGCCATGCTTCCATCCAGTCGATGAATTGGTTTCCGGGAATGGGGCGCCCCATAAAGTAACCTTGACCCTGGTCGCATCCAAGCGCCGCCAGCAAGCGCCATACTGCCTCGCTTTCGATGCCCTCGGCGACCACGCGCAAGCCCAGGTTGTGGCCCAGGTCGATGGTGGAACGGACGATCTTGGTGTCATCGATATCGTGTTCCATGTTCAGGACGAATGACTTGTCGATCTTCAGCTCATCGACCGGCAGGCGCTTCAGATAGGCCAGCGACGAATAGCCGGTGCCGAAATCGTCAATCGACAGGGAAAAACCCATCGCGTGCAGGCGTTCCAGGGTTTGCTGGGCGCGAACCGGGTCCTCCATGATGGCGCTTTCGGTAATCTCAAGGCAGAATGAGGACGGTGCGAGCTGGTAGCGCGCGAGGATTTCTCCGAACTTGCTCGGCAAGTCCTGGTCGAGCAAGTCACGCGGGGACAGGTTGACGGACACTTTCAAGTCGCGACCCGTGGCGGCCAATGCCCGGCACAGTGCAGCCGATTGCTCGAGCATCCAACAGGTCAGTATCCGGATGAAGCCAGTCTGCTCGGCGAAAGCCATGAAATCATTCGGGAACAGGAAGCCCCGTTCCGGATGCTCCCAACGCACCAGCGACTCGAAACCGACCACTTGTCCCGTCGTGAGACTGATCTTTGGCTGCACTCGCAGCCGGAATTCGTCATGCTGCATTGCGGAGCGCAATTCGCTCAGCAGTGACAGGTTTTTTTCACTCGAACTATCGATCATGGGATCGTAGACGACTGCCCCATCCTTGCGATGTTTAGCTGCATACATGGCCACTTCGACAATGCTGAGCAAGGTGTGGCTGCTGGCGGCATGCTCCGGATAGCCCGCAATGCCCAGGCTTGCGCTGATGTCGACCGTCTGGTCTTCCAGCGAAAGCGGTGTTTCCAAGGATGCCAGAATGCGCGCCGCCATTTGTTGCGCCTGCTCGAGCCCGGTATCGGGAAGCAGCACGGCAAACTCATCGCCGCCCAGACGGCCGAGTTTGGCAGACGCATGCGCGCCATCGGCCAACACCAGTTGCAGGCGTTGTGCAACCAGGCGCAGCAAGGTATCGCCATAGCTGTGGCCCATGACGTCATTCACATTTTTGAATCGGTCCAGATCCATCATCAGTACAAACACCGAATGCTCGCGCTTTTCCGCTTCCGCAATCGACGCCTCCAGCAGCAGGACAAACTGGGCACGGTTAGGTAGCTCGGTCAGCGGATCCCAATAAGCGAGGCGGTGATTTTCCTGCTCGCGCGCAGCCATCTTGTCCCGTATGCTGGACAATGCATCCGCCAATTCACCGATCTCATGTTCGTGTATGAATTCGATCGCGCCGTTGTCCTGGCCCCGCCGGGCGCTTTCTCGTAATCGGCGCCGACGCGCCATGAGCATGACAGCGGCAATGCCGGCGAAGGCCGTCGCGATGGTGGTCACGGCCAAGCCAATCAGCAGTTTTGCCGGACGGTCGTCGTTGGCTGCCGTGCCCTGATGGATGACCAGTAAGCACAATATCTGCACGACGCTGATCAGCGCCAGGAAAACTACGGGAACCATCATGTCAACGTGAGCGAAACGCGCTTTCATTGGATCGTATCGCTTCGCCAGGTCCGAGCGGTCGTGCCAGGCGGCACGGCTGGTCGTTTGAACAATGTTGGCATTTCTGAAGTTCTGGTATCGACGGCTGTCATTGGCATGGAAGAATACGGACTGAACAAGGAGTTCCTGGCCTATTGTAACTGCCATGAGGACCAATCGGTACCGGTGAGAAAGGTGGTGCGGGTCACGAGCCGTGCCCAGGATGTACGTGTGACAATTAAACCCGTTTTCCGTGGTCTCGCGAAAAGTATTGCATGAATTAAATCCTTGTTTCCAGTTTTTTGCCAAACTCGATGGGAGAACCATGTAAAATTTGCACAATAAGCCGATTGAATCGGTGCAGCAGCGTAATCAGTGGAACTAGGAAAAGCATGAATCGCAATGATTTGTTATCTGCGACGCTGGCAGAATATCGGCGCGGTTTTTTGAAGTCGGTCGATCGGGCGCTGGTGCTCAGCGCCGAGGCACTGTTCAAAAAGACCAGCGGCAGCTACAGCTCGGTCGATCAAATGCGCTTTCTCGATGCCCGCGGCATCCTGGCGGCGCGCAATGCTGATTTACGCCTGCAGCTGGAGCAGAACATGGACCAGCTGCTGAGCCGCAGCATGGAGACCTCCTACAGTACATTCCGGCCCTCATTTTCGTCCAGTCTACGCGCGGGCAAGCTTACGCTGGTCGATGGAAGCGCGTTCGAGGATGAATTGCGCATCGGTGACATGACCAACCGTTTTCGCAACGCCGCCGAAGAGCCGATACGCGATCTGAATGTCCGCATCGCCTATCTGTTTGAACAAGACACGATCAAAGAGCGCGAAAACCCATTTCGCCCTTACCTGATCACCCGCAGCATCGCCATGTCTGTTGAAAGCCTGGGTGTTGCCGTCGAGTTGAGCGGCGTCTTGCTTGCCCAGCTGGGCGAGAGCATGGAGCCGCTGGTCGCCGAGATTTACGATGCTGTCAATACGCTGTTGGCCAACCAGGGAATCGCGGCGCAACTCCAGATGACAAAGCGCAGGCCGACAGCCAAGCCGGAACCGGCTTCGCCAGTGGCGGCCGGCGAAAAAACCGCTGCGCCAGCGGGCCCCGGCCCGACGTCGCGGTCTCACGGTATGGGCCCCGATATGGCGCCACCCGCCGCGAGCAAGCGCACGGTCGAACAGCTGCTCGACATGGTCAGGGAGATGACTGCGACAACGTCGGGAGGGCGCATCGCGCCTGCACGGACAGACCCAGTACCAGGCCAACTTAGTGGTGCATACGAGCATCCAATCGGCCCCCGGACCGGCACCGGCACCGGCATCGGCACAGGCATCGCAGCGGGCAGCTGGCTAGGCGGAAAACAGATGGTTGGCGAGGCCTTGCGCAAATTTTTCCTCGGCGAAAGCGACGTGGGCCTGGCTGAAACCACCCAGCGCGGGGCGACGATGCAATTGGCCGCCTCGATCGATCAACTCATATTTGAACGGGCACAGGCTGATGCGCAGACAGGCGCGGTCACAAATCTGCTGATGGAACAGCGCGTCAGTCTCAACAGCATGACCGACAATGTCGCTGAAAAGATGACGATCGACATCGTCGCGATCTTGTTCGAATTTATCTTGTGCGATCCCTTGGTGCCCGCGGAAGTGCGGGCACAACTAGGTCGACTGCAATTTCTGGTGCTGAAGATCGCATTGCTCGACAGCAGCTTGCTGACCCAGAAGCAGCATCCGGTGCGCTTATTGCTGAACCGTATAGGCTCGATTTCGCTTGGCGTGACGCAGGCCGATGTGAGTGGCGAAAGAATCACCGCGGAGGTTTGCCGCATCGTTGAAGTATTGTTGCGTGATGGACGGGGAAGCGTCGATCAGTTTTCGAGTTTGCTCGCTGATTTCGACGCCTTCATTGAAAATGAGCTGCGCGCCGGCGATATCAATGTCGAGCGTGCCGTGCACCTGGCAGTGCAAGCCCACGTCCGTACCTTGCGCTTCATGGAGGCTACCGCCAAAATGAATGCCGCCTTGTCGGGTCTGCCGGTAGACCCGTTTTTACATGATTTTTTCGTTAATGTCTGGTCGCATGTGTTAGCGATCAGCGGGCAAGAGGATGACGGTTCGGCCCATCCTTTCCAGTCGCTGGTGCCCGATCTTCTGTGGAGTATTGCCCCCAAGATCAGCTCACAAGACCGTCGCGATTTATCTTCCTTGCTTCCAGGCATTCTGAACACCCTGCGTGAAGGTTTGGCAATGACGGACCAGGCGGGAGAGTGGCAGCAGAGCTTGTTGAACTGGCTGGTCGACGCCCATACCAGGGCCCTGCGCCCCGGCAAAAAAGCGCTGCCGCCGTTGAGTCTGTCTTCGTTTCACCGGCGATTCGATCAATTTTTCGATGCGCCGCTCGGCGGTTTGCCCGGGGTCGATTGGGCCAACCCGGACAAGTACTGGCAGTTCCTGGATGAGTCGATCAAGGAACGCGATGTCCAGATTCAGCTTCTCGATAGCCAGTTCGATCATGCCGAAGACGTGCCGGCTGGCGGCGACCCGCATGGTGCGGCGCCGGCCTCGCCACTGGAAGCGAGCGCTATCGTGATGGAGCGCCTGCGAAGCGGCATTGCCATCGCCATTACCTTGCATGAGGAGCGCCATCTGGGCCGGCTCAACTGGATCGATGCGAACGCTGCCAATATCGTGCTGACGCTCGACGGACAGGCCACGCCGTCGATGATCAGCGTACGCTTGTTCCTGCGCCTGTATTACAGTGGCCACGTCAGTTTCTTGGAGGCCACACCGCTGTTCGAACGCGCCCTGGCCTCATTGCTGGCCTCAGCGGACAAAATGGACTGAAGCGGGACCAGCAGGATTTACCCAAAATCCCTGAAGAGCATGTACCAATGGTAAGCTTGCCTACACTCAGGCAATTACTACCGGGAGGAACATGGCTCCGCTGTATCGGCTCATCGGCCCACTTGCCAGCGCGGCCGCAAGGCGCCCGCGGGTATGAAGAAGACCGCAGCCGTCCTGCTGACGCTGTTCATCGCCACGCTCGCCATTGGCGGCCCGATCTTGCTGGCACTTGAGGAATCGCGCAGACAGGGCTACAAGGACGAGACTGATCGCGCGCTGCTGTATGCGAAAGATGTATTGCGGCGCTCGGACGCTACCGCCGATCAGGTCAGCCGCGCCTTCAAGAAGTTAGCCGGCATTCCCGTGCGCGATGCCTGCGCCGACACCAGCATCGCATTGATGCAAGAGCTGGACCTGGCATCGAGCTACGTTCAGTCCTATGGATTTGTTGTCAGCGACCAGTTGATCTGTTCCTCGCTTGGCGTGCTCCACCCGCCCATGGCCCTGGGCCCGGCAGACCTGACCACCGCCACCGGCATCAGGATCCGCAGAAATGTCCGCTTGGCGACTGTTCCCGGCATCACCTTCATCACCCTGGAGCAGGATGGCTATACCGCCATCATCCACAAAGATTTGCCGATCGATACTACCACCAGGGAGAGCGACACTGCCCTGGCCATCTTTTCGGCCGGCCACCTCACGCCCCTGAGCGCGCGCGGCGTGCTCGACCCGGCCTGGATCGCAGCCTTAAAGGACCGCAACGAGATCGCTTTTTCCGACGGTAGATATATCGTCGGCGTGGTGCGCTCGACCCGCTACAAGGCGGTGGCCGTGGCGGCGATTCCTGTCGCGTATCTCCAGGAGCGCACCAGCGCGGCGGCAAAACGCCTGGTTCCGGTCGGCCTCATCGCCGGCATCCTTCTGGCCGTGGCCATTTTGCAGCTTGCTCGCATGCAGTTGGCCCTGCCGGCCGCCATCCGCGCCGCGCTCAGGCGTGGCGAATTCTTCCTGCTGTATCAACCGATTGTCGACCTGGAAAGTGGCCGCTGGGTGGGGGCGGAAGCCTTGATTCGCTGGCGCCGGGCCACCGGCGAAGTCATACCGCCGGACTTTTTCATCCCCATCGCGGAGCAGAGCGGATTGATCACGCGCATCACAGAACGGGTGCTGACCTTGGCGGCGACCGACACCGGTGCCAGTTGGCGCGCGCATCCGGATTTCCACATCGCCATCAACCTGTCCGCCGCCGATCTGCATTCTGAGGCGACCCCGGCCTTGCTGATGCGCTTCCTGGAGCGGACGGGCGCGCGCCCGGGCAACTTGATTGTCGAGGCAACCGAAAGGGGCTTTTTGCAGGTCGAACTGGCCACGAAAATCAGTAATGCCATTCGTGACCAGGGCATTGCCATCGCGATTGATGATTTCGGGACGGGCTATTCCAGCCTGTCATATCTGCAATCGCTGACGCTGGATTTTCTCAAGATCGACAAGTCCTTCATCGACACGGTGGGCACCGAGGCGCCCACCAGCCAGGTCGTCACGCACATCATCGCGATGGCACGCGACCTGGGCCTGGCCTTGATTGCGGAAGGTGTCGAAACCCAGGCCCAGGCCGATTATCTGCGCGAGCGCGGGGTGCGCTATGCCCAGGGGTGGCTGTACGGAAGACCGATGCCATGGCCGGAGCTGATCAGGCGGGTAAGTGCGGACGTCCGCGCGCTGCCGGCCACCGAAGCGGCGTCCCAGCTTACGTAGCGCAGGGCCTGGCGCGGCATGCCGTGGCTGTCGTTTTTTGCACTGGCACAACTCTGCGTTATGATCCCGTTATTGAACAGAAGGGATCCTGCTTGCGTTTCACCCATCTTCGACGACTCTGCCTTGCCTTCGTCTGCCTGCTGCTGCCCCTGTTCGCACTCGGCGCGACGGCTGCGGCCGACCGCGCCCTGACTCAGTATCGGCTCGACGGATGGCAAACCGAGCAGGGCCTGCCGCAAAATGCCGTGTCGGCCCTTGCGCAAACCCGCGACGGTTATCTTTGGATCGGCACGCTTGGCGGCCTGGCCCGCTTCGACGGCGTCCGCTTTACCACCTTCGACCCGGTACACCACCCCGATTTCGCCGCTCAGCCCGTGCTGGGCCTGCTGCAGGATGCCCAGGGCAACCTGTGGATTGGCCACAATAAAGGCGCTGCCATCTATCGCGACGGCAAATTCCGCCCGGCGTATGCCTCCCCCGAGAAATCCGACCAGCGCGTCTGGAGCTTCGCACAGGGACCGGATGGCGTGGTCTGGGCCGCCACCAACCACGGCCTCGTGCGCTGGGACAAAGGTGCCGTCACGTATTACGATCAACGCCACGGCCTGCCCACCGAGCGCCTGCGTGCCCTGACCTTCGACCGCGAAGGCGTCTTGTGGATTGCCACCTCGGGCGGCGGTCTGGTGTCTTACGCCGGCGGGAAGTTCCAGGTCTTCAACCCGGACAAGGGTTTTCCACATGTGCAGGTGCGCGCCGTGCTGGCCGACCCGGAAGGTGGTGTGTGGGCAGCCACGGCAGGTGGCGGCCTGGCCCACGTGCGAGACGGACAGATCAAGGTGTACACCGTTGCCGATGGCTTGCCGACCGATCAGTTGACGGGGCTTGCGCGCGATCTCCACGGCCAGATGTGGATTGGCACCTGGGGCAGCGGCGTGGTACGCATGGCGGGCGGGCGTTTCAGCACGCTGTCGAGCGCGAATGGTTTGATGGGCGACCATATCTGGTCGCTGCAGACCGACAGCCAGGGCGAAATCTGGCTCGGAACCTGGGTGAACGGCATGGTCCGCATGCGCGAACGACACTTCGAATGGATAGGCGTACCGGAAGGCCTGTCCAGTGACAATGTGCGCGCGGTGCTCCACACCCGCGCCGGCCTGACCTGGGTCGCCACCGCGGGTGGCGGGCTCAATCGCATTGAAGGGCAGACCATCCGGCGTTTCGGCAAGGCCGAGGGCTTGCCGTCGGAAGAAGTATCGAGCCTGACCGAAACGCGCGACGGTGCCCTGTGGATCGGCACCTACACGGGCGGCGCGGCGCGCATGGATCGGGGGCGTTTCACGGTGCTTGGGACGCAACAGGACTTGCCCAGCGCCGAAGTGCGCGTGCTGTTCGAGGACCGCAAGGGCACGCTGTGGGCCGGGACCCAGTCCGGCCTGGCGCGTTTTGACGGCAAGGCCTTTGTCCCGGTGCGCGAAGCGGGTGCGCCCACCGGCACGGTCGCTGCCATTGCCCAGGACCGCGCCGGCACGCTCTGGTTCGGCACGGGCGGCGAGGGGCTGGTGCGCTACGCCGGCGGTGCATTCACGACCTTGACCAAGGCCGAGGGCCTGCTGTCGAACTGGATCATGTCCCTGTACGCGGACGCGGCCGGGGTACTGTGGGTAGGCAGCAATGGCGATGGCGTGAGCCGTATCGAGAACGGCCGCATTACGCGGATCCGCCCGGCCGACGGCCTGTGGGACGGCACCTGCCTGAGCATTCTGGAAGATGCGCGCGGCAAGTTATGGATCACGACCAACCGCGGCTTTTTCAGTGTGGCGCGCAGCGACCTGAACGATTTTGCCGCGCGCCGCGTCGCCAGCGTCAAGTCGACCGCGTATGGACCCGGGGACGCCATGCGCAGCGCGACCTTCGCCGGCGGCCTGCAGCCGGCCGGCGCGCTGGACGGCGCCGGCCGCCTGCTGCTGCCGTCTACCAAGGGCCTGGTGATTGTCGATCCGCTCAGCATGCCCGGCCTCGGCGCACCGCCGCCGGCACGGCTTGAGCAGGTGCTGGTCAACGGCGTCCAGCACCCCTGGAATGCAACGCTGACCCTGCCGCCAGGGCCGGCAACGGTGGCGATCCATTACAGCGCCGTCACCTTGCTGCACGCCGAGCGCGTGCGCTTCCGTTACCAGATGGACGGTCTGGCGCCGGAATGGATTGATACCGGCGCCAACCGCGAGGTGTCTTTTCCGGCCCTCCAGCATGGCAATTATCAGTTCCGTATCGCGACCTCGCTCGACGGCAAGACCTGGAGCGATCCCGGGCCGCTCTTGCAGATCGTGGTCGCACCATATTATTACCAGCGCACCTGGTTCCTGGTTCTGCTCGGATGCAGCCTGCTGGCGGTGCTGGCGGCCTTGTATCGCCTGCGCCTGCACCAACTGCGGCTGCGCCACCGGGAAATGGAAACCCTGGTGGCGCAAAAAACCGAGGCGCTGAGGCTGGCGAACGACGATTTGTCGCGCCTGTCATTTATGGATGCGCTGACGGGGCTGGCGAACCGGCGCCGCTTCGACCAGGTCTTGCAGGAGGAATGGCAGCGCGCCTGCCGCCATGGCGCGCCACTGGCCCTGCTGATTGCCGATATCGATTGCTTCAAGCGCTACAACGACAGTCTTGGCCATCCGGAAGGCGACCGCTGCCTTGCACAGGTCGCGGCTGTGTTCGCCAGTCATGCGCGCCGCGCGTCGGATCTGGCTGCGCGCTATGGCGGCGAGGAGTTCGTGCTCTTGCTGCCGGATATAGGCATGGAAAGGGCGCTGGAGATCGCCGAGGCGGTGCGGGCAGCCTGCGAAACCCTGGCCATCGCCCATCCCGATTCGGGCGCGGGCCCGTGGGTCACGCTCAGCGTTGGCGTGGCCGTCTGCATGCCCGTGAAAGGTGATGAGATGCTGGCGCTGGTGGAGGAGGCCGATGCCGCCTTGTACCGCGCCAAGCACGAGGGACGCAACCGGGTCGCGTCCCTGTAATTGTTCAGCAGTTGCCGCTGCCCGGGATCAGGGACGCGCGGCGATCCGGGGCCGCATCGTCGAGCTGAACCGCGCTGCGCAGGGGCTTGTCCGCCGGCTCCACGCTGATCGACACCATCTTGCCTTCGCTTACTTCCAGCATGACCCGCTCGTTACCACGGTGACGCATGATGAAAAAAGTTCCTTCGCCTGGCAGTGTGTTAGCGATCTGGGTCATACGATGTCCTTTCGGGTGTGTAAGCACAGGGGTGGCTTGCATGCCTATAACCTTGAGCAAATTCCGGGCCACCCCTTGGTTGAGCCCGGAATTCCCGATTTTCTCCTCATACCTGCTCTGAAGGCGGCTAATTTGAGCAAATATCCGAGCAATGGCGTGTATTACGATCGCTTAACGTTTCAAACAAGGTATTTGTTGACACGTAAATGACACGGCTCAACACGTCAATGAGAAACGCTGTTTCGACGCCGCGGGCGACCCTCATCACGCAGGCCGGTTCCGGTACCGGTGCAGTGCCTTGAGGTACACTCGCAGGGTGCGGCGCTTCGTGCGTGATCGAACCGAGCTCCCCGGCGATGCATGGGAGACTGGCCCGCGATGCAATTCGCATCGATCACGGAGGAATCATCATGTCGGACAGCCCGCTCGAGCCCAACCCGCAAGACTATGACCGCATCAACGTCAATGTCGAAGCGGAACTGGAATATTGGACCAAGCAATTTAATGTGCCGCGCGCCCGTCTCGCCCAGGCGATCCAGGACGTCGGTCCGCGCGTGGTCGACCTGCAGCAGTATCTCGGCATTGCCGTCATTCAGAAAGAAAGGGAATTTCCTTGATCGTAGCGAGCGCCAAGCCAGCCGGTAGTCCACCCCGAAGCCGATTCCCCGGCGCATGAGCCGCCGCCGTTTTCTGGGCGGCGCCATGGCGGCCGGCCTGGTCGGCGCGCTGCCGGCGGTATTGCGCGAAGCGCTCGCGGTCGAAGCGAACCGTGCCAGCGGCACCATCGCCGATGTGCAGCACGTGGTGATCCTGATGCAGGAAAACCGTTCCTTCGACCATTACTTCGGCACCATGGCCGGGGTGCGTGGCTTCGGCGACCGCTTCACCATTCCCTTGAGCAGCGGCCGCAACGTGTGGCAGCAATATAACGGGCGCCGTATCGTTATGCCTTACCGCCTCGACCAGGCCGCCGGCAATGCCCAGTGCACCCTGGAACTGCCGCATAGCTGGCCCGACGCCCAGGCTGCCTGGGACGACGGCCGCATGGGATCCTGGCCCCGCGCCAAGACCGATGCGTCCATGGCCTATTACACGCGCGACGAGTTGCCCTTCCAGTTCGCCCTGGCCGAGGCCTTCACCCTGTGCGACGCCTACCACTGCTCGATGCATGGCGGCACCAATCCCAACCGCGTGTTCATGCAGACCGGCACCAACGACCCCTTCGGCCAGGGCGGCGGGCCGATCCTGGACAACCGCAGGGAAGGGCTGGGCCCGGTGCAGGAAGGCTATCACTGGACCACCTACACCGAGCGCCTGGAGCAGGCCGGCGTGAGCTGGAAGCTCTACCAGGACATGCAGGACAACTACGACAACAGCATGCTGGCCACCTTCCGCCAGTACCGCGAAGCCTACCAGACACCCGGCAGTCCGCTGGCGGCCAAGGCCCTGAGCTCGACCTTGACCAATGGCACCCTCGACGGCTTGCGCGACGATGTGCTGGCGGGCCGCCTGCCGCAGGTCAGCTGGATCATCGGGCCGCGCGTGTATTCCGAACATCCCTCGCCCTCGACGCCGGTCCAGGGTGGGGCCTACACGCAAATGGTGCTGGAAGCCTTGCTGGCTGATCCTGTGGTCTGGAGCAAGACGGTGTTCCTGCAAATGTATGACGAGAACGACGCTTTTTTCGATCACATGCCGCCGCCGGCGGCGCCGTCCGCCTACGGCAACGGCGCGCGCGCGGGCAAGTCCACGGTCGACTTCGCGGCCGAGCTCAACGACAACCAGGTCTATGGACTGGGACCGCGCGTCCCAATGCTCGTGGTCTCGCCCTGGAGCAAGGGCGGCTGGGTGAACTCGCAGGTCTTCGACCACACCTCGATCCTGCGCTTCCTGGAGCGCCGTTTTGGCGTGCTGGAACCGAACATCAGTCCCTGGCGCCGCGCCGTGTGCGGCGACCTGACCAGCTGTTTCGATTTCGCGGCGGCCGAGCCGTCGCCGCCACGCTTTCTCGCCCGCGGCAGGGACTGGGCCGATGCCGAGCGCGTCCGCCAGGCGGCGCTCGACCCGATCGACGTGCCCGCGGCAGGCCGCCAGGGAATGCCGCGCCAGGCTGCCGGCACCCGGCCGTCGCGCGCGCTGCCTTACCGGCTGGAAGCGAGTGCGCAGACCAGTGCGGGCGGACTGGACCTGGCGATGGGTTTCGCCAATGGCGGCAGCGCCGCGGCCGTGTTCCATGTGTATGACCGCTTGCATCTGGATCGGCTGCCGCGCCGCTACACGGTGGAAGGCGGCAAGACCCTGGCCGACGCCTGGCGTCCCGCGCCGTTCGACCAGGGGCGCTACGATCTGTGGGTCCTTGGACCGAATGGATTTCACCGCCAGGTCAGCGGCCTGCTGGGCGCGCTGCCGGTCACCGTGTATGCCCAGTCCAGTGGCGGCGACCTGGTGCTGGCGGTGCGCAACGATGGCGCAGTGCCGCTCGACGCCGTGCTGTCGACCCTGGCTTATGCCAGCGCTGCACCGCAGTCGCGCAGCGTGGCCGGCGGCGAGACGGCGCGCATCGTTCTGCCGCTGGCGGCCCAGCAGCATTGGTACGATTACCGCGTGCAGGTGGGCAGCAATGTCTGGCGCTTTGCAGGCCGGCTCGAGACCGGCGCGGATGGCGTCAGCGATCCCGCCATGGCCTCGGCTTGACAAAGCAGGGCAGGGAGCCGGGCCGCGCGCCTGTCTCCCACAACACCTCCAGCCTTTTTTATCAACTTCAACATATCGCGCCGTCTGACGCCGGGCACTTTCCATTTTTGTTAATTTAACAAGTAAGCGTTCCACTTAATTGTTAAATACGGTTCTGGCATGATCCCCTGTTCATTTTGTTAACGCCACGCGAATTTATGCGGCCCGGGTCGTTGAATTCGGGGTTTACACCACGCTTCCGTCTGCCAGCCGAATTAAATCTAAGCTATATTAGCGCTCGTTGACACCCAACAAACCGTGTCCAGATTTTCACCTTGCATTTTTCGTATTTAACGTATTTACGAGAGCTGGGTATTATTCCAAACGGAAGATCCGATGTCGACAAAGCGCAGCCCCGGCCTGAAAAGGCATGTTGAACTATCCGCACTTGAGCCACGCATGCTGTTCGATGGCGCAGGATTGGTGGCCTGGGATGCAGGCACCCAGGCACCCGCCGCGGCAAGCCAGCCGGATGCGCCGACCGATAGCCATGCCGATGCGCCCGCCGAGGCTGCGGCCGCCCTCCAGCTCGTCTTCATCTCCCCGGAAGTTGCCAACCCTCAGCAAATTCGGCTGGCCTTCGGTGCGTCCGCCGAAGTCATCCAGCTCAGCGCAGGGCGCGACGGTATCGACCAGATTTCCGAAGCCCTGGCCGGCCGCCACGACGTGGCCGCCATTCACCTGATTTCGCACGGCAGCGCCGACTTCATTTCGCTGCCGGGGCAGGGCCTCGACAGCGCCACCCTGGACGCGCGCGCGGCCCAGATCGGCGCCTGGGCCCAGGCCCTGACTGCCGATGCCGACATCCTGGTGTACGGCTGCGACGTGGCCGGCAGCGAGCGCGGTGTCGCCCTGATCGACCGTTTGGCACAGATCACCGGCGCCGATGTGGGCGCCTCGACCAACGACACCGGCGGCACGCCGGGCGCCGACTGGAATCTCGAATACAGCAGCGGCACCATCGCGACGCGCACACTGTACAGCGCCGGCCTGGGCGACCCTGCGGCCTACGCCGACCGCCTGGCCACCGTCAACCTGTCAGGCTCGGCCGGCTGGACCACCATCATGCTGGGCACCGGCAAGGACCCCTACAACGACAGCCAGGCCGGGGCCGCCGACACCGACATCATCGGCGACGCCACCCACGGCTCGCTGTACACCGCCTACGACGACAACGGCACCGCCACCACGGGCGACGATACGCTGGTGTTTCGCATGCGTATCGACAATCCTACCAGCACAAGTAACTTCGGCGGCGTGGCCATCGTGGGCATGGACGCCAACCTGGACGGCAAGGTCGACCTGTTTTTCTCGGTGGATGGACGCAACAACGGCCAGGCCATCCGCCTGCTGGACCCTGGCACCGGCGCCAACCTGTCGCCAAGTACCACCTCCACCACCGCCTTGCCGACCGGTTGGCTACCGAACAACGGGGTGTATGCCTTTAGTGCCGGCAATTACTCGGTGACGGCGGTCTCGGTCGCTACCGACCCCAACTGGGGCCCATCCGCGATTGGCGGCAGCAACAACAATCTGACCGGCCTGAACGGCGTGGACGCCTTCGTCAGCTGGCGCGTGCCCATTGCCGACATTGCCACTGTGCTGGCCAAGCCCTCGGTGTCCGATTCCAAGGGCATCGGTCCGCGCGGGACGAGCGGCATCGCCGGCTATGGCAAGGACACGGTGGTGCAGTACATCAGCTTCACGCAGACGCAGACTGGCCCCATCAACGGCGACCTGAACGGCGTCGGCGCCAACTACGACAAGAACGCGACCTTTGCCTCGCTCGGCACCTTCACCTCGCCCATGTCGGCCAGCAATCCGGTACCGGACGGACTCTCCATCCTGATCAGCGAGCCTGTGGGCGACGGCAAGCTCGCCGGTGCGCCCGGCGCGACCGAAGCGTCCAGCGTGACGCTCAACGGCAGCACCAAGGCCAGCGTCGGCTCCACCGTCAACCTGACCATTACCGACAGCGCCGCCGGCAGCACCAACGCCACGGCCACAGTGACCGCCGGCGCCAATGGCATCAACAACTGGAGCGTTGCGGGCGTTAATCTGTCTGGCCTGGCGGAAGGCACGCTGACCGTGTCGGCCTCGGTTACCAACAACAGCGTCACCGTCACCGATACCGCCACCGTGCTGCTGGACAAGAGCGCACCGGCCATCGCCATTAATCAGCTGGCCACTACCACGGCCGGCCGCCCGACCTTGAGCGGCACCTCCGATTTGCCGGACGGCGCCGTGGTCACGCTCACGCTCGACACCGACAATACCCCCGGCACCGCCAACCTGGTGTACCAGGCGATTGTGTCCGGCGGCGCATGGACCTTGAACACCGCGACCGCCACCCAGGTATCGGGCACGATGCCGGCCAACGGCCTGACTGCGACCACTAAGGTAACGGCGAGCGTGGCCGACGCGGCCGGCAATACCGCCACCGCCGTCGCACTGAACCGCCCGACCGTCACCAGCCAGACAACTGGTTCGACCACGCCGGTGATCGCAGGTTCCTGGACCAATACGGCCGGCGACACGCTCACCGTCAAACTGTATTCCAACAATGCCGGCAGCCTGGGCAGCTTGCTGGCCACCTACACCCTGGCGCCCTCGGGCGACACCTGGAGCATCGATACCGCCAGCGCCATCAAGGCCGGCGGCGGCACCCTGGGCGCGTTGACGCCGGATCAGACTTACCACGTGGTGGCGGAAGTGACGCGCGGCGGCAGCACCGTGGCCGACACCACCGCCTCCGAACTGCTGATTGTCGGCGGCCCCGCCATCAGCATCACCGACAGCGACGGTCCGGCCGACGGCAACGTCAACGCCACCGTCTCGAAACCTGTGTTTTCCGGCACCTCGACCGTCATCAACGGCTATATCACGCTGGAGATCGACCCGGCCGGTAACGGTACGGCTGACTTGATCAGGTACTCGGTGGCCACCAACGGCAGCGGCAACTGGAGCATCGACACGGCCAACCCGAGCCAGGCGCCCACGCTCGGCTTCATGCCCGCCGCTGGCCTCAGCACCACCGCGGTGGTGACTGCGCGCACGCCGGTCAATGCGAATGGCGTTTCCGTCAGCGCGGTGCAGAATGTCAGCGTGGTCATTCCACGCATCATGATCGGGACCTCGGCGACCGATGCCACCGGTGTGGAAACGACCATCTCCGTGGGCGACGCGACCGCCAACATCATCCTCGCCGATAAGATTTTCAACGTGCGCGAGGACGATTCCGTTATCGTCAGCGGCAGCACCGGCAACCTGGCGCCAGGCACTGCCGTGACGATTGTGATTTCGGACGGCGTCAACTCCCTGACCAAGACCACTACCGTCGCCGCCAACGGCACCTTCAGCCTGCTCGCCAGCGGGGCCGGCACCGCCAACGACGGCAATGCCTTCAACCTGTCCTCGCTGAGGAACACCAATCTGACCGTGACGGCCACGGCCGCTGGCGTGTCGGCCGAAAAAGCGGTCCTGCACGATGCGGTTGCGCCCCAGATCGTGCTGACCGCGCCGTCGGTGATCAAAACCAGCTCCGCCGCCGCCACCGGCAACGCCAGCTTGCCGCAGGGCTCGGTGATCAACATTTCGACCAGCTATCCGCAGAGCAATCTTACTGCCGTGGTCGACGCCAACGGCAACTTTACGACGCCGCTGTCGATGAACGGACAGGGCACCGGCCTGGTCATCACCGCCTCGTCGACCGCAACCGACCTGGCCGGCAACAAGGTGGCCAACGCCACCCAGACCGTCAATTACCAGAATCCGAACACGACGCCGCCGGCGGTGTCGATCAGCACCATCACCGGCACCGGGACCGGCGACACCACCATTACCACCAGCGACATCGCCGGCGGCGTGACCGTTACCGGGGCACTGTCGCAGACCGCCACCGCCACCAGCGGTACCCTGGTCGTGACCCTCAGCGATGGCTTCACCACCCTGACCAGCGGCTCGACGACCGGCCTGGTGCTCACGCGCGGCACTGCCAGCGGCAGCAACTTTGCCAATACCTGGACCCTGACCGTGACCCAGGCGCTGATGCAGTCGCTCAGCAACGGGACCCTGGTCGTCAAGGCCCAGCTCACCGATACCATCGGTGGCAATAACGGCGACACCTTCGTGGTGCGCGCGGTGTCCCAGCCGACCTTGCTGCTGCTGTCGGGCACGCCGTCGGTATCGATCGGCACCCCGATCGATCCCAACAACGTGTTCAACGCGGTCGAGAATCAAAGCGCCGTGATCACGGGCCGCGCCATCAACGCGACCGGCGGCCAGGTCACCGTGACCGTGTCCGACGGCGACAACAGCACGATCGACCCGAGCGCCACCGCGCTGGTGGGCGAGGACGGCAGCTGGAGCACGACCGGCATGAACCTGTCGGGCCTGAACGACGGTACCCTGACGGTGAGCGCGGTGCTCGATCCGGACCGCAACGCGGCCACGGCCAACAACGTCAGCACCAGCGCCACGGTAGGCCACGACAAGACCCCACCGCAGCTGAACATCACCTCGGCGGCCAGCGTGGGCACCAGCATGCCCGTCATCCGCGGCACCAGCACCGGCCTCGGTGTCGGCGCCAGCGTCACCGTGACCATCAACAGCGACCGCATCGGCCCGGTCGAGGCGACCTACACCACCACCGTTGCGGCCGACGGCAGCTGGAGCGTGACGCCGGCCATCAATACGCCGATCGGCAGCATCATCGTCGCCAGCGCGACTGACAGCGCGGGCAACGCCTCGAGCGTTACCGCCAGCGCGATCGCCACCCTCAGTCCCGACAGCGGCAGCAATACCACTGACTTCGTCACCAACGTGCGTACCCTGACGTTTACCGGTTACGCGGGCCTTGGCGAGACGGTGCAGTTGCGCCTGAATGGCGCCCTGATCGGCTCGCCCGTGGCCAACGCCAGTACCGGCGTCTGGAGCTTCACCCACGGCGTGTCGCTGGCCAACGGCAGCTACACGCTCACCGCGCTCTCCAGCGCCGGCGGCAACACGGCCTTGAGCACGCAGACCGTCGTGGTCGACGCGCAGGCGGTGGCCATTGGCGCCATCAGCAGCGACAGCGGCAGCAGCGGCACGGACTTCCGCACCAACGACAGCACCCTGGTGTTTTCCGGCACGGCCAGCGCCGGCGCCCCGGTGACGGTCAGCCTCGCCGACAGCACCGGCGCCGAGCTGTACCGCCAGGTCGCCGCCGCGGCAGGCGGCAACTGGTCCATCGACCGCACGGCCGACACCCTGGCCGACGGCGTCTACACGCTGCGTGCGGCCGTCACCGATGCGTCCGGCGTGACCACCACTGTCAGCCAACTCGTCACGGTCGACACGCGCGCCCAGATCGGCGTCACCACCAACTACAAAGTGGCCAGCACGCACCCGGTATTGAGCGGTACCACCGACATCGAAGCGGGGCGTGCGATCACGGTCAGCGTCGCGGTGGGCGGCGGCAATACCTACACTTACAGCACGACGGTGGCCGCCAGCGGTACCTGGAGCGTGGACACGAATGTCGCCATCCCCGCCGGCCAGGGCGCAACGGTCAGCTATGCCAATGGCGCGGCGCTGACGATTTCCGCGAGCGGCACCGACCTTGCCGGCAACAGCGCCAGCACCAGCAAGGCCATGCTGATCGACCTGGCCGCACCGGTGGTCAACATCACCACCCAGCTCGATTACACCGGCAGCAATACGCCGGACGGCATCCTGGTGACCAGCGAGGACACCAACGTCATCCTGCGCGGCACCACCGTCAATATCGCCAACGGCGGCAGCATCGCACTGACCATCACCGACGGCACCATCACCATGGGCGCGACGGCCACCGTCAGCAACAATGCCTGGACCCTGTCCGCGCAAAGCTTGCGGGCACTTGCCAACGGCACCATCAGCGTCACCGCCACCTACTACGATGACGGCGGCACCGCCTTCAGCGCGGTGGCCACGGTACTGCACGATAAAACCACGAGCGGCACCAACGTCACCATCGACAGCATCAGCAATGACACCAATGTGCCGGCGGACTTCCAGACCAATGACAACACCCTGGTCTTCCGCGGCAGCGCGGCGGCCGGCGCGACGGTCGCGGTCACCCTGGTCAACGCGGGCAATGCGAATGTCTTCGCGGTCAACGTGGTGGCCGACAGCGGCGGCAACTGGAGCTACGATTACAGCGGCAACACGCTGGCCGACGGCAGCTATACGCTCAAGGCACAGGTGGGCGCCGGCACGCTGGTCAGCAGGGCAGTCGTGGTCGATACCACGGCGCCAGCCGGCGCGGTTACCGTGACCAATCCTGTCGTCACCGCCAGCGGCACGCCGACCCTGACCGGCACCGCCGTCGTCGGTGCCGGCGAGACCTTGAGCGTCAGCGTCAACGGCAAGACCTACACCAACGGCGACGGCCGGCTCTCGCTCAGCGGCAGCGCATGGACCTTGGCCATTCCGGCGGCCGACGCCCTGACACCAGCCAGCGCGACGGCAGGCTTCAACGGCGTGTACGAAGTGACGGCGACGATCACCGACCTGGCCGGGAACACCCGCGTCGATGCGAGCAGCAATGAGCTGACAGTGCAGGATCTGCTAGCCCCGGCGATCGACCTCGATCCGTCGAACGGCGCCACCATCAACCACAGCGTCACCAGCGCAAGCGGCGCTGCCGTGAGCCTGGACGACAACGCCGACGCCATGACCCTGGTCGAGAGCGGCAACAGGTTGCCGCGCCTGACGCTGACGGTGGGTGGCTTGTCAAGCGCCGACGGCGCCGGCGAAAAGCTGGTCTTCGGCGCGACGGTGCTGGCGGCCGACGGCAGCAATGCCGGCAGCCTGAATCTGAGCGACGTGACCGTGGGCGGCGTGCGCGTGAACATCGGCTACAGTGCCGGCGTCTTCACGCTCCAGCGTTTCAATTTCGCACCCCTGAGCGCAGCCGAGGCGCAAGCGGTGCTGCGCGATATTCAGTATCGTAACGATGCCGGCGCCGCCTCGACCGCGGGCACGCGCACCTTTACGTTCAGCGCTAGGGACGATGCGGGCAATGTGGCTGCCGATGCCGTGACCTCCGTCAGCGTGACGGTCGGCGGTGCGGGACCAACCCAGACTGTCGCCATCACGGCCATCACCGATGACGTGGCGCCGCTCACCGGCACCATCCTCAGTGGCGGCTACAGCAACGATACGACGCCTGGGCTTTCCGGCACGGTGTCCGCACCCCTGGGTGCGAATGAAGTGGTCGCGGTCTATCGCGACGGCGTCAAGCTTGGCAATGCAGCGGTCAACGGCACCGCCTGGACCTATGCGGACAGCGGCCTGGCCGATGGCGCGGTCTATAACTACACCGCGAAGGTCGAGAACACGGTCAATTCCAGCGCAGGAACTGCTTCCGCGGCGTATGTTCTGCGGATCGACACCAGCGCTCCGGCACAAACGGTCAGCATCGATTCGATGACCAAGGATACCGGCACGGCTGGCGACTTCATCACCAGCGACGGTACGGCCGGCCGTACTGTTGCGGGTACCTTGTCGTCCGCGCTCGTCGCGGGCGAAACGCTGGAACTGAGCTTCGACGGCGGCACCACCTGGACCGCCGCCACGGTCAACGGCACCGGATGGACCGCGCTTGATAACGGCGCGCACAACGGCAACTGGACCATCACGTCGCGCATCACCGATGCTGCGGGTAACACTGGCGGCGCAGCCAGCCGCAACGTTCTGCTCAGTGGCTCGCCAGCGCAAACGGTCGTCATCACCGCGGTTGCGGACGATGTCGCACCGGTGACGGGCATTGTGGCCAGCGGCGGCGTGACCAACGACACGACGCCTGCCATCAGCGGCACCATCTCGTCGGGACTGGGCGCGAATGAAGTCGTCGCGGTGTATCGCGATGGCGTCAAGGTCGGTAATGCGACGGTCAATGGCACGGCATGGAGCTATGCCGATGCAGGTCTGGCCGATGCGAGCACCTACAACTACACCGCCAAGGTGGAGAACACGGTAACTGCCGCGAGCGGCACCACGTCCGCCGCGTATGTCATCAGCATTGATACCAGCGCTCCGGCACAAACGGTCAGCATCGATTCGATGACCAAGGATACCGGCACCGCCGGCGACTTCATCACCAGCGACGGTACGGCTGGCCGAACGGTTGCGGGTACCTTGTCGGCAGGACTGGGCGCTGGCGAATCACTGGAACTGAGCTTCGACGGCGGCACCACCTGGACCGCCGCCACGGTCAACGGCACCGGCTGGACCGCGCTTGATAACGGCGCGCATAACGGCAACTGGACCATCACTTCGCGCATCACCGATGCTGCCGGTAACACCGGCGGCGCAGCCAGCCGCAACGTGCTGCTAAACGGCGCGCCAGCGCAGACGGTCGCCATCACTGCAGTGGCGGACGATGTGGGACCGGTGACGGGCATTGTGGCCAGTGGCGGCGTGACCAACGACACCACGCCTGCCATCAGCGGCACCATCTCGGCAGGGCTGGGCGCCAGCGAAGTCGTCGCGGTGTATCGCGATGGCGTCAAGGTCGGTAATGCGACGGTCAACGGCACGGCATGGAGCTATGCCGATGCGGGCTTGGCCGATGCGAGCACCTACAGCTACACCGCCAAGGTGGAGAACACGGTGACTGCCGCGAGCGGCACCACGTCCGCCGCTTATGTCATCAGCATTGACACAAGCGCGCCGGCGCAAACGGTCAGCATCGATTCGATGACCAAGGACACCGGCAGCGCCGGCGACTTCATCACCAGCGACGGTACGGCTGGCCGCACTGTTGCGGGCACCTTGTCGTCAGGACTGGGCGCCGGCGAAACGCTGGAACTGAGCTTCGACGGCGGCAATACCTGGACCGCCGCCACGGTCAACGGCATCGGCTGGACCGCGCTTGATAACGGCGCGCACAACGGCAACTGGACCATCACGTCGCGCATCACCGATGCTGCCGGTAACACCGGTGGCGCGGCCAGCCGCAACGTGCTGCTCAGTGGCTCGCCAGCGCAGACGGTCGTCATCACCGTGGTTGCGGACGATGTCGCACCGGTGACGGGCAATGTCGCCAGCGGCGGCGTGACCAACGACACCACGCCTGCCATCAGCGGCACCATCTCGGCAGGACTCGGCGCCAGCGAAGTCGTCGCGGTGTATCGCGATGGCGTCAAGGTCGGCAATGCGACCATCAATGGCACGGCATGGAGCTATGCCGATGCAGGTCTGGCCGATGCAAGTACCTACAACTACACCGCCAAGGTGGAGAACACGGTGACTGCCGCGAGCGGCACCACATCCGCCGCTTATGTCATCAGCATCGATACAACGGCACCAGCGCAAACGGTCAGCATCGATTCGATGACCAAGGATACTGGCACGGCCGGCGACTTCATCACATCCGACGGTACGGCTGGCCGCACGGTTGCGGGTACCTTGTCGTCAGGACTGGGCGCTGGCGAAACGCTGGAACTGAGCTTCGATGGCGGCACCACCTGGACCGCCGCCACGGTCAACGGCACCGGCTGGACCGCACTTGATAACGGCGCGCACAACGGCAACTGGACCATCACCTCGCGCATCACCGATGCGGCGGGTAACACGGGCGGGGCAGCCAGCCGCAACGTGCTGCTCAGTGGCTCGCCAGCGCAGACGGTCGTCATCACCGCGGTTGCGGACGATGTCGCACCGGTGACGGGTAATGTCGCCAACGGCGGCGTGACCAACGACGTCACGCCAGCCATCAGCGGCACCATCTCGGCAGGACTGGGCGCCAACGAAGTCGTCGCGGTGTATCGCGATGGCGTCAAGGTCGGCAATGCGACCATCAATGGCACGGCATGGAGCTATGCCGATGCAGGTCTGGCCGATGCAAGTACCTACAACTACACCGCCAAGGTGGAGAACACGGCGACTGCCGCAAGTGGCACTACGTCCACCGCTTATGTCATCAGCATCGATACAACGGCACCAGCGCAAACGGTCAGCATCGATTCGATGACCAAGGATACCGGCACCGCCGGCGACTTCATCACCAGCGACGGTACGGCTGGCCGTACGGTGGCCGGCACCTTGTCGTCCGCGCTTGGCGCCGGCGAATCGCTGGAACTGAGCTTCGACGGCGGCACCACCTGGACCGCCGCCACGGTCAACGGCACCGGATGGACCGTGCTTGATAACGGCGCGCATAACGGCAACTGGACCATCACCTCGCGCATCACAGATGCTGCGGGTAACACCGGCGGGGCAGCCAGCCGCAATGTGGTGCTCAATGGCGCACCCGTGCAAACGGTCGCCATCACCACGGTGACAGACGATGTCGCACTGGTGACCGGCATCGTGGCCAGCGGCGGCGTGACCAACGACAGCACGCCAGCCATCAGCGGCACCGTCTCGTCAGGTCTGGGCGCGAACGAAGTCGTTGCGGTATATCGAAACGGCGTCAAGGTCGGGAATGCGGCGGTCAATGGCACTGCGTGGAGCTTCGCCGATGCAGGCCTTGCCGATGCCACGACCTATAACTACACCGCCAAAGTGGAGAACACCGTAACCGCCGCCAGCGGCACTACGTCCGGCGCGTACACCATCAGCATTGACACCAGCGCACCGGCGCAAACGGTCAGCATTGTGTCGATGACCAAGGATACCGGCACGGCCGGCGACTTCATTACCACTGACGGCACCGCCGGCCGCACTGTCGCCGGCACCTTGTCGGCGGCGCTGGGTACCGGCGAAGTCCTCGAAGCGAGCTTTGACGGTGGCCTTACCTGGAATGCGGTGACGGTGACCGGTACCGGCTGGAGCACCACAGACACCGGTGCACACACCGGCAACTGGACCATCGGCACACGCATAACCGACGCTGCCGGCAATGTTGGCGGCACCGCCAGCCGCTCGGTGGTTCTGGAAGGCTCGCCGCTGCAGACCGTATCGATTACCGCAGTGACGGACGACGTGGCGGCGGTCATGGGCACGGTGGCCAACGGAGGCAGCACCAACGACAATGCACCCGCGCTGTCCGGCGCGATGTCGGCCGCCCTCGGTGCGAACGAACAGCTGGTCGTTTACCGTGACGGCGTCAAGATTGGCGTCGCGACCGTCACCGGTACGACGTGGACCTTTGCGGATACAGGACTGGCGGACGGCAGGGCGTACAGCTACACCGCCAAGGTGGAAAACAACGTGACGGCGGCAGTGGGCACGACTTCCGCCGCTTACCTCATCAACATCGATACCTCGGCCCCGGCCCAAACCGTGACGGTTGTGTCGATGACGAAGGACACCGGTACGGCCGATGACTTCATCACCGCCGATGGCAGCGCAGGCCGCACCGTGACGGGCACTTTGTCGGCGCCACTGGCTGCCGGCGAAAACCTTGAACTGAGTTTCGACGGCGGCATCAGCTGGACCGGCACGACTGTCGCAGGCAGTGGCTGGAGCGCGCTTGATAACGGCGCGCATAGCGCCAACTGGACCATCAGCACGCGCATCACCGATGCGGCGGGTAACGCCGGCGCTGTCGGCAGCCGCGCTGTCACGCTGAATGGCGCGCCTGCACAAACCGTGACCATCGCCGCGGTGACTGACGACGTGGCGCCGGTGACCGGCATCGTTGCCAACGGGGGCGTCACCAACGATGCCACGCCGGCTTTGTCGGGCACGATTTCCGCTGCACTTGGTGCCAACGAAGTGGTGGGGGTCTATCGCGACGGCGTCAAGCTGGGCAATGCCAGTGTGATCGGGACCGGCACCGGCACCGGCACCGGCTGGACGTATGCCGATGGCGGCCTGGCGGATGGTCAAACCTATACCTACACGGCCAAGGTGGAAAACACCCTGACCACGGCATCGGGCGCATTGTCCGGTGCGTACGCCATTTCCATCGATACCTCGGCCCCGACACAGACCGTGGCGATTGTCTCCATGACCAAGGACACCGGCACGGCGGGCGACTTCGTCACCACCGACGGCAGCGCGGGACGCACGGTGACCGGTACCTTGTCGGGCCCCTTGGGCAGGGGCGAGAAGCTGGAACTGAGCTTCGACGGTGGCGTCAGCTGGGTAACCGCAAGCGTCGGTGGCACCGGATGGAGCGCCACCGATGGCGCCAGCCATGCCGGCAACTGGACCATCTCCAGCCGCATCGTCGATGCCGCCGGCAATACGGGCGGCACGGCGAGCCGCGCCGTCACCCTGGCGGCGGCGGCCCTGCAGGTGCCGTCCATCAGCGCCATCGTTGACGACGTGGCGCCGCTCACCGGCACCATTGCGAGCGGCGGCGTGAGCAACGACACCGCGCCTATCGTCAACGGCACCTTGCCTGCCGCGCTGGGCGCCGGCGAGCGCGTGGCCCTTTTCCGCAACGGTATCCGTATTGGAGTGGCGACGGTGACCGGCACAAACTGGAGCTTTGCCGACAGCGGCTTGTCCGACAACGCGGCCTACAGCTACACCGCCAAGGTGGAAAGCACCGTCAGTGGAGACAGTGGCACGGAGTCGACCGCCTATACGCTGAACATCGACACCAGCGCCCCGGCGCAGGTGGTGAGCGTGACCGGCATGACCCGCGATACTGAAACCGCCGGCGACTTTGTCACCAGCGATGGCGGCGCCGGCCGCACGGTCAGCGGGACCATCTCGGCGCCACTGGCCGCGGGCGAGGTACTGCAGGTCAGCGCGGACGGCGGCGTCACCTGGGTGGCGGCGACTGTCAACGGCGCGACCTGGAACGCGACGGACGGCGGTTCCCACAGCGACAGCTGGACCATCGCGACCCGCATCGTCGATGCAGCGGGCAATACCGGCGGCGCCACCAGCCGGCCGGTATCGCTGGTAAGTGCACCGGTGGTGATCAATCCGGATACGCTGCCGCCGTCGGAGCCGCCTGCGCCAGCCATCGTCACCGAGCCGCTGGTGCCGGCCGCCGCACCCGTCGTCGTTGCACCGGCGCCGGCGCTGGTTTTGGCCCCGGTGGCGAGTGCGCCCGCCGAAGCCGTACCGGCTCCGGCCAGCACGTTTGCGCCGGGCGTGCCCTTGGTGTCGAATGGTCTGCCGCCACCGGCGATCGCCATCACGGCCCCGCTGCCAGCGCTGTACGCCCAGTCGTCCAGCTCGGCCAGCGTGTTCGAGATCGATACCGGCAGCAGCGCGACCGGCACCACCAACGCTGTCCAGTCGCTTACCGGTACCGACATCGGCGCCGGGTTCTCGATCAATGTGCGCCAGGCCGACGGCAAGGTCGCAGCCAAGGACACCTTCAAGCTGGTTGCCGCCGTGGTCAAGATTGACGCCGGACTGGTCCCGGAGCGGGACGTTCTTGCGATCAGCGTCGCGTCGCCGAATATCACCGCCGTGTACGACGCGGCCACGGGCACCTTGACCTTGACCGGCATCGCCACGGCTGCGGAATACGAGCAGGTCATCCAGGGCGTCAAGCTGCGCGACACCGAAGGCGGCGACGTCAATAGCAAGCGCACCTTGCGCTTCTCGATCAAGTCGGAGTCGGGGCAGACCCAGAACGGCACCAAGGAATACCGCGGTCCCGAGGCAGCGCCGGACAAGGCGCCCGCGCCATCCGGTGACGCCGCCGGCAGCGTCAAGGCAGCCGATGCAGCGCTGCCGCTCAAGCCGGGCAAACCCGGCCTGATGGCCCAGATCGCGAAAGCACATGCACAACAAACCCAGGGACGCGAGCAGCTTGCGGCACTCGCGGGCCGCCAGGCCCAGCGTGCGGCAGCGCCGGACCTGACTTGAACCGAACGGATGACAGGACCCTATTTATGATATCCAAATTGATGCCCCTGGCGGTTGCCGCGGCTTTACTCACGGGCTGCACCATCGTACCGGTGGCCACCACGCCGGCCGAGCGCCAGGCCCGCGTCGCCAGCGACCAAGCGGCCATGTTCCGCGACCAGGAAGCGGTCAGCGGTGAATTGAGCTTTGCCGACGTGCTGGCGCGCGCCTACCAGTACAACCTCGAGAACCGGGTCAAGCTGATGGAAAACGCGCTGGTCAAGAGCCAGCTGGACCTGGGTTTTTATGACATGCTGCCGCGCCTGACGGCGTCGGCCGGCTACACCACCCGCAACAACGATCCGGGCGGCACCGCCATGAACCTGCGCACCGGCCAGGTACAGACCGACGTCTCGGTCGCACAGGAGCGCACCCGTGAGACCGACTCGCTGACCTTCTCGTGGAACGCGCTGGACTTCGGCCTGAGCTACGTGCGTGCCCAGCAAAGCGCCAACCAGGTCATGATCGCCGAGGAGCGCCGCCGCAAGACGCTGCAGAACATTACCCAGGAAGTCTATACCGCCTACTGGCGCGCACTGGCGGCGCAGCGCTGGGCCAGCGAAATCGACCGCCTGCATGGCGTGGCGGAAGCGGCACTGACCGATTCGCGGCAGATTGAAGAGAAGCGCCTGATGCCGCCGATGCAGGCGCTGGTCTACCAGCGCGGCCTGCTCGAAATCGTGCAGCAGCTGCGCATGCGCCGCAACGAACTGGAAACCGCGCGCACCGAACTGGCGGCCCTCATGAACCTGCGTCCCGGGACCGCGTTCCGCCTGAAGGATACGGGCGCCGAACCGGTGCTGCCGGCCGCGCTGAGCAAAGATGCGCTGCCGCGCATGGAGGACTACGCGCTGCTTAATCGCGCCGAGCTGCGCGAAGAGGATTATCGCCAGCGCATCAGCGCCCTGGAAATGCGCAAGGCGGTACTGGCGATCCTGCCCGGCCTTTCTTTTGACACCGGCCTGCAGCACGATTCGAACAAGTACCTGTACAACAACAGCTGGTATGAGTCCGGCCTGCGGGTATCGTTCAACCTGTTCAAGGCCTTTTCGCTGCCGGCGACCAAACGCCAGCACGAAGCCCAGGTGCGCGTGGACGACACGCGCCGCGCGGCGCTGGCCATGGCCGTGATGGCGCAGGTGCGCATCTCGGCCGAGCGTTATCGCCAGACCGTGGAAGAATACGAACTGGCGCGCCGCCTGGACGGTATCGACCAGCGCATTAACAGCCAGATGGCGAATGCCGTCAAGAGCTCGGCCGAGAATGAACTCGAAGCGATCCGCGCCCAGGTGCGCGCGGTCTTGTCGAGCCTTCAGCGCGCCAACTCTCAGGCGTCGATGCAGGCAGCGCATGCACGCATGCTCAATTCGATCGGCGTCGACCTGGCCATTCCGGCCCAGGCGGGCGGCCTGGCCGAATTTTCGGCGGGCCTGGACCAGAGCCTGCAGCGCTGGAGCGTGGACGCGGTCCTGAAAAGCCAGGAGAGCGGCAAGCAATGAAGCGTTTACTCATTTGCGCCCTGGTGCTGCCCGCTGTGGCGTTCGCGCAGCCGCGTCCTGCCGCTCCGGCGGCGCCAGCGCCCGCGGTTGCACCTGCAACTGCAACTGCTCCACGGACCGGTGACCCGATCCGCGTGCTGCTGGTGCCCGAGAACGAAGCCGTGATCTCGAGCCAGATCGCGGCGCGCGTGCTGGCGCTGCCGGTGCCGCTGGGTGGCCGCATCAAAAAGGGCGACACCCTGGTGCGTTTCGACTGCGCCGAGCAGGCGGCCCGCCTGAAGATGTCGGAAGCGGAGTTGCTGTCGGCGCGCGAGACCAACACCAGCAAGCAGGAACTCAAGAGCTACCGTTCGGCCAGCGAACTCGATGTGCGCCTGGCCGCGGCCGGCGTGGAAAAAGCCCAGGCCCAGGTCAACGTGGTCAAGGCGCAGATGGGCTACTGCAGCATTGCTGCGCCCTTTGGCGGTCGTCTGGTCAAGCTGCGCGTGCGCGCGCACGAAACCGTATCCGCCGGCCAGCCCTTGCTTGACCTGGTCGACAACAGCAGTTTTCGCTTCCAGCTGCACGTGCCGTCACGCTGGCTCAGCTGGCTGGGGGAGGGCACCGCCTTTAACATCGTCATCGACGAAACCGGCAAGACCTATCCCGCGCGTGTGCGTGTGATCAACGGCCGGGTCGATCCGGCCAGCCGCACGGTGGAGCTGACCGGCTCCATCGAAGGCAAGCACGCCGAGCTGATCGCCGGCATGAGCGGAACGGCCCAATTCAATGAACGCTAGCGCGGACGCGCGGGTCGATCTGCTGGCCGGGCTGCTGGCCCTGGCGCGCGATGTCAGCCAGGCCCGCAGCGAGGACCTGGCGGCGTATGCCATCGTCAACCAGACCTTCCAGCTGCTGCCGTATCACCTTGCCTTGCTGTGGCGCCCGGCCGATATCGGCGCCGGCCACATGACCCATGCATCGGGCCTGGCCAAGATCGAAGCCGACAGCCCTTTCGTGCTGTGGGTCAACGCGCTCGCCGCGCACCGCATCGCCAACGTGGCCGATGCGCGTAGCGCGCCTGCGAATCTGAGCGCCGCCGATTTCCCGGAGCGTCTGGCCGCCCAATGGGCCGAATGGCTGCCCGCCCACCTGCTGTGGCTTCCGCTGCCGGCGCCGGGCGAGCCCTGGCCGGGTGTCATGTGCCTTGCGCGCGAGACGCCCTTCGAGGCGCACGAGATCGCACTGCTGCAGGAGGCGGCCGTGTTCTTCGGCCATGCCTTGTGGGGCTGGCAACGCCATCACCGCGACTGGCGTGCGCGCCTGCGCAAGCGCTGGACCAACAAGCGACTGCGCTATGCCGCCCTGGCGGCCGCGGTCGTGCTGATGCTGCCGCTGCGCCTGTCGGTGGTCGTCAGCGGCGAAGTCGTGCCGCTCGCGCCGCTGGTGCTTGCGGCCCCGGCGGACGCCCCGGTACGCCAGGTCCTGGTGCGCCCCAACCAGGCCGTCAAGGCCGGGCAAGCGCTGTTTGCGCTGGACGACAGCGCGGTGCGCAGCCGTCTGGCGGTGGCCGCCAAGTCGCTCGAAATCGCGCGCGCCGACTGGCTGCGCTCAAGCCAGAAAGGCTTCAACGACGAGGCTTCGCGCTCTGACGTGGCGGCGCTGTCGGCCCGCATCGAAGAAAAACAGGCCGAACTGGCCTACCTGAATGAATTGTCGCAGCGGCTGACGGTCAAGGCGCCGTCCGACGGTGTGGTGGTGTTTTCGGATGCGGTCGACCTGGTCGGCAAACCGGTGGTTACGGGGGAACACATCATGACCCTGTCAGACCCCGGCAAGGTGGCCCTGCAGGCCTGGCTTCCACCGGCCGATGCCATCGCACTCGAACCCGGCGCGGACATGAGTCTGTCGCTGTACACCGCGCCACTGGGATCGGTGCCGGCGCGGCTGGACGACAGCAGTTACGAGACCCAGGTCGCGCCGGAAGGCGGCAGCGCCTACCGGCTGCGTGGCCACTTCACGACGGCGACGCCGCCCCAGCTTGGGCTGAAAGGCACGGTGCGCCTGTACGGCAGCCGCGCGCCGCTGGCTTACCACATGCTGCGCCGGCCAATGGCCGCGCTGCGGCGCCTGATCGGATTGTAAGTGCCGCTGCCCGACCATCTGCCGCCGCTGCGCGACGATATCGAAATCTTCGCAGCCGGTCCTTCGACCCTGGGAACACCGTCGTGGCGTCTGTACGACCCGGTGCGCAACCGCTTTTTCCAGATCGGCGAGGCCGAGTTCCAGCTGCTGGCGCACTGGCACCTGGGCAGTCCCGGCGCGACCCTGGAAGCCGTCGCCGGCGCCATGCCGCTGGCGCCGGACGCCGCCAATCTGGAAGCGCTGCTGTTGTTCCTGCATGGGCACCAATTGCTGGCGCGGCGTGACCGCGGCGCCACCACAGCGCTGGCAACCCTGGCGCCGCCCCCCAAGCCCTGGACCAGCTGGCTGCTGCATAACTACCTGTTCTTCCGCATCCCGCTGGCTAATCCGGACCGCTTTTACGCTTGGCTTGCGCCACGCCTTGAATGGCTGTTCCGTCCCGCCTTCTGGCTTGCCGTCGGCGTATTGGGACTGGTGGGACTGGCGCAGGTGCTGACCCAGCACGAACGCTTTGGCGCCACCTTCAGCTATGCCTTCAGCCTGGAGGGCGCGCTGTGGATTGCGCTGTCGCTGGCGCTGCTCAAGTCCACCCACGAAATCGGCCACGGCATCGCGGCCAAGCGCCAGGGCCTGCGCGTCACGCGCACCGGCGTGGCGCTGCTGGTGCTGTGGCCCGTGCTCTACACCGACGTCAACGACATCTGGAAGCTGTCCGACTGGCGCGGTCGGCTGCAGGTGAGCGTGGCCGGCATCGCGACGGAGCTGATCTTCGCGGTGGGTGCGACCTGGGGCTGGCTGCTGCTGCCGGAAGGCCCGCTCCAAAGCGCGATGTTCATCATCGCCGGCACCGCCTGGGTGCTGTCGCTGGCGATCAACCTGAATCCCTTCATGCGTTTCGACGGCTACTACCTGCTGTCGGACCTGCTGGATTATCCCAATCTGCAGGAGGCCTCATTCCGCGCCGCGCGCACGGTACTGCGCCGGCGCATCGGACTGGACGAGCCTGATGGCCCAGCCGAGGGCTTGCCGCGCTGGGCGTTGGCCGGCTTCGGCTTCGGTACCTGGTTTTACCGCGCCGTGCTGTTCCTGGGTATCGCGTATTTCGTGCTTGTCAGTTTTCCACCGCTGCTGGGCGTGCCCCTGGCACTGGTCGAAATCGGCTACTTCATCCTGAAACCGGTTGTCGGCGAAGTGGCGGCGATCTGGCCGCGCCGGCGCGAGATCAAGCCGGCGCGGCGCCGCATGGTGTGGGCAGCGCTTGGTGCACTGGCGCTGCTCGCGGTGCTGCCGTGGTCCGGTCGGGTGGATGCGCCGGCATATATGAGCGCGGCCGCGCGCGAAAACCTGTTCGCGCCAGCCAGTGCGCAAGTGCGCGAACTGCACGTGCGTAATGGCCAGACCGTCAAGGCCGGCGACGTCGTCGTGAGCCTGGCCTCGCCCGAACTGGTCTCGCGCCTGACGCTGACCGAGGCGCGCATCCGCGAAGCGCAGGCACGCCTGAATAAGGCTGCCAGTGACAGCGCCACCTTCGACCAGTCCGAGGTGCTGGCGCAGACGCTGGCCGAACGCATGGTGGAACGCGAGAGTGTGCAGGCCGAGATGGCGCGGCTGACGATGCGCGCGGCGCGCACCAGTGTCGTGCGCGACCTGCCGGCGAGCCTGGTGCCCGGTCGCTGGCTGCGCATCAACGAGAAAGTGGCGACCTTGCTGCCTTTGGCCCCAGCTGCAGCGCTGCAGGTCGTCGCCTATGTGCGCGAGAGCGATGTGAACCGGGTGCGGGAGGGCGCCAGCGTCAGGTTTTTCCCGGACGGCGATCCCTTGACGGCAATCGACGGGACGGTGCGTACCGTCGGCGTGGCCGCCAGCAGCGTTGCCAGCGAACGCGCCCTGACGTCGCTGTCGGGCGGCGCGTTGCCGGCTGTGCAGACGCCGGCGGGTGAACGCCTGCACGGCGCCTTTTATGCGGTCGAAGTGAATGTCGACGCCGCGCAGGCTGCGGCTCCGCGCACCCTGACCGGTACTGTGAAGATTGCCTCCGCCGCGCACAATCCGATCGTCGACCGGATCATGGCGGCACTGGCCGGCCTGAACGCCTACCTGCGCTTCTGATTACATCTGGCGGAACAGGTCCATGTAGTTGCGGCTGACGGTCAGGGTCTCGCGCCGGTCCTTGAGCTTGACCACCAGTCGGCCGCGGAAATCGGTGTGGGTGCCGGCCACGTGTTTGGCCGCCACGATCACGCTGCGGTGGATCTGCCAGAAGCGGGCTTCGTCAAGCTGCTCGCGCAGCTTGCTGATCGGCGTGCGGATCAGGCATTCGCCATCTTCCACGAACACGCTGGTGTACTTGTCATTGCTCTGAAAGTAGATGACGTCTTCGATCGGGATCAGGCGCGTCTCTTCGCCCTGGGCCGCGCGTATCCATTGTAGCGGTGCGGGTGCGGCCGCGGCCGGCTTCGCGGCCGGAGCGCCGAGCTGCTCCAGCAGCAGGCGCAGGCTGTCGGCGGGCAGGGCGGGCGCCTTGTCGGCCAGGGCCTTCTTCAGTTTGCCGACGGTGCGCGTGAGCCGTTCCAGTCCCACCGGCTTGAGCAGGTAGTCAACGGCGGACAGGTCGAAGGCGTCGAGCGCGTGCTGCTCGTGCGCCGTGACGAAGACCACATGCGGCGGCTTGGCATCGTCGGCCAGGCGCGCAGCCAGGTTCAAGCCGGTCAGGCCGGGCATTTGAATATCGAGGAACACCACGTCCGGCGCCAGCTCGTCGATGAGGCGCAGGGCATCGAGTCCGTTGGCGGCTTTTGCGACAACGCGCAGGTCGGGCCAGGCGATGGCGAGCTGGGACTGCAGGTAGTCGAGCAGGTTCGCTTCGTCGTCTGCGATCAGGGCGCGGGGGTGGTCGATGGCGGCGTCTCTTTTACAGTAAGCGGCAGCAGGATGCGCACGGTGATGCCGCAGGGTTCATTTTCGAGCAATTGTACCTGAGCGGCCGGGCCATACAAACTGCGCAGGCGGTCCTTGACGTTGGCCAGGCCGACCCCGCCGCCGGGCTTGGACGGCGCACCCGACAAACCGGCGCCGGTGTCGCTGACCTCGATGCACAGGCGCTCGCCGCGCAATGAGGCCGCGATGGCGATGGCGCCACCCTCGACCTTGGGTTCGAGTCCATGCGCCACGGCGTTTTCCACGATCGGCTGCAGGAGCATCGGTGCCACCAGCAGCGCGCGGCAGTCGTCGCCGGCGTCGATGCGGTAGCGCAGGCGTGTGCCCATGCGCACCGCCAGCACGTCCAGGTAGGCCGCGGCGAGATCGAGTTCCGCGCCCAGGGTGACCTGGCCGCTGCGGCTCGACGCCAGGCTGGTGCCAAGGCTGGCGCGCAGATAGTCGATGAAGCGCTCCAGCATGTGCCGCGCCTGCGCCGGCTCGGTCTCGATCAGCCCGATCACATTGGCCAGGGTGTTGTACAGGAAGTGAGGTTCGATCTGGGCCTGCAGGGCCGCCAGCTTGGCTTCGGCCAGCAGCTGCGCTGTGGTCGCGATCTGCTCGCGCTGTCGCGCTTCCAGTTTTTCCGCAGTCAGGCGCCGTTCGCCCGCGATGAACACGACCAGCATGAAGATCGCCATGGCCAGCGCAAAGGGCAGCAGCGGTTCCAGTGTGCCAAGACGCGACAGGTAGCGCAGCGGGTTCTCGCCGCGCAGCAGGGCATTGCCGCTGGCGATGCCGGCCACCACGCAGGCGCTCACCACCAGAATGTGATACGCGATGCGGGCGGGCGCCGGCGCGCGCGACGGCCAGCCGCGCATTACCCAGCCGCCCAGCGCGAGGGCCGCATGAATCAGGTAGCCGACGATGTTAGAAATGACCAGCATGGGCACGAAATAGCTCAGGAAGCTTGTGCCGCTGCCTGCGAACAGCTTGTTGGCCGCCGCCAGGAACACCGCGATCAGGGTATTCCACACGCCTGTATAGAGCAGATTACGCAGCGGCGAATCCGGCCAGCGCCGAAATAGCGGGATCAGGTCCAGCGGGTGGGAGGAATCGCGTGCCGCGCTCATGGTCATGGTGGTCATTGTGGAGTCGATCAAGCCGACAGGAAGTTACCATGAAAGCAGGTCGGCGCGCGATAGGGGAGACGCGCCAGGGCCACTGGTCCGGCCGCCACGCGGGCCGCATCGAACACCGTCAGGACGGTCTGGGCGCGCTTGGTATCCTGGGCCACGCCGACCAGGTAGCCGTCAAGCTCGGAGCGGGCGTTCCTGCGCGGTACCAGCACATGCTCTTCCGCCACCCAGCCCGCATCGAAGCGGAAGGTGTCGGCCTTGCCGCTGTCGATATCGAGCAGATTGACCGAGTCCAGGATCAGTTCGGGGTTGGCATTCGAGGTGCTGAGCAGCGCGAGCTTGCGGTGTCGCGTCGAGACCACCTGCGGCATCACGCGCGGGAACTCCGATGATCCGAACAAGCGTGCGACCCGGGCCTGGCCGCTGGCATAATCCAGCGTGATCTGGGCTGTGTAGCCGCGATTAGCCAGTTTTTTCACGCGCTCGCCGCGCATCAGGCGGCCCAGGTGCAGCAAGCCGTCGCCCTCGTGCAGGGCGACGTCGAAACGCGTGGTCTGGCCGTCGTCGAAGGCGTTCCCGAAGTGAAAAGCCAAATGCGGCGGCAGCTCGAAAATCTGGCGGATCGCGAGTGTGTCCTTGGAGACCACCACGACACGCATCGGCCGCGCCGCGGGGCCGTCGCCGGCCCAGTGATGCTGCTCGGCGAAGCTCTTGTCATCCTCGCGCACCATGTCGTAAGGCGGAATCAGGAAGATCAGGTGGGCCGCGCTGACCACGAAGTCGTGCACCATGGCCAGCCTGGGCACACTGACCACGCCCGTTTGCAGGACCTGGCCGTCCGCGCCGATGCGGTACAGGGCCAGGCGCTCGCCGCCCGGCAGTGCGCCGAAATTCCACATCACGCCGTCCGGGTCGATCTTTGGATGGGCGGAGAACGGCATCGACTTCATCTCGCCGCTCCAGGTCTTGATACCGACCGTGGACAGGATGGCGGGATCGACTTCGGTGGCCGATCCACCTTCCCACAGCGCGTAGACACGGCCATTGAAGGGCAGCAGGTTGGTGTTGGCCGCATTGACCGTGTCGTTGTTCTTCGGCCCTTTGCGGCCGGGATTGGTGCCGAAGGATGGGTAGAGAAAACGTCCGGCGGCCGACTCCTCGGTAAAGCGCTGGGTCTGAACAAATTTGCCCAGGTGGCTGACCTTGCCGTCGGCCAGCTGCCAGCGCTGGGCGAAGCCGTCGCCATCGAACCAGTGGTGATAGCGCTCGCCACCGAGTTCGAATCGTCCCGGTCCGTTGCGGTAAAAGACGCCTTGCAGATCAGCGGGAATGCGGCCCTTGATGATGGCCTGGCCGGCTTGATCGCCCACCGTGTCGGCGTAGACGACCAGCTTGGGGTCGTGTTTGAGTGCTTCGTGAAAGCGCTGCAGGGTGAGGGCGTCGGCCAGGACGTTGCCGGAGGCGAGTCCGAGGGCGGCGGCGGAGGCGAGAAAATGGCGGCGATCCATGGCAAGCTCCTTATTTGACGCTGACGCGGGTAGTGAGGCCGGCGGCCGGCACGGTGAACTTGGCGAGGTCGAAGGTCGGCGGCCCCATCTTGCCCATGGCGTTGTTACTGAAGGCGTAATCTTCGGTGGGGATGCCCATCTGGTTGGTGTCCATCTTGCCGTTGGCATTGGCGTCGTGGTAGACAGCGAAGGCGTAGTCGCCTTCCGGCAGGTCCTTGATGACGACCGTGTTCGACCCTGCCGTGGCCTGGACCGCAGCGCCGTTCATCGGCTTTTTGAGGAAGTTGGGGGCGGAGCTGAACAAGGCCACCATCACGCTGCCGTCGGCGCTCTTGACGTCGTCAATCCGGATGGTCAGGTCGGCGGCGCCGGCAAATTGGGCGATCAGCAGGGTGGCGGTGGCGAGGGCGATGCGTTTCATGGCGTTCTCCGTGAGTGAATGGGCGATGTATTCACTGTAGCGAGAACGCCGTACCGCCGGCCTGTCATGCGACGGAATGCCGCGACACGGCGCGAAACGCAGCCGGGCGGCGCCAAATGCAGGGGTTTCGGTCCTTATGCGGCGGGGACGTCCGTGAACAGCTTGTTGACGATGCGCCACTGGCCGTCGCGGCGCACAAAGGAGAGGTAGTCGATGTAGTCGAAATCGAAGATCGGGCAGTGCAGCTTGGCGAAAGCGATATTGCCGGTTTCTTCGACGCTCAGGGGCGCCATACGAAACGGCTGGCCCAGCGACTGCGGCGAGGCGCGCGTTGCCACCGCTGCCAGGTAGTCGTCCAGGCTGCGGTAGTAGGGCTCGCCGCGCACCTCGCCGAACAGCGCGGCCTTCGGATCGAAGGCCGAGCGCAGCAGTGCGACGTCGCCCTGGTGGATGCCCTGGCAATAGGCGTCGATGGTCGTGCGCAGGTCTGCGTTCGCGACAGGAAGATGGGACATCGGTAGCTCCGTTTCGTTGGGGGAGCCGGCAGTCTACCTATGTCCCGCCGTGCGATAAATGCAGATCGATGTACAAGATTTATTACATGAAGTAATCCATGCGCGCCGCACTGCTAGTGCAGTTTGACCGACGGCGCCAGCCTGTCGCGGATCCAGTCGGCCAGGGTCTGCGCCGACATGCGCACCACCCCGTGCAGGGCCATCAGGTGTTTGCGGTACATCAGCGCATACAGTACGCGTGCCAGGACGCCGCCCACGCTGATCTTGCGCTTGCTGAAGGCGCTGGTCAGCGAGCCCACCGCTTTCAGAGGCCCCAGCGACACCAGCGATCCATGGTCCTGGTATTCGAAGGCGGCGGCCGATGAAGGCGATTGCAAGGTCTGCGCCAGGAACATGGCCTGCTGGTGCGCGGCCTGCGCGCGCGGCGGCACCACACCCTTGATCGGGCAGACAAAGCTGGCGCAGTCGCCAATGGCGTAGATGTCCTCATCGCCCACCGCCTGCAGCGAGGGCGTCACGGCGATCTGGCGCGAGCGGTTGGTCGACAGGCCGAGCGCCGCGCACAGCGGCTGCGCTTCCACGCCGGCTGCCCACAAAGTGATCGCCGAGGGTAAGACGCTGCCTTCGGTGTCGATCACGGCGCCGGCCTCCACACGCGCCACCGCGGTATCGGTGAACACCTTGATGCCGAGCGAGCGCAGATGGCGCGCGGCGTGCTTGGACAGGCGCGGATGCAGGTGCGGCAGCAGCAGGGAACCGCGTTCGAGAATGCGGATGCGTACGTGGCGAACCGGATCGAGCGCATGCACGTTGTAGCGCGCCAGCGTGCGCGCACTGTGACTGAGTTCGGCCGCCAGTTCGACACCGGTGGCGCCGCCTCCGACGATGACGATGTCGATACCGGCCGTGTCGTCGCCGGCGCCCTGGCGTGCGCTGGCCTGGATGCAGCCGCCCACGAAGCGCTTGCGGAAGATTTCAGCCTGACTGACGTCGTCGAGGGTGAGTACATGCTCCGCCGCGCCGGGCACGCCGAAGAAGTTGGTGACCGAACCGAGGGCCAGTACCAGCTTGTCGTAGGGGAGGGTGCGGGCGGGAAGGAGTTCGGTGCCGTCATCGGCCAGCAGCGGTGCCAGTGCGATGGTGCGCGCGGCGCGGTCGATGCCGAGCATGTCGCCGCGGACGAATTCGAAGCCATGCTCGGACGCCTGCGCCGCGTAGTCGATCTGCATCACGTTCGGGTCGTGCTTGCCCGAGGCGACGGTGTGCAGCAGGGGCTTCCAGAAGTGGGCCGGCCAGCGGTCGACCAGCACGATGCGGGCCTTGGCGGACTTGCCGATGCTGTCTCCAAGGCGGGTGGCCAGTTCCAGTCCTCCCGCTCCTCCTCCGGCGATGACGATCGTGCGCATGGTATCTCCTTGGTTGATGCAGCTTGGCTTCAGGGTTTGCTTGACGCAGATTAAGCGTTGGCTTGACGTAAATATAACTGCGTCACGATTGAAAGAGAAATCAAAGATTCTCGGTAATCGATAAGGCACAGCTTATGAATGGGGAAAGGCTGAGACTTGGCAACAGGGATGCGCCGGCATGCATACACGCTACCAGGGGTAGCGCAATGCGGTACTTAACAGATTGCAAAGCGGTGCCTGGGGTATTTAGGTGGTACTTACGCGGCAGGATCGGCACACTGCGTCCCGTCGTCGCCAAACGGGCCACGACGCCAGGCTAGTTTCCTGTTTTGTTCAACGAATCTGATCAAGGACCACACCATGCAACGTTACATCGGCGCCGCCGTCATCTCGCTAGGCTTGTTTTCGCCCTCCGTCCACGCTGCCGAGGGCGCGCCTCCAGCGACCACGTTTACCATCGGTGCCGGCGTCGCCGTCGTTCCTGAATATGTGGGCGGCGACGAATACCGCACGCCGGTCCTGCTGGTGCTGGACTACCAGCACGCGAGCGGCTTTTTCGCCAGCACCCGCGAAGGCCTGGGCTACAAGACGAAGATGGGCGCTTTCGGCATGAGCGCGGCGCTCTCCTACGACGGCTATCGCGCGGAGCGCAAGCGCGACCAGCGCGGCGGCTCGGACGCGCTGCGCGGTATGGGCGATATCCACGCCTCCGCCATCGCCAAACTGGGTGTGAGCTATGAGCTGGACAACGGCATCAGCTTCGGCGTGAAGGCGGCACTGGCCTTGACCAACCGTGAGAAGGGCAATCACTACCAGTTCGGCATGCTCGCACCGGTGCTCAGGACCGAGCGTGACAAGGTCTCCTTGATGGCCTTTGCCGACTACGGCGACAACAAGCATATGCAGACTTACTATGGGGTGACCGCGACCCAGTCGCTCAACACGGCGCTCAGGTACAAGCCGTACACGGCGTCGGCCGGCTTCAGCCAGGTTGGTGTGGGCGTCAACTGGAATCGCAAGCTGAGCGACAAATGGTCGATCAATTCCACCCTGGGTGTGACCCACCTGGTGGGCGATGCGGCCGACAGTCCGCTGGCCAAAAAGAAGACTGCCGCGCTGTACGCGACGACCTTCAACTACGCGTTCTGATGACTGGACAAAGCTGTTAATATCGGCTCCGGGCCTTGCGTAAGACTGCGCAAATCCGGAAACCGATAAGGAGCAGCTTATGTATCATGCCAGCTTTCGACAGCTGCAGTCGCTGGTGCTGGTCGCGCGCCACGAGAGCGTCTCGCGCGCGGCCGACGCCATGCATGTGACCCAGCCGGCCGTGTCGTCGCAATTGCGAACGCTGGAGGAAATCACCGGCATGGCGCTCACACGCAAGGATGGCCGTGCGATCCAGCTGACGGCGGCGGGCGAGGTGATGGTCACCTTCGCCGAACGCATCCTGCATCTGTGGGAACAGGCCGGCGACGAACTGGCGGCCCTCAATGGCGTCACCAGCGGTACCTTGCGTATCGGCGCGGTCACCACGGCCGAGCATTTGCTGCCGCCGCTCCTGGTGCCGTTCACGATGGAGCGTCCCGATGTGCGGCTCAAACTCCAGGTGGGCAACCGGGTCGAGATACTGAATATGCTGGCGCGCCACGAGATCGACCTGGCCATCATGGGCACACCGCCGCGCGAGCTGCGCACCAATGCGGCCCGCTTTGCGCGCCATCCCATGGGCTTTGTCGCCAGTCCGAACCACCCCCTCATGAAGAAGCGCAAGGTCAGCCTGGCCGATGTGGTCGGGGCCAACCTGCTGGTGCGCGAGCGCGGTTCGGGTACCCGCACCGCGGTTGAGCGCCTGTTCAAGGACGCCGGCCACTCCCTCAATTTCGGGTCGGAAGTCTCGTCCAACGAGGCGATCAAGCGCATGGTGTCGGCCGGGCTGGGACTGGGCTTTTTATCGGTCCACGCCTGCGCGCTGGAATTCCAGGCGGGCTTGATCCAGATGCTGCCGATGAAGGGCAATCCGGTCGAAGCCGACTGGCACATCATGCACCTTGCCGATCAGCCGATCCCGAAGGTGGCCGCTGCATTCCAGGACTTCGTCATCGAGCAGGGCCAGGCCCTGGTCAAGCACGAGCTGGAAGGGTTTTATACCTGAGCCATCAGGCCCGCGCGCAGCGTCGCCTTGGCGCGCTTCCTGCGGCGCAGCTTGATCCAGACCACCAGGCCGGTGACGAAGAACATCAGCGGCATCAGCCCGAACAGGCTGATGAAAGCGCGGCCCGCCGTGCCCAGCGCTTCGCCGGTATGCAGCGGGAACATCCACATCATGAAGCGGTCGCCGCCCGGTGCGCGCAGCGGATCGATCACACGCAATACCGCGCCGTCGCCGCTGTCGATGCTGATGCGGGTCGAGCCGGTGCTCTCGCGCAGTTCGCCCGCTTGCAGCATGCGCACTTCGTAAGGCTGGTTCGGCTTGGCCGGCAGTGAAATGCGCGACAGCTGCGCCTCGGGGAAGACGCGCTGCGCGGCGGCCAGGGCAGCAGCCGTGTTCACCCCAATGGCGTCGGCCGCGCTCTTATTGGCGGGACGCCCGGGCGGCGTGATCGCGGCCACACTTCCCACTACCGGCGTGACCCATTGCGGCATATTGAAGCTGACACCCGACACGCCCATCATCAGGAATACTGGGGCGGCAAAAAAGCCCGCGGCCCGGTGCAGCTGGAAGTTAAAGCGCGGCCAGTTGCCACCGTGGCGTACCGTGAGCGCCTGCCACAGCGCGCTGCGCGTCATGCGCGGCCACCACAGCACCAGTCCCGTCAAGGCTGCCACCAGGGCGAACACGCCGGTCATGGCGATGATGGTCTTGCCCACTTCGCCGGCCACCAGGTAGCGGTGGATGTGGAACAAGGTCGGCATCAGCTGGCGGCGCGAGAAGCCGTTCTCACCCCACTTGCGTTCACCCAGCACGGCCAGGGTCGAGGGATCGACCATGACGTGACGCGTCACATCGTTCTTCCACAGCGAATCGCTTTTCTTTTCCGGCCGGTAGGTGGCGACGAAAACATCACCGGCGCTCTCGGGCAACATCAGGCTGCCGGGGCGGCCGTATTGTGAATCGGCCGTCAGGCGCTCGAGCACGGCCTGGGTCGTGGCAGGAGAGACCCGGAACCGCTCGCCTGCGGCCATGCCGGCTGGTGGCGCCGCCTGCAGCAGGCCGGGATTGAGCCAGGCATCGAGTTCGTGCATCCAGGCCAGGGCAGTGCCGGTCAGGCCCAGCACGACCAGCACGGTGCCGAACACCAGCGAGGACCACAGGTGGACGAGACGGATAGCGTTTTTCATGGACAAGGAACGGCGCGGTAAATGAGAAGCATTATTATATAGCTTGTTAAAGTAAACGAGAATCGTTATCATTCGCATTGTACAACTAAGTCGCAGCAAAGTAACGACTCTTGTCTTGAACTAAAGGAAAAGTATCAGTATGAGCACCATCAAGCCCCTCAGCCGCGCTGTCGCCGTCGCCTGTCTGCTCATGGCGGGCCACCAGGCTCTGGCGCAGCAAACCAACAATGAACAAGCAGGGGAGATGACGGCGGTGGTTGTAACCGCCACGCGCGGCGCCAAGGCGGTCGACAAGATTCCGGGCGCGATCTCTGTGATCGGCCAGCAGGAACTGGCGGCACAGTACCTGATCGCGGACGATCCTTCGCAGGCGCTGGCGACCTTCGTGCCCGGCTATGCGCCCAGCCGCCAGAAAATGACCTCCACCGGCGAGTCGCTGCGCGGCCGCCAGCCGCTGATTCTGCTGGACGGGATCCCGCAATCGAACCCGCTGCGGGCCGGCATGCGCGAAGGGTATTTTGCCGACAGCGCCATCATTGAACGCATCGAAGTGATCAATGGCGCCTCGGCCATGCAGGGCATGGGCGCGACCGGCGGCATCATCAACTACATCACCAAACAGCCCAGGCAGGATGGCACCAGTCATAGCGTCAACGTGCGCGCATCGACTCAGTTCAAGTCGGACAATCTGGACTGGAAAACCGGTTACAGCGTCAATCACAAGAGCGGCGACTTCGACCTGCTCGGCTACGTCGGCGTGCAGCAGCGCGGCATGGGTTACGACGGCGATGGACGGCGCCTCGGTATCGACAACGTCCAGGGCGACACGCTCGACACCCATGGCAATGATCTGTTCCTGAAAATCGGCCAGCGCTTCGGCGCCCAGCGCATCCAGTTGTCGGTCAATCGCTTCAACCTCGCGGGCGATGGCGACTATGAGAACGAGCCTGGCGTGGTAGCCGCCGGCGTCACGACCACCTCCCGTCCTGGTACCGCACCGGGCAAACCGCCGCGCAACAAGGTTCGCAGCGCGAGCCTGGACTACCGACACGACGATCTGCTTGGCGGCGCCTTCAGCGCCCAATTGTTCAAGCACGATTTCGAGGCGCTGTACGGCGCCACCAGCGTGGCCACCTTCCAGGATGTGAAGATCGCACCGAACGGCACCCTGTTCGACCAGTCGCATATCGTCGCCGACAAGCTGGGCGCGCGCATGACCTACGTGCGGCCCGATACCCTCGTCACCGGTCTGGAGATGACCGTGGGCCTGGATCTCCTGCGCGACAATACGCAGCAGCGCCTGGCATTGACCAACCGCACCTGGGTGCCGGAACTGAAGTTCAAGTCGACCGCGCCGTTCGCGCAGCTTGAGTACGAGATCGGTCCGGTCACTATCCGCGGCGGCGTGCGCCACGAGCAGGCCGAACTCGACGTCGACACCTACACCACCCTGGCGGCCTACGGCAGTCGGCAGGTGACGGGCGGCGCGACCGAATTCTCGAAGTCGGTCAAGAATCTGGGTGCCGTATGGCGCTTCGCGCCGCGCTGGTCGATGTTCGCGGCCAGCTCGGAAGGCTTTGGCCTGCCCGACGCCGGCCTGGTGCTGCGCGGCGTGAACACGGCCGGCAAGTCGGTCGCCAGCCTGATCGACCTGCAACCCATCGTCACGCGCAATAACGAGATCGGCATCAACTGGCGCGGTGCGACAGGGCAGGTGGGTGTGTCGCGCTACGACTCGCGTTCCAAATTGGGCAGCGTGATCCGGATTACATCGGCCGGTGTAGGCCTGGTCGAGCGCGTGCCGACCGTGGTGAAAGGCTGGGAGGTGAATGGCGACTGGCGCCCGGTGCGCGACTGGTCGGTGTTCGGCAGCTACTCGGTCACGGACGGCAAGACCGCCGCCAGCCAGGGCGCGCCGCTGGACCTGTCGCTCGGCGCCCGTTCGCAGGGACCGAACAAGGGCGTGGTCGGCGCCAACTGGGCCTTCATGCCGAAAGCGCAGCTGCGCCTGCAGGCAAGCCATCTGCGCGACCGCGATATCAACATCGGGCGCAAGGTCGGTACCAGCAACCTGGAAGAGCATTTCAAGGGCTACACCCTGGTCGATGCCGCCGCCAGCTGGGAGAATGCCTACGGACGGTTTGGCCTGAGCCTGGAGAACCTGTTCGACAAACAGTACGTCGGCTACTACTCGCAGGCGGCCAGCGCGCTGGACGCCACTGGCACCTTTGCGGGACGGGGCCGCACCTTGGCCGTCAATTACAGCCGCCAGTTTTAATGCGCCATGCGCCAGGAAGTAGGGTGGGCACCCCGTGCCCACCGCCACACCCGCGGCGTTATTTGAACGCGTTCACCGCGGCGCGCCCCACCGCCGGATCATCGGTAAAGAAGCCATCGATGCCCGCCTTCAGATACAGATTGATTTCAGCGATGGCGTCCCCACGCTGGGTCGGTGAATTCACATCCGGCTTGCGCAGGCTGACCGGCAAGAACGGATTCTCGGGGCGCAGGGTCCAGGTATGCACCTTCAGGCCAGCCGCTTTGGCGTCGGCCACAAAGCTGGTCGCCGCACCCATCTCGTTGGCCGCCGTGCGCGGGATGATCACTTCCTTGTACGGCGAAACCACATCCGCATAGGCCGCGATCTCCTTCAGGCCGGCCGGCGTGACCAGGTCGGCGTACGTGCGCTTGCTGCCGGATGCGACAAAGTCATATGGCGCATTGCGCGGCGCGCCATTGGCTGCGGGAGGATTGAGCGGATTGTCGATCAGCTGCACGATGCGCATGTCGGTCATGCCGCGCAGTTCCTTGAGATTGGCCACTTCGAACGACTGCAGGAACACGGCGGCGGCCTTGCCCTTGTAGCCGCTTGCCACCAGCTGGTCCACCAAGCGCTTTTCCAGCGGCAGCCCGATCGACTTGAAGTAAGTCGGATGCTTGGTCTCCGGGTAGATCCCGATCACCTTGTTGCGGGCCAGGCTTTCGCGCTTGACCAGGTCGATCACCTCCTGCAGGGTGGGCACCTCGAACTGGCCATCGTAGGCGGCGTTGGCCGGACGGTTGGCGGGAATGCGCTCTTTGGCGCGCAGGGTCTTCAGTTCGGCCAGGGTGAAGTCTTCGGTGAACCAACCGGTAACGGGGATCCCGTCGATGATCTTGGTCGCCTTGCGGTTGGCAAACTGGGACGCGGTGGCAACGTTGGTGGTGCCGCTAATGTCGTTCTCATGACGCGCGACCAGCACGCCGTCCTTGGTGGCGACCAGGTCCGGCTCAACGATGTCGGCGCCGTCGTCGATCGCCTGCTGATAGGAGGCCAGGGTGTGTTCGGGACGCAGCGCCGAGGCGCCGCGGTGGCCGGTGACGGCGATCCCTGACGGCCAGGAGGCGCCCGGGTTCTGCAGGTCGGGCTGGTCGCCGGCGCCGCAAGCGCCAAGCAGGGAACCGACGAGGACGGCGAGGGTGGTGGCAAGCACGGGACGTTTCAAGGTGGTGGACTGTTTCAGTATAGCGTGGTTCACGGCGGCTCCGGTGGTGGCGATGTTGAGTCTGCAATGTTGGATGTGCAACAAGCGGAGAAGCGTAGCAAGCTTGCGTTACCGCAGCATGACGCGGTCAACCGACGCGCGCCGGCTGTTTGCGCGGGGGCAAATGGCAGCCGGGGAACTGCTCCAATAATCGGATGTGCCCGCTTCCAGGGCACGCGTTTCGCTGTTGGCGCTGTACTTTCCTACGATTGGAGAAGCGATGAGAATCCGCAAAACCCTGCTGGTGGCGTCGATTGCCGCCTTGCCCCTGATCGCGAGCGGTCCCCTGGCCGCCGCCCCGCTGATGAACGGTCCGCTGGCGCAGGCGCCGAAGGCGGGCGCGGCCCTGCTGGCGCAGCTGGGCGCGCAGCGCGCGATGCATGGCCTGGACGCCGACCATCACTTCGTGCTCGCGACCCAGCATCCGGGTGTACAGGGTACGCAAGTGACGCGCGTGAACCATACCTACAAGGGCGTGCGCGTGTTCGGCTCCGAATCCGTGATCGTCAGCGATGCCAGCGGCAGGATCGTCAGCGAATCGTCGTCGGACCGCCGCCAGCACCTGGGCAAGGGCAGCGCCAACCGTCTGGGCTCGGCCACCGCGGACTTCAACATCAATCCGGCCATCGGGCCGCAGGAGGCGATCAAGGTCGCCGTCAAGTCGGTGGCGCCGGCCGGTATCAACGTGACGCCGCCGCGGGCCGAACTGATGGTCTATCCGATCGTCAAGACCGAGCGTGTCCCGGCCGCCGCCAACAAGCGCGAAGAAGAACTCAATGCGCTCGACGTCACCGACGTCATCGAGACCTACGAACTGGTGTACCTGGTCAGCACGCGCATGCGGATCGGCCAGCAGCCGGTCTACCACGATACCATCGTCAGCGCCAACGACGCGCGCATCATCGACCAGTGGAGCATGCTGCAGACGGTGGTCGGCAAGGGCAAGAGCCAATACAACGGCGAGGTCCCGCTCAGCACCACCCAGGAGGGCGCCAACTTCAAGCTGCTCGACCCGCTGCGCGGCACCGGTGGCCAGTTCGGCGCGATGGCCATTACCAATGCCGACCATGGCAGCGATGCTGGCGAGGTGTATTCGCACACGGCCAACGAATGGGGCGACGGCAAACAGTATGTGGCCGGCGGCAGCACCACCGACGCGAATGGCCAGACCGCCGCGGTCAACGCCATGTGGGGCCTGATGAACACCTACGACATGCTCAAGAACGTCCTGGGGTGGCATTCCCTGGATGGGCAGAACACCGCGACCTATATCGCGGCGCACGTCAACACGGCCTACGACAATGCCTACTACAGCGACACCTGCAAGTGCATGTTCATCGGCGACGGCTCGTCCTTCAACAGCCTGGGTGCGATCGATGTGGTGGGCCACGAGATGGGCCACGGCGTGACGGCGGCCACCTCGGACCTGCTGTACTTTGCCGAGTCGGGCGGCCTGAACGAATCGAGTTCGGACATCCAGGGCGAGGTGGTGGAAGCCTATGCGCGCGCCGGCGGCAGCGGCGATACCATCCCCAACAGCGGCAACGACTGGGTGCTGGGCAGGGAGATCAGCAAAACGGCCACGCCGCTGCGCTGGATGTACAAGCCGAGCAAGGATGGCAGCAGTCCGGATGCCTGGAGCTCGTCGATCAAGCGCCAGGACGTCCACTACAGCAGCGGTCCGAACAACCGCATGTTCTACTTTCTGGCCCAGGGTTCCCAGGCCGACAAGACCAGCGACTACTACAGCAAGTACCTGGTCAAGAAACCGCTGGCGATGACCGGCATCGGCACCGACAAGGCCTTCCGCATCTGGTTCAAGGCGTCCACCACCAAGTTCACGGCGGTCACCAACTACAAGGATGCGCGCAGCAAGGTGCTGGCGGCGGCCCAGGAACTGTACGGCGCCAACAGCAAGGAAGCTCTCGCCGTGCAGCGCGCCTATGCCGCCATCAACGTGGGCGCCGACGTGGACGAGTGATGCCATGTCCACCGCGCCGCGTTGCATTGCTTTGATCCTGGCGTCTCTGGCGCTGCTGCTTCCTTCAGCCGCGCTGGCCGCGCCCGTGTACCTGGTGACGCCGCTCGGTAACCTGGGCGGCGCCTTCGGCGACGTGCGGGCACTGAACGACGCCGGCGCGGTGGTGGGCTACGCCTTGACCGCCGGGAGCGTGAACAGCGCCTACGTGTCGCGCGGCGGCGCGATCGTCAGCCTGCATCCGCCGGGGGCAGCGAGCAGCGTTGCGTCCGGCATCAACAACGCCGGCGCGGCGGCCGGCACGGTGTTGGACGGCGGTGTGTCGCGCGCCGTCACGTTTTCGGGCGGCGCGGCGAATCCGGTCGGCACCCTGGGCGGCGCCAACAGCACAGGGGCCGACATCAACGACCAGGGCCAGGCGACCGGCGCGGCCGAACGGGCCGACGGCCTCACACGCGCCTTTCGTTCCACGCCCGGCGCCGGCCTGCGCGACCTTGGCACCCTGGGCGGCGCGGCCAGTGCGGGCAGCGCCATCAATAACGCAGGCCAGGTGGCGGGCCGGGCCGATACCGCTGGCGGCAGCTACCATGCGTTTGCCACGCAGGGCGATACCTTGCTCGACCTGGGCACACTGGGCGGGCGTTTCAGCGAGGCGACCGGCATCAACGAGGGCGGCGCCGTGACCGGCTTTGCCTACCTGCCGGGCGACGCCTACGCGCATGCCTTCCTGTATGCGGGTGGCGCGATGGAAGATCTGGGTACGCTGGGAGGCTTGAACAGCTACGGCTATGACCTGAACGACGCCGGCCAGGTGGTGGGGGCGTCGGAGGTCGGCGGGGGAAATGAGCTGCATGCGTTCCTGTACGCGGGCGGGGCCATGACGGACCTGAACGCGCTGGTGCAACTGGAGGCGGGCTGGGTGCTGAACTACGCCGCCGACATCAACGAGCTGGGGCAGATCGCGGCGCTCGGCTGCAACCAGTTCGGACAATGCCAGGGCTACCTGCTGACCCTGGACGATCCGGTGATCGACATACCCGAGCCGGGCACCCTGCTGCTGATGGCCGCAGGCTTGCTGGCGCTCAGCCTGCGGCGCCGGCGGAAGACGCCGGCGGAAGAAGCTGTTACTCGCCCATCAGCGGGAAGGGATTGACGGGCGTCCCTTTCCACCACTGCTTCTCGGGCGTCAGTTCGACCACCGCGAAATGCAGGTGCGGGGCGTTCGGGTCGGAGTTGCCGGTCACGCCGACATAACCCACCAGGTCGCCGCGCTTGAGCTCCATGCCTTCCTTGATCCCGTCCGCGTAGCGGTCCAGGTGCGCATAATAATAGGCGTATTTTTCGGTCGGATCGAACTGGTAGACCGTCAGGCCGCCCGGCTTGCTGTTGAACAGTTTGGTCACCTTGCCGTCAGCCACCGCCAGCACCTTGGTGCCCTTCGGCGCCATGATATCGAGCGCTTCGTGGTGGCGTTCCTTACCGCGCGGCTGGTCGAAATTGTCCGACAGCTGGGCCAGCTTGATACCTTCGACCGGGATCATCAGCTTGCCGGACGCAGGTGCCGCGGCCTCGGCCGCCGGCGCGCCGCCATCGATCGACTTGATCGCCGGAAATTCCTGGGCCGGCGGACGCAGGGGCAGGTCCGCTTCGGTCAGGTCGGTGGTGACCACCGGCGCCTTGCCGAGGGCGCCCATCTGATCGGCCGGGGCCGCGCCGGGCGGCGTTGCCGCTGCCGGAGCTGGCGCGCCCGGCATTACCACCATGGCGCCCGGAGCCGGCTCATGGGCGATCTGGCGCAGATAGATGAAGAGCGCTCCAGCGCCCAGAATCGCGCCCAGCAGGAAAGTGATCACCCCGCCCATGAAGGAGCCCCTTGCACGCTGACGCACGACGACGGTCTCGCTCGTATTGATTTCTTTATGTTCGTTCATTGTTGTAACACCACTTCCGTGCCGGCGCCGACCGATTGCGTCAGCGTCATCACGTCCCAGTTGGTTAGTCGGATGCAGCCATGCGACTGCGTTTTGCCGATCGATGCGGGCACCGGCGTGCCATGAATGCCGTAGTGCGGCTTGGACAGGTCAACCCAGGCCACGCCCACCGGATTGTTCGGACCGGCGGGAATCTTGGCCTTCTTCTCGCCCGCTTCCGCATCCCAGAATAATTTCGGGTTGTAGTGGAACACGGGATTTTTCGCCACGCCGTTGACCTTCCAGGTGCCGATCGGCAGCGGGTCATGCTCGCTGCCGGTGGAGGCGGGGAACTGGGCCATCGGCTTGCCTTCGGTGTCGTACAGGGTCAGGCTGCGGTCGCTTTTGTCGACCACGATTTTGCCGGCCTTGGGCAGCGGCTCGGTGTCGAGCACGTTGGGCACGACGATCTGCTCCCCGGCGCGGCTCAGGTCCTTGCCTGGATTTAATCGTTCAAGCAGCTTGGGGCTGGCGTGAAATTTTTCGCCCAGCGCTTCGAGCGCGCTGGCATAGCCCAAGGCCGGCAGCTTGGCTTTCTCGGCCATGTTTTCCGGGACGGACTGGAAGGGACCGGCCACATCGGTGTCCGCGATGGTGTAGGTGACCAGCGCTTCGGCCGGATCGGCGTTCAGGGCGCTCCAGGTGGCGGCGTCGATATTGCCGCTGGCCTCGATCCCGTTTTTGGTCTGAAAACCGGTGAGGGCCAGGCGCAGGTTGGAGCCGCTGGCGCCGTCGATCTCGCCGCTGGAAAAGTGGGCTCGGTCGAGCAGGATCTGGGCCCGCAGGATGGCGGCGGTGGAAGGTTTGGCGGACTTGGCGGCCTTGCCTGGCTTGGTGTCGGCCTTGCCGGCGCTGTTGACCGTTTCCACGGTCAGCGCCGGGGCTGTCGTGGCAGCGGATGCGGCTGGGGCGGAGGCAGTACCGAGGCAGGCTGCAAGGTAACAAATTATTTTAATTTTCATGGGGCACCTGTCAAAGAGATGCCTCAGATTAGTTCTCGCCGGACATACGGTCTGTGCGGCAGCGTACTGATGCGCGATGGCACGATCCGCCCGCGCTAGAATGCAGGACCATGACAAGTCACACGATCACCATCGCACCGGCCGGCTGGAGCTTCCCTGCACGCGAAGACCAGAGCCTGCTGGCCGCGGCCGAAGCGGCCGGCATCGTGCTGCCCAGTTCCTGCCGCAACGGTACCTGCCGCACCTGCCGCTGCGCCAGCCTCGCCGGCACGGTGAGCTACCTGGTCGAGTGGCCCGGCCTGAGCCTGGATGAAAAGCGCGCCGGCGAGATACTGCCCTGCGTCGCCGTGGCGCGCTCCGACCTGGTGCTGTCGGTGCCGGCGGCGCGCAAGGCTGGTTGACGCGAGATCAGAACTCTTCCCACTCGTGCTCGGCGTTGGCCGCCGGCGCGGACGCGGCTGCGGCCGGTTTGGCAAGGCGGGCAGGGGCAGGGGAGCTCACCTTGCGCGCCGGGTTGGCACGCGGCGCCGGCGCACGGGTCGCGGCCTTGGGTGGGGCGAACGCGGCGCGCGGCACGCTGTCATTGCCCAGCTTGAAGATGCTGACCACCTCGGCCAGCGCGGCGGCCTGTTCCTGCAGCGAACCGGCGGCTGCCGCAGCTTCTTCCACCAGGGCGGCGTTCTGCTGGGTCACCTCGTCCATCTGGGTGATGGCGGTGTTGACCTGTTCGATGCCCACGGTCTGCTCCATGCTGGCCGAGGCGATCTCGGACATGATGTCGGTCACCCGGGTGATCGACTGCACCACTTCGGTCATGGTGATGCCGGCCTGGTCGACCAGCTTGCCGCCGGCATCGACCTTCTCGACCGAGTCGTTGATCAGGATCTTGATTTCCTTGGCCGCCGCGGCGGAGCGCTGGGCCAGGTTGCGCACCTCGCTGGCGACGACCGCAAAACCGCGGCCCTGTTCGCCGGCACGGGCCGCTTCCACCGCCGCGTTCAGCGCCAGGATGTTGGTCTGGAAGGCAATGCCGTCGATGACGCCGATGATGTCGACGATCTTGCGCGAGGAATCATTGATCGAGGCCATGGTGTTGACCACTTCGGTCACCACGCTGCCGCCCCGCACCGCCACTTCCGAGGCGTTTACCGCCAGCACATTGGCCTGGCGCGCATTATCGGCATTCTGGCGCACGGTGCTGGTGAGTTCTTCCATGGAGGAGGCGGTTTCTTCCAGCGAGCTGGCCTGTTCCTCGGTGCGCGAGGACAGGTCCATATTGCCGACCGCGATCTGGTTCGATGCGGTGGCGATGGTGTCGGTGCCGCTGCGCACCTGGCCGACGATGCGCACCAGCGCAGCGCGCATGGATTCCATCGCGTGCAGCAGGCTGCTGCTGTCGCCGCTGCGAGTGTCGATCACGGTGGCCAGTTCGCCGCGCGCGATGGCGCCGGCGACTTCGACCGCATAGGCCGGCTCACCGCCCAGTTGACGTGTCAGGCTGCGGGTGATCCAGATACCCAGGCCCACGCCTGCCGCCAGCGAGCCCAGGGTGAGAACGATCATCAGGGTACGGCTCTGGGCGTACACACGTCCCGATTCGGCGGCCGCGACCGCTGCTGACTGTTCTTTTTGCTTACCCAGTTCCGTGAGCTTGTCGTCGAGCTGATTTGCCTTGGAGGCGTACGGGCCGAACGCAAATTCGGTGACGGCGGCCTTGCCTTCCGGCGTATCGTTCTCGGCAAGTTTGAGCAGTTGGGTCAGCAGGGTGTCGTACTCGGCGAGCAAGCGGTCGGTTTCGGCAAACAAGGCTTTGCCTTCCGGGCGCACGTAGAGAGGCCGGGCCGTGTTGAGATTGTCCTGCAGTCCCTTGCGGCCGCTGTCGACCAGTCCCCTGAAGCGCGTCTTTTGCTCAGCTGTCGTGGCCAGCAACACGCCACGTGCGGCGCGGCCGATGTAGATCAGGTTGATGTTCGCTTCCTTCGATGCCGACAGCCCGAGGAGGTCGCTCGCATAGGCGCGCTCGGCCTGATCATTCATCTTGGCCATGTTGATAATGCCGATCCCGGCAACCAGGGCGCCGAATACAGCCACCAGCAGAAAGGCCGCCATCAGACGTGTGCCTACCTTCATATTTTTGAGCATGTGCGTTTCCAATGAGTGAGTGTCATGTGCAAGGCTGCGCCGTCGCGCGCGGCATTCGCGGGCGCAATCGGGTCAATGGGCGTAAGGCAGGGGTAGGGCGATCGCGGTCAAGCTTGCGTGTAAGTCAAGGTGCAGCGGGGGGATGGGCTGCAGTTCGTCCAAGTTACGCTGATGGCGGCTTACTGTTAAGTGGAATTCGTTTGTAACCGGAAATAATGCGCCATATCAGTGCGCCAGTTGCTGCTGCGCAACGGGCGCGTCCCATGTTCATGGCTGTTTGTCCATGCCCAATGCCGTTCTGATCACAGGCAGGATCAGCGTCCAGGAAGGCGAGCTGGCGGCGATCTCGTCGTAGTGGCTGGCACCCGGCAGGATGAGCACCTGGGCCTGGTCGCCGGCGGCGCGGGCGCGTGCCGCGTAGTCGTGGGCCGCACGCGGCGGCGATACCGTGTCGAGTTCGCCGGTGATCAGTACGGTGCGGCTGCCGTTGGGCATCAGCTCGGCCGCGCTGGTGTCGGCAAACACATCCGGCCGCGCGGCGCTGGGGGAGCCGGCCAGCTGCACGATGTCGCGCGAGCAGCTCGACTTGATCAGCGCGCTTTCCCGGCGCAGATCGGCCAGACCGCCCAGGCTGATGATGTCCCGGATTGGCAAGGGCCTGGCCTGGTACAGGGGACTGGACGCCGGGATGCGGCCGCGCCCGCCGATCCACTGCGCCAGCTGGCCCCCTGCCGAATGGCCCATGGCCACGATGCGGCTGGTGTCGAGCTGGTGCCCGGCCGCCTGCGCCGCCAGGGTATCGAGGGCGGCGTTGATATCGAGGTAAGTGCCGGGGTAGCCGCCGCCATCTTCGTCCACGCGCCGGTACTCCACATTCCACACCGCGATGCCCTGGGCCGTGAGGGCGCCGGCCACGTTGCGCATCTGGGTGATGCCGCCGTATTCGATCGTCCAGCAACCGCCATGCACCAGTACCACCACCGGAAAGGGGCCGGGACCGGCCGGGCGGAACAGTTCGGCGTACTGGGACGGCGCGCTGCCATAGGCAAAACGGGCGCTCGGGGACGGACCGCTCAAGGCCAGGTAATCGGACAGCTGCATCGGCGCCGCGAAGGCGGTGCCGGAAAAAAACAGGGCCGACAGCAGGGAGCGCAGGCGTATTTTCATGGGGAACATGGTCCAAGTGGGGAGGACTGAACTATACCTAGTTTGGACGGGCACAGGTGGGCGTGCAGCCCGGAAAATCGTGCGTCCCACAGGCATGCGCACGATTGAAACGCTGCTGCCGGGTTTCAGTTCTTCCATGCTAATGTGCGAAAAACGAGGAAAAAATATGGAAATTACAACGGAAGAGTACAAGGGATTCACGATCGCGGTGACGCCGCTGAAGGACACGGGCGACCAGTGGGATTTCGAATATCGCATTAGCAAGACCGGCGAGGGCGGGGAAGATACCGACCCGGCGGCAGCCATTACCCGCAGCCAGACCGCGGGCGGCCACGCAACACCGGAAATCGCCTGCAGGGCAGGCATCGAGGTGGCGCGGATTGAAGTGGACAACCTGCTGGCGCTGGCCGGCGGCAAGGTTGCCTGAGTTTTTTTATTTATCAAGGAGAACGGCATGACCGAAAATAAACAGACGGATACCCAGAACAAGCAACATGCCCACGAGTCGGAGGCCGATGCCGCCAAGCGCCGCGCCGGCGAAGCCGACAAGAGCAGTCACGATGCCAAGTCGCGCATCAAGGCCGGCAAGGACGAAGGCGCGGGCGGCGGCGCCAAGCAGAAGCAGAACCACTGACAGGTGCAAGGCGTCCCTTGCCGCCCAGGCGGCAGGGACGGCTGCATCACCGTATGTGCGGACGCATCGACCAGAACCATAACGCGCGTTTTTACGCCCACGCCTTCGGCTGGGCGGACGTGGTCGACCGAAGCCAGGCCGCGCCGCGCTTCAATGCGCCGCCCGGCACCTTTCGTCCCCTGATGCACATCGAGGACGAGCAGGCTTGCATCGACGATCTGTACTGGGGCTACCGCGCGCGCGGCTGCGAAGGCAAGGTGCCGATCGCGATCAATGCGCGCATGAACAAGATCCAGGGCCGCTACTGGAGCCGCCTGCTCAAGGCCGGGCGCGCGATCGTGCCGGCCGACGGCTGGTATGAGTGGACCGGCGAGAAGGGCAGTAAGCAACCCTGGCATATTCATCAGGCCGGCGGCGAGCCGCTGTTCATGCTGGCGCTGGCGAACTTTGGCAGCGGCGGCGAACACCCTTCGGAGGCTGGCTTCGTGATCGTTACCGCGGACGCCGACGACGGGATGCTGGCGCTGCACGACCGCCGCCCGCTGGTGCTGCGTCCGGCCGATGCGGCCTTGTGGCTGGACCCGTTTATCGCGCCGGACCAGGCGGTGGAGATCGCGCGCTCGGCTGCGCTGGGACGCGAGGCCTTCGCCTGGCATCCGGTCAGCACCGAACTCAATCGAGCCACCAGCGAGGGCGCCCATCTGGTCGCCGCCATCGCGGCCGAGCCGGAACTGTCCGCGCTTGGGGCTGCACGCCCCTTGGCGGTACGCCTTTAAAGCGCCACCGACTCAACCATTGCTGCACAGCGGCGAGAAAGGCCATCATGAATCAAACGAGGAATCATCCGAAGGACCATCCGAACGACACGCCGGGCAGCTTCGACCCGGCGGTGTACGACCGCTTCGTTCCCTCCTCCGTGAGGGCGCACTCGACCCCCGATCCCGACCTGCCGCCGGACACGCCCCAGCCAACGCCGTTGCCGGATGACGTGCCGCCGCCGGCCCATGCGCCGGTGGAGGAGCCGTCCCAGCCACCGGTGCCGCCAATCAAGGCGGAGCCGGTGCCTTAGCGCTGGCAGGGATTCAAACCGGCGGCCAGGGATTTACACCGGGCCGGGTTTCGGCGTCGGTGCACCGTCCTTGGCCGCCTGGTCCTGGCCGGGATTGAGCGGCGGAATCTGGCGGATCATTTCCTCAGTCTCGAGCTGGGCCGGCGTCTTTTCGCCGCTGCCGATATCGGCTTCGTCGGTCATGGGCTTGGCTTTGGCCGGATCGGATGCGCTAGGGGTGATGGGCATGCTGTTCTCCTGATCTTAAATAAATTGAAATGTGTGGGGCAGCTCGGCTCCGATGCTAGCAGCGGCTCGCGTGCGCAGGCGCGCAATTCAATGTGCTATATGGACAAGGCCCTGGACACGACAAGTGATCCGTTGAGGTGTTGCTTAAAATCTACAAATGTTGTCACTTGTGTCGGCCATCACAATTCAAAACGGCACGGCTTTTTTATAATGAGTCATCAAGCGCTTTTTTGTCCTGGGAGAACATGATGGGCACCACTTTGTATAACAAAATCCCCCTTGGCCGCAGCTCTGTGCTGAGCTCGAAACCCGTGCAGGCGGCCCTGCTGTTCGCTGTCTTCGCCAGCATCGGCCTGGTGTGGATGGCGATTCGCCTGATCAAATAGGGCGGCAGCGCAGGGCGGCGGCGGCGGCGGTGGCGATTGCAGGTTGCCGCTGGCTGCCGGCGCGGTTACCATGGGGGCCGTCATACAGCCCTACATGGAAAAGCAGCAATGAAGAACGAGAAATTAACGCAGGACGAGTACGACGCGCTGGGCCATATCGAGCGCGGCGCGAAGCATGACCGGGTCAACGCCTGCGTGGGGCGCAATGCCAAGCGTCTGTCGGGCCTGAAGATGATTTCCTACAGCAAGGACGGAAAGGTCGCCTTGACCGAGAAGGGGCAGCAAGTCCTGTTCCTCAAGCGCTGTATCGAAGCCTTGCGCGCGCTGGCAGCCGATCCGGCGGCGCCCGTCGATGCCGACGTGGCCAATTTCCTCGGCAAAAAATCGCATATTGCACCGATTGACGGTGGCGGCTTCCAGGTCACCGACAAGGGCCGCGAATCGCTGGCCGATATCGACGCCCAGAACGGGTAAGTTACTTTGGTAAGGCGGAAAAGCGCACCGCGCGCCTTCCGCCGTGCTACGGATGATTCGCCGGCGGCTCAACCGTTGCACGGCGGAAGGCGCCCTCTGGGCTTTTCCGCCCTACGCAAGCTGCGCGAGTTACTTACTGCGCGCCTGAAAGCCAGGCACAATTTTCCGCTCACTTCCCCCGATACACCAAGGTCCTTATCGCCACTTCCGGCGGTACATTCATCGACGCCAGATATTCAGCCGCCTGCTGCACACCCAAGGTGGGTATCGCGGCAATGGCTTGATTGACGACATCGCGGGTAAAAAAGTCGGTGCGGGAAGGGTGGGCTGCGGCCGTGGTGGGGTAGTCCCCGGCAACGCTGGATTGGTGGAATACGTCGTCACTCATCATCTTGTTCGGTTCTTGGCAGGCGAATGCCAAGCATGATAGTGCATTTCCGAGCAGTGATGTCGATTTGTCTACAAAAAAAAGAATAAACTGTTTATGCCTCGACAGTTTCAGGGGCATTCAGAGGCGTGGGCAGGCATTTTCGCTCGCGCAGCATGGCTTCGAATTCGTCCGCCGGCAGCGGGCGGCTGAAGAAATATCCCTGCATCTCATCGCAGCCGTGGCGTTGCAGGAAGGCCAGTTGTTCGGCCGTCTCCACGCCTTCGGCAATCACATTGAGCTGGAGGTTGTGCGCCAGCGCGATGATGGAGGCGACAATGGCGGCGTCGCTGGCGTCGCGCGTGATGTCGGACACGAAGGAGCGGTCGATCTTGAGCACGTCGATGGGGAAGCGCGACAGGTAGGACAGGCTGGAGTAGCCGGTGCCGAAGTCGTCGATCGACAGGTTCACGCCCAGCGCCTTCATGCTGTGCAGCAGCTCGACGGCCAGGGTGACGTCGCTCATGAACAGGCTTTCGGTCAGCTCGATCTCGAGGCAGTCCGGTGCCAGCCCGGTCTGTTCCAGGGTGCTGCGGATCTCGGCCAGCAGATTGGGCGCGCTGAACTGGCGCGCCGACAGGTTGACCGCCACCCGCAGCTCGCCCAGTCCGGCGTCCTGCCAGGCCTTGTTCTGGGCGCAGGCGGTACGCATCACCCAGGCCCCGATCGGTACGATGAGCCCGGTTTCTTCCGCCACCGAAATGAAGCGGTTGGGCGCCACCATCCCCAGTTCCGGATGTTTCCAGCGGATCAGCGCTTCCATGCCGACAATCTGGCCCGAGGCCAGGTCGACCTGGGGCTGGTAGTGCAGCACGAACTGCTGGCGTTCCAGGGCGTTGCGCAGGGCGCTTTCGATGCGCAGCCTTTCCTGGGCCTCGTCGTTCATGGCCGGCGTGTAGAACTGGTAATTGTTGCGCCCGATTTGCTTGGCGCGGTACATGGCGATGTCGGCATGCTCGATCAGGTTGTCGGCCGGCGCGCCGTCGGTCGGGTAGACCGCCACCCCGATACTGCAGGTGACAAAAAACTCCTTGGTACCCAGCATCACCGGCTGGGCCACCGAATCCATCAGGCGCTGCACGATGTCCGGGGTCAGGCGTTCGTCGGCGTGCTCGGTCAGGATCACCACGAATTCGTCGCCCGACAGGCGCGCCACGGTGTCGGTGTCGCGCAGGGCCGAGCGCAGGCGCGCAGCGATGGTCATCAGCAGCACATCGCCGGCCTTGTGGCCCATGCTGTCGTTGACGAACTTGAAGCGGTCGAGGTCGATCAGCAGCACCCACACCGCGTTCTGGCTGCGGGTGGAATACGCGACGGCCTGGCCCAGGCGGTCCTGCAGCAGGCTGCGGTTGGGCAAGCCGGTCAGCACGTCGTGCTGGGCGATGTGGTGGAAACGCTGTTCAGTCTGCTTGCGCGCGGTGATGTCGGTGCCGGTGCCGCGGTAGCCGCGGAACACGCCGCCCTCGTCGAAGATCGGCTCGCCATTGACGCAGAACCAGCGCGTGTCGCCTTCCTCGTCGATGATGGAATATTCCAGGTCGGCAAACGGTTCGCGCGCCATCAGCTTGGCCATGTGCGCCTTGCCCCAGTCGGTATCCTGCATGCCGGCCGCGGTTTCCCAGCGCGTCATGCCGATCAGGCGTTCCGGCGGGACCCCGCCTTTTTCGCCGATACCGCCGGTGATGTTCACGAAGCGCAGCTGGTCGTCCTGTTCCCAGTACCAGTCGGAAGACATGGAGACCAGCTGGCGGAAGCGCAGCTCGCTTTCCTGCAGGGCTTTTTCGGTGCGCTTGCGCGCGATCACGTCGTCGATCAGGCGCTGGTTGGACAGCTTCAGGTCGGCCGTGCGTTCGTTGACCAGCAATTGCACCCGGCGCGAACGCTGCACCAGGGTTTGCACAAAGGCGCTCATCAGGAGCGTGAACAGGATGCCGCCCAGCGCGGTCGACAGCGAACCCAGGTGATCGGCCAGGAAGGCGCGCGGCGCCGCGCCCACCACCAGATGCCAGGGCTGGCCGCCCACGGTAAAGGTGCTGACGTGCTGGCCGGCGAAGGTGAGCTCGAGCCAGGCCGCCGCCGCCGAGGTGGCCGATGGCGCGGCCTTGCGCGGGTCGCCCACAGTCGCGCCCGGGCTGGCATACACCAGGCGCGTGCGCTCGGCGCGGTCGGCCGCGTACACCGCCAGGGTCACGCTGCGCTCGCCCGGCAGCTTGCTGGTGCTGAGGATTTTCTGGACCAGTTCTCCGGCGCGGATGATGGCGGCCGTGTCGCCGATCAGGGCCGCGCGCCGTTCGGCCGGACTGCCGAGCGGGGCACCGGGACGGTAGACCGGCATGATGACTTCGAAACCGCCGCCGGGATTGCTGTCCTGGGCCAGGGAGAGCAGACTGGTGACGGCCGGCTTGCCGCTGTCGAGGGCGCGTTCGAGGGCGCCCATCACCAGCTCATTGGTGGCGACATTCAGGCCGAAGGCGGCCTCATTGCCTTGCATCGGTTCGAGAAAGCTGACGACGCTGTAGCCGACCCGCGCCGGCGCCGGGGTACGGCCCTGGGCCGTCATCTCGGTCAGCACGGTGCCTGGCACCACCGCGGCCAGCTCGGCTTCGAACTCGGGGCGCTGGGCATGTGTCACCAGGCGGTGGTAATTGAAGGCCTGGATGAAGGGGTAGCGTTGCAGCAGCGGCTGGGTAAAGACACGGAACTGCTCACGCGTGACCGGATGCACGGTGGTAAACAACTGGTTGGTGACGGTGAGCACCTCGACCGCCTCGTCGAGTCCCTGGCGGATCGCGCCTTCGCGAACCTGGGCGCGCTGCTCGAAGCTGAGCGCGACCTTGTCGTATTCCAGCCGGCCCACCGAGACGAACAGCAGCGCTGTCGTGGCAAGGCCGCAGCCCAGGGTGAGCGCCGCCGCGGCTGACAGGGAACTAGGCAAACGGCGACGCAACATTTCCATTTTCCTAACGAAGGCGTGAGGGCGCGAAGCGCCGGGTTGGGGGTGCTTCGCCAGTGTGTCACAGAAACATGAAAGTCGGCAAATAGATTGTTGTGCGGCAACAAAAAAACACGCGAGCTCACCGGGTCTGAAAGCCTTTCAGGCCTGCCGGCCCAGGCTGCACCAGCGCACGACGGCGGCGATCAGCCAGCGGTTCAGGATGCCCAGGCCCAGGCCGTTGCGGCGCGCCACGCGGCGCTGCAGGCGCACGGCGCGCGGCTCGGGCGTGCCGGGCGCGATGCAGGCCGGCGCCTTGACCGCGAACAGGATGCGGTTGTTGCCCGCCACGCCGTCGAACCAGCAGACGCGCCCGTCGAACATCAGGCGCAGGCGCGCCAGCATGGCGGGATAACGCGAATCGTAGCTAAAGATATTCGCCACCAGCACGCCGCCCTCGCGCAGGGCGCGCCGGCAGTCGCCGTAAAAGCGCGAGCTCGACAGGGGCGCCGGCAAGCCGGTGCTGTCGAATCCATCGACCACCAGCACGTCGATGTCGCGCGCCGCGCCGGCCAGCCATGCGGCGGCATCGGCATGGATCACGCGAAAGCGCGCATCGTCCGGCGGCACCCGGAAGCGGCGGCGCAGGGCGATCACGTCGGCCCGCAATTCGATGACCGTGATGCGGGCGTCCGGGAAATGGCGGTAGCAGAATTTGGCCAGGGAGCCGCCGCCCAGCCCGACCATGACGATGTGGCGTGGATCGGGCACGAACAGGGCGAAGCCCATGATCGCGCGGCAGTAGGCCAGTACCAGATGATGGGGGCGCGACAGGCGCATTTCGGACTGTATGTCGCCGGGCATGAACTCCAGGGTGCGGCGGTCGCCCTTGGTGCGCACCAGCGGCGTGCCCGGCTGCGCGGCCTTGCGGGCGTCGCGCGCGGAAACGGAGGCGGAATTCTGTGGCGGCATCGTCGGGCAGGTCGGCGCTGGGGCTGTGGAGCAGGGGGCGTGCCGGAATGGACGCCCGCAGGGACGCATCTTACTATAAGCGTGGCGCAGCGTGCGCGGCCGCCGGGCCCGGCGCGGACCGGGCGCCGGCCGCGATCCAGGCGCCACGCATACCTTGTTGCCTTGTACAGGTTTCTGATAAGCTGATCCCCGAACCGGTGCCACCGTCTGGCCCGACCGGTCCGCACCCCGCGGCCAACCCGGAGACACTATGTTTTTAGATCATCCCACCATTACCGCAACCAATAGCTTCACCGAGCCGGACCGCATCGAGCGCCTTACCCGGGTATACGGCTACGTGATGGCGCTGGCCGACCTGTCCGCGACCCAGGGATTCATCGAAAAAGTCTCGCAGATCCACGATCACAAGGGCACCCTGATCGTGTTCTGGAACGAGGCGCCGACCGAGCCCGAGAAAGACTTCTTCGTGCAAGCCTGGGCCAGCAAGATTGGCGACGGCAGCAGCAACGTCGAACACGAAGTCTAGCGCCGGCCGCGCCTGTGATGGATATCACGACGATGGTGCTGGCGCTGGCGCTGGGCAACCTGAGCCTGGCCGCGGCGCTGTTCTTTTATGAATACGAGGGCGCCAAGTCGCTCACCCTGTCGACCTGGTCGATCTCGAAACAATGCCAGGCCGCCGCCTGGCTGCTGCTTTACTTCCGCGGCAACGGCGTGGTGCCCGATCCGATCTCGATCCCGGCCGGCTACGCCGTGCTGTTCGCCGGCGTGGCGCTGGAGGCCGGCGCACTGTGGGAAGCGGCCGGGCGCAGCGGCTGGCGCCGCCTGACCTATGCGCTGCTGGCACTGGCCATCGGCGCGTTCTTCGCCTGTTATTTCATCGACGAGATGGGCATGCGGGTGGTGGCCGGGGCCCTGATCCTGGGCGCCTTCTACCTGTCCGCCGCGGCGGCGCTGGCCAGCGGATGGCGCGGCGGCAGCATGCTGCGCCGTTTCCTGGTGCTGGCCATGACCACCCTGGCGCTGCTGGTGGCCGCGCGCGGCATCCTGGTGCTGACCATGCCGCAAGGCTGGGGCTGGCTGAGCAATGGCATGCTGCAGATGCTGTCCTCGGGCGCCTTTTATCTGCTCATGCTGCTCGGCAGCTTCGGCTACCTGCTGCTCTCGCGCGAGGCCCAGGGCCAGGAACTGGCGCGCCTGCAGCTGGTCGACCCATTGACCGAGGTGCCCAACCGGCGCGGCTTCTTCAACATCCTGGCGCCCTGGCTGGCGCTGGCGCGCCGCCCCGGCCTGCCGACCGCGCTGCTGCTGCTCGACTTCGACCAGTTCAAGCGGGTCAACGACAGCTACGGCCATCCGGCCGGCGACGCCGTCCTGCGCAGCGTGGTCGATGTCTGCAAACAGCAGCTGCGCGACAGCGACCAGCTGGGCCGCATGGTCGGCGTCGAATTCGCATTGCTGCTGCCGCGCACCGGGCTGGAAGAGGCGCTGCTGGTGGCCGAACGCATCCGCGCGGCGATCGAGGCCAATCCGGTCAAGACCGGGCGCGCCATGATCTCGATGACGGCCAGCGTGGGCGCGACCGTGATCCGTCCCGACGACAGCACGGTGAGCCTGTTCAAGCGCGCCGACGAAGCGCTGCGCGCGGCCAAGGCGGCCGGGCGCAACAAGGTCGTCGCCGCAGCAATGCCGCCGGCGCCATGAGATCCGGCGCCCTGAAGTCCAGGCCCTGGGTCAGGGTCACGAACCGGTCATAAATAACAGCTATGGTGTCAGGTTTTTTGCTGCCGGAGAGCCTGCATGATGACGACCGAGAAAGAGGCTTCGATGTACGCTGCCGTAGATTTGGGATCCAACAGTTTTCGCCTGCATATCGGCAGGCACGAGGGCGACACGATCCGCGTGCTGAAAAGCCTGCGCGAGCCGATTCGCCTGGCCGCCGGCCTGGACGCCAAGGGCAATCTGACCGAGGCCGCCATGAAGACCGCGCTGGCCTGCCTGGCCAATTTTCGCACCGTACTGGCCGGCTACCGGCTCGACGCGGTGCGCGTGGTGGCCACCTCGGCGATGCGGGTGGCGAAGAACGGCGCCACCTTCCTGCCGGCCGCCGAACAGGCGATCGGCTACCCGATCGAGATCATTTCGGGCGAGGAGGAGGGGCGCCTGATCTACATGGGCGTGGCCAATTCGCTGGTCTCGGGTCCGGCCGCGAGCGCGCCCCTGCAGGACGAACGGCGCCTGGTGCTCGACATCGGCGGCGGCTCCACCGAAGTGATCCTGGGCCAGGGCCTGGAAATCGAGCGGGTCGAGTCCTTCAGTGTCGGCACGGTCAAGCAAAGCCTGTCGTTCTTCGTGGGCGGGCGCATCGACGCGGTGTCCTTCGAGGCCGCGATCCTGTCGGCGCGCAGCCATTTCGAGGACGCCGCGCCGCCTTACCATCCGCAGTTCTGGAAGCAGTGCTATGGCTCCTCGGGCACCATCCGCGCGCTGGGCGACATCATCGCGCGCAGCAGCCTGGGCGACGGCAAGCTCAGTGCGGCCGGACTGGACGCGCTCAAGCGCCGCTTCATCGACTTCGGCCAGGTCGCCAAAATCGACATGCCGGGCCTGCGCCCGGACCGCGCCGGGACCATCATCGGCGGCCTGGCCATCCTGATCGCGCTGGTGCGCGAACTCGATATCGGGGTGGTCATTCCGATCGAGGCCGGGCTACGCATGGGTGTCATGTGGGACCTGTACCTGCGCTCGATGCAGCGCGACCGGCGCGAGGAATCGGTGCAGGCGGTGGCGCGCAAATTCCACGTGGACGAGACGCGCGCGCTGCGCGTGGCGGCCCAGGCCGGCGCCCTGTATGCCCAGCTCAAGCCGGCCGGCGACGCTTATCTCAAGCCGCTGCGCTGGAGCGCACTGCTGCACGAAATGGGCATGGTGGTGTCGCAGACCGGCTACCACAAGCATGCTTCCTACATGATCGAAAACGCCGACCTGCCCGGGTTCACGGCGCGCGAACAGAAGATCATGAGCCGCCTGGTGCTGGCCCAGAAAGGCAATCTGCGCAAGGTGGCCGAGGGCCTGGTCGACCCGGACTTCGCCAAGGCGGTGCTGGCGCTGCGCGTGGCCATCCTGCTGATGCATGCCCGCATCGAGGCCGCACCCGGTGAACTCAGGCTGCGCATGAAAAACCGCATCGAGCTCGAGATCCGGCGCGACTGGGTGGGCAGTCATCCAACCGTCTCGTACTGGATCGAGAAAGAGCAGGAGTGGTGGGACGAGGTCGGGGTCGACTTCAGCGTGCGCACCAGCGTCTGACGGCCCTGTCAGGCCTGTTAGTGGCGCTCTGGCGATAAATCTGACAATCTGGCTACTGCAGTGGCATAATCGCAACGCCTGATCACGATGCGCGATCAAAGAACACGAGTTAGCGATTCGACATAGCAGAGGTCACCTTGGTCCAGGCTCTCGACGGTTATACGCTCACCGATACGCTGCACGCGGACGAGGACTTCGTGCTGGCGCGCGGCCTGGTGACGGCCGACTGCACGCCGGTGCTGATCCGGCGTGCATGCACGGCGGGTAATGCCGCGCGCGCCGCGCTGGAACGCGAATTTGCGCTGCGATCCGAGCTCGAACCGGCCTGGGCCGCCATGCCGCGCGCACTGCTGGCCGACCATGCGCGCGCCTGCCTCATTCTCGACGACTGCGGTGCGATACCGCTGCCGCTGGCGCCCGGCGCGCCGCTGCCGCTGGCCGACTTCCTGCGCTACGGCGCGGCCATTGCGCTGTCGCTGTCGCAGATGCACCGGCGCCTGATCATCCACCAGAACCTGAAACCGTCGAACATCCTGGTCGACCCGGCCGGCGGCCCGGCGCTGCTGACCGGCTTCGGCATGGCCGAGCGCATCAAGCGGGTACAGGACACCCGGGCCGACCTGTATTGCACCGGGGTGATCCTGCACCAGATGCTGACCGGGGCCATGCCGTTTGCCGCCTCGGGCAGCGGCAGCGCGGAATGGGGGGCGGGGCGCAGCGGCGCGCGCATCTGGAACGGCATCGACCCGACCTGCAAGTCACTGGTGCAGAAGACCCTGGCCACCAGCGCCGAACAGCGCTACCACAGCGCGGCCGGGCTGTACGCCGACCTGCAGCATTGCCGCTCGATGCTCGAAGCGCAGGGCCGGGTGGAACCCTTCGTACTCGGCCGCCACGACGGCGCCGCGCGGGTGCGCATGCCCGGACGCCTGGTGGGGCGCGAGGCCGAGCTGGCGCTGCTCGATACCGCGCTGGCCGAGGCGCGCGCGATTGCCACGCCGGAGCTGTTCATCATTTCCGGCGATGCGGGCAGCGGCAAGTCGGCCTTGCTGGCGGGCCTGCAGCAGCGTGCCACGGCTGCCGGCGCCACCGTCATCGCCGGCACATTCGACCAGCTCCAGCGCGACATCCCCTATGCCACCCTGGCCCAGGCCTTCCAGGGCATGGTGCGCCAGCGCCTGGCCCAGGGCGACGCCTCGCTCGCGGCCTGGCGCCTGAAACTGATGGCGGCGCTGGGCGCCAACGCGCGCCTGATGCTCGAACTGATCCCGGAGCTGAAATTCGTCATCGGCGACCATCCGGCGCCACCGCCGCTGGCGCCGGGCGAGGCCCAGTGCCGTTTCGAGACCGTGTTCCGCAAATTCCTGGCGGTGTGCTGCGGGCCGGAGTCTACCCTGCTGCTCTGCCTCGACGACCTGCAGTGGATCGATCCGGCCAGCCTGAAACTGCTGACCCACCTGTTGACCCATCCCGGCGTGCGCCACGTGCTGCTGGTGGGCGCCTGCCGCGCCAACGCGGTCGGCGCCCACGACCCGGCGGCGCTGGCGCGCGACAGTGTGCGCGCCCAGGGCACGCGGGTGCGCGAACTGTGCCTGCAGGCGCTGGACAAGGCGCAAGCCGGCGAACTGGTGGCTGCGGCCCTCGGCACGGCCCCGGAAGCGGTGGCGCCGCTGGCGGCGCTGGTGTACGGCAAGACCGCCGGCAATCCGTATTTTGCCTTGCAGTTCCTGACCCGCATCGGCGAGGGCGGCCTGCTGCATTACAGCGAGCAGCGCGCGCGCTGGGAGTGGGACGCGGCCGCCATCGCCGCCAGGGAGTTCTCCGAAAACGTGATCGGCCTGATGGTGGCGCGGCTGCGCCAGCTGCCGCCATCGAGCATGGAACTGGTCAAGCTGCTGGCCTGCCTGGGCGCGGAAGCTGGGCTCGAAACCATTGCGCTGGTGTCGGGCATGTCGCTGCTCGAAACCGATGAATGCCTGTGGCCGGCCGCGCGCATGGGACTGGTGGTGCGCGAGCCGGGCGCCTACCGCTTCCTGCACGACCGCGTGCGCGAGGGCGCGTATTCGATGATCGAGGCGGCCAGCCTGCCCGAACGCCATCTGCATATCGGCCGCCTGCTGCTGTCAAGGACGCCGCCGGCCGCAGTCGACAAGCAGCTGTTTAATATCGTGCACCACATGAACCGCGCACTTGGCGTGATGAAGGAGGGGCTGGAGCTGCGCCGCCTGGCGCGCCTGAACATACGCGCCGGCGCCAAGGCACGCGACGCCATCGCTTACGATTCGGCGCGCGACTACTACAGTCTGGCCGCGGGCCTCTGCCCGGCGCGCGCCTGGCAGGATGACTTTGAGGCCACCTTCGCCCTCTACATCGCGCTGGCCGAATGCGAATACCTGTGCGGCCACCTGGAGCGCGCCGGCCGTTTGTTCGGACTGTTGACGGAGCAGGCGCGCACCCGGGTCGAGATGGCGCGCGTGGCCATGATGCGCATTGCGCTGTACCAGATCTCGGGGCGCTTCGACCAGGCGGCCGACACCGCGCTGGAAGCGCTGGCCATGTTCGGCGTGAGCTTCCCGCAGGAGCCGGTTGCGATTGCCGAGGCACTCGCGGCGGAACGCGCCGGTATCGCCAGCGCCATGAGCGAACGCAGCATCGCCTCCCTGTTCGACGAGCCGGCCAGCCAGGATCCGGAAGTGGCCGCGGTCAGCGAGCTGCTCTCGGACATGGGCTCGTCGGTGTTTTCCGCGCGGCCCGGCCTGTATCCGCTGCTGGCGGCCAAGGCCCTCAATTTCACGCTGCGCCATGGCAGCACGGCGTCGAGCTGCACCACCTATTCGCGTTACGCGATCTTGCTGGTCTCGACGGGCGCGATGCCGGACGCCTTCGCGTACTCCGAACTGGCGCTGCGGCTGGTGCAGCGGGCCGCGCCGCTGTCCCGGCGCGGCGGACGGCTGCGCTTCGTGCACGGCGCCTACATCCACAGCTGGCGCGAGCCGATCGCCGGCAGCGTGCCGCTGCTCGAACAAGCCTTCCAGTCCTGCCAGGAGGAAGGCGACCTGCCGCACGCGGGCTACGCGGCGCATATCGCGACCTGGAACCTGTTCGAGAGCGGCGCGCCGCTGCGCGACGTGGTGCGCATGGCCAGGCAATACCAGGGCTTTGCGCGCCAGCAGCGCAACGACGCCTTGCTGCAGCTGCTGCGCTGCTACGAACAGCTGGCCCGCAGCCTGGAGGGAAGCACCGGCGAGGAGGGTGGTTTCGACGACGCTTCCTTCAGCGGCGCGCAGGCCCTGCAGGTGTTCGGCCAGGCCAGCTTCGGCGCGGCCGAGGCGCGCTTTTACCTGATGCGCCAGATTGCCGCCTTCTGCTTCGGGCGCTACCAGGAAGCGCTGGAGGCTGCCGATGAGGCGGCGCTGCGCCAGCACTTTTTCCTCGCATCGGTGAACGACGCGACCCACCATTTCTATCACGCGCTGGCCATGGCGGCGCTGTACAAGGACGCACCGCGCAAGCGCCAGTCGGTGCTCATGAGCGAGATGCGCGCCAAGCTGGACAAGCTGCGTGCCTGGGCCGCCTGGTGCCCTGTGAACTTCAACAACCGCTACCTGCTGCTCAGCGCCGAACTGGCGCGCTTGCGCGGACGCGAATCGGAAGCCCTGCGCGCTTACGATGCCGCCATCGCCTCGGCCGCTGGCGGGGGCTACGTGCAGAACGAGGCACTGGCGTGCGAACTGGCGGCGGCCTTTTGCCTGGCCCGCGGGCGTGACTGGCGGGCGTACGCACTGCGCGCGCTGCGCGCCTGGCGCCTGTGGGGTGCGGAGGGCAAGGTGCGCCAGATGCAGGCCGGTTTCCCTGGACTGTCCGCGCACTGGGCCGACAGCACGCAGGCCGGCGCGTCGGGCAGCGCCGGCAGCGCCATCGGCAGCAGCGTCGCGGCGATCCCGGACGGCTTTACCGGCGCCGCCTGGAATCTGAACAAATACTGACCTGGCTCAATCCCCCACACCCCACAGGGAAACCGCCGGCGCCAAGTTGGCGTAAGGTAGAAGAGTTCAGTTTGGAAACAGCTCTGTCTTCCGGTGACGCTAACTGGATAAATCGTATATACTGTTTTAACTAATACATTCATGGGGTATGCAAATGGCAAAGACAGCAGAAAAAACCAATGGACATTCGGTCGCCGACCTGAAGGCGGCTCCACCCAAGGCACGCGCCACCCGCGCGGCGCCTGCGGCCAAGGCGGCGGCAAGCAAGGCCGCTGCAAAGCCGGCAGCCAAGCGCGCGGCCAGGCCCGAAGCCACCACCGAGATTAAACCCGCGGTGACGGCCGCGGCCAAGCCGGCAGCGAAGCCGGCAGCCAAGCCAGTAGAAAAAGCCGCAGCCAAGCCAGCAGCCAAGCCAGCAGCCAAGCCAGCAGCCAAGCCAACAGTCAAGCCGGCAGCCAAGCCTGCCGCGAAGAGCGCAGCCAAGGCCGAGCCGAAGGCTGCCGAGGCCCCGGCCGAAGCAGCCAAGGACAAGGTCCGCAAGGCCAAGCTGGTGCGCGACAGCTTCACCATGCCTGAGCAGGAATACGCCGTGCTTGGCCAGGTGAAGAAGGCCTGCCTGAAGGCCGGCTTCGAGATCAAGAAAAGCGAATTGCTGCGCATCGGCGTGGCCCTGATCAGCCAGCTGGACATGGCCACCCTGCAGAAAGTACTGGGCAGCCTGCCGCAGCTCAAGACCGGACGCCCGAAGGCTGAGTAAACATCCGTTCTTTGCACACTGCACGCGGGTGGCCGGCGCCGCCCGCGCAGTGTGGCACTGTCATTGATCTGACACATGGCTGTCACGGTCCTGACAGATTTGCCAGTTACGCTGGTTTCGTCGCCACTGAAAGGACGAACCATGCAGAATCTGAATCCCTCCCTCGAGACAAGCGCCGCATCCCCCCGCCTGGCCCTGAGCCTGGCTACCACCCCGGCCGAAGTGCGCGAAGTGCAGCGCCTGCGCTACAAAGTGTTCATTGAAACGATGGGACTGTCCGCGCTGGTCAACGCCGAGCGGCTCGACCGCGACGAATTCGACGAGCATTGCGATCACCTGATCGTGCGCGACGCGCAGACCCTGAAAGTGGTCGGTACCTACCGTGTCTTAAGTCCGTCGAAGGCGCGCGCGATCGGCCGCTTCTATTCGGAGAACGAATTCGACCTGAGTCGCCTGAACCATCTGCGTAACCGCATCGTGGAAGCGGGGCGGGCCTGCATTCATCCAAAATACCGGGGCGGCAGCGTGATCATGTTGTTGTGGGCGGGACTGGCGGAATACATGCGGCGTGAGCGCTGCGATTTCCTCGCGGGCTGCGCGAGCATGAGCGTGGCCGACGGTGGGCACAACGCGATTGCAGTCTATAAGAGTTTGCTGGACAAGCATGCAGCGCCGGCCGAATACCGCGTGACGCCGCATTTGCCGTTTCCTCTGCACTCGCTGAACGCCGACGCTGGCGTCAAGGCGCAGGTACCGCCACTGGTCAAAGGCTATGTGCGCTCGGGCGCATGGCTATGCGGCGAACCGGCATGGGATCCGGATTTCGAAAGCGCTGATATGTTCTTGCTGTTGCCGCTGGCGAATCTGGACAGCCGCTACGCAAGGCACTACGGGGTGGACAGCTGACATTCCGCACGGGGTTTAGGTGAGGACGCAGCGTGTAAGACACGAACGACGCGGTACAGTTTGTTGTACAACGGGGCCAGACGACTGAGCTGCCGGCGCCATGCAGCATGCAACATGACAGGGGGAGCTTTCTTGCGCGATCAATGCATCGACGCGTTCGACAGTTCCTTCAGGTCGCGGATACTCATATCCGATTTCTCGTGCATGCGAAGCAGAATCGTCGCACCCACGGCCAGTTTGCGATGACGGATCTTGCTGATGATTGGCGGCTGCACTTCCAGCACGCGGCACAACTCCGCATCGTTTTTGAGTTGCATCTTCTCGATCAAGGTATCTAGCAACTTGTTTGGCACGAAGCTCGATGGTTCGAGCGCTCGGGCGCGGTTCATTGCCTCGATCATTTCCAACTTCTTTTGCCGTACGTTCATCGTACTCCTCCAAAAGGTTACTGTTATGGATGGGGACTGATCGACTTTTGGTCAACACCAACCCGCTTGTGACATTTGGATATATTTCATGCGCAGCGGGTTGGAATTGATAATACTACGATAAGAATATATTCGCAGCAAAGTTGATAAAATTATCGACCAAATGCGGCATTTATCTCACATCAGAGGCCAAATGCAGCCCTTGGCGGGTCAGAACCAGGGTTTTATCGGCTTGTTCGGCTGCTGCGTGAGAATGCGTGACCATTATAGCGCTGGCGCCGCTGGCCTTGATCTCTTTTCGCAACAATTCCAGAATGCTACTAGCTGTTTCCGGATCGAGGTTGCCGGTGGGCTCGTCTGCCAGTACCAAGGCGGGCCGATGTACTAAAGCGCGGGCGATTGCCACCCTTTGCATCTCGCCGCCGGATAACTGGCGTGGAAAATCTCCGCCGCGCCCGCCCAAACCGACCGCCTCCAGCATCTCGGCCGCGCGCCCCTTGCCCGGCTGGTAGGCCGCGCCCTCGCCGTTGAGCAGCAGCGGCAGCGCGACATTCTGCTCCAGGGTCAGGTGGGGCAGCACGTGGAAGGCTTGGAAAATAAAGCCCATGCGCGTGCGCCGCAGGCGGGTTGCGGCGTCGTCGTCGAGGGCCGACATAGCCTGGCCGTCGACCAGGATCTCGCCGCCGGCCGGCGCGTCGAGCCCGGCGATCAGGTTGAGCAGGGTGGACTTGCCGACCCCGGACTCGCCCATGATGGCGATGAATTCGCCGGAACCGAAGCGGTGCGAGAGGCGGTCCAGCACCGTGCGGCCGTTGTAGGTCTTACTGAGGTCGCGCAGTTCGAGCATGGGGTCAGCCTGAAGAGGAAAGCAAAAAGTGAGGAAAAGCGGCGCCTATCTGGTCAGGGCGCGCCGCAGCGCAAAGCTGACCGCATCAACCAGCGCGACCAGCAGCAGCATGGCGCTGATGACGGTGGCGGCATTCTGCATCTGGAACAGGGACAGGTGATACTTGAGCATCTGGCCCAGGCCCCCGGCGCCGACCACGCCCAGCACGGCGGCGGCGCGGATATTGTTCTCCCAGCGGTACAGGGTATAGGACAGCATCTGCGGCAAGGTCTGCGGCAGAGTGGCATACAGGAAGGCCGCCATCGGCGAGGCGCCGTTGGTGCGCAGGCTGGCCTCGGGCAGGGGCTCGGCGTTTTCCAGCGCGTCGGCGAACAGGCGCCCCAGCACCCCACTGGTGTGGGCCGCCAGCGCCAGGGTCCCGGCGAAGGGCCCCAGGCCAGCGGCCACCAGCAGCAGCGAGGCCCACACCAGTTCCGGGATCGAACGCAGTACATTGAGCAGGGCGCGGGTCGCGCCGCGCGCCACGGCGCCGAAGCGTCCCGCCGCGGCCAGCGACAGCGTCAGGCCGCCCGCGACCGCGAGCAGGGTGCCGATGGCCGACATGGACAAGGTCTCGGCCGCCGCCAGCAGGGTTTTGCGCAGGAAGGCCGGCGCCATCTCGGGCGGTGCGAACCCGGCCAGGAATTCAGCCGTGCTGCTGGCCGCTTCGGCGGTGAAGAAGGCGGCAAACTGCAGCGGCAGCGATGCGAAACTGGCGACCACCAGCGCCACAAGCGCAGCTCCCAGCAGCCAGGAGGAGAGCGCGCGGCGTGGCGCGGCCGGCAGGGATGGACGCTGTGGGCGCATCAGCCCAGCCTCCGGCGCAGCATTTTGGAGACCAGGTCGGCCAGCGCCACCAGCAGCACGAACATGATCAGCATGGTCGACACTTCGCCGCCGGCCATCATCTTGGTCGATTCATCCATGCGCTGGCCCAGGCCCCCGGCGCCGACAAAGCCCATCACCGCCGAGCCGCGGATGGCGCACTCCCAGCGGTACACGGTATAGGACACCAGTTCCGCCGCCGACTCCGGCAGCGCGCCATACAGCAGCGCGGCCAGGCGCGAACTGCCGTTGGCCAGCAGGGCATCCGTGGCATGGGCGCTGGACGACTCGAGGATCTCGGCGTAGACCTTGCCCAGCATGCCGCAATAGGTCAGGGCGATGGCCAGCACGCCGGCCGTGGGGCCAAGCCCGATCACGCGCACGAACAGGAGCGCCCAGACCAGTTCCGGCACACTGCGCAGCAGGACCAGCAGCCAGCGTACCGCCTGGCGCAGCGCGCGCGCTGCCCAGCGCATGCGTCCGGTGCCCAGGCGTGAAATCGACAGCCGTTCGGTGACAATCAGGGTCGCGGGAATCGCGCCGAGCAGGGCCAGGGTCAGGCCCGCGGTGGCAATCGCCACGGTTTGCCAGGTTTCGCGCAGCACCATCTGTAAAAATTCGAGCGAATGGGCCGGCTTGAGGAACGATGCCAGGAAGCCGGCGGCGGCGCGCAGGCTTTGCAGGTCGAACAGGATCCAGGGCTTGAATTCACTGAAGACCAGCGCCGGCCACAGGATGACCACGCAGGTGGCGAACAGGATGACGCGGGGTCGCCATGCCGGGTCGGGATGGATAGTCAGGCTCGCTCGCATCGTTTAAAAACAGGCGCCGACGGCCAGGCGCTCGGGCGTCTCGTGCAGCTCCTCGGGAGGCGCTGCCATCGATTCGTTCTGGTAGAGCGCGGCGATCATGGCGTCGGATACCTGCTCGCGCGGGGCGTCGAACACGATGCGGCCGTCGCGCAGGCCGACGATGCGGGCAAAATTGGCACGCGCCATATCCACCTGGTGCAGGCTGCAGATCAGGGTCGCGTTGCGCGCGGCCGCTTCCTGCTGCAAGGTGGATAAGGTCATTTGCGAGAGCGTGGGATCGAGCGCGGACAGCGGTTCGTCGACCAGGAACACCTGTGCCGACGAGAGCAGCAGACGCGCCAGGCCGCAGCGCTGGCGTTCGCCGCCCGAGAGCCGGTCCACGCGCGCATACAGTTTGTCGCCCAGGCCGAAACGCGCCAGGGCGTCGTAAGCGGCATCCGGGTCGGCCGGCTTGACCAGCGACGCCAGGGCCTGCCACAAGCTCCACTGCGGCAGGCGCGCCGCCAGCACCGCGCTGACCACGCGCTGGCGCGGCGGCAGCGGCGGCGTCTGCGGCGCCAGGAACAGGCGCGCGCGCAGCGCGTGACGGTCGGCACCGGACAAGGTCCAGGGATCCTGTCCGAAGGCTTCGAACACACCATTGGCGGGCTGGTGGGCGCAGGAGAGGGTGGCGAGCAGGGTGGTCTTGCCGGCGCCGGAAGGGCCGATCACCGCCAGCTGCTCGCCCTGGGCCACATGCAGGTCAATCTCGTACAGCGCCTCGCGCTTGCCGTTGCCGGCCGCGAGGTGGCGCACGGTGAGCTTCTCAAGACGATAACTGCTGGTACCTGCGCTGCTTGCTGTGTTCATGCCGACTTAACTTCACTTTGATTTGCGATTACTTCAGCAGGCCCGCATTGTGGGCTGCCGCTTCGATGGCCGTGTAGTTGTCGGCCTTGGTCGGAATGAATTTCGTGGCGCGCTGCAGTTCCAGGATTTCCTTTCCTTCCGGGGTCGACTTGTCCAATGCCAGGAAGGCGTCCGTGATCTTCTTCTGCAAGGCCGGGTTCATATCGCTGCGCACGGTCCAGTTGTAATCGAAGTAGCCTGGCGTGGTGTAGAACACGCGTACCACGGCAGGGTCGACCTTCTTCTCGCCGACCAGTTTTTCCCACACCGAGATATTCAGCGCACCCGCGTCGACCTTGCCGCCGGCGACTGCCGCCACCGTCGCATCATGCGCGCCGGAGAAGGCGATACGTTTCAGGTCGCTGTCCGGATTGATCTTCGCGGCCAGCAGGAAGGAGCGCGGCATCAGGTGGCCCGAGGTCGAGGATTCCGAACCGAAGGACAAGGTCTTGCCTTTCAGGTCTTCGAGCTTGTTGATGTCCTTGGCCGTGGTGATGAACACCGAGCGGAATTTTTCATCTTCCACGCGCTGCACCAACGGCGTGACCTGGCCCTTGCTGCGTGCCTTGGCCTGTACGAAGGTAAAGCCGCCAAACCAGACCATGTCGATCTTTTTATTAACCAGGCCTTCGACCGAGGCAGCGTAGTCGGTGACCGGCGTGAACTCGACTTTCAGGCCGGTGGCCTTGGCCAGGTAGTCGCCCAGCGGCTTGAACTTGCGCTGCAATTCAGTCGGCGCTTCGTCGGGAATCGCGGACACGCGCAGCACGCCGGGCGTGTTCTGGGCTGAGGCGCTGGCGGCGACGACCATCAGGCCGGCGGCAAACGATGCAGCCAGCATGGATTTAAGCGTGCGCAGGGCGGAAAATTGGGTCATGGGAGCTTTCTTATTGTGTGTTTCAGGGATCAAAAAAGGGCGTCGATCGATGAGAGCACGCTTGAATATTGCGAGCAATCAATATGTAGATATTCAGCTATCATAACAAAATAACCCTGCGCCAGAGCACTGGTGCGCGAACAATAACGCAGCTATCACTGAGCACGCCATGCCGACTTCCAGCCCGAATCACGAGCGCCATCCCCTTGCCGACGCTGCCATTCTTGCCGAGCTCAGCGATGGGCTGGCCGCGCCGCGCGCCGTCATCTCGCCCAAGTTCCTGTACGACGCGCTTGGCTCCAAACTGTTCGAAGCCATTTGCGAACTGCCCGAATACTACCCGACGCGCACCGAGGCCGCCATTGTAGAACGCTACGGTGCGCAGATCGCGCGGGCCATCGGACCGGGCACCACCCTGATCGACCTCGGTGCCGGCAATTGCGCCAAGGCTGCGCGCCTGTTCCCGCTGCTGCACCCGGCGCAATACGTCGCAATCGATATCTCGCACGACTTCCTGCGTGAGTCGATCGAGCGCCTGCAGCAGCGCTTCCCGCATATCGAGATGACCGCACTGGGGCTGGATTTTTCCAGCAGCCTGGATCTGCCCGATGTCGTTTGCGCTGACAAGCGCCTGTTCTTTTATCCCGGTTCCTCGATCGGCAATTTCACGCCCGACGAGGCGCGCGCCTTCCTGCGCCGCGCGCGCGACGCCTGCGAGTTCGATGGCGGCCTGCTGATCGGGATCGACCTGGTCAAGGACAGCAAGGTGCTGGACGCCGCCTACGACGACGCGATTGGCGTCACGGCCGCTTTCAACCGCAATGTGCTGCGCCACGTGAACCGCCTGATCGGCGCCGACTTCGATGTCGCCCAATGGCGTCACCTGGGCTTTTTCAATGCCCTGGAGGGCCGGATCGAGATGCACCTGGAAGCGGGCGAGGACCTGACCGTCACCTGGCAGGGCGGCCAGCGCCAGTTTGCGAAGGGCGAGCGCATCCACACCGAAAACAGCTATAAATACCGCCAGAGCGCCGCCGTCGGCCTGCTCGAACAGTCCGGCTTCAAGGCCGTCAATGTATGGACCGATCCGAACGAATGGTTCGCCTTCATCTACGCCCGACCGATCGGGCAATGAACATGGGCGCTCCCGACGCAGGCATGCTGACCCACCACTTCCAGGCCGTGCGCCAGCGTTCGCTGATGCTGGCCGAGCCGCTCTCGGACGAGGACTGCGGCGCCCAGTCGATGCCCGACGCCAGTCCGGTCAAGTGGCACCTGGCGCACACCACCTGGTTCTTTGAAACCTTCATCCTGGAGCGCTTCGAGGAAGGCTTCGCGCCGTTTCATTCGGCTTTCCGGGTGCTGTTCAACTCCTACTACAACGGGATTGGCCAACGCCATCCGCGCGCCCAGCGCGGTCTGCTCACGCGGCCGTCGATGCAGGAAGTGCGGGCCTACCGCGCCAACGTGGATGCGCGCGTGGCGCGCCTGCTGCAAACCCATCCTGACCAACATGCCATCTCCGCTCTGCTGGAGCTGGGCCTGCATCACGAGCAGCAGCACCAGGAGCTGATCCTGACCGACATCAAGCACATGCTGGCGCAAAGCGCGCTGTGCCCCGCGTATATCGACTGCGCGCTGCCTGCGTCGGCGCCGGCCGTGCCGCTGGACTTTGTCGCCTTCGACGGCGGCCTGGTCGACATCGGTCATCAAGGCGAGGGCTTCAGCTTCGATAACGAGCTGCCGCGCCACCGCCAGTACGTGGCGCCGTTTTCACTGTCGGCGCGCCTGGTGACCAATGGCGAATACCGCGATTTCATCGAGGCCGGCGGCTATGGCGACCCGGCCCTGTGGCTGTCGGAGGGCTGGGATAAAGTAGGTGAACTGGGTCTGGCCCATCCGCTGTACTGGGTGCGCGACGCGCAGGGCGGCTGGCACGAATTCACTTTGCACGGCTTGCAGCCGCTCGACCTGGCGCGCCCGGTCACGCACCTGTCGCTGTACGAAGCGGACGCCTGCGCGCACTGGATGGGAGCGCGCCTGCCGACCGAAGCCGAGTGGGAGGTCGCGGCCCAGGGCGTGATACCGCAAGCCGGCACCCTGCATCCGCGGGCGGCCGGCGGGGCAGGGCTGGCGCAGATGTTCGGCGACTGCTGGCAGTGGACCAGCAGCAGTTATGCCCCGTATCCCGGTTACGCGCCGGCGCCCGGTGCGCTGGGCGAGTACAACGGAAAATTCATGCTCAATCAGTACGTGCTGCGCGGCTCGTCCTGCGCCACGCCGGCGGGCCATGCGCGCGCCAGCTACCGCAACTTCTTCCCGGCCGGGGCGCGCTGGCAGTTCACCGGCCTCAGGCTGGCACGATGAAGGCGACGCGTGTGCGGCAAGTGCGGCTGCGGCTTCTCAACCGCCGGGCCAATGCCTATATCCTCAGCCATCCGCTCGACTTCATCTGGCAGACCCTGAAGGGCTTCAAGGCCAACCAGGGCTTGCTGCTGGCCGGCGCGGTGGCCTATTACGCGCTGCTGTCGATCGTGCCCTTCCTGATGCTGGTGGTGGTGGCGCTCTCGCACTTCATCGACCAGGCCGAATTGCTGACTACCTTGCGCCGTTACCTGGAGTGGCTGGTGCCGGGCCAGTCGAAAGCCATCGTGGCCGAGCTGGCGCACTTTCTGGCGGACCGCGACCTGGTGACCTGGGTCCTGTTCGCGACCATGCTGTTTTTCAGTTCGCTCGCCTTTACCGCGCTGGAAAACGCGATGTGCGTCATCTTCCATCACCGGGTGGCGATCCGGCGCCGCCGCTTCCTGATTTCAGCGGTCCTGCCCTACTGCTATATCCTGGCGCTGGGCCTGGGCATCCTGATCGTCACCCTGGTGGCGGGTACCTTGCAGGTGATGGGCGAGGAAAGCGTGATGTTCCTCGGCTGGGAATGGTCGCTGGGCGGCGTCTCCGGCGTGCTGCTCTACATGCTGGGCCTGACCGGCGAAATCCTGGTGCTCAGCTCCATTTACCTGGTCATGCCGGTGGGCCGGCTGTCGCTCTCGCATGCGCTGATCGGCGGCATCACCGCAGCCTTGCTGTGGGAAGTGGCGCGCCATGTGCTGGTCTGGTATTTTTCCACCCTGTCGCAAGTGAACATGGTGTATGGGTCGATGACGACGGCCATCGTGGTAATGTTCAGTCTGGAGATCGGCGCCACCTTGCTGCTGTTCGGCGCCCAGGTAATCTCCGAATACGAGCGGGTAGGGCGGGACGATCACAGCGAACCGACACCGATGACGACGCGCAGCGCAAACTAGGCGCAGATTTTTCTGCAAAGTTTTTGTTGCGTCGCACAAAAGCTGTGCTATACTTCGTTCCGTGGTGTGGTTCTCAGGAACAGCAGCACACTCCAGCGCCTTGCGCCGCGGCCCAGTATGTGTAATGGTGGCTCGCAGATGGCGGCAAATGAGCTGGATTTGTAATTCCGGATACGGTAGTCGATTTACACGTCAGGGCACCACGCAGATAGCATGGGCGCTTGAGACACGATTAAAGCATTGGTAATACATTGGAATAGAGCTCGCTTCGGCGAGCTTTTTTTTGGCCTGGATTTTCCTGATGCGGCGAAGCAGCGGGGTGCGCACACTTTCTTTGCTACAGTGGATGCTCTGACTCCAGGAGTTTTTCATGCAGCAAATCAATGCGGTCGTCTTCGATCTCTACGGCACCTTGTACGATGTGCATTCGGTGGCCGCGGCCTGCGAAACGGCCTTTCCCGGACAGGGCGCGCAGATCGCCCGCCTGTGGCGCCAGAAGACACTCGAGTACACCTGGCTGCGCAGCCTGATGGAGCGCTATGCCGGCTTTGAAGCGGTGACCGAAGACGCGCTGCGTTTCAGCTGCGCCGCACTGGGTCTGGCGCTGGACGCCGGCACCGCGCGCAGCCTGTCCGACCAGTACCTCAAGCTCGCACCCCATCCCGAGATGCCCGCCAGCCTGCGGCGCCTGAAGGATGCCGGCCTGCCGCTGGCGGTCTGCTCCAACGGCTCGCGCCATTCAATCACCCAGGTGGTCGGCAACTCGGCCATGAAGTGGGCTTTCGACCAGATCATCAGTGTGGAAGACGTGCAGGTGTTCAAGCCGCACCGCCAGGTGTATCTGCTGGCCGAAGAGAAGGCGGGATTCGCACGCGAGGAGGTGCTGTTCGTCTCCTCGAATGCCTGGGATGCGAGTGCCGCCGCCTTGTTCGGCTTTCCCGTGTGCTGGGTCAACCGGAGCGGCGCCCCCTTCGATGAACTGGGGGCGACGCCGGCGGTGGTGGTGCGCGACCTGACCGAGATGGCGGACTGGGTGCTGGTGAATATGGACCGGATTGCGTAGTTCGCTAGGCGGTCGCTTCTTCCGGCGTGCGCACCAGCTGGCGGTTCACCGCGCTTAACACGGCCTTGAACGAGGCAGTGACGATATTGCTGTCGATGCCGGCGCCAAACAAGGTCGGGCCATTCGCCAGGCGCAGTTCGACATAGCAGGCCGCGCGCGCATTCGCGCCCGAGCCGATCGAGTGCTCGTGATAATCCATCAGTTTGATATCGAGGCCAAGGGCATTGACGAAGGCGTCGATCGGTCCATTGCCGCCGCCCTGCAGGCTCAGCGTCGACTGGCGGTGCGCCAGGGTGATGTCGATCTGCACCGGTTCGTCGCTGCTGCTGTCTTCCACCATGCGGTGGGCGCCGTAAGCATAGGGGCTGGTCTGTTCAAAATACTCGCGGCAGAAAATGTCGTGAATCTCGCGCGCGGCGATTTCGCGTCCGCTGGCATCGGCGACTTTCTGCACGGCGCGGCTGAACTCGATCTGCAGGCGGCGCGGCAAGGCCAGGCCGTATTCCTGTTCGAGCAGGTATGCCATGCCGCCCTTGCCGGACTGGCTGTTGACGCGAATCACGGCGTCGTAGCTGCGGCCGAGGTCGGCCGGGTCGATCGGCAGGTAAGGAATTTCCCACAGCGCGCCGGCTTTTTGCTGGGCGAAGCCCTTCTTGATCGCATCCTGGTGCGAACCGGAAAACGCCGTGAAGACCAGGTCGCCTACGTAGGGGTGGCGCGGGTGCACCGGTAACTGGTTGCACTCTTCCACCACCTGGCGTACGGCGTCGATGTCGGAAAAATCGAGGCCTGGGTGCACGCCCTGGGTGTAGAGATTGAGGGCCAGGGTGACCAGATCCACATTGCCGGTGCGCTCGCCATTGCCGAACAGGCAGCCTTCGACCCGGTCCGCGCCGGCCATCACGGCCAGCTCGGCCGAAGCGACCGCGGTGCCGCGGTCATTGTGCGGATGCACGCTGATGATCAGGGAATCGCGGCGCGCCAGCTTGCGCGACATCCATTCGATCTGGTCGGCGTAGACATTCGGCGTGCTGCACTCGACGGTGGAGGGCAGGTTGATGATCATCTTGTTGCCCGGCGTCGGCTGCCAGATCTCGGTGACGGCATCGCAGATGTGCTTGGAGAAATCGAGTTCCGTCGTCGAGAACGATTCCGGCGTGTATTCGAAGCCCCAGTCGGTTTGCGGATGGGCCTTGATCAATTCCTTGACCAGGCGGGTGCCGCTGGTGGCAATGTCAGTGATCTGTTCACGCGTCATGCCGAACACGACCTTTCGGAACACGGGCGCCACCGAGTTGTACAGGTGGACGATGGCGCGCTTCGCGCCGGCGGCGGATTCGACCGTGCGGCGGATCAGCTCATCGCGCGACTGGGTCAGCACGATGATGGTGACGTCGTCGGGAATGCGGTTTTCGTCGATGAGTTTGCGGACGAAGTCGAAATCGGTCTGGGAAGCGGACGGGAAACCGACTTCGATTTCCTTCAGGCCAATCTTGATCAGCATCTCGAAGAAGCGGAGCTTTTTCTCCGGGCTCATCGGCTCGATCAAGGCCTGGTTGCCGTCACGCAAGTCAGTGCTCATCCAGATCGGCGGCTTGGTGATGGCGTTGTCGGGCCAGCGGCGGTCGGAGAGATGTACTTGCGGGAAGGCGCGGTATTTGGACGACGGGGTTTGCAACATCATGACGGTACTCCTGGGTGCTCAAGCGAAGATGGGCCACGGGCGGGGGACCCGGGGCAAGGTGTGGCGACAGGCTGCCGGGCGGCCACGAAACGCTAGGCCAGGCAACCGATCGGTAGCTTTAGCAGTAGGTGTTGCAACACGAGCTGTTGCAGAACTTGCAGTGGGAGTGCGGGTGCGAACATCGGATCCAACTTTCCTGGGGTTTTACTCGGTCCGGCGGGGAGCCGGGCAGTGCACGGCGGAACTTAAGCGCGTGCAGCTAGTAGCGTCGCTAGCGATAGCGCGCCAGCGAGCGGTAGGAAAGACGACAGATGCAGGGAGGAGGACATTCATTCACTGTACGTGAAGGCGCGCGCGCTTGTCAAGCCTTGATCTGTGCAGCGCAGCAATCTTGTGCATATATGCAATTTGCGCGTAGTCAAATTGACGGCAGGACTGCGGTGGCACAGTAGATGGCGTTCCGTTTTTTTCAGATGTGATAACGTTCTATCAACTGGAAAGGAGTTCCATCATGGCAACGATCCTGAGTGTGGTAGCGGTTGCCGCTACCGGTGCGATTATCCCCTTCGTTCTCAAGCGCTGGGTCGAAGCGCAGAGCCAGATGGAACGTTTGCGCATGCAGCGCATGCGCGACCCGCGCCAGCGCCACAGCCATTCCCACTGATTGTTGTTGCGGCTTGTTCCGCCATGTTTCGGCCAGACGCCCGCTGACAAGCTAACGGCCTTGCGGGTAGGTCTTGTCGATGTCCGCGATGATCGCCGCGCCATTGCGGGCAATCCGCTCGTAGCGCTCGTAGAGCTGCGGGTGCGTTTGCATCGCCCGCAGCAGGCGTTTCCCTTTTGCTGAGCTGAGCAGCTGGTAGCGCTCCGCGCTGCTGTCGCCGCGGCTCTCCTGATCCAGATAATCCTCCAGCTTTCCACGCCCGCGCGACCAGCCGTGAAAGGCCAGCTCCGCCTTGGGAATATCGTACTGGTAGAGATTGACGATTTTCTCGAGCAGCTCGGCGTTTTCGATGTTCGTCAGCTTGCCGCTCGACTTGAAGCCTTCGTAGCGGCTGGTCTGGGGCACCAGAAAACTATTGGTTTTGATGAGATCGACCGCCTGGTCGAACTTGCCGGACTCGGGCTTGGCGGAGGGGTCGAGGGAGGCCAGGTAAGCATAGTTGGTATCGAAGGCGCGGTGGGATTCGACCACTTCCTTGATCTGTTTCAGGTCGCTGCCGATATCCGATTTCAGGCCGAGCAGGAAAGCCTTGACCTGTTTCTGCTCGTGGCGGTGCTCGCCCAGCGAGTGAAACCAGATGCTGATGCTGACCGCGAACACGATGATCACGATCTCCAGCGCGATCTCGCGCAGCTTGTGAGCGATGCCGTGTTCGCCGTTGCCCATTACCTGCAGCACCTTCTTGGTGTGCTTCGAAATTTCCTGATCCGCCATGTCGCGCCGCGCCCTTTACCGAAAAATCTATCTTGCAAAATGCAAAAGATTATACGCAGGGTGCGTGCGGGCGGAAGGATTTTTTAGGGCTGGACGAGGACGCGCGCGGCGCCTTCCTGCATGCGGCCGATGACCGCCGCATGCGCGAATCCTTCGCGCGCAAACAGTGCCAGCACCTCGTCCACACTGGCCGCGTCGCAGGCCACCAGCAGGCCGCCCGAGGTTTGCGGATCGGTCAGGAGGGCTTGCTGGCTGGGCGTGATCGCGGCGTCCAGGGCCACGTCCTTGCCGTAGGCATCCCAGTTGCGGCCCGACGCGCCCGTGAAAAAGCCCTCGCGCGCGAGCTGCTCGACACCCGGCAGCAGCGGAATGCTGGCCATGTCCAGCTGGGCGCTCAAGCCGGCGCCGCGCGCCAGTTCCAGCAGGTGGCCGAGCAGGCCAAAGCCGGTAACGTCGGTCAGCGCATGCACGCCGGTCATCTCGGACAGGGCCTTGCCCGGTTTATTCAGCTTGGTGGTGTTGGCGATCATTGCCGCGTAGCCGTCTTCGTCCAGCGCGTCCTTCTTGAGGGCGGCCGAGAGCACGCCTACGCCCAGCGGCTTGCCCAGGATGAGGACATCGCCGGCCCTGGCGTCGGCGTTGCGCTTGACCTTGGACGGATGCACCAGGCCCAGGACCACCAGGCCGTAGATCGGTTCGACCGAATCGATGGTGTGGCCGCCGGCGATCGGGATGCCGGCTTCGGCGCAGATCGATTCGCCGCCGCGGATGATCTGGCCGATGGTCTCGATCGGCAGCTTATTGATCGGCATGCCCACCAGGGCCAGCGCCATGATGGGCGTGCCGCCCATCGCATACACGTCCGAGATGGCGTTGGTGGCGGCGATGCGGCCGAAGTCGAACGGATCGTCGACGATCGGCATGAAGAAGTCGGTGGTGGCGATCAGCGCCTGTTCCTCATTGAGCTTGTAGACGGCGGCGTCGTCGGCGGTCTCGATGCCGACCATGAGTTCCTTCGGCACCGGAAAACCGGTGGAATTCTTCAGGATCTCGGACAGCACGCCAGGCGCGATCTTGCAGCCGCAGCCACCGCCGTGGGAGAAGGAAGTCAGTTTGATTTTCTGGTCAGGCGAAGTGCTCATGGTCGTATTCCTATAGGGGTGTGGCAGAACGCATGCGGTGAATCCGTCGGGTGGGCAGCTCTGCCCAACGCGCGTCAAGACTGCTTGGCGAATATCAGATTATCCACCAGATCGAGAACTGCCGCCTGTTCCACGGACGGCGCAAACAAGGCCGCGCGCGCATCGCACTGCCTGCGCAGCAGCCCATAAAACCCCGCATCGTCAATGGCGCGGTCGATCAGCCGCGCCAGCGCCGCCGCGTCGCCAGGGGCAAAATAGCCGGCATAATCGTCGCCCAGCATGCCACGGTTGCCATTGATATCGCTGGCGATAACGGGCACGCCGCAGGTCACCGCCTCGATGATCACATTGGCGCCGCCTTCCATGCGCGAGGCGATCACCATCGCGTGGCTGCGCTTCAGGCGCTGGCGCGTGGCCGCATGGGGCAGGGCGCCCAGCCAGCGATAGCACGGCGTGGCGGCCTGGGTGGCGCTGGCCGACTGGCCCAGTTGCGCGTCGAGCGCGCCGCCGATGTGCAGCAGGCGCGCCCTGGGCTGCGTCACCAGCGCCGCCGCGCGCATGAAGGTGAGCGGGTCCTTTTCTTCGCGCAGGTGGCCGATCATGCTGATGTTGAAGCTGCGGCGGCGCGGCGCATGGACAACCCGGGTCAGTGACGGCGCCGACTGGTAGATCACATGCGCCTTGGCCCGCAAGGCCGGGGCCAGCAAGTCCAGGCCCGCAGGCTGCAGCAGTACAAGCGCCTGCGCGTGCAGGAGCGAAGCCTGAGCCTGCATATCGGTGGCGATATCGCGATACAGGTCGGTCCCGGTCAGTACCAGCGCCCGCGCGCGCTCCGGGTGCGCCTGGCTGAACGCTGCCAGCGGCGCGGCCGAGCGGCGCGCATGCAGCGCGATCATCAGGTCCGGCGCTGGATCGCCGCGATGCCAGTCGGACGCGATAGTGACGCGGTAGCGCGCGCGCAGGAAATGGGCCCAGCGGCTGGCGGTCTGCCAGTTGCCGTTGTTTTCCCGGCGCGCGGCTGGACTGACGATTAACACGCGTTTTACCTGCACCGCGATCCCTTGAAAAAGTGGTTACAATCCGGGCTATGAGTTCAATCACCGCATCATTCCGGCACGCCAGGCCGCAACAACTGGCCGAAGCGCTGCAGGCTGCGCGAAATTATACGCTGAGCCTCTTCGATTGCTTTGCCGGCGCGGGCTACGACGCCTTGTCGCGGGTGCCGCACATCCCCACCATCAACCCGCCGCTGTGGGAACTGGGACATACCGCCTGGTTCATGGAGTGGTTCGTGCTGCGCGAGGCCACTTCCAGCCACCCGGCCGATGCCCAGCGTGGCTCGCTGCTCACGCGCGGCGACGACTGGTTCGATTCCAATCTGGTGCCGCACCGTTCGCGCTGGACCCTGGACCTGCCCAGCCCCGGCGCGCTCAAGACCTACTGCCATGAAGTGCTGGACCGCACCCTCGACAAACTGTCGCGCGAGCCCGGGACCGACGACGCCCTGTATCCCTACCGCCTGGTACTGGCGCACGAAGACATGCACGGCGAGGCGTATCTGTATTCGATGCAGACCCTGGCCGTGCCGGCGCCGGCGCAGCTGACGCACGACGAGCCGGTGCGCGCGCAGGCAGACCAGATCGGCTATCCCGGCGGGACGATTACGCTGGGTGGCGGCCAGGAAGGCGGTTTTGTCTTCGACAACGAGAAGCAGGCGCACCCGGTGTACGTGGCGCCGTTCCGCATCGATGCGGGCCTGGTGACGAATGCGCAGTTTGCCGACTTTGTCGCCGATGGCGGCTATCAGAACCGGGCCTGGTGGAGTGCGGCCGGCAGCGCGTGGCTGATGCGCCAGGAACGCTCCTCGCCGCGCTACTGGCAGCGCGATGCTGACCAGTGGCGTACCATGCGCTTTGGGCGTTTGTCCACCCTGGCGGCGGCCGAGCCGGTGCGCCATGTCTGCCTGTTCGAGGCGCAGGCTTACTGTGCCTGGGCGGGGCGGCGTTTGCCGAGCGAGGCGGAATGGGAGTATGCGGCCTTGTCCGGCCTGCCGGGATTTCGCTGGGGGCAGTTGTGGGAGTGGACAGCGTCGCCGTTCGAGCCATATCCGGGCTTCGAGGCTGACCGCTACCGCGAATACTCCAAGCCGTGGTTCATGACGCACCAGGTCCTGCGCGGCGCCTCGTTCGCGACGCCGTCGCGCTTTGGCTCGGCGCGTTTCAGGAACTTCTTCATGCCCGAGCGGGATGATATTTTTTGCGGGTTTCGCACCTGCGAGATGTAAAAAAAACGGCTGCGTGAGCAGCCGTTTTCGATTCAATCGCCGTAACGATGAAGAGGTCAGGTATTAACGGTCGCCGTAGGAGCTGCGTGCGCGCTCCGATGCCGGACGCGGGTTCGAACCCTTGTAGCCGCCGGTCGAACCTTCCTTGCGTGGTGCGTTCGGCTTGCTGAAGGTACGCTGGCCCGGCTTGGCAGCCGAACGGTTGTCGCCCGGCTTCCAGCTGCCTGGACGTGCCGCCGAACGTGGCGCCGACGCGGTCTTCTTCGGCTCAAAGCCTTCGATGACGTTAACCGGAATGAGCTGCTTGGTGAAGCGCTCGATACGCTTGACGTTCATGCCTTCAGCGTGATTGACCAGCGAGATCGCCAGACCGTTGCGGCCGGCACGGCCGGTACGGCCGATGCGGTGGACGTAATCTTCCGGGAACTTCGGCAGGTCGTAGTTGAACACGTGGGTGATGTTCGGAACGTCGATGCCGCGGGCGGCAACGTCGGTCGCGACCAGCACGCGCACCTGGCCGCGGCGCAGGCCGTCCAGGGTGCGGTTACGGGCGCCCTGGTGCATGTCGCCATGCAGTGCGGCAGCCGAGAAACCGGCGATGTTCAGGCGGTCGGCGATGGTGTCGGCGTCACGCTTGGTGGCGGTGAAGACCACGGCCTGGTCCAGCGTTTCGTCGCGCAGCAGATGGTCGAGCAGGCGGTTCTTGTGCGACAGGTCGTCGACAAAGTGCACGCGCTGCAGGATGTTTTCGTGCTTGCTGGCCGAACCGGTGATCTGGATGGTCATCGGGTTGGTCGTGATGCGGCGGGCCATATTGCCGACCATGCCGTCCAGGGTTGCCGAGAACAGCATCGTCTGGCGGTTGGCAGGGGTCGCGGCGATGATCTTTTCGATATCGTCGATGAAGCCCATGTCCAGCATGCGGTCGGCTTCGTCCAGCACCAGGATTTCCAGTTCCGAGAAGTCGATCTTGCCCGACTCCATGTGGTCGATCAGACGGCCTGGGGTGGCAACCAGGATTTCAGGATTGCGCGACAGCAGTTGCATCTGTTTTGGGTAAGGCATGCCGCCCAGGATCGACACGGCCTTGATACGGCGGATCTGGGTGCCGTATTTTTCGGTCGCGCTGGTCACTTGCAGTGCCAGTTCGCGGGTCGGGGTCAGGACCAGCATTTTTGGCTGGGCAGCCTTGAAACGTGGACGCTCGCCACGGGCGCGCGCCGATTGCGCTTCCTGGGCAGCGGTCTTGGCAGCCGGCGATTGCTCGGCGACGGCGAATTTGTGGAGTGCAGGCAGCATGAATGCCGCGGTTTTGCCGGAGCCCGTCTGCGAGGAGACGAGCAGGTCGCGGCCGCTGATCGCAGCAGGAACAGCTTGCTCCTGAACTGGGGTCGGCACGGTGTAACCAGCATCGGTTACGGCTTTAACGATAGACGCGTGGAGGCCTAATGCTTCAAAACTCATGTGTTCTTTTCTTTCGGTATAGATCAGCGCCCGAGCAAATGCTCCGAGCGCAAAATAGCAACGCCAACCAACACAACGAAATGACTCAGAATGAAAGAAATTTCGGCACAAAAGCTTTGCGCCGGGACGGTGTCAGGTGCGACACACAAGGCGGGAGGGCTTTATTGAGGGTATCCGGTGGATACGCCTAGGCTTGCGAAGCTGCTAATTTACTGCTTGTATCTGCTAAAGCCATCGCGAAGTTTGATTGCGAGAAACGTATTGCAGCGCACAAACAGCACTATACAGTAGTTTCACTGTACTTGCACGCGTTTCACAAGCGTGTCGTGATGGTGTCGTGATCGTGTTGCGCATCGCGGATGAAAAAGCCCGGCTGCGGCGCCTTGGCGGGCGCTACAGCCGGGCTTGCAGCATGCTGCCGGATCAGCCGCGTTTTTCGCGGCGCGACTGATTGGCGGCGCTGCTGACGCTGCGCTTGGTCACGCGCGTCTTGATTTCGGCAACCTTGGCCTTGAGGCGCTCGGCATTGCTCATTTTTTCGCTGCGGGCGGTGCGGCGGCCGCCGCGGTCCGCTTCGAACGCCATGACGGCATTGTCGACCACGGTTTCAGCGATGTCGGTATGCACCGACGCCGAGGTCTTGGGCACCAGAATGGTCGAGCCAGCCTTCAGGCGGGTTTGCGCCGGAATGTTGTTGGCCTGGCGAATGACTTCCGGGGTGGTGCCGAAGCGCGATGCCAGGGAAGCGATGCTTTCCTTGGCGCCGCTGATCTTGTGCGTGGTCCAGGTCGACAGGGCACGGCCCCATTGCGCCAGGTTCAGATGGAATTTTTCCGCGTTTTCCTTCGGGAGCAGGATCTTGGTCTGCTCGCCGCCGGTGATGACCGGGCGGTTGAATTGCGGATTGAGCGCCTTGAACTCTTCCACCGACAGTTCGGCCAGCTGGGCGGCGACGGTGAGGTCGATATCGCTGGTCTTGTCGACAGCCGTGAAGTAAGGCTGGTTGTCGATCACGGGCAGGGCCACGTTGTAGCTGGCCGGATTGGCGATGATGTTCTTCACCGCTTGCAGCTTGGGCACGTAGTTGCGCGTTTCCGCCGGCATCAGGTCGGCCAGGCTTTCGTAGTCGGTCGGCTTGCCCATTGCCTGGTTCCTGGCGATGGCTTTTTGTACATTGCCTTCGCCCCAGTTGTAGGCGGCCAGGGCCAGCGGCCAGTCGCCGAACATACCGTACAGGCGTTGCAGGTAAGACAGGGCAGCGTCGGTCGAGGCCAGCACGCCGCGGCGCTCGTCCTTGAACATGTTCTGCTTGAGGTTGTAATCTTTGCCCGTGCCAGGCACGAACTGCCACATGCCGGCCGCGTTGGCGCTGGAATAGGCTTGCGGATTGAAAGCGGACTCGATGATCGGCAGCAAGGCCAGTTCGGTCGGCATGTTGCGCTTTTCCAGTTCCTGGACGATGTGGAACATGTAGCGCGAGGCACGCGCCGAGGTGCGCGCGATGTAGTCGGGACGGGTGCTGTACCACTGGACGTGCTTGGCGACCAGCTGGTTGTCGATGTCGGGAATGGCGTAGCCGGTACGGATACGGCCCCAGACGTCGGCTTCCTTGTATTCCTCAGCCTTGACGGCCGGGAAAGCTTGCAGGGAGGCGGAGCGGGTGGGGGCGGTGATGGCCGGGGCGGTTGCGGCGCCGGCGTTGGTAGGGCTGGAAACGTTGGGGGCGTTGTCGACCGCGTGGCTCAGCGCAGGGGCCAGCGTGAGGACGATGGCTGCAAGCGACAGGGTCTTGCATGGTGTCGTTTTGTTCATAGCGCTCCATTGTTGCGTCCAAGAACTTCTGGACTGGCGAATAGATAAGCACGGAGTGTACGTACCAGTTTGCAGCTGAGTCAACAAAAATCTCTGTGTGCGCCGAAAATTTTTTGATAACACTTTCAGCCAAACTTGCCGTCTTTGAACATACCAATTGCCGGGAGTATGTTGTAAAGATGGTGGAATGCCATCAGGATAATGAACGCTGTGCAATAGATACTCCCCGGGGGTATAGCGCAATCGTTCCTATGGGAATCACGCTTGAATTCACGGAAACAAGCTATGCACTGCGCTTGCATGCCAGCATTACAAGTAATACCAGTGAGGGCCATGCACAAGCCTCCACCCTACGCCACGCGCCGTGCATAACTATGAGCCTGCGCAAAGAGTGCGTACAATTTGGCTTTCGCGCCGCGGCGCCGTTTTACTGAAAGTACTGAAATGAGCAGCCCCAACATGAACGCCGACGACGACCAGATCATCGCCGCCACCGTACGCTGGCTGGAAAAAGCCGTCATCGGCCTGAATCTGTGTCCCTTCGCCAAGGCCGTGCATGTCAAGAAGCAAGTGCGCTTCGTGGTCTCGAACGCGACCAGCCCGGAAGCCCTGCTGGAAACCCTGATGGATGAATTGCAGACGCTGTCGGACACGCCGGCCGAGGAAATCGATACGACTCTGCTGATCCACCCCTTCGTACTGACCGATTTCGCCGATTACAACGAGTTTCTCGATGTCGCGGACGCGGCCGTGGAAGACATGCAGCTCGACGGCGAGCTGCAGGTCGCCAGTTTCCACCCCGATTACCAGTTCGCCGACACGGACGTGAACGACATCGGCAATTACACTAACCGGGCGCCTTACCCCATCCTGCACCTGCTGCGCGAAGACAGCATCGAGCGTGCGGTGGAGGCCTTCCCGGAAGCGTCCGAGATCTTTGAGAAGAACATCGAGACGATGACTAAACTGGGCCACGATGGCTGGGATGCGCTCGATGTCGGCCCGGCCAGGTGAGGCGCCTGTGACGATCCCCGAACGGCCGGATACGCCCTGCGTGGCGGTATGCTCGACCACCTTCGATGAAATCTGCCGCGGCTGTGGGCGCAGCGTGGTCGAAGTGGCGCACTGGGTGTCGATGACGCCAGAGCAAAAGGAAGTGGTGTGGGTACGAATCCTGGCGCAGGGCTACCCGCGCCGGAATACCTGAGCTGCCCCGCCTACTATATATAGAGCAGCTATAGAGTAAGGGCGCGCTCAGAACGCTCAGAACGAGCCGATGAAGTCTTTCTTGCCGACTTCCACGCCGTTATGGCGCAGAATGGCGTACGCGGTGGTCGCGTGGAAATAGAAGTGCGGCAGCGCATAATGCACCAGGTAGACCTGGCCCTTGAACTGCTTGGCGTTGGCGCCGCTGCTGGTGCTGATGTCGCGCTGGGCACTGGCTTCGATGCCGTCCTGCGGCAAGCCCTCGATGAAGGCCAGGGTCTTGGCGATGCGTTCCTTCAGTTCGGCGAAAGTCTGCTCGGTATCTTCATAGCGTGGTACTTCCACGCCGGCCAGACGGGCCGAGCAACCCTTGGCGAAGTCCGCCGCGACCTGGATCTGGCGCGCGAACGGGAACATGTCCGGATACAGGCGTGCCTGGAGCAGGGCGGCCGGCTCGATCTTTTTCGCTGTGGCATGCGCCTCGGCCTTGTCGATGATGGCCGACAGGCTGGTCAGGATTTGCTTGAAAACCGGCACGGATGCCTCGTACATGGAAAAAGTCATATTGATCCCCTTTGAAAAGTGCTGCGATGATAGCAAGTTGGCGGCCTTCACGCTTGAGCGACGCCATTTCGCCACGTCCTGGCCGCCATCGTCGGCAAAACGCCTCATTGCCCGGTGCAATTGATGACGCGCCCAGGCATGTGGGGCATAATTCCATATGGAAAACTATTCTTGTCTGAGCGATCAGGTGGCGCCTCTGCCCCCGATGTCTGGACAGGCCGAAACGACGCGCTGTGATTCGCTTGCATGACTAAAACTGTTTTTCAACGATTCCGCGCCAAAATCAACAAGCTCTCCGGCCTGTCCATCTCCGGCTCGCTGCTGCTGGTGGTGTTTGGCGGCCTGGTGATTCCTGCCACCATCGGCAGCTATGTGCTGATCGGCGTGCAGGAGCAGAGCGCCGCCAAGACCGCGCTCAACGAATCGCTGCAGCGCAATGCCGACATCCTGGCCCTGGGCATGCAGGAGTCGCTCTGGAACATGAATGCCGAGTCGGCCAATTCGCTGGTCGAATCGGTCATGCGCGACCCCTCGGTGCTGCATATCAAAGTCACAGGGCAGGCCGACACCCAGTTCATGGACGCCCACTCGCCCAACCGTCCGGTCGGCACGGTCTACACGGCCAACCGCGACATCCTGGTGCGCGGCGAGCGCATCGGCCGCATCCTGGTCGAGATGGATGACGCCCGCAGCCAGCAGGAATTGCGCGGCAAGCAGTCCAATTACGCCTTTGTACTGGCCGGCCAGCTGACCATCTCGCTGCTGCTGATCGTGCTGTTCCTGAACAAGCGCCTGCTGGTCCCCCTGCGCAAACTGATGAAGTTCTCCGACCGGCTTTCGCACGGCGACTTCGAAACGCGGCTCGACCTGGAAGGCGATGACGAGCTGGGACGCCTGGCCAAGCAGATGGAGCAGATGCGGGTCGCTATCAAGCACCTGTTCGAAGATATCGGCCGGCGCGAGGAACGCTTTCGCACCATCGTCACCCAGGTGCCGGGCGCGGTGTTCCGGGTGCGCCCGGGCGGCTCGATCGATTTTGTCAGCGACGCCATCGAAGAGATCTCCGGCTACGCCGCCGCGCTGTTCATGCGCAGCACCACGGATGCCTGGTCCGACCTGATCACGCCGGAAGACCGGCGCATGCAAAGCCGCACCGTGCGCGAGGCGATGGTTACCGGCCGTCCTTACGAAATCGAATACCGCATCATCGACGCCACCGGCACCGAGCGCTGGGTGTCGGAAAACGGCCAGCCGCAAGCCGCGGCCGTGCCCGAAAAATCGTGGGTGGACGGGATCATCTCCGACATCAGTGAACGTAAATACAACGAGATGCGGATCGAGGGCCTGCTGGTCGAGCAGAGCGCGATCCTCGACAATGTGATGTTCGGGGTGATGTTCGTGCGCGAGCGCCGCATCGTCTCGGCCAACCGGCGCTGCGAAGACCTGTTTGGCTACGCCAGCGGCGACATGAACGGCAAGCCGGCCAGCATCATGTACCCTTCCGACGCCGACTTCGAGAACGCCGGCCCGCTCCAGTACGCGGCACTGGCAGAGGGCAAGGACTTCACCGAGGAGCGCCAGTACGTCAAGGCCGACGGCAGCGCGTTCTGGTGCCGCGTGAGCGGCTGCGCGCTCGATCCGGCCCGCCCCAACGAAGGCAGCATCTGGGTGTACGCGGACGTTACCGAGCGCCGCCTGGCCGAGGAAAAGCTGCGCCTGTCGGCCACCGTGCTCGAACACATCGCCGACGGTGTGATGGTGGTCGACCTGACCGGACATATCGTCGCCATCAACCCGGCCTTCACCCAGATCACGGGTTACACCGAAGCGGAGGCAATGGGCCAGCGCTCCGACCTGACGCGCTCGTCGCGCCACGAAAAAGGCTTCTACGCACGGCACTGGCGCGAGCTGCACGAGAACGGCTTCTGGCGCGGCGAGATCTGGAAGATGCGCAAGAACGGCGAACTGTATCTGGAGTGGCTGACCGTCTCCGCGGTGCGCGACAACAGCGGCGAGATCACCCATTACGTCGGCGTCTTCAGCGACATCACCAAGGTCAAGGAATCGCAGGAAAAGCTCGACCACATGGCGCACCACGACCCCCTCACGTCGCTGCCGAACCGCCTGCTGTTCCACGACCGCCTGCACCATGCGCTGCAGCGTGCGGGGCGCCATGAGGAACAGCTGGCCATCCTGTTCATCGACCTGGACCGCTTCAAGAACGTCAACGACACCCTGGGCCACCACGTGGGCGACGCGCTGCTCAAGCAGGTCGCCGCGGCGCTGCTGGGCAAGCTGCGCGATGGCGACACCCTGGCGCGCCTGGGCGGCGATGAATTCATCGTCCTGCTGGAAAACGTCGAAGGAGAATTTGGCGCCGGCCACGTGGCCGAAAAGCTGATCGCCATGTTCGAGCAGCCCTTCATTGTGTCGGACTACGAACTGTTCGTGACCGGCAGCGTCGGCATCAGCATGTATCCGAATGACGCCACCGACCTGAATATGCTGATCCGGAATGCGGATGTGGCCATGTACCAGGCCAAGGCGCGCGGACGCAACGGCTACCAGTTCTACGCGCCGTCGATGACGGGCGAGGGCGTCGAGCGCCTGCGCCTGGAAGCGATGCTGCGCCGCTCGATCGACAAGAACGAGATCTTCCTCAACTACCAGCCGCAGATCGAAATCGATACCGGTAACCTGATCGGGGTCGAGGCCCTGGTGCGCTGGGAGAATCCGGAACTGGGCCTGGTGCCGCCGTTCCGCTTCATCCCCCTGGCCGAGGACACGGGCTTCATCAACCAGCTTGGCAAATGGGTGTTGGACGAAGCCTGCCGCCAGATGATCCGCTGGGAAGAGGCGGGCCTGTACGTGCCCAAGATGGCCGTCAACCTGTCGGTCAAGCAGTTCGAGCGCGGCAGCATCGTGAATATGGTGGCCGAGATCCTGCAAGAGACCGGGCTCGATCCGCAGCGATTGCAGCTGGAGGTGACCGAGTCGGTCATCATGAATACCGGCGACGCGCTGGTGTTCATCAATGACCTGCACTCGATCGGCGTGGGACTGGCCATCGACGATTTCGGCACCGGTTACTCCTCGCTGGCCTATCTCAAGCAGCTGCCGGTGCAGACGCTCAAGATCGACCGCAGCTTCATCAAGGACATTTCGACCGATGCGAATGACGAGGCGATTGCGATCGCGATTATCCAGCTTGGCAAGAGCCTGAACCTGTCGGTGATCGCGGAAGGCGTGGAGACCGAGGAGCAGGCGGCCTTCCTGCTGCGCCACGGCTGCAACAGGGCGCAGGGCTATCTGTACAGCCGCCCCGTGCTGCCGCAGCATCTGATCGAACGCTGGAAGCCGCTGCAGGTGTCGTGAACGGCCGCTCTCGACGACATCCTCTAATCTTTGGAACGGCGACCTGACGTAGAATCCCCTGGCACATCACAATACCAGGGGCATCGAGACAATGGTCACATCCGCACCAACTCCAAAAAACACAAACCGGCGCCGCTTCCTGCTCGGCGGTCTGGCCGCCACCGGTGCCCTGGTGGTGGGCTGGGGCTACCACCCGCCGCGCCAGCGCCTGCATACGGCGGCGCCGCTGCCGGTCGAACAGGGCGCCATCACCCTCAACGGCTGGGTCTCGATCGCGCCCGACAACATCGTCTCCATCGTGGTACCGCGCAGCGAAATGGGGCAGGGGGTGAACACGGCCCTGCCCATGCTGCTGGCCGAGGAACTCGACATCCCGCTGGCGAACGTGCGTATCACCCAGGCGCCGATCGACAAGATCTTCAGCAACCTCGAAGTCATCCGCGAAAACCTGCCCTTCCACCCGGACGACCGCGGCACGGTGAAGGAAGGCGCGCAGTGGGTGCTGGCCAAGGTCGGGCGCGAGCTGGGCATCATGATGACGGGCGGCTCGACCAGCGTGAAGGATGCCTGGACCCCGATGCGCGAAGCGGGCGCGGTGGCGCGTGCCATGCTGCTTGCCGCCGCTGCGGCTGAATGGAAGCTGCCGGCCGCCGAGTGCAGGACCGCTGCCGGTTTCGTCACCCACGCCAGCGGCAAACGTGCCTCCTACGGCAGCCTGGCCGCGAAGGCGGCCGCGGTCGGCATCGACATCGGCCCGGGCGACGTGCGCCTGAAAGACCCCAGGGACTTCACCCTGATCGGCACGCCGCAGCCGCGCCGCGATTCGCCCGCCAAGGTCAATGGCAGCGCGCTGTTCGGCATCGATGCGCGCCCCCCCGGCATGCTGTTCGCGGCGCTGACCATGTCGCCCGTCGTGGGCGGTTCGGTGGCCTCCTTCGATGCCGCCAAAGCCAAGGCCATGCCGGGCGTGGTGGCGGTGGTGGACCTGAGCGGTGTGCTGAGCGGGATGACCGGCGCCGGAGCCGGCGTGGCGGTGATCGCGTCCTCCTACTGGGCTGCGAAGCAGGCCTTGCCCGCGCTGGCGGTCAAGTGGAACGATGGTCCGCATGCGACGCTGTCGAGCGAAGAGATATTCAAGCAGTTCGCCAAGGCGCTCGATACCGAATCGGGTTTTACCTATTACAGCACGGGCGAGGTGGGCAAGCCGCCGGCCGGCGCTAAGACCATTCAGGCCGAATACCGCGCGCCCTTCCTGGCCCATGCAACCATGGAACCGGTCAACTGCACCGCGCAGGTCGCGGGCGGCAAGGTCACCCTGTGGGCCTCGACCCAGGTACCGAGCGTGGCGATCGACAGCGCTGCTGCGGTAGCGGGCGTGTCGCGCGAGGCGGTGTCGGTTCAGGTGATGCTGCTGGGCGGCGGCTTCGGGCGCCGGCTCGAAGTGGACATGGTGGCGCAGGCAGTGGCGGTGGCCAAGGCCGCGGGCGGCAAGCCGGTGCAGCTGATCTGGTCGCGTGAGGATGACACGACCCATGATGTGTATCGTCCGGCCGCGCTGGCGCGCTTTACGGGCAGCGTGGACGCGGCCGGCCGGATTGTCAGCTACGACAACAAGTCGGCCAGCGGCTCGATCGGCCACCAGTACTTCCCGCGCAACCTGGGCCTGCCCGGCTTCGGCCCGGACAAGACCACGGTCGAAGGCGAGTACGACATGCAGTACGAGATCGCGAACCAGCGCGTGGCGCACGTGATTGTCGACAGCGCGGTGCCGCTGGGGTACTGGCGCTCGGTCGGCCACTCGCACAACGCATTCTTCAAGGAGAGCTTCATCGACGAGCTGGCCCATGCGGCGGGGCAGGACGGGGCGCCGTTCCGGCGCGCGCTGCTGGGCGGGCATCCGCGCCACCTGGCCGTGCTCGACGCCGCGCTGGCCAAGGCCGGCACGGCGCCCGAAGGCCGTGCACATGGCGTCGCGCTGCATCAGTCCTTCGGCAGCATCTGCGCGCAGGTGGCCGAGGTATCGGTCGCGGGCAAGGAGATCCGCGTCCACAAGGTGGTGTGCGCGATCGATTGCGGCATCGCGGTCAATCCGAATATCATCGCGCAGCAGATGGAGTCGGGCGTGGTGTTCGGTTTGTCGGCGGCGCTGGGTGGCGAGATCACGATCAAAAACGGGCGCGTGGAGCAGAGCAATTTCAACGACTATCCGGTGCTGCGCATGGGCCAGGCGCCGGAGGTGGAGACGATCGTGATCAAGAGCGCCGAGCCGCCCCAGGGCGTGGGCGAGCCTGGCGTGCCGCCGATCGCGCCGGCGGTGGCCAATGCCGTGTTCAAGCTGACCGGCCAGCGCCTGCGCAGCCTGCCCTTGCGCCTGCCGGCCTGAGCGAGGAGTCCGGTCCTGGGGCGAGAGTTTCCAGAAATCAAGAACTTATGATTTTTTCCGTAACGTTGCCAATTCATTCATCTCCAATGGTATGCTTGCGAAACTTTTTGCGCATCACTAACAGACGAGGACGACAATGGCCGATACACCGAAGAGCGGTTTCGAAAAATGGCAGGAAGGATTGAAGAATTCATCGGGCGACGCCAGCTGGGATGTCTACGATTGCGATATCCAGACGGCCGTCAATGAATACAACCGTCATCTGAGTTCAACGCCCGGTTATTCGACCCTGGACTGGCAAATGATCAAGGCGATGCTGTGGGTGGAATCCGGCGCCGCTCACTCGGAATGGCGGGTCAAGCCCATGCAGATTGGCGTCGAAGGCGATCCCGGCATGTCGTCCCTGCTGGCGCGCGATGAAGGCGGTGAGATCATTTTGCCCCCCGGCCTGGTCGGGCGCATGAGCAGCGGCACGATCCGTACCAATCCCGCCCATAATATTCGCGCCGGCATCGGGTATCTGCTGATGCGCATGGCCAGTTTCGATCACCAGAGCGTGCGTGAACCCGGTTCGCGCGTGGAAGAAGTCAAGGTCAAGCCGGGCGATAGCCTGGACCGCATCGCCAGCAAAAACGGCAGCACACTGGAGATTGTGCGTGAACTCAATCCTGGCGCGAATGTCCTGCGCATCGACCAGGTCATCAAAGTGCAAAAGGGTTCAGTCAAGAAAGTGGTCACCGGATGGCGGTCGATCACCACCAATACCATCGCCCAGCGCTATAACGGCGGAGGCGACCCGAATTACGCGCGCAAGCTCGATTACGCTTTGAGCCTGGTGAAAAACGGAAGGAATGCGCTATGCGCACAATAGTATGGGTGGCACTGGTCGGCCTGTTTGCATCGGCCTTGCTGGCGGCCCAGGCACGGGCGGCTGAAGCGCCCGCCGCTGCAGTGACAGCGACCATCGGCGCGGCCGAGCAGTGCAGCGCCAATGGCCAGGCCGGCATGCGCGAGTGCCTTCAGCAGCAGTTAAGCAGTAGCGCCGCCGCGTTGAACCAGGCGGAAGTGAAAGCGGCTGCCGCCATCGGTACCTGGGACGAAAACGCGAAATACATCAAGCTGGCCAAGGCGAAACTGCAGGCATCGAATGCGGCATTTCAGAAGTTCGCCGTGGCGCAGTGCGCATTTGCCGCTTCCCTGGGCGGCGGTGCAGCCGGTAATGCACTGGAAATTCGCCGCCTTGCCTGCAGCGCCGATTTGAATACCCAGCGCGCGGCCCAATTGAACCGCGATATCGACACCTTACCGCAACGGTAACGCCGGCAGCGCGGTCGGGCAGTTCAGGCCGGCCGCGCGGACAGGGTCAGCATCGCACATCCCAGGCCGATGAAAATCAGGCCGCTGACCCGGTTCACATACACCATCGCCTTGCCCGATACCCGGCCGCTGCTGAAGGCCTGCGCCAGCAGGACCCAGCTCAGGTGCGCTAAAAACGAACTGGCGACGAAGGTCAGGCTAAGTAATAAAAAATCCCCGAGCCGTGGATGATCCATTGGTATGAATTGGGGAAATACCGCGGTGAAGAACAGGATCCCTTTAGGATTGCTGAGGGCTACGACCAGGCCGCGGCGAAACAGCGCCAGGCGGGAATCGGCATGCTCCATGTTCACCGGAGTCAACCCCGCCGGTTTGCTGGGCGCCGGACGCCATTGTTTCCATCCGAGGTAAATTAGATACGCGGCACCACAAATCTTCAGCGCAGTGAATGCGCTTTCGGATGTGCGCAGTAATACGCCGACGCTGGTCAGCGCCACGCAGGACACCACAAAGATACCAAGGCCATTTCCGGCCGAACTGAAGAACGTGCGGCGCGGGCCGACCGCCAGCGTGGTGGACATGGCCAGCAAGACAGCGGGGCCGGGACTGAAGGTGGTCGCCAGCGACAGCGTCAGAAAGGCGAGCCAGGTGGTCATTGTCATTGTCATCGTCATAGTGAGTGCCATGTCAAGGCAGGCCGTTACGGCCATGCGCCATAAAGCCGGCACGGGTGCTCAGGCGCTCGTAATAAGCGTCGACCGCGGTCAGTTGCGGACGCGCGATCGGCGCCGACAACCAGCGGTGGGTCGACAGGCCAAGCACGATATCGGCCAGCGAAAACTGCTCCCCATTGGCGAATGCGCCCGTCCTTTCCAGCTCGGCGTCGAGAATCTCCATGTGCCGGTTCCATTGCGCGATGCTGGCGGCGATGGCGGCGGCGTCCTGGTGCGCCGGGCTAGTGCGCACCAGTGCCATGAAAGCATAGCGCCAGGCGCCATTGAGTTCCTGGGATTGCCAGTCCATCCATTTTTCCACCTGGGCGCGCGCGGCGGGATCGGCCGGCAGCAGATCAATGCGCCCGTGCCTGGCCGCCAGGTAGCGGCAAATGGTATTCGACTCCCATAAGGTGGTGGCGCCATCCTGGACCACCGGCACGGTGGCATTGGGATTAAGACCGCGAAACCAGTCTGTGTCCGTGCTCTGGAAACCCGCGCCGTACTGTTCCAGTTCATAGGGCAGGGAGAGTTCAGCACAGGTCCACAGCACTTTGCGGACGTTGATCGAGGAAGACTTGCCGAGGATTCGCAACATGAGAGTAATGGCTTCAGCGCCCTGAAAGATCGAGCATTGAGTATCGCCTCGTTTATAAATGAGATAAATAGGCTATTATTTATTTCATTATTTAATCGTGGTTATCAATTGGCGGGAAGATGGACAAGCTGCGCAGCATGGAGGTATTCGTCTCGGTGGTCGACGCGGGCAGCTTTACCGCAGCGGCCCAGACGTTGGACATGTCGACCGTCATGGTCAGCAAACATATAGGCGAGCTTGAAAAGCGCATCGGTGCGCGCCTGCTCAATCGCACCACGCGGCGCCAGAGCCTGACCGAAATCGGCGAGCATTACAGCGAGCAGTGCCGCCAGATCCTGGCCCAGATCCGGCAGGCCGAAACCGGCACAGCCGCCTTACGCGCCACGCCCCGCGGCACCCTGAAAGTCAGTGCGCCGATCGCTTTCGGTTCCGAATGCCTGGCGCCGGCCATGGCCGATTATCTGGACCGCCATCCGGAGGTGAGTATCGATCTGGAATTGAGCAGCCGGATTGCCGACGTGATCGAAGAAGGACTCGATGCCGCGGTGCGCATCGGCATGCTGGACGATTCATCGATGATCGCCCGTCCGCTCACCCCTTACCGCATGGTGATCTGCGCCTCGCCCGATTATCTGGCGCGCTTTGGAACGCCACGCTCCCCGGCCGATCTGATTGAACATCGCTGCCTGGACTTCATGCACTGGAAGCGGCTGGTGCGCTGGCGTCTCGATTCGGGCGACGATCTGGCGCTGCCGCCGAGCCGCATGCGCTCGAATAATGGCCAGGCCTTGAAACTGGCCGCGGTGGCTGGTACCGGGATCGTGATGCAGGCGGAGATCGTCCTGGCCGATGATATTGCGCGGGGCCGGCTGGTGCGGATCCTCGACGATTATGTGCCGCTGCCGCGGCCCATGCATCTGATTTATCCGCGCGACCGCCAGTCAACGCCTAAAACCAGCACGTTCATCGAGTTTGTGGTCGAGCGCTTCGGGCTGGCATAGCGATGCGTTCCGTGCTCGGCAGACTGGCCAGGTTCGCGGCCGCTTCGGTCGATCCTTTTTCCTGCGCCTTTTCAAAATGCTGGCGTGCCAGTTTCAGATTTTTTCTGACGCCGTCGCCCTTCAGGTAAAGCTGGCCGATCGCGTTGAGCGCGGCAGCATTGTCCTGCTGCGCCGAGCGCAGGTACCAGCCCAGCGCCTTGTTCAGATTTCTTGGCACCCCAAGGCCGTGTTGATGCAGTTCGCCCAGATGCAGCTGCGCTTCGCTGTCCTCGGCTGCTGCGGCCAGTTCCAGCCAGTAAAGCGCCTGGAGGTAATCCGGCCTGCTGCCCTGGGTGAAAATACGTCCCAATAGTGATTGCGCTTTCACGCTCGGCGTTTCCGACTGCGCAGCCTGGGTCAGCAAGTCGATGCCGCGTGCGGCGTCCGGCGTCACGTCTATGCCATAGTACACATGTTCGCCGGCATAAAACGCGGCCTTCGCGTCGCCGAGTCCGGCGGCGCTCAGGCACAGTTTCAGTGCTTCGGCGGGATTTTTCTCGACCCCATCGGCGCCGCGCGCATGCAGCATCGCCAGGGCGAGCAAGGCTTCCGGGTGATGCGCTGCGGCGGCGCGCCGCATCCATTGCACTGATGCAGGCACATCGACCGCGGTGCCCAGGCCCTGGCGGGTCATCAGACCCATATTGTATTGGGATTCGGCGTGGCCAGCCTTGGCAAGCGGCAGCCATTGCGCATAGGCTTCGGCATTGCGGTCCGAGGCGACCAGGTGAACGCCGGCGCTGCGCAGGCGGCTTCCTTCCTCGGTCAACTTGCCCTGCCGGTCGACCAGAGGCAGTTCGGGGCCGCTGGGCAAGTCGGTCGCGGATGGCAAACTGGAACAGGCGGCCAGCAGGAGCAGGGCGGCCGCGCAGAGACAGGAGGGAAGTGGTTTCATGAGCTTGGCCGGGCGCCGCAGGCATGGGAGAAGTGATGATGGTAGGGCCCGGTACCGTGCGGCAGTTTGTCGCACAGCAAGAAAAACGCTTGCTCGGAGGAACGGCCGGGGTCGCTCCCGGCCTTCTTCCGTTTAAAACTTCGCTGCCAGGCTCATGCCGATACTGCGTGGTGCGACGCGATAACCTTGCACAATCGACGCAACCTGGGGATGCTGAATGACCGTATCGCTGTCGAGCGCATTCTTGACGAACACGCTGAGCTTGTAGCGGTCGAACGACATGCCGGCACTCAAGTCCGCCGTGTGATAAGCGGGACGCTCGTAGTCGGTCTGCTCGGGATTGAGCGAACCTTTGCTGGCGCCGACCCACTGCATGCCCCCCAGCACGAATGCACTCTTGTCGCCGAACACGGCGAAGTTGTATTGCACGCTAACGGCGGCGTTGAACTTGGGAACCCCTTGAATCTGTGCCCCCTTGACCGCGCCGACGATGCCGTTTTCCAGGCCCTTGTCATTCGACAGTTCGGCCTTGACCCAGCCGCCGGATGCGCTCAAGGTCAGGCCGGGAATCGGCTTGGCCTTGAATTCAAATTCCAGACCTTTGCTGACGGCATCGCCCGCGTTGGCGTTATAGGTGTAGGCGCAGGTCGGCAAGTACACGCCTTGCTGGATATTCTTCCACTTCACGTAGAAAACGTCGGCATTGAACGACACCCGGTTGTTCAGGAAGCGCGATTTGCTGCCGACCTCGTAGCTCCACAGATTGTCCGGCGAGTACGTGGGCGGGCCATTCTCGATGCCGTTGGCTTCCAGGTCCTGGCCGCAGGTGGTGGGCGGCACGAATACGTTTGAGCCACCGAGGCGGAAACCTTTGGCGGCGCTGGTGTAGAGCGTGTTGGTCGAATTGAGTTCCCAGGTCAGCGCGTACTTCGGTGTGAAGGCGTTCGACGACTGTCCGGTGGAACTGTTGTTGCCGGCCCCAGCGAGGTAGAGGCTGTTCTTCTGGTCCAGGGTGGAATCGCCCTTCAGGTAGCGCGCACCCACGGTCGCGTGCAGCGCTGGGGTGAAGTAATAATTCAGCTCGCCGAAGATGGAACTTTGCTTTTCCTGGTAGTGAAATGAGCCGGAAAACGCATTGTCGCCTGGGAAAGCGTTGGGGTAGGCGCCAGGCAAAATGTCCGGGTCGGCACTGCTGAAGCCGAAGCGCTTGAAGGTGTCGTTCACGCCGAAGATGGGATCGTTCTCGTCCAGGTTCGTGTGCTGCTTGGAAAAGTACAAACCGCCCAGCCAGGTCCAGGGCGACACGGCGGCATCGTAGGGCTTCGACGCCAGGCGAAATTCCTGCGATACCTGGCGCACCTTGTTGTTCAGATAGACTGCGGAGGGCAGGCCGGCGATGGCCTCGATCAGGGCCGGCGGCGCGCTGCCGCCATCGTCGGTGGAGGTCAGGAAGGTGGACAGCGAGTAACTGTTGTAGGCCGAGCCATTCTGGGTCCGGTCGAACTTGCGCTTGAAGTAACTGGTGCTGGAGGTCAGGTCCGCCTTGCCCAAGTCCCAGTTGACGGTGACGTTTGGCGTGAGCAAAGTGTCCTTGGACGGCTCGCGCACCTGCTTTTGCGCGCGGTAGCCGGACAGCTCAGTGTTAAACGCGGAAATATCCTTGGCGTCCACGCGCTGGTAGTACAGCGACGGGGTGATGGTCAGGCTGCGTACCGGTTTCCACTTGAGCGCCACGCGCAATTCCTGATCGTCCACCTTGTTGATGTTCTCGGCCAGCACCTTGTTGCTGCCATCGACCTGGTCAATGAAGCCGCCCGTGCGCTGGGCCTGGAGGCCGATGCGCAGCGCCAGTTCATCGGCGACCAGCGGGAAGTTACCCACCATATTCGCTGAAAAATTCGGACTGCCGCCCTTGGTGGCGGACGCCTCGGTATAGGTCGAGAACTCGCGTTCCTTCAGGTCCGGCTCGTTGGGCACGAACTTGATGGTCCCGCCCATCGAGCTGGCGCCGTACAAGGTGGCCTGGGGGCCGCGCAAGACTTCGACCCGGTCGATGTCGAAGAATTTCGGCTCGACCGATCCCATGGTGTAGACATTGCCCACCGTGACCGACACTTCGCCCAGGTAGATGCCGACGGTCGCCGCGCCCGCGGCGGAACTGATGCCGCGGATCTCGATATTCGACGTGCCCGGACCGGCGCCGCCGTTGCCGCTCGCGGCCGTGAAGGAAATATTCGGGACCACGCGGGTCAGGTCGGTAAAGTCCTGGACATGCTGGTCCTGCAACTGGGCGCCGCTGACGGCGGAAATGCTCATCGCCACCTTGTTCGGATCCTCCTGGCGCTTTTGCGCCGTGACCCTGACGACTTCGATCTGGTCGGACTGGGCGGCGGGCCGGGCCGGTGCCGTACTGTCGCCCGCCGGCGTTTGCGCCCAGGCGGTGGAGATGGCGGCCGTGGTCGCGGCAAGCGAAAAGGCGAACGCTGCAGTTGGGCGAAGTTTCATTCGTGAATTGTTCCTCGGTGAGTGGCGGGCCTTGCCCCGAAAAGATGCAAGCTGACGCGAAATGGCGCATCCGGCGGCACGGGCTCGCCTGAATGTCCAGATAGTAAGCATTTTACCATCTTGCTTTTTTGATAAAGCAAGAAGCTTGCCGATCTTTCGCACTGGCGCCACACTTTTCCTTAGTTCAAGGGAAGTGAGCGTGGTTTGACCAAAGGAACTGACGCTAGCGGATGCGTATGGGGGCGTGGGTAGCTGTCCGGCGCTGCGAGCAATATTGCCTGAAAATGTCCGGCGTTTGGGGTCAGGTCTGTCAATCGGACATTTTTGAGCAATATTGCCTGAAAATGTCCGCTTGCCAGACCTGACCCCAAACGCCGGACATTTTTAAGCAATATTGGTAGGCACTAGGTTTGTTAGTTTGCAGCGTGCAGCAGGGTGCGCAGATTGCACTCATCCTGCCATTGGCGCCGCTCGTCGCTGCTGGCGGCCAGCTTCGTCAGTTCGGCATCCGATTGCGTTACTTGCGATGCGATCAGCCGCTCGGCCAACGCCGGATCAGGTAGCACGGTGCCGAAGAACGCGACGTTATCGTGGCGCTGGATCAGCAGGGTAGGGAAGTTGTCGACATCCAGGTCGCCGACCACGTCGGCCTGGTCTTCGATGTCGATCCAGATGAAGTGCTTGTCGGGATGGCGCGCCGCGATGGCTTCGAACGTGGCGCGGTAGCTGCCGCAGGTGCCGCACCAGGCGGCGCAGAGACAGGCGACGATCCATTCGTCCCCGGCAAGCGCCTGGGCGATGCTGCCGCGGTTGGTGGTGGCGAGTGTGTGGCTGTGCATGAGCCGCATTCTACCTTGCCCGCCGCTGCGTTGCTTGATGGCTTGCCCACTCCGCCGCGGGATACCCTGCAAGATGCCCGCCCGGTCAGGTTAAAATACGGGATGTCTATTATTCTCGCTCTTGAAACCTCTTCCGAAATGGCGTCCTGCGCCCTGCTCAATGGCGATGTCGTGCTGGCGCGCGAGTCGTCCGGCGTGCGCACCCATTCCCAGTCCATCCTGCCGATGGTGCAGGAGTTGCTGGCCGAAGCGGGTCTGGCCCTGAAGGACTGCGACGCAATCGCTTTCGGCGCGGGTCCGGGTTCCTTCACCGGCGTGCGCACGGCCTGCGGCATTGCGCAGGGCCTGGCCTACGGTGCGGATCTGCCGGTAGTGCCCCTGGTGACCCTGGCCGCCATGGCGGCGGCCTGCCGCGATCTGAACGGCGCGGACGATGTCGTGGCCATTCTCGACGCACGCATGGGCGAGGTGTACTGGGCCCAGTACCATTATGCCGATAGCTGGCAGACTGTCTCGGCGCCGGCCCTGTGTGCGCCGGGCGAGGTGCGTCCCCTGGCTGCCGCTGGTCCGCTGAGCGCCTGCGGCAATGGCTTGTCCGCTTATCCGGATGCTTTCGATCCGGGCGCGTTTGCCGCGACGCTGCCCGGCGTGATGCCGCATGCGGCGCAGCTGGTCACCCTGGCGTTGGCGGAACTGGCAGCGGGGCGCACGGTGAGCGCCGCCGAAGCCCAGCCCATCTACCTGCGCAACAAGATCGCTTACACCAGCGCGGAGCGCCAGGTCATCAACGCGGCAAAGGCGGCTGCATGAACGCGGTGCGCGATGCGGAGCAGCTGACGTACGCACCGATGGTGGTGGGCGATATCGACGAGGTCTTTGCACTTGAGACGAGCGTGTATCCGCATCCCTGGACACGCGGGAATTTCGTTGACTCCCTCAGCAGCGGCTACAACTGCTGGGTGCTGCGCGATGCCGCCGGCCAGCTGGTCGGCTATTTTCTGTTGATGGCAGTCGTGGACGAGGCGCACCTGCTGAACGTGGCGGTAGCGAAGGAGCGTCAGCGCGAGGGATTGGGGCGCTACCTGCTCGACAAGATCGCCGCCTGCGCGCGCGGCTTGACGATGGAGTCGATTCTGCTGGAAGTGCGTCCGTCGAACCTGCGCGCGCTGAAAATTTACGAGACCTACGGCTTCAGCGAAATCGGCCGGCGCCGCGCCTATTACCCGGCCCACAACGGCCAGCGCGAAGACGCCATCGTCATGAGGTTCAGCTTATGAGCGCAATCGATCAGCGCAGCGCCGCGTTTTTGCAGGAGATGGGTATCGGTCCGTTGTGGAGGTTGAGCGATGCGGCCGAAGCCGCGCCGCAGCATGTGAACCCGCTGGTGGAAGCGGAGCCGGAGCCCGCGCCACCAGCGGCACCAGCAGCCGTTGTGGCGCCACCGGCTACGCCATCCGCGCCACCTTACCGTCCGCCGCCAACCGCGGTGCCGGTATCCGCACATACCCCCGCGCCGGCGGCAGATTCCGCATGGGGCGAAGATCCCCCCGCACCGCCTGCAACCGAAGAAGAGATCGCGCAGATGGACTGGGCGGAACTCAAGACGGCGATCGCGAACTGCACGCGCTGCGGTTTGTGCAAGGGCGGGCGCAAGCCGGTGTATGGCAACGGCGCCCAGCAGGCGCTGTGGTTTGTCGCGGCCGGTGCATCGACCGCCTCCGACGAAAAAGAACGCCAGCCCTTGTCGGGCGAACCGGGCAAGCTGCTGGCGAACATGCTGGCGGCGGTGGATCTGCAGCGCGAGTCGGATGTGTATGTGACGAATCTGATCAAGTGCCGTCCCACCTCGGCCACCGGCGGCGACCGCGCACCCACGGCGGACGAGGCGCTGGCTTGCCGGCCTTACCTGGACCGCGAACTGGCGCTCACCGGCGCGACCGTGGTACTGACCCTGGGGCAGATAGCGGCCAATGCGCTGCAGGGTAAAGCGCTGCAGGAGCCGCTGGCCGGCTCGCGCGGGCAGGTCCATGAACTGGGTGCTGCCAAGCTGGTGGCGACTCTGCATCCGGGCGAGCTGCTGCGGCGCGGTGCCGATAAGGCGCTGGCCTGGGCCGACTTGTGCCTGGCCCGCAGACACGATGGCCGCGGCGCCTGATACCTATCAGGCGCGGTTCGACCAGCGCTGGGGGCACCTGGCGCAGCCGCACGTACGCGCGCTCGCCTGGCTGATTGACGCGCCCGACCTGCTTGACCCGCATGACCCGCACTGGGAGGGAAAGATCGCCTCGCTGGGTGAAGCGCCGGCATTCATCGATGCCTGGCTGGCAGCCCTCGATGCCGATCCTGCGCGCCTGCTCGCGGCGCTCGGCCCGCGCGTTTACACGCGTCTGGGACTGTACGCCGAGAAGCTGATGGCGTTTTATTTTCAGGAGCAGGGGCAACTGGTGGCGCATGGCCTGCAGGTGCGGGCGGCCCGCAACGACACCGTCGGCGAATTCGATTTTCTGCTCGATGCAGGACACGATGGACTGGAGCATATCGAATTCGCGACCAAGTTCTATCTGCTCCAGGGCGAGGCAGCGTCCCGTTTCGATACCTTCGTCGGCCCCAATCTGGCCGACAGCCTGGGCGCCAAGATGCGCAAGATCTTTGAGAAGCAACTGGCGCTGGGCGAGCATCCGGCGGCGCAGGCCTTGCTGCCGCGTCCGGTCACGCGGGCGCGCGCGCTGGTCAAGGGCTGGCTGTTTTATCCAAGCGATGCGCAGCGGGCGATGGCGGGCATCTCGGCCCGGCATTGCAGCGGCTTCTGGTGCGCGCTGCAGGAGGTCGCGGCGCTGCAGGCCGATGCCTTTGTGGTGCTGCCGCGCTTGCAGTGGCTGGCGCCGTATCGGGGCCAGGAGCCCGTGCTTGGACGCGAGGCGCTGCAAAGCGCGCTGGACGGTGCGCCAACGCCGGTGCTGGTGGCGTCAGTATGCGCGCAGGGCGGCATGAGTGTGGAAACCGGGCGGGGATTTATCGTCCCGGACGACTGGCGCGAACGAGCCCGCAGGGTGGGCACCCCTTTGTCCACCTGATCAGCAGCTAATCCGCAGGCTGCGAAATCAGTGCTTATGCTCGCCGATCAGGGCCAGCGAATCGTGTTCTTTCTGGTTGGCCGCGTGCTTGCGCATGATCAGGAACATGATGCCCGCCACCGACATGCCGAACACGATAATGATGATGTTCATGTCCAGGTTCAGGGTGATCATGATCGCGTACAAGGCGAGCATGGTCAGGATCGACAGATTCTCATTGAAGTTCTGCACCGCGATCGAGTGCCCGGCGCTCATCAGGACGTGGCCGCGGTGCTGCAGCAGGGCGTTCATCGGCACCACGAAGAAGCCTGACAGCACGCCGATCAGCATCAGCAGGGGATAGGCCACCACGACCGAGGTCACCATCGTCATGATCATGACGACCACACCCATCGCGATGCCGAGCGGAATCACGGTCAGCGATTTTTTCAACGGAATCATCTTGGCCGAGGCCGCAGCACCGAGCGCCACGCCCAGCGCCACAATCCCGATCAGGCTGGTTGCCTTGTCGAGCGGCATGTGCAGCGATTTCTCTGCCCACTTGAGCACGATGAATTGCAAGGTGGCGCCTGCGCCCCAGAACAGGGTCGTGACTGCGAGAGAAATCTGGCCCAGCTTGTCTTTCCACAGCATGGCGGAGCAGTTGGCGAAGTCGGCGATCAGCTTGGCTGGATTGCGTTCCTGGTGTTCATAGATAGCGCCGGTGTCGGGAATGCGGCGGTTGAACAGGGCGGCCAGCGCGTACACGGCAACCACCACCGTCAGTGCGGCTTCGGTCGTGGTGTCGATGCCGGTGTCGAAGAAGGGCACATCAAACGACAGGAAGAATTTGGAGGCGGCCGCGCTGACCAGGGCCCCACCCATGACGGTGCCGAGGATGATGGACATCACGGTCAAACCTTCGATCCAGCCGTTCGCTTCGACCAGCTTTTCCGGCGGCAGCAATTCGGTGAGTATCCCGTACTTGGCCGGCGAATACACGGCCGCGCCAAAGCCGACGACGGCGTAGGCGAGCAGGGGATGGACATGGAAAAACAGCAGGGCGCAACCGGCGATCTTGATCAGGTTGGCAATGAACATCACCTTGCCCTTGGGCATCGAATCGGCGAAGGCGCCGACGAAGGCGGCAAGAAGAACGTAGAAGAGGACGAATGACAGCTTGAGCAGCGGCGTCAGCGAAGCGGGCGCTTTCATGGAGATGAGCAGGTCGATCGCCACGAACAGAAGTGCGTTGTCCGCCAGCGACGAAAAAAACTGCGCCGCCATGATGGTGTAAAAACCACGATTCATTCGAGAAGTCTAAAAGCTAGTGTGGGTTGCTTTATACCATGAATGGCGGGGAAGCCCAAGAAATCAGCACTGCCGAACCGGCTGCGTCCGGTAAAATACGGTCTTCTTTCCGAGCCAAATTCTGCCCTATGCCGCGCCCTTTGACCGCTACCATTCATATAGATTCCATGCAGCACAATCTGGCGCGCGCGCGGGACTGCGCGCCCGGGGCCAACGTGTGGGGCGTGGTCAAGGCTAACGCTTATGGACATGGACTGGAGCGCGGCATGCGCGGCTTTGCCGCCGCCGATGGCCTGGCCTTGATCGAAACGGAAAACGCGCTGCGCCTGCGCGAACTGGGCTGGACCAAGCCGATCGTTTTGCTTGAGGGAATTTTCGATAGCAGCGATACGGCTTTGCTGCAGGTGCATGGGATCCAGAGTGCGATTCATTGCGATGAGCAAATCGCCATGCTGGAACATGCCAGCTTGACCGGTCCCATCGATGTTCACCTCAAAATGAATACAGGCATGAATCGCCTCGGCTTTACTCCGGACGCCTTCCCGCGCGCCTGGCAGCGCCTGCGCGCGCTGCCGGCGGTGCGCAACATCACCTTGATGACGCACTTCGCCAATGCCGATGAGCTGGAACATCCGCGCCTGACGGTGATCGAACAGGTAAGGCGTTTTTGCAGCGGGTCGGCCGGCCTGCCGGGGGAGCGCAGCCTGTCGAACTCGGGCGGTGTACTGCACCAGGCGCAGTTGTCGAAGGAACTGTCCAACGACTGGGTGCGCCCGGGCGTGATGCTGTACGGCGGTACGCCGGGCGGGCGCACGGCCAGCAGCTACGACCTGCGTCCGGCAATGACCTTGTCGAGCGAGATTATCGCGATTCAGAACCTGGTGGCCGGCGACTCGGTGGGCTACGGCAGCCGTTTCCAGGCCGAATGGCCGATGCAGATCGGCGTGGTCGCCTGCGGCTATGCCGACGGTTACCCGCGCCACGCCTCGCATGGGACCCCTGTTCTGGTCGATGGCGTCAAGACCACCCTGGTGGGACGGGTGTCGATGGACATGATGGCGGTCGACCTGACCCATGTGCGCGGCGCTAACGTGGGCAGCAAGGTGATCCTGTGGGGCAAGGACTTGCCGATCGATACGGTAGCGGAGGCGGCCGGGACCATCGGCTACGAATTAATGTGTGCAGTGGCGCCGCGCGTGCGCGTGGTGGAAGCTAACCTGGGAAGCAATGGCTAAGGCAAAAACGAATTACACCTGCAGCGAGTGCGGCGGGACGAGTAACAAATGGACCGGGCAGTGCGCTGCCTGTCAGCAATGGAACACGATGGTGGAAACGGTGGTGGAGGCGCCTGGCCTGAACCGCCTGTCCAATCCTCAGCACAAGAGCCTGGCGCAAACGGCGCCGGTGCTGTCCCTGGCCGACATCGAAGCGGTCGATGTGCCGCGTTTCGGCACGGGCATCGAGGAATTCGACCGCGTGCTGGGCGGCGGCCTGGTCGCGGGCGGGGTGGTGCTGATCGGCGGCGATCCCGGTATCGGCAAGTCGACCCTGCTGCTGCAGGCGCTGGCCAACATCTCGCAGCTCAAGAAAACCCTGTATGTCAGCGGCGAGGAATCGGGCGCCCAGATCGCCTTGCGGGCGCGCCGCCTGAATGTCGAGGGCAGCGAGCTCAAGCTCCAGGCCGAGATCCAACTGGAAAAAATTCTCGGCACCCTGGCCGACCTGCAGCCGGAAGTGGCGGTCATCGACTCGATCCAGACCGTGTATTCCGACGCGCTGACGTCGGCGCCCGGTTCGGTGGCCCAGGTGCGCGAGTGCGCGGCCCAGCTGACCCGGGTGGCCAAGCAGACCGGCATCACCATCATTCTGGTCGGCCACGTGACCAAGGAAGGTGCGCTGGCCGGTCCGCGCGTGCTCGAGCACATTGTCGATACCGTGCTGTATTTCGAGGGCGATACCCAGTCCAGCTTCCGTCTGGTGCGTGCAATCAAGAACCGTTTTGGCGCCGTCAACGAATTGGGCGTGTTCGCGATGACGGAAAAGGGCTTGAAGGGCGTGTCCAATCCGTCCGCGCTGTTTCTTTCCCAGCACGACAGCCAGGTGCCCGGCTCCTGCGTGATGGTGACCCAGGAGGGCACCCGGCCCTTGCTGGTGGAAATCCAGGCGCTGGTCGATACCAGTCATCTGCCCAACGCGCGCCGCCTGTCGGTTGGCCTGGAGCAAAACCGCCTGGCGATGCTGCTGGCGGTGCTGCACCGGCACGCCGGGATTGCCGCCTTCGATCAGGATGTGTTCATCAATGCGGTGGGCGGGGTCAAGATTACCGAGCCGGCAGCCGATCTGGCCGTTTTGCTGGCGATTAATTCCTCCATGCGCAGCAAGCCCTTGCCGCGCGGCCTGGTGGTGTTCGGCGAGGTGGGCCTGGCAGGCGAAATCCGGCCGGCGCCGCGCGGCCAGGAACGCCTGCGCGAAGCCGCCAAGCTGGGCTTTTCCATCGCCATGATTCCCAAATCGAATGTGCCCAAGCAGAAGATCGAGGGCATGACCATTGTTGCGGTCGAGCGTATTGACGAGGCATTTAACAAACTACGCGAACTGGATTAACTTTTCTGGTAAGGCAAGTTGCAGTTTGGAACTATAATTCTATCTATTGTCATGACAACGGATTAATTGTGTTTAACGAGCAGAGATCGACGCAACGTAAAGTAGTCAAGGTCAAGGCGCTGGTGGCGCCCGAAGAGGGCGCAGCTGTCGCGGCAAGGACGGTGGACGTCAGTTCCAGCGGGATGTGCGTCAGCGTGGCCGATCCCATTGGGGTGGGGACGACCGCACAGGTGCGCTTCGACTTGCTGGTGGATGGCAAGCCCAACACCATTCAGGTCAAGTCCAGGGTGAGCTACTGTATCCTCAGCGGCAACGAGTTCAAGGTGGGATTTACCTTCCTCAACCTGGACTTGTCGTCGATGACGACTTTGGCCAAGTTCCTGCGCTGATTACAAATTCCATACAGAAACGAAGCCATTGCGCCGATTGTGAATTCTTCTATAGTGATAAGATAGAAAGACAGACTCACCCAAGACAGACTTAACTCCCGCGGGGGCACGATGGCGATCCCACTTAGCACCAACTATTCATTCGGCAATGCGGGCGGCGCCAGTGGCGCTGCCATCACGCCGGCCGAGTTGTACGGCAAGGTCAGCAAATCGCTGCTGGCGCAAAACGCCGGGGTGCAGAAACTCAGCGCACAGCTCAGCAGCAGCCAGTCGCGGCTGTCCAGCCTGGGCCAGTTGCAGAGCGCGCTGGCCAACTTCCAGTCGCTGGCGCAGTCGCTGGTCGGCGATGGCGTACAGACCGGCGCCACGGCCTCCGTTCCCAGCGTGCTCAATGCGGTGACCAAGGCCAGCGCCAGGCCCGGCACGTATCAGGTTGATGTGCAGCAGCTGGCGCAGGCCCAGGTGCTGACGGCGCGCCCGCAAAAGACCCAGGATGCGGTCATCGGCAACGGCGCCGCTACCACCATCAAGATCGAGACGGGCACCCAGGCGGGCAAGAGCTTTACGCCGGGCGCGGGCGCCAAAACCATCACCATCGACAGCAGCAACAATACCCTGGAAGGCATCGCGGCCGCGTTCAAGTCGGCCGGCGTCGACGCGACCGTGGTCAAGGGGGCCAGCGGCTACAGCCTGCAATTGACGGGCCAGAGCGGCAGCGCCAACAGCCTGCGCATTAGCGTGGCGGGCGATGCGGACGTGCAAAAACTACTGGCATACAATCCGGGCGGTGTGCAAAACCTGAACCAGAGCAAGGCCGCGCAGGATGCCTTGCTGACCATCGACGGCAAGCAAGTCGCGAGCGCAAGCAATGTGGTCACAGGGCAGATTGCCGGCACCGCGCTGGCGCTGACCGCTACCGGATCGACCAAGGTGACCGTGGCGCAGGAGCCGGGCGCGATCGCAAAGAACGTCGGCAATTTCGTTTCCAGTTTCAATAGCCTGGCGGCCAAGCTGAAGAGCTTGCAGCAGGGCGAACTGCGCACGGACGGCGCTTTGCAGCAAGCCCAGGAGCAACTGTCCCAATTGATCGGACGCAATCAGGAGAGCCTGGCCAAAGCCGGCGTCACCCCGGACAAGAACGGCCAGCTGCAAATCGACTCTAAGGTATTACAGGCCGCCGTGGGTGCCGACGCGGGCGCCGTGGCCAAGCTGTTCACCGGTGGTGGCCAAGGCGTGGCCGACCAGCTGGATGCAAAAATTGGCCAATTATTGGGAGCCAACAGCAGTATCAGCAAGCAAAAGAGCAGCCTGGACCGGGACATTGCTGTCGTCAGCAGCCAGAAGGCCACGATCACCAAGACCCTGACTGCCCAGGCGAATGCGCTGGTTGCGCGCTATGCCCAGGTGAGCCAGGTCGGCGAAGCGAATAATGGATTGCCCGGGCTGCCAGGAGGGGGCGCCACATCGCTGTTTGACTTCCTGGCTTAGGGCAATACGCAAGGGGAGGAGTGCATGACAGTACGCGAGAACTTTACGTACAGCGAGATGGACCAGTGGCTCAACGACAGGCGGGTCACCGAAATCGAATGCCTGATTCCGGACCTGACCGGGGTCGCCCGCGGCAAGATCCTGCCGCGCGTTAAATTCACGGAAGAGCGCGGCATGCGCATTCCGGAGGCGGTGCTGGGCATGACGGTGACCGGCAACTACCCGACCGACGATGTCGCCTATCTGCGCGCCATTTCCGAAACCGACCGCGACATGATCCTGCGCGCCGACGCAGCCACCATCACCATGGTGCCCTGGGCGGCGGATCCCACCGCACAAGTGATCCACGACTGCTATTTTTCCGATGGCCAACTGGTCGACTTCGCACCGCGTTCGGTGCTGCGCCGCGTGCTCAAGCTGTACGCGGACAAGGGCTGGCAGCCCTCGGTCGGGCCCGAGTTGGAGTTCTACCTGACCGCGCGCAACGCCGACCCCGACGCGCCGCTGCGTTCGCCGATCGGGCGCAGCGGGCGCGCCGAAACGAGCCGCCAGATTTACAGTATCGACGCCGTCAACGAGTTCGATCCCCTGTTCGAAGATATCTACGATTACTGCGAGCTGATGGAGCTCGACGTCGACACCCTGATCCACGAGATCGGCGCCGGCCAGTTCGGCATCGACCTGCTGTCCTGCGAACCGCTGGCCATGGCGGACAATGTGTTCTATTTCAAGCGCACCCTGCGCGAGGCGGCGCTCAAGCACAATATGTACGCCACCTTCATGGCCAAGCCTTTCGCCAGCGAACCCGGTTCGGCGATGCATGTGCACCAGGGCGTGGCGGACCTGGCGACCGGCGCCAACCTGTTCAGCATGCCCGACGGCTCGCCCTCGCGCGCTTTTTATCACTATATCGGCGGCCTGCAGCGCTACATGCCGGCGGCCATGGCCCTGGCGGCGCCATATGTGAATTCCTATCGCCGCATTGTGCGCCGGACAACCGCGCCCATCAACGTGCAATGGGGACTGGATAACCGGACGGTGGGATTCCGGGTGCCGGAATCGACCCCGCAGGAACGCAAGATCGAAAACCGGGTGATCGGCGCCGATGCCAACCCTTACCTGGCCTTTGCCGTCACCCTGGCCTGCGGCTACCTGGGCATGACGGAGCAGCTGGAGCCGACCCCGGCCACCGAGGGCAGTGCCCACCTGCTCGACTTTGAGCTGCCGCAGGACCTGGCCCAGGCCCTAAGGCTGCTGCGCGCCGAAGACAAGCTGCGCAGCGTGCTGGGCGAGCGCTTCGTCGACGTGTACGCCGCCATCAAGGACCAGGAGTACCTGGAGTACATGACCGTGATCAGTCCGTGGGAGCGCGAGCATTTGCTCTTGCATGTGTAGCTGATGAATGTTGGTGATGGTGTCGGCAATGAGTTGAGTTCGCCCGGGATGGCATTTGCAATGGCCCGGGACCCGTTTACTGGCGTAGGGTGGATGAGCGCAGCGCTATCCACCAGGAGCCGCCGGCATACGGGCATGATCCTGGCGACGCGTGGTGGATAGCGCTGCGCTCATCCACCCTACGCCAGTTTACAAGTCTCAAGCCTCAAGCCTCAAGCCTCAAGCCTCAAGCCTCATACCTTAAGCCTCAAGCTCCCGGTCCCAAGCGCCGCGCACCACATCCCGGGCGCCCCGCGCTGATGACGGCACACCGCCGCAACGTAAAAGCGGCAAGCACCATGACAGGCCTTGCCGCTTTTTCAGTGGTCCGCTGCGGACCTTGCGCTATTCATGATAGCGATCGTGCAGTTGGTGCTGGCCGCCGCGAACCTCTTCCACCAGTTCATACAGTACCAGTCCGACCGTACCTCCCAAGATGGCAATGACGAACATGCTTAACATGATCGGCTAACCGCCGTTGAGCGATTCCTCTCTCAAGTTGACACATCTGAACTCTAGCAGATAGTCCTCAGTTTTCAAGCGCCATCGCGCCCTATTTCACAATCAGATCTGGCGCCATCACACCTTTCAGGTACAGGCTGTATGGGTCGAGCGGTTCGCGCTGCACCAGCCACCAGGCATTGGCTTTCTTGATCTGCCAGTCCTGCGGCTGTCCCGACAGGAGCAAGGCGGCGACCTGGCCCAGCGTGGGCTGATGGCCGACGACCAGCACCGGCTCGCGCGCGTTCGGCCAGTTGGCCGCGACCAGGATGTCTTCGGCGTCGGCGCCGGGCGACAGTTCCTGCACGATCTTGAACTTGCGCTTGAGCGCCTCGGCGGTCTGCACCGCCCGCACCGCCGGACTGACCAGGATGCGGCAGCTGTCGGGTAGCTGCGAGGTCAGCCAGTCAGCCATTCGCCTTGCCTGCTTTTGTCCCTTGGCCGTGAGTGCCCGCTCCAGGTCGTCTTCGCCCGCGTCGGCTTCGTGCGCTTCCGCATGACGCCATAAAATCAGATCCATGACCAGCTCCTTGCGTTCAATGAGTCCTTATTCCGGCAGCACCGGGGAGGGCGTGCCGAGCAGCTGCATGAGGTGCCGCTGCGCCGAAAACTCGACCTGCTTGCCACGCGCACGGCGACGATGGTAGTTCCCATGCTGATCGAGCTCCCACGCATTCGAGTTATCTTTGAGGTAGGGGTTCAATCCTTCGGTGATCACGCGCCGCTTGAGCGCCTTGTCCAGCACGGGGAAGGCCACTTCGATGCGGCGGAACAGGTTGCGGCTCATCCAGTCGGCGCTGGCCAGGTAGACGTCGTGCGCCAGGTCGTTGCGGAAGTAGTAGATGCGGCTGTGCTCAAGAAAACGCCCGATAATGGAGCGCACCTTGATATTTTCCGACAGCCCCGGCACGCCGGGTTTGAGGGTGCAGGCACCGCGCACGATCAGGTCGATCTTCACGCCGTCATGCGAGGCCGCGTACAGCGCCCGGATCACCGATTCGTCCACCAGTGCGTTGACCTTGACGATGATGCGTCCCGGCCGGCCCGACTTGGCGATCTTGGCTTCGTTGCGGATCGCCTTGATGATTTCGCTTTGCAGCGCGAAGGGGGCCAGCCACAGGTGGGTCAGCTTTTGCGGCTTGGTCAGGCTGGTCAGGTGGATGAACACTTCGTTCACTTCGCGCGCCATGCCCTGGTTGGCTGTCAGCAGGCCGAAGTCGGTGTACAGGCGCGTCGTGGTCAGGTGGTAGTTGCCGGTACCGAGGTGGGCATAGAACTGCAGGCCGCTTTCCTCGCGCCGGATCACCAGGGCCACCTTGGCGTGGGTCTTCAGTCCGACCACGCCATACACCACCTGGGCGCCGGCCTGTTCCAGCTTGTCGGCCCAGTTGATATTGGCTTCTTCATCAAAACGGGCCATCAGCTCCAGGATGACGGTTACTTCCTTGCCGGCGCGGGCGGCCGACATCAGCGCTTCCATCAGGTCCGAGTGCATGCCGGTGCGGTAAATGGTCTGCTTGATCGCCACCACGCAGGGGTCGTGCGCTGCCACGTGAATGAAGTCGACCACCGTCTGGAAGGACTGGTAGGGATGGTGCAGCAGGATGTCGTGCTTTTGCAGCTGCTCGAAGATGTCGGCGTTGGTGGTCTTGGGCGGCATGCCCGGCACGAAGGGCGGAAAGCGCATGCTCGGCTGCTTGACGTGCTCGATCAGTTCGGCCAGGCGCACCAGGTTGACGGGGCCATCGACCGCGTACAGCCGGCTCTGGTCCAGGCCGAACTGGTCCAGCAGGAATTGCGAAAGTTCTGGCGGACAATTCTTGGCGACTTCCAGGCGCACCGAGGTGCCGAACTGGCGGCCCTGCAATTCACCCTTGAGGGCCTGGCGCAGGTTCTTGACTTCTTCCTCGTCCACCCACAGGTCGCTGTCGCGCGTCACCCGGAATTGCGAGTAGGCAATTACGTCGCGCCCCGTAAACAGGTCTTCTATATGCGAGTGGATGATCGACGACAGCAGGCAGAAGGAAATGCCATTGGTCGACAGCTCGTCGGGAAGGCGAATCACGCGTGGCAGCACGCGCGGGGCCTTGACGATGGCAATCCCGGTACCGCGCCCGAAAGCATCCTTGCCGGTCAGCGAGACGATGAAGTTCAGGGATTTGTTGACGACTTGCGGGAACGGATGGGCAGGGTCCAGGCCAATGGGCGTGAGAAGGGGGCGCACTTCGCGCTCGAAATATTCTTTTACCCAGGCGCGCTGGGCTTCGTTGCGGTCGGTGTGGCGTACCAGGTGGACACCAGCGGACTTGAGTTCGGGCAGCACCTCCGTATTCAGGATGACATATTGCTGTTTGACCAGATTATGACATTCGTTACTGATGCGGGCGAGATTGGCGGCGAGGGCGGGATTCTCCGCCAGGTTGCCTTGGGCAAGCAAACTGGCCACCCGTACTTCGAAGAATTCATCCAGATTGTTACTGACGATGCATAGGTAGCGCAGTCGTTCGAGCAGGGGGAGGGAAGTATCTTCGGCCTGGGCCAGCACGCGGCGGTTGAATGTCAGCTGGGACAGCTCCCGGTCGAGGAAGATGTTTGATTTTGTTGTGTTCGTGTCCGCTGGTGTTGCAGTTTTCATCGTATCTTTAACTGGGCAGTGGGGTCATTTTAGCTCGCGCCCAGTGTAGTCAGGAAATATTACAAGATGGTGACATAGGCAAAGTTTGTGTGACATCAAGATCGATGCGAATAAGAGTATCACGCAGGGCAAAACTGTGATTTCAAACGTTTTTCGCCCTTGTCACATTCATGTCATATTTGCTGGGTAGACTGCGCAGCATTCAACGTTGTACAACCCCTAAGGACTTGATATGCGAATGAAACAGTTGTTGGCTTCCCTGGTAGTTGGTGCAACCGCCGTCATGGCAATGTCGTCGGTGATGGCTGCCGACATGACCGGCGCAGGTGCGACTTTCCCTTACCCGGTGTACGCCAAATGGGCTGAAAATTACAAAAAAGCAACTGGCAACGGCCTGAACTACCAGTCCGTCGGTTCCGGCGCGGGCATCAAGCAGATCAAGGCAAAGACCGTCGACTTCGGCGCCTCGGACAAGCCGCTCAAGGCGGAAGAGCTCGATGCTGACGGCCTGTTCCAGTTTCCCGCCATTATGGGCGGCGTGGTCACCGTGATCAACCTGGAAGGCATCGCCCCAGGCGCCATGAAGCTGACCGGTCCGGTTGTGGCTGACATCTACCTGGGCAAGATCACCAAGTGGAATGATCCCGCGATCGCCGCGCTGAATGCCGGCATGAAGCTGCCCGCCGAAGAAATCACCGTCGTGCACCGCGCCGACGGCTCGGGCACCACCTTCCTGTTCACCGACTACCTGTCGAAAGTGTCGCCGGAATTCAAGACCAAGATCGGCGCCGATGCAGCCGTGAAATGGGCCACCGGCGTGGGCGGCAAGGGTAACGAAGGCGTCGCCGCCAACGTGCAGCGTATCAAGGGCGCAATCGGCTATGTGGAATGGGCGTTCGCCAAGAAGAACAAGATCGCACACACCCAGCTGAAGAACAAGGAAGGCGTGTTCCTGCAGCCGGACGACGAGAACTTCAAGGCCGCAGCCGCTTCGGCCGAATGGGCCAAGACCCCGGGTTTCGCGATCGTGCTGACCGACCAGGCAGGCAAGGCCAGCTGGCCGATCACCGGCGTGTCGTACATCCTGATGCACAAGAGCCAGGCTGATGGCGCCAAGGGCAAGGAAGTGCTGAAGTTCTTCGACTACTCGTTCAAGAACGGCGATGCCGCCGCGACCGAACTGGACTACGTGCCGCTGCCGGACTCGGTCACCAAGCTGGTGTCGGATGCATGGAAAGCCAACCTGAAGGATGCTTCGGGCAAGGCGATCTGGTAATAGCGCGCTGACGCTGACCCGCCCTGGGCGCATGCAGCGCGCAGGGCGGATCCCTGAGGGGCGCGCCTCATCGGCGTCTTTCAGTGTGTCATTGGTGGATGGCGCTTCGCTTATCCACCCTACGGTTTTCCATCGTTTCCACGGCCAGCCTCTCGAAGTGAACAATAAATGAGCGCACATCCCCCCATTACCATGGACCTGAGCAAACCAGCCAAGCCCGACGTCGAACAGGCGCGCATGCTCTCCACCATGCGCGTGCAACGCATGCAGGATTTCATCTTCCATAAAACCACCTTGCTGTTCGCGGCCTCGGTGCTGATGGTCCTGGTCGGCATTATCATTTCCCTGATCCTGGGCGCGATCCCGGCCTTTGCCGAATTCGGCCCCGGCTTCATCACCCGCGTCGAATGGGACCCGGTCAACGACCAGTACGGCGCCCTGATCGCCATCGTCGGCACCCTGTCCACCTCCATTATCGCCTTGCTGATCGCCTTCCCGGTCAGCTTCGGCATTGCACTGTTCCTCACCGAAATCTGCCCCGCCTGGCTGCGCCGCCCGATGGGTACCGCGGTCGAACTGCTGGCCGGCGTGCCTTCCATCATCTACGGCATGTGGGGTCTGTTCGTGTTCGCGCCGCTGTTCGCAGACCATGTCCAGCCGCTGCTGAAAAGCACCCTGGGCCAGCTGCCCGTCATCGGCCAGCTGTTCAGCGGCCCCACCATGGGCATCGGCATCCTGACCGCCGGCCTGATCCTGGCCGTGATGATCATCCCCTTCATCGCCTCGGTAATGCGCGACGTGTTCGAGATCGTGCCTGCGGTACTCAAGGAGTCCGCTTACGGCCTGGGTTGCACCAAGTGGGAAGTGGTGCGCAAGATCGTGCTGCCTTACACCAAGACCGGCGTGGTCGGCGGCGTCATGCTGGGCCTGGGCCGCGCGCTGGGCGAGACCATGGCGGTTACCTTCGTGATCGGCAACGCCAACAAGCTGTCCTGGTCGCTGTTCGCCGCCGGTAACAGTATCTCCTCGACCCTGGCCAATGAATTTGCGGAAGCCTCGACCAAGCTGCACACCTCCTCGCTGTTCGCGCTGGCCCTGATCCTGTTCGCGATCACCTTTATCGTTCTCTCCGCCGCCAAGATCATGTTGGCGAGCATGTCGCGCAAGGAAGGTGTGAAATGAGCCAGACAGTCCTTAACCCCGTCTACCGCAAGCGCCTGCTGGTACACCGCGTCGGTATCGCGCTGTCGGTGTGCGCGATGGCCATCGGCCTGATTTTCCTGGCCTGGATCCTGACCACCTTGCTGATCAAGGGCTTCGGTGCCTTGTCGGCCGGGATGTTTGTTCATGACACCCCGGCCCCCGGCAGCGATGGCGGCGGTTTGCGCAACGCCATCGTCGGCAGCCTGATGATGGTCCTGCTGTCGACCGCGATCAGCACTCCGATCGGCATTCTGGCCGGCATCTACCTGGCCGAGTACGGCGAAGGCAACTGGTTCGCCCAGCTCACGCGCTTTGTGACCGACATCATGCTGTCGGCGCCGTCCATCGTGATCGGCATGTTCGTCTACGCGCTGTATGTGGCCAAGGTGAATCACTTCTCCGGTTACGCCGGCTCCATCGCCCTGTCGCTGATTGCGGTGCCGGTGGTGGTGCGTACCACCGACAATATGCTGCGCCTGGTCCCCAACAGCCTGCTGGAAGCGGCATTCGCGCTGGGCGCGCCGCGCTGGAAAGTCGCGATGATGGTGCGTCTGCGCGCGGTCAAGGCTGGCGTCGTCACCGGCGTACTGCTGGCCCTGGCCCGCATTGCCGGCGAAACCGCACCTTTGCTGTTCACCGCGCTCAACAACCAGTTCTTCAGCGCCGACATGAATGCGCCGATGGCCAATTTGCCGGTGGTCACCTACCTGTTTGCGATGAGCCCGTACGACAACTGGCGCGACCTGGCCTGGGGCGGCGCGCTGCTCGTGACCTTCAGCGTGCTCTTGCTTAACATTCTGTCGCGCACCGTGTTCAGCCAGAAAACTCCGAATTAAATCGACCATTACAACCGCCATGAGCCCTATGCCTACGCCGATTCCTACCGTGACGAACAAGAACAAGACGATCGAAATCTCCGGCCTGAACTTTTTTTACGGAAAAACGCAAAGCCTTACCAACGTCAACCTCGACATCCACGAAAAGCAGGTCACCGCCTTTATCGGGCCTTCGGGCTGCGGCAAGTCGACCCTGCTGCGTACCCTGAACCGCATGTACGACCTGTACCCGGGCCAGCGCGCGGAAGGTTCGATCATGTACCGCGGCAAGAACATCCTGGACGCAGGCCAGGACGTGAACATGCTGCGTGCCAAGGTCGGCATGGTGTTCCAGAAGCCGACACCGTTCCCGATGTCGGTCTACGACAACATCGCCTTCGGCGTGCGCCTGTACGAAGACATGTCCAAGGGCGAGATGGACGAACGGGTCGAGTGGGCGCTCAAGAAAGCCGCGCTGTGGGGTGAAGTCAAGGACAAGCTGACCAAGAGCGGCCTGTCGCTGTCGGGCGGCCAGCAGCAGCGCCTGTGCATCGCGCGCGGCGTCGCGGTCAAGCCGGATGTGCTTCTGCTCGACGAGCCGACCTCCGCGCTCGATCCGATCTCGACCGCCAAGGTGGAAGAGCTGATCAGCGAACTGAAGCAGGATTACACGATCGCCATCGTGACCCACAATATGCAGCAGGCGGCGCGCTGCTCGGATTACACTGCCTATATGTACCTGGGCGAACTGGTGGAATTCGGCGAAACGGATCAGATTTTCATGAATCCCGCACGCAAGGAAACTCAGGATTACATCACCGGCCGCTTCGGTTGACCGGCACAAAACACAGAATACGGAGAGCAGTAATGATAGGTGAGCACTCATCGAAGCAGTACGACCACGAACTTGAAACCATCCGCTCCAAGGTATTGCTGATGGGCGGCATCGTCGAGACGCAATTCCTCGACGCCATGACCTGCTTTCGCATCGGTAACCAGGAACGCGCCGACCGCGTGATCGCGGAGGACGACGAAGTCAACCAGCTCGAAGTGGCGCTGGACGACGCCTGCAGCCACCTGATCGTGAAGCGCCAGCCGACCGCCAACGACCTGCGCACCGTGATGGCGACCATCAAGGTCATTACCGACCTGGAGCGCATCGGCGACGAAGCCACCAAGATCGCGCGTACGTCCAAGAATCTGCACGGACGCGGCGCGGTCGGCGTGAACCATTACGAAATGGTGCGCACCATCGCTACCTCGACCTCGGACATGCTGCACGACGCCCTTGACGCCTTCGCGCGGCTGGACGGCAAGCAGGCCTTGCAGCTGATCGCCCAGGATGCCGTGATCGACCACGAGTTCAAGTCCATCATGCGCAACCTCATCACCTTCATGATGGAAGATCCGCGTACAATCTCATCGGCGCTGGACACTTTGTGGGTCGCCAAGGCCATCGAGCGCATTGGCGACCATGCCAAGAACATCGCGGAGTACGTTATTTATGTCGTCGAGGGCAAGGACATCCGCCATACCAAGCTGGTCGCGCCGATCCCCGACCAACCCCTCGCATAACCATGGCAGCTGAAAAAACGACCGTACTGATAGTAGAAGACGAACCGGCGATCGTGGAACTGGTCACATTCTCCCTGCGCGAAGCGGGGTGGAATGTGTGTTCCGTTCAAAACGTGGCCGATGCCTGGGACTTCATCACCAAGCGCATCCCGCACCTGATCCTGCTCGACTGGATGCTGCCCGACCAGACCGGGCTGCGCCTGCTGTCGCGCATCCGCTCGGACCGCAATTTCCAGGAGATCCCGGTCATCATGCTCACTGCCAAGAGCATGGAAGAGGACAAGATCGCCGGCCTGAACAATGGTGCCGACGATTACGTGACCAAACCGTTCTCGCCGCGCGAACTGCTGGCCCGCTCCAAGGCCCTGCTGCGCCGCAAGAGTCCGGAACACGACCAGGCCGCCATGAGCGCCGGTCCAGTGACCCTGGACCCGGTCAGCTGCACGGTGGCGATCGACAACCAGAAGATCGACATGGGGCATGCCGAGTTCAAGCTGCTCAAGTTCCTGCTGGCGCATCCGGAGCGGGTATTTTCGCGCAGCCAGCTGCTCGACAAGGTCTGGGGCGACCATGTGGTGATCGAAGAGCGGACCGTGGATGTGCACGTGCTACGCTTGCGCAAGGCCCTGAAAGAGGCGGAAAAGCTCATCAAGACCGTGCGCAGCGTCGGTTATATGCTGTCCGAGAAGTAAGCTGACACTCTGCCACACCACAGAAACAAAAACCGTCATTCCCGCGCAGGCGGGAACCTATAGCACCTATGATCAAAGGTGCTATAGATTCCCGCCTGCGCGGGAATGACGACGGAAAATGTCGCGGCATTAATCCCTTTCCCGCATCTAAATGAATCCAAAATTACTGTTCTGGATCCCGGCGCTGCTGCGCATGGCCTTCATCCTGCTTGGCGCCGGCGTCTTCTGGTGGCTGTTCGGCCTGGTCTGGGGCCTGGTCGTCGCCCTGATTTCGGTGCTGGCCCTGCTGTTTACCCAGCTTAACTACCTGCAGCAGCTGGGCGACTGGCTGGACGAACCCTCCAGCGCCAAACTACCCGATGGCTGGGGTTCCTGGACCAACATCTTTTCGCGCCTGTACCGCCTGCGCCGCGACGACGAGCGCAACCAGGCCGAGCTGACCGAATGGCTGGCGCGCTTTCGCCAGGCCATGCACCTGCTGCCGGACGGCGTGGCCATCATGGACGATGTGCTGTTCCTCGAATGGTGCAACCCCGCCGCCGAGCGCCACCTTGGCCTCACCCTGGAGCGCGACAAGGGCATGCGGGTCACCAACCTGATCCGCCATCCCGACTTCATCGATTACATCATCCTGGGCCGCTACGACCATCCGCTGACCCTGAGCTTTCGCGACCGCAAACTGATCTGCCAGATCATCCCGTTCGAAAACCGGCGCCAGATCCTGGTCACCCACGATGCCACCGAAACCCAGCGCATCGAGGAAATGCGGCGCGACTTCATCGCCAATGCCTCGCACGAGCTGCGCACGCCGCTCACGGTGATTGTCGGTTTCCTGGAGATCGCGTCCAGCGGCATGAACCTGGATGCGGACACCCGCGCCGCCCACCTCAAGCTGATGACCGAGCAAGGCCACCGCATGCAGCGTCTGATTGAAGACATGCTGACCCTGTCGCGCCTGGAGTCGGTCGACTACCCGCTGCGCCCGGAACGGGTGAATATCGGCGCCATGATGGAAGAGATCCTGCAGGAGGCGCGCGCGCTCTCCGGCGGCAATCACACCATCACGGCCCATGTCGACGGATCCGACACCCGCGGCAGCGCCGAGGAGTTGCGCAGCGCCTTTGCCAATCTGGCGTCGAACGCCGTGCGCTATACGCCGGCCGGCGGCACGATTCACCTGGCCTGGCAGGACACGCCGTCCGGCCACCAGTTTGTGGTGACCGACACCGGCATCGGCATCGACCAGAAGCACATTGCGCGCCTGACCGAGCGCTTCTACCGGGTCGACAAGAGCCGCTCGCGCGAAACCCAGGGCACGGGCCTGGGGCTGGCCATCGTCAAGCACGTGCTGCTGCGCCATGGCGGCACCTTGAACATCACCTCGGAGGCGGGGAAGGGCAGCAGCTTCGTCGTCTCCCTGCCTGCGGCGTAGCGCGCGCCGCGGCAGGCCTTGGCAGGAGGTACAATCTAGCTCTTGCCAAGTCCGACACCGCATATGCATCCAACTCGCCGTCTCCTGTTTGTCCTCGCACTTCCCCTGATCCTGGCCGGCTGCGGCAGCACGCCCCCAGCCGTCGTTCCTCCCGCCCCGAAAGCTGAACTGCCGGCCCCGCCGCCGCGCAAGATCAAGGTCGGCCTGGCGCTCGGCGGCGGCGCCGCGCGCGGCTTTGCCCACATCGGCGTGATCAAGGCGCTCGAGGCGCAGGGGATCTACCCGGAGATCGTGGTCGGCACCAGCGCCGGCAGCGTGGTCGGCGCGCTCTACGCTTCGGGCAACAACGGCTTCGCCCTGCAAAAGATCGCCATGAACATGGACGAGGCCGAGATTTCCGACTGGGCCATGCCGCTGTTCGGCAAGACTTCCGGCGTACTCAAGGGCGAGGCCCTGCAGAATTATGTGAACAAGGCCGTCAAGAACGTGCCGATGGAGAAATTTCCAATCAAGTTCGGCGCCGTAGCGACCGACCTCAACAATGGCCAGCCGATTCTGTTCCAGCGCGGCAATCCGGGGCAGGCGGTGCGTGCATCGTCCTCCGTGCCGAGCGTATTCCAGCCGGTGAAGATCGGTACCCGTTCCTATGTGGACGGCGGCCTGGTGGCACCGGTGCCGGTGCGCTTTGCGCGCGAGATGGGGGCCGACTTCATCATTGCCGTGAATATTTCCAGCCAGACCGATGCGCAAGCCGCCGTCAGTTCGCTCGAAGTGCTGATGCAAACCTTCGCCATCATGGGCCAGCGCCTGAACCATTACGAACTCAAGGATGCGGACATCGTCATCTCGCCGAGTCTGCCCAAAATGGGCGGCAACGACTTCGCCAGCCGCAACGTGGCGATCCTGGCGGGCGAGCAGGCAGCCGCCGCGGTGATGGCGCAGATCAAAGAGAAACTCAAGGCAAAACAGGCGCCGTAGCTGCCTGGGGCCATAGCTGGTATATTTCGATTGATATATCGGCGGGCGCGGGGCTTGCCGTAGAATCCGCAGCACTTTTTAAACTAGGATGAGCATGTATTCGAAATCTGTACTGGAACTGGCTGACGTAAAGAAAATCGCCGAGGCGGCCGAGGCGGAAGCGCTGGCAAACAACTGGGCGGTCTCGATCGCCATCGTCGACGACGGCGGCCACCTGCTGCACCAGGTGCGCCTGGACGGCGCCGCGCCGCTGACCTCGCACATCGCACCGGCCAAGGCCAGGACCGCCGCCCTGGGCCGGCGCGAGACCAAGGTCTACGAAGACATCATCAATAACGGCCGCACGGCGTTCCTGACCGCGCCGACGGTCGAGGGCTTGCTGGAAGGCGGCGTCCCCGTGATCGTGGCGGGGCAGGTGGTGGGCGCCGTGGGCGTGTCCGGCGTGAAGTCGGACCAGGATGCCCAGATCGCCAAAGCCGGGATCGCGGCCCTGGGGACCTGAGCGTTTCCCAACGATTGTGCCCTTTCTGCCGGAACTGCGCATGTCAGGCGGGCTGGTCTTCCCATTTCGCTTGCAGCATCAGCAGCTCTGGCAATATACGGAAAAAGACATCCACGAGTGCGGGGTCGAAGTGGCGGCCTGCGTTCTCGCGTATGTGGGCGCTGATTTGCTCGATTGGCCACGGCCGCTTGTAGGGGCGCGTCATGCTCAGGGCATCGAACACGTCGGCCACGGCAACGATGCGCGCCGATTGGGGAATCGCTTCGCCGCTCAGGCCGTCAGGATAGCCGCTTCCATCCCATTTCTCATGGTGGCGCAGCGAGATTTCGGCAGCCAGCTTGAACACCGGCGCCTCGCTCTTGCTCAAGATCGCGTGGCCGATCGCGGGATGGGTGCGCATCACTCCCCATTCGGCTGAGTTGAGCGGGCCGGGCTTGAGCAGGATCCGATGGGGGATGCCCAGCTTGCCCGTGTCATGCATGGGCGCGGCCAGCTCAAGCTGGTTGCACCGGTCCGCATTCCATCCATGCGCCGCCGCCAGCGCGCGTGCGTACGCGGCCATGCGCCAGATGTGGGCGCCGGTGTCGGAGTCGTTGTAATGGCCGGCGTGTCCCAGCATCAGGATGGCGTCGCGATAGCTCTCCGCCAGCGCGCTGGCATGCACCATCGACAGATGGGCGGCCACTCGCGCACGCACGATCGGCGGCGAGACCGGCTTGACGATATAGTCCACGCAACCGGCATCGAAGCCCTGGGCCTCGTGTTCGAGGTCGCGGTAGCCGGTGATGAAGATGATCGGAATCGCACTGCCCGGCGCGAGCAGCTTGATCTGCTGGCATAACAGAAAACCGTCGGTGTCGGGCAGTCCAATGTCGAGCAGCACCATGGCCGGACTGTGCTTGAGCACCGCCGCCAGCGCTTCGGCCCCGGTGCGCGCGAACGCCAGGCGGTACAGCTCGCCCAGGATGGCGCCCAGGATCGCCAGGTTGCTCGGTTCATCGTCGACGATGAGGATCAGGGGCCGGCTCATGACATCTCCTTGACCGGATGACGCAGGAGGGCCGCCAGCGCGCGCGTGGCCGCTTCGGCAGCCCGGAAATCGAAGCCATCGAGTGCCGTGGCGATGGCTGCGACCTGCTGCGGCCCCAGGGAGTGGGCCAGTTGCTGGAGCGGCGCCAGGGCCGGCGCCGGATTATCACTGTGCAGCGCCGCCATCAGGTCATCGAGCAGGGCGCCGGTGTCGGCCGCCGTTTCCGGTCCTGGGACGGTATCGGCCGCCGGCGGCGCAGCGGGCGCGTGCAGCGCGATCTCCGCCAGGGCGCCCGCCATTGCCTGCTCCAGCGCGGCCAGGGTGGGCCCGCGCGCCACTCCGGCCGCCAGGACGCGTTCCAGTGCCAGGGCGGCTGCGGCCACGCCCGGCAAGGCGACGTTGCCGGCGGCGCCGGCCAATTGATGGGCCATGGCGCCCGCCTCAGCCTGCGCAGCCGTACGCAGGGTCGGCAGGGCATCATCGTAGGAAGCGGCGAACTTGGCCAGATACGCTCGGTAGGTGTGGGCATCGCCCCAGAGCGCGATGCCACGGCTGCTATCGACAGCGGCCGGCGCCCTGGCCGAGCCGGCTCGGTGTGCCGGGGGACGGTGCAGGCGCCGGATCAGTGCCAGTGTCAGCGGGATATCGAAGGGCTTGGCGATGAATTCGCTCATGCCGGCGGCCCGCGCAGCGTCATGCTGGGTTTGGAATGCACCCGCTGTCAAGGCCACGATCGGCAGCTCAGCGAACGCCGGCATGCTACGCAGGATGCGACATGCTTCGATGCCATCCAGTATCGGCATCTGTACATCCATGAGGACCAGGTCGACCGAGTCCGGGTGCGCCTGCAGCCAGTCGATCGCGGCGCGCCCATCGTTCGCCAGCATGACCTGGGCTCCCTCTCCGCTGAAAATGCGTTGGGCCACGTCACGGTTGATCTCGCTGTCATCGACTACCAGCAAGCGTATTCCGGCCAGACTGGTGTGGCCGTGCTGGGCGACGGTGGGTGCGGACGAGACTGTGGCGCCGCGCTTGCGGCACGCTTCGATGACGGCGTTGTACAGGGTCGACGCCGTGACCGGCTTGGTGAGAAAGGCGTCGACCGCGCCCGCGTCCCTGCTGTCGGACATGGCGGCCAGATCGTACGTCGTGGTCAGGATCACCACCGGGCATTCGCAGGCCGGCACGCAGGCGCGGATGGCGGCCGCGGCCGCCACACTGGCGGGGTCGCCGCCGGAGCGGTTTAGCACGACCACGTCCGGGCGCTGGCCCGGCAGCGCTTCCTGTACCCAGGCGATGGCCTGTGCGCTGCCCGCTGTCGTGCTCACGCGCCAGCCCAGGCCCCTGGCGGTGCCTGCGATGCTGGCCAGGGCGGCCCCGTTGTCGTGCGCGATGAGTACATGCAGGCCAGCCATCTCAGGGGAGGACACGGCGCTGGCATATTGGAATGGCAAGGTGAACCAGAATTCACTGCCGGCGCCCGGTTCGCTGTCGAGGCCGATGGTGCCGCCAAGCAGGCTCACCAGTTTTGTGCAGATCGCCAGGCCCAGTCCCGAGCCGCCGAAGCGGCGCGTGGTCGAGGAGTCGGCCTGCGTGAAAGGCGCGAACACAGCCGACTGCAAGTGATGCGCGATGCCGATGCCGGTATCGCGGATGGCGAAGCGCAGTTGCACGTGGTCCGCCTGGCAACTGAGTACGGTGACGGCGAGTTCGACTCTGCCGCGCTGGGTAAATTTGATGGCATTGCTGGCAAGATTGGACAGGATCTGTTCCAGCCGCAGCGGGTCGCCCAGTACGCTGCTCATGCCTGCGGGAAGTGGGTGGACCAGCAGGTCGATGTCCTTATTGGCCACAGCCACCCCCATGGTCGCGGCGACGTTGTCGAGCACCTGCTGCAGGTCGAACCATGCCGTTTCCACCGTCATCTGTCCGGCCTCGATCTTCGAGACGTCCGGAATGTCGTTGATAATGCCGAGCAGCGATTTGCCGGAGAGCCGGATTTTCAGCAGCATGGCCCGGGCATCGGGCCCAAGGCCGGACTGTTCCAGCAGGTAGGCGAGGCCGAGAATCGCATTGAGCGGCGTGCGGATCTCGTGACTCATATTGGCGAGAAAGTCAGCCTTGCTCTGGCTGGCGGCCTGGGCGGCGTCGCGGGCGTCCAGCAAGCTCGCTTCCGCGCGCTTTTGGGGCGAGATGTCCTGCACAAAGATCAGGGTAGCCGGGCCGTCGATCAGGTCCACCAGCGTGGTTGCCTTCAGCACCGGCACCAGGCTCGCGTTCTTGCCGAGTCCGATCGCTTCAAAGCGCTGTTCCTCAGGCGCATCGGCGACGATGGCAGCTTCCTGCGTATGCAGTTCGCGCAGGGAAGCCGGTGCAATCATCGTGCGCCATTGATGCCCAAGCAGGGTGGCGCCTTCCTCATAGCCGTGCAGCAGGTTGTAGCGGCGGTTGGTATAGATGAATGTGCCGCCACGCACGATGGCGACTGCCACCGGCGCTTCCTCGATCAGGGTGCGAAACCGTGCTTCGCTCTGATGCAGTGCGTCGCCGCGCAGGCGTTCGCGCCGCTCTTCGGCGCTGCGCGCGCTGGCGCGCCGCCGCACCCGCTGCGACCAGTGCAGCAGCGCGACGGCGGCGAGCTGCAGTGCGCCCAGGATGGCGCCCAGCAGCAGGTACTGGCGCTGCAGTGGCGCCGCAATGGCGCCGGCGTCCCGGCTGATGCCGATGGAGATGGCTTTGTCCATGGCCACGCCTGCGGGCGCGACCGCTTGTTGTACGACCGGGCCGCTGACCGCGCGGCCGGCGGGTACCTGCAGCAACTGCTGGCCGTCGCCATGGGCGACAAAAGCGCTTACCCCGGGTGCGTACAGCACGGTCGCGAGCAGGGTCGAGAAATAGGCGGGGTCGAGTACGGCCGAGACGATGCCGTTGAAGCGGCCGGCGGGTCCCGGGATCATGCGCGTGATGCTGATGACCAGGTCGCCGCGCACCGAATGGAAGGGTGCCGACACATAGACCAGGTCGGCCGAGGGCTGATCGCGCACGGTGCTGAAGTAGGGCCGCTGGCTGAAGTCGCGCCCGATCAGGTCCGGCGGCCAGGCCGCTACTACGGCGCCCGCGCCATCGATCAGTGTAAGCCCGCGCACTTGCGGCATGGCTTGCTGCAGGGCTTGCAGCCGGCGGTTCACGGCGAACGGGTCGAGTCTGGCGCCAGGTGTAACGTGATCGCGCAGGACCCCGCGCAGCGCCTGGTCGACCGACATGAGGTTGGTGCCGACCTGGGCCGCCAGGACGCTGCCGAGCAGGGCGAGACGGGCGTGCTCGGCCTCGGCGTTGCGCGCCAGGGCGTCGCGCTGGGCAAGGAAGAAAACAATGGTGATCGCGGCCATGGCGGTGACCAAGCACAGCCATTCAACGCGATTGCGTTTCATTGCTTTTCCTTCAGTTGGATTTAATGCAAGATAGACGCTTTAGGATGATTTGTCGACAATAAATATTAAGCAGTGACATTGTCTGTTGTTTGTTGTGCTTGGGCGCTGGCGCGCAGCTTGCGCACGCGACCTTACGGCGCCACGGCGCTATACATCCGGGATGATGGGCGCGCGCTTGGCCGATGAGACCTGGGCGTGGATGCTGGGTCCTTCCGGCATCGAATCTTCTGCATTGCTGCGCACCAGCCACTTGTGCAGGGCATCCATGTCGCGCACCAGGATTTCGCTGCCTTCGATCATGCCGACCTGCACCAGGTTGCCGGCATCGCAGGTAATCTTGTTGACTGTCGGCGACAGCTTGACCATGCGGTCATAGGCCTTGAACACCTTGTTTTGCCAGGAGTGCAGGGCGGAGTCGTTGAACTTGTTGTTCTCGTAATAGACCGTCACCGAACCGTCGAGGTTGCCAAACCCCACCATCCCCGAACCATTTTTGAGCACGTTGGCCACAGGTTCGTCGGCGTCGATGCGTGGCACGAAGAGCGCGGCGCGTCCGCCCGGACTGGGGCGTTCCATGGGGGTATTGGGGCCGAAGGTGGTCATGACTTTGTGTCTTGGTGAGGATGGTGAATACTAACAAAGTTAATCGGGAAAAGCGTAAATATCGGCGTCAATCGCGTCCTGGGTGATTGCCGGGAAGGCCTAGTTGCGCTATAATTTGGAGGTTTAGCCATTCACACACCTACCGTAGCGACTACCCACCATCCCTCATTCAACATGACGTCCAAGCCCCTGAGCGCAAGCCGCACGGGTCGCATAGTCGTCGGTCTGACGTGGCGCAGCTACGGTAACTTTATCAGGAGTTGCCCTTGCCGCCATTTTTTTCTGGCCCCGCCGTTCCAGCCATCCTCGCGCTCGCAGACGGCACCATTTTTAAAGGCTTTTCCATTGGCGCCGCCGGCCATACGACCGGGGAGGTGGTATTCAATACCGCCATGACCGGCTACCAGGAAATCCTCACCGATCCGAGCTATTCGCGCCAGATCGTTACCCTGACTTATCCGCACATCGGCAATACCGGCGTCAACGTCGAAGATGTCGAAGCGTCCAAAGTGCACGCCGCCGGCCTGATCATCCGTGACCTGCCGCTGATTGCTTCGAACTTCCGTTCCACCCAGTCGCTGTCCGACTACCTGAAGGCCGAGGGCATTGTCGCCATCGCCGGCATCGATACCCGCAAGCTGACGCGCCTCCTGCGCGAAAAGGGCGCGCAGAGCGGCGCCATCCTGGTGGGCACGCAGGGCAATGAGCCTTCGACGGTGCAGGCGCTGGAACTGGCGCGCTCCTTCCCCGGCCTGTCCGGCATGGACCTGGCCAAGGTCGTGTCGACCAAGACCGCTTACGAATTCACCGAAACCGAGTGGAAGCTCGGCGAAGGCTACGGCAAGCTGACCGATCCCAAGTTCCATGTGGTCGCCTTCGACTACGGCGTCAAGCGCAATATCCTGCGCATGCTGGCCGAGCGCGGCTGCAAGGTCACCGTACTGCCGGCCCAATCGACGGCCGCCGACGCACTGGCGCTGAACCCGGACGGGATCTTCCTGGCCAACGGTCCCGGCGACCCTGAACCATGCGACTACGCGATCGCCGCCACCAAAGAGCTGATCGAGCGCGGGATTCCGACCTTCGGCATCTGCCTGGGTCACCAGATCATGGCGCTCGCTTCGGGCGCGAAAACGCTCAAGATGAAGTTCGGTCACCACGGCGCCAACCACCCGGTGCAGGACCTCGATTCGCGCAAGGTGATGATCACTTCGCAGAACCACGGCTTCGCAGTCGATGCCGCGACCTTGCCGGCCAACTGCCGCGTGACCCACGTTTCCCTGTTCGACGGCTCGCTGCAGGGCTTCGCCCGCACCGACAAGCCGGCCTTCTGCTTCCAGGGCCACCCTGAAGCGTCGCCGGGCCCGAACGATGTAGCTTACCTGTTTGACCGCTTCATCAGCCTGATGCAAGCCGCGGAGAAAATCTAATATGCCAAAGCGTAGTGACATTAAAAGTATTCTGATTATTGGTGCAGGCCCGATCATCATCGGCCAGGCTTGCGAGTTCGATTATTCCGGCGCCCAGGCCTGCAAGGCCCTGCGCGAAGAGGGCTATAAGGTCATCCTCGTCAACAGCAATCCGGCCACCATCATGACCGACCCGGAAATGGCCGACGTGACCTACATCGAGCCGATCACCTGGAAGGTCGTCGAGCGCATTATCGCCAAGGAGCGTCCGGACGCGATCCTGCCGACCATGGGCGGCCAGACTGCGCTCAACTGCGCGCTGGACCTGCACAACAACGGCGTGCTGGCCCAGTACAACGTGGAGCTGATCGGCGCCTCGCCGGAAGCCATCGACAAGGCGGAAGACCGCTCCAAGTTCAAGGACGCGATGACCAAGATCGGCCTGGGTTCGGCCCGTTCCGGCATCGCCCACAACATGGACGAAGCGCGCGTGGTTCAGCGCGAAATGGGCTTCCCGACCATCATCCGTCCATCCTTCACGATGGGCGGCAGCGGCGGCGGCATCGCCTACAACGAAGAAGAATTCGAAGCGATCTGCAAGCGCGGCCTGGAAGCCTCGCCCACCAACGAACTGCTGATCGAAGAATCGCTGCTAGGCTGGAAAGAATACGAGATGGAAGTCGTGCGCGACAAGGCCGACAACTGCATCATCATCTGCTCGATCGAAAACCTGGACCCGATGGGCGTGCACACCGGCGACTCGATCACCGTGGCGCCGGCGCAGACCCTGACGGACAAGGAATACCAGATCATGCGCAACGCGTCGCTCGCGGTGCTGCGCGAGATCGGCGTCGATACCGGCGGCTCCAACGTGCAGTTCTCGATCAACCCGGCCGACGGCCGCATGATCGTCATTGAAATGAACCCGCGCGTGTCGCGTTCGTCGGCGCTCGCCTCCAAGGCGACCGGCTTCCCGATCGCGAAAGTGGCGGCCAAGCTGGCGGTCGGCTTCACCCTGGACGAGCTGCGCAACGAGATCACCGGCGGTGCGACCCCGGCCTCGTTCGAACCGTCGATCGATTACGTCGTCACCAAGATTCCGCGCTTCACGTTTGAGAAATTCCCATCGGCCGACCACCATCTGACTACCCAGATGAAGTCCGTGGGCGAAGTGATGGCGATCGGCCGCACCTTCCAGGAATCGTTCCAGAAAGCCCTGCGCGGCCTGGAAGTGGGCGTCGATGGCCTGAACGAAAAAACGCGCGACCGCGAGAAGATCGAAGAAGAACTGGGCGAGCCAGGTCCGGACCGCATCTGGTACGTGGGCGACGCTTTTGCCCAGGGCTTCACCCTGGAGGAAGTGCATAACCTGACCAGGATCGATCCCTGGTTCCTTATCCAGATCAAGGAAATCGTCGACATCGAACTGTGGCTCGATACGCAGAAGCTGGAGCAGATCGACCGTCCGACCCTGTACAAGCTCAAGCAGAAAGGCTTCTCGGACCGCCGCCTGGCCTTCCTGCTGCACACCACCGACAAGGTGGTGCGCGAGACCCGTCACGGCATGAACATCCGTCCCGTGTACAAGCGCGTGGACACCTGCGCCGCGGAATTCGCGACCGACACTGCGTACATGTACTCGACCTACGACGAGGAATGCGAGTCCAACCCGAGCGACAGGAAAAAGATCATGGTCCTCGGCGGCGGTCCTAACCGTATCGGCCAGGGTATCGAATTCGATTACTGCTGCGTGCACGCGGCGCTGGCGATGCGCGAAGACGGCTACGAGACCATCATGGTCAACTGCAATCCGGAGACCGTGTCGACCGACTACGATACCTCGGACCGCCTGTATTTTGAATCGCTGACCCTGGAAGACGTGCTTGAAATCGTCGCCCTGGAAAAGCCGGTCGGCGTGATCGTGCAGTACGGCGGCCAGACCCCCTTGAAGCTCGCGCTGGATCTGGAAGCGAACGGCGTGCCGATCATCGGCACCTCGCCCGACATGATCGACGCGGCCGAAGACCGCGAGCGCTTCCAGCAGATGCTGCAAAAGCTGAACCTGCGCCAGCCGCCTAACCGCACCGCGCGCACCGAAGCAGAAGCGCTCGAACTGGCCAAGGAAATCGGCTACCCGCTGGTGGTGCGTCCATCCTATGTGCTGGGCGGCCGCGCCATGGAAATCGTCCACGAGCAGCGCGACCTGGAACGCTACATGCGCGAAGCGGTCAAGGTCTCGCACGATTCGCCGGTGCTGCTGGACCGCTTCCTGAATGACGCCATCGAGTGCGATGTCGACTGCATCTCGGACGGCCAGACCACCTTCATTGGCGGCGTGATGGAGCACATCGAACAAGCCGGCGTGCACTCGGGCGACTCGGCCTGCTCGCTGCCGCCGTATTCGCTGTCGCAGGACACCGTGGATGAACTCAAGCGCCAGACCTCGCTGATGGCCAAGGGCCTGAACGTGGTCGGCCTGATGAACGTGCAGTTCGCAATCCAGAAGCAGGAAGTCGACGGCCAGATGGTCGATACGGTCTTCGTGCTGGAAGTGAACCCGCGTGCGTCGCGTACCGTGCCGTTCGTGTCCAAGGCCACCGGCCTGCAGCTGGCAAAAATCGCCGCGCGCTGCATGGTCGGCCAGACCCTGGAATCGCAGGGCGTGACCAAGGAAGTGATCCCGCCGTTTTTCAGCGTCAAGGAAGCCGTCTTCCCGTTCAATAAATTCCCTGGCGTGGACACCATCCTGGGACCTGAAATGAAGTCCACCGGTGAAGTCATGGGCGTGGGCGCCACCTTCGGCGAAGCGTTTGTGAAGTCCCAGATGGGCGCCGGCGTCAAGCTGCCGGAGTCGGGCAAGGTGTTCCTGTCGGTGAAGGGTTCGGACAAGCCGCGTACCGTGAAAGTGGCGCGCGACCTGCACGAGATGGGTTTCCAGATCGCCGCGACCAAGGGCACGGCCGCCGTCATCAACGCCGCCGGCATTCCGTGCCAGCCGGTGAACAAGGTGATCGAAGGCCGTCCGCACGTGGTGGACATGATCAAGAACCACGAGATTGCCCTGGTGATCAACACGGTCGAGGAAAAACGCAGTGCGATCACCGACTCGCGCCAGATCCGGATTTCGGCTTTGGCGGCACGTGTCACGACTTACACTACAATAGCGGGTGCGGAGGCGGCTGTCGAAGGCATGCGCCATCTCGACGAGTTGCGCGTGTATGATTTACAAGGCCTGCATAAAACCTTAAACTAGGCGTCAGCAGCTTTCAGAACGCACGCAGCAAGACCCTTTAACCACAGAGTTTGCGCAGCCGGTGACCATGCCGGCCGCGTGCCTCTGTGGTTTTCACTTTTTCAGTAGAAACGCGAATACGACATGAACACATCAGTTCCACTTACCAAATACGGCGCCGAGCTGCTCAAGGAAGAGCTGCATCAATTGAAGACGAAAGAGCGCCGCATCGTGATCGACGCGATCGCCGAAGCGCGTTCGCACGGCGACCTGTCCGAAAACGCCGAATACGATGCCGCCAAGGAGCGCCAGGCCTTCGTCGAAGGGCGCATCGCCGAGCTGGAAGGCAAACTGGGCGCCGCCCAGATCATCGATCCGACTACCCTGGACGCCGAAGGGCGCGTGGTGTTTGCCTCGACAGTGGACCTGGAAGACCTGGAAAGCGGCCAGAAAGTCACCTACCAGATCGTCGGCCTGGACGAAGCGGACCTTAAGCTGAACAAGATCTCGGTGACCTCGCCGATCTCGCGCGCCCTGATCGGCAAATACGCCGGCGACGTGGTGGAAGTGCAGGCGCCGTCCGGCCCGCGCGAATACGAAATCCTCGAAGTCAAATACATCTGATGCTGGGACACGCCCGCGTCCTGGTCGGGACGGTGTGGGCCGGCAGTCTGTGGACGGTGGCCTATCTGGTCGCCCCGACGCTCTTCAAGACGCTCGACAGCGTGCAGGCCGGTGCGATTGCCGGCAGCATCTTTCGGGTGCACGGCTGGGTGGCGGTGGGCTGCGCGGCGCTGATGCTGGCCCTGCTGGCGGCAGCGCGCGACATGGCGCCCACACTGCGCCTGACCCTGCGCGTAGTGGTGCTGGCGATGCTGGTGTGTGCGCTGGTGAATCTGCTGGCGCTGCAGCCGATGATGGCGGAGATCAAAGCCGGGGCGCAGGGCGGGGTGCTGGTGGGGGATGTCAAAAGCCGCTTCGGCATGCTGCACGGGGTGTCGATGCTGGTGCATCTGGTGCAGAGTTTATTGGCAGTTTGGCTGGTGGTGAAGAACCGCTAGGTCGTCCTTGGCGCTACAAAAGACGTAGGGCGGAAAAGCGAAGCGCCTTCCGCCGTGCTACGTACGAGTCGCATGTGACCCTGACGTTGCACGGTGGAAGGCGCTGCGCTTTTCCGCCCTACGCAAGACGGAACAGCGGCGGAGGTGGTGTTACTTGCCCAGGCCGCTTTTCTTCTGGCTGGTCTGGCGCGGCTTGGCGCGTTTGATGGTGCCACCTTCGGTGACGCGCTCGTTCCCTTTGATCATGACCTTGGTCACGCTCGGGCGCTTGGTGCCGCTGGCGCTGGCTTTAACAATTGTCACTTCACGCATGCCCTTGCCGGTCTTGGTGCTGCGTTCCTTGACCACTTCCTTTTTTGGGCGGTAAATCACCAGCAGCTTGCCGATATGCTGCACTGGCGCGGCATCAAGTTCGGTGCAGATGTTCTCGTAAATTTCGTTGCGCATTTCGCGGTCGTCGCCAAAGACGCGGACCTTGATCAGACCGTGGGAATCGAGGCTGGCCGAGATTTCTTTGATCACGGCCGGCGTCAGGCCCGCTTCGCCAATGATGACGACTGGCTTCAGCGCGTGGGCTTCAGCGCGCAGTGCACTGCGCTCGACGGGGGTAAGTTTTTGCATGGTATTTTCGTCAAACCTTTAGGTAAACCTTTTAAAAGCAGTATTCTACGCGAATGAAGAAGAAGAAATTAAACAAAAACTGGTTACACGACCACATTAACGACCCTTACGTCAAGCTGGCGCAAAAAGAGGGCTACCGTGCGCGCGCGGCCTACAAGCTCAAGGAAATCGACGAATCCGAGAAGCTGGTCAAGCCCGGTCAGGTCATCGTCGACCTTGGCTGCACGCCCGGCAGCTGGGGCCAGTACGTGCGCCGCAAGCTGTCCGGCAAGGAGGGCGGCGGCATTAACGGCACCCTTATTGGCCTGGACATGCTGCCGATGGAACCGATCGCGGACATGCACTTTATTTTGGGCGATTTCCGCGAGGCGCGCATCCTGCGCCAGCTCGACACCATCCTGGCCGGACGTAAATGCGACCTTGTACTGTCGGACATGGCCCCCAATCTGTCAGGTATCGCCACGGCCGACGCAGCGCGCATGGAGCACCTGATCGACCTGGCCATCGAATTTTCGCAATTTCACATGAAGCCGAGCGGCGCTCTGGTCGTGAAATGCTTTAAAGACATGGGATTCAGCCAGATCGTGGAAAAATTCCGCGAGGAGTTCAAGGTTGTCAAACAGGTCAAACCAAAGGCCAGCCGCGAGAAATCGTCGGAGATTTTTTTGGTCGGCAAAGGCCTGAAAAACCCGTCGGCAACGAATACCGCGCTGGAAGACGAATCACCTCTTGATTTATCGCCCCTTTAACCGCATATCCCCTCAGGAAAGCCGTGAAATCCATGTGAAACCGGCCATAAACGGCCAATTCAAGTGGTTTTTTCGGTTCGACAGCGGGGCGTGCGTGGCACCGCCCGCTTAATGCGAGTAAAATCGGCGTCTTAAAATCGGTAAAAGATGCGCCTGCATCGAAGGAGTTTTCGTGAATAATATGTTTTCCAAATCCGCCATCTGGGTGGTGGTTGCCTTGCTGCTATTCATGCTGTTCAAGCAGTTCGACACCCACAGCGTCGCTGGCGGGACCAAGGCGATCGCATATTCCGATCTGATCGATGAGGTGAAGGCACGCCGCATCAAGGACGTCGTCATCGAGGGTTCCAGCATCACTGCGACCAAGCTCGACGACACCAAGGTGCGCACCACGGCCACCTTGCTCGACCGCGGCCTGGTCGGCGACCTGATCGCCAGCGGCGTCAAGTTCGACGTCAAGCCACCAGAAGAGCCTGGTTTCCTGCAGCAAGTCTTCATTTCCTGGTTCCCGATGCTGTTGCTGATCGGCGTATGGGTGTTCTTCATGCGTCAGATGCAAGGCGGCGGCAAGGGCGGCGCTTTCTCCTTCGGCAAGTCGAAGGCCCGCATGATGGATGAAACCAACAATACCGTCACCTTCGCCGACGTCGCCGGTTGCGACGAAGCGAAAGAAGAAGTCAACGAAATCGTCGACTTCCTGAAAGATCCGACCAAGTTCCAGAAACTGGGCGGCCGCATCCCTCGCGGCGTGCTGATGGTTGGTCCTCCAGGCACCGGTAAAACCCTGCTGGCCCGCGCCATCGCCGGCGAAGCCAAGGTGCCGTTCTTCTCGATCTCCGGTTCGGACTTCGTTGAAATGTTCGTCGGCGTGGGCGCAAGCCGCGTGCGCGACATGTTCGAGAACGCCAAGAAGCACTCGCCTTGCATCATCTTCATCGACGAGATCGACGCTGTCGGCCGTCATCGTGGCGCCGGCATGGGCGGCGGTAACGACGAACGCGAACAGACCCTCAACCAGTTGCTGGTCGAGATGGACGGTTTCGAGGCATCCTCCGGCGTGATCGTCGTGGCCGCCACCAACCGCGCCGACGTGCTCGACAAGGCGCTTCTGCGTCCGGGCCGTTTCGACCGCCAGGTCACGGTTGGCCTGCCGGACATCCGCGGCCGCGAGCAAATCCTCAACGTCCACATGCGCAAAGTGCCTATCGGCACCGACGTCAAGGCCGACATCCTGGCCCGCGGTACGCCTGGCTTCTCGGGTGCCGACCTGGCCAACCTGGTCAACGAAGCAGCCCTGTTCGCCGCGCGCCGCAGCAAGCGCCTGGTGGAAATGAGCGATTTCGAAGATGCCAAGGACAAGATCTACATGGGTCCCGAGCGCAAATCGATGGTCATGCGCGAAGAAGAGCGCCGGGCCACGGCTTACCACGAGTCCGGCCACGCCGTCATCGCCAAGCTGTTGCCGAAGGCCGATCCGGTGCACAAGGTCACGATCATGCCGCGCGGCTATGCCCTGGGCCTGACCTGGCAGTTGCCTGAGCACGATGCCCTGTCCCATTACAAGGACAAGATGCTTGAAGAGATCTCGATCCTGTTCGGCGGCCGTATCGCTGAAGAACTGTTCGTAGGTCAGATGTCGACCGGCGCCTCGAGCGACTTCTCGCGCGCCACCAAGCTGGCCCGCGCCATGGTCACCCGTTTCGGCATGAGCGACAGCATGGGCGTGATGGTCTACGAAGACAGCGAGAACGAAGGCTTCTTCGGTGGCGCCACCAAGACCATTTCGGAAGCGACCCAGCAAAAGGTCGACGCCGAGATCCGCGCGATTCTCGACACGCAGTACGCCCTGGCGCGCCGCCTGCTGGAGGAAAACCGCGAAAAGGTCGAAGTCATGACGCGCGCATTGCTCGACTGGGAAACCATCGACGCCGATCAGGTCAACGACATCATGGCTGGCCAGGAACCACGTGCGCCCAAGTCCGGCATCCTGACCAAGCGCACGCCGCCACCAGGCGACAGCGGCTCGGGCGGTGTCTCGCCGAATGTAACCGCACCGGCATGATTTCCGCCAGGCAGTAACGTATAATGCCGTTCAGACAACAACTGAACGGCATTTTCATTTCTGGCGTGCCAATAAAAACATTTACAACGCATGCGACAATACCTTCAATGTGGCCGCTTCGGCTACGCGCTCGAGACCACACCGCGGGTCATGGGCATTCTGAACGTCACTCCCGATTCGTTTTCTGACGGCGGCCGCTTCCAGGCGCTGGAGTTCGCGCTCTCGCGGGCCGAGGAAATGATCGCCGAGGGCGTGGACATGATCGACATCGGCGGCGAATCAAGCCGCCCGGGCGCTCCCGTCTTGCCGCTGGAAGAAGAATTGCGGCGCGTCATGCCGGTGCTGTACGCGCTGCGCGACCTGGGCCGGCCGCTCTCGATCGACACCTACAAGCCCGCCGTGATGCGCGAAGCCATCCTGGCCGGGGTCGACATGATCAACGACATCAATGGCTTTCGCGCGCCCGGCGCCGTGGAAGCCGTGGCCGAGAGCGACTGCGCCCTGTGCGTGATGCACATGCAAAGCACCCCGCAAACCATGCAACACAATCCCGACTACACCGATGTGGTGGGCGAAGTGATTGCCTTCCTGCGGCAGCGGGTAGAGGTGTTGGTAGCAGCAGGTGTTGCGCGCGAGAGAATCTGTGTCGATCCGGGATTTGGCTTTGGCAAGACAGTCGACCATAATTATGCCTTGCTGCGCAATATCGGCAGAATCCAGAAAGAATTGGCACTACCGGTGCTGGCCGGCGTGTCGCGCAAATCCATGATCGGCGCCGTGACCGGCAAACCCGTCGAGCAGCGTCTGGCTGGCAGTCTGGCGGGCGCTCTGGCTGCGGTAGCGCAGGGTGCGCGTATCGTGCGCGTTCATGATGTAGTCGAAACGGTAGACGCAGTCAAAGTGTGGCAAGCAGCCACCATTCATTAACGTTAGTCAGATAAAAGAAGAGAACCCCATGGGACGTAAATATTTTGGTACCGACGGTGTGCGCGGGCTGGTAGGCGTGGCGCCGATCACGCCAGATTTCGTCATGCGCCTCGGCTACGCCGCGGGCAAGGTGCTGGCCAAGACCAATGCCGCCTCGGGTCGCCCGACCGTTCTGATCGGCAAGGACACCCGCGTTTCCGGCTACATGCTCGAATCTGCACTCGAAGCCGGCTTCAACGCCGCCGGTGTCGACGTGATGCTGGCCGGACCTATGCCCACGCCCGCGGTCGCCTACCTGACGCGCGCGCTGCGCCTGTCGGCCGGCGTCGTCATTTCCGCCTCGCACAATCCCTATCAGGACAACGGCATCAAGTTCTTCTCCGAGCACGGCACCAAGCTGCCTGATGTGGTCGAGCTGGAGATTGAAGAAGCGATCGACCAGCCGATGGAATGCGTCTCGCCGGAAAAAATGGGCCGCGCCAAACGACTCGAACACGCCCAGGGCCGCTACATCGAATTCTGCAAAGGCACCTTCCCGAACGAGCTCGACCTGCGTGGCCTGAAGATCGTGCTCGACTGCGCCCACGGCGCCGCCTACCACATCGCCCCGCACGTCTTCCACGAACTGGGCGCAGAAGTGATCGCCATCGGCGCCACCCCGGACGGCTTCAACATCAACGCCGGCTTCGGCGCGACTGCACCGAAAGCCATGGCCGCAGCGGTGCTCGAACACAAGGCCGATCTTGGCATCGCGCTCGACGGCGACGCCGACCGTCTCGTCATGTGCGACAGCAAGGGCCGCATCTACAACGGCGACGAACTGCTCTACATCATGGTGCGCGACCGCATGGCGACCGGGCCCGTGGCCGGCGCCGTGGGAACCTTGATGACCAATATGGCGCTGGAAGTCGCGTTCAAGGAACTCGGCGTCGGCTTCGCGCGCGCCAAGGTCGGCGACCGCTACGTGCTGGAAGTCATGAAAGAAAACGGCTGGCTGTTCGGTGGCGAAGGCTCCGGGCACCTGCTGGCGCTCGACAAGCACACCACCGGCGACGGCATCGTTTCCGCCTTGCAGGTGCTGTCCGCACTCAAGCGCAGCGGCAAAAGCCTGGAAGATTGCTGTGGCGAGCTGACCCTGTATCCGCAGACCCTCATCAACGTCAAGGTGCCGAACGGCTTTGACTGGACCAAGAACGCCTCCATGGTCGCCGAGAAAGAAGTTGTCGAGCGCGAACTGGGTGACGCGGGCAGGGTACTGATCCGCGCCTCGGGCACCGAGCCGCTGATCCGCGTGATGGTGGAGGCCAAGAATGCAGCACTGGCCGAATCCTCGGCTCGTCGCATCGCCGACAAAGTCCCAGCACTGTAAAGTGGGAAGCGGGCAGGGGTAAAAACAAACCCCAGCCCGCCGCAACGCCAAAATCGTAGGTCGGATGAGCGAAGGCTTGGCGCCCCCGCGCATCCGACGTTTACGCACTGTACCGATATCCGCCGGTCGAGCAAATGCCCGATTGCGCAGTCTCTGCGGGTAATTCCTGCTTAGAAGCGGAGTCGAGAAATCACCCACCCCGTTTTCTTCAAACCCCACCGTTGACGCCATCCCCCTCCCGACGTATAATAACGTCTTCGGAGTGTGGCGCAGTCCGGTAGCGCACCTGGTTTGGGACCAGGGGGTCCAAGGTTCGAATCCTTGTACTCCGACCAAGTTTTAAGGACGGGCTGTCATTCAAATGACAGCCCGTTTTCATTTCCGCGAGGCTTTTCTGCCTCGCAACATGACTGCCCATAGCTCAGTTGGATAGAGCATCAGCCTTCTAAGCTGAGGGTCACAGGTTCGATTCCTGTTGGGCAGGCCAAAAATACCTTTAAGTCAACTTGTTGCAAGATTCCGAATTTGTGGAGGGCTGCGTACAACTATCTCTGCAAGCCGCGTCTCAGCTTCTTGCTGACCTTGATTAGGCCCCGCGGCACGCCTTTGACACGCACGGCCTCAAAAAAGGCTCCGCTTTGCTCTGCAACGAGGATGTGATCTTTGCGAATCGTGTAAAGCATGTTGCATCCTGTTTTTATGATATTCACGGGGTTCGGCAAGGGAAGTTCAGCAGAGTTTGCTTGCCATTCGCGACGAAAGTAATTCGTCGTTTCCTCTGTGCTTCGGCTGTATGTAGTTCGCTCGCAGGCTTTACCGTTGAACACGAACAGGTCAGGGCGTATGACGACAGGCTTCCCGATGAGCCCGTTAATCTGGCGTTGAGTCAGGCCGAAGCTGTCTGCAGTGCCGGCGAAGCTGGTAATCTTCCAATCGCCGTAGATATCGGCGTTTTTGTCTTGCGCTGAAGAACTCAGAGGCAAAGGGCCGAAGGCCACGAGCAGGCACAGCGATTTCAAGGTGGGAATAAGTAACCGGTTCATTTGGCGTTCCTAAGCTCGAGCTGGCGCGTACGTTGTACCGTACGCCAATTTTGCTCGCGTAAATTGATTAAGATTTTTATTATCCTTGCGAGCACGCATAATTTGCCGTTGCGGCAGGGTTACCATTACCTCGCCACCAACTGCTGGAGTGCCACTTGAATCGCATTTTCCCCCTCGTGTTCGTGGTCATCCTGACCTTCCCCTGTTTTGCGAAGCCCTTGGACGACCGCCCCCGCCTGACTGGCCAGCAGCTTGTCGATATGTTGTCGCTACCGCCCGGTACGATGAACGCCCTCGAGCTACCTGCTCGCCAGCAGCACGAGCACCAACGAGCTCAGGCTTATATCGACGGCGTGATCGACGCTTCGCGCGGAAGCGCGTGGTGTTCGAACGGGCGCTGGAAGCCCGACACCCTCGACGAGAATGTGATTTGGGGCATGCGAGCAACAGCTCCCGATAAACTTCAAGGCCCGGCGGGGCCGCTCATTGTCGAGATCCTTAGTAGCTTACTTCCTTGTTCTACTCAGAATAGGAGCATGCCGTAATGAACATCAATTTCTCCATCTTGCGCGCCAACTACCCATCGAAGCTCGCACTTTCGAAAGATGCTCTGTACGGTTCCATTGGTCACGCTGAACTGGCGAAGGACATGAATTGGGACAACACGTGTGCCGTCCGCGTGAGCTTGGCACTGATTGCTTCTGGCGTGCCGGTGCCTGGCCATATGCGGATAGAAGCTGGGCGCTATAAGGGGCGCCGTTTCCAACCTGGTCAAATCAAGTTGTCAAACTATCTGGCGCAAAGCAGTGTGCGTGGCACGCCCGAGAAATACCGCGGCAGTGCCTCAGCGCTAATGGCAATCCGTCGACGGAACGGAATCATTTCATTCTTCGGCCTTCGCTCCGAGGACGATACCCAGGGGCATATCGATATTGTGGCTGCCGATGAAAACGGGGACCCGGTGTGCGGCAACTCTTGCTATTGGTCTGCATCCGAGGTTTGGTTTTGGCCACTGCAGTAGCGAGACCTGTTTCTTAGTCGGCCCCACTTTCAGTGTTCCGTGTCGCGCGATGCAAAGGTGCTTGGCTCTGCCGCCTCTCCGAATTTTGGCTAGGGCTCGCACCGGCAATGGCATCCGGCGAGGTCCGGCCGCGCAAATGCTTCATTGCCGCGTTTGCGCCGAATGCGCTTTTTATGCGCATCGGCTATGCAATCTGGGCTGCTGTCCTGCGCTTCTGGCGTCGATCGACCAACGCAATCCTCTTGCGGCGACGATATCAACCTCTGCCCCCACCGATTGACATCAGTCAGGCTAATCGACACGGGCTCGCAATTATTTCTGTGAGCGACCTGCAATCTGCTTGCTCACCTGGTCGGGGCGACGCGGCGCGCTCCTGACTCGTACTGCCTCGAAAAAGCCGCAGTCTTCGGCAAACATCAGAAGACCTTTCCGAATTGGGTAAAGATAATCGCAGCTGGTGGTTTCGATGATCGTTACAGGGTTGGGAAAGGGAATGCCATTGACGTTCGTTCGCCACTCCCGGTCGAAGTAGGTATGGGAGCTTTCCTGGCTTCGCTGATAAGTCGGGTGGAGGCAAACGCGCCCATTGAACTCGAATCGGTCAGCACTGATAACCAGCCGTTTCCCGATCAGTTGTCGTGCTTGCCGGTCGGTCAAGCTGCCAATGCCTCCTCCGATGAGCGTCTTGAACTTCCAGGTGCCGTAGATGTCGGCATTCGGGGCTTGTGCGTTGGCGTGTCCTCCGGGCAGAGCTAACGCAGCCAGTAATAAAAGCGGTCTAATCATTGAGTTGAAAATGGCTTTCATTTCGCCGCCTGCCGTGATGGCGAAATGATCAATCGTTGCTCAGCTTGCCTTTTGAGACATTGCTAGTGGTTAAGGTTCGGTTGCCCAGCTATCGGCCGAGGCGATATTGCTGAACCATGAAGCGACATGCGACAAAAAAGCGTCTTGCGCAACGTAAGCCACTTGGCAAACTGTCATGGAGAAACAGCGGTGTTCGCTGTTACAATTCGTTCCCAGGATTCATGCCCTTAGCTCGCGCGGAGAAATCGCGTCGAGTGAAACGCAGCAGGCATTCCTGCAGCCGCTCCGTACTTCAAGTTGGGTCTGAAGAATTTGCAGCCCAGTTGTCCTCATACCCCAAGCTTCCACGCAATGCGTGTCAGTGCATTGCAAGAAAGCACCCATGAAAATCCCAAAACGAATCCAACCGCTGGTCGAAGAAGGCCTGATCGACGAAGTCATGCGTCAACTGATGAGCGGCAAGGAAGCCACCGTCTACGTCGTGCGCTGCGACAACGACATCCGCTGCGCCAAGGTCTACAAAGAAGCCAATCAACGCAGCTTCCACCAGGCCGTCGCCTACCAGGAAGGCCGCCGCGTCAAGAACAGCCGCCAGGCGCGCGCGATGGAGAAGGGCACGCGCTACGGCCGCAAGATGGCCGAAGAGGTATGGCAAAACGCCGAAGTCGATGCGCTCTATCGCCTGGCTGCGGCAGGCGTGCGCGTCCCCGTGCCCTACGTTTGTTTTGAAGGCGTGCTGCTGATGGAACTGATCACCGGCGCCGATGGCAATGCCGCACCGCGCCTGAATGACGTCCCGCTGACGCCGGAGCTCGCCCTGCAATACCACGCAGCTTTGTTGCGCCAGGTGGTATTGATGCTATGCGCCGGTGTCATCCATGGCGACCTGTCGGAGTACAACATCCTCGTCGACGAACATGGTCCCGTCATCATCGACTTGCCGCAAGCGATCAATGCCGCGGACAGCAGCGTGGCCGAATCCATGCTGGAGCGTGACGTCAGCAATCTTGCCAACTTCTTCGGCACGGTTGTCCCGGAACTGATCGGCAGCCAGTACGGCAAGGAAATCTGGAACCTGTATCAGGCTGGATTGCTCACCCCCGACACGCCGTTGACCGGCGTTGTTGCTGCGCCCGATACGCCAGCCGATGTCGGTGCAGTCATCCGCGAGATAGCGCTCGCGCGCGAAGAGGAAGCGGAGCGCCTGGCTCGCATCGAGTGAGGCGGTGCGTCTCTCCGCACCGAGGCGCTCATTTCGGCCCGGTGCGCTATGTAGTGGTATGTCGTGGTAAACGCCCGACATGGCCGTGGTGTCTGTTCAAAGCGCGCTCGGTCAAACAGTGTAAACGGGGAGGCAAGCCGCATAGCTACGGTATTGATGCATCTCAAACAGAGGCCCTCTCGCACCGCTTCGCTTGACGTTTCGTGCCAACCTCAACAACGGGCCCTAAGCCCTCCTGGCGGCATCCCTGCCGCGCATCTCCAGAAAACAGAGCCATCGCTTTTTGTGTGACCAATATGAGGGCATGGCCGACGCACGCCGGTCGTCCCATCACCAACGGGGAGGATGACATGCTTGAAAACTCACCAATACCGCAAGACCCGAGCAACGTCGAAGAACAGAAAGAATCGCCTCAGCGGGTGATTAACCGCGACAAGCAGCAAGATTCCAATTCCTGCGGCTATTACGCCATGCTGAATGCGGTGAAAGCCTTGGATCCGACCTACGCCGTTGACATCGATGCGTTCAAAGGAAAAAGCGTCGTGGAGCGTGTCTCACTGCTTGGATTCGACGAAGTTCTTAAGAGTAACAACTTGCAGAAAAAATATCATGTCATTGCACCTTATACACCGACGGGAACGGCGGAAGAGCGGCAGAGGCAGGTGGCGGAGACGATCAACGATCCCGAGAACGAGGTGTTTATCGGATTTTACGAGGCGACGATCACGAACAAGGTTAAGAAGACGACCAGCCAGGACAGGCACTTCGCGTTACTTCATAGCAAGCGCCTTAGCAGTACGCAGCATGAGGACTTGACGTCTCTGAAGGTGAAGTGTTCCGCCGCCGGAAAGGAAGCGGAAACGGCGGTTTGGCAAAGTTGTTCATACGGTTTCGACGGGGCGACGCAAAAACATGAAATGAGGTTGCTCCAGTTGCTTGTTGTGAAGCGCGGGCCGAAACCGGAAAGCGGAGTATGCGCATGGTTCAAGAATTTATGTTGTTGCAGCTCGAAAAGCAAAGACGACTGAGCCTCCCAAGCCCATTCACCCCATAGCCGAGTTCGAAGCAGCTCTTCATCCATCAGTAGCGCCATTGCTACATCTGGTATTCGTTCTGTTGAATCTGGTATGCTTTTTAAAAAAATTGGTGTTATATTGGTCTGGCGACCTTGTCCAGAAAACATCATGCTGTTGTACGCGCTCCTCTAGCGATAGATGTTGTGGGTGTATCCGGTCGTGCCGTTTGCTTAAAGTTTTTCGCTGCCGTTCAGGCGAAAAACGCAACAAACCGGTCGACCGGAGCGTGGCTCGACCATGTATCCGCTATGCGGATGACCCAACACTTTCATGGAGTCAAAATTGAACAGGACGATTATCAACAGCCTCATCGTCAGCCTGCTGGGCGGCACCCTGGCGGCCTGCGGCGGCGATACCACCACGTCGACGGGAAGCCAGTCACAGCCCCGGCTTCTCGCCACGACTACAGTCTGCTTTGCGGCGTGGTCCAGCACCACTGCCTATAACGGAGGCGGGACAGCCAGCTACGGCGGCGTTAATTACACCGCTGCATATTGGACGCAGGGCGCGAATCCCTCAACCAACAACGGCGCCGCAGGAAGCGGTCAACCGTGGACCGTGAGCGGTAGTTGCGGGACAACGCCAACTCCGACGCCAACACCCACTCCTACACCAACGCCGACTCCTACACCAACGCCGACTCCGACTCCGACGCCAACGCCAACGCCAACGCCCACCCCCACACCAGCAACATGCGCGCTCTGGGCTGAAGGCAAAACCTACACGGCAGGACAGGTGGTCAGTTACCTCGGCGTTTCGTATACCGCGCTGGTCACTCATACTGCCCACGTAGGGACGAACTGGAATCCAAAGGATTCCACAACCCTGTGGACCGCTGCCGGCAATTGCACGACGCCGACGCCGACGCCGACGCCGACACCTACACCTACACCTACACCTACACCTACCCCGACGCCTACTCCGACTCCGACTCCGACTCCGACTCCGACGCCAACGCCAACGCCAACGCCAACGCCAACGCCAACGCCCACGCCCACCCCAACCAATTTGCCCAAGCACGCCTTGGTCGGCTACTGGCATAACTTTACCAACCCGGCCGGCAATACCTACCCGATCAGCCAGGTCAGCAACGACTGGGATGTGATCGTGGTCTCGTTCGCGGACAACGCGGGCGGCGGCAATGTCAGCTTCACGGTCGATCCAAGCGCCGGCAGCGAAGCGCAATTCATCGCCGACGTCAAAGCCAAGCAGGCGCAGGGCAAGAAAGTGGTCCTGTCGCTGGGCGGCCAGAACGGTTCTGTCTCGGTAGGTTCAAGCGCCGAAGCGACCAACTTCACCAACTCGCTCTATGCCATCATCCAGAAATACGGCTTCGACGGTATCGATCTCGACCTGGAAAACGGCGTAGCGCAAGGCGCTGCCATCCAGACCTATCTGCCGATCGCGGTAAAGAATCTGAAAGCCAAAGTTGGCTCGACCTTCTATCTGTCGATGGCGCCGGAATGGGTCTATGTGGAAGGCGGCTTTACCAGCTATGGCTCGATCTGGGGTGCCTACATCCCCATCATTAACGCCTTGCGCAGCGAGCTCACCATCCTGCATCCACAGTACTACAACAACGGCGACATCTACACCCCGTATGCCAGCGGTGCGCTCAAGGCTGGCTCGACCGATCAACTGGTTGCCACCGCGCGCATGCTGATCGAAGGCTTCACCTACGGGGGCAACACTTTCGCCGGCTTACGTCCCGACCAGGTCGGCTTTGGCGTGCCGTCGGGCAGGAGTTCAGCGGGATCGGGCTTTACCACGACGACCGACGTCAACAACGCGCTCAACTGCCTGACCCGCCTGCTTAATTGCGGCACCATCAAGCCAGTCAAAGCCTATCCGGAGTTCCGCGGTGTGATGACCTGGTCTATCAATTGGGACAAGCACGACGGGTATAACTTCTCGGTGCCTGTGAAGTCGACGCTGAGGACGCTGCCGTGATGTAGCCATCGGCAGTGTGAATCAACGACGCCCGGTGAATTCGCCGGGCGTTTTCTTTAGGGATGCTTGCTTCCCGTGGTGTTGAAACAATATGATGCGATACGCTCAATAACGGAACGCGCTCATGACACTGTCCACGGCCCACGTAGCCGATCCCGACCTGGAAATCGCCGCAGAGGAACTGCTCCTGAATGTCCGTCGCCTGACAGCGGCCGGCAAGTATGCAGCCGCCCTCGATGCCCTCACTGTTCTGGTCACGCGCGGTCCCTGGAGTCTGGCGCAGTACGGAAATACGGTCACCCAGCTCGACATGCTGTTACCGCTGCTGTGCCACCTGAACCATCAGCCATGTCCCGCCTTCGGACCGAGTCACGCCCAGCCACGAGAAGCGCTTGCGCAGCGTATGCGCAAGGAGGCCAGGGCCAGCTTGAACGCCTTGAAAATGCCGATCCGTCATCAGCGTACGGAAGCCGGCGCAACCTGGCATGGCGGTCTTTTGCATGGCGCGCATCGGGCGGCGGACGAGACGCAACGGCGCAATCAATTCAATGCGTTTTGTATCGACGCCGAATTCGTTCTAAAGGACCGCCTGGCGCAGCACTTTCCGGCCAGGGCGGCACCGTCGATCGAGGAGTTGATGGCCATGCCGGAGGCGGAGGCAGACCGTGCGCTTGACGGACTGGACCTGACCGATCTGATGGCAGGCCAGACGCCGATCGCCGTGGCGGCCTATGCGCGCGGCATCCCGACTGCGGCTATCGCTGCCGCCCTTGGCACGTTCATCGATCAGTACAAGGTCAGTCCAAACTACATGACGTCGTTTCTGTTTCAGGCGATTCTTCTGCTGGGCTTGCTTGAAGATGAAGCCGGGTTGGCCAGGACGGCGGCCGTCAGACTCGCCTCGGACGACAGCGAGATTCACTATCTGATCAGCCTGGCCGCAATGCCGCTGGTCCACGAATTTCTCGCCTCCGGCGTCTGCGCGGGCGCGCTTGGTATCGACGACGCGCAGGCGCAGGCGTATCTATCGGCTCTGTCAGCCCGGCCCTGTGCGCCGTCGCACACGGATAGTCGTCCCAGCTTTTTCACCGGAGATACCTTAGACGGCTTTAAACAGATCTTGCAAGGCACGGCTTTCGCGGATCGGCACATCGTCGAAGTGCCGGTCCTGGACTCGCCCGAAAAAGCCTATATCCTGGCCGTCGGCATCGACGAGATGGAAGATCTGTGGCGCACCGCGCGTGGCCTCGTGCCGCGCACTGGCCGCTGGCCCTTAATCACAACCAGTTGGGCTGGCACATCGCCACAACTGCACGACACGCTGATCAACGCGGACTTGTTCTGCCGCTTCAGTTACCAATACGGTCCGGATACCGACGATATTTCTCCGCGTGCCATCGTAGCGCGGTCGGGGAGGGTGGACCTCGCGCAGTTCCTCGCGAAAAAGAGCGAGCAGCACGAAGCGCAGCTCGCCGCCTATGCGCCGTTTGATCAAGGTGTGGACTATGAATTGCTGAGCACTCAGCAACGGTGCGGCGCGGCGCCAGGCAGGGAGGAAGTGCTCCAGGCGCAGAAGGAACTCAATCCGGAAGGCAGTGCCTGCAAACTGGACCGTTGGCTGATGGACTGGGAAAGCCACTGCGGCGCCGCCCCGAGGGAAGAATATCGGGAAGCGTGGTTCGTACAGGATCCGATGTTCCTGATCTTCTTGCCGACGCCTGAGCCGTGGGACGCGCTCGCTTATCTCCACTGGTACGGCAGCGAGCATGATGGTACGGAAAGCCATATCGCGATGGGCAGGCATTGGCAGCAACAATATGGCGCTGAGCTGTTCGCCCATTTTGGCACGATGCTCGAATGCTTCGTCAGCCGTCCACCGGCGACCATGGATGCGGCCTGGCGACTGGCCCGGGAGCATGAGCTGATCGCGCCATGTACCCTGGCGTTGCAAGGCACCGCGCTGCGCCACTACGCTGCGGAGCTGCTCAACTACGATCGCTGGTTTCTGCATGAACGTCCGTAACGGGGCACTATCGAAATAAAGCAACCATACGGTTGCATTTCGAGGGAATTTGCGTGATACTCGTTATGCACCCATTTGGTTGCGTAACCGGAGAAGCGTCATGAAGCACTTTCAGCACAGCCTCACCATTGCAGCAAGTCCCGCCGCCGTCCACGATGCACTGAGCACCATTACCGGCCTGCGTTCCTGGTGGACCCAGGACTGTGACGGTGCCACGGGCGTCGGCGATACCATCCACTTTCGCTTTGGCGCCTGCTACAAGGACATGCGCGTAGAGCAATCCGAACCTGGCAAACTCGTGCGCTGGCACTGCACCCGCGCCCACGTCGAAGCTGATTCGGTGACCAAACACGACGAGTGGGTGGGCACCGCACCCGTATTCCACATCAGCGATGCCGGTCAGGGAACCGCCCGCGTCGACTTCGAGCACGTTGGCCTGGTATCGTCGTTAGAATGCTATGGTATCTGCCTGAACGGCTGGTTGCACTTCCTGGGCAGCCTGCAGCAGTATCTGGAAACTGGCGCAGGCACGCCGTACCTGTTGGTGCCGCCCGCCCAAACCACGTCCCTGGAAAGGAGTAAGGCAGCATGACCACGACATCAGATACCAACACCGTCGAACGCAGCATCCTGATCAAGGGATCGCGCGAGCGCGTCTGGCGTGCGCTCACCAACGCCGAGGAATTCGGCGCCTGGTTCGGTGCCAATCTGTCCGGCCAGGTCTTTGAGCCGGGACGCCGCGCGCGCGGTTTGATGACCGAACCGGGCATGGAACACATGTACTTCGACGTCGTCGTGGAACGCATGCAGCCGCAGGAGACCATGTCCTTCCACTGGCATCCCTACGCCGTGCTCCCGGATGTCGATTATTCGCAGGAGGAGCCCACCCTGGTCACTTTTACGCTCAAGGATGCGTCCGACAACGGCATCCTGCTGACCGTGGTGGAGAGCGGCTTTGACAAGATCCCGCAGCATCGCCGGCGTGAAGCCTTCGAGATGCATTCCAAAGGCTGGGAGTACCAGTTGCAGAACGTGGCGCGCCATGCCAGCCAATAGCTTGCAGCCGCCGCGTGCGTCCGGGGCGGCCGATGCCGCCTCGAACGACGCCGTGGCCCACGTGTTCGCCGCGCTGGGCGACCCGACCAGATTGAAACTGGTCGGCGTCCTCTGCGCCGGCGGCGCGTTCTCGATTTCGCATCTGACCGAGAGCACCGACATCAGCCGCCAGGGCGTCACCAAGCACCTGAACGTGCTGGCCGAAGCCGGTGTCGTGCGCGACGTGAAGGTCGGCCGCGAGCGCTTGTGGCAGCTCGAACCGGCCCGCATCGATGAGGCCAGGCGCAATCTGGAATCCATCGGACGCGAATGGGAACGCGCCTTGGGCCGACTCAAAAGCTTTGTGGAGAAGGACGATTAACTAGCGGTTCACTGCTGCCACCACTGCGGCCGCCGACAGAAAACTTCTGTCCCTTGTTCGACATGGAACTCCTCTCAGAAAGTGAGGCCGCTGTGCAAGATGTTGTCGATAACAGATTGCGCCGCGGCGCGCCGGCGAAGTCGCGAACGCACGAGTCATGTAGGGCGGATGAGCACAGCGCTATCCGCCGTCAACAGGCTTGTCGGTAACTCAAGCATTGTCCGTAGCCAGCGGATCAAGCCGGTCTGACCTCAACTCAATCCGGTTCCTCGACAAGTCATGCCCTGCAGTGGCGAATCAAAGTCGATGATTTTTAGAATCACTATGAATATCACAGCAATAAACCCGCAATATGCACCAAATTATATTGGCATCTATAAAAAGTGCTTTTCTTTTAATTAAGAAATACTTCTGATTTTCTGAGAGAAGCTTGAGCTAGCGCAAATCAGTACGGCGAAGTCAATTGATATTTTTATTGCATCTTGACCGATCGGAAACCCTCCTGTAACTTTTCCCCATCCTGAAGAACGAGACAGCGACCTTCGAGGTCCTCCCACCGTTTGTCTTCTTTCCGGCACCACTTATTTCGGTGCTTTGACCTGACTCAATAGTAGAAGAAATATACCGTCCACCCGGTTGGCTTACTGCCGCCCGGCGAATTTGATCGATTATAAAAGTTATATCGCTGCCGCATTGATGATGAGGCGTCACTGCGCCTGGAAATAGCGTCATCAAGGCGCCGCATGCAAGCAGGGTTAATCAAGCAGTAAAGCAGCTGGATAACGGCAATGCTGTGACACCGTGAATACCAGTCCATATCAAGTGTAATTCAACCAAGCTGAATTCGAATGGAGGGCGACATGCCTGTCACATTAAGTTATCCCGGTGTCTATATCGAAGAAATAGCCAGTGGCGTGCGCACTATCACGGGTGTGGCGACCTCGATCACGGCCTTTGTCGGCAGCGCCTTGCGCGGTCCGATGGACAAGGCGGTCCGCATCCAGAGCTATTCCGACTACGTGCGGCAGTTTGGCGGCCTGGCGCTGTCGAGCACGATGAGTTACGCGGTCAAGGATTACTTCCAGCACGGCGGCAGCGATGCCTACATCGTGCGCGTGGCCGGTGCCGGCGCCAAGGCGGCCGAGATCGTGCTGCCCACCGCCGATGCGACCAAGCCCCTGGTGCTGGCCGCCGCCAGCAAGGGGAAGTGGGGCACGGCGCTGCGGGCGTCGGTCAGCTACGAAGCAAGCAAGGACCCCGCCAAGCTGTTCACCCTGGTGGTGCAAGAGCTGGAAGCGCCCGATTCGTCCACCATCCTCAACACCGAAACCTTTGTTAATTTGTCGGTCGATCCGCTGGATGCGCGCTTTGTCGGTTCGGTTCTGGCGCAGAGTGCCAGCCTGGCTGTCGTCAACGGTGCCGTTCCCGCTGGCCGGCCGACCGCCACCATCGTCAATGCCGATAATCCGGCCGACAAGACCAAGTACATCGCCGCCACCCCAGGATCCGGCGTGGATGGCGCCGCCATTGCCGACGGCCAGATTGCCGCCGCCGGCCTGAAGGCCACGCGCGCCGGCATCTATGCGCTCGATACCGTCGACATTTTCAACCTGCTGTGCATTCCGCCGCTCTCGCGCACAGTCGACGTCGACCCGGCGGCCACGCTGGCACCGGCCGCCACCTATTGCAAGGAACGCCGTGCGCTGCTGATTGTCGACAGTCCCGTCGCCTGGGATGACGTGGCCGACGCCGCGGCCAACTTCAACACATTGCGCGGCAGCGTGGGCGCCGACATCGCCAATGCCGCCGCCTATTTTCCGCGTCTGGTCATGCCCGACCCGCTGCAGGAAAACCGCTCCGAACAGTTTGCCCCTTGCGGCGCCGTTGCCGGGATCATGGCGCGCACCGATGCCCAGCGCGGCGTGTGGAAGGCGCCTGCCGGCCTCGACGCCACCTTCGCAGGCGTGCGCGAGTTGTCTTACAAGCTAGACGACAAGGCCAACGGCATCCTCAACCCGCTGGGCCTGAACTGCAACCGCACTTTCCCCGTCTTTGGCCACGTGGTCTGGGGCGCACGCACGATGGCCGGCGCCGACTTGCTGGCATCGGACTGGAAATACGTGCCGGTGCGCAGGCTTGCCCTGTTCATTGAGGAGAGCCTGTACCGCGGCACCCAGTGGGTCGTGTTTGAGCCCAACGACGAACCGCTGTGGGCGCAAATCCGCCTTAACCTGGGTGCCTTCATGCACAACCTGTTCATCCAGGGCGCCTTCCAGGGGCAGACGCCGCGCGACGCCTACTTTGTGAAGTGCGACAAGGAAACCACGCCCCAGAACCAGATCGACCTGGGCATCGTGAACATTGTGGTCGGCTTCGCGCCGCTGAAACCGGCTGAATTCGTCGTTATTAAACTCCAGCAAATCGCTGGCCAGATTCAGTCTTGAGGAGCAATAACATGGCTCAGTTCAGCGTCAATGCACAACGTTTCGACCCTTACAAAAACTTTAAGTTCCGCGTCAAATGGGATGGCCGCTATGTGGCCGCCGTCAGCAAGGTGGGCGGCCTGAAGCGCACCACCGAGGTAGTCAAGCACAGGGAAGGGGGCGACCCCAGTTCCACCCGCAAGTCGCCCGGCCGCACCGAGTACGAGGCCATTTCAATTGAACGCGGCGTCACCCACGATGTCGAATTCGAAGCGTGGGCGAACAAGATCTGGAGCTTTGGCGCTGGCCTGGGCAAGGAGGTGTCCCTTAAGGATTTCCGCAAAGACTTGATCATCGAGGTCTATAACGAGGCCGGCCAACTTGCGCTCGCTTACAAGGTGTACCGCTGCTGGGTATCGGAGTACCAGGCGCTGCCGGACCTGGACGCCAATGCCAACGCCGTGGCGATCCAGCACATCAAGCTCGAAAACGAGGGCTGGGAGCGCGATGTGAGCGTGGTCGAGCCGTCCGAGCAGAGCCTGGCCTGAGGCCGCCATGCGCACGCCGACCTCGAGCGAACTGCTGAACCTGTGGGAGAGTGCCTTCGACAGCCGGCCTGCCGAACGCGCGCTGGCCCTGCTGGCGCTCGCCATGCCGGAACTCGGCCACGAGGGGGCGGCGCGCTGCAGCATCGGCACGCGCGACGACTTGCTGCTTGCGCTGCGCGAACGGCTGTTCGGCGGCGAATTGGCGAGCGTTGCGCATTGCCCGGCGTGCAAGGCGATGGTGGAGACCTCCTGGTCGGCGTCAGCCCTGCGCGACAGTTTGCAGGCGCCGGAAGCGAACACGCGCGCCTTGCTGGCCGGAGCGGGGGATGGTCAAGCCAGCCACGCCAGCCACGATAGTGACGCCAGCCACGCTAGCCAAGATAGCCCGGCCCAGGAGTTCGAGCTTTGCACGCATGAACACCGCATCAGTTACCGTCTGCCGACCACCGCCGACATGCTGGCGATCGGCGACGCGCTTGACGCCGACGCCGACGCCGCGCGGCGCATGCTGCTGTCGCGCTGCGTGCTGGGCGCTACCTGCGCGTCGGCGCCGGTAGCGCTGGCCTGCCTGCCGCAAGCCGCCCTGGACGCGCTGGAAGCGGCCATGGCCGCCGCGGACCCCATGGCCGACATCGAGTGCGCATTGGAGTGTCCGCAGTGCGGCCACGGCTGGAGTGTGGTCTTCGATATCGGGTCCTTTCTATGGAGCGAGCTTCACACCTGGGCCCAGCGCCTGCTGGTCGACATCCACCAGCTGGCGCGCACCTACGGCTGGCGCGAGGCCGACATCCTGGCGATGAGCCCGGGCCGGCGCCGCCTGTATGTCGAGATGAGCGCCTCATGAGCGGCTACCTGCAACGTCTGGCGCTACGCGAGAGCGGCCTGGCGACCGTAATCAGTCCGCGCCTGCCATCCTGGTTCGAGCCGGCGCACGCCGGGCCCGTCGGTGCCGGTCTGGCCGAAGCGGCCGAGGATGCAGATGTACCGCGCATGCGCGCACAGGATCACATGCCGGCGGCGCCAGCGCCGGCGGCAATGCGTGAGGCCGTGACGGCACAGCCTCCAGCGTCGGTCCCGCCTCCTGCGCCCCCGGTCCGCGCTGTCACGCAACATGCGCCGGCGCCAGCGCTGCCGCGCGTCGAACCCATGCCCGCGCTGCTCGTGCCGCCGCGCCGTTCTGCGCAAAGCGAGGCGCCCGCGCTCGCGCCGCCACCGGCGGTGGCCGCACCACCGGCCGCGCTGCTTGTTCGCACTCCAGCATCCAAAAGGCCCGAGGCGCCCGGCAAGCCGGCAGCGGCCGTCGCCGCGCGCCCGCAAGAAAGAGCAGGGCCATCGACCACTGCCGCACTGACGCGACCCGTGCCGCCCGCCGTCCAGGCGCAACTTCGGCCAGCGCTGCAGCCGGCCGCGCCACGTCTGACGCCCGCGGCACTGCTGGCGGCACGGGCCGACAGCGCGCGCAGGATCGACACCGCAGCGCCGCCCGAGCCCATCGTGCACGTCACCATCGGGCGGCTCGAAGTGCGCGCGGTGCAGGCGGCGCAGGCGCCGGCAGCGCAGCGCCCCCGCCAGGCGCCGACCAGCCTGGACGACTATCTGGCCAAACGCAACGGCGAGGTGAAGCGATGAGCAATACCAAGGCCATTGCCGCGGCAACTGCCACCTTGCGCGCCGTGCTGCTGACAAAAATGCAGGCGCTCGACAGCTCCCTGTCGGACCTGGACGTGACGATCCAGCCGCCCGACCTGGCGCGCAAGAGCGGCAGCAAGCCGCAGCTGAACGTCTTCCTGTATCACACGGCCCTGAACGCGGGCTGGCGCAACCTGGATCTGCCCAGCCAGTCCAGGCCGGGCGAACGCGGCCTGCCTCCCATGGCGCTCAATCTGTACTACATGATCACGGCCTATGCGCGCGAAGACAACGACAATCTGGACCTGTCCAGCCACCTGGTACTGTGCAGCGCCATGAGTGTGCTGCACGACTATGCGATCCTCAAGAAGGCCGATATCGACAGCGCCTTGCCGGGCAGCGAACTGGCGCTCCAGATCGAGCGCATCAAGGTCACGCCGCAACCGCTGTCGGTCGATGAAATCTACAAGCTGTGGACGGTCTACCAGTCGCCTTACCGGATTTCGGCCGCCTACGAGCTGACCGTCGCGCTCATCGACAGCAATCTGGCGCAGAAGTCGGCGCTGCCGGTGCTCAAGCGCGGCGATGCCGACCAGGGCGTGTTTGCGCTGCCCTCGGCCGGGGCGGACTTGCAATCGCTGCGCCATGCCAACCGCCAGGCCGCCTCGCGCCTGGGCGAGGACCTGGTCATCGTCGGCGAGAATCTGGGCAGTGGCGCCATCGTCCGCTTCGACGGTTTGCGCTTCAAGGCGCGCATCGACCTGGCGCCCAGCGCCGGCGCGGTGCCGGGCGAACTGCTGGTCCATCTGCCCGCCAGCGGTCCGGCACCCGACGATCCGGATGCCTTTGTCCACTGGGCGCCGGGCTTCTATTCGCTCTCGCTGGTCACGCGCATCGACGATACGCCCGAGTTTTCGAGCAATCAGCTGGGCTTCGCGCTCGCCCCCAACATCACGGTCAGTCCGCTCAATGTCACGCCGGGCAGCTTTGTCCTAACCGTCACCTGCACGCCGCAGCTGCGCGCCGGCCAGCATGTGCGCCTGATTTTCGGCGACCGCCAGGTGGCGCCGCTGTCGATCGTCCCGGCCGGCGGTCCGGCGCTTCCCACCACATTAACGTTCCAGCTAACCGGGGTCACGGCGGCTACCTACACCGCCAGGCTGCGGGTCGATGGCGTCGACAGCATCCCCGTTGTCATGAGCGGCACGCCGGCCCTGCCGGCCTTTGACATCAATCAGCAAGTGAAGGTGGCGCCATGACCGATCACACAGAATGGCAAACTGAAAATGACCGCTACCTGGGCGAAGCGGTGGCCTGGGTGCGCAACTGCCTGGAATACCTGGCGCCTGCGCCCGCCGCGGCCTCAACGCCGGCCCAGCCGGTGGCCGATGTCGGCATGTGGCGCAAGCGCTCGGCCGGCAATACGCCGCTGATCGCGGCCTCGCCCACGCGCAGCCGCCCCGAACGCCCGGCCGCCTTGCGCGATGTGGAGCAGGGCGCCATGCCGCCGGCGCTGGCCATCCTGGCGCGGCGCCTCAACCTGTCGCCCTTCGAACAGGATGTCCTGCTCCTGTGCGCGGCGATGGAGTTCGACACCAGCATCGCGGACGCCTGCGCCCGCGCGCAAAATAATATCAGCCGCAACTATCCCACCTTCGGCCTGGCGATGGCGATGTTCGATGAGCCGGCCTGGGAGGCGCTGTCGCCGCAGCGGCCCTTGCGCTACTGGCGCCTGCTGGAGATCCGCCAGCCGCAGGGCGTGCCCCTGATCGGCGCCACCCTGGGCGCGGACGAACGCATCGTCAATTACCTCAAGGGCCTGAACTATCTCGACGACCGCCTTGGCGTGTGGCTGCAGCCGCAGCGCCAGGACAGTGGCGCGGAGGGAGACGCCGCCCCGGCCGCGGTGCCGCCGTCCCAGCAGCGCACCGCCGACCGCATCGTGCAGGCCATCGCCGCCGCCGACGGTGGCGTCAGCCTGCCGGCGATCCAGCTGCTCGGTAACGACAGTGCCAGCAAGCGCGCCATCGCGCTGACGGCCGCGCACGACCTGGGCTGCGAGCTGTATCTGCTCGACGGCGAAACCCTGCCCACCGATGCCGCCGAGGTGGAAAATTTCGCCCGCCTGTGGCAGCGTGAAAGCCTGCTTTCTCCGCTTGGCCTTTACCTGGACGCCGACGAACTCGATGCCGGTGCGGCGGGCGACGCGCGCCGGGTTGCGCTCAACCGCCTGCTGCTGCGTGTCGGCGGCGTGACTTTCCTGGCCACGCGCGAGCCGTGGCCGCGCCTGACCCGTACCTCACTGAACGTCGAAACTGCCAAGCCCGCGGTCAGCGAACAGCAGCTGGCCTGGCAGGAGGTGCTGGCCAAGGCCGAGCAGGCCGACGAGCAGCAAACGCGGCGCGACGCCGCCACCCTGGCCGGCCACTTCAACCTGAACCTGGCCGATATCCGCGCGATTGCTGCGAATGCCGAGGCGCCGGCCCTGGGCCCGTTGTGGGACAGCGTGCAGCTGTACGCGCGCCCCGCGCTCGACCAGCTGGCCCAGCGCATCGCGCCGGTAGCCGGCTGGGATGATCTGCGCCTGCCGCCCTCGGAAAAGGCCCTGCTGCGCCAGCTGGCGGGCCAGATGAGCCTGCGCTCGGCGGTCTACGACGACTGGGGCTTCCGCGCGCGCATGAACCGGGGCCTGGGCATCAGCGCGCTGTTCGCGGGCGACAGCGGCACCGGCAAGACCATGGCGGCCGAAGTGATCGCGCGCGAACTCAATCTGCTGATGTACCGGATCGACCTGTCGGCCGTGGTCAGCAAATTCATCGGCGAGACCGAGAAAAATCTGCGCCGCCTGTTCGACGCGGCCGAGGACAGCGGCGCCATCCTGTTCTTCGACGAGGCCGACGCCTTGTTCGGCAAGCGCAGCGAAGTCAAGGACAGCCACGACCGCTACGCCAACATCGAAGTGAACTACCTGCTGCAGCGGATGGAGTCCTACCGCGGTCTGGCGATCCTGGCGACCAATCGCAAGAGCGCCCTCGATCCGGCCTTTCTGCGCCGGCTGCGCTTCGTGATCCAGTTTCCCTTTCCGGCGCCGGAACAGCGCCAGGAAATCTGGCGCAATATGTTCCCGCCCGAGACCCCGCTCGAGGAGATCGACTGGCCTTACCTTGCGCGCTTTAACCTGAGCGGCGGCAGCATCCACGGCGTGGCGCTCAATGCCGCCTTCCTCGCTGCGGGACGCGGCGGCGCGGTCAGCATGCCGATGATGCTCGACGCCGTACGCACAGAATTTCGAAAGCTCGAAAAGCCCGTGAACGAGGCCGAGTTCCAGTGGCCGCAGACCGAGGCGGAGCCGACATGAGCATCCATCTGCACATCGAAAAACTGGTGCTCGACGGCCTCGACACGGGCGGCCAGCCGCAGCTGCTGCAGGGAGCGATCGAAGCCGAACTGGCACGCCTGCTGGGCGCCGGTGCGTTTGGCGCCAGCTTGTGGCAGGGACGCAACCTGGCCAGCGTGCGCCTGCCGGCGATCGGCCTGCAGGCAGGCGAGCCGGCTGCCAGCATGGGCGCGCGTATTGCCGCCGCCGTGGCGACCGGGATCGCGCCATGAACAGCCGCATTCCCGGGCAGATGCAGGCCGCCGGCCGTGCGCCCCTGCCTGGCCCTGGCCCGGCGCGCTTCCTGCAGCGCAAGTGCGCTTGCGGCAGCCATACCCTGGCGGGCGCCGCCTGCAGGGAATGCGGGGAGAACAAAAAGCGCACCTTGCAGCCAAGGCTGCGCGTGGGTGCGGTCGACGATCCGTTCGAAGCGGAGGCCGATCGGGTCAGTGAACAGGTATTGGCCGGATCGGGGGGCATCCCGGGAGGCCGGGCAGCGCCGCGCATCCAGCGCCTTCCGGCCCGCGGCGCCAGTGCGGCTGCCGAGGCGCCGCAGAGCATCGACAGCGTGCTGGCCGGCGCCGGCCGTGCGCTCGATGCACCGCTGCGCCACGACATGGAACGGCGCTTCGACCGCGATTTCTCGCAGGTGCGCGTGCACACCGATGGTGCCGCCAACCGCTCCGCGACAGAAATACAGGCCAGGGCTTATACCGCGGGCAGGCATGTGGTGTTCGGGCCAGGGCAGTTCGCGCCCGCGACGGCAGACGGCAAGCGCCTGCTGGCCCATGAACTGACGCACGTGGTGCAGCAGGCCGATGGCGCCGGCGAGGCACTGGTGCGGCGCGCGCCCCTGGAGATTTTCCCTGCCAAGGTGGCGGGCGCGCTGAAGCCCGAACAGCGGCGGGCGGCGGCATCGTGCGACATCGGCTGCGGCGGCACCAGCATCGGCACCCTGCACGCGATGCCTACCTTTTTTCATGCATCGCGCGGCGCGCCGCTGGCCGGTGCCGCGGGTGCGGACGGCATCGGCACGGCGCTGCATTTCCTGCGCAACGGTACGCCGGCTCCGGCCAAGAGCGGCTGCGACAGCTGTACCGGTTTCAAGATCATCCAGGTTCTCAAGTCGAACGAACCGTCCGATTCGCGCGGGAAGGAGAGCTTTGTCGACAACGCAGCCGGCGCCTCGCCTTTTTATGGCGACGTCTACCTGTCCGGCACCGGCCTGCACACGATCCCGGCGAATTATCCCGACGCCGGGGAAGAGATCAAGACCACGGCCTCGATCTACGACCGGCCCTTCCGCGCCGCCGCGCGGCTCGACATCGTCAAGGGCAGCAATTTTTACTGGGAAGCCGAGGCCTGCGTCACCTGCCTGCGCCCGACCAAGGACAAGGTGCTGGGCTGCGCGACCTACGGCTTCAAGCGCGCCTGGGATGCCAAGGCCAAAAAGCATGGCCCGGTCGAGGTCATCGAACCAGGCTGCCGTGCCAGTCCGAGCGCGCACTTTGTGACCACACTGAAGACCGATACGTCCACCAGCAGCTACAAGTTTGAAACGTGATCTCGATGGCGATTCCAGGAGAACGATAGTGGGAGAACAATAATGGCCAACTTACCGACGAGTGTTGAAGACAAGCTGGCCTGCCTGTACGCGGCACGCAAGCACGGCGACGCCATCTCGGCGCTGTCCCAGGTGGGCGGGCCGGCCGCGCCGCTGCGCGATTACGTTGCCGCCAGGGGCGACCTGAGATTGACGCAAGCGGTGCCGGACACCATCCGGATCGGCTTTGGCGACCTGGTCGAATGGGTAATCCGGGTCGACCGGAACGACCTGGTCGAGGGCTACGCCTTCAGCGGGCTGCAGGAGCTGATGGCGGCCCTGGGCATCGATTTTTCGGGCGGGCCGTACGTGCCCGCTTAGGCGCAGAGCAGCGCAGAGCGACGCGGAGAGGCGAAAAGAGCATGCCATCGAGACAACAGCAAGTGAGCCGCCGCCCGCAGTCCCTGGCGGCGCAGCGCCAGGCCCAGGTCGCCGAGACGGTGCGCGCACCGGGCCGTGCGCTCGAGACCGGCACGCGCGCCGCCATGGAGGCGCGCTTTGCCCACGATTTCAGCCAGGTGCGCGTGCACACCGGACCGCTGGCGGCGGCCAGCGCGGCCCAGCTCAATGCCCGCGCTTACACGGTCGGCCGCGATGTCGTCTTTGCTGCCGGTCAAATGACGGCAGATGCGTCGGGACGGCGCCTGCTGGCGCACGAGCTGGCCCACGTGGTGCAGCAGGGCGGAGGACGCCACGGCGCCCGCCTGCAGGGCAAACTGGGGGTGAGCCAGCCGGGCGAGCGCCATGAGCGCGAGGCCGATGCCGCGGCCGCACGGGTGATGGCGGGGCGCCCGGTCGGCTCCCTGCTCACGCCGGTCGGCCCCGTCATTCAGCGCGAGGGCCCGGCGCCGGGCGCGCCCGCACCCGCGGCCGAAGAAAAGAAGGAGCCGGGCGAGGTCATTGCGGAGGGCTTGAAGGTGGTCGCGGAGCAGGCCAGCGACAACAACCCCAGACTCAAGGAAAAAGTGATCGAGCCGCTCAAGCTCAAGCTCAAGGGCGGCTGGGACCAGCTCGGCACCGGCGCCAAGGTGGGCGTGGTCGGCGTGGGCGGTGCAGCGCTTGGCATCGGCGCCGGTTCGCTGCTGTCCGATCCCAAGGGACGCAAGCAGCTCGAAGGACTGAACCTGGCCGCGCCGTTCACCCTGATCCCTTACATGCCGCTGACCAGCTTCAAGTACACGCTGCCCAGCGGCGAGACGCCCGAACTGCGCCAGGTCAAGTTCGATACCAGCTTCGACGCCAGCGAATTGATCAAACTGGGCAGCAAGCGCGACATCAAGCTCAAGGTCAATATGGAGTGGGGCTACGACCCCAGTACCGACAAGCTGAAGATCCTGGGCGGCGACGCGACCCTGGTGCTGCTGCCCGGCCTGACGATCTCGGCCGGCGTGTACAAGGACGTCCTGAAGCCGCCCAATCTCATGACCGGTCCCGGCGGCGGGCCCGAGCGCAGTGAAAAGAGCATTCCCGGCGGACCCACAGCGGCGCCCATGCCCGACACCCGATTCATGATCAATATCGACTTGCTCAAGCTGACCCGGCTGGGGAAGTACTTTTGAAAGCGCCACAATGAGCTCCTTTCCGCGTTCGCCGCGCATCCTCAAGGGCGGCCTGGTCCTGCTCGACCCCGCCACGTCGGCTGTGCTGCGCGTGATCCCGCTGCAGTACAACGCCGATACCCTGTCGCGCACCCTGCAGGTGCAGGCGGTGGCCGCGGGCGACGGCGCCGACCGCTCCGAGGCATTGCGCATCAAGGGGCCGCCGGTGGAAACCATCAAGCTCGATGCCGAAATCGACGCCACCGACCAGATGGAGTTCCCGGGCCAGAACGCGCTGGTGGTCGAAGCCGGGATCTTTCCCCAGCTGGCGCTGCTGGAAACCCTGGTCTACCCCACCAGCACCCAACTGGAAAACAACAATGCCCTGCAGGGCAGCGGCACCCTGGAAATCCTGCCGATGGAGGCGCCGCTGACCCTGTTCGTGTGGAGCAGCGTGCGCGTGCTGCCGGTGCGCGTGACCGATCTGTCGATCACCGAGGAAGCCTTCGACACCAGCCTCAATCCCATCCGCGCCAAGGTCAGCCTGGGCTTGCGGGTCCTGACGGTGGGCGACCTGGGCTTCACGCACAAGGGCGGCGGACTGTTCATGAACTATCTGCGCCAGAAAGAACAGCTGGCCGCGAAGGCAGCCGCCGGCGGACTCGGTCAACTCGGCCTGAAAGGGATTCCATGAGCAATTTCTCCGCACTGAGCCGCTACGCCGGCATTGCGCAAACCCAGTTCACCTTACCGGACGGACGCGTGGTGGCCTATGTGCAGCGGCGCTTCCTGCCCGATCCGGCGCGCTTTGTCTTGCTGCAGACGCACGAGGTAAGGCAGGGCGACCGGCTGGACAACATCACCGCCTTTTACCTGGGCGACCCGGAACAGTTCTGGCGGGTGGCCGACGCCAACCGTGCAATGCAGCCGGAAACTCTGGTCGAGGAGCCGGGTACCTTGCTGCGCATCACCTTGCCGGAAGGAATCCCGGGAGCCTTCGGTGCTTAAGGGCGTCAACCTGACCCTGCTGATCGGGCCGCTGGTGCCGGTGCCGGCGCCGCGCGCCGTGCTCGAAGCCCTGACCGACCTGACGGTGACCAGCAACGACGTCGGGCGCAGCGGCTTCCAGCTCACCTTCACGCTCTCCAACCGCTCGCCCCTGCACACCTTGTTCCTGCTGTCCGGCGGCAGCCCCTTGCCGATCCTGCGCGTGATTGTCGTGGTCACCCTGAACGGCACGCCCACGGTGCTGATCGACGGCGTGGTGACCAACAACCAGATCGTGCCCGGCACCAGCGGCCACGCCACCCTGACCGTGACCGGCGAAGACTTGTCGGTGCTGATGGACAAGCAGGACTTCAGCGGCTTTCCCTTTCCCGCGGTGCCGGCCGAGGGCAGGGTAGCGCTGCTGGTGGCCAAGTACTCCTTCCTGGGCATGGTGCCGCTGGTGCTGCCCAGCGTGCTGGTCGATGTGGTGATCCCGACCAGCCGCATCGAAGGCCAGCGCGGCACCGATTTTGCGTATATCAATGCGCTGGCGGCGCGCGTGGGCTACGTGTTCTATATCGATCCGGGCCCGGCGCCGGGCATGAACATCGCTTACTGGGGGCCGCAGATCAAGATCGGCATTCCCCAGCCTGCGCTCAATATCAATATGGATGCGCATACCAATGTGCTGTCGCTGTCCTTCAACTTCGACAATAACCTGAACGCGATTCCGGTGGTGTACTACTACAACGAGCTGACCAAGGCCGTGATCCCGATTCCGATCCCGCCGGTGACGCCGCTCAATCCGCCGCTTGGCCTGATACCGCCGATACCGACCCGGCTCGAACCGGTCAGCGACGACCTGTCCAAGCGTTCGCTGCCCCAGGCCATCATGATCGGGCTGGCCAAGGCGTCCAAGTGGGCCGAAGCCGTGACGGGCAGGGGAGAGCTCAATGTGCTGCGCTACGGGCGCATTCTCAAGGCGCGCCAGCTGGTCGGCGTGCGCGGCGCCGGCATCGCTTTCGACGGACTGCATTACGTGAAGAGCGTGACCCACAAGATCAAGCCGGGCGAATACACCCAGAGCTTCGAATTGTCGCGCAACGGCCTGATTTCGACTTTGCCCAAGGTGCCGCCATGAGCAGAGCGCATCCATCACCCACGTCATTCCCGCTGCACAGGACAGAAAAATGAACGAAACCCAGCGCTACTACGGCAAATACCGGGGCACGGTCCTGAACAATATCGACCCTGAAAACCGCGGCCGCATCATGGCCATGGTCCCGGACGTCCAGGGCCTGCTGCCCACCACCTTCGCGCTGCCCTGCGTGCCGGTGGCGGGCAAGGGCAGCGGCTCTTTCTTCGTGCCCGAAATCGGGGCCGGCGTGTGGATGGAGTTCGAGCAGGGCGACCCGGACTTCCCGATCTGGACCGGCTGCTTCTGGGGCGCGACCCTGGAGCTGCCGGAACTGGGCATCGCCTCGCCGCCGCCCACGCCCAACATCGTGTTCCAGACCACCGGCCGCAACTCGGTCACCGTGTTCGGGGTCCCCGGCGGCGGCGTGATGCTGTGCGCCGGCCCCGTCTCTATCCCGACCAGTCCGCGCATCCTGATCACCCAGGCCGGCATCACGCTCACCACCGGGCAGGCGACGATTTCGCTCAACGGCCCGTCGATCAATATCGTCGGCACGCCGGTCACGGTGAATGCCGGGGCACTTGTCATCACCTGAGGAGGCAGCATGCCGGGATTTCTTTTGCACGCGGGCGCCACTGTGACCTGCGTGCACGCGGGCCAGGCGCTGCCCAGTGTGCCCAATCCGCGCGTGACCGTGATGGGCATGCCGACCGTGACCATGGCCGCGCCTTACACCGTAGCCGGCTGCACCTTGCCGGCCATTACTACCGGTGCGCCGCCGTGCGCGACGGCCACCTGGATCACCGCCGCGACACGGATCACGTCCAACGGCCAGCCCCTGCTGCTGCTCGACAGCCAGGCCACCTGCATCCCGACCGGTACGCCGCTGCTGATCCTGGCCACGCAAACCCGCGTCACCGGCATGTGAGGACATGATGGATATCGACTTTCCCTACCACTTCGACGGCGGCGGCACCGCCACCACCGGCTACGACGAACACGTGCGCGACATGATCGAGCAGCTGCTGTTCACCAGCCCCGGCGAGCGGGTCAACCGGCCGGAATTCGGCTCGGGCCTGATGCAGCTGGTATTCGCGCCCAACAGCCCGGAACTGGCGGCCACCCTGCAGTTCACGGTGCAGGCCGCGCTCGGGCAGTGGCTGGGCGATGTGATCGATGTGCGCGAGCTGGCCGTGCGCAGCGACGACGCGGCCCTGCATGTGAGCCTGACCTACGTGGTGCGCAGCAGCGGCCAGATGCGCACCGAGACCTTTACGCGGGAGAGCAGCTGATGGACCATCTCGATACCCTGCCGGACGCCGCCACGGCGCTGGCCTGCGGCGGCAAACGGCGCCGCCTCGCCCTGTTCGGCAACGCCAGCTGGAACGGCATCGATTTTCTCGATGTCGGCTGCGACCAGCTGTCCCTGTGCGTGCATTTCTTCGGCCAGATTCCCAGGGATCTGACGGCGGCCAATGTGCGCATCGAAGGCGGGCGCCGTGTGACCGGCATCCGCGCGCTGGAAGTGCATGTCGACGAATCGGGCGACCCGGAAAAGGATAACTGCCTGCATATCGCTCTCGACAAGTTTGGCGACTTTTCCACCTACCGGCTGTGCCTCGTCAACGCCGCCAAGCCGCATGGACCGCTCGATGGCCTCGACCCGCGCTATGCCTGCCTGGCGTTCAGCTTCAAGACCGAGTGCCCCAGCGACTTCGATTGCAAGTCCGAACCGGCCTGCGTGCCGGACACCGTGCCCGGGCCCGAGATCAGCTATCTGGCCAAGGATTACCAGAGCTTTCGCCAGCTGATGCTGGACCGGCTGGCGCTGACCCTGCCGGACTGGCGCGAGCGCCACGTGCCGGACCTGGGCATCACCCTGGTCGAGCTGCTGGCCTACAAGGCCGACATGCTGAGCTACTACCAGGATGCGGTAGCCACCGAGGCCTACCTGGAAACCGCGCGCCTGCGCATCTCCGTGCGGCGCCACCTGCGCCTGGTCGATTACCACCTGCACGAAGGCTGCAATGCGCGTGTCTGGCTGGCCTTGAGTACCGATGCGGCCAAGGCCAAGCTGCCTTCCGACGTGTATTTTTCCACTGCGTCCGCGGCACTTGCGCGCATCAACGGCAGCAGGATCGTCGCCGCCTACGAGGCCGAGCAGCTGCCCGGGGGCGACCACCGCAGCTACCAGCCGGTGCTGCCGGGCGGCGCCACCCAGATCGATCTCTACCAGGCGCATAACGCGATCGCCATCCATACCTGGGGCGACACCGAGTGCTGCCTGCCGAAAGGTGCAACGCGCGCCACCCTGCTCGATGGCGGCGAGCAGCGCAGCCTGCATCTCAAGGTGGGGGACGTGATCATTTTTGAGGAGGTGCTCGGTCCCCGCACCGGCCAGCAGGCGGACCGCGACCTGACACACCGGCATGCGGTGCGCTTGACGGCGGCGACCGAGTCGCGCGACGGCCTGTTGAACCAGCTGGTGCTGGAAGTGGCCTGGTCCGCGCAGGATGCGCTGCCCTTCGAACTATGCCTGTCGGTGCGGCTGGAAGCGCCCGATTGCGCGTATGTGGGCGGCGTGACGGTGGTGCGCGGGAATGTGATCATGGTCGAACACGGCATGCCAGTCACCGAAGACTGCGGCACGGTGGAGGAGGGCGTGAGCAGCGGCGAATGTGCCTGCGAGGGCAGCGTGGTCGACCTGGTGCGCAGCGCGCGGCCCTTCCACCCGCGCCTGCGCCAGGGGCCGCTCACGCACAGCGTGGCGCCGGCGTGGAGCGCGCCGGCCAGCCTGGCCTTGCTGCAGGAGCCGCAACTGGCGCAGCCGCGCGTGTGGCTCGATGGCGGCCAGCGCTGGGATCCACGGCCCGACCTGTTAAGCAGCAGCTGGCAGGACCATCACCTGGTCGCCGAGATCGACGATGATTGCCGCGCGCACCTGCGCTTCGGCGATGGGGAACTGGGCGCCATGCCGGCCGCGGGTACCAGATTCAGCGCGCACTATCGGATCGGCAATGGCCCCGATGGCAATGTGGGTGCCGGCACCATTACGTATATCGTCTACCGCAGCAAACCGGACGATGGCGTCGCCTTCAGTGCCGTCAATCCCTTGCCGGCCGTGGGCGGCACGGCGCCCGAGCCGGTCATGCAGGCCAAGCTGAATGGCCCGGACGCCTTTCGCCTGGTGCTGCAGCGCGCAGTCACGGCGGAAGACTACGCCCAGCTGGCCCAGGCCGACAGCCGCATCGAGCGCGCCAGTGCGCGCCTGCGCTGGAACGGCAGCTGGTACGAGGCGGTGGTCGCCATCGATCCCTATGGCGTCAGCAGCGCCTCGGCCCAGCTCAAGGCGGCCATCGCACGGCGCCTGTACCGCTACCGCCGCATCGGCCACGATCTGTCGGTGCGCCAGGCGCGCTATGTGCCGATCGCAGTGCGCTTCGAGATCTGCGTGCTGCCGCACTACCTGCGCGGACATGTGAAAGCGGCGCTTGCCGATGCTTTCTCGAACCGGCGTCTGCTTGATGGCACCCTGGGCTTCTTCCATCCGGACCGCTTGACCTTTGGCGGCGCCATCAACGCCTCGGCCCTGATCGGCGCGGCGCAGGCGGTGGATGGCGTGCAGAGCGTCTGCCTGGTCGCCCTGAACCGCTATGGCGAAGCGCCCGACGGCGAGATCGAGCGCGGCCGGCTGTTGCTGGGCGCGGGCGAAATCGCCTTGCTCGACAACGATCCGGATTTTCCGGAACACGGCAAGATCGTGTTTGAACTGGGAGGTGGGCGATGAGTACCGGATGCAGCTGCTGCGGCGGCGCCACGAGCTGCGCTGCGGCGCACACCCACAACCGGCCCGGCCTGTCCGCCATCGCCTACCGCGCTGGCAACCACGCCAGCTTCCTCGATGCGATGAAGCTGCGCTTGTCCAGTGCCCGCCTTCCCGCGCTGGCCGGGTTGCAGCGGCGCGACATGGGCGATGCCTCGGTGGCGCTGCTCGACGCCTGGGCCGTGACGGCGGAGGTGCTGAGCTTTTACAGTGAGCGCATCGCCAATGAACATTATCTGCGCACGGCGACCGAGCGCCGCTCGGTGCTGGAACTGGCGCGCCTGACCGGCTACCGCCTGCGCCCGGGTGTCGCGGCCAGCGTGTTTCTTGCCTACGAGCTGGAAGCGCACGCGCTGCCCCTGACCATCCCGATCGGGACGCGTGCGCAGAGCATCCCGGCTCCCGGCGAGAGCATGCAGACTTTTGAGACTGCCGAGATACTGGAAGCGCGGGTCGAATGGAATGCGCTGCGTCCGCGCCTGTCGCAGCCGCAGGCGCGCACCACGCAAAGCCTGGCGAGCGACGGTGTCTGGCTCAAGGGGGTTGCGACCCAGCTCAAGGTCAACGATGCCCTGCTCATTTCACTCAACGATGGCGCGCCCGTGCCCTACCGGGTTGACAGCGTGAGGCTGGACGTGCCCGCCGACCGCACCTGGATCGGCGTGCGCGGCTGGAAGGCGGTGGCGGGAAAAAATCAAACGGTCACGCTCGCGCCACTGGGCGAAGCGATGCTCAAGCTGACCGCCCAGCCGAAACCGCAGCCGGCCAATGCCCTGCGCCTGCCGCGTGCTTCCGGCGTGGCGTTTGCCACGGGTTCGGACGTCTATCCGCAGTTGCTGCAGCTGCTCAATCCCATCCTGCGCACCAACCTGTACGCCGCGCTGGCCAATGCGCCGCTGACCTCTCCGGTCAAGCTCAAGGTGTATGCGCTGCGCACGCGCGCGGCACTGTTCGCCCACAATGCGCCGAACGAACCGAAGTTCGAGCCGGCACCGGAGCCGCCCGGCATTGTGGTACTCAAGGACCTGGTCTTGCCGACCTTGCGCAACACCTGGGGCACATTGGTCAACCCGGACCTGCTGCCGCTGCCGCGCATCGCGCTCGACCGCGTGCATGACCAGATCAAGCCCGGCAGCGACAGCTTCATCGTCATCGATCGTCCCGAAGCCGAGACGGCAAACAAGCAGAAGCTGCCGTCGCACCTTGGCGTGCACCGCGTGAACGGCGTCGATACCAGGACCATGGCCACCAGTCTCGGCGCCGCGCTCGACGTGACCCTGGTCACGCTCAACCCCAAGCCCGGCACGGGCATTGACGGCGAATGGCTGGCCGATCTGGAGAAGCTGGAAGAGGTCAGCGGCGCCGTCGGCCATGCACTGAACAATACCGACATCCTGCGCGGGACGCGGGTGTACGCGCAGAGCGAGGAGCTGGCCCTGGCCGAGGAACCGCTGGACGACCCGCTGTGCGACGACAACGACAAGACCAACGAGATCGAGCTCGATGGCCTGTATGACGGTCTCAAAGCGGGCCGCTGGATCACCATCTCCGGCGAGCGCAGCGACGTCGCCGGCGTGCGCAATATCGCCGGCTCCGAGCTGGCCATGCTGGCCGCGGTGCGCCATGGACTCAAGCAGCTGCTGGGCGACGACGGCAAGACCCTGAGCGACCTGCCGGGCGATAAGATCCACACTTTCATCACCCTGGCCAAACCGCTGGCGTATTGCTACCGGCGCGCGGATGCGATCCTGAATGCCAACGTGGTGCGCGCCACCCATGGCGAAACGCGGCGCGAGGTGGCCGGGGGCGGCGATCCGACGCAGGCTTTGCAGCAGTTCCCGCTCAAGCAGGCCCCGCTCACTTTCGTGGCCGCGCCCACGCCCTCGGGCGTTGCCAGCACCTTGTCGATGTGGGTCAACGAGGTGCGCTGGCCGGAAGTGGTCAGCCTGATGCAGCTTGGGCCATCGCAGCGCGGCTACATCAGCCGGCGCGACAACGAGGAGCGCACCACGGTGACCTTCGGCGACGGTGCACACGGCGCACGCCTGCCCGGCGGCCAGGATAATATTCGCGCCCTGTACCGCAGCGGCATCGGCAAGGGCGGCAATGTGGCCGCCGGCCAGATCACCTTGACCACCGACAAGCCGCAGGGAGTGAAGGGTGTGCTCAACCCTTTGCGCGCTTCCGGCGGCGCCGGACCGGATACGCTGGAACAGGCGCGCGAGAATGCGCCGCTGGCGGTAATGGCGCTGGACCGGCTGGTGTCGGTGCGCGATTACGCGGACTTTGCCCGCCTGTTCGCGGGCATCGGCAAGGCCGGTGCCATTGTGCGCCCGGGCGCCGGCGGCCAGGCGGTGGAAGTGACGGTGGCCGGCATCGAGGATATCCCGATCGACATCACGTCCGACCTGTACCGCAACCTGGCGACCGCCCTGAAGCGCTTCGGCGACCCGCACATGCGGGTGCGGCTGCGTATCCGCGAGGCGCTGGCGCTGGTCATCAATGCCAAGGTGGCACTGCTGCCGGATTATGCCTGGGAGAGCGTGGCGCCCAGGCTGCGCGCGGCATTGAACGCCGCCTTCGGCTTCGCGCGCGCCGAGCTGGGACAGGATATTTTCGTGAGCGCGATCATCAGCACCATCGGCAAGGTCGAAGGGGTGGCCTACGCCAACGTTAGCGCCCGGGTCCTGGACCAGGCCGCGCTGGTCGGTGGCCTGTTCGGGGTGCAGGGCAGCAGCACGGCGCCAGCCGGGTCAGCTGCGCCGCCACAGACAGGGCCCTGCGCTGCGATGCGCATCGCCGTGGAAGCGCACCAGATCGCCTACCTGTCGCCCGAGGTGCCCGACACACTGATCCTGGAGCTGCTATGACCGAAATGACCGAGTTGACAGACGACAGACTGTACGAGCTGCTGCCAGCCATACACCGCATGCGCGACGAAGAGCAGGGCTTTCCCCTGCGCGCACTGCTGCGGGTGCTGGGCGAGCAGGCCGGCGTGCTGGAAGCGGACATCGCGCAGATGTACGAGAACCTTTTCATCGATACCTGCGACGACTGGGTGGTGCCCTACATCGGCGACCTGGTGGGTTATCGTCCGGTCCTCGATGCCGGTGATCCAGGCGCGCGCGACAGCCCGGCGGCGCGCAACCGGATCTCGATTCCGCGCCGCGAGATCGCCAACACGATTGCACTGCGGCGCCGCAAGGGCACGCTGGCGCTGCTGGAACTGCTGGCGCGCGACGTGGCCGGCTGGCCGGCGCGCGCGGTCGAGTTCTACAAGCTGCTGGGGTGGACGCAGCACCTGAATTTCCAGCATCCGCAGCGCGGGCGCACTGTCGACCTGCGCGATGGCGATGCACTCGAGCGCCTGGGCGGCGCCTTCGACAGCATCGCCCACAGCATCGACGTGCGCCGCATCGGTTCACGCCAGCGCCAGGGACGCTACAACATCACGTGTGTGGGCCTGTTCGTATACCGGCTGCGCGCCTATTCAGTCACGCAGACCCCCGCCTATCTGCAGGAGGGCAAGAGCGGGCGCCGCTATTCCTTCAGCGTGCTTGGCAACGATACACCGCTGTTCGTCTCGCCCCTGGCAGAGGAAAACCCGGACCGCATCGCACAGGAAGTCAACCTGCCCGTGCCGATCCGCCGGCGCGCCTTGAGTAAACCTGACAGAACCGCCTCGGAGGCGTTTTACGGCGCGGGCAAGAGCTTTTCGATCACGGCCGCTGGCTGGCCAAAAAAGGATGCGCCGCAGCCCGTACCGGCGGCGCTGATCAAGGTGGCCGACCTGAGCGACTGGGAGCATTACCGGGCGCCGCGCGGTTTCATTTCGGTCGATCCGGTACTGGGCCGCATCGCTTTCCCGGACAGTGCCCCGCCGACCAAGGGTGTGCGCGTGTCCTACCACTACGGCTTCAGCGCCGACATGGGCGGCGGCGAATATCCGCGCGTCCTGAGCGAGCCCCAGGACAGCAAGATGTACCGGGTGGGGCAGAAGGAGACGATCAAGTCGATCAGCGAAGCGCTGGCGTTGTGGAACACCGAAAAGGCCGCGCGCAGGCAGGCCGACCCGCAGGCCAGGCTGGCGGCCGTGATCGAGATCACCGACAGCGATGTCTACACCGAAGCGCTGAACCTGGAGCTGGAGGTGGCGGAAAGCCTGCAGATCCGCGCCGCCAACCTGCGCCGGCCGGTGCTGCGCCTGCTCGATCAGGTGGCCGACCGCGACGACGCCTTCAGCGTGCGCGGCAAGCGCGCCAGCCGCCTGCTGCTGGACGGCCTCTTGATCACGGGGCGCGGCATCCGGGTCAGTCCGCCGGAGACCGAGGAGGGCAGCGTTCCCAATGATGACCTGTGCGACCTGCGCATCCGCCATTGCACCCTGGTGCCCGGATGGGGCGTGGGCTGCGACTGCGATCCGGACAAGCCCAATGAACCGAGTATCGAACTGCTCGACACCCGCGCCTCGGTCAGCATCACGCACAGCATCGTCGGGTCGATCCTGGTCAGCGCCAATGAAGTGACGCGCGATCCGGTGACCATCGAAGCGCTTGACTCCATCATCGACGCCACCGGCGAGGAGCTGCTGGCCATAGGCGCCGGCGACGGTCAACTGGCCTTCGCCAGCCTGCGCCTGGCGCGCTGCACGGTGATTGGACAGGTGCTGGTGCACGCGATCATGCTGGCCGAGGACAGCATCCTGCTGGGGCTGGCCAGGGTGGCGCGGCGCCAGTTGGGCTGCATCCGCTTTTGCTACGTGGTGCCGGGCTCGCGCACACCGCGCCGCTTTCAGTGCCAGAGCGACCTGGCCGAGAACGCGCCCGGCGCCGACGCGGCGCTGGAACGCTTGCGGGTCAGGCCGCGCTTTACCAGTCTGCGTTATTCCACGCCCGGCTACTGCCAGCTGCATCTCGCCTGCGCCACCGAGATCAGCGCCGGCGCCAGCGACCAAGCTGAAATGGGGGCGTTCCACGATCTTTACCAGCCGCAGCGCGCCGCGAACCTGCGCACCCGGCTGGCCGAATTCACCCCTGCCGCGATGGACGCAGGGATCATCTACGGCACACAGGAGGCATCATGAAAGGCGACTTCACCCGCAACACCTTCGACCCCAGCAAGCAGTACAGCCAGGTACTGATGCAGCAGGGCCGGGTGCAGCTGGACGCGGACTGGAACGAGCAGTCCGCGATCATGCTGCACCACCTGCGCAGCTTCATCCGCGACCTGGTCGGTCCATCGTGGGCGGTACGGGACGGCTTTTCGGCCACCGCGGTCGACGATGCGCCCAATACCAAGAACGACATGCTGTTCGCGCCGGGCCGCTTCTATGTGGACGGTATCGCCTGCGACAATCCCGGCGAATTGCGCTATTCGACCCAGCCTGGCATCACCGATGCGGATATGAATTGGGACAAGAAGGGTTTTTACATGGTGTACCTGGACGTGTGGGAGCAGCTGGTCACGGCGGTGGAAGACCCGGCGCTGCGCGAAGTCGCGCTGGGCGGGCCGGATACGACGGTGCGCAGCCAGGTGCAGTGGCAGGTGCGCATGCTGCCTTTCGACGGCGCCAACGCCGCCGGTACGCGCTGCGCGCCGGCCCGTGAGGAACTCGTCAAGGCATTGACCCGCAGCGCCCTGCCGCGCCTGTCGGCCTGGGCCAAAAAGGATGAAGCCGACGGCCATTGCGCGGTCAGCCCGGATGCGGCTTACCGCGGCGCGGAGAACCAGTTGTACCGGGTCGAAATTCATGACCCGGGCACGATCGCGGCCGGTGACGGCCCCACCTTCAAATGGTCGCGCGAAAACGGGTCGGTGATTTTTCCGCTGGCCGAAGCGGCGGCCGGCCTCGGCACAGGCACGGTGACGGTCAAGCTGGCGCATCTGGGGCGCGACGAGGAGCTTGGCCTGGCCGAGGGCGATTGGGTGGAGCTGGTGGACCAGGCCAGCGTGCGGCGCAATGCCCACGCGCCGCTCTTGAAGGTGGCGGCCATCGATGTGGACGAGGCGCTGGTGACCTTGAGCGGTCTATCGACGGTGTCGACCGCGGCGACCGGGTATGCGTTCCTGCGGCGCTGGGATCAGTGGCGCGGCGTGAGCGACACGGGCGTGATGGCGGTCAAGGAGGGCAGCGAGGGGATCACGCTGGAGAATGGGGTGACGATTGCGTTTCAGGCGGGCGGGGTCTACCGCACCGGGGACTATTGGCTGATACCGGCCCGCACCGCCACGGGCGACGTCGAGTGGCCGCCGAAAGTAGGTGGCGTGGCGCCGGCCGTGCCGCCGCACGGGGTTGAGCACCACTACGCCTTGCTGGGGATTTTATCGATGCCCGCGGGTACCCCGCGCAAGTGGACGGTGCTCAACTGCCGCTGCGCGTTGCCGGCGGACCTACTGGTGTGCCCGGACTAGCAGCGCCGCGATCACGCTGGTAGCGGGGGGCTCAGTTCCCCTTGTTCCAGCTGCCAGTCTGCACCAGATCGCCCCGCTGCAAGGTGCCGGTTGGCGCCCCAGCGTGTGCCGGCTCCACCGTGACCTGCCCACGCGACTGGGCACCGCCCTGCATCGAATCGCCACTGCCGCCATAGGACGCATTACCCGCGCCCGACGCTACATCGGCGCTGCCACTGCCGGGCTGCGCGACGCTCCGCCCGGCTTGTGCAAAGCTGCCGGTGCGGCGCTGCGGGCTCTTGTCGGTACCGGTCGTGGCGCTTTGTTCATTGCCCTGTTCCTTCTGCAACTTGCCATGGCGTGTCCTGCCGGCGTCGATATGGGCGCCGCTGGGTTCCTGGGTTCCCGCGTGGCTGCCGGCGATACCGTCCACGGGCTGCTCACCTTGCGTGCCGATCGATTGGGCGTGGCCGCTGCCGCCGTATGATTGTTGTGCCATGTCCGACTCCTGTTTTGATTCCAGCATGCATGTTCGGCCATGCGCGCGCATTGTGGAATAGGCAAAGGGGAGAGGGACGTGTAGGACGATAAGCCGTTGAACTTGTTGCAAAATCAAGTGTCAGGAAGCGCGATCAGCAAGCTCCGCCGCCGCATCGCCCGCGCGGCGGTCCGCAGCCGGTAGTTCCACCGTGAAGCGGCTGCCTTTGCCCGGGCCTTCGCTGTAGGCGCTGACACTGCCTCCATGCAACTCCACCAGCTTTTTCACCAGGGCCAGGCCCAGACCGAGGCCGCCGGTGGCGCGGTCGGAATTGCGCGTGCCTTGGGAAAACAGTTCGAAGATGCGCGGCAGCAGGTCGGCTTCGATGCCGTTGCCGTTATCGGCCACCGTGATGCGGATGCGTTCGCCATCGCGCGCCACGGCGAGCCGGATCGTCGATGCCGGCGGCGAATATTTGCAGGCGTTGACCAGCAGGTTGGTGAGAATCTGGATCAGCCGGGTCTCGTCGCCGCGGACCCAGTAGCTGTCGCTGCCGATCTCGGTTTCCAGGCGGTGGCCGGCGTTGCGCATGGCGCCCATGGTCTGTTCCTGGGCCGCCGCCAGGACGGTTTCCAGCGCGACCGGCTTCTTCTCCAGTGCAATGAGCCCGCGCGTCACGCGCGACACGTCCAGCAGGTCGTTGACCAGGTGGTTCATGTGATCGACCTGGCGCGAGATGATGTCGCTCGCCTGGCGCTGCTGTTCCGGGCGTACGTTAGGCATGCGCATCAGGTGCGCCGCCGACGTGATCGGCGCCATCGGGTTGCGCAGTTCGTGACCCAGCATGGCCAGGAACTCGTCCTTGGAGCGGTTCTGGGCTTCGGCCACGGCCCGTGCCTGCTGGGCTTCGACCAGCAAGCGTTCGCGCTCGGCCGTGGCGCTGGCCAGCAGATGGGCACCCAGGTAGACGTTCTGGTCAAGCCGGTCGACTTCATAGATGCCGGAGCGCAGCGGCAGGCGGCGCGGACCGTTGCCCATGGCGCGCGCGGCCGCCCCGGTTTTGGCGATGGCTTCGCTCACGCGCTTGCTGAACAGCAGGGCGGCGGCGCCCGCCAGCAGCAGCGCCAGCAGCAAACCCGAGACGGCGTACACCACGGTGCGGCGGGCGCTGCCGTCGATCGCCGCGGCCGGGGTCGACATCGCGACCCACCAGCCCGACACGGTCGACGCGGTAAGGACCGCGTAGCGTTCGTCGCTGATGCTGATCAGGCCGTTCTCGCCCTTGCGCAGCGCCGCCAGGATAGCCGGCGGGGCAAGCGAACCCACCACCGCGCGCTCGGCATTGCTGGCCAGCAGCATGCCCTCGCGGTCGTAGATGGTGAAGCTGATGCCGTCGTTGCCGCGCGCAGGGAGCGACTTGTTGAGTTCGGCCACGTCGAAACCGTAGCCCAGCAGGTAGCGCTTGCCGCTGTCGAGGGTGACCGGGAAAGCGATCTCCACCACGTGGGGCTGGGCGATCTTGCCGAACATCAGGTCCGAGATCGCATAATTTTTGCCGGCCAGGACCTTGCTGACCCGTTCGATGGCATCGGCACGGGTATCGGGCAAGGGGGCGGCCGTGGGCAGGGCGGTATCGACCAGTTGCTGGCCGGTCTCGTCATACAGCACGATGTACGCGCTGGCGTCGCCCGCCATGGTGCGCGCCTTGTCGCCGAACTGCACCATCTGGCCGGACTCGAGCTTGTTGGAACTGCTCAGGCCGCGTACCAGCCCGATGACTTCATGCCACTGGCCATCGACGGCGATCGAGGTGGCGCGCGCGGCCAGGCGCATGCTCAGCACGGCCGCGTCGCGTTCGGCCGCGATCAGGCGGGTGAGGGGAATCGTGGAAAACAGGATGACGGGCGCGAGGGCGGCCACAATCATCAGTGCCAGGAAGGAGCGAATTTTCATGAGGCCGTGGCGGAAGGCAGCGGCACGGTGGGCTGCGGTAAGTACAAGCTTTGCATGGCGGTAAGCTTAGCACGACTCAGACCCAAAATTACCAATGAGTAATATTTTGGCTATCAAGATTCGAGCAAACTGTCGCGTCGGCGACGCAGCGTTCCGTTCGGCCAAAAAAAACGGCATCGCAAGTGCGATGCCGTGTCGTTCAGAAAAAGTGACTTATGGTTGCGGGTTCCATCCGGCGCCGTTGTTGTAGGCCGCGAACACCTGGGCGCGGGTCGCGAAGCCTGCCGCCACTTCCTCCGGCGTGAGCAGATAGCCGCCCACGCGCGCCGCCAGATTCAGCGGGATGCCGGCCAGGTTGGTGGTGCCGAATTCGCGCCAGCCGCTCGCCGCATTCGGCACGGTCGGGTTGGGTGCCGGCTGGCCATTCACACCGAGGCCTGCCCAGCCCGCCGTATTCACATGCGCATCCATTTTGCAGTTGATGAAGGCGATGTTGTCCCAGGTGGCGGTGCCGCCAGGGCTGCGCGCCAGCCAAGTGGCGCCGGCAGGGACGTCGCCCTTGTTCGGACCGGGGCCGGGACCGTGGGTCAGGCTGCTGTTGAGGAAGACGAAGCCCTTGTCGGTGGCCGCCGGTACCCGGGCCTGCAGCACGTAGCCGCCACCGGTGGCGCTGGTGGTGTCGCCCACGCTGCGGATTTCGCTGTCCTCGAACAGGGCGGCGCGGCTGCCGCCCCAGATGAAGTCGACGTTGCCGGCGACCAGGGACTGGTAAAACCAGTTGTAGCCCTTCAGTTGCAAGGTGTCCTGTTCGCTGTAGAAGGCGGCGTTGCGCGCGACCAGGCGGCTTTCGCTGTTGAAGTAAATGGTTTCCGCCTGGGCCGAGATGAGCGAACTGCGCAGGGTCGTGTTCTTCAGGGTCAGGCTGTCCAGGGTCAGCATGTCGAGCGCTTCGGCCAGCATGACGGCGCGACCGCCGCTTGGGGTGCCGCTGGTGGTGGGCGCTTCGCTGCCGCCGGAGCCAGGGTTCAGGCTGTCGTAGTTGGCGTACTGGATCACCACGCCGTCGCGGCTTTCGCCCTTGATGGTGAGATTGTCCTTGGCGCGCACGTAGAGCAATTCCTCGTAGGTGCCGTTGCGCACGTCAATGCGTGCCGGATCCGCCTTGGCCACGGTTTTCATGACGTGGTTGAGGGCGCCCTGAACGCTGCGGAAGTCGGCTGGGCCGTCGTCATCCACCGTCACGGTGGCGCCGCTTGGCGGGGCCGCGCGGGTGGTGAAGGACCAGCCCGCCGCCTTGCCGATGCCCACAAAGGGCGTGCCGCCCAGGCTGGTGTTGGTGAATACGCCATTGGCGATCGCCACGTAATACTCGGTGCCGTAATCGAGCTTGTTGTTGTGCAGTTTGATCGTGACCTTGTTGCCATTGATGCTGATCGGCTTGAAGTTGACCTTGCGCACCGGGCTCTGGCCGGTATAGCCGATCACATCGACTTCACCGGCCAGCTTGATCACGTCCACCAGCGCATCGTCGCTTTTGCGAAACACGCGGATGGTGCCGCCCACGCCCAGGGTCGGCGGGGTGTCGAACACCAGTTTCAGGGTGGTGTCGACGTATTCATCGTTGGCGGCGGCCGACGGCTGGGTTGCGCCGTTCAATTGGTAGAGCTGGGTCGGCTGGATGAATTGCGGCGTGATGGTGGCGCTGATGCTGCGCACCAGCGTGGGGTCGGATCCGCTGGTGAAGCTGATCTTGGCGCTGCCCGCCGACAAGGGTGTCAGGGTGGCGACATTGGCGGCGGCATTCACGCCGACCACGGCGGCTGCGCTGGAAACGGCGGTGAAGGTGTCGGGCGTGCCGTCGGCGCGTACCGCGGTCACATTCACGTTGAGCGGCGCATCGCCGGCTTCGGCCACCCAGGTGAGGGCGCCCGGGTTCAGGGTCAGCTGCACCGGTTTCTGGTTGGGGTCGCCCACGCGCACGTCGTCGATCTGGAAGGTCTTGTTGGCCGTGTACAGACCGATCAGGCCGCGCGCCGCGAAGCTGGTGTCGGTGATGGAACCGAGGTTCTCGCCGTCCAGGTAGACCGTCAGCTTGCTGCCGATCATTTCAAAACGCACGGTATAGAACTGCGCATCCATCGAGATGGCTTTCTTGACCTGCTTGGGGCGGGTCAGGGCGTTGTTCAGCATCTTGACCACTTCGACCTGGGTGCTGGCCGTGCTGCTTTGCACGTTCAGGCCGGCGCCGTACCAGTTGGCGCTGTCGACGTAGCGCGTGACCAGGAACAGGAACTTGTTGCCGGTCGTGCCGTTGGTCATGGGACGGATGCGCGCTTCCACATAGTAGTCGCCGGAAGGCACACCGCCAAAGGCCGACGGCTTGACCAGCGCGAGCACGCCGCCGGTACTGGCCGCCGTGTATTGCAGCAGCTTATTGGTGGCCGGCGCGGCGTCGCTGACGACCGAGAAGCTGCCGTTGGGACCGGCGACCGGGAGCAGGTCCCACTTGCTGGTCGTGCCGTCCTGGAAGTCATCGCAGAAGTACAGGCCGGTGGCCGGGCAGTTGCCCGTGGGCGGGACATCGATGGTGGTTTTACCGGTGCCCGTCACGCTGGTGCTGAGCTTGCCGCCGCCGGCCTGGGCCAGGGCATTGGCCTTGACCAGGGCGGTGGGGCGCAGGGCGAAGGCGTAGGGGACGGTCCAGGTCACATTGCTCGATGCCGAACAGCCGGCCAGCGGCGCGCCGTTCAGTGTCGTGCCCACATCCTTGAATGCGCCGCCGGTGCCGCCCGGGGTGTTGATCACCTGATTGCACGTGGTCGCGCCGGCAATCGCGTACACGTTATTGTGCGACAGGATCTTGGCGTTCTGGCCAACCCCGACGATGTAGCTGTTGGCATACACCGGCAGCGAGCGGTCGCCCACATGGTAGTTGTTGTACAGGTGGACCATGCCGAAACGCACGCGCGGCGCGCGCTGGGTGATGTCGCTGAACACGTTGTTGCTGAAGGTGATGCGCAGCTTGCCCTCGTCGGCGGTTGCGCTGTCGCTCGAACCGATCAAGTTGTTCTTGTTGTGCTGCGAGAACACGTTATAGGACACGGTGACCAGGTCGGACTGGTTGGTGATGTCGAGCGCGCCATCGTGGCATTGCTTGAGGTGGCCATTTTCAATCGGGAACTGGTCGTCCGTTTTGGGTGCATCGCTGAAGGTATTGTGGTCGATCCAAATGTGGTCGGAACCGGTGATGGCGATGCCGTCATAGGCCGAGTTCCAGTTGCCGGTCGAACCGTCGGTCGGATCCCAGACCGGGCCAACGTCGCAGGGATTCATGATCTTCAGGTTACGGATAATGATTTGCGAGGCGCTGGAAATGATGATGTGGCCGTTGGCGATGCCGCCGTTGGCGCCGGCACCGATCAGGGTGGTGTTGCTCTTGAGGCGGATGGCGCCGCGGCTGGCCTGGTCGGAGGTCGAGCTGTACGGCACGCCGCCGCTCATGTCGATGATGCCGGTGACGATAATGATCTTGGGATTGAGGCCGCCGTTGGCAATGGCGGCGAGCAGCTGGGAGCGGTCCGAGACGGTGTAGATCTGGTCGGTGAGGGCGGCCGAGCCGCCCACGGTGCCGCCGGATTGGCTGGCCCAGCCGTCAGCCGGGGCGCTCTGGCGGGCCGGATCGACCGCCGCATTGGCATGGCCGCACACGGCCGCCGTCACCAGGGCGGCGCATAGCGCGGCCTTGAAACGTGCTTGTTTCATGTTTTGTCTCCTGAGTCAGGAATTTTTTGTAGGGATGCTGCTTGTTCTTGCAAACAGGGAGGCGGTTCAGGCCTGTTGTCGCTTCCTGCGCGCCAGGCCCACGCCAGCCAGGCCGGCAAGCAGCAGCGCCACGCTGCCGGGTTCAGGTACCGCGGCTGGCGCCAGTGCGTCGAGCTGGGCCGAGAAGGAACTGAATTCCGCGCCCCATTGCACGGCGGACAAGTCGAGACCGACCGTGTGGCCGTCGATCAGGGTCAGCAGTGGCAAGCCGCCAATCATGCTGGTGTCGAGCAAGCTGACACTGGATAAAGCCAGGCCGAGGCCGCTGAAATCGAAGCGCATGGTGTAATTGCCCGCGTCGATCTGGGCATTGTTGTACACCGTCAGCAGGCCGCTGTCGGAGAGGTCCACGACGAACTGGAAGTCCGCCGTGATGAATTCCGGTTCGGCCATGCCGTTCGGATCGATGGCACTGATATTCGAACCTGGCTCGGGCTGAAAATTATGTTCCACACCGAGCATGCCCGCGGCCTGGCCGTTGTAGCTGGCCGTAATCGTGCTCCCCTGCAAAGGCATGTACGCTGCGCTTGCCTGTCCTGCCGCCATGGCCACGGCGGCAAGTGTCCCCATCATTATTTTTTTCATGTTGTTATCGTCCTCTTGGTGAATAAAAAACTACATCGTGCTGCGCTCCAGAAAAATTTTTACGCCGACAGGGTGGTGTTGTAGACCTTGCCGCCAATGGTGACCTTGCTCAGCTTGACCGAGCGCAGGTTGTGCAGGAACCATGGCTGGGCCGCATTGGCCGGGGTGCCGAAATCGCAGTCGCTGATGGTCACATCGGTAATCGGGACGATCAGGGACGGGTCGCTGCCGTTGTAGTCGAAAGCGACCGGGCCGAGCAGCACGAACGCCTGGAAGCAGGAATAGGTGCCGGCGGCAGTCTTGACGTTGCCGACCTTGACGCCGGAAATGTGCACGTTCGACACCACCGGCGGACGGGTGCGTACATTGTCGGCGGTCGGGGCGTAGTCGCAATCGATGGTGATGACCGCGCCGGCCGAGGACGACACCGACTTGGGCGCGATGGGCGAGCCCTTGAGCGGCGTGTAGTACTGGGGCGTGGTCTGCACGCCGTTCGGAATCGTGACGTTGCGCACGTAGAAGTGCTTGAGGAAGCCGCCGCGGTTCATATTCGTCTTCATGCGGATCGCCGTACTGAGCGGACTGGTGGCCCAGTTGACGTTGCGGAATTCGATGTCCTGGGCATACACGTTCTGGATGCCGCCCGACATTTCGCTGCCCAGGGTCACGCCGCCGTGGCCGCTGTTCATGATGCACTTCTGGATCAGCACGTTCTGGGTGGGGCCCAGTTGCGTGTCGAGATTCTTGCCCGCCTTGATCGCGATGCAATCGTCACCGGTATTGAAATGGCAGTCCTCGACCAGCACCGTGTCGCAGGCTTCCGGATCGAAACCGTCGCTGTTGGGGCCCATGCTGTCCATGTGCACGCCGCGAATTTCCAGATTGCGGCAGCCGACCGGATGGTGCTGCCAGAAGGGGGCCTGGTTCAACTGGTAACCCTTGAGCAGCACGTTGGTGCAGCCGATGAATTCCACCATGCACGGGCGCAGGTAATTGCCCTTGCCAAAAATGCGCTTGGCCACCGGCACGCCCGCTTCCGACAGCGAGGGCAGGTAGGCTTCGTCGGTGCGCCACTTGTCGTTGTCCCCTTCGATCAGCTTGACCTGGGCCGGCGTCAGGCCGGGGGCCACCGTGGTGATGCTGGCCGGATTGGCGGGATTGACGCCGATCTGGGTAACCAGGCCTGCGGATGCGCCCTTGCGCTTGCCTTTCCAGTCCCACCAGCAGTCGCCCGACGGCGCCAGCGGCACGCCGCCCTGGCCGTCCAGGATGCTGGTCCAGTCTTCGCCGGTGAGGGCGATATTGTCCTGGCCGTGGGCGTAGACCAGCGGAGAGTAATTCAGGCAGTCATTGCTTTGCCAGCGCGACAGGGTCAGCTTGCCGTTGGGACCGCAATCATAGTCCCCGTACTTGGCGAAGTCGGCTGGGTCATTGCTGAAGAAAACGTGGGCGCCTGCCTTCAGGTGCACATTGACTTTTGACAGCAGCACGATCGGTCCCTTGACCAGCCAGTTGCCGGCCGGGATGACCACGCGCCCGCCGCCGGCGGCGCTGCAGGCGGCGATGGCCTTGACGATACCCGCGTAGCTATCGGGCGCGCCCGGCGCTGGCGTTGCGACCATGCCGTCCTCGTGGTGGCCCAGATAGCCCTTCACCTGGATCACCTTGCAGGGCGCGGCGCCGTAGGCCGTGATCAGGAAGTCTTCCTTGCGAAACTGCAGCGGCTTGCCGAAGCGATCGGCAATCGCCTGGGCGCGGCGCCAGGGATCGCTGTCGTCAGCGGCGGCAATGACCGGGCCGGCACCCATGGCAATACCAGCCGCGGAAGCGGCACGCATCAGGGCGCGGCGGCGCAGATTGACGGGCGGATGGGCGGGCTGAGGGGGAAAGGAAAACTTGGACATGGCAGGGACACACCTTGAGATTTGGTCAGACCATTCTAAAGTGGTCTGACCAATCGCGCAAGGTGATCATGCCAAAAAAACAGGCTGCCACGGCGGGTTGCCGTGCAGCCCGGGCAAGGTTTTATTTGCCCTTGTAAATGCCCGCTTCGAGAATGACGTCGCCGGTTTTGCCGTCACTTACTTTGCGGTAATAAGTGGTCTTCTTCTCGATCTGGCCGTTGGCCGGATTGTTGTAGCGGTAATCGACCCAGCCCTTGCCAGTTTTCTGGGCACCGTCGATGATGTCTTTGCGGAACAGTTTGCCGTCGGCATCGGGCAGCACCACCATGTTCTTGCCGATCAGCTTGGCATTGGTCGGGTGGGCCAGTTGGGTACCGTCCATAGCGCGCATGGTCAGGTAGGTGGTCTCGTTGACGAACTCGGGGGCCTTGGCATTGATCGCGGTGATCAAGGCATCCTTGCCGTTCTTGGTCAGGAAGGCGGCGCCCTTGTCGACCATGGCAATGGCAGCGGCGCTGTCGTCAGCTGCAAAGGCTGCAGGTCCGCTGGACAGGCCCAGGACGGCTGTCGCCAGCATGGCGCTCATCAGTGCTTTCATTGTTGTCTCCTCGTTATTGGTCGCCCCACTATTGCGCGGCGGTAACGAAAAGATAGCATGGGGCTTGTATTTATTGTTCGGAATCCCGCGGTTTTTTTACGCGCGAGGCATAAGTGTTGCTTCCTCGGGAGATGGTCGGTCGAAACCATGATGCCGGTCGGAGGAAAATTGCCTTTGTTGTAAGGCCGTGCTACTGATGTGCCATGGGTAGGCTGGCTACAATGAGTATGGTCTATAGAGTGAGAGTGAATGGCGATAGCGCGGAGGGTTCTGCCAGAAGCCACCATTCTGGTAATGGACTCACGATGTTTATAGGTTGGACTGAATGATTATTGACCAAGTGATAGCAGAGCTCGGTAAATTCAATCATTGTGTTTCTGAGAACGCTTGTTTTTACCCTCAGCTTATATGCACTTTTCATCATTAAAAAGTTGGGTAGCAGTTGAGCGATCTGAGCGCATACACCGAAAAGCTGAGAAAGCCGATCTGGGAATTGGGGCGAAAGCCCAGCATGTTGATGTTGGTTGACCATCCCGTTAAATCGGCCGCGTTCCGGCAAGAGCGATAGTTTAGACCTTCGGGATATCGGTTATATGTGAAGTAGAATAACGAAAAATCCACTGACGCCATCGATGCGTTGTTTGACAGATAACTTCAAAGAACGAGGTTGTAAATATGGGTGTCGAACGTAAAATTTATCTATTTTGGCCGCGTGATATTATTCCAAAATTGGAAAAGCAAGTAGAATTTTTGATTGAAAACGACTTTCAATTTTTACCGAGTGCGCTGAAATATGCGTTAGATGGCCCTGAGTGGATTCCGTTGGATTTTGGTGCCAGGATCGATAGGGCTGATCAAATAATCAAGAATGGTCGCGCGTGCTTGCCATTGTTGCAGAATTGGGCCTTCAAAGGTATTCCGATTGAGCTTGCGTACGTGGATATGTCAGATCGCTATATCGCTCGGATACTGATGACAGATAGATCAATCTGGAAACTTTATGATTATTTTTCGCAACAAAGCGGCAACTTAACGAATTTTTTGTTGGAATTTGCTAACTTAATAGAAGCTGACCTAATGGTTGCTACCTCGGAATGGGGACCCGAGACCGATGAGCTTATTGAATTGGCCGAAAGAATCGATCGTTTCACGGTACTGCTTGAAACACCGGCGGAGCTGATCTTTGATCGGACCAACCTTTGCGTTCCCGAAGTTGAGACAGCGCATGGTTCGGTTGTGAAGCTTCGTAATGGTTTTTTGTTTTCGCGCGGTATCTACCTACGTCCATCGCCCGTCGAGTAGTAAGGCAGCACGGCTGCCACAAACGCCCACCAAGGTGTAGAGGCTTATGCACGATTATCTTTCAAAATTTCCACGGGCTGACCCAACTACTTGAAGATATGCCCGGATAATCCTGCTGGATTCATGCTGCCGAGCCTTAGTTTTGTGCCGGCCGTCTGCCGAAACGCGCCATGACGTTGCCGGCCAGGTAGCGCAAGGTCGCGGCCGGGTGTTGAACGCCGTAACCCTGGCGTCCCAGATTCTGCGGCATGAAAAAGCGTCCGAAGCGAGTGAGGGCGCCGTCGTCGGCGGTGCGGAAGCGGCCGTTGACGTGGGTCGTGTTAAAACCGTATTCATTGTTGAAGAGGAAGACCGCGCTGGGCGAGGTCATGGAAATATCGCAGCGCGCATCGAACGGCAATTCGGTGTAGCCGCTGACATACGAGGCACGGATGGTCTTGCCGATGTCCGGCATGCGGATCACCAGCGGACGAATCAGGCCCACCATTTCGAGCAGCCAGGGCAGGGCCAGCAAGTTGGTGCTCATGGCCTTGCGGTGCTTGAGCACGGCGGCCTTGACTTCGCCGATGCTGGCCGGCGTGTCGGGCGGGATGATTTCGCCCTGCATGGTGCCCAGCTGCTCCCAGTGTTCGACCGCGGCATCGCTGACCCAGGCCAGGCTCTCGGCGGTGTCCACGGGCAGGTCGATCTCATCGCCCGGCTTCATGAAGCGCACCGTGTCGGTGGCCCGCGATCCGCGGGCCCAGCGCGCCACCATGCGCGCCGTGTTTTGCTGGTCGTTCATGTAGCAATTGTCGACGCTGGCAAAGGCGACGAAGGAGGCAAACGGCACCGTGATGCGCGGCTTGAATACGGCCATCTGCAGCTCGATGCGGTACAGCTTTTCTTCGGCGGCGGCACGGCGCAATTCGGACTGGAAAGGGTTGCCGATCCAGTTGGCGTAGCCGAACTGCGTGAACAGCAGGTCGACCTTGTCGCACAGACGGTCGACCTGGCGCTTGACGGCGTTGCACATGTCGGCGTTGGTAAGGGCGCAGTCGTTGATGTTGAGTACCGTCCGCCCACCCGAATTGACGAGAGACCAGGAGTCTCCGTCGGCGTGGGGAAACACGGTGATGTTCATGTCGCGGTCGAGCTGGACTTTTTCGCCCGGATTGCACTCGATGACCTCGAACCCGTTGCGCTGCAGGAAACCAATCACGCGTTTGTCCTTGGTGTACTGGAACAGCATCGTGACCTTGCCGGCGAAATCCTGTTTCAGTTTCTTGATGAAGGAAACCGAGAAATGGTCGGGATGCTCGTGCGAAAACCAGATATAGGTGCGGCGCTTGAGCGCGGCCAGTTCATGCACCAGGCCGGCGTTGGTGGTGGACGAATCGAGCAGGCTCCAGCCGTTGTTGAAGACCGGGCCTTGCACCCAGGGATCGATCAGCAGCACGGTTTCATCGTTGGCGATATAGAAACTGGCGTGGTTGACGAAGTGCAGAAGATTAGTGCTCATGGTGGCATGCCTTCGCTTAGCTGATTGCGATGAAGCGCCCGCGATGAAAGCCGAGCGTGCGGTGGGGGTGGAAGTGGCAGCGGTCGACTTCGCCGACAAAGATGTCGTGGTCGCCTTCGGTGTAGCGGCTGCGGTGGCGGCATGCGAACCAGGCGACGGTGCCGCCAATGACAGGGATGCCCTGCGGCGACAGGGTGTGGGGCAGGTTGTCGAATTGGTCGGCACTTCTGCGTGCGAAGCGCTGGGCCAGCTCGATCTGGTCGCCGGCCAGGACGTTGATGACATAGCCGCCGGCGGCGGCAAAGGCGGCCATGGTGCTGGCCGTGTGCGCCAGGCTCCAGAGGACCAGGGGTGGATCGAGCGAAACGGAGTTGAAGGAGTTGATGGTCACGCCGCAGGGCGCGCCGTCCGGCTGGCGGGCGGTGATCACAGTCACCCCGGTGGCGAACTGCGACAAGGCCTGGCGGAAATAGGTCGTGTCGAAACCCGGGGGAGCGCCGCACTGGGGAATGGCTGACATGATCGCCTGCACGAGGTTGAACGTCTGTCCATACTAGGTGGGGCTGGCGGCTCCTCTTTGATACTGAACAAACCGGCAAGGGAGATTGGCGTGGCGCAACAGCCTTGCTTCGCTGTGGAACTCGTAGCGATATTCAACAGGGCGGGCAGACCTTAGCGCAGCGGCCGGTAGCGGTCCATGATGGTTTGCATCTCGCCGCGTTTGCGCAAGGCGGCGATGGCGCGGTTGACCTGGTCGATGCGGACCTTGCCGTCGGCCGGCATGGCGCAGTAAGTATCAAAGCCCAGCAGCTCGTAGCTTGTGCCGTTCAGGCGCGCCCGTTCCGGATGCACCTTGCGCTGGAACTCGTAATACAGGGAGTTGGCCAGCAAGTAGTTGAAACGGCCGCGCAGCAGTTTGGTCAGGTTGACATCGTCGCTGCCCGCCTCGTCGCGCAGGAAATGGTTACCCAGCACGGTCTCGATTTCGGGATAGCGGTAGCCCAGGATCGTGCCGACGCGCTGGTCCGCCAACGCAGCGAGCTGGGGCAGGGGCGCGGTGTCGGTACGGCTGGCAACGATGAGTTTATTACTGAAAACTGTTTCCGACCACAGCCAGTGTTTGCCGTCGAGCCACTCTGGCCGCAGATCGCACAGCAGGTCGGTTCTGCCCGTGGCGAGTGCTTCCTCAACCCGCTTGCGGGGCAGGTTCAGGTAGCGGGGCGCCATGCGCAGCTCGCGTGCGAGCGCGTCGCCGAAGTCTTTAAGCAGGCCGCCGGTCAGCTGGCCATCGGTGAATTGCGTCATCGGCATGGCGCTGCCGGTCGACACGCCGAAGACGAGGTCGACGGCGCGCGCGGGCAGGGCAGGCAGTGCGCTCAGTGCGAAGGAGAGAAGAAAGCATCCAAATTTCATCGGCGCATGATACCGCGCCGCCCGGATTTGATATCGAGTGTGTACTCTATTGAACCTTGGCAATAGATACTTCAGTCGACTTGACCAGGGCGATCACTTCGCTGCCGACTTGCAAGCCAAGGTCTTCGATGGAGCGCGTGGTGATGACGGAGGTGACGATGCCGTGCGCGGTTTCGACGTCGACTTCGGACACGACCGATCCGCGGATGATTTCCTTGATCTTGCCCCTGAACTGGTTGCGTACATTGATTTCCGAGATGGCCATGGTGTTTCCTTTGTGATGAGGTGGGGTGTTGGAGGGAAGTAAAAGTTCTAGGTAATCGTTTTAGTAACTGATCGCCAGGCGCAGCGGGCGCTCGATGTCGATGCCGGGGGTGATGCTCAGTGCGGCACCGCCGGCGAACATTTTCAGTTCGCCGGGCGCGAACGCTTGCCAGCGCTCGCCGGTGGTCAAGGGGGCTGTGGCGATGACGGCAATGCGGTCGTCCAGGTGGTTGTGCTGGCGGAAGTCGATCTGCAACTCGCAGTCAACCAGGCTGGCGGTGGCGAAGGGATATTCGCGTATCACGTAATGCAATTTGGTCGAGCAATGTGCCAGCAGGAATTCGCCGTTCGACAACACGAAATTAAAGCTGCCGTGGCGCGCGATCACGGCGGCCATGGTTTGCACCGCGGCAAACAGCGCGCCGCGCGAGGGGGACTGGAGCGGAAAGCGGCGGCGCAGGCCGGCCATCAGATAGCAAAAGGCGCGTTCGCTGTCGGTCTCGCCGAGCGGCTGGTAGAAGGCGTCGGCCGCCGGGCGGAACTCGTCCAGGTTGCCGTTGTGGGCGAAGGACCAGGTGCGGCCCCACAGTTCGCGGGTGAAGGGGTGGTTGTTTTCCGGCGCGATCCGGCCCTGGGTGGCTTTGCGGATGTGGGCGACGACGTTCCTGGCCTTGACCGGCTTTAACTTGATGGCGTCGGCCAGCGGCGAGTCGATCGAGGGCAGTTCGTCGATGATGAGGCGGCAGCCGCCTGCTTCATGGAAAGCAATGCCCCAGCCGTCGCGGTGCTCACCCGTGCGTCCGCCACGCTCGCTGAAACCGGTGAAGCTGAAATCCAGCGCCGCCGGTTTGCTGCTGTTCATCGCCAATAATTCGCACATATCTCTGTCCTGTCGACACTGTTGGCTCCAAGAATAGCGACGGCAAGCAAGCCAGAGAACGAATGTTTTCGCGTTTGCTTATACGTTTCTTATGCGTTTCGCGTGCGTTAGCTGGCGTACTTATGCGTTTTACGCATATAAATGCTTGAAAGCATTCCTTCGTACGCCAGCGTGGCGGGACTAGACTTTCTCCTTCGATACCGAGCGAGTTCCCCATGCCATTTTCTACCCTGCATACTTATCTGGCGCAGCTGTCCGACCCCGACCGTCCCGCCAGCAGTGTGTGGCTGGACCCGAACGGTCAGGCCCAGGGCCGGTTTTTCAATTGCACCATCACCAGTGCCTTCCAGCCCATCCGTGCCTACGGCAGCACAGCCATTGCCGCCTACGAAGGCCTGGCGCGCAGTGCCTCGGCCACGGATGCCGGTTTATCCTTGTGGAAGTTGCTTGACCATGCGGCCAGCGACGATGAATCCATCGAGCTCGATCGTCTTTGCCGGATGCTGCATGCCATTAATTTTTTCCGCCAGAACGGGGCGGGAATTGCCGATCTTCATCTGAACGTGCATGACCGCCTGCTCAGCGCCGTCAGCAGCAATCACGGCCACGCCTTCCAGCACATCCTCGACGCGCTGGGATTGCCGATCAAGCGCATCGTGCTGCAGTTGCCGGCGGCCAGTCCGCAGCAGGGCTGGCTGCTCAATTATGTTGCTGACAATTACAGGCGCAATGGTTTTCGGCTGGCCTTGAACGCGGCCACGCCGGAACAGGCTTTGTCGGCCTTGCGCCAGTTGCGTCCCGATGCGATCAAGCTCGATGCGCGCCACCTGGACGGCGACAGCGATCTGGGCGGCTTATTCGCTGCCGCCGCGGATGTGGGGGTACGCCTGATCTTCAAGCGGGTCGAATCGGCGGCAGCGATTGCGCGGCTGCAGGAGGCGGGACCGGCGCCGGTCTTTGTGCAGGGGTATTTCCTGGATCAGCCGCAAGCTGCCTTGCAGGAACGTCAGCAACTGGTGCCGCTGCCGGCTTGACGTTTTGCCAGCAACGCGCGCGCGCTTGCACGCGCACTGCATGTTTTGCTCAACACACCGGGCTTTTCGCTTAGAATTCGTGGGCTCCCACGATTTCTTTCCAGAGGCACAGGTATGGCGACAGCGGCAGGATCCCGACACGATGCGACTGCATGCGTGATGATGTAGCAGGGCAGGACGCCGCGCCGGTGGACCATGCCGGGCGTCGCCTTGCCGCCGGCCTGACCGTTTCGCTATTGGTCCACGCGGTGGTGCTGCTGTTGCAGTTTGGCGTGCCTGCGCTTGGACTGCCGGGTGCGATCGAACCGATCAGCGTGCGTCTGGCTGGCGTTCCCACGCCGGTGCCGACGTCGACGCCGACGCCACCGCCACCGCCACCACCGCCTGTGCCGGTGCCGGATGCTGTTCGACCCCTGCCTGCGCCGGCGCCCAGGCCCGCCACGGGCGGCATGCGCCTGGTCGATCCGCCGCCGCAACCAGTGCCGGTGCCCGATCCGGTGCCGGTGCCGGCCCCGGTCAAGGCCAAGCCGCTGGTGCGCAAAGACAAGCCGCGCCAGGCCAAGCGCATCAGCCCGCCATTGCCTTCGCGCGATGAAATTGAGATGGAAACGAGGGTCATTGCCCAGGATTCCGTGCTCAATGACTTTAATGTGCCGGTGGCGCGTCCGGAGGAAGCCGAGCAGAAAACCATCGACTTGAAGGAAGCGCAGCACGGTACCGACGCTGGCACGGAATCGAGTACGGCCGCTGCCGAAGCGCAGGCGGCGCGCGCGGCGCAGTTGGCCGAGGAAAAACGTAAGGAAGAAGAAGCGGAAAAGCTGGCAGCCCAGGCCAGGGAGGCCGCCGACACCGCGGCGCGCACGGCGGCGGCGGAGCAGCAGCGCCGCCAGGAGGATACGGCCAAGGCCGAGGCGTTGCTCCAGGCTCAACAGGCCGAGCAGGATGCGGCGCAGGAACGGGAGAAACAGCGTCAGCTGGCGCAGGATAATGCCGCGCGTGAGCAGGCACAGGCGCAGGAGCGCCAGGTGGCCGCCTTGCGGCAGAAGCAGCTGGAGCAGGAGGCGCAGCAGCGCCGCCAGCAGGAACAGGCCCAGGAGCTTCAGAAACAGGAGCTCCAGAAACAGGAGCAGCAGCGTTTGGAAGTAGCGGCGCGTCAGAAGGCCGAGCAGCAGAAGGCCGAGCAGCAGAAGGCGGAGCAGCAGAAGGCGGAGCAGCAGAAGGCAGAGCAATTGGCGGCACAGCAGAAGGCGGAGCAACTGGCGGCACAGCAGAAGGCGGAGCAACTGGCGGCCCAACAGCGAGCGGCCGAGCAAGCTGCACAGCAGGCGGCCCAGCAAGCGGCGCAACAGGCGGCGGAAAAAGCCGCGCAACAGGCGGCAAGGCAGGCTGCCGAGCAGGCAGCCCAACAGGCAGCCCAACGCCAGGCCGCACTGGATCGCGAGAAGGAGGCGGGCGCCCTCGCTGGCGGCAATGGCGCGGCTGGCGGTTCGCCCGGCGGCGCAGGTGGTGCAGGAGCGAAAGGCGCGATTCCCAAGGACTTACTCGGCAGTCCGCTGGCCAACAAGGCGCGCGACCTGGTCAAGGGCCTCGACGTTCTGAAGGGAACGCCGCCACCGCGCAACGGCGGCGACCGCCGGATCGCGGTGGGCAAGGCCGAACGCGATTTGCCTTTGCGCATGTATGTGGAAAGCTGGCGCCAGAAAATCGAGCGCAACGCTTCCATTAACTATCCGCGCTCGTGGGCCGACGAGGTGCGCATCGATCCCCTGGTCAACGTTGCCGTGCGCAGCGATGGCACGGTGGAGGATGTGACCATCCTGCGTTCCAGCGGCCGCAGCGACATGGATGAGGCGGTCAAGCGTATCGTGCGGGTCAATGCGCGCTATTCGCCTTTTCCACCGCAAATTGCTGAGCGTTACGACGTGATCGATATCCGCCGCATGTGGCGCTTCGACGAAGTCCTCAAACTCATGGAAGAGGTTCCCTGAGCGGGATCAAGCCCCGATGCGGCGTCGTTGGTCCTGCAGCGCGCTCAACAAGGCTTCCACCGCGTCCATGTCGGCCGGCTTGATCAGGTGATGGTCGAAACCGGCTGCCTTGCTGCGTGCGCGGTCATTGTCGTCGCCCCAGCCGGTCAATGCCACCAGTACCGTGCCTTCCAGGCCCGCCAGGCGGCGCATCTGACGCGCCAGTTCATAGCCGTTCATGCCCGGCATGCCGATGTCGAGGAAGGCCACTTCGGGGTGGAAATCCGCCGCCAGTGCGAGTGCGCGCGCGCCGTCGTTGGCCACCACGCTGCTGTGACCCGTGACTTGCATCAATTCCGACAGCATGTCGGCGGCGTCCACGTTGTCGTCTACCACCAGCACGCGCAGGCCGCGCGCATGGATGGGCGCGGGCGGGACGGCTGTCCGACCAGGCGCTTTCTGTACGGCAGGCGGGGCCAGCGGGAGGCGGATGTCGAAACGGCTGCCGCGCTCGGCACCGTCGCGCACCAGGTCGATACTGCCGCCGTGCAGTTCTACCAGTCGCCGCGCCAGCGAGAGCCCGATCCCGAGCCCGCCCTGGGCACGGTCGATCGTCGCGCCCACCTGTGAAAACATATCGAAGATCAATAAGGCCGCGTGCTCTGGAATGCCGATCCCATCGTCGCGCACGGAAATGACGGCGCTGTCGCCGTCACGCCAGGCAAGAATACGGAGTTGGCCGCCCGCCGGCGTGTATTTGGCGGCGTTGTGCAGCACATTGCCGATGACCTGGGCGATGCGGGTCGGGTCGGCTTCGAGCTCCATGACCTCGGCGGGCACGTCGATGTCCAGGCGGTGCCGCTTGGCATCGATCAGCGGCAAGCTCATTTCCACCGCGCTGTCGATCAGAGCGCGCACCTGCACGCGCGCGCGTTTCAATGCCAGGTCGCCGCGTGTGATGCGGGCGATATCGAGCAGATCGTCGACCAGGTTGACCATTTGCGTGACCTGGCGTTCCATCATGTCGCGCACCTTGGCCGTGGTGGCGGGCTTGTCCTGCGACAAACGCATCACTTGCAAACCATTGCGGATGGGCGCCAGCGGATTGCGCAGTTCGTGTGCGAGGATCGCCAGGAACTCGGTCTTGCGGCGGTCGGCGTCGCGCAGGGCTTCGTTGGCGCGCACCCGTTCGATGTGCGCCCAGCAACGCTCGACGGCTTCCTCGACCAGGGCGACGTCGTGCCCGGTCCAGTCGCGCGGGCGGTCCTGGTGCACGGCCATCATGGCCACCAGCCGGCCTTCCTTGACCAGTGGACAGCAAATTATGGCTTTACAGGCGATCGCGTTGAACATGGCCGCGCCTTCGCTGTCTGACAGTTCACGATCGACGTCGCAGATGCGCAGGGTGCGGCCTTCGCGCATGTCGCTGGCCGCGCGTGCGCCAAACAGATCGAGCGAGTACACGCCGACCGTGCTGATGGCGCCCTCGGAGGTCCAGTCGTGGCGGATGGTGAAGCGGTCGTTGTCGGCTTCCACGTCAGCGTAGGGACAGCGGGTCACGCCCATGTGCTGGCCCAGCAGGCGCGTGGTCACTTCCATCACGGTGTGCGGATCGACGGCGTTGCGGGTGGCCTGGCTCATGGTGTCGAGCAGGCGCAGGCGCTGTTCGACCCGCTTGCGCTCGTCGATATCGACATGCGCGCCGACCCATTCGCGGATGGTGCCCTGTTCATCCAGGATAGGCACGGCACGCGCGGTCATGTAGCGATAGCGGCCATTGGCCGTGCGGACCCGGTGCTCGCACTGGTACATGGTATTGGCCGCCAGCGCCGCGCGCCACTGGGCGGCGGTGTGGGCACGGTCGTCCGGATGCACCGCCCGCAGCCAGCCCCAGCCCATGTACTGCTCGCGCGTCTGGCCGGTAAATACACTCCAGGCCGGTTGGGGATGTTCGAATTCGCCGCTGGCCGGGCTATCCCACATGATCGCGCTGCCGGCTTCGACCAGCGAGCGGTAGCGCGCTTCGCTGGCGCGCAAGCCGGCCACCTCCTGGCGCAATTGTGCGATCTCCTGCTGTGCAAACTCCGCAGTTGCGAACTCCGCAGTTGCGAACTCCGCAGTTGCGAACTCCGCAGTTGCAGGCTCCACGGCTGCAGGCGCCACGGCGACGGGCTGCGGCGGCGCAAGTCCATCCTGGGCAGGCTCAGGATGATCGGCGGAGGTCGTGGGAAATTTGTCCGACATGGTCGTGATGATTGATGCGTTAAACCAAGAGCTTGCCATAAACAGTGCTTGCTTGTCGCCACGTCCTGCTTGCAGGCGAGCGCGCGAAGGCCGGGTCCGCCGTTTGATGTGCAGCAAGACCATGGGGGTGACCCTCACTTACTCTGATCCGGACAATGTTTACTTTGGCAACCATCATGAAAAATCCTACGATATGGCAAGGCATGTGCCGCCCCCTGGTCTTCCTGTCCCTGCTGACAGGTTTGCTGGCGCTGGGCGGCTGTGCAAGTTCGGGCATGCAGGCGCCCGGATCGGGTTTGCAACTCAGCGGCGGCAAGCAGGAGGCCGGTCCGCCCACCCAGCTCATCACCGAACAAGTCATCGAGGCCGACCGCCGCCAGCGCGAGCTGCGCAGCAACCAGAGCCTGGCGCACCTGATCGTGCGCGACCCGCCGCCCTACAAGATCGACCGCGGCGACATTCTCTCCATCGTTGTGTGGGACCACCCGGAACTGGCCGGGCAGGGCGTGGCAGCCTCGGCCAACGCCGCCGAAAGCGCCAGCCCGAGCGCGCCGGCGGCCGGCTTCGTGGTCGACCATGAAGGCCGCGTGCAGTTTCCCTTTGCAGGCGTACTGCAGCTGGCCGGACTGACCGAGGAGCAGGCGCGCAGCCTGCTGACCAAGCGCCTGGCCAAGTACATCGCCAATCCCAACGTCACGCTGCGGGTGCAGTCCTACCGCAGCAAGCGCGTCTACATCGACGGCGAAGTCAAGTCGCCCGGCCTGCAGGCGATCAACGATATCCCGATGACCCTGATGGAAGCGCTCAACCGCGCCGGCGGCCTGTTGCCGACGGCCGACCAGAGCCGCATCGTGCTCGAGCGCGGCGATGCGCGCTACCACATCGACCTGCGCACCCTGGTGGCGCGCGGCATCAATCCGGGCAGCGTGATGCTGGCCAACGGCGACGTGGTGCGCATCCATTCGCGCGACGAGAGCAAGGTCTTCGTCTCGGGCGAGGTGGTCGCGCCGAAAGCGCTGACCATGCACAACGGCCGCCTCACCCTGAACGAGGCGCTGGGCGAATCGGGCGGCATCAGTCCCATGACTGGCGACGCGCGCCAGGTGTACGTGGTGCGCAAGGCGCCCGACGGGACCCGCGTCTACCAGCTCGATGCACGCAGAAATGGGGCAATGGCGATGGCCGAAGCCTTCGAACTGCAGCCCAAGGACCTGGTGTACGTAGCCGCCTCGCCGCTGGCCAACTGGCACCGTAGCCTGTCGATGATCTTCCCTGGGGCGCTGACGCAAGCGGTTGGCGTCACCACCAGGCCCTGAAGCCGATCGGAGAATAACGCTATGAATCACCCGGCCGAGGTCCATCCGTTGTCCGAAATCCAGCATCGTCCTCCCATGCTCAGCTTGCCGCCTGCTTCGCGCGGACCGGAGCCCGAGCAGGATGCGCACGAGGTGGATTTGAAGGGCTACTTCAATATTCTGTACGACAGCCGCTGGCTGATCGCGACCATCACCGCGCTCGTGACGGTAATGGCGATCGTGTATGCGCTGATCGCCAGCCCCGTGTACGAGGCCAACCTGATGATCCACGTGGAAGAGGAAAGTCCGAACGCTTCCAAGAACATCCTGTCCGAGGTGTCGTCGCTGTTCGAGACCAAGAAGGCCGCCATCGCCGAGATGGAACTGCTGCGCTCGCGCATGGTGATTTCGCATGCAGTCGACAATCTGCAGCTGTACATCGACGTCAAGCCAAAGTATTTTCCGGTGGTAGGCTTCTGGTTCGCCAACCGCCGCGCGACCGAATTGTCCGAGCCGGGCATTGTCGGGCGCGGCGGCTATGTCTGGGGGCCTGAAAAGGCCGAGGTGTCGGTGTTCGAGATGCCCGACATCTGGCTGAACCGCGAGTTCACCCTGACCGCCCGCGGCAACGGCCGCTACCACCTGGGCGGCGGCGGCTTGCCGGTGGTCTACGAAGGCATCGTCGGCACCACCCTCAAGGCGCCGGCGCGCGAGGGCACGATCGAGCTGCGCGTCGACAAGCTTGACGCCAAGGCCGGCGCCCAGTTCCGCCTGATGCGTACCTCGCGCCTGGGCACGATTCAGCGCATCCAGAACGCCATGGTGATCACCGAACAGGGCAAGCAGTCCGGCATCATCGAGGTGCGCCTGCAGGGCGACGACGCCCAGCGCATCAACAGCCTGCTGTCGGAAATCGGACGCGAATACATGCGCCAGAACCTGGCGCGCAAGACCGAGGAGGCGGAGAAATCGCTGGCCTTCCTGAACCTGCAGCTGCCGGCGCTGAAACGCCAGCTCGAGCAGTCCGAAGAGAAGTACAACAACTTCCGCAACAGTAACGGCACCATCGATATGCGCGAAGAAGCACGCCTGTCGCTGGCGCAGGCAGCCGCTGCGCACACCCGGCGCATCGAGCTGAACCAGAAAAAGACCGAGCTGCTGACCCGCTTCACGGAAGATCACCCGATCGTGGTGGGCATCAACAAGCAGCGGCGCGAGGTCGAGGCAGAGATCAGCGACGTGGCGCGCCGCATCAAGTCCTTGCCGGAACTGGAACAGGACGAGTCGCGCCTGGTGCGCGAGATCAAGGTCAATACCGATTTGTATACCGCGCTGTCGAACACGGCCCAGCAGCTGCGCCTGATATCGGTCGGACGGGTCAGCAATGTGCGCCTGATCGACGCGCCGATGGCGCCGGAACGCGCGCTGAAACCGAACCGGCCGCTGATCGTGGCGCTCGCCATGGTCACCGGGCTGTTTCTCGGTACCTTGATCGCGTTTGCACGCAAGGCTTTCGTGGGCGGTATCGACGATCCGCAACGCATCGAGAAAATGCTGGGCGCGCGTGTCGTGTACGCCAACATTCCACACAGCAGCAACCAGGACCGCCTGGCGCGCAAGGCCAAGAGCGGCAATATCCTGCCTTTGCTGGCCCAGCTGATGCCTGAGGATATCGCGATCGAAAGCCTGCGCAGCTTCCGCGCCGCGCTGATGTACTCCATGCCCTACATGAAGAACAACATCGTGATGTTCGCCGGGCCTGGGCGTGAACTGGGCAAGTCCTTCCTGTCGGTGAACTTCGCGGCCGTGATGGCTGCCAGCGGCAAGCGCGTGCTGCTGATCGACGCCGACCTGCGCAATGGCCATCTGCACCGCTACTTTGGGGTCAGCCGCGAGCAGGGGCTGACCAAGGCGATTGCTGGCTCCATGCCGCTTGAGCACATCATCCACCGGCGCGTGCTGGACAACCTGGACTTCATCCCGACTGGCGCCTTGCCGCCCAACCGGGCCGAGTTCCTGCAGCACCTGAACTTTGCCAACCTGCTCGATACGGTCAGTGCCGACTACGACATCGTGCTGATCGATCCGCCGCCCATCCTGGCGGTGTCCGATGCGCTGATCATCGGCGGCCATGCCGGCGCCGTGTTCATCCTGGCGCGGGCCGGCATCACCACCGAGGGCGAGATCACCGAGTCGATCAAGCGCTTGAATCATGCCGGCATTTCGCCGCAGGGCGTGCTGTTTAATGACGTGGCGCTGCGCATTGGTGGCTACGCTTATCAGTTCAAGTATGGCCACGTGCCGCCGCAACTGAGCAACTGAGCGTTGAGTCACTGAGTGCAGACAAAGTGGCAACAAGCGTAAGAAATCACGCAATTGTGGAAAATGGATACGATAGTTTCTGACATGAAAATGATCGTATCCATTTGATTATGCAGAGAAATTTACTTTAGAAAATGTTGAACCTAATCATTTGATGCTCGTCAAACCTTGCTCATTTACTAGTTTGAGCGAGGAACCTCTTGATGAAGCGTCTTTCCAATATTGCGTCGGATCTCCGTGCCAATGTCGTACTTTGCAGTAGCGTTTCCGTCCTGCTGTCCGCCTGCGGCGGGGCGGTCGACAGCGGCGCCGCCCCTGAAGCCCAGCAAGACCAGTTCGCAGCGGTCAGCTATAACGGCGCCGTGGCCCCGGCCGATATTTTCGTCTCCACCAGCGGCTCGGACACCAATGCCGGCACCCACGCAGCACCGTTCCGTACCATTGCCCGCGCTTCGCAAGCCGCCACGCCCGGCGTGACCGTGCGTGTCCTGCCCGGCACCTATGCCGGCGGCTTCCAGACCACCAAGAGCGGCACCGCCGAGGCGCGCATCCGCTATGTGTCGGACACCAGGCGCGGCGCCAAGATCGTACCGCCGGCTTCATCGGCATCGGCTACGGCCTGGGACAACCGCGGCAGCTACGTCGATATCGAAGGTTTCGAAGTCAATGGCAGTACTGTTCAGGCAGGGACCAAATGGCTCAACGGCATCTACACCGCAGGTTCCTACAGCACCATCCGCAACAACTATGTCCACCACATCGCCAAGACCGTGGCCTGCGCCGGCAGCGGCGGCGGGATCGGTTCGGACAGCTATTACAAGGGCATCGCCAACGATGTGACCGGCAACGTGGTGCATGACGTCGGCCCGGCCGGCTGCGCCTATTTCCTCGGCGTGTTTGTGAACACCGCCAGCAGCAAGGTCAACAACAACGTCATCTATGCGATCAGCGACGCCGGCATCCGCATGTGGCATGACGCGACCCATGGCATCATCGCCAACAACACCATCTTCAATACCGCCACGGCGATCGTGGTCGGCGGCGATGGCGGCTATATCGGTGTGGCGCCGAACGACTACACCCGTGTCAGCAACAACATCCTGTTCGACAATGCGCGTTACGGCGTACAGGAAGTCGGCTCGACCGGTACCCACAACAAGTATCAGAACAACCTGATCTTCAAGAACGGCAGTTACGCTACCCTCCTCAATAACGGCCTGCAGGCTACCGGCACCGTGGCAGCCGATCCGCTCCTGGTGAACTACGTGCGTAGCGGCGGCGGCGACTATCGCCCGGGCGGCACCTCGCCTGCCAATGCCAGGGCCCTGGCCAGCGATGCGCCGGCCACCGACATCGACGGCGCTCCGCGCACCGCCGAGACCGGATACGATATCGGCGCTTACCAGCATGCCGGCGGCACCACGACGCCGCCGCCACCGCCGCCGCCGACCCCCGAGCCACCGCCACCGGCGCCATCGCCGGAACCGGGCACGCCGCCAACCACGTATCACTTCTACGTGTCGCCGACCGGTTCGGACACCGCCGCCGGTACCCAGAGCGCACCGTTCAAGACGATTGCACGCGCTTCCCGCGCCGCGCTGCCGAGCACCACGATTCACGTTGCGGCCGGCACCTACCCGGGCGGCATCAAGACCACCGTCAGCGGCACGGCCGCGGGTCGCATCTACTACGTCTCGACCAGCAAGTGGGGCGCCAAGATCGTGCCGCCCGCCAGCTCGACCGGCGACTTCGCCTGGGATAACCGCGGCAACTACGTCGATATCGTTGGCTTCCATGTCGACGGCACGGTCTCGCAGGCCGGTACCAAGTGGACCCACGGTATCTACAACGGCGGTTCCTACGATGTGATCCGGAATAACTGGGTGCATCACATCGCTAAGAATGTGACTTGCACCAGCGCCGGCGGTTCGGCCATCGGCGTGGACAGCTATTACCATGGCGTGCAGTCCGACATCATCGGCAACCTGGTGCATGACATCGGACCGGTGGGCTGCCGCTATGTGCAGGGCATCTATATGTCGACCTCGGGCACGGTGAAAAATAACGTGGTGTACCGCGTGGCCGAGGGTGCGATCCACCTGTGGCACGATGCGACCAACGTCATCATCACCAACAACACGACGGTGGCATCGAACACGGGCATCATCGTGGGCGGAGGCGACTACTACCATACGTCCGGTCCGAACAACAACACCATCGTTGCCAACAACATTGTGTATGACAACAAGATGGGCATCTCGGAGCAGGGCCAGACCGGGACGGGTAACCGCTACACCAACAACCAGGTGTTCCAGAACTCGACCTACAACTTTAGCCTGAAGAATGGTTTGAGCCACACCGGCACGGTGGCGTCGGCACCCCAGTTTGCCTCGTACACCCGTACCGGCACGCCGGACCTGCATGTCACATCGACCTCGCCAGGCAACGGCAAGGGTACGGCGACGAACGCGCCTGCCACCGACTTCGACGGCAAGCCGCGCAACGCTACTACGGGCTTCGATATCGGCGCTTATCAGCACTAAGCAGCACTAAGCAGCACTAAGCAGCAATAAGCAGTATCCGGCAGCACCCGCCCGCAGGCCGCGTTTGGCCTGCGGGCAATCAACATCCTGGTGCCAGTGCTGACTAACATAGTCAGAATGGAAAACGCCGACAATCATCTGAACGAACAGGAACGTATCCGTTCCGTCTACCGCGACTGGCTCGCGAACGAGCGCATCAATGCCTATGCCTGGCACCGCGCCGATGTCATGGAGCAGCAGGCAGCACGCTGGCGCACCGCTGGCGCCATGCTCGCCGGCACAGTCGGTCCCGATTTATCCCTCTTGCACATTGTCGATGTCGGCTGCGGCTCCGGCGGCTTTCTGCGCCAGCTGATCAGTTGGGGCGCCGACCCGGCCAAGCTGGCCGGCACCGAGTATCAGGCCGAGCGCCTGGAGCAGGCAAGGCTGCGCACGGCGCCGGGCGTGCGCTGGCATCTGGGCGACCTGGACTTTACCCCAGCCGGCAGCGCCGACCTGGTGATCGCCAATACCGTGTTTTCGTCCATCCTCGACCCCGGCATGCGCACCGCTCTGGCCGCCGACATGTGGCGCACTCTGGCGCCCGGCGGGTGGTGCATGGTGTTCGATTTCCGCTATAACAATCCGCGCAATGCACAGGTGCGGCGGGTCGGCCAGGACGAACTGCGCCGCTGGTGGCCCACGTCGGACGCGCGCCGCCAGACGCTCCTGCTGGCACCACCGATAGCGCGCAGGCTGGTGCGCGCACCGCGGCTGCTCGGTGAACTGCTGACCACCTTCCTGCCGCCGCTGCGCTCGCACTTCATGTACATGGCGCGTAAGCCGGACTGAGTCGTCCGGCTTGCTCCCCAGCCAGTCTATTTTCGAACCTCAATGCTTGGCCGGCGCCGCGCGTGCCGCGACCGGCAGCCGGCCCACGAACAGATTTTTCATGAGCCGGCGCACGGCATAGGTGCGCGCTTCGAACAGGCGATAGAAGCCGTAGGCGAACACGACAAGCAATACCAGCATGGCGAGATAGATCGCCAGGTCCTGCCCCGACGCGGCGCCCAGCTGGGACTTGCCGACGGTTTGCACACCAAGCCATGCCAGCAAGCCAAGCAGGGGGACGTGGATCACATACAGGGTGAAGGAAAAGTTCGAGAAGAATTGCCCGATCCGGTTCAGGCCGGCAATGGCAGGGGAGCGTCCCAGCGGCGCCATGCTGCTCGACAGCAGCAGCAGCAGCAGGAAGCCGAGCAGAAAATCCTGGCCCAGCGATTCGCTGCCGAATTCATCGTTGTTGCCGGTCAACCGGAAGTAAACAGACGCGCAGACCAGCAGCAACAGAACCGCCAGGCGCGGCACGGCGCCGCATTCGATGCGCACGCGCGAGAACAGCGCACCCAGCAGCCAGATCGAGAAATACAGCGCGAGGAAGGTGGGCAAAAAGGTGGCGACGGCCACCAGCGCCACGGCGGCCAGCACGCGGCGCCCGGTGCTGGCGCCGGACATGCTCAGCATCAGCAAGGGAAACATCAGGTAGTACCAGCTTTCGTTGGCCAGGCTCCAGAGCGGATAGTTGCCGCCGAAGCGGGGCAGGGTGACGGTCTGCAGCCCCAGCAGATTGCCAAAAAAGGAGAGCACCGAATACTCGTTGGTGGCGGAAAAATCGACACTGCGCGGGTCGATGTCGCCGATGACGCCGCCAATCAGGAGGACCAGGGCGAAGGTCGGAATCAGGACCGTCCACAGCCGTGTAACGCGGTCGATGGCATACAGCTTGATCGCCTCCGGCTGGCCCAGCTTGTTGAGCAGGCTGCCGCCGACCAGCCAGCCGCTGATGACGAAGAACACGATCACGGCCTGGTGGGCGAAGCCGGTCAGGAAGGCCAGCGTCTGGTACCACAAGGCAGGATGCTCGAGGGTGCGCAAGCCCGGCATGAACTCGGCGCGCAGGTGGGCCGCGGCCACTTGCAGGGCGGCAGCCCCGCGCAGCAGCGATATGAGCAGGGAATGCCAGGAATCCTGACCCAGCTGGCTTTCCTTCAGGAAGTGCATGGCAGGGGGGCGACGGCGGCGCGGGGCGGGTGAGGTGTCCATGTTCCGTTTCCGGTAAGGTTAGTCGATCGAGAGCGGATAAACGTGGTGATTGCCCGAGAGCGCGCGCGCGGCCTTGATCATCCAGTAGCCTGGATGGGTGTAACGCATCAGCCACGCCAGCACCGCGAACGCCAGCGCCGCCAGGGCGAAGGTGCCGACCTGGCGCCAGGCGGGCAGGAAAGGCGCAGTCGGCGGCTGGCGTTCCCCACCGGGGCACGCCAGTTGCAGACTGCCCAGACTGGCCACTGCGCCCAGCAGGCAGCCGGCCAGCGCTTCCGCCGCACTGTGCTCGTCGAACCTGACCAGCAGCACCGCCACCGTCAGTGCCAGCGCGATACCCAGCGCCAGGCCAGCCTCGCGCAGGCGCGGGAGGATGCTGTGCAGGAGCAGGTAGAACAGCATGGGATAGACCGCCATGGCCCCGGTAGCGTGTCCGCTGAAGGACTTGAAGGCCAGTGCAGGTACGCCGTTGCCCCAGCCCATGTAAGCGATCTTGCTGGCGCCGACCAGGGCCACGGCCAGTGCGTACAGCAGGCTCCACCAAAGCGCCAGGCGCCAGGCGCGCACGGCCAGCAGCCAGGCGACGATGGCGGCGGCGGCCGGCAGGATCAGATCCAGGTCGCCCAGGTGGAGCAGTGTGCGCGGCAGGCCCATGGCGGTCCCCTAGCGCATCAGCGCGCGCAAGGTGCTGAAGATGATGCGTAGATCAGTCCAGAAATTGCGCTCCTGCACGTAGCGAACGTTGTACTTGAGCTTTTCCGGCAGGATGGTATCGAGGTAAGCCTGCTCGGGATTGACGGTGCGGCCCAGGATGGCGTTTTCTTCCCGGTAGCAGATCGAGGCCCAGTCGGTGATCCCGGGCGGCACCGACAGCACGATGGCGCGCACTTCGGCCGGGTAGCAGGCCACATAGCGCGGCACTTCCGGGCGCGGCCCGACCAGGCTCATGGTGCCGTTGACGACATTGAACAGCTGCGGAAATTCGTCCAGCTTGTAGCGGCGCAGGAAGCGGCCGACCTTGGTGATGCGGCGGTCGTGTTCGACCGTCAGCTGGGCCGCATCCTCGGCGTTCTCGCGCATGGTGCGGAATTTGATGATGTTGAATGGCACGCCGCGATGGCCGACCCGGGCCTGGCGGAAAAACACCGGCCCGCGCGAGTCGAGCTTGATCCACAAGGCGGTCGCCGCGAACAGCGGGGACAGCACGATCAGTCCGGCCAGCGCCGCGGTGAAATCGAACAGACGTTTGCTCATGATAATAACTCCTGCAGGTTGGCGATGACGCGCTGCTGGTCGGCATCGCTCATCTTGGTATAAAGGGGCAAGGTCAGCATCGCCTGGAAGGCCGCTTCCGCGACGGGAAACTGTTCCGGGCTGAGACGGCAGCTGTCGCGCCAGAACGGCTGGCGGTGCAGCGGGATGAAGTGCACGCTGGTGCCGATGCCGCGTTCGGACAGGGCGGCAATCAGTTCCTCGCGCGACAGCCGTGCCTGCTCGGTCAGGCGCACCACGTAGAGGTGCCAGGCATGCGTGCTGCTGCCGCTGCCCTGGGCGGGCAGGCGCAGCGGCAGGCCGTCGAGTTCACGCTGATAGCGTGCGGCCAGCTGCTCGCGGCGCACCAGGAAGCGGTCGATCTTGCGCAACTGCTCGATCCCCATGGCCGATGCCAGGTCGGTCAGGTTGTACTTGAAGCCGGCCGCGACCACTTCGTAGAACCAGGCCGGGCTGCGCGAGGTGTAACGCTGGAAGGCATCCTTGCTGATGCCGTGGATACGCATGGTGCGCACCCGCGCCGCCAGTTCCGGATGGCGCGTGACGACCATGCCGCCTTCGCCGGTGGTCATGGTCTTGTTGGCATAGAAACTGAAAACAGTCACGTCGCTGCCCAGGGTGCCGACCAGGCGCCCCTTGTACAAGGTAGGAAAAGCGTGCGCCGCGTCTTCCACCACCTTCAGGCGGTAGGCGGCAGCCAGGGCCAGGATGCCGTCCATGTCGCAGGCCAGGCCGGCGTAGTGCACCGGGATGATGGCGCGCGTGCGCGGACCGATCGCCGCTTCCACCGCGGCCAGGTCCAGGTTCAGGGTGTGCGGATCGGCATCGACAAAGACCGGATGCGCTCCGAGGTAGCGCACCACTTCGGCGGTGGCGGTAAACGTCAGGGTCGGAACGATGACTTCGTCGCCGGGTCCGATGCCGAGCGCTTCCAGCGCCAGGTGCAGGCCGGCGGTGGCGGAATTGACCGAAATGGTCTCGACTCCGCCGCCCAGGTAGGTGGCGAACTCTTCCTCGAACTGGCGGGTTTTGGGGCCGGTGGTGACCCAGCCCGAGCGCAGGCACTCGACCACGGCCGCGACTTCTTCCTCGCCGATGTCGGGCAGGGCAAAGGGCAGGAAGGGTGCTGGCGGGGCCAGCGCCGTTTCGGCGGCAATGGCAGCGAGCCTTCGGGCGGCGTCGGCGCCGGGCAGGTGATGATCGATATGTCCAGGCATGGAATACTCCCTTGTGGTGGTGGCCGCGCCCTAGGCGCAGGCTTGCAGGAATTGCCGCCCGAGTACCGGGTAGCTGAGATTGGCCATGGCGTAACTGCGGCCGCGTTGTCCGGCCGCGTCGCGTTCGGTCTGGTCGAGCGTGAACAGGGCCAGGACGCCGCGCGCCACGGCAGCGGGATCCTGGGGCGCGACGGTCAGGCCGCAGCGCGCCTCGGCCACCGGGTCGTTGCCCGCTTCCACCGAGTGCAGGATGGGGCGGCCGGCCATCATGTAATCGATCAGTTTGTTGGGCGCGATGCCGTAGCGGTACAGGCGCTGGCGCTGCCAGCCGATGTAGGCCACGTCGAAACAGTCCAGCAGTGCGGGAACCTGGTCCTTGGGCACGGGGTCGAAGAAATACACATTGCGCAGCTCCATGGCCAGCGACAGGCGCTCCAGCCTGGCCTTCTCGGGGCCGCCGCCGACCAGTACAAAGGCAATGCGCGGGTCGTCGACCTGTTTGGCCGCGCCAAGCAGGGTATCGAGCGCGTTGGCCACGCCGTGGGTGCCGGCGTAGCCGACGATGAATTTTCTCTGGCTGCGCAGCGCGGCCAGGCTGGCGCCGATCAGGCCCGGAAGAGCTGGCTTTTCTGCCAGCCATTCGGCGGGATCGGCGCCGTTCGGCACGATATGCAGTTTGTGCGCCGCCATGCCGTGCGCCTCGAGGTGGTCGCGCACCTTGGGCAGGATGGACACGATGGCGTCGGCATGGCGGCAGGCGAAGTTTTCGCCGGCCTGCAGCAGCATGATGAAGGGATGCCATCTGGAATAGCCACCCAGTTCCATGGGCGAGAGCGGCCACAGGTCGTGCAGTTCGAACAGCAGGCGCGCGCCGGACAGGCGGGCAATGCGATGCGCGGGCCAGATGTCGAGCGGGTAGGTGCTCGAGGCGATCACCACGTCGGCCTTGAATTCACGCGCCAGGCTGCGCGCCCGGGCATACAGCTTGGCGACGAAGGCCGCCATGTTGATCACGCGCGCCGCGCCGTTGCCGCGGTAGGCCGGGGTGGCGATCCAGCTGTACTGGACGCCCTCGATGGTTTCATCCATCTGGCCGTGGCCGCTCAGATGCGGCGCCTGGGCCCGGATGTGCGATTGCGCCGAGGCGATGATGCGCACCGTGTGTCCGAGCCGTACCCATTCGCGCGCCAGGTAGAAGGGCCGGTATTCCATGCCGTGCCGCAGGGAGCCGGCATAGTGGTTGATGAGCAGGATGTTCATGATCGACGCTTCTCCGGGTTGCTGTCGTGCTGCTGTCAGTGCTGCTGTGCTGCTGTTGTCTGTGCTGCTGTTGTCTGCGCTGCTGCCAATGTGGTTTTCGGTGCAGCCTTGCTACCAGTTCAGTCCCTCCACGATCCGGCGCACATTGCAGCGCGTTGTGTCGCGCCAGTTGGTTTCCCATTGCAGGGGATGGGTCAGCAGGCAGATGCTGCGGAACACGCCGAGGGCGGCGCGCGGCGCCATCGGGTGGTACAGCACCGGGGGCGGGCGGTCGCTGATGTACTTGTCGAATTGCGCCAACAGGTCGGCGTCATAGGCTTCGCAGAGAATCCCGCACTGGGCGCGAAACGCCGGGTCGAGGAGGATTTCGTTATTGATGATCTTGAGGCGGCGGTTGGCGAAGTCGCCATGGCTGGCCACGGTGCGCAGCTTGATGCCGAGCGTGGATTCGATGGTGCCCAGGTTGGCCAGGAAAGCGCTGCGGATCTCGGGAAAGCGGCGCCTGACGGCGTCGGCATCCTTCAGGTGGTGGCGCTTGGCGAAATCGGCCACTTCCTCGAAGTGGTAACTGGCTTCGCTGCCATAGGCTTCAATCTCGCGCATCAGGCCGTAATCCAGGGTCGAGAGGCGAAAATAGAAGCTGGAGGTAATGCCGTGGCGCGCCTCGATCGCGAACATCTTGGCGGCAGTGCGCACATCGCTGTCGATGTCATGGCGGTGCACCAGGGTCGGTTCGCGCAGCACCGCGGCGCGCGGGCGCACGAAGTCGCGCAGCGACTGCTGGCGGTAGCCGGCATCGCGCGCGGCCTGCAGCAGGGCGTCGTACTCCTGCAGGCGCGAGGGCATCAGATAGTCGCTGTAGAGGCGCTGGACCACGGTTTTCATAAGAGCTTGTACTTCGCGCGATAGGGTAGGAAGCCGAGGACGGTCTTGAACTGCCGCAGGCCCGGGAGGGCGCCGAAAAACGTGTCGTACATCACGTAGCGCACCTGGCCTTCTTCGATCTGGATCGCCACGATTTCCGACACCATCAGGTGCATGACGCCGTCGTTGTTGCGATAACCCATCATCTGCGAGAAGGCGCTGAAGTTGCCGTACAAGCCGATGGTGGCGTAGGCAACCAGCTTGCCTTCGGCGTTGAATACGCCGTAGCAGCGCAAATTCGGCGGCGCGTCGAAGCGGGTTTGCCTGGCGAGGTATTTCTCGTCCATGGGGCGGCCCTGGCGCTGCTCGACCGAGGTGTTGATGTCGTGAATGGCATCGACGTGCTCGTTGCGGTCGATGGCGGCGACGGTGTAGCCGCGCGCGCGCGCGCGTCTGGCGTGCCAGGCGCCGTTGTTCTTGCCCTTGATGCGCTCGAGGTAGGCGTCGCGCGAACGGCAGTCCTGCAGGTCGACCAGGGCGGCGCCCCAGGATTTGTACTGGATGATCTTGTATTTGGGATGGGAGCGCGTGTACTGCAGATAGGTCGCGCTGACGTTGTCCGGCTCGATGCGGCGGTTGAATTCCAGGTGCGCAACGGGCAGCCTGGTGAGCTGCAGGAGGATCGCGCAATGGCGGGACAGGGCGTTTGACATTGTCAGCAGAGGTGTTGGAAACGAGATGGGCAAGTGCATTGATTCATCTTGCCGGAGCGCGGTCCCTGACTTCTTGAAGTTCCTTAACTTAAGTTGTCCGAACGATAAGAGCTTGTTCTTGATCATGTAAATCTTCCATTGGTGGCGGCCGTGGCTCAGGCGTAGGCACAGGCCGGGCGTGTCGCTTGCAGATGCTCGTAAAAGGCCAGCAACTTGCGCGCCTCGTTAATCCAGTTGTATCTGTCGACAATGGCCTTGCGCCCGTTCTGTCCCATGCGCCTGGCAACGGCCGGGTTGAGTACGAAATAATCGATGGCGGCGGCGATGGCGGCCGGGTCGAGCGGATCGACGCAGACCCCGCACTGATTGCTTTCCACAATCTCGCGCCATAGGGGGATGCGCGAGGCGATGACGGGAATGCCGGCGGCCATGTACTCGAACATCTTGACCGGCAAGGCATCGAGATAATTCGGTGCGGGGTGCAAGGTGACCAGTCCGGCAATCGAGCGGGCCATGACGGCGCGTACCCCGGCGCGGTCGACATGGCCGAGGCGCAGCAGGCGTTCCCAGCCGGGCAAACTGCGCAGCTCGGCCTCCAGCGGCGCTTCCGAGAACTGGCCGGCCAGGGTGATTCTCGCGCCCGATTCAAGCAGGGGTATGGCGTTGACGAGTTCGCGGATGCCGCGCAAGGCGGCCACGCTGCCCACGTAGCACACTTCCTTATGCTTGTCGCTCCAGGCAGCCTCGGCATCGAACTCGGTGGGCAGCGGATAGTTGTTGACGTCGACGGTATGCGGGTGGATCGCCAGGAACTTGTCGCGGATAAAAGGCGTGGCGGCGACAATGCCGTCGAAGCGGCTGCAGGCGTAGCGCTGGTAAGCGGAAAAGCCGCGTGCCAGCACCCGCGCCGCCAGCGGATGCAGGTAAGGTTTGCTCAGCAACTGGACCGGCACGTCCTCATGGGCATCGAAGATGACTTTCTTGCCGAGACGCTTGAGGCGCAGGCCGGCCGGAATCAGCTCCGGATCGTGCAGGTGGTAAATGTCGGCATCCAGCAGGCGGGCGCGCTGGAACACCCGCGCGGTGGTGCGCAGCATGCGTCCGGCCCGGCCGGGGATCACGCCGACGTCGGCGATCGTCACGCCGGCCTCCCGTTCATCGCCCTTGCCGTCGGCCACCACCAGGGTGACCTCATGGCCGTGGTCCGCCAGCCACCGGCATTGCTTGATGAAGATGCGGGTATCCCGGCGCGGATGGGCCGAGGTCAGGTGCGCGATGATGGCCATTTTTTCTTCCATACCTGAATGCGGCATAGACGCCGAGCGTGGCGCCGACCAGCATGTCGGTGAAGTAGTGCGAGGAGATAAGCAACAACAGGGTGATGCAGGCAAGCGCAAAGCCAAGGATGAACGGTTCCGATTTGACCTTGAGGAAATACCCTTTGAACAGCATGGGCAGTACCGGGACAACAACCAGGCCCAGCAAAAAGACGAAACCGAAGAAGCCGGTATCGACCCAGGCCGACAGGACGTTGTGCGAATAAAAGCCGGGCGTGTAGCTGGCGTAGTCGCCGAACACGGGGAACTGGGCGATCGTGTTCATCGCGTACATGCTCAGCAGGTGGCGCTTGTTGGCCGAGGTCGAGTGCGACAGGTCGAGCAGTTCGAGGATGCGGTTACTCGGCAACAATGCCAGCAGTTGCTCGAGATTGGCGTAGACGAGCAGGAACAGCAAGCCGAACACCGAGGCCATCAGCACTTTGTGCCGGGTGTAATACAGTTCGATGACGGGAATCATGAACAGCATGGCGGCAAATTCGCTGCGCGCGGTATTTACGAACAGGGTGGGCGCGGCCAGGCAATACAGCAGGATGCGCAGCTGCCGCGAGCGGGTGAAGGCAATCGCAGCGGCGAAGGTGAACAGATAGGAGCGCGAAAAACCCTGGTAGGTGGCCAGGCTTTCGGGATTCTTGGCCGTGCCCAGCGGTGCAAGATAGAAGGCGCCGTCAACCGAATAGGCGAAGACGATCGCCGACATGGCGAACAAGGAGCCCAGCAGCAGCAGGCGGAAGCGGCGATTGCCGAAGTCGCTCATGCGGAACATCAGGAAAGTATTGAGCATGAAGACGATCGCCAGCAGGTGATTGGTTACGATGACCAGATTGGCGCCGCCCACGCTGTTGATACCGACCACGGCGGCGAAATAGCCCAGGTAGAGCAGGAAGCACAGGTCGTAGCGGGTCAGGTAGTTGCGGTCGACCCGCACCAGGACCGCGTAGAAGTAGAACAGGGGTGGCGCCACCGCGACCGACATCAGGGCGAAGTAGCCTCCCAGGAAAGCCGGGATCGCGCCCAGGCCGAGCGCCGTGTGATAGAAAAAGAAGCCGGGAAACATGGCAAGGAAGGCCAGCGTGGCGATCAGGTGGGCGCGCCGGGCGCGCGCGCTGCGGGCGGCGGCGCTCATGCCGCCACCATGCGGTTCTGCGAACAATAGTACGACATGCGCAGGTACACCAGGTACAGCAGTGAATAGCCGATCGCATACCAGCGTACGCTTTGCTGCAGGGTGCCCGGCGCCAGGAACACGGTGACCGTCATCAGGAACAGCGCCACCTGCCACACCAGGTCCATTTTTTGCTGGCCCGAGACGTAAAAGACGTAACTGAGCGGACTGGCGATAAAGGTCAGGAAACACAGGGGCGCCAGGATCTGGGCCAGTTCGCCTGCCGGACGCCAGCTCTCGCCGAAGACCCAGGCGAACAGCTGGGGCGAAAACAACAGCAGGACGAGGGAAGGCAGGAGGCCGAGCAGGGCCAATGCCTTGAAGGTGTAGCGGTAGGCGGTCAGACAGTTTCCCTCGGTCTGGAATTCGTGAACGGACTGGCGCTTGAAGACTTCCAGCACCGACGCGGCCAGCAAGGCCACCGGCGCCGACAGCACGCGCTGGGTCAGGGCGAACAGCCCGGCCGCCAGGGCGCCGTGCTTGGCGCCGATCATCAGCAGGGGCAACTGCGAGACCAGCACGTTGAGCAGGTTGGACGGCAGCGACAGGCGCCAGAAGGCGCGGTGGCGATGCAGGTAGGCACGCTGGCGCGCATCGGGCACCCAGTGCAGCTCGGCGCGCGGCGGTTTGAGCAGGTGTATGGCGGCCAGCAGGCCGGCGCACAGGCCGATGAGCTGGCCGGCCACCAGGGCCTCGCCGCCCCAGCCCAGGCTCAGCAGCGCCACCTGGATCAGGGCGATGCTGCCGGCGGCCCAGATCTTGGCGGTCGCTGCCTTGCCGAAGGCATTGTGCGAGGTCGCGTAGGCCAGGGTGGTCTGCATGGTCGCGGTCATGAAGGTACCCAGTCCGATGGTAAGGATTCCGAACCAGGACATCTGCGTGGCGGCAGGCACGCCGGCCAGGCGCGTCGCCACAGCGCACAGCAGGATCAGCAGCGCGCTGATGCTGGCGCTGTACAGCACGACTGAAAAGCAGGTTTGCTGCTCGCCGCTGGCGTGGTCGAGGATCATGGCCGCTTCCAGGCGCAGGGTGGCAACGATGGCGGTGACGGCGACTACGGCAAGCCAGACGCTGAAGGCGCCCATCTCGGCCGGCGTGCACAGCCGCGTGATCAGCGGTGCGGCCAGCAAAGGCAGGGCCTGGGCGCCAAGCGCGCCCCCCAGAACGGTCAGCACGTGCTTCCAGTAGGTCGTGGCCTTGAACGCCATGGGTTTTTCGCTCCGGGGACAGAAAGGTTCAGGACTGTTCGGCCAGCTGTCCGGCCGGCAGTGTCACCTGCTTGCCCAGCGCCCACAGCAAGGTGGTGGCGATGCGGCTGATGCTGTCGTCGTCGAGGTAGGGGGCCATGGGAAGGCTCAGCACTTTGTCTGCCATGGCCAGCGCCACCGGCGCGCTGGCGCCGTCGCACCATTGGGCATAGGCGGGTTGCACATGCATCGGGACCGGATAATGGACCGCGGTGGGGATGCCGGCGCCGTGCAATACCGCCTGCACCCGCTCGCGTTCCTCGAGCACTACCGTGTACTGGGCGAAAGCGCTGCTGCAATCGCGCAGGCGCGCCGTCAGGTCGACCTGTCCCGACAGCAGGGCATCGTAGCTGGCCGCGGCGCGCGCGCGCTGGCCAAGTTCCCAGTCGAAGCGGTCGAGCTTGGCCAGAACGATGGCGCACTGCAGGGTGTCCATGCGTCCGCCCACGCCGACCCGCGTGTGGACATAGCGACGCGACTGTCCGTGCACGCGGATTTCGCGCATGGCCCCGGCCAGCTCGTCGTCGCTGGTGAAGATGGCGCCGCCGTCGCCGTAGCAGCCCAACGGTTTGCTGGGGAAAAAGCTGGTGCAGCCGATGCGCGACAGGTTGCAGCTTTTTTTGCCGAAGTAGGCGGCGCCGAAGCTTTGTGCTGCGTCTTCGATGACGCTCAAGCCATGGCGGAAGGCGATGGCATTGATGGCGTCCATGTCCGCGGGCAGCCCGTACAGCGATACCGGCAAGATGGCGCGCGTGCGATCGGTGATTTTTTCTTCGATCAGGGCCGGGTCGATGTTGCAGGTGGTCGGATCGATGTCGGCAAACACGGGCACGGCACCGAGCAGCACAATGACTTCGGCCGTGGCAATGAAGGAAAACGGCGTGGTGATAACTTCGTCGCCGCGGCCGATCCCGAGTGCCATCAGTGAAATGAGCAGGGCCTCGGTGCCGGACGACACGGTGATGCAGTGGCGCGCGCCCGTATAGGCCGCCAGGCGCGTTTCCAGTTCTGCCACTTCGGGACCCATGATGTACTGGCCGTGGTCGAGCACGCGCTGGATGCGCGCATTGATGCTGTGGCGTGAAGCCTGGTATTGCGATTTGAGGTCGATGAAGTCCATGATCGGTGTCCGTGGTGTGGGGATAGTCTTATTGGTTCTGCAGGTTCAGGCTGGCGTGCACAGGCCGCCCCGTACCGCATAGGTTTCGCCGCTGTGCGGGCAGGCGGTGTCGCCATCGACTCCGGCGGCCAGCGGCAGGCGCTCGCCATGCCGGCTCATCCAGCCGATCTGGCGCGCGGGAACGCCGGCCATCAGGGAGTAGTCCGGCACGTCGCGGTTGACCACGGCGCCGGCGGCGATGAAGGCGTATTGCCCGACGGTGACGCCGCAGACGATGGTGGCATTGGCGCCGATGGTGGCGCCGCGCCGCACCAGGGTGGGCCGGTATTCGTCCTTGCGCACGACGGCTGCGCGCGGGTTGTAGACGTTGGTAAAGACCATGCTGGGGCCGCAGAATACGTCGTCCTCGATGGTGACGGCGTCATACACCGAGACGTTGTTCTGGATCTTGACCCGGTCGCCGATCCGCACGTCATTGGCCACGAACACGTTCTGGCCCAGGGAGCAGCCGGCGCCGATGCGGGCGCCGCCGCAGACGTGGGCAAAATGCCAGACGTGGGTGCCCGCGCCGAGAGTGGCGCCGGCGTCGACGATGGCGCTGGCATGGATCACCGGCAGGCCGGGAAGGGAGCCGGTATCGGTTCGCTGGTCCATGGCTCAGTACTCCAGCGGCAGGGCGACGCGCTTGCCGTCGCGCGCGGACATGTAGGCGGCCACCAGCACCTCGAGCGACTTGAGGCCCTCGCGCCCATCGGTTTCCGGCTCGGCTTCGCCGCGCAGCACCTTGATCACGTTGTCGTAGTACATGGGGTGACCGAAGCCGTAGACCGAGGTGGTCTGGTAGCTGGCGTCACGTACCAGCAAGTCATCTTCGTGTGGCTTGGCAAACTCCCATTGCTGCACCTCGTTCACGGCCACGCCCCCAATGCGCACGGTGCCGGTTTCGCCCAGGATGGTGATCGAGCCTTCGAGGTTGCGCGGGTAGGTCAGCATGGTCACGTTCATGGAACCGAGCGCGCCGTTGCGCCAGCGCAGGCTGATCACGCCGGTGTCTTCGACTTCGATGTCGCGCGCCAGGGTGGCGGTGTAGGCTTGCAGACTTTCCACCGGGCCGATGATCCAGTCGATCAGGTCGACGTAGTGACTGGCCTGGTTCATGAAGGCGCCACCGTCGTATTCCCAGGTACCGCGCCAGCGCGCGCTGTTGTAGTACTCGGCCGGGCGGGTCCAGAACACGTTCAGGTTGACCATGTAGATGCGGCCGAAGCGCTTTTTGTCGACTGCGCTTTTGAGCAGCTGCAAGGTGGCGTTGCGGCGGTTCTGCTTGACCACGAACATGCGTACGCCCGCCGCGTCGCAGGCGGCCACCATGCGTTTGCCGTCTTCCCAGCGGGTGGCCATGGGCTTTTCGGTGACCACGTGCTTGCCGGCGGCGGCGATCTGGATGGCTTGTTCGGGGTGCAGGCCGGAAGGAGTACACACCACGAAGGCGTCGGCGTTGCAGCGGGCCAGCATGTCGCTCAGGCTGCGGTAGGGCTTGGCGCCGGTCGATTCCGCCGCCCGCGCCAGCGCGCCTGGATCGATATCGCACACGCCGACCAGTTCGCAGCGGTCCTCGTGCTGGCGAATGGCATTGAAATGATTGGTCGCGATGCGGCCGCAACCAACCAGGGCGAAGCGGATGCGGCGATCGGAAACGGCGGGCGGGAAATAACGCATGGTCACTCCTTCGATGGGTGAGACTGGGGTTCGGGCTGCGGTGCCGGGTTCGGGCAGGGCGTAGGTTTCGTACTGAGTTCAGGCCTTGACGACATTGGCCATGCGCTCCAGGTAGACCCCGCGGGTGTCGACGATCAGGGCGGCATGCTCGGCGATCAGGGCGTAGTCGAAGCTGCTGTGGGCGGTGGCCAGCAACACCACGTCGTATGAGGCGATCGTATGCGCATCGAGCGCGACGCTCGCCAGGTCGAAGTGGTGTTCGCGCATGACCGGAAAGGCCGGCACGTGCGGATCGGAATAGGCCACCACGGCGCCCTTGTCGCGCAGGATTTCCATCAGCTCGACCGAGGGCGACTCGCGCATGTCTTCCACATCCTTTTTATAGGCAATACCGAGCACCAGTACCCGGCTGCCCTTGACCGAGCGCCCGCGTTCGTTGAGTGCGTCGGCCAGCTTGCCGATGACCCAGTGCGGCATGTCGCTGTTGATTTCACCGGCCAGTTCGATGAAGCGGGTGTGCAGGCCAAACTGGCGCGCTTTCCAGGTCAGGTAAAAAGGGTCGATGGGAATGCAGTGGCCGCCCAGCCCGGGGCCCGGATAATAGGCCGTGAAACCGAAAGGCTTGGTGGCGGCGGCGCGGATGACTTCGTGGATGTCGATCTGCATCTTGTCGGCGATGATCTTCATCTCGTTGACCAGACCGATATTCACGGCGCGATGGATATTCTCGAGCAGCTTGGTCAGTTCCGCGGCGCGGGTCGAGCTGACCGGCACCACCTGGTCGATGGCCGGACTGTACAGGGCGATACCGGCCTGGCGGCAGGCCGCCGTGTCGCCGCCGCACACCTTGGGGATGGTGCGCGTGTTGAAATGCGGGTTACCCGGATCCTCGCGTTCGGGTGAAAAGACCAGGAAGAAGTCTTCGCCCACGGTAAAGCCGCAGGAGGCAATGCGCGGCTTGAGTTCCTCGTCGGTGGTGCCGGGGTAAGTGGTGCTTTCCAGCGACAGGACCTGGCCGGCGCGCAGATGCGGCAGTAGCGCGTCGGCGGTGGACAGCACGAAGGACAGATCGGGCTCGCGGTAGGCATTGAGCGGCGTCGGCACGCAGATGATCAGGGCGTCGGCTTCCACCGCACGGCTGAAGTCGGAGGTCGCCTCGAAGCCGGCGGCCAGCGCCGCGCCGATCGCGCTTTCCCCGATGTGTTCTATATAGCTGCCGCCGCTGTTGAGGCGATCGACCTTGCGCGCATCGATGTCGATGCCGAGCACCTTGAAGCCGGCTTGTGCGTAGCGCAGGCTGAGCGGCAACCCGACATAGCCCAGGCCGATGATGCCGATGACGGCGCGCCGCTCCTCGAGCCGGGTGAGCAATCGGGCCAAATGGCTACTTTGATTATCGTCACGCATAAGTCATTCTCCGCAATGCTATTAATAAAATATTAAATGTATTTAATGCCGGTCAAAGCCGTATTTGCACTAAATGCGATAGGGGATAATTTTGTGGGATAGTACCGGGCGGATGGTTTCCATCACCGGTGCCGGCGCAATTGCCGGCGTGCTGGGATGAAGATGCGGTGTATATTCGGTGACAATGGCTTTGACCATCGATTCGATCATGCCGCGGTCATTGGTATCGCAAGCCATCATTAAAAAAGTGATGTACGTTTCCAATACGCCGGGATGGAGGGCATTCTCTTTCATCCGCATAATGCGTTGATGCTCGCTAGGGAATACCTTGCCGTCGGTGAGTAATTCCTCATTCAGTTTTTCACCGGGGAATAAGCCGACAAACTTGATTTCGATGTTGCCGTCGGGCTGCTGGGCTGTTTTTTCGGTCAGTCCCGACATCATGATCATGGTGCGGGCCAGGTCCACGATGCGGATCGGTTCACCCATGTCGAGCACGAACACGTCGCCGCCCTTGGCCATCGCACCGGCCTGGATCACCAGTTGCGCCGCTTCGGAAATGAGCATGAAATAGCGCGCCACGTCCGGATGGGTGATGGTCAGCGGGCCGCCGTGGACGATCTGGCGCTGGAACAAGGGGATGACGGAACCGGAGGAACCCAGGACATTGCCAAAGCGAACCATCGAGAAGGTGGTGGCAGGCGAAAACGTGGCCGCCGCGGCCTGGAAAATCAGTTCCGCAATGCGCTTGCTGGCGCCCATGATGTTGCTCGGGCGGACAGCTTTATCGCTGGAAATCAGCACGCAGGTCTGGATCTTGAACTTGCCAGCGGCCGCGGCGATGACTTGCGACCCCAGCACATTGTTGCGCAAGCCCTCGACGATATTGGCCTCGACCAGGGGCACGTGCTTGTAGGCCGCGGCATGGTAGATCGTGTCGATCGGATCTTCCTGCAGGATGCGCTCGACCAGGGCGGCACTGCATACCGAACCGAGATGGGCAATGATGGGTACCGAGGGAAAGCGCGACACCAGTTCCTGCTTGATGGTGTAGAGGGCGAATTCGGAATGATCGAGCAGGTGCAGGCGAGCCGGCGCCTGGGTGACGATCTGGCGGCACAGTTCGCTGCCGATGGAGCCACCGGCCCCTGTCACCAGCACCGCCTTGCCGCGCACACAGCGGGCGAACAGGTCGATGCGGGGCGGGACTGGCGCGCGGCCCAGCAGGTCTTCGAACTTGAGCTCGCGGATCTGCTCCATGGGCGCGCGCTCGTCGGCCAGGTCCAGCAGACGGCTGAGGATCTTGGTGGTCACACCGGCCTGTGCCAGGCGCTGCATGATCTCGCGCAGCCGCTCCGGCGAGACCGAGGGAATGGCGATGATGACCGAGCGCACCGACAGGGCATTGACCATCTCGACCAGGCGGTCGGTGTGGAAGACGCGCAGGCCGGCGATGGTGCGCTCGTTGAGGATGTGTTTTTCGTCGAAGAAGCAGACCGGGCGATATTCGTTGCTGTTGCGCATGGTCATCGCCAACTGGGCGCCCGCTTCGCCCGCACCGTAGATGGCGACAGCATGATCGTTGGCGGGACGCTCGATGATGTGGTTACGCAGGAAGTTACGGACCGAGATGCGCGATGTGACCACGTAGGAGAACACGATGAACCAGTAGATCGCCAGCGCGCTGCGGGGAAACTGCTCGTCGTTCATGAACAACAGCACGCAGTAGACGCACAGCACCGCCACGCCCAGGGTCAGGCCCGTGACGGTCAGCATGCGCTGGTCGATGAAACGGATCACCGCGCGGTACAGGTCGGACATGGAGAAGGAGGCGATGGTGACGATGGCCACCACCAGGTAGGAGGCGATGCCGTAGTTCAGCGCCAGGTGCAGGTCGCCGACCCGCAGCAGCATGGCGATCAGGAAGCAGAATGGGAGTGCGAGCAGGTCGACGATCACCATCAGCGCGATTTTGGCTGTTCGGTTCATCGACACGAGGTCGGCACAAAATTGACTGATCGGGAGGATAGATGGCGTCGGCATGGCAGCGTTAGCGCTTATAAAGTTAAAAACAGTATTTAAAAAAATAAAAGTCCGGCTGCCCGAAAAAATACGGGCTGGAATAAGGGGCAATTTTGGGGCTGCTTAGATGTTTTATTGTTATGTAAGTTTATTATCTGGTGCTCAGACAGGGCTGGATTTGATAATCGTCAATCGGCAACCAGCGCGATAATTGCCCGATTGGATTTAGATGAAGTTAATAAATAAATATCAAACAGAAAGCTTTTATCGGCAGAAGTTTTGCCGGCACTGAGGCCATTAATCGCCTCCTGTGAAGTGGTAGCTGTCGCCGTGCTTTAAATACGTGACGGAGGCGGAAAGGCCGGCGGCAACCACTGCTTTTTCGAAGTCCGCCAGCGGCGAGCGAAAAACGTCGTAGTCGTTGTAGTGAATGGGGATGGCACGGCGCGGGGCGATGATGCGCATCATGCGCACCCCGTCTTCGCCGTCCATCGTCACCTTGAGCACGCCCAGAATGCGGGTCCCGCCCAGATGCAGCAAAGCCAGGTCGATGTCGGGAAAGCGCCGAGGTATCTGGGCGATATCGTCATACACCAGCGTGTCGCCACTGATATAGATGCGGTAGTGCGGCTTGCCTGCGGCGGGCGCGAAGTCCAGCAGCGTTCCCATGACCGGCGGCAGCAGCGCGGCCGCGACCGGCGGACCGTGACGCGCCGGCGTGGCCGTGACGGTCAGGCTGGCGCCGCCCTTGCGCACGGTGAGCGTATCCCAGCGGCTCAGCGGGTAGCGCTTGCGAAATCCCATGCGTTCGAGCTGTTCGCTGGCTTCGGCGGTGGTCACGATGGGTGTATCGCGATTGAGTTGTTGCTGCACCAGCTTGTCGAAATGGTCTTCGTGCAGATGCGACAGCACGACCAGGTCGATGGGTGGCAGTTGCGCCATGCTGATCGCCGGTTCGGTCAGGCGTTTTGAGTGCAGGCCGTAGCCGAGGTGGACATGGTCACCCTTGTGCAGGAAATTCGGATCGGTGAGGATGGTCAATCCCTGGTAGCGGATCAGCACGGTGGCAGTGCCGATGAAGCGCAACTCGCCGCGATCGCGTGCTGCGCCCGGTGGCATGGGTGTCCCCGGTAAATCGAGCGTGTAGGCAGTCAGGCCGGACACGGCGGGGGAGGGGGCCGGTGGCGGCACCGGCCGCGCCTCGTGCGCGGCGGCGCTGCAGGAAAGGGCCAGCAGGACCAGCGTGCGCAGCCAGGGCGCGTGGCGGAACGGGCGGGACAGGGGGGGCACGCACGAGACAGACATGGCATTCCTTGAACTGGCCCGGTGACGATCACGGGGCATAGCGGTTGGAGTGGCCACTTGCCCGACAGTTCATAATCTTTTTTACTTAAGCTGCCTCGCCCCCTGCAGGTCTGCGCACGCGGGCGAGAGGCGAGGCAATCTCGCGTTCATTTGCGCAGAACGGCATGCCGTGCGTGCGGAATTACTAGGATTGTGTGGTATGCCGCAGACGCGGCGCGGAGGAATCGCCATGGAAAGCACGGTCACCGTGTCGCCCGCACAATTGCTGGAGCTGGCCCCGCACTGCCTGCCCGCGTATCGCAACGGCTTTCTTTCGAGTGAACTAAGCCTGGGACCTTACGGCGTTAACCTGTCCGGGCTGCGGCTGGCGCATTTCATGGCCCAGGTGCTGCATGAATCCGGGGCGCTGACCATCCAGTATGAAAATTTGCGCTACAGCGCGGCGCGTTTGCCACAGGTGTGGCCCAGCCGCTTCAAGCCCCTCGGTCCGCTCGACCCGGCGGAGTATGCGTATAACGAGGAAAAACTCGCGAACGAAGTCTATGGCGGGAGAATGGGCAATACCAGCGACGGCGACGGCTACCGTTACCGAGGGCGGGGTCTGTTGCAATTGACCGGGAAAGCGAGCTACGTCCACGCGAGCGAGATCATGCGGACCCGGCAGCCCGAGGTGCCCGACTTCAGCGCTGAGCCGGACGCGGTGCTGGCGGCGCTCTGGTGCGTGGGCGTGGCGGCCTCGGAGTGGCACGCGCGGGGCTGCAATGAAGCGGCCGACGGCGACGACCTGGTGCTGGTAACCAAGCGCATCAACGGTGGCACGATCGGCCTGCAGCAGCGCCGTGTGTGGCTGGAGCGTACGCGGCCGATGTGGCTGGCCTGACGGTTGTGGAAAATCATACGGTGGGCAGGGGGCTGCCCACCCTACCCTTGCTGCGTTGCGTCCGCGTTAGTGAGGTGCTGCGGCTGGATTGGCCACGCCTGTCGTCTTTGCGGGCAAGGCCACGCGCGCTACTGGCAACACTGGCAGCGGCGCAATCGGCTGCGCGATCACAGGCGGAGCCGGGCGCGGCTGGGGCAGGGCGGGCGGCACGACAATATTGTCGTTCAGGCGCAGGAATTTGAAGCCGGCCAGTTTCTGGCCAACCCGGCCTTCGCGCGCGTTGCGCTCTTCCCGCGCCAGGGTGCGTGCGAAGAACTCGTCGAAGCTTTCTTCGCGCACCTGGGGCTCGGCGGAATTGAGGAAGTTGCGCCGGCCCTTGGCGTCGACCACGATCAGGCCCACGTGCGAGGCCCAGTAAGCGCCGCCACGGGTGGAAATCACATTGACCAGGTCGCCATCCTGTAATTGTCCTGCAATTTCCGCGACCTTTTCCTTGGCCACATAGAACTCGCGGCTGACTTGAATCGGCAGCGCGGAGTCGGTCTTGTGACGTGTCTTGAGGAAGCGGGCGCGGTCCACCGTCAGCGGGTAGGAAGGCGCGTCGGCGCCGGCCAGTTCGCCGCTGATGTCGCTGACCAGCCAGGCATTGTTGATGTTCCAGTCGACCTCGGTGTAGTGGTTGCGCGTGGCGACGCCGATCACGCCATCCTTGTAGCGGATGCGCTGCAGCATCCAGAAAAATTCTTCCCACGACTGGCTCATCGCCATCGCGTAGGTATGTTCTGCAAAAACAACGCAGTCGCTGCTCTGCAGGCTAAACATGGGCAAGTTGTCATGCAGCTGATACGGATATTCACCCAGCAGATTGAGCACATACGGCTGTCCGATATTCTTGCGTCCGATGGCCGCGATGCGCTTGCGCAAGTCCGGTTCGGCTGTATGCATGTACGCGATGTAGCGGCCGACTTCCTGCGGGCTCATCTGATAAATCTGCTTGCTGAGCAAGGTGGCCAGGTCGACTGGCGCGGCAGCGCCCTCGGCGGCCGGCGCGACGGGCGCCATGACCGGCGCCACGGCAACCGGCGCGGGCCGGGGTGCCGCAGCTGGCGCCGGAGCAACGACAGGGGCAGGCGCGCTGGCGCAGCCGGCCAGGGTGGCGGAAATCAAGAGCAGGGGAACGATGCGCATCGTGAACACAATGTGGGAGAAAACAACACGCTACCCGTTCTCACCAGAAATGAAAAGTGAAACTTGCAGTCGGTGTGCGCTGGCGCGCTTCCGCTGTGGCCATCAGGCATTCCTCCGGGTTATGGCTGAAATAGCACAAGTGATTATGTAGCCTCGTGCCAGATCGATAATACTGTGACGATAACAACAGCTAACGACAGGAGTAGACCCATGATCTTCAAACGTAAACCGGTGGCGGCCGCCGTCTCGATGGCTCTGTGGAGCCTGGCGGCAGGCCTGGCATCCTCTTCGGCCCTGGCACAGGCACCCGCCGACATGCAAAAGGTGGAAGTGACCGGTATCCGCGCCTCGCTTGCCAAGTCCCTGAGCGTGAAAAAGGAAACGACGGCGAACGTGGAAGTCATCACCGCGGAAGACGTGGGCAAAATGCCTGACAAAAACCTCGCCGACTCGCTGCAGCGCCTGCCTGGCGTAGCCGTACGGACTGACTACGACGAGGCCGAAAAAGTGTCGATGCGCGGCACCAATCCCGACATGTCCCTGATCCTGTTCAACGGCCACACGGTCAGCGGCGGCGACTGGTATGTGGCCGACCAGGGTTCGAGCAGCCGCAGTACCAGCCTGTCGCTGATGCCGTCCTCGGTGCTGAACCAGGCCCTGGTCTACAAGACGTCGCAAGCGAATATCGTCGACGGCGGCCTGGCGGGCACGATCAACGTGACCACGCGCAAACCGCTGTCGCAAAAAGGGAACTTTGGTGGCGTGATCAGCGTCGGCGGCGCCTATGCCCAGCTGCCTGACAAGAAGTCGCCCGACATGAACGCCACCTTCCACGTCAAGAACGAAGCCAACACCATGGGCTTGATCGTCCAGGGCTTCGCCGAAAAACGCTACAGCCGGCGCGATTCGGTATCGCGCTTCGCCTACGGCGCCAGCAGCGGCTGGGATGTGATCAACACCGCCACCATGAAAGGCATCACCGACGAATCGCTGGCCGGCACGGGCCTGAAAGCGGCTGACCTGAATGGCGTGCGCCTGCCGGGCAGCATGAGTTCGGAATTCGTCGAAGGCGTGCGCGACCGCAAGGGCGGCATGTTCTCGCTGCAATTCAAACCGAGCCAGGACCTGGATACGACACTGACCGGTTTCTATTCCTCGATGGATGCCGACAACAATGGTCGCCTGACCTCGGGGGCGATCTACAGCATGCTGGTCGGCAAAGGGGAGCCCTTCGGCGCCACCGCCGCCAATGTGGCCAATACCAACTCCAACGGCCAGCAAGTATTCGCGCAGATCCGCAATCCCGTCATTGTCGACGAAACGACCATGTACGGTCAGAAGCTGAAAGTGCTCAAGGCCGCCGACATCGTTTTCCCGAACGGCACCACGCCCCAGTACGTCGGCAACTCGGAAGGCTTCTACCGCGAAGGCGCCAACGCCACCAGCGGTTTTCTCGACTGGGACACCAAGTACCGCGTGAACGCCGACCTGACCCTGAAAGCCCTTGCCAGCATCACGCGCGGCGTCGGCAAGACCGTGCTCGACCAGGGCGCCACCTTCGCCCGTTACGGCACCGGTATCTCATATGCGCTCAACGGCCTGAAGAACGCGCCCGATTCGCACTACATCGGCGCCGGCAACAACACACCAGTCCTGAATCCGGATGGCAGCGGCTACCGCCTGATCAGCCGCGCCGCCTCCGGCATCAAGGCCGTCGACCGCGAAAGCAGCCTGTCGCTCGATGCCGAATACAAACTCGGCCTGGGTCCGATTCAATCGCTGGAAACCGGGATCCGCCACGCCGATCACAAGCGCGAGCTGCGCCGCAATGCGCCGGCGTTCAAGACCGCAACGCCGCCGAGCGCACCGGTCGCGGCGCTGCCGTATCCTTCCGATTTCGGCAACGATCTGGGCGGCGGCAACTGGGACAATACCGGCTTCACCTATGCGCCGGAAGAGCTGCGCGCCTACATCGCCAGCCAGCTGAAGACCACGACGCCGGAATTCGAGCGCCGCGTTGCCACCGAGATCGACATGCGCGAGCGCCAGAGTGCGCTCTACCTGATGGCCAATATGGAAGGCGAACGTTGGTCCGGTAATGCCGGTCTGCGCTACGTGCGCACCCAGGTCAACGCCAGGATCGTTACCCCGCTGCCGGCGGGGAAGTGCCAGCGCATCGAGCCGGGCAAGACGGCCACACCTTGTGCCGCCGTGCCTGACGCCATCAACACCGCCAGCGATGGCGCGACCTATTACGACGGTGTGGCTTTCAACCCCCTGCAAGGCGTGATCTATACCAAGACGCCGGTCGACCGTACCTTCAACAACCTGCTGCCCAGCGCTAATCTGCGCTATGAAATCAGCAAGGAAATGATCGCGCGCCTCGGCGCCAGCCGCACCATCGGCCGCCAGAACTACAATGTGATCGGCGCCAGCTTCGGCACACCGGGTTGCAATGCCACCGGTTGCAGCGTCATCGGGCCGAATCCATCGCTGCGTCCACTGACGTCGGACAATGTGGATGCTGCATTTGCCTGGTACTTCGCACCGCGTTCGCTGGTGTCGGTCGATGTTTTCCACTCGCGCATCGACGGCTATGTGAAGACCGGCACCGTGCAGCAATCGGTCACGGTGGACCTGGTCGATCCGGTCGACAATACCGTCAAGGCCTTCTTCGTCAACTCTTCCTCGCAGCAAAAGGCCAAAATCAGCGGCATCGAATTGGCCTACGAGCAGCCGATCGGCATGGGCTTTGGCGTGCAGGGCAATATCAGCCGCGCCAAGACCAAGGTCGAGGACGGGCGCCCGATGGTCGGCGCATCCGAGTGGGCCGGCAACGTCGGTGGCTACTTCGAGAACGATACCTTCAGCGCGCGCCTGGTGTACAACTACCGCGGCAAGTATGTGTCGAGCAGCACGGCACCTTCGCCCACGTCCAACAGTCAGGGCAACTCCGTCATCAACGGCGTGACCTTGCCGGTGGCACCGACCATGGCGGCCGGCGTATCGACCGTGGCCTTCTCCGGCAGCTACAACTTCACGCCGCAACTGCAACTGGCCTTCAGCGCGAATAACCTCCTGAACCAGAAACGCGCGCAATACCGCTACAGCGAAGAAGAGCAGCAGAAACTGGACGTGAGCGGAAGGCAGTTCTACGCAAGCCTGAAGTACAAGTTCTGATGAAAGTCAAATGACCGCGTAGGGTGGGCAACCCTCTGCCCACCTGAAGGACACGCGACCTACCTGCAATTCTCAAAGCGGAAAGTGGCAATCCGCGTGCGCGTCGTACCGCGTCCCGTCAACGGCACATAAGCACGCGTGCTCCAGAAAGTGCAATCATCGGTGGGATCGAGCACCAGCCCGACCCCATCGTCCCCTTCCAGCGCGGCGCCGATCTCAAGCCCGGTGCCGTTGACGATCGTCTCCTCACCATCCATCCGTCCCGGCGGACTGCCGCGATGGCGCCCGGTATAGCGCACTCCCATCATCTTGCTGGCGCCAGCCGCGTTGTAGACCAGGCCGATGTTGCCTGCCCTGTCCATGGCGATCGCGCCGTGCCAGCGCCAGTCGCCATCCGGCGCGTGCGTGCCTTGCTGATACACCTGCCATCCCTGTTCGCCGCTGCGCAACTCATACCATCGCAGCGCTGGCGCGCCGTCATCCTGCCGTATCGTATGCGTGGCCAGCAGCGACTCGCGTCCGCCATCGTTACGGTAGACCACCCGGCCGCGCAGACGTTCATCGACCGCAGCGAAAGGCGCCACCGGGATCGCCATCACCTTGGTCAGGCTGTTGCTGGCGAAAGAAAAGCGCCACAGCAGCAGGCGCTGTCCCTTGCCGTCGCCCGTCAACTCCAGCGACAGTAGAAAGTTCGGTGCCGCGCCGGCATAGCCGTCGACACTGGCCATGGTCACAGGGCCGTAACTCGCGCCAAGGTCGTGGCAGCGCAAGACCGGATCGGCCCCGCGCAGCAAGGCCTGGCGTTCGATGGCACAAACGCGCGGGCCAAGATAACGTTGGTCCTGCCCGAACATGCTGAAGCTGAGGTAGTAGGCGTCAGGCCAGTGGGCGAGCGTGGTCTCGCCACTAAGCACGTCGCCCAACTCGATGGCATAGCGGTAGTAGGTACTCGCAGGATCGGGCGTGGTCGATACAGCGATGCAGTGACGCTGGCGCGAGGCCTGCGTCACGATCCAGCGATGCGCCATCTGGTCGTAGCGTACATCGGCGGCGCCGTTGCAACCCTGGCCGGCAAACAGTGCATCCGCGCTGAAAGGAGGGAGCATCAGTCGTCCATCGCCCTTGCGATAAAGCGCGATGCTTGATCCCGACACTTGCATGTAATGCTCGATGCCCGCCGCGCCTCCGCTGCCGGCGCCGGCATGCAGTCCATCGGCGTTAAAACGCGAACCGCCAGTGTTGACGGGCGAAACTGGACGTGGCGTTGTAGGTGGAATCCCACTTTGGGGCGCAGGAGCTTGCGCAAACTCCGGCAAGACACTGCGAACCGGCCTTGCTTTCATCCGCATGTTGACGACTGCGTGTTCCTTGCCGGCGCTGGGCGCAGCAAGGGTCGATAGCGCTGCACTGACGCCGATCAAGCGTATCTTCGCAGGCTGTATGGCTTGTGCGCCGGCTGTGGCGATGTGCGATAGCGCCAGCAGCAGCATGGCTTTCTTTGATGTGGCATGGCCCATGGTGTCCTCCCGCGGACAATGAGGCAGGAAGCGTGCCCGTGCGGTTTTCCCCATGCACACAGAGAAAAATAAAGTGTGAAAACACGGGAACCATGTGCAATGTAAAAAATTCCGTCGCGTGGAAAAGGTTTGTACGCTCACAGTGTGCGGCAACGAACGGTCGCTCGTATCGTGCGCACCTAAGATGAAGCTGTGTGAGTGAGGGGCCCGAAGACATAGATCGACGGAGGTACTCTCCTCAGCAGGTGAGCCGGTCGCCTCAAGGATCGGCACCAATTCAAACGGCGTCAGTGCTCTTAACGGACTGGCTTCTTATTATCAGAACTGCAGGAAGAGGAGGTCATCATGCCAGCCTTTAACCACCCACCGAAGCACCTGGTCCGCGAATACCTGGAACGCCGCAAGGCCGATCCGACTCCGCCGCCATCGCCCGAAGAAATCCGGCGCCAGCTTGGATGGGGACTCCTCCTTCCTGAATTCAAACTGGCGGAGAGCCGCTCTTGATTCTGGACAGGACTTCCTTTAGTCCTACAAGATCGCGTCTCTCCGTCCTATTTGGCACCACGCGCTGCACTTTCATAATGTAAAAAACATCGACACAGGAGAATCACACATGACCAAGCGCATCGGCAACAAAGACGAAGCCCAGCATCGCGGCAAAGCCGAGAAGAAAGCCATCAAGCGCACCAATATTGCGCGCGAGGCGATCAAGAAGGCATTGGCAAGCGCCAAGTACCGCAACCAGGTTCGCAACCAGCCTTCGCCCGACGTCTTCCTGCCACCGGCCTAAGCGCCCGTCGCGGCAGCAATGCAAAAAGCCCGCAGCATCATGCTGCGGGCTTTTTGCATTCGACTGCCGCTAGGCCGGTTGGCGTAGCGCCGCGCGCGCGGCCGCCACTACCTTCGCGCTGAGCCGCTCCATTTTAGGCGACTGCACGCGCCATGCGTGCCAGTACAGCATCACGTCGGTGGGCTTGTCCGGCGCCAGGTCCACAAAGGTGCCATCGTCGATGCCCCGGCCGAACTGCTGCTCGGGCACCATGCCATAGCCCAGGCCCAGTCTGACGGCATGACCGAAGGCTTCGGCCGCCGGCATGTAGTGGCAAGGGTAGCTGCCTGGCGGCAGGCCCAGTTCGCGCAGCAGGAAACTCGATTGCAAGGCATCCTTGCGGTCGAAAACCATCAGCGGCGCACGCCGGGCCGCCTCCCTCTCCAGGCCATTGGGAAACCATTTCTCCTTGAACGCGGGTGAGGCCAGCATGCGATAGCGCATCGCGCCAAGCGGCGCCACCGTGCAGCCGCGCATGGGCTGGGATTCGCTGGACACGCCGGCCAGCGCCAGTCCCTGGGACAGCAGGGTGTAGGTATGGTCCTGGTCGTCCAGCGCGATATCGAGCACGATATGCTCCGCAATCAGAAAATCCGCCAGGCCCGGCAGCAGCCAGGTATTCAAGGTGTCGTTGTTGACCGCCAAGGCCACGCTCAGCGGCTGGCCGTCTTTCCCTTCGCTCTCCGATATGAACTCGTCCTCCAGCAGACGGCTGCGGCGCAGATATTGCACCAGGCGCTGGCCCGCGGGGGTAGCGCGGCAGGGTTTGCTGCGGATGACCAGCGGCATCCCAAGTTCGTTTTCGATGGTACTGATGCGCTGCGACACGGCCGAGGGCGTCAGGTGGAGCAGGGCGGCTGCCTGTTCAAAGCTGCCACTGTCGATGACGGCGAGCAGGGCTTCGCCTTTTTTGGTATCCAGCATGGGCGTTTCCAGATTAGCGAAAGTTAAGCAAGTGTAGAAACATTAAATGTGCTTCATCTTCCCGTGGGACGCAAGCAGAATGTGGCTAACGAAACTATCTGGAGCCACCATGCCCGCCGCCTCACCCTTCCTCAACGGACTCGGCCTGTGCGCCGGATTAATCATGGCCATCGGTTCCCAGAACGCACACGTGTTGCGCACCGGTCTCAAGCGCGAACATGTGGGGCTCACCGTGCTGGCCTGCATCCTGATCGACGCCACCTTGATTGCCCTCGGTGTTGCCGGCATGGGCGCGGTGGTGCAGTCTTCGCCGCTGCTGCTGGGCCTGGCGCGCTGGGGCGGCGCTGCCTTCCTGCTCTGGTACGGCATCCGCAGTTGGCGCGCCGTGTTCGCCAGCGGCGCGCTCAAGGTATCGGCGGGCGAAGCGCGTATCACGGCGGGCCAGGCCCTGGCGGCCATCGTGGCGCTGTCTTTGCTCAATCCGCATGTCTACCTGGACACGGTGGTCTTGCTGGGCGCCATAGGCGGCAGTTTTCCCGCCGACGAGCGCGTCATGTTCGCGCTGGGGGCCACCACGGCCTCGGCCCTGTGGTTCGTCTGCCTGGGCTATGGCGCGACCCGCCTGTCGAGCCTGTTTGCCCGGCCCGTTGCCTGGAAATGGATCGACGGCATGACCGGCACCATGATGCTGGCGCTGTCGGTCTCGGTAGCGGTCGGCAAATAAAGGGGCGTGAGGACGCCGTTCGCCGACGCCTTCGCCATTCACCGGAGTTAGTCCGCCATTCGCCGAAATCCGGTTTTCAGCACCGCCGCCTCCCTGTATTGTGACTGTGTTCTTTCACCGGGAGGTCACGTGAGTACTGCTTCTTCTTACCATTGGCGCAAACAGTTGATGTGGGGCTTGCTCCTGATCGGCTTCGGCGTCGCATTCCTGCTCGACCGCTTCGACATGTTCGACATCCGCGACTTGTGGCACTATTGGCCGCTGCTGCTGGTCGTCATCGGCATCAACAAGATGATCGGCTTTCCCACCGCGCGCGATTTCACCAGCGGCTTGTGGACCACCTTTATCGGTCTGTGGCTGTTTGCCATCTTCGAGGACATGTTCGGCCTGACCTTCTTCAATGCCTGGCCGATTCCCATCATCTTCTGCGGTATCACCATGATTCTTGAGCCCTTCATCAAGACCCGCCTCGCGCCCAACTCGGAGCTCAAAAATGAAAAGTGAAATCGCCAGTAAAAACATCCCCAGCCAGGTGTTCCTCGGCCTGGGCGTCATCGGCCTCGGCGTCGTCTTCCTGCTCGATAACCTGGGCTATGTCGAATTTCGCGAAGTGATGCGCTACTGGCCTGCGCTGATCGTCCTGTTCGGCGGCGTCAAGATGCTGGAGGCATCGTCTCCACACGAGCGCATGACCTTCGGCATCATCACCTTGATCGGTGGCGTACTGCTGCTGAACCGCCTCGGACTTCATTTGTTCAACATGCGAAATATGTGGCCGCTCCTTCTGATCATTGTCGGTTGCGTGGTCGTCTATCGCGCCCTGGTCGGACGCCGCGCCATGGCGAATGTGATGAAGGTCGACGAAGACAGCGACAGCGTGGCCGACGTCACGGCCATCCTCGGCGGCTACGACAGGCGCATCACCACACCCACTTTCCGCGGCGGCGAGGTAACCGCCATCATGGGCGGCTGCAATCTGGATCTGCGCGGCTCTTCGATCGAAGGCGACGCGGTCATTAATGTGTTTGCCGTCATGGGCGGCATCACCATCAAGGTGCCACCCGACTGGGCCATCGTCCTGGAAGGCACGCCGATCATGGGCGGCTTCGACGAAAAGACCATCGTCCCGCCGAACACCGCCAAGCGCCTGCATATCCGCGGTTACGCCATCATGGGCGGCGTGGAAGTACGCAACTGATGCAAGGGCCGTTTTCCACGCGGCGTAGCCTGGTCCTGTACCTGCTGGTCTGGCTGATGCTGGGGGTGCTGTTTGCCGGCCTCCTCATCTTTGCCACCGGCGCCGCGTGGGCCAATGCCCTCCTGTTCGCCATTCCGGTGACGATGGTCTACGCCTTCGCCACCGGATTTTCATCCTACTACCTGTGCCGCGCCTATCCACTGACCGAAAAACGGATCGGCGCGATACTGCTGGTGTTCTTCTTTTCCGCGCTGATCTCGGGCCTGGTCTGGGGCGCCTTTTGCGTGCTCTGGAACGCCATGCTGGAGGCGCTGGAAGAGGGCATCGTCATCGATCCCGCGCTCAAGGCCATGATCTTCGGCCTGGGCTTGATGCTGTATGGCTTGTCCGCCGCCGCCAATTACCTGGCGATTGAATTTCAGCGTGTGCGCAGCCTGGAACGGCGCGAACTGGAACTCAAACTCATGGCGCAGGAAGCGGAATTGCGTATGCTGCGCACACAGATCGATCCTCACTTTTTATTCAACAGCCTCAATTCGATCAGCGCGCTGACCTCGATGAATCCGGCCGGCGCGCGCGACATGACCTTGCGCCTGGCCGATTTCTTTCGCCATAGCCTGGGCCTGGAGGCGCACCGCAAGGTCACGCTGGAAGACGAAGCGACCCTGGTAACGCATTTTCTGGCGATTGAAAAGGTACGCTTCGGCGCGCGCCTCGAGGTCGAACAACACATCAGCGATGAAGCGAAGCATTGCCTGCTGCCGCCGATGATTTTGCAGCCGCTGGTGGAAAACGCGGTCAAGCACGGAATCGGCGGCTTGCCCGAAGGGGGCACCGTGCGCATCGACGCCACGCGCGTCGGCTCCATTCTGCGCATCAGCGTGCAGAACGACATCGACGAAGATACTGGCGCCGCGAGCGGCAAGGGTATTGGCCTGGTCAACGTGCGCCAGCGCCTGGCCACCGCTTACGGCCACGAAGCGAGCGTCAACTGGACGCGTGAAGCAACCTCTTTTCGGGTAGAGCTCGCGCTGCCCGCTGAAACCATGGAAACGGATACGACATGCGCGTCATAATCGTCGACGATGAAGAACTGGCCAGGGCACTGCTGCGCGAACTGCTGCGCGGGCATGCCGATATCGAGATCGTGGCCGAATGCGCGAATGGCTTCGACGCGGTCAAGGCGATCGCGGAGCTGGAACCCGAGCTGGTCTTCCTCGACATCCAGATGCCCAAGCTGAATGGTTTTGAAGTCGTGGAGCTGGCCGGGCGCAAGCCGCGTTATATCTTTGTGACCGCCTACGATCAGTACGCGCTCAAGGCCTTCGAGATTCACGCCATCGATTATCTGCTCAAGCCCTTCAGCCAGCAGCGTCTGGACGAAGCGCTGACGCATGCCCGCGCCAGCATCGGCATCGGCGTCGGGGTGCAGGCCCAGGCGGGCGTCGAGCAAATGGTACAGGAAGCCGCCCAGCGCAACAAGCCGATCGAACGTGTACTGATCAAGGACGGTAGCCGCGTGCATGTCATCGCGGCCGATAAGATCGACTACATCGAAGCCCAGGACGATTACGTGCAGATCAGCGCCGGTGGCAAACACTGGCTCAAGAACCAGCGCATGGCGGAACTGGAAAGCCAGCTCGATACTGCCTTGTTCGTCCGTATCCACCGCTCCTACATCGTCAATATCGCTTGCGTGAGCCGCATCGAACAGGGCAAGGACAGCCACACCGCCATTTTGAATGACGACAGGCGCTTGCCCGTCAGCCGCAGCGGGTACCAGAAAATCCGCAGCCTGATTGGCTGAAGTGGATCAGAGCTGGTCCACCTGCCACCAGCCTGGCAGCAGCTCCTGCACCTCGGGCTGGGCGAAGCGGTCGTCGATCAGGTAGACCACGCCCTCATCTTCTTCGGTGCGGATCACCCGGCCCGCCGCCTGCACCACTTTCTGCATGCCCGGATACAGATAGGTGTAATCGTAGCCAGCACCAAAGGTGGCCTGCATGCGCTGGCGGATCTGTTCATTCACGGGATTCATTTGCGGCAGGCCGAGGGTGGCGATAAAGGCGCCGATCAGGCGCGCACCGGGCAGGTCGATGCCTTCGCCAAAAGCGCCGCCCAGAACGGCAAAACCGACCCCTTGGCTCTCCAGGGTAAAGCGGCCCAGGAAGGTATCGCGCTCGGATTCCTGCATACGGCGCGGCTGCAGCCAGGCGGGGATGTCGGGGTGCTGCTGCATGAAGCGCGCCGCCACCTGTTCCAGGTAATCGAAGCTGCTGAAAAACGCCAGGTAATTGCCCGGCTTGGCGCGGTACTGCTGCGCGATCAGGTCCACAATCGGGCCAACCGATTGCGCGCGGTGCTGGAAGCGTGTCGAGATATTGCGCGCGATATGCACCGTCAGCTGTCTCGCCGCGAACGGCGAGGCGATATCCACGAAAGCCGTATCGGCCGGCATACCGAGCGCGTCGCTGTAGTAATGCCAGGGACTGAGGGTGGCGGAGAACAGGGCGGTCGAATGGGCCACGCCGAAGCGCGGTTTCAAAAACGGCGCCGGCAAGATGTTCCGGATGCATAGCGTGGAGGTCCTGGCGTCGGTCACAGTCGCATCGAACATCGAATGGTCGCCAAACAGATCGGCCAGCCGCGCGAAGTGCAGTGCGTCGAAATAGAAGCGCTGCAAGGCCGGGTCCAGCAAGCCGGGGGTCTCCGCCAGGTAGTCGGTGATCACGCTGGACGCGCCTTGCAGCGCGGTCAGCAGCTTCTCCGGCGGCGCATCGAGCACTTCGTACGGACTGTCGACGGCGGGCCAGCTGCGGCTGACCTTGTCCAGGGTCTTCTTGAGGAAGGCCGGCGCGGCCGCGCGCGCCGCACGCAGGGCGCCGCGATCCAGCTCGGCGGTGTACATCTTGCGCGCGCGCGAGACCATATTGTGGGCCTCGTCCACCAGCACGCTGACTCGCCATTGATTGGCCAGGGTCAGGCCGAACAGCATTGCGCCCAGGTCGAAGTAGTAGTTGTAGTCGCCCACGATCAGGTCGCTCCAGCGCGCCATTTCGATGCCCAGGTAATACGGACAGACATCATGCTTCAAGGCGACTTCGCGCAGGCCTTCGCGGTCGAGCAAGCCCACCTCGCGCGCGGCGCTGCGGGCTGCCGGCAAGCGGTCGTAGAACCCTTTCGCCAGTGGGCAGGAGTCGCCGTGGCAGGCCTTGTCCGGATGCTCGCAGGCCTTGTCGCGCGCCACCAGTTCCAGCACGCGCAGGGGTAGCAGCGGCGCGCTGCGCTGGATCGTCGCGGCGGCGTCGAGCGCGAGCTTGCGGCCTGGCGTCTTGGCGGCCAGGAAGAACACCTTGTCCAGGCCGTGCTGGGGCGCGGCCTTCAACACTGGAAACAAGGTGCCGACCGTCTTGCCGATCCCGGTCGGGGCCTGGGCCAGCACGCAGCGCCCGCTGCTGTTGGCGCGGAAGATGGTCTGCGCCAGATCGCGCTGTCCGGGGCGGAAATCGGCGTGCGGAAATTGCAGTCCGGTCAGCGCCCGGTCGCGTGCCTGGCGGTGCGCCAATTCTTGCTCGGCCCAGGCGATGAAGCGGCTGCACTGGTCGGCGAACAGCAAGGCCAGCGCCTCGGCAGACTGCGTTTCGCGCAGCGAGGTCTCGGTTTGCTTGCCGATGTCGAAATACACCAGTGCCAGGTTGACTTCGCTCAGCCCGCGCTCCTGGCACAGCAAATGGCCGTAAACGCGCACCTGCGCCCAGTGCAGATGGCGATGGTTGTCCGGCATGCGTTCCAGGTCACCGCGGTAGGTCTTGATTTCTTCCAGCAGGTTTTGCGCGGGATCGTAGCCGTCTGCGCGGCCGCGCACGGTCAGCGCGCCAAAGCTTCCCGTCAGGCTCACTTCGGTCTGGTAGCCGGGCCCGCGCCGGCCCTGCACTTCGGCGTGCCCCGCCATGCCTTCCTGGGCCGTGGGCGAGGGCGTGAAGCGCAGGTCCAGGTCGCCGCGCTTGGCCGTGAACTCGCACAGGGCGCGCACGGCCACAAGGTATTGCTTGGCGTCCGTCAAGCGTGCTGCTCCGCCCATTGCAGGTAGCACACGGAAATCGGCATCTCGTGCGCGGCGCAATACTCGATCCAGCGCAACTGGTTGTCCTGCAGGCGGTCGCCCGGACCCTTGACCTCGATCATGTTGTAGCGCCGCTCCACAGGCCAGAACTGGATCAGGTCGGGAAAACCGCTGCGGTTCGCCTTGATGTCGAGCAGGATGCGATCGAACCACTTCTTCAGGTGCAAGGCGGGAATGCAGGCGAGCGCCATCTCGAGCAGGTCGGGTGTCAGCGCTTCCCAGAACACAAACGGCGACTGGATGCCGCGCTTGGCGTCGTAGTTGGCGCGGATGGTCTCGCGGTAACGCTCGTCCTCCAGCTGGTCCAGGCACAGGCGGAATTCGTGCTCGCGCCGGCGGTAAAAATCGGCACTGTGCAGGTCGGCCGGGCCGCGGTGGAAGGGGTGGAAGAAGGCGCCCGGAATCGCACTGAAAATCGCCGGCCAGCACAGCAGGCCAAACAGGGAATTGATCAGCGCGTTCTCCACGTAGAACACGGGCGCATCCTCGCGCGCGAGGTGGTCGCGCACCACGCCCTCGACCCACCACGCTTCCTGTGGCCGGGGCAGGCTCAGGTCCAGCCGCACCACGGGCGGGCTGCGGCGCGCAGCAGGTTTTTCGTGACCCAGCTTGCGGCGCAGTCGCGGCGCGATGCGCAGCAATTGCTGGTGTTCGGCATCGCTTTCGGGCGCGGCCTGGGCGCGCGTGAGCAGGGCAAACGCTGCCGCAAATTGTTCATCCTTCTCCAGCACCCGGATGGCACGCGCCCGCGCGCCGGGATAGTCGCAGCGCGCGTACAACTCGAAGGCCTTGCCCCAGTCCTTTTGTTTTTCCACATGCTGGGCGATCTGGAACATCAGCCGTTCGCGCCGGCTGTTGAGCCATTCGTTCTCGAAACGCTCTTCCGGCAGGGCGCTCAGCACCGTCTCGAGCGGTTCGCTGTTGTTGAAGCGCTCCTTGCAGGCGTGCAGTTCCATGTAGTCATCGACATCGCGGCGCGTGCGAAAACCGCGTGAGGACGCCGAAAATTCCACCTGCTCGTACTGGAACACGCCCAGATCGGACAGCACGAACTCGGTCCAGTCCTGGCGCAGGTTGCCGAAGAAGATCAGGCGCAAACGGTCGCACAGGGGCTTGACCAGGATGCTGTAGACCGCATCTCCCGAGTCGCGGTACCAGTCGGAAAACGCGCGCGCATCGCCGAAAGCTTCGCGCAGGGCTTCCAGCTGTTCAGGCTTGCGCGCGGCTTTTTCGTGCAGGGACAGGCGGAATACCGCGCCGATTTCAGGCTTGAGCAGCAAGTCAAACAGTTCGTCAAGCGAGATCACGGGATCGTGGACGATCCAGCCGGTGGGCAGCAGGTGGCGCGCCGCTTCCACAGCGCAGCCGATCTCCGCATAGTTCAGCTTACTGGCGCGGAACAAGCTGCCCTTGCGCATGACCATGCGAACGAAGAGCGCGCGCGAAGGCTGCGGCAAGTCCGGAAACAGGCCGATAAAAGCGCGTTCTTCGTCGGTGAGCAAGTCGCCGTAACGCGTCGCGATCCATTCCAGCACCCGGTGAAAGTTCTCCAGGTAATAAAATTCATTCTCAAGTACTTTGCGCATCTCGCACTGCCGGACTTCAGTAACAACTGTAATTATGTACAGTATATCGGTTTGACCAGCCCAACCCCAGCAAAATCGCGCGCCGTGGCGTTTTTCGTGGTTTTTGAGGTCCTTTCACAGCCGATCAGGGATCGGGTGTGTGATCGATGCAGGACGGGGTCGGCGACTTGGTGCAGGGCGGGCGCAGCACGGCGGCGGGTACTACGGCGGGGCGGCTGGAATGCAGCAGGATGGCCGAGAGCAGGCTGACATCGGTATCGGTCGGCGACGCGCTGGACTTCACAGCCGCGGTTGCAGTTTTGGCATGCGGTACCGCGCTCAGTCCGACTTTTTGCAGGCTGGCCTTGCGCGAGGGCAGTTCGTGCCGGGCCGGGGCAGCGGCTGCGGCCAGCTTGGGCGGCTTGGCAAGCTTGCCTGTCCTGGCAAGCCTGGCGGCCTTGACCACCTCGATCACCTTAACTACCTTGGCCGCCTTCGGCCTGCCGACCCGTACCACGGCGGTGGGTGTCCCGGCTTGCACCAGCGGATCTGACGTTGCCTTCGCCTCCACCGTCCGCAGTGATGGCGCTTCCATCGGCAAGCCGCTGTCCTGCAGCGGCCTGCTTTCCTCATCGACGATCAGCGCGGGCAGGGGGCCGAGCACCGCCGGCGGCTCGGCCGGTACCGCCACCATCGGCACCACCGGCGCCGGCGGCAGGTTCTGGTGCCGGGCATACACCAGCAGCGCGACCACCACCCCGATTCCGGCGGTGGTCCAGCCCGCAACCTGCAGGCTCTTGCGCGCAATCTGCATCATCTGGTTTTTTTCGGCCGCCTTTTGCTCCAGGCGGGCAAGGATCTGCTGTTGGACATCCGAGCTGCAGCGCGAAGGCGCCAGCAGGTTGGGGCGGCTTGGCGCGGTGTCGGGTGGTTCTGGCGTTTCCACGGTCGGACTCCTGGGAAAGAGAAAATGGGCACCATTCCGATTAGAAACAAACTACGCCGCGCGATGCTGATCTTGATCGACTCGCCCGCAGTTTATTCCCAACATCACGGCTGACGCCGATCAAATCTCGCCCCGTTTCGCACGCACGCCACAGTTCGGTCTAGCTACTGGACATTTGTTCAGCGTCAACTTTCCGCCTAGGGAACGGTGCCAACATTCCCTGTCGCATTCCGCTTTCCGCTTCACCCTGTCCTTGTTCCTTCCTCTTTCACCTGACCAGAGTGCCCACCATGCGCGGACTATGGCAATTTCTCAGCAATAAGCGGGTGCTCACCGTCATCGCCCTGGCTGTGGTCGGTGGCTTCCTGTTCCTCTCCACTGACGACTTGGAACAGGCCGCGCTCTGGGTCGGGTACGGCGCGCTGGCGATCCTGGCCGCCTGGCTGGTGTTCTGGAGTGTGCGCAAGGTCTACCGCCGCCGCGCCGCCGGCCAGCTGCGCGATTGTCTGGCGCGCGAAGCCGAAGAGGCCGCTGCCAACAAGCAGCCGGGCGAAGTCAATATGCTGCGCAAGAGCATGCTCGACGCGATTTCCACCATCAAGACATCCAAGCTGGGCCTGGTCAGCGGAGCCGCCGCCTTGTACGAACTGCCCTGGTACATGATCATCGGTAATCCCTCGGCGGGCAAAAGCAGCGCCATCGCCAATTCCGCCCTGCATTTCCCCATCACCGGCAACCAGGCCATCCACGGCGTGGGCGGCACTCGCAACTGCGACTGGTTCTTCACCACCGACGGCATCCTGCTCGACACGGCCGGCCGCTATTCCGTGGAAGAGGGCGACCGCGCCGAATGGTTCAGCTTCCTGGCCCTGTTGCGCAAATACCGCAAGCGCGCACCGATCAACGGCATCCTGATTTGCGTGAGCGTGGCCGAACTGACCGGCGCCGATCCGGCCGACACCATCGAACTGGCCAAGCGCCTGCGTGCCCGCCTGCAGGAAGTGACGGAAAGGCTGGGCGTGTTCGCGCCGGTCTACCTGGTGTTCACCAAAGTCGACCTGGTGGCCGGTTTCCGCGACTTCTTCCACGACAGCGACGGCGACGAGCGCAAGCGGGCCTGGGGCGCCACCTTGCGCTACAACCGGCGCAGCAGCAGCCAGGACGTGCTGGCATTTTTCGACCAGCATTTCGACGAGCTGCACGACGGGCTCAAGGAACTGAGCCTGGCGCAGATGGAAGGCAACCGCAGCGCGCGCATGCGGCCGGGCGTGTTCACCTTCCCTCTCGAATTTGCCGCCATCAAAAGTCCCTTGCGCGCCTTTCTGGCCACCCTGTTCGAAGAAAATACCTACCAGTTCAAGCCGGTGTTTCGCGGCTTCTATTTCGTCAGCGCGGTGCAGGAAGGCGAGGTGCGCGAGCTATCCTCGCACCGCGTGTCGGCACGCTTCGACTTGTCCCTGCCCGAGCTGGCGCTTGCGGACACGGAGGGGCGCAGCGGCTACTTCCTGCACGAACTGTTCCGCAAGATCGTGTTCGCCGACAAGGATCTGGTGGCGCGCTACACCCGTCCCGGCGCGGCCCGCCTCAAGTACGGCGCTTTCTTTGCCGCCACCATCGTGCTCGGTTGCGCGCTGGGCGGCTGGACCTGGTCCAACAATGCGAATCGCCAGCTGGTGGCCAACGTCCGCGCCGACATGGCGCAGATTCGCAAGCTCCAGGAAAACCGCATCGATCTCCAGTCCCGCCTGGAAGCGCTGGGAATCCTGCAAGACCGCCTGGAGCAGCTCGATCAGTACAAGGACGGCCCGCCGCTGATGATGCGCTTCGGCCTCTACCAGGGCGACCGCCTGGCGGCACAGCTGCGCGCCGAGTATTTCCACGGCATGAGCCAGGTGATGCTTGCGCCCGTGCTGGGCAGCCTGGAGGCCTATCTGGCCGAAATGAACGCGAATGGCGCCAGCCTGGTCCTGCCGGCCCCGGGGACTCCGGCGCCGGCCTTGCGGACGGGCCAGCTGTATCAGGACGCCTCGCCCACCAATGCGGCCGACGGCTACAACGCGCTCAAGACGTACCTGATGCTGGAGAACAAGACGCTGGCCGAATCCGGCCACCTCAACGACCAGCTGACCCGCTTCTGGCGCGGCTGGCTGGACAGGAACCGCGGCGCCATGCCGCGCGAGGACATGATCCGCAGCGCCGAGCGGCTGATGAGCTACTACCTGGCGCACGTCGACGATCCGGGCTGGCCGCGCGCCAGGCTCAACCTGAACCTGCGCGACACCGCGCGCGTGCACCTGAACGCGGTGTACGGCGGCAGTTCGGCGCGCGACCGGGTCTACAACGATATCCGCACGCGCGCCGCCACCCGTTTCGCCGCCATGACGGTGGTGCGCATCGTCGGCGAACAGGACCGCACCCTGATCCTGGGCAGCCAGGCCGTGTCCGGCGCTTTCACGCGCGACGCCTGGGAGAAATTTGTGCGCGACGCCATCCGCGAGGCTGCCACGCGCCAGGTCAAGACGCGCGATGCCGTGCTCGACAGCGCAAGTACCGACGACCTGACCCTGATCGGCAGTCCCGAGCAGATCGAAAAAACCCTGACCGACAAGTACAAGGCCGACTACATCGCCGAATGGACCCGCTTCGTGCAGGGCGTGGCAGTGGCAGAACTGAGCGGATTCGACGCCAGCGTGCAGGCCATGAACCGCCTGGGCGACCCGCAAACCTCGCCCATCGCACGCCTGCTGCGCGCCATCGACCAGGAGACCGCCTGGGACCGCGACGTGGCGGGCGGCGCCGGCGGCGCCGTCGACGCGACCAATGGCGCCGTCAGGCGCGGCCTGAAAGCCTGGTTCCGCGAAACCATCCTGCGGCGCGCGCCGAGCGAAGCGCGCAGCATGCTGCCGCCCGCGGCGGCCAGCCCGCCCGCCGGCGCGCCTCCAGCAAGCTTGCCGGCCGAGCAGCAGGGCGCCGGCGCAGTTGCCCGCGCCTTCTCCGGGGTGGCGCGCGTGGTTGGCCCGTCCGGCACCAATGCCTCGCTCCTGAGCGGCTACCTCGATGCCCTGTCGCACCTGCGCAGCCGCCTGAACCAGATCAAGCTGCAGGGCGATGCGGGGCCGGGCGCCAAGCAGCTCATGCAGCAGACCCTGGCCGGCAACGGTTCCGAACTGGCCGATGCGCTCAAGTATGTGGACGAGCAGATGCTGGTCGGCATGAGCGACCAGCAGCGCCAGGCCCTGCGGCCCATCCTGGTGCGCCCGCTGATGCAGACTTTTGCCATGATCGTGCTGCCGAGCGAGGCGGAGATCAACAAGACCTGGCAGGTGCAGGTGCTTGACCCCTTCCGCAATTCGCTGCAGGCCAGGTTCCCCTTCACCGAGGGGGCGCGGGTGGAGGCCAGCGCCGCCGATATCGGCCGGGTGTTCGGGCCCGAGGGCGCGATCGCCAAATTCGTCAGCGCGACCATGGGGCCGCTGGTGGTGCGGCGCGGCGACGCCATCGCCGCCCAGACCTGGGCCGACATGGGCATTTTCCTCGATGCCCGTGCGCTGGCCGACTTCCCGCGCTGGATCGCGCCGCTGGACCGCAACGGCGCCGTCACCGCCAGCGGAGCGCAGACCGTGTTCCAGCTCCAGCCCCTGGCCAGCTCCGGCACGCGCGAGTACACCATCGAGATCGACGGCCAGCAGCTGCGCTACCGGAATACGCCGCCGGTCTGGGTCAACATGGTCCACCCCGGTCCGGCCGGCCCGCCGGGGGCGCGCATCAGCGCCACCACGGACGACGGACGGTCGGTGGAAGTGTTTAACGAACCGGGGCAATTCGGCCTGCGCCGCATGATCGATGCGGCGCGCAGCCGGGCGCTCAATGGGGATGTGTTCGAGCTGCGCTGGACGCGCGACGGCGTCGCGGTCGGCGTCGAGCTGAAGATCGTCAGCAGCCCCGTTCCGAATGCCGCGCCGCGCCAGCGCGACAAGGGTTTCGCGGGGATGCGCCTGCCGGCCGCCATCGTCGGCCATCCCAGGAGCGGCGCCGACCTTGCCGTGCTCCCGGGAGGCGCCCGATGATGCCGCAGATCCGGGAGCGGCCGAAGCCCGCGATCGGCTATTTCGGCAAGCTTCCCGCCTGCGCCGACTTCGTCAAGCAGACCCGCGACCTGGCCTTGATGACGGTGCTGGACGACTGGCTGGCCAAGGTCATGAACCAGCTCAGCACCGGGGCGCGCTGGAAGCTCCACTACGATGCCATGGCACCCCTGCATTTCGCCTTTGTCAGCGCGCGCCGCAGGCACGCCGTGGCCGGCCACATCGTGGCCAGCTGCGACCGCTCGGGGCGGCGTTTCCCCTTCCTGATGATGCATGCGATGACGGTCGCCGATCCCGCCCTGTTCGTGGCGCACAGTCCGCTGGTGCTGCATCCCCTGTGGGAGCGTATGGGCCTGCTCGGTGCCGCCGCCGCCCATGCGCCGGAAGCGGCGCCGACCCTTCAGGCCATCGCCCAGGCCGACGTCGCCCTCGATGGCGGCAGCGCCAGTGCCCTGGCCGCCTTCCTGGCCACCGGCACCGTGGCCTCGCTGGGCGCCTTGCTGGGCCGGGACGACGTCAAGCGCGTGCTGCTGGCGCTTGGCATGCTGCTGCAGCCGGTGCTCCAGACCGGGGCCCAGGACATGGAAAAGAGCCTGGCCCTGCCGCTGCCGCGCGACCCCGATGCGCGCTGCCATGTGGCCGCCTTCTGGATGGAACTGATCGCTCCTTTCCTGCGCCGCGCCGATGTCGAGCTGGCCCTGTTCATTACCTGTATCGACGATGCGCCGCTGCTGGTACTGGGCTTTCGCGGCGCCTGCGTCCAGACCCTGCAGGCGATCGTCGATCCGGCCCTGCGCGCCGAGCAGCAGATCGGCTTTGCCGATACCGCCTGGGTCGACGAGCAACTGGGCGTGGACGTCGACGTGCGCGCCCTGGCCAGCTACCTGGACCAGCCCCAGTTGCCGCTCAGGCTGGCGCGCGAGCTCTTCCTGCAAACCTTTACCGGAGCGCTGCAATGAACCGATACTTGATGCGCTGGGCGGTGTGCTCGGCTTGCCTGGGGGCCCCTCTGGCCATGGCCCAGGAGGGCAGCGCGCCCGTGCTTGTCTCCGGCACCGTGGCCGACGAAGCGTCCAAGGCGGCCTTGCTGGCGCGCCTGCGCGAGGTGTTCGGCGCGCAGCGGGTGGTCGACCAGCTGCAGATCGGCCGGGTATCGGCGCCTGAGCACTGGCAAACCCATGTCAACAAGCTGATCAGTCCGAACCTGAAAACCATCAGCGCCGGCCAGTTGAAAATCGACGGCAACAACGTCAGCGTGCGCGGCAGCGTCGACAACGAAGCGCAACGCCAGCAGATTGCTGCCGACATGGCCGCGGTGCTCAATGCCAGCTACACCGTCAGCAATGGCTTGCGCGTGCGCAGCATCCCGGTGCCGCAAGACCGCACGGTGGAGTTCGAGTCCGGCAAGGCCGTGCTGACCGATGCGGGCAAGGCCATCCTGGATGAGGTCATCGCCATCATCAAGGCCGGCCAGTTCGGCCGCATCAATGTGGTGGGCCACACCGACAACGACGGCGCACGCAGCCGCAACCTGGCGCTGAGCCTGGCCCGCGCCGAAGCGGTCAAGGCCTACGCCATCGGCAAGGGGATTGCGCCGGACATGGTGCTGGCCAGCGGCGAAGGTCCCGACCGGCCGCTGGTCGACAACGCCAGCGCGGCGGGCCGGGCCCGCAACCGCCGCATCGAGTTCCGCGTCGTCCAGTAAGGTGCAGCGGGGCGCAGGCCGGTCCAGGCCGGCTCAGGCGCGCTCAGGGCAGGGTGATCGTCACGCTGGCCGGCGGCGGCGGCATCGAGATCGACTGGCCGGTATCCTTCATCGCCATCGTGACATGCGCATCCAGGCTGGTACGAAAGGCCGTGTAGGCGCCCAGCCCGGCCAGCGTGAACAGCACCGTCAGCACCCACAGCGACACATCGCCGCGCAGCTTGTTGACGATATGGTCGGGCCGCTCCACGTGCGGCGCGAAGGCCCGGTTCTTGCCGCGCATGCGAGCGATTTCCTCGCCCAGGCGCACGGTCATGTAGTTGAGCTTGTCCACGCCGTCGAGCGCATAGCGTCCCTGGAAGCCCAGCAGCAGGCACATGTGGAACACTTCCAGCGACTGCAGGTGGGCGCTGCCGCGCGCGCGCAGCTCTTCCAGTTTTTCGAAGAAATGTTCGCCGGCGAGCTGGTCGCCGAACAGGCGCAGCTGCAGCGGGCGGCGCTCCCATTCGTGGCGCAGGCCGTACTGCGAACGCAGGATGATTTCGTCGACCGCGGCGCAAAAGGCGTATTTGGCCGACCAGACGTCGTCCAGGTTCAACTGCTGCTGCCTGGCGTGGCGGTCGACTTCGCCCAGGAACTGGGCCATGTGCTCGGCCAGGGCGTCGGCGCCGCCCGGCTCGGCCCCGTTCTGCATCAGGAACAGGGCATAAAAGCCGTCGTACATCAGGTCGACCAGGGTTTGCTGGCCTTGGCCGGCGGCGTTGCGCGGGTGCAGGCGCGAAGCCGGGGCGCGCCGTTCGCTGGGCGCCTGTGAACTGCTGTCGTGTGCGCTGCGTTCCTGTACGCTGCTGTTCTTTGCGGTATCCATGGCGGTCCTCGCTCGGTGGTGGAAAAGCGCGTTCAGCGGCACGGGGCCGCGCCGGCCGTCGCGGCCTGGCCCAGTGGCGGTGCGCCGGCGCCCGGCGCCAGCGCGCAGCCGTGGGCGCCGACGGTGACGCCGCTTTTCGCCGCGGCCTCGCTGGCAAAGGCCAGGCGCCAGCGTTGCGCGGCAGGGGCGCGGAACAGTCCGACCACGCCCACGTAGGCTACTTCCGGCCCCAGCGCCTCCTGGACTTCGTAGCGCTGGCCGGGCACCAGTACGACTTCCTTGACCTCGATCAGATCGGCCCCGAAGGCCTCGCGCTCGGCCGCGGGACTCAGGAAGGCATCGAAAGGAGCTTGCTCGAAGGCGGCGCTGTGGCGCAGCTTGTAAAAGCGGGTCAAGAGGGCCAGTGGCTGGCCGCGGCTGTCGGGATTGAGGCCAGTGGCGGCGTGCAGGCGGATGGCGGCGGTGCGCGCGGGAGGCGCGGGAGAGGCGGCGGAATGGCCGGCGGGCGGCGAGGGGGGAGCGAGCAGTTGGCTGACCCGGGCGCAGCCGCCGAGCAGGACGGCCAGGATGACGGGGAGCAGGCTGGGTAACAAGCTGGGGAAACGACGTGGCATCCTCTATTCTCCGAATCAACGTTACGGCGGGTAAATCCAGCCGAAGTTTCCATTTAACGGGATCGGATGCGGGCTTCGCCTGCGCTGCCGCAAGCCTGGATGAGATATATAAGCGAGCTGAACTGGTAGATGCTTGACCAGGCACAATCCACCTCCCAAACCTTCGTCCAATAATCGCCTTTGGACAAACAAAGGGGAGACTCGCATGCGACTGACAACCTGGATTGCCGTACTCAGCTGCTCGGCGCTGCTCAGTGCCTGCGGCAGCATGCCCAAGACGCCCGTCGCGGTGGCGCCCGCCGCCGGCCCGGCCCCGATCGGTGCCATGCTGACCGCGGCCGACGACGCCGCCCGGCTGGGCCAGGCCGACCAGGCGCACAAGCTCTTGCGCAGCGCCGCCGCGGCGTATCCGGCGGACAAGGAACCCTGGCTGCGCCTGGCACAGCGCAGCATGGATGCCAAACACTACCGCGACGCCCTCAACCACGCCCTCGAAGTACTCGCCCGCGACAGCGAAGACCGCGCGGCCCTGGGCATCGTGGTGCTCAGCGGCGCGCGCGTGGCTGGCGCCGCGGCCGACCAGCTCGCGCGCGGCCCGCTCTGGGCCGGCGCCAACCGCAGCGAAGCCCAGGAAGTCGTCAAACGCCTGCACGCCAGCGTCGGCGATGGCGCAAGGCCGGCGAGCGGACCGCGGCACGCCACCTTCAACGCTCCTGCTCCATTACCGGCCGTGCCGGCTGCCGTTGCGCCTGCCACCCCTCCCAAAGGCAATGCCGGCGACCTGTCCGATCCCGTGGCGGCGCTGCGCGGACTCAGGAAGTAGCTTCAGCCTTCATGCCGGGCCGCCGGCCTGCATGGCGGCCACCCGTATCCCGTGTCACATCGCAGTCCCACCTCACTTTGGAGATAAAAATGGCAATAGACGTCTACCTGCAAATCGATGGCATCAAGGGCGAATCCAGCGACGGCGCCCACAAGGACTGGATCGAATGCCAGTCGGTCTCGTGGGGTGTATCGCAGCCGAAATCGGCGACCGCCTCGACCGGCGGCGGCCACACCGCCGAGCGCTGCGAGCATACCGAGCTGACCATCGCCAAGCTGGCCGACCTGGCCACGCCGCTGCTGCTGCAGAACTGCTCGTCCGGCAAAACCATCCCGAAGGCCAAGCTCGAATTCATGCGTGCCGACGGTCAAGGGGAACGAATCAAGTATTTTGAGATCGAACTGGAGAACGTGCTGATCGGCGCCGTCAGCCCCTGGGTGGGCGAGGGCGACATCCTCACCGAGAACGTCGGCATCAAGTTCTCCAAGGTCAAATGGAAGTACATTCAGCAAAAGGTTGGCGGCGGCGCCGGAGGCAACACTTCCGGTGGTTGGGACCTCGCTACCAACAAAGTTGTTTGATTCCCGGGCAGCTTGGTGCACAATCATTTCACACGCAACATTCGTAGCAAGAACAGGAAAGCATCATGAGAAAGTACGCAAGCAGCACGGTCAGCCATCTCGTCACCAGGAAGCGGCTGACCTTTTTTGTTTTGTTTCTGGTGGTCTGCGGGGGCGCCGTCGGTACCGCCGTAGCCTGATCCGGCGCCCAGGCGCCAACGACAACGGGGCGCAAGCGCCCCGTTTTTCATGGCATGCGGCGTCCTGTTCAGGCCGCCGTTTTACCCGCCTTGCCCGCCGTCTTGGCGTTGGTGGCGACCTGCGCAGTCGCCTTGGCGATCTGCTCTTCCACCACCTGCACCGCCTGGCGCGTGGCCTGGGTTACCTGCTCGTAGCCCTGGAATGCATTGTCGATCGCGGTCTTGATGATTTCCACCGCGTTTTCCGAGCCCGGCTTGACGTTCTTGGTCACGTCGTAGATCAGGGCCGACAGGGTGCTCTTGGCTTCCGCGATGTGGGCATCGGCGGCCTGGGTGAATTCGTTGCGGATGTCGTCGATGATGACCTTCAGCTCTTCGCCGTACTCGACCACGGCGCCGACATCGGGTTTGGCATGCTCGGCCGCCACGGCCATGGCCGCCTTGGGGTCTTTCGCCTGGCTGATTTCCTTGCCGGCCGCGAGCTTGCCTTCGACCGAATTTTTTGCCGTCGCCATGTTCAGCGAGACAACCTGTTCGACGCCTTGCACCGCTTTGCTGGTGAGCGCGTTGAAAGTCATCATCTGGAGTTCAAAAAGAGTCTTGGTGGCGGATGCAAATTGTTCGGGATTCGTAAACATTAACTTCTCCTCAGTTTGAATGGGTGCAACGACAAGCCTTCAGCCTTCTCCTCTGCTACTTTTTTGCTCCTCGGTAGATGTAGCTACTTTATTCGATTCCAATGCATTATTTAGCAATAATCAGTTTTTCACAATGACTGTCTTTGTACGGTCCGCTGGCCTTCTCCCAGCCCTGGCCGAGCGAGGTCTGGGCGCAGAATTGCTTGCCGTCGATTTTGCTGCGCCATTTGAACCAGGGGGCGGGTGCTGCGGCCAGCGCGGCGCAGCCGCCGGCGAGCAGGGCGCCGATGGCAGCTTGACACAGGTGTTTGTGAATGATTTTCATGTTCTGAGCGAGCATAGCCTGTTCGCCACGCAAGTCAAGCGTGCGGAGCTGCGGGCCCGTGCTGGCCGGATTCATGGACCGCCGGCGCCGGCGCCACCGCGGGCAGCAGCACGGTAAAGCGCGCGCCCTGGCCATTGTCGCTGTGCAGCTCGATGCGCCCGCCCAGGATGCCGGTCACGATATTGTGGACCACGTGCAGGCCGAGCCCGGAGCCGCCGGAGCCGAGCTTGGTGGTAAAGAACGGGTCGTACACGCGCGCCGCCATGGCCGCCGGGATCCCGACGCCGTTGTCGGCCACACTGATGGCGACCAGACCGGTTGCGCGCGGCGCCGCGCTGATCCGCACCGCGCCGCCGTCGATGCCGTCAAAGGCATGCAGCAGACAATTGTCAAACAGGCTGACGAGCACTTCCCCCAGCGGGCCCGGAAAACTGTCCATGGTCAGTTGCTCGGCGAGGTCGGCAGTGACGCTGACGCCGCGCTGCCTGGCGCCGATACGCATGGTGGGCAGCATGTTCTCGATCAGCTCGGTGAGGCTGAACACGCGCCGCTGCGAACTGGTATGGTCCACCGCGAGTTGCTTGAAACTGGACACCAGGGCAGCCGCGCGGCTCAGATTGCGTATCAGTAGTTGGTTGGCCTCGTCATTGCGGGTCAGGAAAGCTTCCAGCGCCGAGCGTTTCAGGCCCTCGGCCAGTTGGGCTGACAGTGCCAGGGTTTGTTCCGACATGGTGGTCGCCATCACCAGACTGTTGCCGATCGGGGTATTAAGTTCATGGGCCACGCCCGTTACCAGCGCACCGAGCGCGGCCAGCTTCCCGCGCCGCACCAGTTCTTCCTGAGTCAGCGACAGGGTGTCGAGCGTAGCCGCGAGTTCCTGGTTGGTAAGTGTCAGTTCGGCGGTGCGGGCCGCCACCAGCTCTTCCAGGTGTTCGCGGTGCTGGGTCAGCTCGCGTTCGCGCCGGGTGCGTTCGATGGCGATCCCGGCCAGGTGCGTCGCCACGCCGATCAGGCCCATATCCTCGTCGTTCGGCACCCGTACGTCGCGGTAGTACATGGCGAAGGAACCGAGCACCTTTTCCTTGTCGAGGTAAATCGGGGTGGACCAGCAGGCCCGCAAGCCATGCGGCGCGGCCAGCGGCGCATAGGGCGCCCAGAGAGGATCGTTCAGGATGTCGGCCACAATCACGGTCTCGCGCCGGTAGATGGCGGTGCCGCAGGAGCCGACCGCGGGGCCGATGGCCACGCCGTCCAGTGCGGCCATGTACTCCGGGGACAAACTGGGACCGGAGGCGGAGCGCATGCGCTGGCCGTCGTCATCGAGCAGCAGCACCGAACACAGCACACCGTCGGACTGGCTTTCGATGAGCAGCATCAGACGATCCAGCGTTTCCCCGAGAGGAGCGCCGCGCGCGATCAGTTCGAGTACCTGGCTCTGGCCGACACGCAGCAGTTCGGCCCTGGCCTCTGGCGCGGGTATGGCTGACGGCGGCATGGCGGTAGAAGCATTCACGCACTTGTCCTAACAGTTCGACAGACCAAGTTTAGTACAACTCAGGCTGCATGAGGAATTTCGTGCGGCATGCCAGATCGCCAATAAAAAAACGCCGCGGCCTTTTGCAAGGAAGCGGCGTTCTTTTTTACTGCTCGGAATTCTGCGGGAATTTGCTAACCCGGTAGAGTGGTGCCCACGGAGGGACTCGAACCCCCACACCTTGCGGCACATGGACCTGAACCATGCGCGTCTACCAATTCCGCCACGTGGGCACTGATACAGCTATTTCAAACAACTTACTGCTAACAACTTACTGCGACCAACAACCTGCCACAACATCCTGACTGCTACTGACTGCGGAAGTAACTCCGGTAGAGTGGTGCCCACGGAGGGACTCGAACCCCCACACCTTGCGGCACATGGACCTGAACCATGCGCGTCTACCAATTCCGCCACGTGGGCACTGATGCTGCACTTACTTTTACTGCCTGTCAGGCGTCGCCGCCGACTTCTGCTATCATACTAGCCTTTGGAGTTTTGCGCCAGACTAACTTTCGTTACCCTCGGTGCAGTTCCATAGACAAAATACGCTGCTTTTTTCTTTCGCTGAAGATTGTGCCATCCGCGAAAGACCAAAATTATAGCGGAACATTTTGAAATGTCAAAGCTGCTTCCGAAGAAAGTTTTACGGTCGCATGCCGGAGACCGGCGCGCACGACGCCACGTTAGGCGAATCGCATGGTCCTCCGTTACACTACGTACGGTTTTCAAGGTGTCAATCGTCACAGTGTCAATCATCAATGTGCCAGTTTCCCGGTCAGACATTTCCCGTGGGCGCTGCCAAAAACAAATATAGAAAAACATTTGAACCAAATTACTCATACCATTCCCAGCCGCGAGGATATTCTCGGCATCTTCCGTAACGCGCAGGCGCCCCTGGCGCTCGAAGCTCTGGCGCGTACGCTCAAGGTCAAGCCAGCCGCGCTGGAAGTGCTGACGCGCAGGCTCAACGCCATGCAACGCGACGGTCAGATCACGACCGACAGCGAAGGCAATTACGCACTGGCCGATCACTCCGGTTTCATCGCAGGCAAAGTCAGCGCGCACCGCGACGGCTTCGGCTTTGTGATTCCGGACGAGCCGGGCGAAGACCTGTTCCTGTCCGACAAGGAAATGCAGAAAGTGCTGCACGGTGACCGCGTGCTGGCCAAAGTCACCGGCACCGACCGGCGCGGGCGCCAGGAAGGCACCATCGTCGAAGTCGTTTCGCGCGCCAACAGCCATGTCATCGGCCGCCTGCTGAACGAAAACGGCGTCTGGATCGTCGCCCCAGAAGACAAGCGCATCGGCCAGGACATCCTGGTGTCCGGTTCGCCGGGCAAGGCCAAGGCAGGGCAGATCGTCAGTGTCGAACTGGTCGAGCAGCCGTCGCGCTTCAAGCAGCCGGCCGGCAAGGTGGTCGAAGTGCTGGGCGATCTGGATGACCCCGGCATGGAAATCGAAATCGCCGTGCGCAAGTTCGGCGTGCCCCATATCTTCTCGGCCGCGGCGCTCAAGTCCGCCGCCAAGCTGCCCGCCGAAGTGCGCGACATCGACATGGAAGAGCGGGTCGACCTGCGCGACGTGCCGCTGGTGACCATCGACGGCGAAGACGCGCGCGACTTCGACGATGCGGTGTACTGCGAACCGGTCAAGGTCGGCAAGGCCAACTGCTTCCGCCTGATCGTCGCCATTGCCGACGTCAGCCATTACGTCAAGCCAAACGATGCGCTCGATACCGACGCGCTCGAACGCAGCACCTCGGTGTACTTCCCGCGCCGGGTGATCCCGATGCTGCCGGAAAAACTGTCCAACGGCCTGTGCTCGCTGAACCCGGCCGTCGACCGCCTGACCCTGGTTTGCGATGCGGTGATCAGCGATAAAGGCGAGATCAAGGCGTACCAGTTCTATCCGGCCGTGATCCACTCGGCCGCGCGCCTGACCTACAACGAAGTGGCCGACATCCTCGGCAACACCGCCGGTCCCGAAGCGCAACGCCGTCCGGCCATCGTGCCGCACCTGCTCAATCTGTACGACGTGTTCCACGCCCTGCAGAAGGCGCGCCTGGAACGCGGTGCGATCGACTTCGAAACCACCGAAACCTATATCGTCTGCAATGCCCTGGGCAAGATCGAGAAGATCATCCCGCGTACCCGCAACGACGCCCACAAGGTCATCGAGGAATGCATGCTGGCGGCGAACGTGTGCGCTGCCGACCTGCTGATCCGCCACAAGCATCCCGGCACCTACCGTATCCACGCCCAGCCGACCAAGGAAAAGCTCACCCAAGTGCGGACCTTCCTGCAGCAGGTCGGCCTGAACCTGGCCGGCGGCGACAAGCCCACGGCCGGCGACTACGCCGCGCTGATGAAGCAGGTCAAGGAGCGTCCCGACGCCCAGCTGCTGCAAACCATGCTGCTGCGCTCGATGCAGCAAGCGGTCTACAGCCCGGACAATATCGGCCACTTCGGCCTGGCGTATGAGGCCTATGCCCACTTCACCAGCCCGATCCGCCGCTATCCCGACTTGCTGACGCACCGCGCCATCAAGGCTATTTTGCTGGGCAAGAAGTACGAGCCGAAAGGCATCGACCTCACCGCGCTCAACACCACCGTGTCGAACGCCACGCGCAAGCAGCAGGCCAAGGACAAGGCGGCCGGCACCCAGAAGAATGAGAAAGACCTGACCATCTGGGACGCGCTCGGCGTGCACTGCTCGGCCAACGAGCGCCGCGCCGACGAAGCCTCGCGCGACGTCGAAGCCTGGCTCAAGTGCTACTTCATCAAGGACAAGCTGGGCGAAGAGTTCAGCGGCGTCGTCTCGGGCGTGACCACCTTCGGTATTTTTGTCCAGCTCGATGCGCTGTACGTCGAAGGCCTGGTGCACATCACCGAGCTGGGCGGCGACTACTTCCAGTACGACGAAGCGCGCCATGAACTGCGCGGCGAACGCACCGGCAAGCGCTATCAGCTGACCGACCGGGTCAACGTGCAGGTCTCGCGCGTCGACCTGGAAGCACGCAAGATCGACCTGGTGCTGGCCGGCAGCGGCAGCGGCGAAGACAGCGGCGCGGGCAAGCCGAAAAGCGCAGCCCACAAGGCGCTCGACGCCAAGCCTGCCAAGTCCACCAAGCCGAACAAGGCAGCCGAAAAATCGGCCTCGCGCTACGAGCTCGACATGGGCGAGGAAGCAGCGCCAGCGCCCAAGAGCCGGCGCAGCAAATCCGGTTCGGCGCCGAGCAAGACGGCCACGCGCAGTTCCCGGCCGACCGCCAAGAAGAGTACCGGCGCGGCCAGCAAATCGAATAAAAACAAGCGATAAGAGTAAAGCGATACATGAAGAATAAAATGATTTTCGGGTTCCACGCGGTGACTTCGCGCCTGCGTCATGAGGCGTCGTCCGTGGAAGAGATTTTTGTCGATGCCGGCCGCCAGGACCGCCGTATGCACGACTTGATCGCCGGCGCCAAGGCGGCCGGTGTGCGTGTCATGCCGGTCGATTCGGCCCGCCTCGACAAGATCGTCGGCACCCGCCGCCACCAGGGCGTGATCGCGTTCGCCAGCCAGCTGGCGCTGGCGCGCAACCTGGATGAACTGCTCGATGCGATCGAAGGTCCGCCGCTGCTGCTGATCCTCGACGGCATTACCGATCCACACAACCTGGGCGCCTGCCTGCGCGTGGCCGACGGTGTCGGCGCGCATGCGGTGATTGTGCCGAAGGACCGTGCCGTGGGCCTGAACGCCACTGCCGCGAAAGTTGCCAGTGGCGCCGCCGAGACCGTGCCTTACATCACAGTCACCAACCTGGCGCGCACCATGCGCGAGCTGAAAGAGCGCGATATTCTGCTGATCGGTACTTCCGACGATGGCGACAAGGGCTTGTACGAAGCCGACTTCAGCGGACCTGCCGCGCTGGTGATGGGTTCCGAAGGCGAAGGCATGCGCCGTCTGACGCGCGAGACCTGCGACGTATTGGTCAGCATTCCGATGTTCGGTTCGGTCGAGAGCTTGAACGTGTCGGTTGCCGCCGGCGTGTGTTTGTACGAAGCGCGCCGCCAGCGCATCGCGCGCGAAGGGTAATCGCCGGTTCGTGGCGGCTCATGGTGGATTACGCGCGATGCGCTCATCCACCCTACGGACCGTGGCCTGCCTGGGTCCGTAGGGTGGATAAGCGCGCAGCGCGTAATCCACCATGAGCCGCCATGAACAGAAAAGCCGGCCGGCCACGAACCGTAGGGTGGATGAGCGCGCAGCGCGTAATCCACCATGAGCCGTCCGCGCCCGTCGAGCCCCATCCCCCGTAATTGACCCCTCATAAGCAAGCATGGAGCGGATACGCTACCATGACCGTATCGCAACTGTTCCTCCTCCCCGTTTATGTTTCCCAACCTGCGCGAAGATATCAAGAGCATCATTGAACGCGACCCCGCGGCCCGTAACGCCTGGGAGGTGATCACTTGTTATCCGGGCTTCCAGGCCATCATGATGCACCGCTGGGCCAGCGCCTGCTGGGGCGCCAACCTCAAGTGGATCGCACGCTTCATCGCCTACCTGGCGCGCATCATCACCGCGATTGAAATTCACCCGGGCGCCACCATCGGCCGCCGTGTCTTCATCGATCACGGCTTCGGCGTGGTGATCGGCGAGACCGCGGTGATCGGCGACGACTGCACCATCTACCAGGGCGTGACCCTGGGCGGCACCTCGCTCCACAGCGGCACCAAGCGCCATCCCACGCTGGAGCGTGGCGTCATCATCGGCGCCGGCGCCAAGGTACTGGGCGCGTTCACGGTGGGCGAGTATGCCAAGGTCGGCTCGAACGCGGTCGTCATCAAGCCGGTTCCGCCGGGCGCGACCGCGGTCGGCAACCCGGCCCACATCGTGCAGAAGGATGTCGACTCGCGCAGCGCGCACTTGTTTTCTGCTTACGGCGTCACGCCCAACGGCGACGATCCGCTGTCGAAAGCGCTGCACGGCCTGATCAATCACGCCGCGCGCCAGGACGAGCAGCTCGAACGCCTGATGGCGCTGATGAAGTCGGCCGGAATCGCGGGCCCGGGCACGCCCGAGTGTGATAAATTGAACTCGGTAGAGCTCAATAAACTGGTCGAGTAAGGAATCACGCATGACACTAGAATCAAGCGGCAGCGCCGACGGCGCCGCCACGCAGGACCCCGCACTGCTGGACCCATTTGAAATCCGCGTGCTGGCGGTGCTGGCCGAAAAAGAAGCGACCACGCCGGACAATTATCCGATGTCGCTCAACGCCATCACCAACGGCTGCAACCAGTTGTCCAGCCGCGACCCGGTGATGCAGCTGTCCGACGAAACCGTGCAGGATGTGCTGCAGCGGCTCATGCAGCGCAAATACGTCAACGGTATCACCCAGGCCGGCGCGCGCGTGACCAAGTACGAGCACCGCATGCGCATCAAGTTCTCGCTGGAGCAGGACAAGCTGGCCGTGCTGAGCATCCTGATGCTGCGCGGCCTGCAGACGGCCGGCGAAATCCGCACCCGCAGCGGGCGCCTGCATGAATTCAAGTCGGTGGCGGAAGTGGAAAGCTGCCTGCAGTTCCTGATCGACAAATATCCGCCCATCGTCTCCAAGCTGCCGCTCGCGCCCGGCACCAAGGAACCGCGCTACGGCCAGCTGCTCGGTGGCGAAGCCGCGCTGGCGCAGCAGGAGTCGAGTTTCGGAAGCGTGTCGCCGGCCGCGCAAGGCAGCCGGGTAGGGCAGCTGGAGCAGGAAGTGTCGGCCCTGCGCAGCGAAGTCGAAGAACTCAAGCAGCAGTTCGAGACTTTCAAGAAGCAGTTCGAATAGCAGGGCCAACGGCGCCGCTAGGGGGGGGCGCTAAAACGCAGCTCGACGCGTGCATCATCCGGCCAGCTTTGGTCGCTGATCGGCAGGCGATAATCCCATTCGCCATGTTCGAGCTCCAGCCTGCGCTCCTGGTACACCAGGGTGGCGCCGTCGAGATGCTGGACGGCGTGGAACTTCATCTTGAATTTCGCCTTGCTGCACCAATTGGGTGTCAGCAGCAGCGCAGTGATCGCGTTGCGCGCCATGAAGCCTATTTCCGCCTTCATTACCGCTGTAATCACTTCGCATTCGAGCCGCAGATCGCCCAGGCGGCGCACATTGTCCGGCAAACCGTCGCTGCGCACCTCCGGCAGCGCGATCAACTGGTCGCGCTTGCGGTTCGAGATCAGTTCCGCGTCGTCGTCGTAGGCTTTCTGCATGCGCGGGATGGTGACCAGGCCATCCTGCGAGACCGGCAGTTGCAGCGCCTCGCCATCGCCGGCGAGACGCAGCGTAATCGGTTCGGCCTTGGGTGGCGAACCGCGCGGCGCTTCAAACAGCCGGAAGCGCAGCACCGGCGCCGCCGGCGCCAGCGCGTGGCCGCGATCAAAAGCGTCCAGTCCCGCGCTCACCGTGCGGTAAGAGCGCAGCTCCGGATTCTTCATGCCCTTGATCTCGACCGACGATGTCTCGCCGGCGGTGGCGTCGCTATCGGCTGGTGCGCCGCTCGCCGGCAGTCCCATGCCCATCAGGAGCAGGCCTGCCAGCAGCGCGCCGGAATACGCGGCCCGGTTCAACCCTCATCCTTCCAGCGGCGCAAACGGGCGGCACCATAAATCATCGCGCCGCCGATCACCGCGCCGACCCATACGCTCGGTGCGGCCAGGGTCATCCAGGACTGGGTAAACACGGCGCTCATGGCCACCGTGCGCTGGGCGCCGACCATGGCGTGCGGGTTGACCTGCTCCATCGGCAGCCACACGCCGGGAACGAGTCCGAACAGGCCGCGGGCGATAACGTTCTGAGTGAACCACTGCAGGTCCAGGCCCACGCCCAGCAGGTAGTCGACCCACTTGAGCATGACGATTGCCAGGATCGGTGCGCCGACCGCCCACAGGAAGACCTTGGACTTGGCCCAGCTCGACACCAGCAGTAGCCAGCCGATGGTTGGCAGCGCCCACAGCACGTACACCGGCAGCAGGCCGATGATCTGCAGCGGCGTGAGGTAGAAGGCAGGCTGCGACAGCAGCGGACCGATCATGTTCACGCCGTGAAAAGCACACAGCAGGGCCGCCAGCAAGACCATCAGCACCGACATGAATACGGCAATGGCGATGGTGATCAAGGGCGCCACGATGGCGGCGGTGATGACCTTGGACAGCACGGTCTCGTTGTCGGATACGGGCAGCGACTTCCAGAACAGGATGCTGCGGTCGCGCCGCTCGTCGTGCAAGGCGCCGAGGCAGTAGAAGAACACGACCGCGGCCAGCATGATGAACAGCGGCGCGCTGGCGGCCATATAACCGTTGGCGACCATTTCAGCCACGCCGCCGCCCTGGGAGAGCAGGTCGGCCACGGAGAAATGCATGACCTTTTCCTTGCCATTGACGATCAGGTGACCGTCGAACAAGCCTTTGCTGAGCGCGAATGCGAGGCTCAGGAACATCAATACCAGCATCGCCACCGCCGCCACCGCCGGGGCCCACAGCATGGCGCCTTTGTGCTCCCAGAACTCGCGCCGGAGCAGCCATTTCATCGTCTTCATGCGTAGGATCCTTTCATGGTCGCGACGAACAGATCGGCGACGCTGGGGTTGCGGATTTCGCCGAGCGTGGCGAGCTGGATGCGCGGTACGCCGTCGAACAGCATGACCGACTTGCCGAACACGGTGCGCTGGTCGATCGGCTTCAGGGCGTTGGCGGCAGCGAGATGGTCGGCGCCGACCATCACTTCGGTATAGCGCTCGCCCACTTCGTCCATCGAGGCCGACAGCACGATCTTGCCTTCGCGGATGAACATCAGATCGGTGAGGATGTGCTCGACTTCTTCGACCTGGTGGGTCGTGATAACGATGGTCTTCTGCTCGTCGAAATAGTCTTCCAGCAGATTCTGATAGAACTGCTTGCGGTAGAGGATGTCCAGGCCCAGGGTCGGTTCGTCCAGCACCAGCAGCTTGGCGTCGATCGCCATCACCAGCGCCAGGTGCAGCTGCACCACCATGCCCTTGGACATGGCCTTGACCTTCATCGAGGGCTGCAATTTGGTCGCGGCCAGGTAGCGTTCGGCCTTGACCCGGTCGAAGCGCGGATGCACGCCAGCCACGAAGTCGATGGCGTCGGCTACGCGCAGCCAGCGCGGCAGGATCGCCACGTCGGCGATAAAGCACACGTCCTGCATCAGGGCGTCGCGCTGGGTGCGAGGGTCCATGCCCAGCACCGTCAGCTCGCCCTCGAAGGGAATGAGGCCTAGGGCCGCCTTGAGTGTCGTGGTCTTGCCGGAACCGTTGGGGCCGATCAGGCCGACGATCTTGCCGGCCGGGATATCGAAGCTGACATTGTCCACCGCGACCGACTTGCCGTAGTGCTTGGACAGACCGCGGGCCGAGATCACGGCGCTCATGCCGGCGCTCCCGGTTTGCTGTCGCGCAGCAGCTGTTCGAGATCGATGCCGAGGCGGCGAATGCGTTCCACCATGGCGGGCCATTCATCGCGCACAAAGCGCTCGCGTTCACTGGCGAGCAGTTTTTCGCTCGCGCCTTCGGTCACATACATGCCAATTCCCCTTCTTTTTTCTACAAGGTTTTCGTCCGCCAGTTCCTGGTAAGCGCGGGATACGGTGATTGGATTGAGCTGGTACTCGGCCGCGATCTGGCGGACCGAGGGCAGGGCATCGCCGGCTTTCAGGGCGCCGTCGAGCATCATGCTGACGACCTTGTCCTTGAGCTGGCGGTAGATGGGTGTGTTGTCGTTCCAGCCGGTAGTCATGTTCGACGCTCCCCGGACAGGATTCGATGCCGCTGAACCATGTTGCCTCCTGGTGTTGGTGATGTAATCAAGTGGTGTTGTAGTGAACTATAACAGTAAATTTTAAGAAGTCAACAAGATGTTATTTTTAGCGTTAGTACCACCGCTGTGGGGGGCCGAAATTGGTATTGCAGGAGGCGGTGCTGTTTGCCAGGTCTTTGCCGCGCAGCCGGGCGCAGTGCACTTTCACCAAGTAGTGCCTTGGTGCACTGGTATCGCACTGGACGGCAATCCGTGAAACCAGTTGACGACCATCGAGCTCACTCGCATTCTCGACAACGCGATCGCACACCGTCACTTCCCGCAGCGGGCCAGCAGAGCCCGCGGGATTTTCACTTTCTATTTTTAAGAGGCAGACAATGAGGATTTCTAATTTCCTGGCGGGAGCGTGCGCGCTGCTCGCAAGTGCCAGCGTGTGGTCGCATGGCTACATCACCCAACCCGAGTCACGCAATCTGCTGTGCAAGCAGGGCGGCAACAGCGCCTGTGGCGCCATCCAATGGGAGCCGCAGAGCCTGGAAGCGCCGTCCGGCTTTCCTGCATCCGGTCCGGCCGACGGCGTCATCGCGGGCGCCGCCCTGGCCCAGTTCAATGAGCTGAACGAACAGACCAGCAGCCGCTGGGCCAAGCGTGCCATGAAAGCCGGCGCCAACAGCTTCAGCTGGCAGTTCACCGCCAACCATGCCACGCGCAACTGGCGCTACTACATCACCAGGCAGGACTGGAACCCGAACCAGAAGTTGACCCGGGCGTCGTTCGACCTCACTCCGTTTTGCGTGGTCGATGGCGGTAACCGCCAGCCGCCCGCCACTGTCACGCACAACTGCACGGTGCCGGCGCGCAGCGGCTACCAGGTCATCCTGGGCGTGTGGGAGATCGCCGATACGCCGAACAGCTTCTACAACATGGTCGACGTCCTGTTCGGCGACGTGCAGGTGCCGGTGCCGGAGTGGACGCAGCGCGGCGTGATTTATCCGTCGGTTGATCTGGCGGCGGGCGACAGCGTCGCCAGCCGGGTGTTTGACGCCAGCGGCGAGCGGACTGATCTTCAGACCACGGTGCAGATCGGCAGCCCGACCGAGGGATTGCGCAACAACTGGGCCTATCAGCTGGCGGCGCGCATCAATGCAGAGCAACCGCTGCTGCATGCGGGGCAGCTCGGATCGGATGGCAAGATCACACCAGTGTATGGGCAGAACACGATCTATTCGAAATCATCGAGCGCACTGAACCGGGTCGAGGTGCAGATCAACAAGCAGACGGTGCCGGTGGCGGAGTTGAGCGTGGGTGATGTCAAGTCGGCCTACGTCATTGCCAACGGCGCGCTGTCAATCGATTTCAATGTGAGCGCGAATGCCGAGATGGAGGTGACGGCCTATGTCTATGATGCGGCCGGTGTGTCGAAAGGGTTTGCGTCGGTCAGCCTGAATAACCGCAGTGCGCTCTTGTCGGTGGCCTTGAATCAGCCGAAGGCCGGCCTGCATCAGCTGGTGGTCAAGGGTGTGGTGAAGGAGGGCGGGGCGGTGCTGCAGAAGACCTTCAGCTTCAGCGTGAGCGATGGGACCAGCGCGGCGTATGACTACGTGTTCCCGGCATCGATCGCGCAATACAAGGCGGGCACGCGCGTGCTGCAGTCGAAGGATGGCAAGGTGTATACCTGCAAGCCCTTCCCGTACAGCGGCTGGTGCACGCAGTGGAGCGCGGCGTCAACCGCGTATGAGCCTGGTGTGGGAAGTAGCTGGAAGGACGCCTGGGAGTAGGGACCAGGGTGGGCAGCCCTCTGCCCACCAAACGCAAAGGGTCCCGGGCACGCATGGTGGGCACAGCGTGCCCGCCCTACGTTTCACGGCCGTCCAGGTCGTAGCGGTTGATCTTGCCGTCGCTGGTGACACTGATCCAGCCGCCGCGCGGTGGATCGTCCTGCGGCTCCCAATCCGGCAGCACATAGCGGCGCCTGGCGCCGTTCGTGTGCAATGCCGGCCTGTGGGTGTGACCGTGGATCAGGATGTCGGTGCCGGTCGCGTCGAACAGATCGGTCACGGCCTGGGGTGCGACGTCCATGATCTCCATCGACTTGGTGGCATGCGCTTCGCGGCTGCCTTCACGCAGGCCGGCAATGATGCCCTTACGCTGCAGCAGCGGCATCGCCAGGAACTGCGACTGCCAGGCCGGATCGCGCACCTGCTTGCGAAACTCCATGTACTTGATATCGTCCGTGCATTGCGCATCGCCATGCACGAGCGCGATGCGCTGGCCGCCAATGTCGGCCACATGCGGCTCGGCCAGCAGGGTCAGTCCGGCGGCCGCGGCAAAGGCGCTCCCGACCAGGAAATCGCGGTTGCCGGCGATCCAGTAGACCTGGACCCCGCTGTCGCTGACGGCGCGGATGGCTTGCACGACCCTGGCAGGAAACGGGGAGGAGAGATCGTCGTCGCCTGCCCAGTATTCGAACAGGTCGCCGAGAATGTAGAGCGACTGCGCCGCCATGGCCCGCTCGTCGAGAAAGCTGAAAAAGGCGGCGCTGGTGTGCGGCTGCGCTTCCTGCAGATGCAGGTCAGAAATGAACAGCGCCAGAGTGCGCGCGGGCATGGTCATGGGGCTGACCCCGGTGTGCGATACCCGCGCTGCATGCTCAGGAAATGACTTCGATTTTTTCGATGATCACTGGCTCGACCGGCACGTCGGCGAACATGCCGCTCTTGCCCGTCTTGACCTTGCGGATCGCGTCGACCACGTCGGTGCCGTCGGTGACTTTACCGAACACGGCGTAGCCCCAGCCGTCCTGGCCAGGATAGTCGAGGAAGCTGTTGTTCTTGACGTTGATGAAGAACTGGGCCGATGCCGAGTGCGGCGCCGAAGTGCGGGCCATGGCCAGGGTGTAGGTGTCGTTCTTGAGGCCGTTCTTGCCTTCGTTTTCCACGGTCTGGTCGGCCGGCTTTTGCTTCATGCCTGGCTCGAAACCGCCGCCCTGGATCATGAAATCCGAAATCACGCGGTGGAAAATCGTGTTGTCGTAGTGGCCCTTGGCCACATAGTCGAGGAAGTTGGCAACGCTCTTCGGTGCTTTTTCGGCGTCGAGTTCGACGGTGATCTTGCCCATGTTGGTGGTAATCAGTACGGCCATGATGTTGTCCTGTCTGTTGAGTTATTGTTCGTTGAAAGAGGGGAGCGAAGCGCTTGCCGCTCGTTGCGAGCCGTTATTTTACAGGCTTCACGAGATTTGCCGATTTAATCACGATGGGAATCACCGGCACGTTCTGGTTGCCGCGCACGTCGTCCACCAGCACGCCCTTGATTTTATCGACCACTTCCTGGCCTTCGACCACCTTGCCAAAGACGGTGTAACCGAAGCCATCGCGGCCCGGATAGTCGAGATTGACGTTCTCGGCGACGTTGATAAAGAACTGCGAGGTGGCCGAATCAGGGTCGGCGGTGCGCGCCATGGCAACCGTGTAGGGCACGTTCAGTAAACCGTTCTTGGCTTCGTTCTGGACCGGCTTTTTGGTCGGGCGGGTCACCATCTTGGCGTCCATGCCGCCGCCCTGGATCATGAAGCCATCGATCACGCGGTGGAAGATCAAGCCTTTGTAGTGTCCGCTCTTGACGTACTGGAGGAAGTTGGCGACCGTCTTGGGCGCCTTCTCCTGGTCGAGTTCGAGTACGATATCGCCCATGGTGGTCTTGAGCGCGACCTTCGGCGCATCGGCCGCCAGGACGGCGCTGCCCAGGGTCAGGCTGCAGAAAATGGTCAGGAATTTCATGACCAGCGGCAGGCGGAACAATTTCGAATCTTGCATTGAGGCTTCCTCGGGGTTATCGATTCGTTGTCGACTGGTTGTGATGGAGCGGGGCGACTGTCAAGCCATCACCGCAAAAATAAACCTGATCCATATGCGGCCAGTCGGGTTTTTAACAATGCTATACTTTGTGCAGAACGTCCCATTCTATCAAAGAAGAACAAGACAGAGGGCGCTGACGATCTCGCAGCAATTCCCGATTTTCCGGTGCGCGCCCTCCGCGGCGATCGCGCCCGGTCGTCGTATTGCCCGATCATGCGCGCGCTGTATTTAGTAAGAGTCCGATGAGCCAACTTAAGATTTACAACACGCTCGCGCGTGAAAAACAGACTTTCATTCCTATCGAAGCCGGCAAGGCCGGTATGTACGTTTGCGGAATGACGATCTACGATTACTGCCATATCGGCCACGCGCGCATGATGATGGCGTTCGACGTGATCTATCGCTGGCTCAAGGCCTCCGGCTATCAAGTGACCTATGTCCGCAACATCACCGACATCGACGACAAGATCATCAAGCGTGCGGTCGAAAACGGCGAAACCATCGGCCAGCTGACCTCGCGCTTTGAAAAACTGATGGACGAAGACACCAGCGCCCTCGGCATCCTGCGTCCCGACGTTGTGCCGCACGCGACCGAATACGTGCCGCAGATGCTGGAGATTATCGACAAGCTCGAGCGCAAGGACCTGGCCTATCTGGCCGCCGATGGCGATGTCAATTTTGCGGTGCGCAATTTCCCCGACTACGGCAAGCTGTCCGGCAAGTCGCTCGACGACCTGCGCGCCGGCGAGCGCGTGGACGTCAATACCGGCAAGCGCGATCCGCTCGACTTCGTGCTCTGGAAAGCTTCCAAGGAGTCCGAGCCGGCGGAAGTCAAATGGGATTCGAAATGGGGCAGCGGCCGTCCGGGCTGGCACATCGAATGCTCGGCCATGTCGTGCGCGACCCTGGGTGAGCACTTCGACATTCACGGCGGCGGCGCGGACCTGCAATTCCCGCACCACGAGAACGAGATCGCCCAGTCCGAAGGCGCGTCCGGCCATGCGCTGGCGAACTACTGGGTGCACAACGGCTTTGTGCGGGTCGATAACGAGAAGATGTCCAAGTCCCTGGGCAATTTCTTCACGATCCGCGACGTGCTCAAGAAATACGATGCCGAGGTCATCCGCTTCTTCATCCTGCGCGCCCACTACCGCAGCCCGCTGAACTATTCGGACGCTCACCTGGACGACGCCAAGGTCGCACTGACCCGCCTGTACACAGCGCTGGCCGACATCGACCTCGGCAGCGAGCCGGTGGAAGTCGACTGGAACGAAGCCCACGCAGTGCGCTTCCGCGATGCCATGGATGACGACTTCAACACGCCGGTCGCCTTTGCCGCCATGTTCGACCTGGTCACGGAACTGAACAAGGGCAAATCGGTCGCGCATGCGCGCCAGTTCAAGGCCCTGGCTGGCGTGCTGGGTTTGCTCGAGCGTAGTCCTCAGCAATTCCTGCAAGCGGGAGTCGGGCAGGGCGCGGAAGGCGACGCCGCCATCGTGGACGCCATCGCGCGCCGCCTGGAAGCGAAAAAAGCGCGCAACTTCGCCGAATCGGACAAGATCCGCGCCGACCTGCTGGCTGCCGGCATCGTGCTGGAAGACAAGCCGGACGGCAGCACGAACTGGCGCCGTGCATGATGGCGCTCAGTAAGGATTTGGCGGGCAATGCCTCGCTCGCAGTCGACGTGCCTGCATACTGGGAACAAGCCAAAGCCGAACTCATGAAGCGTGACCGCATCATGAAAAAGCTCATTCCCCAGTTTGGAGACCTGCACCTGGTCGGCCACGGCGACCCGTTCACCACGCTGGCACGTTCCGTGGTCGGCCAGCAGGTCACGACCAAGGCGGCCGAAACCGCGTGGAACAAACTGCTCACGGTGTGTCCCAAGATTACGCCCGCGCAAGTCATCAAGGCGGGCGCCGAGCAGCTCTCGGCCTGCGGCCTGTCCAAGCGCAAGACCGAATACATCCTCGACCTGGCCGACCATTTCAAGGCCAAGCGCGTGCATGCCAACCAGTGGGCGGAGATGGACGACGAAGCCGTCATCGCCGAACTGGTGCAGATTCGCGGCATCGGACGCTGGACAGCGGAGATGTTTCTGATATTTAATCTGCTCCGTCCCAATGTGCTGCCGCTCGACGACCCGGGTTTGATTCAGGGCATCAGCCAGAATTACTTCTCCGGCGAGCCGGTCTCGCGCAGCGATGCGCGCGAAGTGTCGGCCAATTGGGAACCGTGGCGCACGGTTGCAACCTGGTATCTGTGGCGTAGCCTGGACCCGGTTCCGGTAGAATAGCGCCTACTTATCGAGCTTTACACGGCCGCGCGGCGGGAATTGCTGCGGCCTAAGAAAAACCCCCGGAGGTACAATGATTAAAACAACTTTCCTCAACTTCGAACAGCCGATCGCCGAGCTCGATTCCAAGATTGAAGAGCTGCGTTTCGTCCAGGACGATTCGGCCGTCGACATTTCCGAAGAAATCGACCGCCTTGCCAAGAAAAGCCAGCAACTGACCAAAGATATTTATGCCAAGCTCACGCCATGGCAGGTATCGCAAATCGCCCGCCACCCGCAGCGTCCATACACCATGGACTATGTGAACGAAATCTTCACCGACTTCCACGAACTGCACGGCGACCGCTCCTACGCGGACGACCTGTCCATCGTCGGCGGTCTGGCCCGTTTCAACGGCCAGTCCTGCATGGTCATCGGCCACCAGAAGGGCCGCGATACCAAGGAACGCGCACTGCGCAACTTCGGCATGCCCAAGCCGGAAGGCTACCGCAAGGCCATGCGCCTGATGAAGCTGGCTGAAAAATTCGGCTTGCCGATCTTCACCTTCGTCGACACCCCCGGCGCCTTCCCCGGCATCGACGCCGAAGAGCGCGGCCAGTCCGAAGCCATCGGCCACAACCTGTACGTGATGGCGGAACTCAAAGTACCGCTGATCGCCACCATCATCGGCGAAGGCGGCTCCGGCGGCGCGCTGGCAATTGCCGTGGGCGACGCCGTTCTCATGCTGCAATACGCCACCTACTCGGTGATCTCGCCGGAAGGCTGCGCCTCGATCCTGTGGAAAACGTCCGAGCGCGCCTCCGACGCCGCCGATGCACTGGGCCTGACCGCCCATCGCCTCAAGGCCATGGGCCTGATCGACAAGATCATCAACGAACCGCTGGGCGGCGCCCACCGCGATCCGAAGAACATGGCCGTCATGCTCAAGCGCGCACTGGCCGACACCCTGCGCCAGTTCCAGGGCATGAAAACCAAGGATCTGCTCGAAGCGCGCCATAACAAGCTGATGAGCTACGGCAAATTCAAAGAAACGACGCCGGCCGAAGAGTGAGCAAGCTAGCAGCACAGTTCGCCGACGAAGTGCGCAGGGTGGGCACCAGTGCCCACCAAAACGGTCCGCAGCCCATCGCCATCGCCCTGAGCGGCGGCCTCGACTCCTCCGCCTTGCTCCACCTGGCGCACCACTACACCCGCGAACACGGCATCCCCCTGTTCGCCTTCCACGTTCACCACGGCATCAGCCCCAACGCCGATGCCTGGCTGGCGCACTGCGAAGGCGAGTGCGCCACCCTTGGTGTGCGTTTCGACGCCCGCCGCGTCCAGCTCGAAAAATCCAAATCCGGCGTCGAAGCGGCAGCCCGCAAGTTGCGCTACGCCGCCCTGGGCGCCATGTGCGCAGAGCACGGCGTGCGCCTGATGCTCACCGCCCACCACCTGGATGACCAGGCCGAGACCGTGCTGCTGCAATTGCTGCGCGGCTCCGGCACGGCCGGCCTGTCCGGCATGGACGCCGCCAACGCCGCCCCGGAACTGCTGGGCAATCCCGACCTGGTCATGGCGCGCCCGCTGCTGAGCGTCTCGCGCCAGCAGCTGGAAGACTACGTCGGCGCCAACAGCCTGGGCTATGTCGAGGACGAATCGAACACCCATCCGCGCTACGCCCGCAACGCCTTGCGCCACCAGGTCATGCCGGCACTGGCCGCGGCCTTTCCCGGCTACCAGGAACGCTTTGCCCGCAGTGCCGCCCACGCCCAGTCGGCCCAGCGCCTCCTGAACGAACTGGCGGTGCAAGACCTCGCCAGCTGTCAGCAGGGCGAGTGCCTGGACGTGGCCCAGCTGCGTTCCATGAGCCTGGACCGGGTCTACAACCTGCTGCGCCACTGGTTCGGCCTGCGCGCGCTGCGCATGCCTTCGACCGCCTGGCTGGCCGAAATGGTGAGCCAGCTGGTGGAAGCCCGCAGCGATGCCCAGCTGCTCGTGACCCACCCGGACTGCCATATCCGGCGCCACCGCGACCGCCTCTACATCACCCCCAAGCTGGCCGACCTGGCTGGTCAGCGCGATCCGGATGACGAGGGCGTTTTCGTCAAAGAGGGCGAACTGTTCCGCTGGAACGGCGAAGCCAGCCTCGCGTTCCCCGCCTACGGAGGCGTGCTGCATTTCGAGCCGGCAGGGCAGGGCTTCGATGCCGCCTGGCTGCGTGAACAGCCGCTGCAGATCGACTTCCGCAAGGGCGGCGAGCGCCTCAAGCCGGCCGCCAACCGTCCCACCCGTCCCCTCAAATACCACTACCAGGCCTGCGACGTGCCGGCCTGGGAGCGCGAGCGCCTGCCCATCGTCAGCAGCGGCAAGGAGTTGCTGTTTGCAGCCGGCATCGGCATGGATAGTCACCACTTCGGCGAGCCTGAACGAGGCTTGATCGCACTGCGCTGGGAAACCTTGGCAGGCTGAGCACTGCGCGAAAAGGTAATTACGATATAGCAATTAGGTATAGGTTTTGTACCCCCGTTGCCTTGTTTTTTTGCATCGCAACATGTAGAGTAAAGCCCTCCTTTTTATATTCAACGAGCGGAAACTGCACTCTTATGGCTTTAATCGTCCACAAATATGGCGGTACGTCGATGGGCTCGACGGACCGTATCAAGAACGTCGCGGCACGCGTCGCCAAGTGGCATGACGCGGGGCACCAGATTATTGTTGTGCCGTCCGCCATGTCCGGCGAGACCAATCGCCTGATTGGCCTGGCAAAACAAATCATGGATCAGCCTGATCCGCGCGAACTGGACATGATTGCCTCGACCGGTGAGCAAGTTTCCGTCGGCCTGCTGGCGATGGCGCTGCTGGCGATCGGCAAGCCTGCCGTTTCCTACGCTGGCTGGCAAGTTCCCATCAAGACCGATTCGGCCTTCACCAAGGCCCGCATCCAGTCGATCGACGACGTCAAGGTCAAGGCGGACCTGGCCGCCGGCAAGATTGTCATCATCACCGGTTTCCAGGGTGTGGACGACAACGGCAACATCGCGACCCTGGGCCGCGGCGGTTCGGATACCTCGGCCGTGGCGATCGCCGCCGCCATGAAAGCGGAAGAATGCCTGATCTACACCGACGTTGACGGCGTGTACACGACCGATCCGCGCGTAGTGTCGGAAGCGCGCCGCCTCAAGACGATCACGTTTGAAGAAATGCTGGAACTGGCCTCGCTCGGTTCCAAAGTGCTGCAGAGCCGTTCGGTCGAATTCGCGGGCAACTACCGCGTGCCGACCCGTGTTCTGTCATCGCTGACCGACCCCCTGATGCCGCTCGAAGAAGAAGCCAACTCGGGCACCCTGATTTCGTTTGAGGAAGATACACACATGGAACAAGCCGTCATCTCCGGTATCGCGTTCAATCGCGATGAGGCCAAAATCACCATCCTGGGCGTACCAGACAAGCCGGGCGTGGCCTACCACATCCTGGGACCCGTGTCGGACGCCAATATCGAAGTCGACATGATCATCCAGAACCAGTCGGTGGAAGGCAAGACCGACTTCACCTTCACCGTCTCGCGCGGCGAGTACGTGAAGGCCATGGGCGTGCTGGAAGGCGTCAAGAACGACATCGGCGCGGCCAGCATCAGCGGCGACGCCAAGGTGTCGAAAGTGTCGGTGGTGGGCGTGGGCATGCGCAGCCACGTGGGCGTGGCATCGCAGATGTTCCGTACCTTGTCGGAAGAGGGCATCAACATCCTGATGATCTCCACGTCGGAGATCAAGATTTCCGTGCTGATCGATGAAAAGTACATGGAGCTGGCCGTGCGCGCCCTGCACAAAGCCTTCGATTTGGAAAAAGCATAATTATTTTGAAAAAAATGGGCCCGTTCCATTGACCAAACGTGCCCGCAGACCGTATCATTTCGGTCTTCTGATCTAGCGAATTCTGCTGGAACGGATTGGAGACGTGGCCGAGTGGCCGAAGGCACATCCCTGCTAAGGATGCATACGGCTTATACCTGTATCGTGGGTTCGAATCCCACCGTCTCCGCCAGTATTAGAAAAAAAGCCCCACGAGTTGGGGCTTTTTTTCGTCCTTTCATAGGGGATGGATCAAACATGTATCCGTCCGAGTCCGCCCAAAAACGCTACAATCCACTGATCCTGGGGGGGTAAGGAGGGGGGTAGCCAATGGCTGAGAAAATAAAGAGATTGTCGGCACTCGCGGTCGCCAAGCTTGCGGAGCCTGGCTACTATTGCGATGGTGGGGGGCTGTGGCTCCAGATTGCCAAATCGGGCAGCAAGAGCTGGGTATTTTTCTACAGTGTACACGGCAAGCGACGCGAAATGGGACTGGGCGGGTTGACCGCGGTTGGGTTGGCCGGGGCGCGTGAGCTGGCCGTGGAGTGTCGGACGCAGCTGCAGGCCGGACGAGACCCGATTGTCGTGCGGGACGCTCATCTCGACGTACGTCATGCGGCGCAGGCACGTCAGATGACTTTCGATCAGTGCGCCGCTGCGTATGTTGATGCTCACCGCGGAAGTTGGAAGAGTGTAAAACATGCAAAGCAGTGGATCAGCACCCTGGCTACTTATGCCAGCCCCGTTATCGGCTCACTTCCCGTAGCGCTGGTCGATACTGAGGCCGTCACCAAAATCCTCGCGCCAATCTGGAGCACCAAGACCGAGACGGCCACCCGACTTCGCGGCCGCATAGAGAGCATCCTGGGCTGGGCGACCGTGAGCAAATTCAGGAGCGGCGACAATCCGGCCAAGTGGGACGGACATCTTGAAAATCTCCTTGCAAGTCCTTCAAAGATAGCGCCGGTGAAAAACCATCCTGCTTTGCCTTGGATTGAGCTCCCGGCGTTTATGGCGGCCTTACGGAAAAGAGAAGGTGTCGCCGCGCGGGCCGTCGAGTTTGCGATCCTGACGGCTTGCAGGTCAGGCGAGGTGCGCGGTGCGACCTGGGGCGAGCTTGATCTCGACGGCGGGAAGTTGTGGACCATCGCCGCAGACAGGATGAAGGCAAGCAAGGAACATCGAGTGCCGCTCGCCGACCCGGCTATTGCCCTGCTTGGCCACCGTCAGTCCGGGGAGCGAATTGTGTTTCCTGGACAGAAAGAGGGGACAGCACTGTCGGACATGAGTTTGACGGCGGTGCTGCGCCGGATGGGGCGTTCAGACATCACCGTTCATGGTTTTCGTTCGACGTTTCGAGACTGGTGCGCTGAGGCGGTGGGCAACACCTTCTCGCGGGAGGTCTGCGAGCATGCGCTGGCGCATAGTCTGCCTGACAAAGTTGAAGCTGCGTACAGGCGGGGCGACCTTTTAGGCAAACGAATTCTTCTGATGAAAGCTTGGGCTGAATATTGCCAAGGATGAATATGCAGGGCGGAGAACTGGCCGCACTACGACCAGACCGCGATGTGCCTGGTGCAAGGCGAGTACGGTGGGGTGATGCGCCGAGGAGTGCCGGCCGTTATCTACTGTCGGTTTGGCGGGCGGCTGGCTACGATGCATTTTTGCAGCCAGGCGTCAATTTCCGTGCTTAGCCAGCCGCTTGAATTTCCAAGGAGCTTGACGGGCTTGGGGAACTCCCCCTTGCCCATTGCTTCATACACGCTGCTCCGCGATTTTCCGCAAATCGCGATCACTTCCTTCAAACGAAGAAGTCGCAGTCTCGGTTGAGTGAATTCTTTTCTCCGGTCCACGCCTTTCCTACTATCGCGCCATTCCATGTTGGCCTCCATTGTTGTGGTTGACGGTTCGATTTCAGAGCATCCCCAGGTTGCGTCCCGCGAGCCTGTCGAGACGCGTCGCCTAGCATTTGACGCGGTCAGATGCAACGACATGGATCGGGATATGCGATTTTTGTTTGTATGTATAGCTCTTAAAAAACGACACGCTGGCGTGCTCGGCTTGAGGATCAAGGCCATCGTAGCCACCGAGGAAGCGCGTCGGACGCTCGGGCCGCGCCCAAGCTGATATTCGAACAGCACGGCCGGCTGTACGCTGTCGCTGGCCTTTTGCTTGGTGGCCGGACGCGGCTGCTCGTGCTTGATTGGATCGCTTCACAATGAAGCGGTGCCCCATTGGCTACCTTTCATCGCTAGCAATGAGTAGATGTGATGTCCGCTGGTATAGGCAAGCGGTCCGCTTTCCATTGCGCGTTGAGAAAGTAAGGCAGCTGCTTTATATGAACTGTTTCGCGCTTTGAGCGGCTAGGATTGATCTCGCCGGCATACGTGGTGCAGACGTGCGCCATGTCCTCGGCGCGCACAATGGCCACCGCATGCCGTTCGCCGTCTGAGGAATACAAGGCCGCGCCGCCGGAGCCGGTTAGCAATGCTTCGTCAAGAGCGCTGCGCAGACAGAGCAGCGCAGTGCGATCACCGGCGATGGTGGTGCGATTGTCAAAACGACCGGCACTTGCGATGTGCAGAACATAAGAGCTCATTTTTTCCTCCGTCTAAAAAAGATGTGAAGCCGTTGGTCGAATGAAAAATAAAAAAGCTGGGCCGTGGCTAGCCGAAAAGCTATCTGAGCTTGCTGCGTTTCATGCAGGTTGGGGCAGCGAGTCGAACTGTCGGCCGCTCTTGTGGTGCATGCATCCGCGGCGGCCAGCCGCCACTGCTGGCCTTGTCCTGATACCACGCGTGCATGGCGGTGTTACTGACGACATAGTCGCCGCGCGCGGATCGCCAGAGAAGAGCAGGACTGCGGTTGCACAGCGATGCCAGTGCTCGCTGAACCTGCTCCGCGCCTTGCCTTGTACACGTTTTGTCTTCAAAAAAAGCAAGGGTGTTGTCGTCGTACGGGCGGAAACATGCTCCCTTATCGAGAATCCTCCACATAACGGCCTGCTCGAGCGGCGGCAACGCGCGATAGGTATCAGCCATGGACTGCTGGGTGTCGAAGATGTGCTGCAGCGCCGCGCGAAGCAGTCTCTCCTCGCGATGTTGGGCGACGGCGGGGCTTGCGATGCAGACCTCAGCGATCGCCGATTGGAAGAGGTGCGGCTGGTGCCCGAACAGTGTGAACGCCAAACTTAGCTTGTCCGAGTCGAGTGCCTGATTGCCCTTCCGTTCCGCCAGAGTTTTCACTTGCTTGATATAGCCAGTGTCCAGGCGGGGTAGTTGTGCCAGACACGCTTCGCGGAACGGCGCGCTGTCCGCGTACAGAAGACGCACCAGCTTGTACGGATCGGAGCCGGCTGTCACCAGCTTCAGGCTGCTGCTCCTTCCGCTATTCATGTCGCTTAAAGCGGTCTTTAGATCCCTCATCGCTCCTTCACCGCTCGCCGTTGTCAGTGCGTGCTGGACGTCGTCAACGATCACTACTAGAGATTGCCGTGATATCGCCCGAATCGCTTTTAGTGCATCACTAAGTGATGCGCCGCCCGGCGCCCCGATCATGGCTGTATTGATGCGAATCCACTGCGTCGTATCGGGTACCTCGGCGTTGGCCGATGCGGGCGCACTCGCGATCGCGCATACTTGCTTGAGCAGCTCCTCTCCAACGGCTTCATAGATAACGCGTCCGGGATCGGTATCCTGGTCGGCTATCAGGTCGCAGTGGATCACAAGGGCACCACGCGCTTCAAGTTCTGGTGCGAGATCGTGTGTAAGGAAGGCGGACTTTCCGCTACCGCGCGGGGCTTCTAAAAACAGAGTGTGGTTGGACGGGTGCGATACCGTGTTGCGTTCGAGCTCGTTGGAGAAGAACCGGGCGAGTTCTGGGCGGGCGAAGTGGCTCATGGTGGAAGTGTTTAGATATGTTGATGGTTGAATTGCCGGATGAGACGACAGCGTTTTCTTTGCAAGTAATCGGTCGAAAGGAGCTTGATGTTTGTATCGTATATTGAATACAAAATTGAGGAAATGGTGAAACGCGTGCTGTTTGATGTACCGCTAATGAGGGCTGATTATTTTTCGGCGAGTAGTGAGGAGGTATTTCGCTGCTACTGTTAGCCGCTGCGTCCGTCAGAGACGCCGTGGTGCGGGGCGGACGCTTTTGTTGTGCTGGAGCGTTTTCTGTTTAAATGGGTTCTCGAGGGTTACCTTGGCGGATTCCACTCCGGGCGCGGCCCTGCGGGCCCGTCCTCCTTCCGGGTCGCTACGCTCCGTCCCTGCGGGACCGGGCCGATACTGCCGGCCCGCCTACAGTCCTCCTCGCGCAAGACCTGCTCATCAAGGGGCGGGCGCGCCCACCCCTTGGCCGCATGGCTAATCCCCCAACCCGCGCACGGCGCTGCGCGCCCTGCTGACTGCCATTAAGCGAGCTTCGCCGCGCCTGCGGCGCTTGCGTGGCCGCTTGAACGCGGCGAATGGAGCTAAGCCCCTTTTTGTCAGGGGCTGACCTTTGGCTGCCGGGTCAAATCAGCGACCAGGCGAATAGGACTGATAAGACGGCCATCACACAGGAGGTGAGCACGAGATCCCAGCGGCGATGCGCCCGGATTTCCTTTCGCGCATGCCAGGCAGCCAGCAGGGAAAGTGCCAGTGCTGCGACTACTGCGATACCCCCTGCCGGGGTGCGAGCCACTGCGGAGATGATGAGGACGGCGAATGGCGCGTCTGCAATGTAATTTCCCCAGTAGGGTAAGCGTCCGCTGCCCAGTACATAGCCGAGAAACGTGCAGAAAGAACCGAAGGCCAGCATGAGGAACATGGCCAAGCCAAGCGCCTGCAAACGCGAGGACTCCAACAGGCGCCCTGCGACGGTCTCACTGCTACGCGCGACCGCCTCGGCAAGGGTGTCCAGTGCGCGCCGCGTCTCAGCTTCTGCCATAGCCGCGATGGCTGCGCGCTGATCTCGGATCGACTGCTGAATCTCGGCGCTGACCATTTCCGGGTATTTTCGAAAGAGTGAGTCGTACGATTCCAGGGCAATCAATACCAGCCACAAGGCATCGTTGTCCTTCAGCCCGAGTGCATCCTTTACACGATGAAGGTTTTCGACCTCACGCTCTGTCGGTTGCCTTCCGATCAGCTTCGCGAAGGATCGCTCGACGTTAGCCATCGAATGTACCGCCCAACGTGCTGTGCACTTCCCTGCGCCACCGAAGCAGTTCTGCACGGTTACCCAAGGGGAGGACTTTCAACGCTGACGTGATGGATAGCCGCTTGCTGTACAGGTCGTCGCTGACGCGGTCGGCGAGGTCGGGGAAGGTGAGTGACTGTCCGCCGGTTTTTTCGACCTCGGCTCGAATCTTGGAATTGTTATAGAGCTCGAATTTTTCCTGGGCTCCGAAGTAGGCATTGCGGACCACGTGTAGCTTTGTCCCGGCCAGCGCGTTCATGTATTCGCCAAGTAGTTCCAGGCTGTCTCGCTGGCGATTAATGACCCAAAGCGTCAATAGCTTTCGATCCAGCTCCGCGAGTGTATTGCTCAGGGTAGCGCCATACGCTGCGACGCCACGGTTATTCCGTGCTGCCGTGTTGACGACGACAATCGATTCCGGGTTCCTGTCGCAGACGTTGATCAGATCGATCCAGCCATTCGCATCGTCCAAGTCGACGCACTCGCATGCGATCTCGTTCTTGTACATCTTCCAGACGTCCGGGTTTGAAGTGTCAGCCTCGATCAGCAGGGGAACGAGCCCACAGGCTAGCAACGTGTCGATCACGCCAATAGACACAACCGTCTTCCCCACTCCTCCTTTTCCGCCGCCGACGATACAGATTTCCTTTGCCATTTTCGTTCTCCCTTCATATTTCATCGGTGTCTTCGCGCACTGTAAAGGCAGTGCTGCGCGCTTCTTCTTGCGGCTGGATGGGCCCGGGCGGGACGATCGTTTTTGCGTTGGTCCGCGCTTTCGGGGCAGCCTCCGTCACTGCTGGCGTCGAAGTTTCGTTAGCTTTCTTCGTGCGCTTTCTAGTCGGCCTTCTCGTCGCTTTTGTATCCTCACCGGTCGCACGCCTCAGATAGCAGCGTAACGTCGACGACGTGATTTCGATCCCTTGTTCGGCCAGCAGTTTGACCATCCTCTCCATCGAGTAGCCGTTCGCTTGCAGCGAGACGAGTACTTTGGACATCAGCGCGATTGCCTCGTGCGCCGTCACCGTTTCCTTGTCAGCGACAGTGAGGGGAGGGAGCGCAGCCAGGTACTCCATCGTTTTGTTGATTTGTTCGATCGGGTACTTCATCGCCGGGTCTCTCCAGTCAGACGGTGATGCAGCAGTCGTGATGACGTTGTCGCGTAGTGCTATTCATCCAGGGAATTCCGTCACAAGCTTTCGTGGCGGCTGTGTCTAGCTCGTGGCCCAGCGCGCATCGTAAAGTCGGCAGCGCATGGCGCTGAACGTTGGCGCGCTAAGTGTTTGACTCACGTTTCCATCAAAACGTTCAATACCAAGTCGAGAAGGCGCCCTGCGTATCGGGGCTCCTTTGTGGAGAGGGGCATCATCGTATGCTGCGGCCGTAGCATACCGATGCGCGGCGTCGTATGCCATTTCGTCGCATCAGTGTCGCCGGCGCCGTTCGTCAGGCGGTTCTATCTGCGCTAAGCATCGGTTCTGTGCAAAGCCGGTTTTCTCTATTCATTGACGGGACAGGGTAGGATTTGCTATACCGCCGCGCAGCGGCGGAAAGCAATCGGCAGCTTTCAGTCGTTTTACTCCCTGCAGCCACCTATCGCCCTGCTCAGGGCGCGGCCAATCCCCTCAAATTGATTATGGATGGCTGCTGATGGCAGCCATGTTGTCAAATTTGATCTGCATCATGGATTTGTTCACCCTAGGATTCGTATTATGAGATCGTAGGCTTACAAAAGCAGACCGGGACCGCCGAACGGTAACCCCTTGGAGAATGAAATGAATCCGAAATATCTGTCACAGATGTTCGCAGCAACCGCCGCCGTACTGTTGAGCGCGGCCGCATTCTCCGCCGAACCGCCTATTTCTCCCCGTCCCGATACGGCCTCTGCGGAACGAACCAAGGTGGCGCCAAAGAGAACGGCTGAACCCCACAGCCATCCACGCGACGCCAAAGGCAACTGGGTCCCGAAGAAGGAAGGCAAGAAAGCCAAGGACCCAGCCAAAATGCCCGCTGACACAGTTGCGCCGAAGGCCCGGTAAGCACCACATGGGGAGCTAGCGCTTCCCGCTTCTCTACATGTCCGCGACGTCGTCGTGGCAATGTCAACACAATGGAGCTTCACGATGGCTAAATATGGATTTCCGCTGATTGTGCTGCTGGCGAGCCTGGCCGCACAAAGCGTCCATGCTGACGACGAAATGATGAAGATGAAACCGATGACGGCCGCCAGCCCGGCGCCCGCCGCGTCGGCGAAACCGATGAGCATGGGTGCGAAGAAGATGACTGCTCCGGCTTCTGGAGCCATATCGGCCGCAACGGCGTTCACATCGAATGCGAACCTCGACATGATGGGCCAAGCCATGCCAATGTCCGCTGGCAAAGCCGCGCCCGCGGGCGCAGGACTGCCAGCGTGCCCGCGAGGCGCGCGGCCGCGGCCTTGCATTGTCCAGACCCGATCAGTTTGAGTCTGGTTCCGGCGTCGGCGTACGTGGCAGCGTGGAAGGCAAGTCGCTCGCCCTGGGAAATACTGCACTGATGGAGCAGGCCGGCGTGGCCGTGGATGTCCTGCACGACGCCGCCGAAGGCTTGCGTGCCGAGGGCGTAAGCGTCATGTACCTGGCAGTCGATGGGGCGCTTGCCGGTCTTCTGGCCGTATCTGACCCAATCAAGTCCAGTACCGGGGAGGCGCTGGCCTCCTTGAAAGCGACCGGGGTGAAGGTCATCATGGCTACCGGCGACGGCATCACCACGGCCCGATCGGTTGGCCGAAAGCTTGGCATCGACGAGGTGTATGGTGAGGTCAAACCACAGGACAAGCTCGACCTGGTCAAGCAACTGCAGCGCCAGGGCCGGATCGTCGCGATGGCGGGCGACGGTATCAACGACGCACCGGCGCTGGCGCGTGCCGATGTCGGCATTGCCATGGGCACGGGCACCGACGTGGCGATGAACAGTGCCCAGCTGACCCTGGTAAAGGGCGACTTGCGCGGTATCGCCACGGCGCGCATGATTTCGACGGCGACGGTGCGCAATATGAAGCAGAGCCTGCTCTTTGCGCTGGTCTACAACGGTCTGGGAGTGCCGGTTGCGGCAGGGGTGCTCTATCCGTTTACGGGATGGCTGCTCTCGCCGCTGATCGCCGCGCTGGCGATGAGCCTGAGCTCTGCTTCGGTGATAACCAATGCGTTGTGCCTGAGGTAGCAAATGCAACAGGTTCATTTACCGTTGTCGTTTGGCACGGTCGACTCACGTCCTGAGCGCACTTGGAGGTTTCGCAATGCCTGATACGAGTGTACCAGGCCCGAAGCATTGCGCTTGGGCCGTTCTGGTTGTTGGCGGCGTGATTTTGATGGGCCTCGGTCTGTACTTCGCATTCCTTCGCCCGCCACTGCTCCCGGAAGATTCCCGGTTCATGGGTTCGACTTTTGAACAACTGAGGCAAAGCTTGCCAGGCCTTCTCGTATGGCTTCCCCGCGTCTTCTCGGTCATGGGCGGGTATATGTTCGCCTGCGGCGTCATGACTTGCTATTTAGCCGTCACAAGTTTTAAACAAAGATTGCCCGGAGCGGCACTCGTTGCCGCACTATCTGGCCTCGCTTCCATCGGTTTGATGTCATTTGTGAATTTCGTGATTGCATCCGACTTCAGGTGGTTACTGCTCCTTTTCACGCTACCGTGGATTCTCTCCCTGATCCTCTATGTTTCTGAAGGCCGGTTCAGGGAGACTATGTGAACGTCGTGCACAGCATCATCTCGATCGTCTCGTGGCGTTCATTACCTGCAGAGACGTAGCGGTCCGTGAAGGTGTAAGGAATCCATCAGCTTTTTCATTGCCTTCGTTTGGTTTGGCGGGCGCAGATCGCACTCGGGATGCACGGAACAGGGATGGCGCACACACAACCAGCATAGGCAGCAACGACAAACCATCTCGGCAACTCGGGAACGGCGCAACCACCGCAATTCCGAGACAGCGCGGGTGTCGCGCACGTATTTGCCGGTTTGGCGCAACTGGGTGACAAGACTGTCCTCACGATTGGCTTGGCACGGGCGACGCTGCAGCTAATATTGAAGGCCGCCGCCTGCGATGTGCCGCGTCTGGTCTACCTGACAATGTCGCGGTCGTGCTGGAGCCGGCACCACGGAGCAAGGCTGAGTTGGGCGTGTACCGCCGCCGCCAGGACCGGCTGGTCGAGTAGCTGGAGCATTGGCTACCGAGGCCGCGCGGGTGTTGTCCCACGGTGAAGTAATGTAAGTATTAGCGAGCGCTCGGTGTGCTTTTTAAGCGCCAGGTTTGGAGAAGATTTATGCCCTGAGGCCCCGTGAAATCGCGGCAGCGCAGAGGCGAAAATCTTAGCTCGTGACTTCGAATTCGGATCAATGCCACTGTGATTGCGACTGGTCAGGGCTTCGGCAACGGTTACGTTATATCGTCATTCGCGACCTATTCCGAAAGAGGGGCGGCCATGCCGAAGATCACCGTTCTCGCGCAGTCAAACCTGCAGCAAGACTGCTGGCACTCCATGCTGATCTCGCTGTTGCGAGGACTTGCAGCTCTGGTAGTTGCCGCCGCGCATCTACGCTCCATGGAATATCCAGGCTTCGCCACCGTTGCGAAACCACCGTTGCTGTTTCAGGGCTTGGCATTCAGCACTGGCTTCGCTTATTTGGCCGTGATCGTCTTTTTCGTGCTCAGCGGCTGGCTCGTTGGCGGAAGCTTTCTCAACAAGGCAGACTCTCACCGGGCGTTCGAAAACTACACGATCGACAGGATTTCAAGGCTGTGGGTCGTACTGGTCCCGACTTTTTTCGTCGCGCTGCTCGCCGGGGCTATCATCGGAATACTCGATCCAGCCCATGTCTCTTTTTCGAAGAACGAGCCGTACTCGGTGAGCACGTTCGTTGGCAATATGCTCGGGCTACAGACAATCGTCGTGCTTCCGTTCGGTGGCAACTTTCCTTTGTGGAGCCTGGCCAATGAGACTTGGTACTATGTGCTGTTCCCGCTCATGGTACTAGTCTTGCGCAGCAGGTCGATAGTGGGGCGAGTCGCGGCGGTGCTGGCGATCGCTGCCGTCGTCCACTTGGTGCATGCCACCATCATTCTCTACTTTTCGATCTGGCTTCTGGGTGCGGCGTTCTCGCGAGTGAAGATAGAGACGGGGCCGGCCCTGCGCTGGGCGTTGCTCTTAGGGTGCATCGGCAGCGCCATCATCATCCGCCTCAAGGGTAAGACCGACATCACGCTGGAAGGCTATCCCCAGTATCTAGCGTTCAGTTTGGTGCTCGTTTTGTTCCTGTCCAGCATGCAGTTCAAGCGCCCGTCAAGTTCCAACTTGGACTGGCTGGACTGGACCGGCCGGTTCTTCGCCAATTTCTCTTTTACCCTGTACGTGCTCCACGTACCACTGATCACCGTGATGGGGCACCTGCTGTTGTCGCTGTTCGGAGTCGACAAGCTATCGCCTCACATCCTGTTCCATTTCCTTATCTACGCTGCGATGTACCTGGCCCTCGTGGTTGGCGCCTACTGCTTTCACCTACCGTTCGAAGCAAACACGACTCGTGTGCGTCAATGGCTGAAGACACAACTTTTCACGCGTGTTGGCACAGTTCGTTCCTGATGACTGATTGGAACGTGCCGGGTAACCGGGTAAGCGCATCACGAATGCCGAAGTTCCTGAATTGCGAGGCTGCCTTTTTGATCTTTGCCCGATGAATGGTGACGGCGCTCGGCGTGCACGAGTAGGGCGTTGCCCCTTCCGCACGATGCCATTTGACGCATTGCCGTTGTGCACCGGCTAAGGCGACACCTGCTCTTGCATAGCGTAGACCGGCTGGCGCGTAACTTGGACGATTTGGGCCGACTGGTGCAAACTTTGATCAATGGTGTGAGGAGAGCCGAATTCGGCAAGGATTGCCTGCGCTTCTCGGGCAAGACGCACCAATGGCGACCTTGTTCCTGTTAGTAATAGGGACGTTTGATGGCTTCGAGCGGGCCTTGTCGGCGAGTGGCAAGCGACGGGTCGCATCGGTCAAATGGCGCGGCGGCTATCGAGGTCGCAGGAAGGTGGGGGTGGCCAGGCCGGTTGTCGAATTTGCCCATGCCTAGGTACGATATCTATCGCGATTGCTCGCCGTCCGCAGCGGAATCTCTCATCCGATAAATCTTGCGCGGAAGTATCGTGCAGTCAAACCGCTTTATTGCGTGCTAAATTAACATGATGTGGACCGCTTTGCGCTCATTCCTGCTGTGGATTCTGGTTGTCGCCTTACCGGTTCAGGGTATTGCCGACGCTGCGGTCCGTCCGTGCGGCATGACGAGCTCATCCGAAACTTCGGAAGCGCGAGACGCTGGCCCCGCCGCTAGCCTCAACGGTGATGAGCTGTTCACTACCGCAGTTGACGAGGACACCTGCGCTGATGACTGCCAGCACTTCAGTCACTCGTGCCAGAGCTGCCAGCACTGCTGTGTTGGCCTGCACGTCTTGCCTTTGCCAATGCTTGGGAGCGCCATGCGGCTCAGCACTGAAGGCGCCGCCAGCTTTCTAACAAACGCCTTCTCCAATCACATTCCCCAGCGGATCGAACGGCCACCCCGCGTCGATATAGCACGGCACTACATCACCTTCACCTAATCCACTGGCGGACGCGGCTCGGCCTTGTGCCTGGTCTGATGTTGCATGTGCACGCGCGCGCCAGCGCTTCAATCAGGAGAAAATATGGACGACCATTCACAAGCGCCCGGCGTGAACCGCTGGCGCCGCCACCTGCTGCGGGGGATCGGCGCGGCTGCGGGGATTGCAGGTCTTAGTCCCGCCAAGTTGCTGGCCGCGGACAACGATCAAGGCGCCCTGCGCGGCATGCAATTCAATCTCGAGATCGGCCCAACGCCGGTCAATTTCACCGGCAAGGACGGTGTCGCCATCGGGGTCAACGGCCGTGTGCCGGCGCCCACGCTGTACTGGCGGGAAGGGGATCGTATCACCCTGCGCGTCACTAACCGTCTCCCAGTGACCTCGTCGATCCATTGGCACGGAATTTTAGTTCCAGCGGACATGGACGGCGTACCGGGTCTCAGCTTCGCCGGGATCCCGGCCGGGGAGACTTTTGTCTACAGCTTCGACGTGAAACAGTCCGGTACTTACTGGTATCACAGCCACTCTGGCTTTCAGGAACAAAGCGGGCTGTATGGGCCGATTGTTGTGACCCCAAAAGACGGAGAGCGGGTCAAGGCTGACCGCGATTACGTGCTTATGTTGTCAGACTGGACCGATGATGACCCGGCCAAGGTATTTGCAAAATTGAAGAAGATGAGCGACTTCTTCAATAATGCCCAGCCGACCTTCCCGGAATTCGTAAGGGACGTGCGTTCGATGGGCATGAAAGGCGCGCTGGACAAGCGCAAGATGTGGAACCAGATGCGCATGATGCCGACCGATTTTTCCGACGTCAACGCCAGCCGCAATCTGGGCGGCGGGGCGATGATTTACCTGATCAATGGTGCTACGGCAGCGAAAAACTGGACGGGGCTATTTCGCCTTGGCGAAAAGCTGCGCCTGCGCATTATCAACGGCTCGGCCACGACGATTTTCGACGTGCGTATTCCCGGTTTGAAGATGACCGTGGTCTCGGCCGACGGGCAGGATGTCGAGCCGGTACCGGTGGACGAGTTCCGCATTTCAGTCGCCGAAACGTATGACGTGATCGTCGAGCCCAGCGCCGAGGCGCACACGATTTATGCGCAGTCCATCGGGCGTTCGGGTTTCGTGCGCGCTACCCTTGCCACCCGCGCTGGTCTCCAGGCCGCAGTGCCGGAGATGGACCGCGCGCAATGGCTGAGCATGACTGACATGATGGGCTCTATGGCAATGGGTGACATGCACGGTATGGGTGGCAAGGGCGGTGTCGGCGTCATGGCGGCCGCGACGGCAGCGCCGCCTGCTATGGCAGGTATGGACCACAGCCAAATGGATCACAGCCGGATGGACCAAGCGATGCCGGTCCGGGACGACAAACCCGCGGACCCGTTGCCATCGCCCAAGGTGACCCACGCCCGCACGGAATACGGTCCCGGCGTCGACATGCACGTCGATATGCCACGGACCAATCTGGACGATCCTGGGGTGAATTTGCGCGACAACGGCAGGCGCGTGCTGACCTACGCCGACCTGCGCACCATTGGCGGACCGGTCGATCCGCGCCCACCGACGCGCGATATCGAGCTCCACCTGACCGGCAACATGCAGCGTTTCATCTGGTCGTTCGATGGGCAGAAGTTTTCGGAAGCGACACCGATTCATTTCCGCAAGGGCGAGCGCTTACGCATCATCCTGGTCAACGACACGATGATGAATCACCCAATCCACCTGCACGGCATGTGGAGCGAACTCGAATCGCCTGACGGCCAGTTCCAGGTCCGCAAGCATACGATTAACGTGCAGCCGGCACAGCGCGTCACCTACCGGGTTACCGCCGATGCGCCGGGGCACTGGGCCTTCCATTGCCACTTGCTGTATCACATGGAAGCAGGCATGTTCAGGGAGGTGGTCGTATCATGAAGAGTTCAAATATCAACACGTCGGCAGCGCTGATGCTGGCCGGTCTGATGCTGGGACAGGGGCCAGCGCTTGCGCAGAACCAAACCAAGCCCAATTCCATGTCCCACGACATGCCTGGCATGGATCAAGCGGCCATGCAGCCAAAAGCAAAAGCGGCTTCGGTCAATAAGGCGGCATCGACGAAGTCGACACCTGGGAAACCAGCGAATAAAGCGCTTGCCCGCAATCCGGCGATGAAAAAGTCGACGGTGCAACCAGCGGCGCAACATACCGGTCACACGGAACCCGCTCGCCACACGGCCTCGCCGGATGGTGACGCCAGCGCCGCCCAGCCCGCCACGTCACCTCATTCCATGCAGGGGATGCCGGGAAATCAAGGCATGGAAAACATGCCCGGTATGGAAAATCACAAAGGTATGCACGGAGTGCAGAGCCCGCAAGCGGCCCCGGCCGCCCCAGGCGCGCAAAGCCAGCAAGGAGCGCACGACATGCACAACATGCCCGGGGCGCAGGGAGTGCATGGAATGAACGGGCAGGCTGCGATGCCGGCAGCGCCCGGTACGAAAAACATGCATGGAATGAATATGGGGCCGATGCAAGGAGGCGAGCCGCCGGCCGACGCTCGCGATCCCGCTGCCTATGCCGAGGGAACCACCCATGCCCATCTGCCAGGAATGGACATGAACGACGACGCACGCTTCGGTCGCGTCATCTTCAATAATCTCGAGTTCGCGCGCGGGGACGGCGAGCGCGGGCAGAACGTCGAGGCCGAGGCCTGGTATGGCGGCGACTACAACAAGCTCTGGCTCAAGGCGGAAGGGGGGCGCCGTGGAGGCAAGCTTGACGCAATGCGTACCGAAGCCTTGTGGGACCGCACGTTTGCGACATTCTGGAGCACCCAGCTGGGTATCCGCCACGATACCGGAGGCGGCCCGTCGCGCGACTATCTGGCATTTGGTGTGCGTGGCCTGGCACCGTACTGGTTCGATACGGAAGTCACGGGATATTGGGGCAGCGGGGGACAACTCGCCGCACGCGCCGAAGTCAAGTATGAAGTCCTGTTTTCCCCGCAGCTGATCTTGCAGCCGGAAATGTCCACCAATCTGTACAGCAAGAGCGACGCCGCGCGCGGCATTGGCACCGGGCTGTCCGACCTGGAGCTCGGTCTGCGCTTGCGCTACGAGATCCGCCGTCAATTCGCTCCCTACATCGGGGTTACCTGGTCGCGCAAGTTCGGGCAGAGCGCTGACTTCGCCCGCGCGCGCGGCGAGAATCGCAAGTCGGTGCAGGCGGTCGCAGGCCTTCGCATCTGGTTCTGACCTGGGTTTCTATAACTAAATGGCGGCGGCTCCACTGCGAGCACGCAGCGTCCAGCGACCTGAAATTGACGCCTACGTTGAACCCACAATCAAGGAGAATAATATGCATCAGCAACAGTTTGAATCATGCATCAAGGCTTGTTACGAATGCGCCGATGCCTGCGACACGTGTAGCACAGCGTGCCTGCAGGAGGACGACGTCAAAATGATGGCGCGTTGCATCGCACTCGACATCGACTGTGCGCAGATATGCCGCCTTGCGGCGGGCTTCATGGTCAGGGGCAGCGAGCGCGCAAGCGCAGTTTGCCAGGCTTGCGCCAGCGTCTGCGAACTGTGCGCCGAGGAATGCGGCAAGCATGCGATGCAGCATTGCCAGGACTGCGCTGCCGCCTGCCGCAGTTGCGCGGAGGCGTGCCGGCGCATGTCCAGCCACTAGCCGGTATCAGGCGCCAACTGCGGCGAAGCAATGCCGCCGCAGGCGCGCCTGTTACTTCTACTTGGCTTTACGCGACGACCAGTGCAGATGTGCGATGAGCCAGCGGCCGCCGCTCTGTTCGAGGACGGCGGTCGTGGTGCCCATCAGGTGCACGGGCTTGCCATTCGCCGCGCCCGTGGTTTCCGTTTCCTCCCAGAGTACAGCGGTGTTTCCAGCCAGACGTTCAGAATGCTTGAGTACCTTCTGAGTCGTGGTCTTCGCGAACTTCATGTCGTCGGCCAGATGATGGCGGGCATACTCATCGCGGGAGCGCTCAACATAGCCGGACTCGTAAATCACCACTTCGGGTGAGAGCAGCGTCAGCGCCTTTTCCTTATCCCCGGCCGCTAGGGCAGCGTGGAACGAAGCCAGGGTTGCTGCGGCTTCGCCGGGCAGGTCCGCCGCGTGGGAGGCCATGCTGACACTGGCCATCGCAATGACGGTCAATATTTGTTTAATCATGTCTAGTCCTTTTGTTGAGAAAAGTTGTGCCTAGCCGGCAGTGGGTGGCGATGTGCTGCTTAGTAATGCTGCCGCGACGAGGACGCCGATCAGCAGCACGGCCTCGACCTGTAGAATGAGTGCGAAACGCCTGGCATGAGCTGTTCCGTTCTGGCCTGGACTGCGCAGACCGTCCAGCAGCCCTGGCATCACCACAAACCGGTTGAAACCGCCCAATAGCGCGGCTCCGCCTACGCCTGCGAGCTTGATCCACAGAATAGTCGCATAGGGGTTGCCAAACGTGTTGTCGATACTTCCCAAGCTTCGCCATGCAGCAATGAATCCAGTCAAAAAAATGCCGACCAGGGCGACGGTCGCGGAATCGGACAAACCCTGCACGTAGCGGGCACAGGAAACGCGGTCAGGTTCTGCACTGCCAGGTGCGCTTCGCAGGGTGATCAAGCCAGCCACCAGAACTTCGCCAACCCACAACGCGATGAGTACCAGGTGCACCCAGTCGGCCGCCACAGCGAAAGTCAGGTCACCCATCGCGCCCGCATGGCTGATCATGCTGCGGCTGAGCAGAAAGACCGCAATCGCAGCCAATTTCACTGGTATCCGCAGAGCCGACGGCATGTGCTTGCCGCAGGCGGCTGCCCCGACCAGGACCAGCAACGCCCCGGCGCCAATCAACCAGGCCATGCCGAAGTGCGTCGACGCCAGTACGGATCGTACGGCTGGCCACGCCTGCGCCAGCGGCACTTCGGCCATGCTGGCCGCCTCCAGCCACAGCAGCACTAGCGTTGCTACCAGCGCAGACAAGGACGCGGCGAGGCTGACCTGCCCGAGCGTCCTCGCATGCGTCGCGGCCCAAGACGACGGCTCTTTTCCAAGCCAGGCGATCGATATGCTGGCGCCCAATACCAACGCCATCGCCAGGTTCAGCAGGGCGGTCGCGGCCAGCCTGAGCGTGCTGAGATCCGCTTCCACTTTATTTTGCCTGGAACGAGTACTGACCCTTGACCTTGTGGCCATCGCGCGTTGTGGCGGTCCACTGCACGCTGTAGGCGCCTGCATTGAGCTTGGGGAGCGCCGCGACCAGGGCCTTGTTGTTGCCCTCGTCCAGAGCCAAGCTGGTCGGAGTGAGTGTGGCGCCGCTGGCGTCGACCAGGATCACCTTGCTGAAGGGCAGTTCAAGCGGTTCGTTGAATTGCAGGCGCAGCACGGTGGGGACAGCGACGGTCGAATTGGCAGCCGGCGCGGCGGACTCGAGTTTGGCATGCGCAAATGCGGGGCTGGCCAAGGTGCTGGACAGGGCGATGGCTGCGATAGTGATAAGGTGTTTGATCTTCAAGATGTTCTCCAGTTGAGATGTTGGCCGGGGGGCTTACTGTACGTTTTCCAGGTGCACGACAGTGATCGCGCCGTTGACCTTGTCGGCCATGAACCTGACCTTGGCGCCCAGCTTGACCTGATCGAGCATGGCCGGATCCTTGACCTTGAAGGCCATCGTCATGGCGGCCATGCCAAGATTCTTGATTTCGCCATGGCGCAGGGTGATTTTCCCAGCGTTCTTGTCGATTTTCTTCACTTCGCCGTCGACCATGGCGGCAGCCATGTCCGCAGCTTGGGCGGCATGGCCGGCGTGCTGATCGTGCGGGCCGTCATGGGCAAGGACGGCGCCGGCCGGCAGGCTGATGAGGATGGCGAGGGCGAGGACAGAGAATGGTTTCATGATGTTTCCTTTCGATGAGTAAGGGGGCGTGCTCAGTTGTAGTGCTTGTACACCGTCGGGCGTCCGTTGGCCTGCACCAGCAGAACGTCGTACGGATCTTTTCGCGGTCCTTCCATGCCGGGCGAACCCAGGGGCATGGCCGGTACCGCCAACCCTTTTGCAAAGGGCTTTTCCTTCAAGAGGCGTTTGATCTCGGCCGCCGGCACGTGGCCTTCGAGCGCGTAACCAACGACCATGCCGGTATGGCAGGAGCCCATTTCATCAGCAATCCCGGCTTTGGCGCGATATGCCCCGGGATCGGTAACGTCGCTGAATTTGACGGTGAAACCATTCGCTTCCAGATGCTCAATCCAGGCCTTACAGCAGCCGCAGGAAGCGCTCTTGTAGACCGCGATGACTGGATAGGCGGCGCTGGCAAGCAGCGGCATGCCCAGCATGGCGGCAAGGATGGCTTTCGATAGTGTTTTACGCATGGTGTGCTTTCTCACGTGGACGATCAATGATGGTTGCCGTGGGCGCTTGGTTTGCGCACGGTGACTTCAACTTCCTGGGTGTTTCCTGCCGCCGGCATCGACTGGCCGCCGGCGCTGTCATTGCGTGCGGGTGCAGGCAGTACGCCGGTCCATTCATACGCCACAGTCTTGGGCGGATGCTTATACCACCCGGGGTCCGCGTAGTCGCCGCGCTTTTGCTCTTTGCGCACTTTCAGCACAGTGAACATGCCGCCCATCTCGACGCCGCCGAACGGACCTTCGCCAGTCATCATCGGCAGGGTGTTTTCAGGCAGAGGCATTTCCATGCCACCCATGGAGCCGCCTTTGTCGCCCATGACCATATAGTCTGGAACCAGGCGATTGATCTTCTCGGCAACGCCGCGGTGGTCCACCCCGATCATGGTCGGCACGTCGTGGCCCATGGCGTTCATGGTGTGATGCGACTTGTGGCAGTGTAGCGCCCAGTCGCCCAAGTCGGTGGCGATGAACTCGATCGCCCGCATCTGACCGACCGCCACGTCGGTAGTCACTTCCGGCCAGCGGGCTTCAGGGCGCACCCACCCGCCGTCGGTACCGGTCACTTCAAATTCGTGGCCGTGCAGATGGATCGGGTGATTCGTCATGGTCAGGTTGCCTACCCTGATCCGCACGCGGTCGCCCTGGCGCACATTCAGCGAATCGATGCCTGGAAAAACGCGGCTGTTAAAAGTCCACAGATTCTGGTCGAGCATGGTATTGACGCGAGGCGTATAGCTGCCGGGGTCGATGTCGTAGGCATTGAGCAGGAATACGAAGTCGCGATCGACCGCGTGCTGGGCCGGATTTTTAGGATGGGTAACCCAGAATCCCATCATGCCCATCGCCATCTGTACCATTTCGTCGGCGTGTGGGTGGTACATGAACGTGCCGGGACGTTTGGCCACGAATTCGTAGACAAAGGTTTTGCCAGGCTGGATTCCTGGCTGGTTCAGGCCGGTCACGCCGTCCATGCCGTTGGGGAGGCGCTGGCCGTGCCAGTGCACGCTGGTCTGTTCCGGCAATTTGTTGGTGACAAAGATACGCACCGTGTCGCCCTCAACGACCTCGATGGTGGGGCCCGGACTCTGACCGTTGTAACCCCACAAATTGGCTTTCATGCCGGGCGCGATTTCGCGCACCACCGCTTCAGCCACCAGGTGGAACTCCTTGACCCCGTTGTTCATGCGCCATGGCAGCGACCAGCCATTGAGGGTGACGACCGGGTTGTACGGTCGGCCATTGGGCGGCGCCAGCGGTGCCTGAGTGGCGGCACTGGTCGTCGTGGCAGCTTCGGGCAGGCTTGCCGCGCCGGCCCGGCTGACCAGGCCCGCACCGACAATGGTGGCTGCACCTGTAAAGAAATCTCGACGTGATGTCATTGCAATTAATCCTTGCATCAATGTTGTGCTTGCGCGCTTGGGGCAGCGCTGGCGTTGGGCGCGGTGATCACGCCGCCACTGCCGGAAATGGCTGACTGCAAGTCGGCCTGGGCCAGCCAGAAGTCGCGCTGGGCTTCAATGGCCGCGTTCACGCTGCCCACCTGGGCGCGCGCATCGGCCAGCAGTTCGAATACGCTGACCAGCATGCCGTTGTAGCGGAGCAGGGTTTCGTCGGAAATCTTCTTTTGTAAAGGCACTACCTCATCGCGGTAATGCCGTGCCAGGTCGTAGCGGGTGCGATAGACCGCAAAGGCCTCGCGCACCTGCGAGCGGGCCTGGATCGCCGTGTCGGCGGCACGGTGCACCGATTGCATGTAGATGGCCTGGGCCTTGGCCACGCGCGCGCCGCCCCAGTCGAACAGCGGCAGCGCGAGCTCGATCTCGTAGCCGTTTTCACGCGGCGCGCCACTGGTACTGGCGTTGCTGTACCCGGCGTGCAGTACATTCACAACACCGGTGGCTTTGGACAACCCTAGCGCGCTGGCCGTCATCTCCGCATCGCGTTTGGCAATAAGTATGTCGAGCCGCTCTGTCATTGCACGCGCCTCGGCGTCTTGCGGCGCCTGGGGCGTGGCGGGCAGATCGGGGAGGCGGTCAGGCAACTGCAAGTTCGCCTTGTCCCCCCAAACGCCGAGTAAGCGGATCAGCTGTTCGCAAGCGGCCGTGGCGCGCAGGCGCGTACGGGCCAGCTGCGCGGTCACCTCCGCATAAAAAGCCTGTTCACGGGCATGGTCAAGCTGGCTGTTGTTGCCGGCTTTGCTCATGCGCGCGGAGAGCTCGGCAGCCGCCTCGGCGGACCGGAGCACCTGCTCGGCAAAGCCCGCCGACTGTTGCGCAGCGACGGCTTCAAAATATGCTTTGCGTGTATCGGACGCCAGGCGTACGGCTTCCGAGGCAACCCGCAGCTGGGCCGTCTCGAAACGGCGGCTTTCGATGTCCCGGCGCACGGGGAGCGTGAAGAGGCCGACGATGTCGAACAGGATTGTCCGCTCGATCTCGAATGCGCCCCCGCTACCCAGGCGCTGGAAGGAAAAGCTGGGATTACCCAGGCGTCCTGCTTGCACGAGGTCGGCTTCGACGCTGCTCAACTGCGCGAACGCGGCTTGCAAGCCCCGGTTGTTGAGCAAGGCGATTTGCACGGCGCCTTCAACCGTCAGTGGCGAACGTAATAGCACATCCACTTGCGCACCAGGCCCGCCGGCCTTGCCGGCGTGGTCGAACTGGACCGGCTGACCAATGCGGGCGGACGTCAAGTCGGCGACGGCCTGGGTGCCGCCATCGACGGAAAAGGTCGCGCAGCCGGTCAACAGCACGCTTAGCGCCACAGCAAGGGACCGCCGCATGGAAAAGTTGCGTCGGATAGTCATCGTTTTCCTTGCTGGTGTTGACCGTACGGTCCTGTCTGCGCCGGGCTCGCTGGCTGCACTGCCGCGGCGGGCGTTGCCTGCGCCGTTGGTACGCGCTTGGTAGCGGCCGCCGGGCCATGGCCGCTGTGGTCCAGGTGCTCGGTGCCTTGTTTGCCTGCAGCAGCAGCGGCAGCGGTGCGCCAGGTCTGGTCTGGCGAGCCCGTCTGTTCGCGGGAAAAGTCGCGGTAGTGAGTGAATGCCGAGTTATATTGCAAGGCTGGCACGACGGCGTGCGGATCCTCGGGCGCAAGCCGGGCAGGTAGCTCCTGTGCGACGGACAATGTTGGCGCGCACAGGGCCACGCCATAGGCGAGCCAGTGTTTTCTGTTCATAACGGTGTGATCCCTAAAACGTTAAATCAATCGTGCAGGCGCACGTTGTATGCGCACAGGCGGCACATGCACGCTTGCACGCGCAGCGCGTCAGCGCGACGACGTTTTAGATGGATCGAGGAGGCCGCTGCAAGCCGTCCGGAATGAATCCGGCGCCGGGCTCGGCAGGGGAACTGACGGGCTGCTCGGCGCCGTCGTAAGCGGGGACTGCGATTGAGGAAGACGGCGGTGCGATCGCACCGATGCAAAAGGCTGAGCAGGCACTGCAGGACGAATGTTTCACGTCGCCCAAGGCATCGGGCGAAGACATTTCATGATCTGCGGCCGTGGCTTCGTGGTTCTGTGCCGCTGTATGCGCAGAGTGGTTGTCCTGATGCTCGTGTTGCTGGGCAACCGCAGACATTCTGGCGCTTTGTTGCCCCAACGCACACGACATCCCCACCTGCGCAGCCACCGCATGGAGCGGCAGCACGAGGATCAGAAACCACAGCAGGAATGTGTTCAGCGAACGCTTCATAGGCGGACTATAGCATGCAGCCTTCAAAACGGCATGCAGGTAACGGAAGTCGACGGTGTGTTACCGCACAGCGCGATCTATGCGATGGACGTTAAATGCGTTACGGGCGCGGCCACGAAAGATCGCACCGCCGGAGCATTACGGATCGAGTAGTTTCACTTTAACAACCCAATAATAACGAGGGCATGATGAAAAACAATCACTACCTAAAGTCGACCTTGACAGCATGTACCAGCGCGCTACTGCTGAGTTTATCAGTTTCCGCGGGAGCGCAGACTACCCAAGCTGCGCAGCCGATGCAGCATGGCGCCCATAGCCAGGACATGAAGCAGGGCGCGCAGGGGATGCAGCAAAAGATGAGCAACATGCCGATGACGGGCGATGCTGACCATGATTTTGCAATGATGATGAAGTCGCACCATCAGGCCGGGATCGACATGGCAGAACAGGAACTCAAGAATGGCAAGGACGCGCAACTGAAGTCGATGGCAAAGAAAATCGTCACCGACCAGACGAAAGAGATCGACAAGCTCGACAAATGGATGTCGAGCCACAAGGCAACGAAATAGGCGGCGCGGGTTGTAAAGGTTGGCCCGCTAGCTTGATTGGCGGGCCAACCTGCTCACTACGTTCTGAAGGAAGCATTTCATGGCAATGTCGATCAAGCGCATCGCGCTTGCGCATATCGTTATCCTGGCAATTTTGCTCATTGCCGTTTTTGTTCTGGCCTGGTCGGGTGCTTTCAATTTCGCCGCCGACGAAGCGCACTCGCGCCCGGTATATTCGACCATCGAATACCTCCGCCAACGCGCCATCCGCTCGCGCGCGGAAGACATCAAAGTGCCTGCGCTGGGAGATCAAGTGTCCTTGATTAAGGGCGCTGGTAACTACGAAGCGATGTGCGCGCAGTGCCATCGCGCGCCAGGCATGCAGGACACGGAGCTGAGCCGCGGTCTGTATCCGGCCCCTCCCAACCTGTCGGCTGTGAGGCTGGACGCGCGCGACGCGTTCTGGTCCATAAAACATGGCATCAAGGCGTCCGGTATGCCGGCCTGGGGGAAAAGCATGAGCGACGACGACATCTGGAATCTTGTCGCACTGATCCAGAAACTGCCGGACCTCAAGGCGGACGCTTACCGCGCGTTGGTTGAACGCAGCAGTGGCCACTCGCATGCCGCAATGGGAGCGCCGCAAGCTGCCGGCATGCGGCATGGTGAGATGGAGGACCGCGCCGGCATGAAGGCGGTGGCGCCACAGGACGTCCCGTCAGTACGTGCGCATGAGCATCAGCCCGGACAGGAACACTAGAACGCCGGGAGCTAGCGCAGCCTTAAACCGTGAGTGGTTTGGAGATGGCAAGAATACCCTTGCAACCATCGCCGAAACGCGCGATTGCTTCGCGGTGCTTTGACAGTTCGCCATAGCCAATATAGCGTACGTCCAGTTCGCTCACCCGCGAAAATGCCGGGCGGGCAAACTGGGCCCGCACGTCGTTTTCCCGTGCATCGGGCGCCACCAGAAAAAAGGTCGATCCATCGTGATCAGGAACACCCAAGGCCAAGTCGAGCATGCGCACGATGCCTGAATAGATACTGGTGCTGTGTTCCACCTCAAACGCCATCGCGATCCTGCTACTCGCCGGATCGATCCACAACACGTCAATAAGACTGATGGTATCGGCCGCGGAGCTCGCCCGGATCGCTGCCGGAAGCTCGCCCAGGCAGCCATCGGACAGCTTGCCGCCTTCGAAAGGGCGGCTCTTGTCGTTGCTTGCGATCCAGACCTGGAACCCGAGCGCTTTGCCCAGGTCCCTCAGCCATCCTTGGACCTGGCTGTGCGTTTGGTCGGTTTCGGCTGCAAGCTGACGGGCTTTGGCTGCCGTCGCATTTTCCTGGTGCGCCTTTTCGAGATCGAGCTTCCAATCGAGCGTAGCTGACGTAGCCGAGTTCAGTATGTATCGCCCGCTGCCTATGTCGAACATCAGTCCAGCCACGGCGCCCAGGTCATTCGACAGCAGGCTGCGATGGACGGCGTTGAATTCAATCAGGCGGTGACGCATAGCCAGGTATTCGGTCCATCGCCCCAGTCTTACTTTGGCGCCGAAAAACGCGTTGAAACCATTGACGATGGCCGTATTGTTGGGCGTAACGAAGGTAGGGTGGAGAAAGTAAAGCAGGTTGGCGCAGGCCGGTCCCAAGCCTTTGATTTGCCTGCCGTCGAGTGTGCGAACAGCCTCGACCAGTTCCGCCTCACTGGCGCAACACAGGCAGGTATCGAGAAATCGGCCGAATGCCAGCTGATTGTCGCGGTCTTCATATATATCCGGAATGCGCAGCTTTGGTTTCCACAGAAATGCATGGTCGGCGCCTTTGAAAATTTGGCGCTGTTCGGCGATCGAATGCACCACAGTTTCCAGGGATGAGCCGCGATACGCCACGCCGAAGGTGTTGTCGCGGATCTCACGGACGACCGCCTGCAGACCGCGCCGGATCGAGCGGAAATTCTTGAGCCGCTCTTCCCATAGAAACCAGCTGCGGTAGGAGCCTCCGGGATCGACCTTCCATTGCTCAATCAGCGCCTGCTGGTGTCGAATGATCGAGGCTGACGAGTTCTCCAAAGCGCGCTCCGGGGTATCTTGTTGGAAACGCCCATTGTAGCGTTCGGCGTGAATACGCTGGCAAAAACTTTACTTTAGGTATCGGACGCTCCTCCAACTGACTCGGCTGATAGCATCAATGCCATTCCACTCTATCCTTGAAAGGAGCCCTTATGTACGCCCGAAATGCCAATGGTCGCACGAACAACTGGACCGATAGCAACCTAAGCGACGTGGTCGATCACGCCCTGTCAAGCTTTTTGAAATATGCACCGGGCAGGATGGATTTCTCAGCCGGCGCAGCGCCGTACGATTACATGCTTGTCGTTGGCGCCGTAGGCGCAGAACATTTTGCTGGAACCGCTGGGCGTGACTATGCATGGGGCCGCGCTGGCCAAGACGAGCTGGCCGGTGGCGCCGATGACGACCATCTGTTCGGCGACCAGGGTAGCGACCTGCTGGTCGGCGGCGCTGGCGGCGACCGGCTCGCGGGCGGTATGGGCGCCGACAATCTCTACGGTGGAACTGACCCCGACGCCCTGATGGGCGGAGCCGGCAATGATTTCCTTGACGAGGGTGCCGGCCATGGCGACCTGGACGGGGGCGCCGGCGACGACACTTTGGTGGGCGGCAAAGGCGCCGATGCCTTCATGATTTCCGCCATGAGCGGCCACGATGTCATCAAGGATTTTACGGCCGGGCCAGGAATGTTCGACCATTTGGCGATTATGGATTTGAACTGGAATGACCTATCCTTCAGCGATACGGTGCAGGGAGTGAAGATCAGCTGGCAAGGGGGCTCCGTGCTGCTCGAGGGTGTTGCCAAACACGATCTGGCGCAGGACGATTTCATGTTTGCCGAGATGCCGCAACTACCGCCATCCGCCAGGGAAGCCACAGCACCGACGGCCGAGCGAGCCAGTCCGAGCAGCGATGGCCCGACAATTGAAGGGCGCGTATCGGGCGGCTCCGTCGTCGACTTGGTAGGCGATGCCTTGCTCGCCCACGAACAGCAGGTCTTCTTCAGTTTTCAGGGAGACGAGAAATATGCTGTCCAGGTCGGCACGCTGAGTGCGGACGGGCTCAATGGATCCGACGAACTCGACCACCTGTTCGGGCGCGATGGCGCGGATGCGCTGACCGGGCTGGGCGGCGACGATGTGCTGCAGGGTGACGCTGGTAACGATCATCTCGACGGCGGCGCTGGCCAGGACGACCTTGACGGTGGCGACGGTGAAGACACGCTGATTGGCGGCGACGGCGCAGACGAGCTCGGTGGCGGGGCCGGCGTTGACGTCCTCCAGGCGGGCGCTGGGCACGACATGATCGATGGCGGCATGGGCGACGACCAGATTTGGGGCGGGACTGGCGCGGACGCGTTCATGGTCATGCCCGACAGCGGCAATGATAAGGTTTTTGACTTCGAGGCGAAAGGCGCCGCCCAAGGGGCATTCGACCACATCGCGTTCATCGACATCCTGCCAAACCAGGTGAAGGTGGCGAACACAGCGGACGGTGCCCTGATCAGCTGGGACATCAATGGCGATGGCGCGGCCGATGGCTCGGTCACGCTGGTTGGCGTTCCGGTCGCGGATCTGCGGCAGAGCGACTTCATGTTCAATGAAGGACCCGCATTTATTGTCGGGGTCAGCACGGAAGGTTCGAACTTCATCTTTGCCTGAGTTTCGCCCCCGTCCAGTGTTGGCCGCCTCCGGCGCTGGGCGGTGCTGGATTGAGCAACGATTAGTCGGCAAACCCCATCTTGATCCGGTTTCCGTTCCATTGCACCATAAACCCGGTTGGCGTTCCTCGTCACCCGGAGCTCAACTCAAGAAGGGGATCTTGAGGCTTATATTTACCGGCGAAGCGCTGCCCACAGCGCTGTATATCCACGGCGAAAACACGCCCATGCGAACGCCTGCTCTCTTACCTGTATGGGAGATTTTGAGTTAGCGCTCGACCCACTTTGCGAACCGCTTGACCTTCCCAATATGTGAAGGTCTAGAGTGGGCCCATCATTACTCATGAGGTCCACCATGTGTCAGCTAAAAACCGAGATTATTAATTCGGCTGAGCACCCGCAGCCTGAGCCAAGCCAGTCCGCACAGTCGCCGTCGCGCCAACGTGGCGACATCATTCCACCAGGCATTCCTGAAACCGCTGGGCCCGATCCATCAGCTGCTCAGTCCTGCATTTTTTGTCGATACCGCAACGTGAAGGGTTCGGGAAAGAAGGCTACCGATGCCTAAGCTTTCCGTCAAACCCCATCCCGACTATGTGCCCTTGGGTGCTGACTTTGTAGTCACACCAGGTACCAGCATTTGCGATGCACTGCTAGAACATCATATCGAGATCGACCACGCCTGCGGCAAGGTAGGCGCTTGCACTACGTGCCATGTGGTTGTGCGGGAAGGTGCCGAGTCGCTTATACCTCCAAGCGACGCCGAAGAGGACATGCTGGACCGTGCCTGGGGTGTCGAGCAGCACTCGCGGCTGAGTTGCCAGGCAATCGTCAAGCATGCCGATCTGCTTGTCGAAATACCCAAGTATTCGCTTAATCACGCGAAAGAAACCGTCTGATGTCGTCGAACCCTCTGCGGGATTCGCCGGGACAGCATCACACTTTTCGTTTTTGACGGAGCTGCAATGAGACAAAATTCACATGGGGAACACAAGGATCGTTCGCCAGTCGAGGCCGCGGCCGGCACCATTTATACCTGCCCAATGCACCCGGAAATACGCCAGCCGAAGCCTGGCAGCTGCCCGAAGTGCGGCATGACGCTCGAGCCACTGATCCCTGAACTGGACCAGGGCCAGGACCAGGATGCCGAGCTCAAGGATTTCCGCCGGCGCTTCTGGTGGACTCTTCCCTTGACGATCGTGGTAACGGTACAGGCGATGTTCGGGCATGCGCTAGGCCTACTGGAACCGGGCATCTCCGCCTGGGCCGAACTGCTGCTGTCCACCCCAGTCGTACTATGGGCTGGCTGGCCATTCTTCGTGCGCGCGGCCCAGTCGATCGCCCACCGTAGCCCCAACATGTGGACCCTGATCGGGCTCGGCACTGGCGCCGCATTCGTCTACAGCGTAATGGCCACCATTGCGCCCGGCGCGTTTCCCGTCTCGTTCATGTCAATGGGACGAATCGGGGTGTATTTCGAGGCGGCCGCCGTGATCATTTCACTGACCTTGCTCGGCCAGATGCTGGAACTGCGCGCCCGTTCGCAAACCTCGGCGGCAATCAAGTCACTGCTGGGCCTGGCACCCAAGACAGCGCGCCGCATCAACGCCGACGGCACAGAAGAAGACGTTCCGCTGACACATGTGCACGTGGGCGAGATGTTACGTATCCGGCCCGGCGAAAAGGTTCCAGTCGATGGTGTCATCGAGGAGGGGCGCAGCGCGGTCGATGAATCCATGCTGACCGGCGAACCGTTGCCCGTCACGAAACAGCCGGGCGATAAGGTCATCGGCGCCACCTTGAACACCTCCGGCGCGCTGGTGATGCGTTCCGAGAAAATTGGCGGCGACACCATGCTGGCGCAGATCGTGCAATTGGTGGCGAAGGCGCAGCGCTCGAAAGCGCCGATGCAGCGCATGGCTGACGTCGTGGCTGGCTACTTCGTGATCGGCGTCGTATCGATTGCCTTAATCACCCTCCTGGCTTGGGGCCTGTTCGGCCCTGAACCCAGCTGGGTGTACGGCATGATTAATGCGGTGGCGGTACTGATCATTGCCTGCCCATGCGCGCTGGGATTGGCCACGCCGATGTCAATCATGGTTGCAAGCGGCAAGGCAGCGACCACCGGCGTGCTGTTTCGCGATGCCGCGGCAATCGAGAAGCTGCGCGAAGTCGATACCATTATCGTCGACAAGACCGGCACGCTCACCGAAGGCAAACCCACGTTTGATCGCGCTATCGCCGCGCAGGGCTTCACTGACCGCGAAGTGTTGCGCTTGGCCGCTAGTCTGGACCAAGGCAGTGAACACCCGCTGGCCGACGCCATTGTGCGCGCCGCGCGCGAGCGTGGCTTGACACTGTCCAAGCCGGACGAATTCGAATCGGGGTCCGGGGTCGGCGTACGTGGCAGCGTCGAGGGCAAAGCTCTGGCTCTGGGCAACACGTCCCTGATGGGCCAGCTTGGAGTGAGCGTGGATGCAGTCCACGACGCCGCCGAGGATTTGCGCGGTGAAGGCGCCAGCGTTATGTACCTCGCCGTCGATGGACTTCTGGCGGGACTGCTGGCGGTATCCGATCCAATCAAGGCGAGTACTGGCGAGGCGCTTGCCACGCTGAAAGCCACTGGAGTACGGGTCATCATGGCCACCGGCGACGGCATTACCACCGCACAATCGGTCGGCCGCAAACTTGGCATTGACGAAGTGCACGGCGAGGTCAAGCCACAGGACAAGCTCGGCCTCGTCGAGCAGCTGCAGCGCCAGGGCAGGACTGTTGCGATGGCAGGCGATGGGATTAACGACGCCCCGGCGCTGGCGCGCGCCGATGTTGGTATTGCCATGGGGACGGGCACTGACGTGGCGATGAACAGCGCCCAGCTGACGCTGGTGAAAGGCGACCTGCGCGGTATCGCGATGGCGCGTGTGATCTCGACGGCGACCGTGCGCAACATGAAGCAGAATCTGCTGTTCGCGCTCCTCTACAACGCACTGGGTGTCCCGCTCGCCGCGGGCGTGCTCTATCCGTTCACAGGTTGGCTGCTGTCGCCAATGGTCGCGGCAGTGGCAATGAGCCTCAGTTCAGCGTCTGTTATCAGTAATGCGTTGCGGTTGAGATAGTTCGGCTAATAATCCCTGATTGGCATCGCGCTCTGGAGCCGCGCTATTGCGGGGTTTGCCGTGCAAAGCACAGGCTAGGCTATCGGCAATCTGTTGACATACCCACGCTGGAAACGTTACGGCCCCCTCAACAGCAACAATTGCGGAGTAATTCATCGGCTTCTATTGGGTTCTGTGGCGTTGTTGAACGGACGACGGAATTTCCCTGGTACCGACTGTGACCCTTAAATTGGGCGGACCACTCCTGCTATAGCGGGAAATTGGTCGGCGATAGATATCGCCTCGGCGCCGCCGATCTCGAACTGGCCTTTGCGAATCATGTACATCAGCTCGATTCCAAGTTGAGCATGGGACTGATCACCCGCTTGGTAGCGCGATTGTCCTGCTCGACGATGTTGTTGACTCGTGAAAGACTCTGCCACAAGACTGGCGCGATCCTCGAAGCACGCTGTCTTGGGAAGTCTGAATTTCCGTTGGCAATGGCCACGCAGTGATTACAGTATTGACGATGCCGACACCCTGTTCGAGTGGACGAGAACCCGACTAGCGGATTTGTTCAATCAGCCGGATCGAGCACGCTGGATCAGCCAGCTTACCAAGCAAGTTCGATTGCTGGGCGCTCGGGACGTGACGCTTCGTCGTAGATTTTGCGCTGACGTAGCGAATTTTTTCCGGCTGCCGAAGAATCTTGAGTGAAATGTCTTGTCATAATTGCAAATCCGTATCAGGAGAGTCTGTGCTACATCTTGGCTGAGACCGCGATCCCGTCGTTACGGGGCGAGGGCCACGAGGTCATTGTGGAGGATCTTTATGCAAACGGCTTTTCGCCGGCACTGATCCTGGAAGAACGAGCTTGCTATTACAGTCCACATTCCAGAGCGGAGTGGATGCTGGGCAGATCGATCGGCTCATGTCGGCAGAGGCTCTAGTGTTGGTGTTTCCGACCTGGTGGTTCGGCTTTCCCGCCATACTGAAAGGATGGTTCGATCGAGTGTGGGCTCCAGGTATCGCCTATGACCACGCTACGTATCTCTGACCGATCAAGCCGCGGTTAAGCAGGCTGCGAAGGTGCTTGGCAATCACCTCATTAGGCTCGCCCTGGTGGGTCGATCGTCTCATGATTGGGCGACCTGTTAGCAATATACTGAAGAAGGCCCTATTGGGGGCATGCGCAACAAAATGCCGCTTCGATCTCATATCGATCTATTGCGCTGAATCCCTCTCACAGGCCCGCGTCGTCGCCTGCCGCGCGCGCGTGGAAAAGCGGCTGTCGAAACAGGTGCCGTTGCGGCAAGCCATCTTGGCAAGATGTGCCAAAAGTACTCGCGTTGGATGGTGTCTCGTATTGGTTCGCGAATCGATCAAACCTCTCCTCGCGGTTACCAGAATTAGGAGCGGCGCGTGCCCGACGCGAGTTCAGCGAGCAACACGAAGCCAGACTTTCCTAATTAACGTAAGCGTGTTGCATCGATTTCAGTTGCGAGCCTAATTGGCCGACATCGTATGTCCGACTCAATCTGTTGTTGGCACGAATGCAGTAGTGACCACAAATTGCACTTGGACGGCCAAGTCACGCTGTATTTTTTTTGCAGCGCGGTGATGGAGACTGGGCTCTTTGGCGGTCGCCGCTAAAAAGGCTTCGCGCGCCTGCACGGCCAGCGCGTAAGCGCCCTCATTGCCATACTTTGCAATCGAAAAGCGCTTGCTGCGCGTCGCTTGGCCTTTGCGTGCGGGGCTGCGTGCGACCCAGGATTCGGGAAGCCCGCTTGCGGAATGCCGTGCAATGAACACGCCTGATACTCCACTCGTGTTGGTGGTGTTGATGCGGGCGGAGACAACGGCGACGGCGGCCAGGGGATGCGCCAGGAAAACTTGGTCGCGCCAGATTTTTGCCGCGGCTAGGGCAGGAGCTTCGCCACCATGCTTTCTATCGGAGAACGTCTTACGGTGTTTGTGCCTGTCGCGCACGATACTCACGCGCCAGTATCCGTGCGCGCCAGGGGCAGACGAGTAGCGTGAAATATACGGTTCGCTACCCCGGCTGGACGGTGCGGCCAGCGCGCGTTCTTGTTCGGATACCGCACGCGAGCGCCGTTCTGCCGCGCGTGTGGCCTTCTCCTCGGTTTTCTTTGCTCTTTGTTCGCGCTGCGCGACTTGCTGCGCCTTGCGCTCCGACGGGGCATTGAGCAGCGCTTCCAGGGCGAGCATGTCCGCTTCACTGCTGACTTGCTGTGGCTGAAGTTCGGCGCGAAAGACGATGTCTTCCAGCGCTGCCAACCCGCGCAACCGTTCGTCAATGGCGAGTTGTTTGGCTTTCGCTTCGCCGTAGCGCGCAATGGAGAAATTCTTGGGCCGCGTGCGTCCCTCGCCTGAGGGGATGCGGGCTGTCCAGTACTCGATGGTGGACAGCCGACCGGCCCGGCTCTTGCTGTGCTTTCGGGTTCGCGCAACGCCCGGCACACCAGACGTGTTATTGCTGCGAACAATCGCACAGAAGTGGGCGAGCGACATGGGGGGATGCGTCGCGACGATGTTGTCGCGCCAAGCCTGAGCCAATTGCAGGGCCTGCTGTGGCCCACCGCAGCGCCGTTCGACAAAGCCCTTCGTGTATTGCTGCCCGTTGCGACTCAGGTACACATGCAAGACCTGCGCTCCCGTCGCTTGATCGGGTATGCGGTAAATCCCGACACGGTCAGGGGTATGGCGGATTCTGGTGGCTTGTTTCACAGTCGAGGATGTCGTGGTACGGGGCTTGGGTGTCACATAGGCGATGAATGCTTGCGGTCGCGGTCCGTGCGCCGCACTGGTTTCCAATGCTACCGTGTTGCTCAACGCGGACTTTTCCGCAGGTCATGCCGGCGCAATGTTCTGCGCTTTCGAAGGCGCTCTGTCCCGATGCCCGGCTGTTTGTCAGGAGTCAGTAAAAGTCAGTCGTTCAAATTATTGTAATGTTGTCAGTTGTGCTATAGTAAAAATTACTATATGCATAACCTGCGGTGTTCTTTTCTTGATCCCGAAAAGTTCACTCTGCATCTTTCACTTATCTTACCGTACGAATGGAGAACGCATGAGCCTTCAGGATCTGGTCGGCGACCGTCAGCATGACCGCTTGTTGCGTTTGTCCTTTCCGAATGGCGACGGCCCGTCGTCGCAGCTGCTCGTCAACAGCATCGAGGCATTCGAATGCCTTTCACGGCCCTTCGAGTTTACAGTGGAGCTGCTCTCTGATGACCCGAACATCGCGCTAAAGGCATTGCAGGGCAAGATGATGTGCGTCGAGCTGGTGCGCCGGGATGGCAGCTTGCGCTATTTCACCGGAAGGGTGTTCGGTTTCGGTCTGAAGACGGTCGATGGCGGTGTGTCCTATTACCAGGCGACCCTCGGTCCCTGGTACAGGTACCTGAGCATGCGCAAGGATAACTACCTTTTCCATTACACGACCATGTACGACCAGACCTCCAGTATCTTTGGGGACTACGGCGGCCTGGCCGACTGGGATTGGCGCGTGCAGGGCGCGACCGATGTGCTGACCGATTGTTGCCAGTTCGACGAGAGCGACCGCAACTTCCTGGAACGCCGCTGGGTCGCCTCCGGCATTTTTTACTGGTTCGAACACACATCCTCGGGGCACAAGCTGGTGCTATCGGACGATTCGACCGCGACGCCGCCCATCGACGGCAATCCTGAAATTCCGTTTCAGCGCCACGCGGGCTCGGCCCAAGAGGACGGATTGGGGGAGTGGTCGCCGGGACGCCAAATCGTCACCGGCAGCGTGGCGCTGGCCTCGTTTGATTTCAAGGCGCCCCATCCGGCCATGACCTCGCTGCCCACGGTCAACCAGCAGGGCGATGTGCCGAACATCGAATCTTATGAGTATACGGGCGCGCTGGGATTCAAGAGCGGGGCGGGGCGCTCGTTGGCGCAGCTGCGCATGGAAGAGGTCGAGGCGAGCGGCAAGCAGTTCACAGGCAGCGGCAACTGCCGCAGTGCCATGCCGGGCCGCTGGTTCCGGTTGACAGGGCATTTCGATGCGAGCGAAACAGGTGGCGACGCTCAGGCGCGCGAATTTCTCATCACCGAAGTCTCGCACAGCGCCTCGAACAATTACCATATCCGGCAGACATCGGAATCGCATTACGAGAACCGGCTGGCCAGTATCCGCAAGATCATTCCGTTCCGTCCCGGGCGCGACCATAGCAGTGTGGAGACGAAGATTCACGGCATTCAGACGGCTACCGTCGTAGGGCCAGCGGGCGAAGAAATCCATACCGACGAATATGGCCGGGTGCGCGTGCAGTTCCACTGGGACCGCGCCGGTACCAATGACGAGAAGAGTTCGGCATGGATCCGCGTCGCCACGCCTTGGGCGGGCGGCAATTTCGGGATGACCTTCATCCCGCGCATCGGAACCGAAGTGCTCGTCCAATTCCTGGACGGGAATCCAAACCGTCCGATCATCACGGGTATGGTCCCCAATGCGAGCACGATGCCGCCGTGGACGCTGCCGGCGAACAAAACGCAGAGCGGGGTGCTGACGCGCTCGACCCCCAAGGGGAGCTATGACAATGCCAACGCGCTGCGCTTCGAGGATAAGAAGGGGCAAGAGCAGTTGTGGCTGCACGCCGAGAAGGACCAACTGACCGAAGTTGAGCACGACGAAGACAAGTGGGTGGGCAATGACCGGCGCAAGACGATCGACCGCGACGAGACCAACCACATCAAGCGCGACAGGACTGAGACAGTCGATCACGACGAGACGATCACGGTGCATAACAATCGCACCGAACGGGTGGACCACGACGAAAAGATCAGCATCGGCGACAACCGAACCGAGGACGTCGGCAAGAACGAGACCATCAGCATCGGGGCCAACCGCACTGAAGACGTGGGCAAGAACGAGACGATCAGCATCGGGATGAACCGCACCGAGGACGTGGGCAAGAACGAGACCATTTCGATTGGCGGCAGCCGTAAGGTGACAATTGGACGAATGAAGACGGAGACGATCGCGCTGGCGAAGATGGTGACCATTGGCGGTGCTTACCAGACCACCGTGGGCGCGGCAATGAACACCTCTGTCGGCTTGATGCAGGCCGAGCAGGTCGGCCTGTCGAAGACAGTGACTGTGGGGCAGAAGATCAGCTTTACGGCCGGCGATGAATTCCGTATAGAGGTGGGCGACAGCACCTTCGTCATGAAGAAGGATGGGCGCATCGAGATTACCGGGAAAGAGATCATCATCAAGGGCTCGAAGAAGGTCGAGATCCACGGCGACGATGTCGACACCAATCCCAAAGGGTGAGCCGCTTGCTACCCACTCTTCCCAGCCTGCGGTTCGACAACCGTACCGAGGTGGACGCCCTGCATTTCGACACGGTGGACCAGAATGGTGTCGGTTTCCACGTGATTGTCGCCAAGACGGCGTATGCGCTTGAGGGATGTGGTCCCGACGGCCAGGCCGGGCTGCGCGCGCTGGACGATCCTGCGCCGCTCCATACTGAGGACCGCTATCATGACGATGATGTCGAGATGAGCGTACGTGTCGAGAGCGACCTGGCGCCGTTTAAGCCGCTGTGCGATGTAGTCGTCGTGGGCACGGCATACGCGCCAGGCGGACAGCCAGCGCGGCGTTTTTGCGCTTCAGTGCGGGTTCAGAAGGCTGAGCAGCCCGCGCCGCTGCCCGCCAAACCGGCACCGCTAAATCCCATGCAAGGGCTGTCGCCGCACGCGTACGAGCAATGGCAAGCCGAGGTCGAAATGGTGCGTGCGACGCGCATTCCCGGCGCCGTGTTGATTGACAAGACGCTGCAGGTCTGCGGCGAACGCACCTTGCGCCGTCTTCCGTGGCCGTTTCGGCTGCTGCAGAGCGCCGTGGCGGTCTGCTCCCTCGGCCTCGTGCGCCTGAATCCCTTTCGGCTGACATCGCCGGTTGCAACTAAGTTCGTCCCCATGAGATACGAGATGGCGCAAGGAGGACAGTGCCGGACCGAATCCGATACACCTGACGGCAAGCGGGTGCCGAGGCGCTTTCGCTTAAAACCTGAACAGATGAAGCAGTATCCCGCTGGCAAGGCGCCAGTGGCTCACGACAGTAGCCAACGCAATCCGCATGGCCGCGGTTTCGCCCGGCCCTGGTTCCTCCGCGCGGCACGCGTTAAGCAACTACCGGCACCGCGCATTGAGTATGCGGAAGCCGCGTTCACGGGTGGGCGATTCTGGCGCAACGCACGCGGCAAAGATGCTCTGGTCCCGGCGGGCTTTGGCTTTGTGGGGCGCGCCTGGCTGCCACGGCGCGAACGCGTGGGCACTTTTGCCGAGAAGTCGAGTTGGGCGGAGGACGAAGTGCCGCTGCTTCCTTCCGATTTTGACTTTCGCTATTGGAACGGTGCGCCCGATGACCAACAATGCGCACATCTGGAGGGCGGCGAGCACATTACCTTGACCAACCTGAACCCGGCTGATGCGCCATTTGCGCGCGCGGACGAGCGCGGCAATACCGTGGTGTCGTTTACCTTGCCGCAGCAATCGCTGTTCCTGCTGGCCGCCGATGAGAACGAGGCGGTAGCCACCATGCCGCTGGCAATCGACACCGTGGTAGTTGACACCGATACCGGCGTTGTCGAGATCGTGTGGCGATACTGCCTGCTGGCCGACGGCACGTTCGAGGATGCACGGCTACTGCATGCGCGGACAGACGAGGCGCTTGCGCGCCTGCGCGCATGGAATACCCCAGAAGACGAGGCCGCTACGGCCGACGATAACCCGGCCCGCGCCGTTACCTTGTAGAGCAATATGGCCCACGAAACCGTCACCAAGTCGCAGCGCTTCTATTGCGTCAGCCTCACTCCGGATATTTGTAAAACCCCGGTTGGCAACAGCGTTGTCCCTATCCCATACAACATCAAGGGCGAGTTCAAGACCGCGCAGGCCGTTTCCAAGGATGTGAAAACGCACAGCGAGCCAGTCTTTCTTCACAATAAAAGTTTCATCCCCAGCGTGACCGGCGACGAAAGAGGCACCTTGGGCGGCATCAAGAGCGGTACTTTTCTAAAGCGCGTTGAGTCCAAGGATTTTAGCCCAACCAAGGGGTCGAACGGGACGCAAACCGTACAAGAGTCACGCTTGGTGTGGATGAACGACCGCAATACCATTGGCCGAGTCATGGAGCGGCAAGTCCAGGCTCCCCGCGCGCGCCTAAAGATCTTTGGATGGGAGGCGCCCACTGCGGAAGAGGTTGCGCAGGGCTGGAAGGACAAGTCCGAAGCGGTGCACGACGCGGCCGGCAAAGCGATTGAAGTTGGCGGAAAGATCGAGATCGCAAGCGGCGTCGTTGCGGGTGCCGGCGTCGTCGTGGGCGCAACCGGCGTTGGTCTTCCTGCGGCAGCGGTGATGGAAGCGGGCGCTGGCGTCGGTGCCGCTGTCGGCGGCGGCGTCATGGGTACTGGCGTGGTCGTCGACGGCGCGGCCTCGGTCGCCGATGCCGCCGCCGACTATGTCTTGACGGGCAAGACTCCTGATGCGGTAGCGACGGCGCTCGAGTTTGGCGAACGGGTTGTCCTGAATCGTTTGCCAGGCGGCGGCTGGCTCAAACGTTTTTTCAAGAAAAAGGAAATACCTGGAAAAGCTAAGCCGCCGAAGAACGAACCAAAACCGAAAAAAGGTCACGACGACGATAAGTCTGATGGTGGCAAGGTCAAGCAGGAGAAGCCGAAAAAGGAAGATAAGCCTGCTGACTGCTGCCCAAAAAATACGGCTCCGGGAGGTAAAAGCGCAAAAACGAAGAAGCCTGCCCATATCGGAACGGGCGAGGAGATCCTGTATCAAACGGATTTCGCTCTGGACGGGCCGACACCCTTGGATTGGACTCGCACCTACCGATCCGGATCGGAATGTGAAGATTGGGGCGTTTTCGGCGCGCGCTGGGCCTCGCTGATTACCACTTCCCTTTCCATTTCCGAGCGAGGTATTGTCTATCACGACGCGACTGGCCGTGCAGTCCGCCTACCTGTGCTTGCGTCCGGTGAAGCGCACAGCAGTGCCACAGAGGGTTTTATTTTGCGCCACGAGGGCGTCAATTCTTACTCCTTGACTTGGCACGACGGTACGATCGATACGTTTGGCAAGCCTATCCCGGGCATGCTACCGCATGGATACGAGGGCATCAATGTCATGCGGGCACCGCGCCCACCACTCGCGACGATGCGGCAGCGGCTGCAACGCCGCACCTACCGCGACGGATCTGGCATAGATATCGAATGGCTGGATGGGGTCGCACCAGGTCAGGTGATGCTGCGCGTGGCGACCCGTGATGGCCTTCTTGTCGAAGCATTTCGTGCCGATTTCGTATCCGAGGAGATCGAGCTCCGGGTTGAATTGTCGCCTCGCATTGGCCGAATCGAACAAGGACTTGCCGATGGTTCGCGTATTGTGCTGGCACGTTATCGCTATGCTACAGCTAGGTTGTCCGGTACGCATGTCAATGGACCGCCGGCGTCTGCTCTACCTCTGCGATGTGAGCTGATCGAGCAAAGCGATGTTGCAGGCGCGGGACGCGCTTACAGCTACGAGCACCTTTTGCTGACGCGTTATGTGAACTATGCGGGTCTGGCATTTCATCTCGAGTGGATCAGTTTGGACGCGCTACGCGATCGCTGGGCTGGGAACGCGGCTGCAGACGAAAACTTGAGTGCACGACATCCAATTCATGCGGATAACAGTTACCGCGCCCGTGTGGTTCGCTCGCTAGATGCCGATGGCTCAGGCGATACTCGTCTAGAGTATCTCGACGCTGATAGCACCCGGCTGACCGAAGCCGATGGCTCGGTTTTTCTCTACAGCTTTAATGCCAGCTGGCTGGTCACGGAGGTTGTGCGTCTTGACCATCTGGGCACAGCACATTCTTTAGGGCAGCGCGTCTGGGATGGAGATGGTCATCTTATTGCCGAAAGAGATGCACTTGGTAATGAAACGCGCTATGGCTACGACAATCGGGGGAATTTGTGCGAAGTTACGAATGCAAAGGGGCAGACGACCCACATTTTATTCGATGACCATAATCAGATGGTCGGGATAACCGATCCTCTCGGCCACACCAGCACGCGCAACTATGACCGCGCCGGACGTGTGAAAGAGATGCGCGATCCGCTCGGAAGGGTGACCTCATTTACGTATGACGAGGCTGGGTATTTGCGTACGGTACGGGACGCGCGCGGTGGCATCAATCATTTGACCTACGACGCAGCCGGGCGCCTGGTCGAGTATGTCGACTGCTCACAAAATTCGAGCAAATTTAATTATGACAGCAAAAATCGTTTAACTTCCAGCATCGATGCGGCTGGTAACAAGACTTCGGGTCAATATGATGTGCGGGACCGTCTGGTCCAGTTGGTACATCCAGACGGTGGTGAAGAGAAGTTCAGCTACGATTGCGCGGGCAATTTGGTAGAGCATTGCGATCAACAAGGCAGGAAGACTCGCTATGAATACAATGGCTATGGTTTGCCGATCAAACGTACGGACGCCCTCGGTCAGACTTTGCTTTATGAATATGACCGTGCTTTACGTCCCATAGCGCTGTTGAACCAAAACGGCGAGGCTTACCGCTTCGGATACGACGATGACGGTAATCTGGCGAGCGAGACGGGCTTTGACGGCAAAACAACCAGCTACACTTATGACCGTGCGGGGCATTTGTCGAAGCGCTTGGCTGCTTCTGTGCAGACCGAGTACGCGCGTGATGCCTTGGGAAATCTACAGGCAATTGTAAATGCCGACGGCGCCGTGCGCTATGCCTACGATGCGGTCGGTCGGCTCGTTGCCGTTTCGTCAAGCCATGCTGACCTGCGCTTTGCGTACGACGGTGCGGGCCAGTTGATCGATGAACGTGTCCGCTATCGCACCTCGCCCACGACGGCGATGGGAGAGCAGACGAGTCCTGTCTTCACGCTAAATCATGCCTATGATGAACTCGGCAATAGAATTCAAACGACTTTGCCAAACGGTCGTCGTGTCGATACCCTGCGTTACGGGTCTGGACATTGGCACGGCACCCTCTGGCATGGACGAAGTGTTGCTGATATTGAGCATGACAGGTTGCATCGCGAGACGCGTCGGCAATTAGGTAGGGGGCCGGCGCGCCTGATTGAAGAGCGTACCTACGATCCGGAATCGCGACTGCAATCGATAGTGGTGCGTGTCGGCGCGTTGCGCTTACTTGGGCGGACATATGACTATGACCCTAGCGGCACTATCGCTGGATATAACGATGATCGACATGGGCGGACGAGTTATACCTATGATCCAGTTGGTCAGCTACTTGCTGCAACCCAGTTGGGGTTACGCGAAACGTTTTCCTTCGACCCCGCCGGCAATTTGCTCGACGGCGCTTTGTATTCAGATCGGTCAACAAGTGGTAGTCCCACAAGTTTGTCCGACTTGGTCGACCAGCCCGCTATCGATGACGAACGGCCAATCCTCCCGAAAGTGACGCACAATCTGCTACAGCGTTTTCTAGGCGTCAGTTACACCTATGACGTGCATGGAAATGTCGTCACCCGGCTCGAGGAAGAGCGGATTACTCACAATGAGGCGGGCGTGCTTGTGATGGAGTACGACGCGGAAAACCAACTGGTTCTCGCGATCCGTTCCTTTCCCCAATATAAGTTGGTTTCACGCTATTTATACGATCCCTTCGGGCGCCGTATCGCGAAACAAGTATATAAAGCGCCTTTCGACAGCGACGGTCTTGACGTAGGCCCTGCCTCACCGGGGACGACGGTAAGCACCACTTTCTTCGTCTGGGATGGGGATGTACTGGCACAGGAAGTGGACTCGAACGCTGTCATCACTTACCTTTATGAACCGGAAAGTTTCGTGCCATTGGCACGCGTTTGCTCCGCAATTCGCCCCGGCATATCGAGGCCATCCAGCGACGGAATTGCTTCTGTGTTTGAATGGGCGATGCCAGTACCTAAGGATGATCCGTGCGAACACGTGAAGGCGTGGCAGGGACACATGGAAGCATTGCGAGAAGCGGTGCATTGTGCTGACCGTGAGCTACTGATCGGTGCTGCCGACAGCGAGACCGAGGATGATGTCATCCATTATTATCTTTGCGACCACTTGGGAACGCCTTTTGAATTGGTGGACGATAGTGGCCGGGCAGTATGGTCGGTGCGTTATCGTGCGTGGGGGAGCGTGTTTGCAAAAATCGCCAGCGATATTGATCAGCCCTTACGGATGCAGGGACAGTACGAGGACAGGGAAACAGGACTACATTACAATCGCTTCAGATATTATGATCCACACGTGGGGCGTTTCCTGACGCAGGACCCGATTCGACTTGCCGGGGGAGAGAATCTCTATCAGTACGGACCGAATCCAACTTGGTGGATAGACCCGATGGGGTTGGCCGCAGGAGGCGGGGGGGCCTATATGTTTGAGACCTTGCACAACAAGGCCTACGTGGGCAAAGGACCGTACCAGCGTTATAAAAACTCGACTAAGCAGCGCACGACCGGTAAACAGAATGGCGTGGACCGCGGCGTGCACATGGATACACAATCTCCATGCAAGAAGTATGTCTCGGAGGCGCAATACGCCGAGATGGTTGAGCATAAAGCGATGGAAGCTTATGCCAGTTATTCCGGGGCAAAGCCGCTCTTGAATTCTGCCAGTTCTCCGGGTAAAAAGCGGCTGGATCCGAAGAGCGACAAAGGTAAGAAAAACCTGAAAAACTGTCCTGGTATTGATGCCGCAGCTGAAGCGGACGGCAATCAGTTGCTGCAGCTCTTGCTCGCTAAACCGCCAGGTACTGGGCTGTGAAATTGAAGGAGTGTTGAATGACAAAAGAAATTTGCGGCATCAGTTTTAACGAAATGCCCAACTCTATCTGGACAGAAAATCGCGAGCTAACCATTTTTGCGACAGACGAAGCGGAACAAAGTTTCCGCTTCGGGACAACCGATATCGCGCCTTATAGCGGTTTATTTGCTGAATTCAATTGCACCGCACTATCTGTGACCGGGGCGCGTCCTCCAGCGGGGAAGTTTGATCTCGACTTGGTGGAGCGTCCGGAACGCATTCGCCTTCTTAGCCTTGATGCGAGTAGCTACCGAATTCCGGTCCGCTTCACCGCTGGTAAAATCTATTTCCCTGGCTTGCGTAAGCTGGCGTTTACGGGGCACTGTCCGGAAGACTTTCCTGATCTCGAGGGTAACGACAAGCTCGTCCAGCTGCGGGTTCAGTATGATAGGGAGTTCTTGTCGCATTGGACCAAGCTCAAGCAGCTTAAAGATCTGGTGATTTACGACTATGATGAACCTGATCTTAAAGCGCTCAAGGGTTTGGACGGCCTCGTCCGGTTGACGATCGCCCAGGGCAAGATGAAAAGTCTGGAGGGCCTGCAAGAGTTTCCTTCACTACAAACACTTGTCATTGCTAAAGCACCGAAGCTGATAAACCTCGAAGCGTTGACCGATGCGCCATCACTTCAAAATATCATGTTTCAGGATTATAAGAAGGTCACCGACTGGTCGTTCCTGATGAGCAATCAGAAACTGGCTCACCTCGCGCTTGACGTCGTAGAGTCTGTTGATTTTCGAAGCAACATGCCGCGCTTGAAATTTTTGTACGTCCGCAAGGTGATATCGCGGCGGAACAAGTCCTACTTATTCGAGACGGAAGACCGTTACGAAAACACGATGCCAGATGGGACAGACATCAACTACATCCCTGACCATGAGGTGTTCTACAACGATATAGCTTAGTTATGCGGTGCAACGGGCACCTCGTGAGGGCGGGCTGACTACATTCCTGTTCCATCAGTGTGAGCGCCGTCGCTCTTGGCCTGGCGGTAGCGGAGTCCGCTGATGCTGCCCGCCCCGGTAGCCCTCCACATTCAACTCGAAGTTGGTCGAGTGAGGCAGCTTTTCGCGAGTATCAGTATGCCAAGGTGCAGGGTCGAGCCGTTGAGTTCAGCTGGCGGACAAACTTTCGACGTTTTTTGATCCCTATCAATCGACCCGAGAATCAGATCTAAAAATATTTGTATCGTATAAAATATACAAAGTTGTGCCAACTTATGTTGGTGGTTGGAAAAATCAGCTTACGACGAAATACCTGCCGCACTTCGCGTCCAACCCCTTCATTATTCTGATTCTAGAGATGAGTAATAGCGACAAGCGGGTGAAGAGCGTTCAGGTCATGGTACGAATGACGCCTGAGCAACGTGCTGTTCTTCAGACGAGGGCCTATGACGCAAAGACGACGCTGCCAACGTATCTAATCGCGTGTGGGCTCCGCCGGCAAACACGCTCCGTGATAGATGAACACATAATCAGTGAGCTTCGTCGGCTCGGCGAGTTGCAGCGGGTGCTTTGCCAATCTTCGCCTCGGGACGAGGCACGCTGCGAGGCAGTGATCATCGCGATATTGGCGGCCATCGCGTCCGTCGGACGGATACCATGATTGCGAAGGTTCCTCCGCGCCGGCGAGATACCAGGTCTAGCTTCACAGCGCTGGTCAACTACCTGATCCAACGTGACGAGAACGAAAGGAGCAACCCAGATGACGAGCTTAATCCAGACGAACGACAGCGATACCTCGCGTTTCTTGAACGCGCTCGAAATCATCTCCGCACAGCAGGCGCAGATTTGCGAGCAGTTAGACCAGTTGACACTGTTGATGCAGATGCCATCCGAATCCGTTTTTCGGGTTTTGCACAAGCTGCTCCTGCCAATGGATCAGGATATGCGCCGTCTGACGAAGGAGGTGCGTACCCGGATCGAGGAGGACTAAGTGACGATCCAATTGGCGGAACTGTTGCCGCTGCTCGACACTATCTCAGAACAGCAGAAGCGTATCTCCGAGCGCCTGGCGACCTTGATCGAGATTTTCAGCGGCGCGCCCAAGCCCGTCGAACCCGCCTTGCGCACGATGCTGAAGCCGTTGCGCGAGGGGATGGCCGAGATCGACGAGACGCTGCTGTCGAATTCGAACCCGTCAATTTAGCGCAAGCGTCGTCGCGCGTAGTAACACGCGACGGTATTAGCTGCGAACACAACTGTCTTTCGCTACGGACGGCGGGTGCGGAGATGCAGTCGGTGGCAGCGCAGAACGCGCGGGTGCACGATGCGGTTTATCACGTGGTAGTTTCGTGGCAGGAAGGCGAATTTCCCACGGACGAGCAAGCGTTCATATGCGGGGCGCACGTGCGCGCCAGCGTCGGCATGACCAATCATCAGTATGTGATGGCGATCCACCGGGACACAGGCCACGTTCACCTTCATATCACGATCAACCGTGTCAACCCTGAGAGCTACCGGGCAGTCTATCCCGACCGCGATTTTTACAAGCTCGATCGCGCGATGCGGGAGTTGGAACTAAGGTTCGGGTGGCGGCACGATCGGGGACCATATGCCGTGTTTGAGCGAAATGGTACGATGGTCATCGACTGGACGAGCGAGGTTCCGCAGACCAAGGAACGCATGCCGACGGCTGCCAGGGACATGGAGCGTCATTCCGATCAGGAGAGCTTTTTCAGCTATGTGCGCAGTAAGCTCCGTTCGGAGCTGGTCGCCGCACTACGTGATCCGGACTTGGACTGGCAGGGTCTGCACCGGATACTCGCACGTCATGGCGTATCGATCCGGCCAAAAGGGCAGGGGCTTGCTGTATTCGATGCGATGCCCGGCCCGTTGGCGCAAGCGGCCTGCATCCAACTAAAGGCAAGTGACGTTCACGAAGCGCTGTCGAAAGGGCGCCTTGAACAACGCCTGGGCGCTTTTGAAACCGCGCAATTCGTCGGCGCACCGGATGACGTTTACGACAGGTTACGTTCGCCAATGCGCATCGCCGAAGAGCGAGAAGACCGGCGGCGTGCACGCGCCGAAGCTCGGCGTGTACTGCGCGAGCGGTACCAGGAATACGTGGCGGCGCTTCCTTCCAATCTTCCCGATTCCGAAGTGGTCAAGTCTCGCCTGGAACTTCTGCGTACCAAAGTACGGGAGAATCGCGCGTCGGCACGCTTGGAACCCGACCTTGCGCGCCGCAAAGCGCTATTGAGCGTTATCGCGTTCGTAGCGGCCCGCGATCGACAGCGGCTGTTGCAGGAAATGCGGCAGGAGCGTGCGACGCTTCGGGTAAAAAACGCTCGGTCGCGCCAGTCGTACCGGGAATGGGTCGAGCAGCGCGCTGCGGAAGGGGATTTAGCCGCCATTGCTCAGCTTCGCGGTTGGGCATATGCCGCCACACGCAGGCGGACGGCTCCCCCTGCCGATATCGATCATGGCGATCGCGGGTTCGGATTAGCGGGCGGCGCTGACCTGGACAATCCATGGTTCTTGCCAGGCCTCTCCTGGTCGATTCTCCGCAGCGGCGCAATCCGTTACCGTGCGGGTGAAGACGGCTATGTCACGGATCATGGCGAGAGAATCGATATCGAGGCGCACCGGTCCCTGGTGGATGCAATACGTCTTGGTCTGGCCATCGCTCACCACAACTTCCCGGATAGTGTCAGTGTCGAAGGCGGGCAAGGGTTCCGTGAGCTTGTACGGCTCATTCGGCTTGACACGCCGGACAATGACGCACGTTTGCTTTCATTGGCATCGGAACTGCTTGAGAAGCCGCAAGCCGATAGGCGGATGCGCCTTTCTGGATTTAAGCCAGATCGAAATTAGCTTGAACTCTGATTGACTCTTCGGCTCTGTATCGTAGTATTGATACGAACATCGGAGGCTTACTTATGGCGCGCTATCGTACCTGTCATTTCCTTTTTCCATTGTTCTTACTTGGCGGATGTGCGTCGACCGCCCCAACAAAGGGCGAGCTTGCCGCCGCTATCGTCGATCGCCAGATTGGCGACGCGGCACGCAAGATTGAACTCGCCCAGACGCAGCTTTACCATGCGACGGGAGCGAGCATGACGGGAACGGTGCCCGTGACGGCAAAAGGCGAGCGAACAATTAACGCTGCCTGGAAAGGTGACGCGAGCGGGTTGCTAAGGCGCCTGGCGGAAGACCGCGGCCTGGCCTTTACCGAAATGGGTGTTCGCATGCCGCTGCCGGTGTCTGTTGATGTTCAAAACGAAAGTCTTGACCTGGTGCTTGACCGCATGCGGGCGCAGGTAGGTTACCGCGCTGTCATCGACCGCAAGGCCAATGCGCTTGTCCTGCTGTACAACCGACCACTCCCCTGACAAGGTACCCATGATGAAACCGGTCATCGCTTATGCTTCCCTGTGCTTGGCGCTGGTCGCGCCCAGCGTTGTGAACGCCGCTGGCAATCCCATACGGGCGGAAGGAGCTGCTGGCTCGTCGAGCAGTCTGGAGAACCTGCTAAATCCGTCTTCGAAGGCGACGACTCAGGTCGCGCCCTTGCGCGCGCAAATGCTGACGGAGGCAGCCTACACCGTCGGCTTCAGGGGGAGCGTTGCCCACCGCGCTGCTCAACTTTCCGCCGGGCTGCGTGCCCGCGCAGAGAGTCTGGACCGCATGTTCCAGTTCGGACCGTTGATCAGCCGTTCCGGAACGATTTCCCCTGTGATCGTTCAGGCACAGGATGTTTCCGCCGTGTCGTCTGAGCAGATCAGGACTGGAAGTCACGTGTATCGGATCGAGAAGGACGAGCGCTTCGTCAGCTTGGCGCCCACCTGGCGCGACTACCTTTTCATGGGTTTGGCCGCACTTCCGGCTAATGAGCTGCCTGCGTTTCAGTCCCGACCGCAGGACGGACACGAACTGGCGCTGTGGAGGGACAGCGTTACCAGAGGCTGGGAGGAAGGAGGACAGCACGCCGATTCCATTCTCGAGGCAAACTTCAATCGTCTTACTCGGGATTACACGGGGATGATTCTCTATGCGACGCTACTGCGGCGCGGTATGGTGTCAGCGTCGCGCGTGGCAGAGTCATCCCAGGTCGTCACCGGCGATGCCCGGCAGATCGTTGTGGGGGATACGCTGCGTCGGCTGGTGGGACGCGCTGCTTTCGATACGGACTACCGCAATTGGATTCCCTCGGTGAGTTATGGTCCGGCCTTGACGGGGCCGAAGCCTGCGTCTGGCGCCCCGCCTGTATCCGGACCGGCCGCGGCTGTGCCAGCACAATCCGGCGCCAAATATCGTCCGGTGCAGCGCTAGAGGCGGCCTGAAGATGGGCCATGTGGAACTGTTCCAGATTTTTGATTTTTGCGGCGACTTCAGCCCGCAGAATTTCAAACGCTTTCTCATCTATTGCGCGGACTACGGCGCATCGGACGTTCTGATCCAGGGCGGCGATTTCATCTGGGTCGAAATTCATGGACGCCAGCGCCGCGCAAGCACCCACACGATCAAGCAGGGACAACTTGTCGCGTTGATATCGACGATTTGGCACGCTGAGGTTGAAAGTCATGTACGCGGCGGCAGCGGTGCCGACCGTTCGCTGGAGCTTGCTGGCCATGATGACGGATTGGAGCGCGGGCGAGTGATCCGGTTTCGTTGTAACTTCGTCCAGGCGCGCGTCGCTCGCCTGGACGAGGCCTATTCCATTACCATGCGTATCATTCCGTCGGCACTGCCTGAGCTGACCTCGCTCGGCATTGAACCGGAGCTGTTCGAGTCCATGTTTCCAAGCATGGGTCTGGTGCTGGTGTGCGGGCCAACTGGGTCGGGCAAGACAACTCTGCAGGCGGCTGTCTACGCCTATGCGGGACGGGAAATGCCGGATCGCAAAGTGATTACTTACGAGGATCCGATCGAGTTCGTTCTGGGCGGTGCGCACTGGAAGGGGCCGCAGCCGGCGCAGTCTCAAATTGGACGCGACATTCAAAATTTCGCACTGGGCCTGAAGAACGCAATGCGGCGCAAGCCGAGCATTATTGGCATTGGCGAGGCGCGTGACCTGGAGACCGTCGATGCCATGGTCGAAGCTGGCCTGACGGGGCATCTCTGTTATGCGACCGTGCATACGGACTCAGTTGCCGAAACAATCAACCGGATCATTCAGGTTTATCCTCCAGCTCAGCAATCGACCGTAGCTTCCCGGCTGATCGGTACCCTACGGGTGATTCTGGTTCAGCGGCTGTTGCGCACCGTCGATGGAAAGCGAACCGCGGTGCGCGAGTATGTCCTGTTCGACCGGGACATGCGCAACCGCCTGCAGGCGATCACGCACGAGCAGTGGGCGCCTATGCTCCGACAGGATCTTGAAAGGGAAGGGCGCACACTTGACGATCAAGCGTGGCGCCTCTATTCGGCCGGCACCATCAGTCAGGATGAGTATGTCGATCTTGCTGGAATCGCGGCCTACAGGCGCCGCATGGGAGAACCTAAATGAGCATATCGATCTGGCGCCATGCGAGCGTGGTGCCGACCCTGTTAGGCATTCCCTGCACCGCATATCTGCCGTTATTTCTTTGGCTTTTCCACATGCGCTGGTGGACCTGGTGGACGGCGATCAGCGTGATCGTCGCCTTCGCGGTGCTCGCCAGGTTTGGACTGTCGTTCAAGGTGTTGTGGGGGAAGCTGATGCACATGTTGCGAGGCCCGTGTGTGAAGGCGCGGCCCTGGTGGTATCGGAATCGCTTCCGTGACCGAGAGCTTTAGGCGCCGATTGGCCTGCCGATGAGCGATCGTATCTGCGGTTTAGGTGGGTTCGGATCGGTTCTTGACTCACCTTCTCCTATTCCGCCCGCATGTTTGCGATCTATCACCTGTAAGTCGGGGCCACCATCGATAGCGATGCCGAGTGCTTGGCTCCCGGCCATCGCGCGACCGTCTGTCGAAGTTCTGACTTGGGCCGGCGTGCGTCAGCGCCACATGCGGCTCCAGTAGTGGTCCTTGGAATCTGCCTCGGTTGTTGTCTGCGGCGCAGACGTCACCGGAATAGGTATGCTTGTGGTCGGCAACCCCGGAATGCCACCCGAAGGTATGGTCGCTGCCTCACGGATTTTGTCGCGCGCGACATTGCACATCTTCTGCGCCGCCTGGGCAAAGATTTGCTGCAACGAGGGAAACGTCGGGACCACGATAATGGACGTGATGCCGCCGATGCAGCGACCGATTACGTCCGACGACGCGCTTTCGCGCCATTCTGTTTCAATGGCGGCGTTCTTGTCGCGCTCATATCCCTGTTGGGCACCCGCCTTCGCGGCTGTTTCGCTGCGGCAGTCAGCACTCCACGCTGGCGCAGCCTGGTTGACGGCGATAAGCAAGGCAGCGCAGACGATTCTCGTATGTGAATTCACTGTGTCCTCCTGTCGTTGAATTCGGGTGTGGGTGGCGCGGATTCATGGTGTCATGCGCTGCCGCGGGCGCGTGGCGCGTTTCGGTGCTGCTTCCATAGGACGACGCTGTTTGGCGTGCTCGGATACCGGCACGGACGATGGATTTCTTGCTGACTCGCTCCCGGTGCTGTGGGGCTGGCCGCGGTGAGCTTGCGTTACCTTGAGCGACCTTTTGGTGTTGGGTTCTCTTTTTGCGTGCGGTAGGGGCGTTAATGCCGGCACAGGTCGCGGGAGTTCCACCTCCCATAGCACCTTGTAGCACAACACATCCCGCGTGCTGATCACTCGGCCCGTCTTATCGCGGACATCCTCGTTGACGGTGACGGGCTTGCGGCCCAGCTTTTGCAGTCGTACGTGATCACCGACGTCAACGCCGGTTTTTTCGATGGCGCGTTCCAGGTCGATGCCCCAAGTCTTTCTGATTACTCCATCAGAATTTTTAAGGGTGACATAAAAGCTCTCTGTGTTTTCAATCTCATCGTGAAACGGCGCCCTTGCAAAATCAAGAATTTCCCCTTCCAGTCGATTCACGGGATCCCCGCCATGAATGCGACTGGCTGGCTCATCGCTCATGGCCTCGGCGGTTTGCGCCGCAGGGCTGCCGTCGATGAGCGGGGTATCGTTAGCCAGGTTGGAAGCACGCGACGGTGTTCCATCCATCGAAGCGTCCACCGCCGTTGCGCGCTTCGAGACGGAACGGGGTTCTGGCCGCGTGGCAGCTGGCGCTAAGTCGCTCGGTAAGGGGGGCGCTAGTGGTATGGCAGACTCTGACGGAATGCTGTCCTGCGCCCCAATCAGGTCAACTGGCCTGGTGGGATGTTCGGGAGTGGCGCGAGGATGTGCTGGGAGGGGCACGCTGCGCGCCAGTTCACGGTGCTGGGCATCCTGCTCCGGGTCTTTGAGCCTGGCCTTTAGATCGTATTTCACCATCAGTTCAATCACGCGACGCTTGAAGGTCGCGTCACCGGTGATTTCGAAAGCGCCGCCGTACTTTTCCTTTGCGAGCAGGATCGCGGCGACGATAGCGTCTTCGTTCTTGTCGGCTGCGGGCACCATCAACAACTGGTCGCCATGGTCGCGAAAGGCCGGCACGTTATCCACCAGATACAACACCGAACCATCTTTCTGCGCTTCGTAGCGCATCCTTTCAAGCAAATTCCCGATACTTGCTTTGTTGCTGGGGCGCGCCCCGTCATCGCTGCGCGGTACAAAGCCATTTCGCGCATGCTCAGCGATCACTGGAGTCGGCGGGATGGCTGTCTTGTCGAGACGGCGCGCAGGGAATACGGCCGGCTCCTCAGTCTGGGACGTTAGGTCCGGTGTGGACTCGTGGGGGTATTCACGCGTGCCGATATCCTCGTACCGCTCGGCGTCTTCGTCCGTTTGTATCGGCCGAAATCCCGGAAAGATCGTGTCGGCTTGCCTATCATCGAAAGTCGGTGGGCCATCAGGCACACTGAGTTCACCTTCATGCGTCCTCGGGGACTTAGCCGCTGGGGCCGCCACGTCGGTGGGCGACTGCACTGCGCGCTGCGCCCGGCGCTCATGTCGATCTGGTGCAACCGGCGGTGTCGTTGCAGATGGTTGTGGGGACTCCGGCGCGACTGGACGGACAAAGTCAGCTAGCTTTATACTGCGCAACAATTTGTTGAGGTACGAGGCCCCCATCTTTTGCTTCCCGCTTTCTTCAAGGGTTGTCACGATTGCTCCTCGTCAAGACCTGGGTGGATAATTAAGGAATGATTGACGCATGCGCGGCACAGAACGCCCTTGCTGTACAAAGTGGGAGATGGTGTTACGCGCTTTATTTGTACTCAATATGTTATACAAAATCGAACCCGCGTAACTGCCGGCCGTGATAGAGAACACGAGCTAGATCAAACTTGCTATGATTTGATGGTTAATCTTTTACTCCCGGGCACGGACATGACGATTGAAGAATTGCCGCCGATATGTGGCGCGGATCTGGAGCGTTGGCGGATCGGACACGGTCTGTCCAAGGTCGTTGCTGCTAACGCTTTCGGCCTGCAGCTGTCTAAGTGGGAAGAACTTGTCGCCAAGGACAGGCTCTCGGTGCCGGTGACGGACCCCGTCATCGCGATGATCCTCCACTTATACGTCACCCAGCCCGAGTCTGCCCCGACCGAAGAGCCGCTCGACATCAGGGAGTTCTATGAATTTCTTGGACTGAAGGACAGTCCTCGCGACAAGGAAGCTTTTGCCACATTGATCGGACGCTCTCCAGCCTCGGTCTACCGCCTGCTGGTGCATGATGGGAAGCCTGGACGGCCCCTTGTCAAATGGATGGAGGCGGTTAAGCGGTTGCAGCTCAGTTCGCGCGCTAGCCTGAAGCTGATGGAAAACGTAGTAAGCAAGGTCGGCCTGCGGCAGGGCGTTGGCGAAGTGCTGGTGGAGGGGTGGAAGCGGCGTACCGGGGGCGGCGATGAGTGACGCAACGAAGGCAGCGCCGGTAATCGAACTCTCTACTTTATATTTCTGCGAGGGCAGTATTCCCACCACACTGGCACTGAAAGACTGCGCGTTGCCGATCAACCACTGCGCGTCAAATGCCTTCTCTGCCTTGTACGGGCATCAAAGCAAGCAGGATGGATTCATGGCGGCACGCGATTTCGCTGAGAAAAACCGTCTCCAGTTTACAGTCATCGACTTTCTCGTCACGCTCCACTGCCGTATCAATCCTGGCTTGATGAAGGACACCGAGCTGGAAAACCATGATTTCCTGGCGTTTCAGCGACTCGCGCGCAGCGGTGGCGACGCAATCAGGGACATGCTGCTCGCATCCCCAGCCTTGGACCGGCGAGCTGCGACCGCCCTCGAGTCGCTCAAGCCGGCGGCGTTGCTGCTGGAACGTCCTGATTTGGTGGACATCCTGACTGCCGATCCGGCGCTGCGGCATCTGAAGGTGATCGCCCACCAGGCAAAGCCACTTTTCAGCGACCGTGCGATGACTGTCGGGACGATTCCATTTCAACACTGGGACGCAATCACAGAGGCCACCTGCCGTCTGAACCCGACAACGCGAGTGACGCTGGATCGACCGCCCGAAACCTTGCGAGATTCCCTCGTGCCAACGAAAGCTCCACGCCAAAGGCCCACAACCCGCCCCAAAACCGGTTTATAGCCGCGCCTCTGGCTTGAGACCAAACGTTGGGCTAGCGAGGCGTTAGGCGTGCCTACCTGGGCTCTTGTCAGGGTTGGGCTTCGTCTGGATAGTCGTTTCCGTCCTCATCTTCTTTTTGTTCGCTCCGTGCGGCGTGCATTGTTCCGGTTCTGCCCGCACGTTGTTCCCGTTGCAGAGCGTTCCGGGCGGCCTGAAACAGCGCAATGCCGCGCTCGACGGCTGGTATGTCGAAGCGGGTGATTTCGTTCATGTGCGATGCGGCGGTTTTTAATGCAGCGAGTATGGGGTCATCGAGTTCCGGATACCACGGGGCTTCTCCGCGTTCGAGCTGGGCCTGTATATAGCGCGACACCTGCGTATCTGTTCCGGTGATCTTGACCGCGCTGCTGGGCAGGTGCTTGAAATCTGGCCTGTCGATTTGCAGGAAACGGTTGATTCGCAGGGATAGTGCCGTGCTCTTCTTGTGGCTGTCCGGGATGAAAAAGGAGGCGCTCGGTATAGCCTGATCCTTGAACAAAATGATGCCGTCGCCTGGGTTGAGTCTTTTCAGGTCGGCTAACTTGATGCGATCCTCCTTGTGAATCCGGCTGCTGGGCTGGGCGCGGTAGGTGGTGGTGAAGGTACCTGCAACCGCGTCGTAACCGTCGACGAGGTTGAAGTAGGCGTCGCCCCCCGCCTTACGAAACAGGTCGAAGGTGTCTTCGGGGTCTTCCAATGCGAGCGTCCACTTGGTTTTGGTGTTGGCGATCAGGGAGGCGGCCTCGGCGCCGGCTTCGGCACGCTTCAGACCCTGCACGTCCTGGACGGAAGCGACCATCATGTAATTAAGTTCGCGCGCCTGAGCGTACATCGTGGCGATGCCCTGAGCGAAATATGCATGTAATTCATCGTTGATGATAAGCGTGGGATTGGGTGCATTGGTGGCATTGGTGTCGAGAATCTCGGCTTTCGTGCCTTCCAGACGGTGCCCAAGGTCGCGCGCCATGCTCAGGCGGATTTCGGAGATGTACAGCTTGCCCAGGGCCGCGGCCTCGGTCTCGGATTTTTCCAGTGATGGAATCATGACCACGAGGATGCGGTTGTTTTGCAGTGCATCGGCGATGTCGACTTCGGGAAAACTGTCCTCGAAAATGTGGCCATAAGTGTCCATCAGCATTGACAGCGTGCGCGCGAATTCCGAGGTCAGAAAGCCGTGCTGGTTGTAGACCTCCGGATCCCACAGGTTGGGATCGTGCGCGAGGCTCGGGTTGAAGCCGGGTAGTCCCGATTCGAAATATGCCTTGATTGGGAGGAATGCCCATTCCGGGATGGTGCCGTTTTGTCCCTCCAGGTACAGTTGCACGAGATTCGGCAGCGCTAAATAATGGCGAATCAATCCGATGGAAAGGGCCAATTCACCCCGTGCACGCTTATAGCAAAGGGTACGCAAAACGGCATCGATCATGTTCAAGGCGCGCTGCTGCCATTTCTGGGCTTCCCCCGTCGCCTTGGGGATGATTGACGCCATGAGTTGGAGGAGAAAGTCTGCGGACCCCTCCGAGAAACTGTTCATGGAGTTAGACTGCGGAAGGTGCGGATCGTCGGCAGATCTGCCGTGTACTGCGCTTGCCACGCTGAACTTGTCCTCGCCACCCGTCAGGAAGTTTAGTACGAGAAAATCGTCTTCTCGCCCCAACCGCCGTGCCAGCGACCACATGGAGAAAGGAACGTTGGCGCTGGCCTTGCCGTCGGCATACACACAGCCGGAACCCCAGCAAAGTGCATTGTAGGACAACCCAAGCAAAGTTTCCGTCTTGCCTCCGCCGGTGGTCGCACCGAGGAACAGGTGCGCGCGTGCGTCGGAATTATTCAGCCAGATCTCTCGGCCCTGGTCGTGCGGGTAGTGAGAACGGAGGTAACCCAGGTAGAGGATGCCCCCGGCGACTATCCATTCGCGTACGAGGCGAGTCCGTGTGAGCAGACCAAACAGATACGGTTCCTCGACCAGTTGTTCGCGGTATTCACTGAAGTCCAGGCCGTTCTGGTCCTTAGGCATGCGCAGGGGCATGCGGAACTGCCTTTCGGCGAAGGAGCTGACGAGCAGCGCAGTGAGCAGGGTCCATGCGGGCCAAAGCAGGGGCAGTGCGAGCTGCGCGGCCAGACAGGCGAGCATGAGGTTGCGAAATGCCTTTGGTCTGTACAGCGCAGCGGCCAGCTTGGCACCGTCTTTGCGCGTGTCCCTGCTTAGGGTTTTACGGTCGATTTCTTCTGGGTGGGCCATCGCTTCCTCTCGCGGGATTCGGCTCCTCAGCCTTGCTTTTGTCCCAGCCATGCAATGATCGCGGCGGCGGTGTTGGGCAGTTCGGCCGGAAACTGCTCGCCGTTCTGATTGATTATCGTCGGCGTACCCTGAAACCCCACTGCAGCGAAGATGCTGTCGTTTGCCGCAACCGCCGTGTCGCCGTCCGGGCAGGACTGTTCATTAGAGGGTTCCTCCGCCATCAGCTTCTGCCAGGCCTGCTTCCGCTTCTCCGTAGCGGCGCAGAGGAGGGCGCTCACCTGGCTTCGTGAAATAGCGCCGCCGATGACGGATACCGGAAACAGGTGAACCGTGTAGTGCTTGCCGATCTCCTGCAGTTCCGCTTCGAGCCGGTGGCAATAGCTGCAGCCGGGATCGGTGAATATGTAGAGCGGCGGCTTGTTGTCAGCCGAGACCCTGATCGAGAACTTGCCGGCTTTGACTCCGTCGCGCATGGCGCGCGCGATTTCCGCCGGGCTGGCTTTCGCAGCTATGCCCTGCGCGATGGGAGATGGGCCTGTCGGCGCAGCGGTCGTCAGTGGTGGCGCCAGTCCGCCGGTTCCAAGCCCGCGGGTAACCGCTACATTGAGCGACAACGCCAGCAGCGTCGTAACGACGGGGGCGACGATCCAGAGACTCAACTTTTTTACTCCGTTTTTGATGCGGGAATGTCGTACGTGCCGTCGGATCGCCGCCTGGACTTCGAGGTAGGCGGCCGATCCGAGCGCCTCGCTGGCGAATCTTTCGACCAGAAGTTCGGCAGCTTGACCTGTGAAATAGGCGAGGATGGCGTTGCCATCGAAAGTCAGACGCACGCCGCTGTCGAGTGGCAAAGTCGTGATGCAGCCCGTCTCACCTGTGGCTGCAAATTCCATCAGCATTGCGTTGCCGTACAGGCGGACCGTATCCTTGCGCCTCATTTGCCATTCTCCTTGTCAGTGCTGCTGATCAGGCCGACCTTTTGCAGGTAGGCTTCCAGGCCATCGATCGCACCGTCCAGGCAAGATTCGCTTAGCCTGTAGCCCAGCCGAGCGGCGAAGTCCTCCCACAGCGCCTGGGTGAACACTGCGGCCGATTCCATGAATGGTGCTTTGCGTCCCGTGGTATTGAGCGCGTACCATAGCGGCCGGTCCATGCCCTTGAGCCAGCGGAACTGGGAAGATGGCAGGCGGCCGTATTTCAGTGCCTCCTTGTGCATCGCGTGCAGCAGTGTTCGCGGATAGGGATGTCTGGTAAGCCAGGCGGGTGCGGATGGGTGGTTGACATAAGTGTGAAAGGCTTGCTCGCACAGCGACACATCGGGATAGCCCGGTTTGCCCTGCCAAGTGCCCGTGTGGCAGGAGCGGTTCAGCTTGTCCAGCAAGTCTTGCGCGACCTTTTTTTCGTCACCCTCGCCAAACAGGCGTGCGCCGAATACTGCAAAGAGTGCCTTTTCATGTGGTGCCAGGGCATGCAAGTTGGAAACGGTGCTGCCAAGATCGGCGGCGAGACACTTCCGGCACGCGTCGCGGTCGAGGGTCTTGTCAATGAGCAGACCGTGCAAGCGCACCCATTCCTCCGGGTTGATCGCGCTGCGGTGTTCTGGTTCATCGGTGTTGAGCAGGTCCCCGTAATAGAGTGTCGGTGTAACTGCCGGGGAATGGGTTGCCATGATGCGGGGAAGGCTAACCGCGGTGATTGTGCGTCGGGTGCGGTTGGCTGGATGCTTGAGGGCGAGGTGAAACCCATAGAGCGTGATCAGCATCGGTATCGCGACGAACAGCCTACCCGCCTGGTTGAGGATAGTAATGAGCTGCGCGATGGAGATGCGATCGGGAGCCATCGCGAGTGTAGCCAACTGTTTGCGCGCGTGGATGAAACTCGCCGGCATAAACGGCCAGTCAAAAACGGACCACTGGAGCCAAGCCCATTTCAGCGCGAAGTAGCTTATCTCGCTGCGTGAAGTTATCCAGGCGATGCAGGCGCCGCACACGAGGAGGCCGAGCATCCCGAGATACACCTGGGCCATGTCGTCGCGCTTTATGTCGGCTTGGGCCACGGGTTATCCTCCGAACGACAGCGAGTTCTCGTAGACTCTTTGAATATAGCGATGCTTGTGGGCCGGCGTTCGGGAATGGTAATGCCCTACGCCTTCCCAGAAGTTACCGTTTGCCTGGTTGATTTCGTAGCGCAGGATGTAGGCGGCGGCGCGTGCTGACCAGCAAAAGTCATGCGTCAGCATGTGCGCTGTGACTCCGAATTGGGAATGCAGTCGCGCGGCCCATACGCTATTGATTTGAAAGGGACCGTGATCGGAAGTGCCGTTGCTGTTTGGCGACATCCGGCCGAGGCTACCGCCCTCGGTCTTGAGGACGGCCAGCATCGCTCGTAGTGGGAGCGCATAGTCGGCTGCCGCTTGAACAAGACAGGGTGGCACGTGATTTATGTGGATGGCGGCAAATTGCATGAGTTAGCGATTTTAGTAGGTTTGTATTATCCTATGTATGCAAAACATGCTACCTCTACAGGCTATGGACTCATTGAGGTGTATCAACGGCGATAAGTCCTTGACTGTCCATCGGTTAGGTTGCGGGTTGGGGCCTGTCTGAGTCGCGCGACAAAGTTAGCTATTATTTTGTTGGCTTCCTCTTGTTCCTGGTAGTAGTGAATACTTGGGCAGCACCAATTTGGGTATCGGTATCCCGACCTGGCAGTTACAGTACATGCAGTACGTAAATGGCTGGTGGGGGAAGCAATGCCATCACACGTCCGTATGACCGCGCTAGCGTTATGGCTGAAAGTTAAACCGGCTTGGCTGCAGTATGGCACAGCGGGACAAGCTCCCTCTCCCTACGCTCCAGCGTCGAGTGACGCTCTATTTGCGGCAATCAGGAGCCTGCTCAACGATGAGCGCGCTATGGTTGTCGAACTCGTTGAGCTAATGCTCCGCGCGCGCTCAGCACCGAAGAAAAGTCCAGCTACAACTCAGAGTTTGAGGCACGGAAACAAAAAGATGCAATATAAACAAGCGATTACAATAAGGTTTTTTTCTTAGTTTTTAGTCATCATGCCGAAGCTTGCTTGTAATGGTGGTCGAGGATGAGCCAGATCAGAGGCAGGTCATGCAGGACATTCTTGAAGTCTTGGGATATGAGGTGGTGACCGCAGTCGATGGACAAGATGCACTTTCCCAACTGAGCACGGGTCAGTTACCGGGGCTAATATTTTTAGATATCACAATGCCAGTGATGAGTGGACGTGAATTGCTGAGAATTCTCCACTCAGGCCGCCACCCCGTGTTGGAGAAAATACCGGTTGTTGTCACCTCCGCTGTGTCCGAGTTCGCTCAGCTTGAGGGTTTCGGGTGCGCGGCACTGTTGCGAAAGCCGGTGAAAATTGAATCTATAATAAGCTTGGCAGAAGAATACGCTGGCATTGTATGATTCGTCCGCGGAGGTGCACGGTACGCCAGCGCTAGCTGCCGATTCTCCCAGCCGACGAAGACCAGTTGCGATCTCCCGCTGAGGTGTACTGTCAATAGTGGACACGCCCGTTTCAAGCAGCCAGCGCTTCTTTCCTAAGATTTTCGGCGAGTGATGCTGGCGATACGTAGCCAGGGCGCGAGTGACGCCGCTGGCGGTTGTAGAAGATGGGGTTCTAGGTGCAGTGGAACGGAAAACCGGGTTAAGTCGTTGGCACCACTTTCAGGTATTGATACAGCGTCTCGCGACTGATGCCGAACTCGCGCGCAAGCGTGGATTTCTGCTCGCCGGCACCGGCGCGGCGGCGCAGCTCGACAACCTGGTTGTCCACCAGCGCTTTTTTGCGACCTCGGTAGGCGCCACGCTGTTTGGCCAATGCGATCCCTTCGCGCTGTCGTTCGCCGAGCAAGGCCCGTTCAAACTCCGCGAATGCCCCCGTGACAGACAGCAGCACGTTCGCCATCGGCGAGTCTTCGCCAGTGAAGCTCAGGCACTCCTTGACGAATTCAATCCGTAACCCGCGCTTGGTTAACGTCTGCACCAGTCGGAGCAGATCGTCCAGGTTGCGCGCCAGTTGGTCCATGCTGTATACGACTACCGTGTCGCCCTCCCTATCCTGACGGCCTTCATTTGGGGTGCTTGACATCAGGCTAGGGTATAGCCCAGTCTTACGTTTAAGCAGATTGATGGCTGTCCAGCAAAACTACGTTGCAGACCTGCGTAACATTTCGATGTCACGATGGTTCGATTCCGCACCGACAATGCCCCCAATAACGCTTTAGACTAAGTTGCATAATTGCAATCTGAGTAATTTATGCTTCCAACAACTTCAAGGCGCATACGCATGAAAAACCATGAATCTCTCGGTACAGCAACTTTGACGGGACCACCTGTGGACGGTACCCATGTTCACGACTCCGACCACCCTGGTCCGGAACAAAGCGGTCATGCGCATGGCGGCATCTTCGGTGAGAAGACGGAATTGGTTTTCGTCGGGCTCGCCGGCGTATTCTTGCTGGCCGGATGGCTTCTGGGGCGCAGCGGTCAGGGCAGCGGCTGGATGCCGATTGCGTTGTTCGTTATCTCCTACTTCTTCGGGGGTTATTTCACGCTGAAGGAAGCTGTGGAGAACCTTCTCGCGCGCCGCTTCGAAATTGACACGCTGATGCTGGTTGCGGCTGTTGGCGCCGCCGCACTGGGAGAATGGGCCGAGGGTGCCCTGCTGCTTTTCCTGTTCAGCCTCGGTCACTCCCTGGAACACTACGCAATGGGCAGAGCGCGCCGCGCGATAGAGGCACTGGCGGAGCTGGCGCCCGAAACGGCGCACGTGCGGCGCGACAGTGCTGTCGTCGAAGTCGCAGTAGCTGAGCTTGAAATTGGGGACATCATTGTGGTGCGCCCGAACGAGCGTCTCCCAGCTGACGGAATTGTCGCTGTTGGCACCACGAGCGTCAACCAGGCGCCTGTCACCGGCGAGAGCGTGCCGGTAGAAAAGCAGCCTGCTCCAGATGCTGCGGCCATGATCGTGACGTTCGACCGCGCCAAGGCTGAGCATCGCGTGTTCGCCGGCACGATCAATGGTGCGGGTGCGATTGACGTCATGGTCGCCAGGAAGGCGGACCAGTCGACCATGGCTCGGGTTGTCAAAATGGTGGCCGAAGCAGAGGCCCAGCGTTCTCCTACCCAGCAATGGACAGATCGCTTCGAGCGGATTTTTGTGCCGGCAGTTCTAGCCCTGGTCGGACTGTTGATGCTCGCGTGCTTCGTCATCGATGAACCATTTTCCGTGAGCTTTTACCGCGCAATGGCAGTCTTGGTCGCGGCCAGCCCTTGCGCATTGGCGATCTCGGTACCAAGCGCAGTACTGAGCGGTGTAGCGCGTGCCGCCCGCGGCGGCGTTTTGGTCAAGGGAGGAGGACCGCTGGAAAACCTGGGTTCACTAACTTCAATCGCTTTCGACAAAACCGGCACGCTCACAGAGGGCAAGCCGAAGCTGACAGACGTTGTGCCGGCGGATGGCGTAACGGAACAAGAATTGCTGTCGGTGGCACTGGCCGTCGAACAAAGTAGCGACCATCCTTTGGCGTCGGCCGTGGTGTCCGGCGCGAAAGAGCGGCTGGGGGCAACCGTGGAAGTCCTGGCCGCTACGGAAGTCACGAGCGTCACTGGGAAAGGTATCCTGGCGATGGTAGGTGGGGAACGCGTCGTCATCGGAAAGCCAAGCTTGTTTTCCGAGCAGCCGGGATCGAATGTTCCTGCAGGCGTCATCAGTGCGAATGCCGGCTTAGTCGCGACCGGCCGGACCACCATGATGATCCAGAAAGGCGCGCGCTTTCTCGGCGTCATTGGCGTGATGGACACGCCGCGGCCCGTGGCGCGCAAGGTGATGGACGAATTGCGCAATCTGGGGATCGAGCGCCTCATCATGATCTCCGGCGACAACCAGCAGGTGGCCGACGCTGTCGCCAAGGCAGTCGGGCTGACAGAAGCGCAGGGGAACTTGATGCCCGAGCAAAAGGTCGAGGCGATTAAGGCCTTGCGAGACAAGCACGGCAAGGTGGCGATGGTAGGCGACGGCGTCAACGATGCCCCGGCCATGGCCAATGCGACGGTAGGTATCGCAATGGGCGCTGCCGGATCGGATGTGGCGCTTGAGACAGCCGACGTGGCGCTCATGTCCGACGACCTGGCGCACTTGCCATTTGCCGTCGGGCTGTCGCGCCGTACCAGCCGCATTATCAAGCAGAACCTGTGGGTAAGCCTCGGCGTCGTGGCGGTGTTGATTCCCGCGACAATATTCGGACTTAACATCGGTACCGCCGTCTTGTTTCACGAAGGTTCGACCTTGCTGGTCGTCGTTAATGCCCTGAGGCTGCTCGCCTACCAGGGCGCGGCTGTCGGGCGGGAGAGCACCGCGGCCGCCGTGTCGGCGTAGGCCGACGCGGCGGCCGCAATGTAGTTGGACGATTCGGCCGAAGCAAGATCGTCATGTCGAAAGCGCCGGAGCGAGCCCCTTCGGCGCCACCAGTTTAATCCGGAAAGCCCTCGGAACTCGTACGCGCCAGGCCGTGCAAGATGCCACAATCCTTGGCGGCGCGGTCCTGGTTGCAGCGCGAGCGTAATTCCAGCATCTCTTTCTGCAGCTTCCCCAGCTCCTGCATTCTCGCGGCAATTTGCTCGATGTGGGTGTCGAGCAAAACGTTGACCTCGCCGCAGTTGTCGTCGGGCGCATCCTTGAAATGCAAAAGACGCCGCACTTCGGTCAGTGACATGTCGAGCGACCGGCAGTGGCGGATGAAGGTCAGCCGCTCCACATGCTCTGGACCGTACAACCGATAATTGGCCGCCGAACGCGCCGGCGCTGGCAGCAAGCCTTCACGCTCGTAATACATGATGGTCTCGACCTGGCAACCGGCCGCTGCGGCAAGTTCGCCGGTTTTAAGAAATTTCATGTGTTTCCACCCTTTTTTGCAAAATAATGCTTGACCCCATAGTAGGTATAGGCTGCCTAATACGCAATACCGAAGTACAAAGGTTTATGCCATGTCTGATTGTTGCGATTCATCCTGCAGCTCAAAAAAGCCCGTCGTCGACAAAAAATATCGTCGAGCGCTGGCTATCGCGCTTGTGGTTAATTTCACAATGTTCGGTTGCGAGCTTGTCGGCGGTCTTAGTGCGGCCTCGGTCTCCCTGCTTGCGGACGCGGTCGATTTCCTGGGCGACGCCGGAAACTACGCGCTGTCGTTGTTCGTTCTTGGCCTGGCTCCTGTGTGGCGATCGCGCACGGCTTTGGTGAAGGGGCTTACCATGGGAGCGTACGGCATCTTCGTCGTCGGTAAGGCGGTCTGGAGCGCCTCGACGGGCGTGGTACCTGAATCGGCAACAATGGGGGCGATCGGATTGCTCGCCCTGGCCGCCAACGGCGCTGTCGGGGTTCTCTTGTACTCCTACCGCGATGGCGACGCCAACATGCGCTCGGTGTGGCTTTGCACCCGGAACGACATGATCGGCAACGTCGCCGTCACGCTGGCTGCACTTGGCGTGTTTGGCACCGGCAGCGGCTGGCCCGACATCGTCGTGGCCGTCGTCATGGGCATGCTGGCCCTGATGGCGTCGGCAACAGTGGTTGCCCAGTCGAGACGAGAGCTTGGACGAATGTCAGCCGACGGCAGGGTCGTCTAACCGCCCGAAACTGGGTTAAGGGTTATAATCCGCGCCATGCTCAAACGCCTTGTCTACATGCTGTCTCTCGCTTTTGTCCTCCAGATGGTGGCCGGATTGGCGGGCGCGTACTGCATGCATGAAAGTGGGCAGGCAAGTCAGCATTTGGGGCATCATCAGCACGAGCACCACGCGGCCGACGGCGATGATGACGGTGCCGCCAAAGTGAAAAAATTTGGCTCAGATCCGGATTGCGCATCATGCACGCACGGTTCACTTGTCATGTTTAGTTGGTCGAGCGACACGCAATCACCCGTACTCCCTTCCCATCATCAGTTAGCCCAAGTCGCGGGCTGGCAAACGCCGTTCCTCGGACTTCCCGAACGCCCCAATTGGATGGTCGCCGCGTAAGTTCGGCGACGGTCCAGCCATTCATTCCTGATCCAGGTTTCAATTACGTTTACGCGTAGGCTTGGCGACGCCGAATTCTTTCCAATTTCTTTCTGGAGAATTCAATGCGTTCAATCTTTTTCCCTATTGGAATGGCTCTCCTGTGCGCGCTGCCTTTGTCGGCCGCAGCACAGGTGCCAGATCAGCTATTTGCAGTACCAAAGCCCGACCTGGTGCAACCAGCTCTGGCGTCTCTAACACTGGAGGCCGCGATCCGTCGCGCGTTCCTTTCAAATCCAGGCTTGCGCGCGGCCGGCCGCGACCTTGACATTGCAGCCGGCCAGCGCTCGCAAGCCGGGGTAATCCCCAATCCTGAGCTGTCCTATCTATCGGAAGGGATAAAGAAGGAAGCACGCACGACCACCTTCCAGATCAACCAGGCGATTGAGCTGGGCGGCAAGCGTGGAGCCCGAATCGCCTTGGCCGAGCGCGAGCGGGAGATCGCATCCGCCGATCTGGCCAGCTATCGAAGCTCGCTGCGCGCCGATGTCGTCACGGCCTTTTTCGACGTACTGACTGCTCAGGAGCGCTTAGTGCTTGCCGAAGCATCGCAAGAACTTTCGCAAAAAGTGACCGGCGTCGCGTCAAGGCGTGTGATCGCGGGAAGAATCTCGCCAGTCGAAGAAACCCGTGCGCGCGTCGCCGAGGCGAGCACGAAAATTGAGCTGAGCCAGGCCGGCAACGATCTGGCGCTGGCAAAGCGCCGACTGGCCGCGACCTGGGGCAGCGCGGATCCCAATTTCGGCGCCCTGGAAGCGCCGGCGATACCGCTTGACGCGCACCCCGCCACGGCCGAGCTACTGGCACATCTTGCTGCCGCTCCTCAGCTGGCCCGCGCACGCAGCGAGGTTGAGCGCCAAAAGGCCTCGGTGGATGTGGAGCGAAGCCGTCGTTTTCCTGACCTGACCATCAGCTTGGGCAGCAAGCGCGACGAGCAGTTCGGACAGCGCCAAACCGTCGCCGGCTTGGCAATTCCGTTCCCCCTGTTCGATCGCAACCAAGGAAATGTACTCAGTGCATTGCGTCGCACTGACAAGGCACAGGATGAACTGTTGGCGGTGGAGACCAAGCTGTCCGTAGAGTTGGCGCAGGCATCGCTGCGGCTGAACGCCGCCGTGTCGGAACTGGGCATCTTGCGCAGCGAGATACTGCCCGGCGCGCAAAGCGCCTACGAGGCCAGCGCAAAGGGATTCGAGCTTGGCAAGTTCAGTTTCCTTGATGTGCTCGATGCCCAGCGAACCCTGTTTCAGGCAAAGACACAATACGTTCGGGCCCTGGCTGAATCCCATCGCGCCGCGGCCGATATCGAACGCATCATTGGAAACGAGGTGCCGCACGGCCGCCTCACGCCTTCCCAGCTCCCCACCAGGAAAACGCCATGAAAATACCTACAATAGACAAAAAAACACGTATCTCGATTGCAGTCATTCTGGCCTTGGGCGCGGTACTGCTGGCCATCATCCTGCTATCGGGGAAAAAGACAGAGTCCGGCGAAGCCGGCGGTGCTGATCACAGTGAAGCCGCCGAGCATGGCGATGGTGAGCATCATGGCAAAAAGCCGGAGGTGGCACACGCGGACGAGAAAGCGCATGCCGATGGGGAACATCATGCGTCCGCGTCGAAAAAGGGCCCGCATGGTGGACGCGTGTTCATCCAGGGCGCTTTGGGTGTGGAAGTTTTGCTCGCCGAGCAAAACGGCGAAGCCAGACACCAGATATGGGCCTACGAAGATAGTAAGCCGCTCGCGCCATCAACATTCACTGCGACTGAGCAAATCAAGCGCCCACAAGGCGAGACACAGGACTATGCTTTCGCGGTCAAGGATGACAGCCTCCTTACGACCAAGATGATTGCCGAACCACACGTGTTCGAGGCCAGGTTTGTCGTGCGGCGCGGGAAACAGGTCGTCCAGTTCAGTATCGAGAGCGAAGAAGGCAAAGTCCAGCTCACCGACGCTCAGGCCAAAGCGGCCGGCATCAAGATCGAGACGGCGGCGCCAGCACGCATTCGCAGTGCGTTTCAGCTTGCCGGGGAAATCAGGTTCAATGAGGACCGCACGGCGCACGTGGTGCCCCGCTTGGCCGGCGTCGTCGAGAGCGTGACTGCCAACCTCGGGCAACAGGTCAAAAAGGGCCAGGTGCTCGCGGTCATTGCGAGCACAGGCGTGTCCGAAATGCGCAGCGAATATCTGTCCGCGCAGAAGCGGCAAGCACTGGCGCAAGTAACGTACGAAAGGGAAAAAAAGCTCTGGCAGGACAAGATTACGGCCGAGCAGGACTACCTGCAGGCGCAACAGGCGTTCAGGGAGGCCGAGATCGCCACCCAGAATGCGCGCCAGAAGCTGGCCGCCATCGGTGCATCAACTGGCACAGCCGGCGCACTGAGCCGCTACGAGCTGCGCGCGCCATTCGACGGCGCGATTGTTGAAAAGCATATCGCCCTGGGCGAAGCAGTCAAGGAAGACTCGAACGTGTTCATTATTTCGGATCTTTCCTTAGTGTGGGCTGAGATCATTGTTCCTGCCAAAGACCTGGGCATCGTGCGTGTCGGTGAGCGGGCCACCGTCAAGGCTACTTCCATGGATTCAGTTTCCACTGGTACGGTTTCGTATGTCGGTTCGCTGCTTGGCGAGCAAACGCGCACCGCAAAAGCGCGTGTGACACTGGCCAATCCAAGCCTGGCTTGGCGCCCAGGCCTTTTCGTCAACGTCGAGCTCACATCGGACGAACGCCATGCACCAGTGGCAGTGCTCGCCGACGCTATTCAAACGGTGAACGATAGCCCGACCGTCTTCGTCAAGATCGATGGTGGCTTTGTCGGCCAGGTAGTCACGACCGGACGCAGCGACGGTAAATATACCGAGATTCTCACCGGGATCAATCCAGGTACCGCTTACGCGGCCAGCGGAAGTTTCGTCATCAAGGCGGAACAAGGCAAAGGCAGTGCCGAGCACGCTCATTAAGCGGAGAGATCACATGTTTGAACGAATTATTCGCTTTTCCATCGAGCACCGCTGGCTGGTCATGCTTGCCGTCATCGCCATGATGGCCATTGGTATCTACAGCTACCACAAGCTTCCGATCGACGCCGTTCCAGACATTACCAATGTGCAAGTGCAGATCAACACGTCTGCATCCGGCTATTCCCCGCTGGAGGTGGAACAGCGCGTTACGTTCCCGATCGAAACGGTAATGGCCGGCTTGCCCAACCTGGAGCAAACACGGTCCCTGTCCCGCTACGGTCTGTCGCAGATCACCGTAATCTTCAAGGACGGCACCGATATCTATTTTGCTCGCCAGCTAGTCAACCAACGCATTCAAGAAGCGAAGGAACGGCTGCCCGAGGGGGTGAGCCCGATGATGGGGCCCATCTCGACCGGCCTGGGCGAAATCTATCTGTGGACCGTGGAGACCGACCCCGGAGCAAAGAGGCCCGATGGTGCGCCGTATACACCGACGGACTTGCGCGAGATTCAGGATTGGATCATAAAGCCGCAGCTGCGCAATGTTATCGGTGTGACCGAAATAAACTCGATTGGTGGCTATGCTAAGGAATACCACGTCACGCCCAATCCGACCAAGCTGGCCTCGTACAGCCTGACGCTACAGGACATCGTCGGCGCAATCGACCGCAACAACAGCAATGTCGGGGCCGGCTATATCGAAAAACGCGGCGAACAATTCCTTATCCGCGCCCCTGGCCAGGTACGTTCGCTCGAAGACATCCGCAATGTCATTTTGAGTAACGTTCAAGGAGTACCGATCCGGATGCGCGATGTCGCGGAAGTGGACATCGGGCGCGAGCTGCGCACCGGCGCCGCCACCGACAATGGGCGCGAAGTCGTACTTGGGACAGTCTTCATGTTGATCGGCCAGAACAGCCGTGTTGTATCGCAGGCGGTCGACAAGAAAATGGTCGAAATCAATCGCACCTTGCCTGCCGGAGTGAAAGCGGTCACCGTCTACGACCGGACGGTGCTGGTCGACAAGGCGATCAATACGGTCAAGAAGAACTTACTGGAGGGGGCCGTGCTGGTCATCGCCATCCTGTTCCTGTTCCTCGGAAATATCCGTGCAGCGCTGATCACCGCCATGGTCATTCCCTTGTCGATGCTGTTCACCTTCACCGGCATGGTGACTTACAAGGTCAGCGCTAACCTGATGAGTCTGGGCGCGCTCGACTTCGGCATCATTATTGATGGGGCGGTCGTGATCGTCGAAAATTGTGTGCGTCGCCTTTCCCACGCCCAGGAACAGCACAAGCGCCCGCTGAATCGCATCGAGCGATTTCACGAGGTGTTTGCAGCCGCAAAAGAGGCACGCCGTCCACTGCTGTTCGGACAGTTGATCATCATGATCGTCTACATCCCGATCTTCGCGCTGACTGGCGTCGAGGGAAAAATGTTTCACCCCATGGCATTTACGGTCGTCGCGGCGTTGGTGGGGGCAATGATCTTGTCCATGACGTTTATTCCGGCCGCCGTCGCCCTGTTCATCGGCGAACGCGTCGCGGAAAAGGAAAACCGCGTGATGACATTTGCCAAGCGCGTGTACGAACCGATGCTGGAGAAGGTGATGCTTAACCAGGCGGTTGTGCTGACAGTCGCCGTCGTGCTCGTGGTACTCTCTGGCGCGCTGGTGACCCGCATGGGCAGCGAATTCGTTCCCAGTCTTAACGAGGGCGATTTTGCGATCCAGGCTTTGCGCATCCCTGGCACAAGCTTGACTCAGTCGCTTGAAATGCAAAAGCAGCTAGAAAGTGGCCTCAAAGCGAAGTTTCCCGAGATCGAACGCGTCTTCGCCCGCACCGGCACTGCTGAAATTGCGTCCGATCCTATGCCGCCGAACATTTCCGATGGCTATGTCATGCTTAAGCCGCAATCACAATGGCCGTCTCCAAAGAAAACACGCGATGCGCTGTTGGCGGCCGTGCAGGCAGAGGCGGCGAAGTACCCGGGTAACAATTATGAGTTCTCGCAGCCGATCCAGCTACGCTTCAACGAATTAATCTCGGGCGTACGCAGCGATATCGCGATCAAGATCTTTGGTGACGATATGGACGTGCTCAACGACACTGCCGCCAAGATCGCAGCGACGCTTGGCCGTGTCCCCGGCGCCGCCGAGGTGAAGGTCGAGCAGACGACCGGGCTTCCCATGCTCACGGTGAACATCGATCGCGACAAGACGGCCAGGTATGGACTCAATATCGGTGACGTTCAGGAAACGATTGCGATCGCAACGGGCGGACGCCATGCCGGAACGATGTTCGAGGGCGACCGGCGATTTGACATCATCGTCCGATTGCCCGAGCAATTGCGCACGGATCTCGAGGCATTAAAGCGCCTGCCGATCCCGCTGGCTGGGCCTGGTACGCCAGGCGCGAATGGAACGCCCGGCGCCACCAGCTACATTCCGCTCGCCGAAGTGGCGACGCTGGATTTCGCGCCGGGCCCCAACCAGATCAGCAGGGAGGATGGGAAGCGGCGCATTGTCGTCAGCGCCAACGTGCGTGGCCGCGACATCGGCACCTTCGTTCCCGAAGCCGAGCAGATGATCCTGAAAGAGGTCAAGATTCCAGCTGGCTACTGGACCAGTTGGGGAGGGACGTTCGAGCAACTCGAGTCGGCTACCAAGCGCCTGCAGGTCGTCGTACCCCTGGCACTGTTTCTCGTGTTTACCTTGCTGTTCGTCATGTTCAACAACGTCAAGGACGGCTTGCTGGTGTTCACCGGGATCCCGTTCGCCCTGACCGGCGGCATCCTCGCGCTGTGGCTGCGCGATATACCGATTTCCATTTCCGCCGCCGTGGGCTTCATCGCGCTGTCAGGAGTCGCCGTATTGAACGGTCTGGTCATGTTGTCGTTTATTCGCACTTTGCGGGAAGAAGGACTGGGATTGGACGAGGCAATCCATACGGGCGCACTCTCGCGCCTGCGGCCGGTCCTCATGACCGCGCTGGTCGCATCCCTGGGATTCATCCCCATGGCGATCGCAACGGGCACCGGGGCTGAGGTTCAAAGGCCGCTCGCGACCGTCGTCATTGGTGGCATCATTTCGTCGACGATCCTGACCCTTCTTGTTTTGCCCCTGCTGTACAAGCTGGTGCACGGCAATGATACAGACGAGGCAGACTCCAAGGAGACGAACGACTAAATCGTAGGGTAGCAAGATCGCAGAATCGCACCAGTGGCGGGACCGTTTTTAGCACGTGGCCCGGTATGGTGGTGAAGCATTCGCAGTCATAATGCCGGATATATCATTTGAAGGCGTCGTCCGCGTCGCGAAAGCTTGCCACCGGCAAATGCAGGCGCTCGCGATACCGAACGAACTGTCCCTGCCGCTAGAGCCGGTGACGAATTCAATACGCGCCGCTCATGCACTGGCCGCAGAAAACACCACTCTCGGCAAACTGATCGAAACGGCTGATCGCGCACTCTACGCCGCTAAACACCGAGGCCTCAACTCAGTTTGCGCGGCACCGTCGGCAATGGGTGACGGTGCCGGCGAACAGACATAAACGAAGAAGGCATCAACATGCATCATCAAAAACATGTTCCGCCAGACTGGCTTGTCGAAGGAAGCTTGGCAATTCTTATTGCCGCCGTCCTAGTAATGGGCATCATCGCATTGATCCAACGTCTCCGGGCTGCCGCGGAGAACTCGGCCAAGTCTAAGCTGAAGCTGCCAAAATCTAAGGCCAAAGGCAAACGCAGGAAGAATCCCTCACTCAGGAGCAAGCGCTAGGGGCGCTCAACGTCTCCGCCATTGTCGGACAGCTTTTCCAATGACTCTCTGGCGGCAACTGCATCTGTTTCGATATTTTCCTCCATGTCGACAATGGCGTTGATCTCGATATCGCTTTCGGCCGTGTCGTTTGCAACCTCGACGGACACGTTCTTGGTATTTGAACTGGCTTCAACGTCCGACTTTGGCGATCCGTCTATCCTGCCCCGGGCAATGCGTTGGCCCCGTCGTCTTTCTTGCCTGGAGTCTTGGTGGTGTTGTCGGCCGCGTCATCACATATCCGCTTCTTTGACATGCTTGTCACACTCTGAAGCGCATTTTTCGCAGGCACTCTGGCATTCGGCGCAATGCGCGTGGTTATTAGCGTGTACAGCGCAAGCAGCCGCGCACTGCCGGCATATGTGGGCACACAATGTGCAGAAATCGCCATGGTGTTCGGATCGGCGCGCCAATGCATTCATGGTCGCTGTACAGATATCAGCGCAATCCAAGTTAATCAATGCGCAATGCGAGCTGCCCACCCGAATGTCCGCCGCAGCGCAGGATTGACAAGCGTGGATTGCTTCTTCACATGCCTCAATGCATGCCCGTAGGTTGTCATTTTCGGTTGCCATCGCATCGCCTCCATCATTTATAGTTTTTTTTAGAAAAATATCCAACAATGATGTTAGACCAACCATAAAAAAGACAACGCGCGTTACGGAAAACCTCTCCATGCACTTGGCCGCACTAATTTGATTGGAGTCTGCTGTGCGGGCAAATTCCCGACCCAGTGAGGCAAATTTGCCGGTTGGCCTATTGGTAATTGGCCGGATACAAATACCTTTCGACCAGCTCAATCAATATGTGGATGACCTTGATATGCAGCTCTTGCGACCTATCCGCAAACTCGCCAACAGGAGTGCAAATACAAACATCCGAATGTCGCTCAAGCACACTGCCAGGTCGTCCAGTAAGTGCAATAACCTTCATGCCAGCGGCCCTGGCAGCCAGCGCGGCGCAAACGACCGATTGACTGGTCCCGCTCGTGCTAATCGCCACCAGAACGTCGCCAGCACGGCCATGCCCTTCGACAAAGCGGGAAAAGACCTGGTCATACCCGTAATCGTTAGCTACGCAGCTCATATAGCTTGGATCGCAGATCGCCATTGCCGCCATCGAAGATCGGTCGGCTCTGAACCGGCCGGATAATTCTTCGGCCAGGTGCATTGCGTCGCACATCGAGCCACCGTTGCCGCAAGAAATCACCCTGCCTTGTCGGGCCAAGGCATCGATCAACACTCGCGCTGCCTCTTCAATGTTTTGTAATTGGTTCTGGTCGGCCAAGAGCTTGTCCAAGCCTGTCTTAGCCTGCTGGAGCGCGTTATTGATATGCTCGATCACGATATCTCCTAGATAAATATTGTCCGGTAAGGCCATGCGCGGACCAGTGTACCTCGACGACGCAGCCAAGCGCCGTGGCACTCTCACCCAGCTCAACCGGGGCGAGTGTCGCCACAGCGTTGCCCGCGCTGTCTTTCATGGCAAGCGGGGCGAGCTGCGCCAGCACTACCAAGAGGGACAGGAAGACCAACTCGGCGCGCTCGGCCTGGTGCTCAACATGATCGTCCTTTGGAACACGAGTTACATGGAGGCCGCACTGAACCAGCTGCGCGCCGACGGCTTCGAGGTGAGAGATGAGGATGTGGCCAGGCTATCGCCGCTGCTGCATGAGCACATCAACATGCTGGGCCGCTATTCGTTCTCGGTGCCGGACGCGGTGGCCAAGGGCGAGCTGCGTCCATTGCGCAACCCAGCTAGCGATGAGTAGAGCGGCCAGGATACGGCCAGAAACGACAACAGCTTGATCCTTTAGGCAATGCCGGTATAGCCGTGCCGCGTCAGGATCATGGATTTTCCTTAACCCGGTTTTCCGTTCCACTGCACCTCAGACCCAAGATCTCGATGTACTCTTTGATTGCCGACTCCGCGTTGGCCCGCGCGGCATACCGCTGATGATGAATCATCTCGTTCTTCAAGCTGCCCCAGAAGCTCTCCATTGGCGCGTTGTCATAGCAGTTTCCCTTTCGCGACATGGACGCCTGCATGCCGAACTGCGCGACAAGCTTTGGTAATCGTCCGCGCAGTACTGGGTGCCGCGATCAGAGTGATGGATTAAGCCAGGCGCCGGGCGCTTGCTTCGTACCGCTCGCCACAAGGCCTGCGCAGTGAGGTCTTGCGTCATGCGTGGTCCCATCGAATAGCCTAGCAGCTCGCACGTCAAAACGTCTTTTACTCCAGCGAGATACAGCCAACCTTCATCGGTAAGCGTCGGCTGAGTACCGTCTTGACTGCTTATTTTGAAGGTCGACCGAGACCTATTAGACTCGCGCCTGCCAATGCTAGCGTTACCCCCAGCATGTCGGTCCAAGTTGGCGTAACGCCGTCGACCAGCCATAACCACCCTAGTGCGGTCGCGATATATACGGCACCATACATGGCGTACACGCGGCCGGATGCCGCGGGATGTAGTGTCAGCAGCCAGACGAACACGACTAAGCTGATGGTTGCAGGTGCAAGCAACCAAGGCCCCCTTTTCCCGCTCAGCCATAACAATGGAAGATAGCAGCCCATCAGTTCAGCGATGGCAGTAACAAAGTAGAGACCAAAGGTTCTGGCGAGTCCTGTGCCGACTATCATGATCGCCGCACCTCGTGGAAGCGGGCTTGCTCAGAGTAAGCGCCAATATCAGTGACGATGCTACAGCCGCGCGTCGCTCCTCCACGGCAAGTATCGTCGCAAGTTGAGATGAAAGTCGCAAGGGTTGATTCCAGCTCTTTCATCCGCACCAACATGAGCCGTACAGATTCCAACTGAGTTTGGGCCAGCTCGCGAAGGTCAAGGCATGAGCTATCTCCCTCGTCAAACAACGTGACCATCGCCTTGACTTGTTCGATAGGAAATCCAAAGTCGCGGCAACGTCTCGCGAAACTCAGTCGCTCCACGTCCGTATCGCGATAGTAACGGTAGCCATTATTACCGCGATGAGCCTTTGGAAGCAGTCCGATTTCTTCGTAGTATCGAATAGTTGGGACACTCGTTGATGTGCGACTTGCAAGCTCGCCTATCGAGATGTCTGGGTGGGCCATGGATTCTCCTTAAAAAGGCTTGACCCTCAAGTTACATGAGATCCTATGCTTCTGGCAACCCCTCACTACACAGGAAGCCCTATGAAGGATATCAACACGAAAACTGGCATTAGTCTTTCCGCAGCAGGCGCGCTACTTATTGCTTGTATCCCGTGCTGCGCTGCGGTCGTCGTCCCGCTGCTCGCTTGGATAGGAGTTACGAGCGCGGTTGCCATTGAAATGGGCCTGTATCTCGGTGCCGGGATTTTGCTTACGGCTGGATTAGGGATTCTATTAGTGCACGCTCGTCGCCGAGCGAAGCAAGGTGCCGCATGCTCGCGCAGCGGCGCCTGCGGTTGCAACGGTCCCAAGTGACAACTTCGCGCGCTTGGCCAGCCTTACGAGCAGCCCGACCATGGCGTTGAGCTGGCTACAGATTTCCCTAAATGAGCATCAAACCGCTCGGAGGCGGCGCGTAGTTTCGGCAGGTGCCAACTGCCCGGCGCAATTCCAAGGTAGGGATTTGTCAACACGGTTGACGGGATGATCGGCGATGTTGGCCAGCACATGGCTCAACCAGGCTTCGGGGTCGACACCGTTCAGCTTGGCCGTCCCGATTAGAGAGTAAATAGCGGCCGCGCGTTCGCCGCGCGTGTCGGCGCCGGCAAACAGGTAGTTGCGGCGCCCGATAGCGACGCCACGCAGCGCGCGTTCTGCTGCGGAGTTGTCGATCTCGATCAGGCCATTATCGCAGTAGCGCGCCAGAGCGGGCCACAGGTTGAGCGCGTACAGGATCGCCGCCGACGTGTCGGACTTACGGGAGAGTTTCTCCAGCATGCGGCGCAGCCAATGTTCCAGGTCGTCGATCAGCGGTTTCGCCTGGGCTTGACGTATCTGTTGTCGTTCGTGCGGCGGCTTGCCCCGGATCTTCGCTTCGATTGCGTACAGTTCACCGATCCTGTGCAAAGCTTCGGTCGTCAGTGCTGAAGGCCTAGCCTCGTGCAGATCGTAGAATTTTCGGCGTGCATGTGCCCAGCAGGCTGCCTCCTGGATATTGCCGTCCTCGTAAAGCGCATTGAAGCCAGCGTAGGCATCGGCCTGGAGCACGCCTCTGTAGCTTGCTAGATGGGTCTGGGGATGGACACCTTTGCGGTCCGGCGTATAGGCAAACCACACAGCCGCTGGGGTGGTGTCGCCGCTTGGTCTGTCGTCGCGCACGTACGTCCACAGCCGTGCCGTTTTTGGCTTCCCATTGCCCGGTGCCAGCACGGGGATCGGGGTGTCGTCCGCGTGCAGTTTGGTACCGGCCAGCACCTGACGCCGGATGGCGTCGACCAAAGGGCGCAGCACCGCGCTGGCAGCGCCGACCCAGCTGGCGAGCAGCGCGCGATCCAGATCGACACCGTCGCGTGCGTAAATGACGGCCTGTCGATACAGCGGCAGGTGGTCGGCGAACTTCGCCACCAGCACGTGTGCCAGTAAGCCAGGTCCGGCGATACCGCGCTCGATAGGCCGGCTCGGTGCTGGCCCCTGCATGATGGCGTCACAGCAGCTGCATGCCAGCTTGGGACGCACATGACGGATCACGCGGAAGCTGGCGGGCACATATTCCAGTTGCTCGGCCACGTCCTCGCCCAAGTAGCGCAGTCCGCCACCGCACGCCGGACATGCGTCAACGCCAGGCGCATATATCTTTTCGTCGCGCGGCGGGTGATCAGGCAGTGGCCTGCGCACCGATTTCTTGCGCGGCGCCCGATCCGCTCCGGGCATTTCCCGCTCCGCTTCGGCTTCGTCTGCCTGCAGGTCTTCCAGCTGCAATTCGAGCTGTTCGATCTGGTGATCGAGCTTTTCGGACTTTCGGCCGAACTGCATGCGCCGCAGCTTGGCGATCATCAATTTCAGGTGCTCGATTTCGGTAGCGCGCGTGTTCAGCTGCGCTTCCAGGCCCAGGATCTTCTCATCGCGTGCCAGCAGCAAGGCCTTCAGGGCATTTATGTCGTTGGGCAGGTCGGCGGCGCTGATCATGCGCCAAGTTTACGCGAGCCCAACGACGTTTACAAGGCCGACGTTGGTTGCCAAGTACGTTCCGGACGGCGCCAGTCGATCCCTTCCAGCAGCATCGACAGCTGGGCCTGGCTAAGTGAGACGCTGCCGCTGGTCGCTTGCGGCCAGACGAAGCGCCCCTTCTCAAGGCGCTTAGCCAGCAGGCATAGACCATCGCCACTCCACCAGAGCACTTTGATCATGTCGCCGCGTCGACCGCGGAACACGAACACGTGTCCGCTATAGGGATTTTCCGTGAGTGCTGTCGCCACGCGAGCGGCCAGGCCGTTCATGCCAGCGCGCATGTCGGTGATGCCGGCCGCAAGCCAGATGCGCGTACCAGCAGGCAGACCGATCATGGCAGCAGCCGCGCCAGCACTTGCGCCAACGTTGCAGTGTCAACGCTGCCTTCCAGGCGCAGCTGTGCGGCGCCGACCGTCAGCATGATCATGCCCGGTGTAGGCAAGACGTGTTCGTCGACAGCGGCAGGGATATCCATCACGGTCACCGGCAACAGCGCCGCAGCCTGATTTTCGTTCAGCGCACCCTCAAGATCCGAGAATTGCTTGCGCCAATTAAAGATTTGATTGGCGTTGATGTTGAACTCGCGCGCCAGACGCGCGACCGAGGCTCCCTCGGCGAAAGACTTAGCAACGACGGCACGCTTGAATTCGGTGCTATGCTGCCTGTAGGGACCGCGTTTGCGCGGTGGAATGACTGGTTGAATTTTTGTGTCCATAATCGAAGTTGTGGACACAATACATTTGAGTCCGCACTCGATCATGAGGCTGCCGGGTCAGGCCGTACAGACGGTACTGGAAAGACGCTTACCTTCATCGGTCATCACGTACGTGATATCGGTCACCCAGGCTTCGTTAGGCCGGGTTGGCGCGAACGTTTGGTTCGACAGGTTCTCTGCCACCGGGAAGGCGTGACGCGAGTTCGTCGTCGCCTTGAATTTGCGCTTCTGCTTGCACCGCAGGCCCAGCTCCTGGCGCAGCCGCACGATGCGGTCACGCCCCGCATCGAACCCTTGCGCTACCAATTCGGGCTGAAGACGCAGCGGCCCGTATGTCTCACGAGTCTGAACGTGCGCAGCCTTGATCGCCACCTTCACCTGCAGTCAGCTGGCTGCCGCGCTTGGCCCCGCTCACCCAGTTCGCCAATGTCCGTTGGGGATAGCGCTTCGTTTCACGGCTTCTTCCAACGTCAGGCCTTGGACAAGTACCAGCTTCACAGCCTCAGCGCGCAATCCCGGTGTGTATGTCGTTGATTTCATAATTTCATTCCCTGTGACAAAGTTATCTAATGGAAGTGCCCGAAAAAGTCAGGTTACCTCAGGGAATGACGAAAAAATCGCGGCGCTAATGACCATATTGACCCATAACAGTGTTCAATTTCGCTGCAAGCTCGTGCCGAGTGCCCGCGGAGATGGCAATTTGCATTGAGGAGAAATTCAAGCTATTGAACCGGATCTGCAAAAAAGTTCTTGCGCCGTCATTTTCGATCGTCCACCCTTGCAAAAAAGACAGGCTCTCACATAGTGACACCCTGCGTGCGTAATCCACTGCGATTATTTGCCATGATGCTTCAGAGATCGCGAAATACTCAGTGTCATGTGGCCCGTAAAGCTCTATCGAAGTCTTAAAATCAGGGGGGCGCACCTGCTGGATTCTCCGTTGTAAGCTAGCTCTTCGAACTTTGATCAACGCCGCTAACAAGAGCCAACCGAATATTGACATCACTAGAACATGCGCGAGATGTTCACCAGCAGCTCGCTGATTCGTCTGTGTAAAGGTCAAGTCCCAAGTAGCTAGGATCGCCTGCGGCACAAGGAAGATTAGCGCGATGAAGTAGACAGCACCCAAAACCGAGACGAATCGATACATGATGCCGCTCTCCTATCTCTTGATGCCGTTGTGCCGACCGGCACCCACATCATTGGAAATTTTTTCCGGACCTTTGCGCAATTGTTCGAGTTTCGCCAGCAGCGTCGTCACCGAATTTTTGACGGCATCGCCGGAATCCCGACCAAGCGATGTTGATGCTGTTCCGCCGACCCAGTTGATGACTTGATCGGGCACAATCAGGATCAAGTTAAAACAGCTATGAATCAGGGTTGCGCAAGCGCTGAAGTACACGAACAAGATGAGTAGCATGCTGACCAGCCCCGTCATGGAATCAAATTGGACGTTGGCGACCGCGATGCCATAAATTTCGTTCAGAAAGGTACCACCTACAACCATCAACGCCCCGCCGCCGAAAAAGCCAATGACCATCAGCACAGGCCGAACCATTACATTGAGCAGAAAGATATAGCCATGCGCTGACCGTGCGCCCATTCCGTCACCTTCCCCATCCAAATGGGTAATGGCCCACAAGGGCGCGGCTATGATCGCTTCCAAAACAACGACAAGCCAGTTTATGATCGCGCCAAACCAGACGACGAATGGCACCAACGGAAGATAGATAGACAGCCCCGCGCCGATGAGTAGCATAGGAATAATGATCATAAAGAAAAAAGGAGTAGCGGCATCGACCAGACCACGGATGACGTCTCCTATTCCCGTGGCGCCGTTCCCGACCAGTGCCAATAAGTTTCCCCCGGAAGCAACGGCCGAGCCCACTTTTGCGGCTGTGAAGACGGTTATGGCGGCCTCTGCAGAAACCAATGCGTAGTCACCTAGATTTTTCATCTTTATCAGGGGATTTGTCGTGCCCCCGCCACCGGCACCTACGTCCAAATTGGTCATGTAGAAGACAATCTTTTGACCAGGTTTTGAGAAAATCGAGCCAAGAAACTTGCTTGTGTCGGTATTCGATGTACTCATCGTCTGCCCGAGGGCGACTGCATTGGTGTCATTTGACTGTTGGGATCGATAGAACTTAGTGATTGAACTGCGTATGCTCGAAATGCCAATGTCTCCGACAAGTCCCTCGCCATAAGTTTGCGCTTTGCCGGCCACAGCATTGTTTAGCTTACTGTTCGCGTGAGCGAACGTTTGGTACCACGCGCCGAGTGTCCACCATCCGCCAGTCGTGATTGAATCGCTTAGCTTCCCCGCTAACGCTCCGATATCCCCAGCCCTCAGTCCGGCCTCTCGATTTACGGAAGTCTCGTATTGGAGAGCGGCTCGCTGAATTGCCTGATTACTGTCGGGTAGGATGATTTGATTTCCGGACAGCTGCTCGACCGATGCGTTAACGAAATCAAGTGCATCTTTGTTCAAGTTTTGTTGCATTGTGGTTAAGGCGCTTAAGTGCGCGCGGTAGATGGGGCTGGTATCGATGGACTCCCCGATCCACTGCGTGCCCTGCGGCGTCGCTTCGAGTAGCTTGGCATCGATTCCGGCGCCACCGCACACCTTTCCCTGGGCAGTGCTTCGCAGGATGAACCCATCGCCGGTGTTGTATTGCTGGATGTACTCCTGGCTGAAATTGAAGCCGCCGCCGGCGTTGGCCAGGGCTAGGCCCGCGTTCATCGAGTGCATGCACAGGTTGGCCTCAAACACGGAACGCGCCAGTGTGATCGTGTCGGGGGTCGCGGGCTGGACGATCATGCCCTTGCCGTCGCTGAATGCGGCAACAGCACCGTCAGTGCCCAGATTTGCGATCCCGACGCCAAAAAGCGACGCGGCCCAAAGCATGAGCAATTGCGATAGGGCCCAGCCGTTTGCCGTGGGGACCAGGCTGGCAATGCCCAGGACGATGCGTATCGGGTCCCACATCATGTGCTGCCCTTTGCCGAAGATGGTGCCATCGTGAGCAACGCTGGCCAGCTTGCGCCACCAGAGGTAGCAGGCGAAGATGCCGCCGATGACGAGCAGGCCGCTGTTTGTGATTTGGAACAGGCTCGCAAGGATCGTGTCCGAGCCGCCGCCAACTATGGCGAGCGGGTTGTTGACTACGTCACCAAAGATTGAAACCATAGCCTGTCGGCTCTTGTCGCCCGGTCGCTTCGCCGCCTCGGTTATCGCGCCCAGTGAGGTGCCATCTGCAGCGGCGGCCGGTAGCGTGGCCAAGGCCAGCAGGATGGCCTGCAGTTTGTGGGAAGCGTTCATGGACCTTTTCCATTCGTTTTGGATAGCTCAGGATCGAGGACGGCAAAGTACCAGCGCGGCGTGCGGATAAAGTCGTGCAGACCGCCGCCTTCCTCGCGCGACAGGCGTCTGGTGCGGAGCTGCCACAAGCGCAGTTGTGCCGAAAGTGCCGCCATAAAAAACAGCGGAAGGCAAGCGAGCAGGGTGGCTATGCCCAACAGGTTCCCGCGGGCGATGGCGATCAGGGAAAGCACCGCGAAAAGAAGGCAGGTGCCAAGGGCGAGCCGCTTTTGCCGAAGAAAGCGCTTGCTCAACTGTTCGATCGAAGGCGCGCCGGGTGGACGATCGCGCATAGCTTCCTCAAAACCCCTCGCCGTTACGCTTGAGCGCTTCGTTCCCGCGCTGTGTCGGTGGGTAGCTTGGTCATAGAGAGCGCGGATATAGACAATATTGTCCTTGTGGGCCTGCTTGGCTTTGCGCAGCTGGTTGATGTTGCTTTTCACCGCACGCCAGGGCAATGCGAGTAATGTCCACGTCAAGTGGGCTGCCCCTTTGACGATCTTTGCTGGTTTCATCGCTTGCCCTTCCAGTCGAAACGCGGGCCTACTGCGCAGGGCGGCCTGGTATCGCACCGTATTTCTGCGTGAGTAGGGGTTCGAATTCCTGACGCGCCAAGGTGGATAGGGTCATCCCTTGAAGCATGTTTCCCTTCTGGACTTCGTTTTTCAGTGAAAGCGTTAGCCAGTTTCCGAGAGTGGTTACGCGGATCAGCTCGCGCATCAAGTTGTCGCCGCCCATGGCTTGCAGATCTGCCTGGTAGACAGTGTTGGCGTAGCGCCGCCCGACTTCGAACTGTTCGAATTCGCGTGCGGACATTGTGCCGCTTGCCTTGGCCCGGGCCGAGGCCATCATGGCGTAGTAGGCGTTGGCGGAGGGGGAGAGCAACGCTTCCTTGATCAGGTCTCGTGTGACGGGGTTGGGCTGGCTGTCGGCGATGCGCTGCTCTTGGGGCTCGGCGGCTGCCGAAATGACGGCGTTGTATTGATTCATGAGTCCCACGTATTGCGTGCCGGCGGCGGTATCGGCTTCCACCTTGCGCAGCTGCCCGCCGATTGAGCGCCGTATGCTGTTCTGCACGTACATGCGCGCCGCATCGGTCTGTTCGGGCGAGAATGTCAGGTCGGGTTTTTTTCCATTCGGGCCGGCGCCAGACTGCAGCGAATCGAAACGCTTGTCTGCGCCAGGCATGTTCGTTGCGATAGCGGGGCAGGCCTGCGCGCCGCCGTAGGCGTTGAAGTCATCGACGTCGCAGAACTGGGAATGTATCTTGGCCGCGCGGGCCGCATCGATACCTTGTGCAGGAACCGGCGAGTTGATGGCCTGAGCAATGCTGCGGTTGCCAATCGGAGCGCCGCCGCCGGGGCGCATCCCCGAACGGGTACCGGAGCTGTGGTCGATCACCTGAGTTGCGCCGCCAGAAGCAGATTCGGCGCAGATATTGGTCGGTACGCTGTAGCGCTGGCGCGCGTCTTCCAGGCGGCGGTTGGTTTGCTGGACCGTATCAAAGTCACGTTGCGCCTTTGCGCTGGCCTCGATGGTACTGGCCACTTTTTGCCCATTCTGATTGATCGCCATACCTATGTTATAGAGAAGATTGGAGACGCTGGTATTGAGCGCTACAACTGAGGCATTGAGAACGTTCACGGCGGCCAGCAATGCGCCGTCGAACACGGGCCAACCCGAGGCATGCGCTGGCGTGGCTAGCAGTGCACAGGCGGACACGTGCACTGTGATTACATGGCGCAATCTAGGATTTTTCATGTCTGCTCCCTATGCTTGTCTTTTAGTTGGTAGTCGCGGACTAGTTGATCAGCGACCTGTTCAATGATCCCGGTTTGGTCGCCCGCGCCTGAGTCGGCGCGCATGTGTTCGATTGTCTCGACTGCCGTCCCGAGCGGAAAGCGTTCCGCGAGTATCTTGCGCGCTGCATAGGTTCCGAGGCGCTGGTACAGGCGGGTGCGAAGGGCAACGTCCTCGAGGGTGGTGGAAAAGGCCCACAGCTCGATTGGGCCGACCGTGTTGGTCAACATCTGCACGACAAAGCCCACCTTGGTCTTGAACAGCGCCAGAAAGTTGACGCCTTCGGGGCCGGGACCGACGGCTTCGAGATGCAGGCGACGAATGGCCGCGTCCGACGCGCCGAATTGCTCGCGCAGGATCTTTTCGTCGGCGACGTTGCCACCGCGCATGACGTATACGGCGGTAGCTGCCGCGCGCAGCGCCGGGGGATGGTCTTCCAGGAACTGGGAGGAGGCCACCACGCGCACGCCGACCTTTCTTCCTTCACGACCGTCCTTGATCAGCGTTTCTTCGAATGGCTTGAGGCCGCCCGCATTGTGAGTCTCGTCGAAGAACTCGACTTTCTTCTGGTCCTGAATGTCGGCAATGCGCTTGCGGTGGTAATCCTGGTAGGCTGCCGGGATTACCGGGAGCAGTGTTTCCTCGCGCAGGAAAAAATTTCGCGCAGCCATGTGCCGCGCGAACAGGAACATGATGGTCGATTTCACATTGCCTTCCGGCGTCTTGCTGCCGATGACGTCGTTGAGGTCGATGGCGATGACGCGGGTTTCGCTGTTCAGTTCGAACCGGGTGCGCGAGTTGAAAAGGGCGTAGCTGGTGGCCGCGACTGTAAAGCAGCGGCGCATGTAGCTTAGGATGCCTTCACCGTTCCCGTCCAGACGGGCCTCGCCAAAGAGGTGGCGGATCGTCTCATGGTTCAGGTAGGCAGTGAAGTCAGGCAGCACCGGCACGGCATTGCGCTGCGCCCAGGCTGCCTCGCGCACGTATCCTGCTTCGAACAGCATGTCGGTGACTTCGTACCAAGTGGCGCTGTTCCACCACACCTCGTTGTGTCGCGCACGCAGGCCGGCCGCGGCGATGGCGGCGTCTACTTCGGGTACGACCTGCGCTTCGTACAGGTGCTGCGCCTTGCCGGCCCGGTCTTCGTAAGCGATGGCAACGAGCATCACGTTGACCCTCGCGCAGTCGGCCGGTGCTGCGCGCTTTTCCGGATCCGCGCACAGGGCGTTCAGAAAGTCGACCAGAAAGTCAGATTCGCGTGCGGTCGGAAAGCGTGCTCCGAGCTGGGTGTCGAACAGATTGACTGCGAACTCCTGGGTATTCTGCAGCCGCAGGTAGATCGCCTCGCTCTTGCGGGCGTCCGGCAGCGAGTCGCGCAGCAGCTGGATCTGACCAAGCGAGGAGGGGCCGACTTCGGCGATCATCATCAGAGGCAGGCGCACGTTACCCGCATCGTGGACAGTAGCGCTGCACATCGCGCTCAGTAACCCCGATTTGCCTGAGCCTGGCGTTCCGCTATAGAGGTCGATCCAGGTATCCTGCAAGCGGCTGCCCAGTTGTACGGGGTAGATCTTGCCGTCGGGCGTGCGCAGTATCATATTGCCGCCGCGTCCCCACGGCGTGGCGGGACGCTGCAGCGGCAGCATGGTGAGAGCGTCGGGTAGGGGTGGGACCATCCTGTTAGCGACGTTATGACGCGTAAAAGCCGGGATAGTCGATGCCCATGCGGCGAACGGGTCGCCATGAATCGAGGTCAGCTGACAGCTGCCCCAGGCCTGGATTGCCTTTTCGAGTGAAGCCATACGACGCTTGGTACCGAGTTCGCTGGGCGACCAGGTGGAGAACATGACCTTCATGGAACAAATGGCGTCGGTTTTGCTTCGTTCGGTCAGATCGATGAACGATTGGCGGATTTGGCGGTTCGACGGCAGCATGCCAACAAATGAAACCATGACCTGGCGCGCGCGCATTTCGTTCAGCCCACCTGGGGCCAGATCGACCCGCATGCGCCACGGGATTTCACGGTCGACGTTTTGCAGCAGCGCTGAGAATGGCAGCGCTTCCTGCGGGCCCAGTTCCATGGCGAGATTGCCGTGGACGAGCTGGTCGGTCAGGATAAACTCCCCCTTGGGGTGTACATCATTGGCACAAATTTGGTAGCACAGCAGCGGCGGTGCAAGGTCGGAGGCGTCGCGGGCATCTTCCCTGCCGTGCGCGAGAACGCGGTCGCCCGGCAGGACCGGTCGGAATTTCTGAGACGTACGCTCTCGGCTGACCATGGTGCGCACTGCCCTCGCGGCCTCGTGCGCGCTCATCTGGGTTAGCATAATGCCGAGTTGGCCGTGCGGACCACAGCGCTCGAAATCGAAGCGTACGCGTTCGAGCATGGCGTCATGGCGGTATTTCATGGCGACGAGCATCGATGCCGGGCTTTGGCCGAAGTCGATGCGCGGCAGCTTGTGCTTCATGGCTTCCTCTGCCCGAAGTTTCAGTTCCTGCTTCGTTTCCTCCTTGCTCATCACGTTCATGTGCGTGTAGACGACCAGCAGGTTTTGCTCCCACGCGACGAGGGGGGCATTACGGCGCACCCGATCAAGGATGATGTCTTCCGATTTGATGCCAATGCGGCGCGCCGCATTGATCTGAGGTTCAGCAAGGCGCATCAGTTCATCGAGGGCCCGGTCGGGGTCGCGTTCGAATGAAAAAGTGAGCGAATGTCCGTACTTGCCCATGTACCCGTTTAGTCTGGTGCGCAGGTTGTCGATCATGACGTCGAAGTCCTCGGGCGACTGGATCTGATAGGTGCCCTGCACATCGAAAACGGTGAGCAGTGCGTTTTCGCACGTTACCAGCGTATATGGATCGCGCAGGCCGGGATGGCGGCGCACGTCGTCCTCCGTCAAGCCGACTGCGGTGGCTAGCTCGCAATAGCTGACCATCTCCTTGCCGATCATGTGCCTGGCCATGAAGGCAAGAATGTCTTCAAATGCTTCCAGGCTCGCGTCAAGCAGCTTCATCGTGGCTTCCTAGATGGGGGAATGCATGATCGCGTGATAGACCGCTGGCCAGCGCGCGTAGGGATAGGCTGCATAGGGTCCTGCCCGCCATCCGATGGCCTGTTCCTTGAAAACGACGGGGTGGTACACCAGCGCCAGGTCGGACAGAGCGACTTCGCGCAGATGCCTGGTCGCTTCGGTCTGGCCGGACAGCGCATCTGCAAATACGGCAGGCGACCAGCTTCCCCACGTCTGCTTAGTGTAGTCGCGGTGCGAACCCATCCAGTTCAGAAGGGCCGTCGCGTCCTTGCGCAGCTGTGCCTCGTCGGCTTGCAGTGCCACCATGATGGTGCGTTGCAGATGGTTGACGTCCTGGCCCGACAGCCCAGGCAGGAAGGCGATGACACCATCGTCCGGCGCAAGCAGGCCCAGGTGCTGCCAACCGTGACAGAGGACATCGGCTGTCCAGAGGTTGTCTGGACTCAGGTCGTTGTGGTTGTCATTGACGTTGTGAATGGCGTTGCCGTCGAACTCAAAGCCGCAGAAGCGACACTGCATTCTGTCTCTCGCCAGGGTAGCCGCGCGTAGCTCGCTGGCACCGGGCTGGGCATACGCGGGTTCCTGGAATGCCATGTCGTCTTGTCCCCAGATCCTGCGGCTAGTCGACAGCGGCAGCGTGGGCGGAAAGGCATCGGCTTCACCGCCGCGCGGACCAGCTGGCGGCTCAGGGCCAAACCCCGGAGGCTGCGTTTCTTCATCATTGTTGTGCTTGGTGGGCATGGTGGTTCCTGGGTGAAGGGTGTCTCGCTGTACCTATGTCGGTACGTTGCCCAGCTCGCTGCGCTGGATGCCGATGGTTTCGCCGGCCTTGATCATGACGAAGCCGATCGCACCGAGCGCGGCGCCGGCTGCGATGGGGACGATGATCTGGCTGCCCTTGATGTGGCTCTGATCGCCTTCCTTGCCTTTGCGCCACCAGTTCCAACCCCCAAGGCCAGCGCCGCCGAACCCGGCTGCGGCGAAAATCTTGCCCAATGAGATCTTGATTGAATCGGCCTGGGTGCCCGCAGTCGTCGCCATGCCCGCGATTCCATCCTGCGCGTGGACTGTGCTGGCCGCGAGCAAGCCGAGGCAGACAATCGCCGCGGTGCCGACCATGAGGCGGCGCTGTCGTGAGGATGGCGGGTAGTAGTCGCGCCTGTCCTGGAGAAACATGTGCAAGCGGCACAGAGCGTGGCCGGTGGCCTGCCAATAGCTTATAAGGCTGCCGCGTATCGACATGGGGGGAGGCTGTATTGCTCGCTTGAGAGTATTGCTCATCTGTGTGCTCCTCGTCGTCAGGTTGGTTTACCAAAACAGGTGGAAGGATTGGCGGAAGCGCTCGATCATCTCGGCTATCTGCACCAGCATGGCGCCAAACAGCATATGGGTCAGTCCCCGCCATGTGCTGTCGTCGGCGCCCTGCGAGGACTGTCCCTCGATGCTTGCCTTTTTCAGCAGTACTAATCCTTTGAAGAAATAGCAGCCGCCAGCGACGCTGGCTAAGGTCAACACTGCGTTGACCGCTTCGGCCAGCTTGCCGTATTGCTCACCCTGGGCGTAGGAGACCGCTCCGTAGCTGACGGTGCCTGAGGCCATCGAATTCCACGTGATGTTGATGATGTTGCTCAGATTGAGGAGCAGGGCGCCAATCAGCACGATAGGCAAGATGTCGCCTATGGTCACCGCTTGCTGGCCCGGCAGACGGGACGCACGAGACATGCGCAGCAGCGCGGAGCCGACATAGATGGTGCCGACCAGGGCGCCGAGCGCCCACAGCAGACGCCACATAGCCACGGGAAATTCCTTCGCCAGATGAATGAGCATCTCGGAAATGTCCATGGCGCCCCCTAACGGATTACACCGCGACTGGTGTTGACGACACGGCGTACCGGATCAATTGCCGAGATGCGCACACCATCGATCATGCTGCCGACCTGAACGACATAGCTACGGCCGTCGTGGGTAATCCAGGCCTGACCGCGGTAGACGGTGTTGAGTTCAAAGCCGGGCAGAGCTGGCGCTTGGATCGTGGCCCGGTCCGGAAGTGGCGATTTTGGTGGTTGTGCTCGGTGTTTAAAAGACGTGGTTTTGGCTGACGTTTCGACGCCGGGGTGACTCGCGTCCGCTGCTTTTTGCTCCAGCGCGGCCACGCGGATATGAAGAGCGTCCACTGAGTCCACGAGCGCTTTTGCTTGCTGTGCCTGTAGATCGAGTATGTGGCTATCGATTGAACGAGCGCTACCTGGATCGCGCACGAGATCTGTATTAGTCAAAGCGTCTGACTTTGCCGTGTTCGACGCGCTTGATTTCTCCGCGTCGCTTATGGCGGGGACTGACGGTTGGGCGGATCCGCCCGGCCGTTCAGCGACTTCGGGAACGCTCACTGTAGTGCTAGCGCTGCGCTTGCTCGCCGTTTTTTCGGCCGGCCAGGCGACCCAGATTGCAGCACCGATCACGGTTGCGAGAGCGAAGTGAACGGGTCCGATGGGGCGTACTCTGTGCCACGCAGTCGGCGTCGAGGCCGACCGTGGCGGCCCGTCGGCCGCAGGTGTCGGCACCGTTGGTTCTCCTATTGCTAGTCGCTCCATATCGAAGACATCGGCTGCCGACTCATCTTCGGCCAGTGGAAGAGAAAATTGTTCCATGTGTTTCACCATGTTGTCCGGTCTACTGTGGACTGGAAGTTGACGACGTCGGAGCGAATATCGGTTGAACCGTAGGCATTGGACTTTGTTGCGGTGGAGAGCCGAGTGGACCCAGCTGTTCGACTATCTCGTCGCTTACGAACACCGGTTCAATGAAGCGCACGCCCATGGTAAGGTCTCGCGGAATCAGAACTTGCCTGACTGGGCGTTGAGCGGCATCGTGCCGCATTACCTGACCTGCTTCGGCGGCTGCCCCGCCCACGATGGTGCCAGCAATTGCACGCGACGAGGGTGTCCCCGGATGCGTCTGGACCGCCCCACCGAGTGGGGTGATCACGGTCTGGGTGTCAGCCTGCTCGAACAGGTAGCCGGTGCGGCCCAGTCCCGAGGCAATGGCGGGCCACAGGATGCGGGACAGATAGCGGTTGTTGACTTCGCCAGAGAGGGTGCTGCGCATGCTGCTCTGGTCGACTGGTTTCGCATGGATGCGATAGCTGCGGCCACGCCAGTTCATCAGCGTAAACGTCATGTCCACCCCGTTGCCGGCCAGTTTGTAGCCCATCGCGATGACCGTCGCCCCTGCGTATCTCCCTGCGGGAATAGCGGCTTCGACGATGGAATTTTCATCCGTGTCGATATCGGTACCGAGCATTGCCGGCAGGACGAGCAGGGCAGGGACTATGGCATCGCCTTTTCCGACAATAACCGGGGCTACCGGCTGCGGTGCAGCGGTGGCTGCTGATGGTAGGTAGTCGCTCTCGCTCACGCGCGCGGCGCTGTGGCCGACTCCGGCCCAGTTGGCCATCAATGCTTCGGCCTGTTGGTTCAGTTGTTCTCTCTGAGGGGCTGCCGTTGCAGGTGTAGGCACCGGCACCTGCGGACTTGGGGGAGGCGGGCTTGGCTGGTTAAAGGGCAGTGCTGCCGCCTGGACTGTAGTTTGGTTGGGGGATTGCTCTGGCGACGGGAGGGATGCCATAGGTCTTGCGGAAAATACCGAGACATAAGTTTCCCCTTTCTGATTGGCATCCGCGGCGTTTTGCTTGTTGTAGCGGGCCAGCACGTCGCGGTAGTAATCGCTTTCCACCACGGGGGTGGGCTGGCCGGGGCGGATCTGGGTGACGGTGGATGGCTTGGTGCTGCTGTGGACCGCATATGTGTATGCCACATACGCTGCGGCGATGACGGCCGCAGCCGCGGCGATGACCACGACCTTCGTTTGCCTGCCGATATCGGTTTGCATTGTGTTCATGGGTTCGCCTGGTCGATATCGAGTTCGATCGTCATTGAACGCGCGCCGTCGGCCAGCGCGATAAATGGCGTGGGAGGCAAGCGATAGACCCGCGTACCGTCGGCTGCGGCCATGCTTTGGTCGAAGGCGGTCTGGATGTCGCGGTCGGTCCGGACAAAGATCGCGCCATCGAACGCCCACACCCTGGTCTTGCCAGGCGCCTGACTTTTTAGCTTTACTGCTTTGGCGGCGAGAGGAGGCACACCGTCGAGGAAGTCCTGCATGTTCTTGTCAAATAGCGCGATTTTTCCAGGGCTAAGTACGCCTGGTTCGGTACCGGGCGCGCGGCCGGGAATACGCAGGTCGAGGCGATAGTCCACGATTCGGCTCGTTTCGTTCGAATCGGTCTCACCCGAAACCAGCTTGACGATGACGGGCGTGGACGACCCCTGCAGCATGACGCTGAGGTTGCCCTCTTCGTAAGGGGACAGCGCCGAGATGACGACGGTGGCAGTATTCTTGAGCCATTCTGCGTCGAAGTAGCGTGCGTTCGACACACGTGGCGCCGCAGCCAGGGGCCAGGCATTGCCCGCAGCGTCGAGGAACACCAGCGTGGCCATTTCACCGGGTAGCATGCGCGCTATCGGCAGCGCGCCGCCAGGCGAGAGGTCAACGCTGATGCTGCTGATGCGGGGAATGCCGCGCACCGGCCGGTGGGCTTTCGCTTGCCTCGTCTTGTCGTACTTCTTGCGCATCCCGACGATCTCGCGCGGGCTGAATGGCGAGATCATTTCTTCCGGAGTAGGCGATGGCGTAAACGCCTGTGTCGTATTCCGCGGCGAACCAGGGGGCGGGGCTAGGGGTGGCAGTGGTGCGATCCCGTTCGGGTCGGACACAACCTGGCCTGACGCCTGGGTCGTGCCGGTGCTATAGCTCCCCGGACCGAAACTGGTCTGGGCTGTAGACTGCTGCGGTCGCGGCGCGGCTTGCTGTCCGGGCGGCGGAGGGAAGCTGTTAGCGGAGCGGACCCATTGCGATGAATCCGTAGTTGTCTGCGGGGCGCGCGCGCCGTTGGCTGCATTTGCCGCAGTCTGAGCTGATGCGGTAACCATACATGCGCCGGATAGCAGCGCTGCGACGACGGTCCGCATCGCGAGAACGCGGCAGGAACATACGGGCATCAAAGCAGGGTTTGTCATGTCGCATCCGGTTCACAGGGGAGCGGTGACGAGCTGGCCCACGCCGATCCCTTCGATCGAATCGAGGGTTGGGACGCGTTCGATCCGCACAGTCGTCAGGAAGCGCTGGGCCGGCAGGCGTGTGCTTTGGCCTTCCAGGCGCACTTCGACCGGTAGTTCGATCAGCCAGTAGTAGACACCGTTTTCGCTGCCTTCCCTGACGAGTACACCGGTGCCGGCGGTGGCCGACATGTTCATCCTCTTTTCCTTGACTGTCGAAAGTACGCCGGATTGGGCTAGGGCGTCGAGGAACGATTTGAATCCGGCGCGCGTGAACGCGGACCGCACGTCTTCGAGTTGCTGGCGCCAACCGAGAAAGTCCATCGTGAAGGCGCGGTTGACCTTCTCCTTGGCATACTGGATGACGTCGGCCGTCTTGCGGTAGGGCTGGGACATCGGAATCATACGAATGATGCGGCCGTTGTCGGCGGCGAAGTACTCCCGGTCCGGATGGGTGACAGACCAGCCGAGATAAAGCATGACGATGCTCTGGACCAGCAGGACGGCCAGCAGTATGAAGTTGATCTTGACCGAAGCCTCCGCGAAGGCCTGCATACGCGTGCGTCTAGCCTCCTCGCGCGTTGCGGGTGCGACCGCATCGCTGGTGCGGTGCAGGCGGGCCAGGATTTCGTCTAGCAAAGCGTCGGGATGCATGGGTGCCGACGCGATGCACTTGACGCCTGCGATCGTCACATCGGCTTCGTGTACTTGCTCCTTGCTCAGTCTGGCGGCTTGCTCGCTCACGTCCGACTCCCTGTCTTGAATTTGTACTTTATAGTAGATACAAACTATGGGCAGCCTGGCCTAGAGGTGCCTTGATGCCGCTCAGTGAAATCGCGTTGGAACGTAGTTTTGTCGAAACCGGCGCGAACTTTGTTTGAGTTACCCGTTTGGTACGAGCATCGTTGTTATTTGATTTTCAATAAAAATGGAGCCGGCGCAATCCGCTACTGTTGTGCTTGTATTAACAGCATGCTCTGCGGGTTGATCAAATTAGGGGGCGCCATGAGCGTTAACACCGGGAATGCATACTATGTGGACGAAAGCTGCTCGCATGTCGTAGAGACGGCGTTTTCGCTGTTATACCTGGACAAGGAGATTGACCGCGTCCTGCAGTCGCAGATGATGATGCGACGGGTAAATCGCGCTCTTCGGCAGGGGCGCCTGGAACTACTGCGTGGCATGGCGTTCTCGGAAGCACACATCCTGGAACTGCAGCTGCGCTTTCGCAACAAGGGCGATGCGTTCCCGGCTTACCTGTTGCGTAATAATGCGAAGTTGCTGCGTTCCTTGCGAAGGGAGCAGGTATCGTTGACACTGCGGCCGGCCGCGACTCAAGCTGCCGCAGCGCTGTTGCCGGTGGTGTGCGAAGTTTTGTAGTCGTCGGGCGAGAAAATTGCTGACGCGATTACGGTCTGCTCCACCTCTGCACATGCCCTGAACGACAACGACCAGAGCGCTCACCTCGACCCTGGCGTTAAACTGATCGGCAGGCCATTCAGCGCGAACGTGCCGAGCGAGCGAAGTTAGCAAGGGCCACTGCGATGCGCACCCGCGGTAGCTATGTCGAGTTAGATGGGCCGCTCGCGGAACTCGACCACTGCCGGATTTCGTTGGTACAAGAATCCCGCTCGGGCCCGGCGCTAGCCAGGCCCCCCATTTGCATCGCTTGAACCAACTAACGTGCCAAACGCTCGCCGCGATAGGGCTTTTCGGACCATAAAACGGGCACGACCAGGGCTCCGGACTTCACACCTGCCCCATCCATGGCTGTGGACTTGTGACGCACTGCCAGGCCTGTGGCATCCCCGTGAGACGCAACTTGACCAGCGAAATCATTGGGCGGCTGGGATACCGGCGCACCGAGTGTCTTGAACCGATGGCTGGGCCGAGCCAAATCTTGCCTACCACTTGACCTTGCGGAGCCAACAAGAGCTGCTCTCCTCGCGATTTCGCATTTTTAGCGATGAGCTGCGAATGCTTCATGAAAAGACACAACCGGTGCGAGCAGCACGAGCTGTGCTTGACGCACACAGCAATGGTTGCGCGGGCTCCTGGTGCAACGGCGGTGCCTTCCGGCGTGCAATAAAGCACATCGTCTGCGTCGAGCAGGAGCGAAAAGGTGTCATCGATCTCCTAGGCGTGAACTTTATTCGCTGGGCTCTGGTACTCGACGGTGGGGCGGATTTCCCACATCGACGAAAATGGGCGCTGGAAACTCAGCGCCTGCTACCGGTATACCTCGCCACTCGCCGCTTGTTGGAGAGTTGGCTGTTTCCATGCGAAGGAAGAGACGGGGTGATCGCAGGGATCTGCAAGCGGCTTACGTCATCGTGGGATGGAGGCAGCACGGCGGAGTGGGATCCGAAAGAACTTGCTTATGGACTTTGGCGATTCACACACGAGCGCTATGAATTCGGAGAAGGTCGCGAACTATCCCAGCTGAAGGAAGTGCAGCTGCGGTCGACGCCTGCTGTGCTTCCGCACTGGGAAAGTCGCAGCCCAATCCCCCACGTTGCGTACGGGCCGTGGCTGCTGGCCGCATGCGCAACCCTTCACGCGCTAATCCGGAAGAATCGTGGGAAAGCACTGGACCAAATACTCCAATTGCCGCAACTTCCTGCACCGATTATCACGCCCTTTGTCAAGCTGGCTGGCACATCAACTGTGACTGGCGGAGTATTCTTTCCCACTATCGATGGGTTGCCTCTGCGACCTTTTATTGGTCGATTCGATTACGATGCGGCGTGCGGAAGAGCGGAGCTGGCGCACCCATCTTGATGTGGATCAAGGATTTTTCCGTTGTTCCACCACTATGATCGGTCACACGAGCCCAACATTTCGCGCTCGAATCATACTGAAAGGCGCGTACGATGCAAATCGAATTCCTTGGCGGAACCGGGACGGTCACGGGCTCCAAATACTTACTGCGGGCAGGCCGCACAAACATATTGGTAGATTGCGGCTTGTTTCAGGGGTATAAGCAGTTGCGATTGCGTAACTGGGCTGGGCTGCCTTTTGACCCGGAGGAACTAGATGCGGTTGTGCTGACCCACGCTCACCTGGATCACAGCGGATATTTGCCCTTGTTGGTGAAAGCCGGCTTCAAGGGAAAAATCTTTTGCAGCGAAGCGACCTATGATCTTTGCAAGATCCTGCTTCCCGACAGCGGGCACCTTCAGGAGGAAGATGCCGCCTTCGCCAATCGCCACGGCTACTCGGTGCACACCCCGGCCGCGCCGTTGTATACAGAGGAGGACGCGCGCAGATCCCTGAATTTTTTTGCGCCGATGCCATTCGATGTGCGGTTTTCGGTCGCCGATGGCTTCAGTGCCACCCTGGCGCGCGGAGGGCACATACTCGGCGCCGCCATCGTCACGATCAATGACGGCAGCAAGACAATCACGTTTTCCGGCGACCTTGGCAGGCTTGACGATCCCATCATGGTTGCGCCGTCGACAATCGAGCAGAGCGACTACCTGGTTGTCGAATCGACCTACGGCAACCGGCTGCACGACCGGATTGATCCGATGATTCCTCTCGGGAAGGCGATCAGGGACACAGCAGCACGCGGCGGCGTTGTCGTGATTCCTGCCTTCGCAGTGGGCAGGGCGCAAAACTTGTTGTACTACATGCACCTGCTCAAGGAATCGGGCGCCATTCCACATTCGCTGCCGATTTTTCTGGATAGCCCCATGGCTAAGGATGCTACAGCCATTTATCACAAGCATCGCGAAGACCATCGTTTGACACCTGCGCAATGTGAATCGATGTGCCATGCGGGGACGATTATCAATACGGTCGACGAATCGAAGGAACTCGATCGCAAGCAGGGACCAAAGGTGATTATTTCGGCCAGCGGGATGGCGACCGGGGGGCGAGTGCTGCATCACCTCAAAGCGTTTGCGGGAGACCAGCGCAATACAATTCTCTTCGCCGGCTATCAGGCCGGTGGGACGCGCGGTGCGGCAATGCTTGACGGCGCCGATTCGATCAAGATACATGGGCAGCCGGTGCCTCTCCGCGCCCACGTCGAGTACATCGACAATCTGTCGGCTCACGCCGACAGCGGCGAAATCCTGCAATGGTTGTCGGGTTTCACGAAGCCTCCGAAGCAGACCTTTATCACCCACGGCGAGCCAGCCGCATCCGACGCGCTGCGCATGAAGATCAAAAATGAACTCCAGTGGGACTGCCGGGTGCCAGATTACCTTGAAAAGGTGCGTCTGTGAGCCCGGACGAAGGACGGGAGCGCGGCGCCGACCATGCGGACGCTGGTGGCCGAGCGTTCGCACATACACTGACGGTTCGCCGACTGGGAATCAACACCTATCAGGAGCCCGTGATTTACATGCGTAGCGACTGTGATGTGTGCAAGTCGGAAGGATTCGAGGTGCGATCCCGCGTGACGGTCGCGCTGGGCGGACGCAGCGTTGTCGCGACATTGAATGTGGTCGTTTCTTCGTTGTTGGCGCCGGGCGAGGCGGGACTGTCGGAATCGGCAAGCAAGGCCCTTTGTGCCGAAGACGGGATGCAGGTGATTGTTTCCCATCCGCCTTCAATCGAGTCGTTTTCCGTCGTACGGGCGAAGATTTATGACAAGGACATCACGGACGCGGGCGCTGCGGCGATTATTGGCGACATAGTAGATGGCAACTACACCGATATCGAGATCGCAGCCTTCGTTGCCGCGTGTGCTGGCGATCGCCTTAATGTGGCCGAGGTCATTGCCCTCACAAGGGCCATGGTCAAGGTTGGCGATCAACTCACTTGGGGCGCCAGGCCTGTTGTCGATAAACATTGCGTTGGTGGCTTGCCGGGCAACCGGACGACGCTACTTGTCGTGCCAATTGTCGCCGCATGCGGTCTGGTGATTCCGAAGACATCGTCCCGTGCAATCACTTCGCCTGCCGGCACGGCCGATGCGATGGAGACGCTGGCGCCAGTCACGTTGGATCTTGCCGGCATCCGCAGGGTGGTCTCACAGGAAGGGGGCTGCATCGTCTGGGGCGGCTCGGTTAACCTGAGTCCTGCCGACGATGTCCTGATCCGTGTAGAACGGCCGCTTGATTTCGACAGCGAAGGACAGCTTGTTGCGTCTGTGCTGTCGAAGAAGATCTCGGCGGGCTCCAGCCACGTCTTGATCGACATTCCGGTCGGGCTGAGCGCGAAGGTGCGCACGCGCGCTGCAGCCCTCTCGCTGAGCCGCATGTTTGTCGCCGTTGGCCAGGCATTTGGTTTGACGGTGAAGGTCGTCATGACGGACGGGACCCAGCCGGTTGGCCGCGGCATCGGACCCGCCCTGGAGGCGCGCGACGTGCTGGCCGTCTTGCAGAACGAAGAGGGCGCCCCAGAGGACCTGCGCTCGCGCGCATTGCTGCTCGCGGGCTACGTGCTTGAATTTGGCATGAAGGCGGCGCCAGGAGCGGGGGCTGCGATGGCACGCGCGACCCTTGCCAGCGGCGCCGCATGGCGCAAGTTTCAGGCGATTTGCGATGCCCAGGGTGGACAGCGGCTGCCTCCCGCTGCGGCCTACCGTCATGAGTTGGTGGCAGCACGAGCGGGGCGTGTCATGGCGGTGGACAATCGGCGCCTTGCCCGCATCGCCAAGCTAGCGGGTGCGCCAAAGGCGCCTGCGGCTGGTCTCATGTTTCACGCTCCCATAGGAACACGGGTCGAGGTTGGTCAGCAACTGATGACCATTCACGCGGTGTCGCCGGGCGAATTGGCCTATGCAAGGGCATACGCCGACCTGCAGCAGAACATGATTTCAATCGAGGACGATGTATGACGCCGATGATCTTCGCCATGCAGGGCAACGAACCGATGGCGGCGAAGATAAGCCAGCTGCGGGGATGGGAGCTGGGTTCTTGGGAAAACCGGCGCTTTCCAGACGGCGAAAGCTTTGTCCGTTACCTGTCCGAGATCAAGGGGCGAGACATTGCGATTGTGTGCAGCCTAGACCGTCCGGACGACAAGTCGATCGCACTGTATCTTGCCGCCTGCGTGGCGCGCGAGCTGGGCGCCAGGCAGATCGGCCTGGTCGCGCCCTACCTTGCCTATATGCGCCAGGATACCCGCTTTCATGCGGGGGAAGGAATTACGGCGAAACACTTTGCGCGCTTGCTCTCTGGGGCCTGCGACTGGTTAGTGACGGTCGACCCACACCTGCACAGGATACACAGCCTTGACGAAGTGTATCAGGTGCCAACCCGGCTAGTGCATGCGGCGCCGCACCTCGCCGGGTGGATACGCAGTCATGTTCCAAGGCCGCTTCTGGTCGGGCCGGACGCGGAAAGCGAGCAATGGGTATCGGAAGTGGCCGGGGTGATCGGCTGTCCGTTCACATTGTTGAAAAAGACGCGTTACGGCGATAGCGATGTTGTCGTCACGGTCCCCGGCATCGACCGATGGCGCGATTGCACGCCCGTTCTCGTCGACGATATCGCCTCGACCGCGCGAACCATGATGGCAGGGGTGGCCCGGTTGCATGAAGCAGGCATGGCAGCGCCAGTGTGCGTTGCCGTCCATGCGCTTTTTGCGGGCACTGCCTACGCGGACCTGCTGGCAAGCGGTATCGCCGGCGTCGTCAGCACCAATACGGTCTCGCATCCAAGCAACCAGATCGATATAGCCGAGTCGGTCGCCGCAGCCATGGACATCTTATTTTCCGGGACGTCTGACAAGACGGTCGCCTGAATGCGGCCGACACCTGCCAGTGGCTTTCATGTCGGGGCGTATATTCGGCAATCCGGCTGGCGTGGACCCGGTAACCTGGCCAAACAGATGGGACATCAGAAAAGGCGTCGCGGTCCCACGGAGGCCCGCCTCAGCGCGACTTCGTGGCTCGCCTCGTCAAACCATCCTGCATCGACATTGGCCAGTGTCCGATGGTACTCCGGTGATATGCTGTTTCGCAGCCGGTCCTTTCCATGCACTTGGTGCGCTAATTAAGCGAGAAAAAGATGAATCGCGCGAATATGACTTTACGGGATCCGGTTTGTGGCATGCCGGTTGACGATCAAGGCCCCTATTGGTCAATGTGGAACGGCGAGAAGCAACATTTTTGCAGTGAAAAGTGCAAGACCGAATTCGATGCGCAGCCGGCCAGGTATTTGACTGAACAAGCTGGTTCGAAAGGGCCCGCAGGGGCCGCAACGCACGCCGACATTATCTACGCATGTCCGATGCACCCTGAAGTGCGTAACATTTCCCCCGGTAGCTGTGCAAAATGCGGGATGACGCTGGTTCCTATCGGTGCTGCCGATCATGCCCAAGGACTGGGCGCACCAACTCCCGTCCCCCATGCCGATGCCCGCAATGTTGCAGGTGACGGGACCGTCTACACATGTCCCATGCACCCGGATATACGGCAAGACCATCCAGGCAACTGTCCAAGATGCGGGATGACTCTCGAACCGCTCATCCCAGAACTGGAGGACGAGGAAAACGTCGAGCTGCAGGACTTTACCCGACGTTTCTGGTGGACCTTGCCGCTAACGGTCGTCGTCACCGTACTTGCCATGTTCGGGCATCAGTTTGCACTATTCCAGCCGGGTCCTCAGACCTGGATTGAATTGACACTCTCGCTGCCCATCGTTCTGTGGGCAGGCTTGCCGTTTTTCGTTCGCGGCGCCCAGTCGATCATCCATCGCAGCCCGAATATGTGGACTTTGATCGGACTGGGAACCGGGGCTGCGTTCTTTTACAGCGTCGCGGCGACCCTGGCGCCGCAGTCATTTCCCGCGTCGTTCATGTCGATGGGGCGGATTGGCGTCTATTATGAAGCGGCTGCTGTGATCATTTCGCTGACGCTGCTCGGCCAGATGTTGGAGCTGAAAGCGCGCTCGCAGACCTCGGCAGCGATCAAGTCGTTGCTGGGCCTGGCACCGAAGACAGCGCGTCGCATCCGCGCCGACGGCGCCGAGGAGGACGTGCCGATCAGTAACGTCCATGTCGGCGACCTGCTGCGCATTCGTCCCGGCGAAAAAGTGCCGGTCGACGGCATCGTGACCGATGGAAGTAGCGCGGTCGATGAATCGATGCTGACGGGCGAGCCGATTCCGGTAACCAAACGCTCAGGCGACAAGTTGATCGGGGCCACGCTCAACACCAGCGGCGCGCTTGTGATGCGCTCGGAAAAGGTGGGTTCCCAGACCATGCTTGCGCAGATCGTGCAGATGGTTGCGGCCGCCCAGCGTTCGAAGGCGCCCATGCAGCGCATGGCCGATGTGGTGGCAGGCTACTTCGTCATCGGCGTCATCGTCATTGCGCTATCCACATTGTTGGCATGGGGCCTGTTCGGTCCCGATCCCAGCTGGGTGTATGGCCTCATCAACGCGGTAGCGGTGCTGATCATCGCCTGTCCCTGCGCGCTGGGACTGGCAACGCCAATGTCGATCATGGTCGCCACCGGCAAGGCGGCCACCAGCGGCGTACTGTTCCGAGACGCCGCCGCCATTGAAAAGCTGTGCGAAGTGGACACGGTCATCGTCGACAAGACGGGCACGCTAACCGAGGGCAAGCCGGCATTTGATTGCGCGATAGCCTCGCCGGGCTTTGACGAACAGGAAGTCATACGGCTTGCGGCCAGCCTGGACCAGGGTAGCGAACACCCCTTGGCCGATGCGATCGTGCGCGAAGCGCGTGCACGGCAGCTGGTGCTCGATAGCCCAGATACATTCGAGTCGGCCAGCGGCATTGGCGTGCGCGGCACGGTAGGCGCAAGCGTGCTGGCCTTGGGGAATACGGCCCTGATGGAGGAGGCGGGAATCGACGTGACTCCGCTTCGCCCGGATGCGGAGCGGCTGCGTCGTGAAGGTGCTAGTGTCATGCACTTGGCCGTCGATGGCAGGTTGGCTGGTCTGCTGGCCGTCTCGGACCCTGTCAAATCGAGCACCGCCGAGGCGCTCGCGACCTTGAAGGCAGCCGGCATTCGCGTGATCATGGCAACCGGCGACGGCATCACGACTGCAGAAGCCGTCGGAAAGCGGCTTGGAATTGACGAAGTCCACGGTGAGGTCAAGCCCGCCGACAAATTGAACCTGGTGGCCAAACTACAAGCAGAGGGACGCGTGGTGGCGATGGCCGGTGACGGCATTAACGACGCGCCCGCCTTGGCCAAGGCCGACGTTGGCGTTGCCATGGGTACCGGCACCGATGTCGCGATGAACAGCGCCCAGGTAACGCTGATCAAAGGCGACCTGCGGGGCATCGCCGTCGCGCGTTTGATTTCCGTGGCCACAGTAAACAATATGAAACAGAACTTGATGTTTGCCCTGGTCTATAACGCGCTTGGCATCCCCGTTGCCGCAGGCGCACTGTATTTCCTGACCGGGTGGCTACTGTCACCCATGATTGCTGCGCTGGCGATGAGCCTGAGTTCTGTTTCCGTCATTAGCAATGCCTTGCGGCTACGATAGGACGACACTTCGTACGATGGCGCCGTTGGGGCGCCGTTGTTCAACTATCGTGGCAATGGTGGGCAACCATTGACAAATATCCATTTTTGATTCACATCAAGGAACAAGGCGATCGTTTCACCATATGATTGCCCCATGCTCATGATCTTCCATGAACATGCGGTCGCATCCACGGCCGATTGATTTCTTCGGTAGGTCAATTATGAGCGCTAAGCTGAATCGTTTACAACGCGGCCGCGCGGTCATCTGTCTGGCGTTTGTCCTCGCCGTACTTCCCAGTATCGCCATTGGCGCTCCCGTCCCCCTTGAGCCGGCGCTCAGCCTGCCGGACGCATTGGCGATCGCGCGTGAATCACGCGCGGAGATGCGGGTATCCGCAGCCCGGGTCGAGGCAGCGAAGCAGCGTCCAATGATCGTTTCTTCATTGGAAGATCCGATCATTGCGCCTTCCATTGATCACAAACCGATCGATCCCATGATGAAGACCGATCGCAGTATCACGTTCGAGCAGAGTTTTCCACTGTCGCGGATCCGTACGCATCGGCGCCAGGCGGCGGAAGCAGATATCGACAAATTTCAGGGCGAGGGCGGCAAGACCACACTGAAAATCGAAGCGGACGTCGCGCAGGCCTTCTTTATGCTCAGTGAAAAGCGCAAGATCAGGGAAATTCTGGGACGGCAAGTCGCCCTTGCGTCGGACCTGGTGAGGCTTGCCGCGGCCCGCCACGGCGTGGGCGCGGCAACCCAGGCTGACGTGTTGCGCATGGAGATCGAGGAAGCGCGACTGCGGAATCGTCTCGCCCTCAATGACGCGGACATGCGCGCCGCTGAAGCCATGTTCAATACGACGATGGGGCGCGAGTCCTATCGGCCAGTGCCGGCATTGCTCGCGCAAGCTGTCCTGGACGGCGTGATCAACCTCCCCGACCTGGATGCATCCCTTGAGTTGGCGCTGAATCGTCGTGCGGAATTAAGCATCAGCAAGGCAGAAATACGGCGCGCGCATGCCGAAGTCGACGTGATGAAGTCGATGTATGCCCCGATGGCGATGGTGCGCGTGGGTATGGCAGAAACTGGGGCCGCAGGACGCGGCTACATGCTGATGGTGGGCGTGAGCGTGCCCATCTGGTTTGGCCGGCTGAAGGCCGGCGTGCGCGAGGCCTCCGCCATGGCAGCCATGGCGGAGGCAGATCGCGAGGCCATGCTGCGCATGGTCCACGGCGATGTTGTCGCGGCGCTTGAGTCGCTGCGGGGAGCGTCGCTTAATTATCGTGCATTCAGCACGGATCTGATGCCGCGCGCCGAACGCGCAATCAATCCGGCGATGACCGCATATGCCAGCGGGACGTTACCTTTAACAAGCGTGCTCGAGGCCGGCAAGGCCCTATGGTCCGTACAAGAGGAATCAGTGATGGCCGAGACTTCGCTAGGGATGGCATGGATACGCTATCGAAGCGCGATCGGATTTTTTGGGGAATCGAAGTGACTGGAAATTCAAAATTGGGGCTGGCCTTTGGTTGCGGCATGCTTGCCGCCTTGCTGGTTGGCGTTTTATTCTTTCTTTTCAAAAGAGAGGGGAGCACGCCCGTTCCGACTCCGGTAGCGGCGCATGCAAGCCCTAGCGCCACCGCCGCACCTCCGTCGCGTTCGCCTGTGGCACTGGAGCCTGGCCGGGCGAGTGGCATTGACCTTAAGGTGGCCAGGGTCAGCAAGAGCGACATGTCCGAGGACCTGAGTGTTCCCGCGACCGTAGTTCCGGATGAGTCACGCATTTCCCATATTCACACCCGGGTTACTGGATGGATCGAGCATCTTCATGTCGGCAACACCGGTGAACTGGTCCGTGCGGGGCAGCCGATCGCCGATATTTTTTCGCAGGAGCTCTTCGCATCGCAGGTCGAGTATCTGGCCGCGCGGGCGATGACAGGCCCGCCAAGTGCTGTGGCCGCGAGCGGACGGGCGAGGCTCAAATTTTTTGGCATGAGCGAGGGCGAAATCCGGGCTATTGAAGCGGCAGGCAGGCCGAACAGGGTTGTCACGCTGTACGCGCCGCGTTCAGGTGTGCTGGCCCATCGGGGGATTGCCGCCGGAACGTCGGTTGATCCCTCGACCGAGATCGCCGTCATACTAGACCTGTCGAGGGTCTGGGTGATGGCCGAGGTGCCGGAGTTTGCGGCAGCTAGCGTCAGGCAGGGAATGCCTGCGCAACTTGGGTTTGGCGGCAATGGCAAGACCTTGGTTCCCGCTCGTGTCGAATTCATTGATCCAATGCTTACCGAGGCCACTCGTACGATGAAGGTTCGCTTTTCGCTCCCTAATAGCGGCGGCGACCTGCGGCCCGGCATGTATGGGACCGCGACGTTCAAGACACCTGTCCGCAGTGCGTTGATGGTCGCCCGCGACGCGGTGGTAGATACCGGTGCCGCCCAATTTGTCTACGTGGTCAACAGTGATGGCGCGTACGAGCCGCGCGCCGTGCGGCTTGGCGTTCGTCTGAAAGAGACGCTTGAAATCGTCGAAGGACTGCGCGAGGGTGAGAGCATCGTCACTGCCGGTGTGTTCCTGCTCGATTCGGAAAGCCGGCTACGCGCTTCGGGCGGTCAGGGGACGTCGCACGGCGGACATGGCAAGGCTGCCGTCCAGCAGACGACAGGCAAGTCACACGCGGGCGGCGAGGGCAACCATGATTGAACGTGTCATCGAATGGTGCGCCTTCCACCGGATGGCCGTTTTCATCGGGGTACTGCTGATGAGCTTTTGGGCCATTGATTCGGTGAAGAAGACGCCGCTTGATGCCCTGCCTGACTTGTCCGACCCGCAGGTGATCGTATTTACCGAGTGGATGGGCCGCAGTCCCGATCTGCTCGAGGAGCAGGTGACCTATCCGCTGGTGCGGGCCTTGCAAAGCACGCCGGGCGTGCGCACCGTACGCGGATATTCCATGTTCGGCATGAGCTTTGTGTATGTCATCTTCAAGGACAAGACCGACATCTACTGGGCCCGCACCCGAGTTGTCGAGCAATTGACCAGGGCCAGGCAATTCCTGCCGCCCGACGTAGCACCGCAGCTCGGGCCGGACGCCACCGGCATTGGCTGGGTCTTCCAGTATGTACTCGATGACGCTAGCGGCCGCCTTGATCCGGCCAAATTGCGGGAGCTGCAGGACTTTACGATACGCCCCGCACTGCAATCGGTGGCGGGTGTGGCTGAGGTCGCTTCGCTGGGCGGCTACGAGCGCCAGTTTCAAGTCATGGTCGACCCGGCTAAGCTTGCAAGCTTTGGCGTGACGCTCGGCGACGTAGCCAGGGCGGTGAAGGGAGCCAACTCCGAGGTCGGCGCGCGCGTGATCGAAATGGCGGGGCGCGAGTACGTCTTGCGGGGGCGCGGTTATGTGAAGTCGTTGACCGATCTGGAACAAAGTTTTGTCAAGTCCGGCGTGGGCGGCGCATCGGTGCGATTGCGCGATGTCGCCGTGCTGCAATATGGCCCGGACATCCGGCGCGGGGCCGCCGACTGGAACGGCCGAGGCGAGTCGGTCGGCGGCATTGTCGTCATGCGCGTTGGATCGAACGCGCTCGAGGTCAACCAGGCTGTGAAGGAGGAAATCAAACGGCTGTCGCTTCCGGCAGGCGTGCGGCTGGTGCCGACCTACGATCGCTCCGAGCTGATCGAGGGATCGATTGACACGCTCAAAGGCACCTTGATCGAGCAAGGCGTCATCGTGTCGCTCATTTGCCTGGTATTCCTGTTTCATGCGCGTTCGGCACTCGTTGCCATGATCATCTTGCCGCTGTCCGTTCTGTTTTCCTTCATCGCTATCCGTTACCTGGGACTGACCGCCAACATCATGTCGCTGGGCGGAATCGCGATTGCCGTTGGCGAGCTCGCCGATGCCGCCATCGTGCTGATCGAAAACGCCCATGTACGGCTGTCGGAGGCCGCGCCTGGCGCTGACCGCCAGCGCATCATTGTCGATTCGTGCAAGGAGGTGGGGCGCCCGATTTTCTACTCGCTGCTGTTGATTACGGTCAGCTTTTTGCCAATCTTTACATTGACCGGCCAGGCCGGACGTTTGTTCGATCCTCTGGCGTATACCAAGACTGCCGCCATGTTCGCCGCCGCCATCCTGTCCATTACGCTGGCGCCGCCGTTGATGCTGCTGTTGCTGCGCGGGCGTTTCCGTACCGAGCAAGAAAACCCAGTCAACCGCGTGCTGTCGCGCCTTTACCATCCGGTTGCGCGCCGAGTCATTCAGTGGCGCGGCGTTGTTGTCGGCGCGGCGCTGCTGGTGATGCTTGCCACCGTGCCGGTGTTCATGCGCCTTGGATCAGAGTTCCTGCCGCCGCTCGATGAGGGTTCCCTGCTCGTGATGCCGACCACATTTCCGGGCATTTCGATCGAGGAGGCCCGACGCGCATTGATCGCGCAAGACCGTATCATCAAGGGTTTTCCGGAGGTGGCGTCGGTGCACGGGAAAACGGGCCGCGCCGAGACCGCGACCGATCCTGCCCAGTTGGACATGAACGAGATCACTGTCATGCTCAAACCACGCGACGCATGGCCCTTGCACACGACCAGGCGTTGGTACAGCGACACTATTCCTGCTCTGTTCAAGCCCTTGCTCGGCGCGGTATGGCCCGAGAAGCGCCGCTGGACGCTCGATGAGCTGACGCGGGAAATATCGGTGGCCCTCAAAATGCCGGGCTTCCAGATGGCAGTAGCGCCGCCCATTCGCACCCGTATCGACATGCTGTCGACCGGTGTCAGGACGCCGGTGGGTATCAAAGTGTTCGGCCCCGACCTGGCCGAGATCGAACGCTTGAGCGTGCAACTGGAGGGTCTGTTGCGCAACGTTCCCGGTACCCGCAGCACGTTTGCCGAGCGACAGACGGGGCGAGAATATATCGACGTGGTGCCGCGTCGCGATGTGATTGCGCGCTATGGCCTGACGGTCAAGGATGTGCACGATGTGCTGGAGGCGGCTGTCGGCGGAATGCCGATCTCGACCGTCATCGCTGGGCGCTCGCGCTTTTCCGTCAATCTCCGCTACGCGGCCGATTTCCGGGCCGATCCCGAGGCACTGCGCGCAATCCTGGTCCCGGTGGGCGCCGGTACGCCAGTATCAAACCTTGATCCGGGAGCGAGTGGCGCCGGCGCCGCGCCGATACGCACGGGGGGCGCCAGCGCGGCCGGTGGCGCCATGGGCGGCATGGGCGGTGGCGAGCCGAGCCCGGTCGCAGCCAGTTCGGCTGCGCCAGGCGGCATGCAGCGCGGCAGCGCGGGCGCCGATCCGATGCAGATCGGAAGGACGCGCGGTCCCACGGTACCACTGGGCGATCTGGCGGAGATCAACGTTGTTGGCGGGCCGCCCATGATCAAGGATGAAAATGGCGTGCTGGTCGGCTTCGTTTTTGCCGATATCGACAGTACTCAGCGCGACCTGGGTGGCTGGGTCACGGACGCCAAGGCAATGGTAGCGAATAATATTGCGATGCCCGACGGCTATCGACTGCAATGGACAGGCCAGTATGAATTCATGGCCGAAATGGAGCAGCGCCTCCAGATCATGTTGCCCGTTACCCTGGCCCTGATTATCGGCCTGCTTTACCTGTCAATGCGGGGATGGCCTCAGACTTTCCTGGTGTTGCTGTCCATCCCATTTGCATTGGCGGGCAGCGTGTGGCTCCTCGCTCTCATGCAGTACAACCTGTCCACGTCAGTGTGGGTGGGGCTGATAGCGGTTGGAGGCGTCGCTGCGCAAACCGGGATTGTGATGGTCGTGTATCTCGACGAGGCGTATAACCGATACCGACAGGAGGGGCGCCTGCTTGGCCCGGCGGACGTCGACGCCGCTGTGTTGGAAGGCGCAGCGTCCAGGGTTCGTCCTCTCATCATGACGGTCGCCACGACGGTGCTCGGCTTGTTGCCGCTGCTATGGGAGAGCGGGGTCGGTGCTGACGTGACGGCCCGCACTGCCGCGCCGGTGGTCGGCGGACTGCTCTCGTGTACGGTCCTGACACTGCTGGTCCTGCCGGCCGCCTATGCATTCTGGCGTCAGCGGCAGTGGCGCGGGGAAGCGGCCAGCCTGGCACCCGTGTTGCAGAAGGAGGAGCCGAGCCACGTGTAGGCGAATGTTTCTGTTCGATTGAGAGCACTGCCGGACACTTCTCGTAGTACATGTTTTTCTGTTTCTTTACTCAACCCCAATGGAGAACCAAATGAAATCAATATTCACTATCCCAACACTTGTTTTGGCCACTGCTGCTTGTTCCTGTGCCACGACGGCAGCGTCCGCGAACGAGCCGCCCAAAGCCGCCGAGGCGCAAGCCGACAATGCCGAAGTCAAGAAAGTGCAACCTCATTCCCATTTGCAGGAAAAGACTGGAATGATGCCACAGAAGAAACCGTCCAAGGCAAAGCCCGCAGAGGAGAAGGCTGACTCCGCTGTGGCAACTGAGGATATACCAGCTGACTCGACGAAATCCAAGTCGTCCAGCAGCAAAAAATTGCGGGGTGATAAGGACAAATCCAAGCATTACCATCCGCGCGACGGCAAATAGTCGATCATCACATGATCGGATGGTGGCGCCTTCGTTATCCGAAAATATGAATAAGTTCACGCGCATTGGGTCCAATCCGTTTGGAAGCGAGCACGCTGACACATCGCACTTCTGAGGTAATACCCCAGCCATATTGGGAGAATCAAATGACCGGACGCACAGATGATCGTGGACAACGTGCCCGAAGCAAGGCCGGGAAACTGGTGTTTTTGGGATTCGCGCTGATCGCATTGTACTTCTTGTATTCCGAGCACCGCGCTCACTTGTTTGCGGCTCTGCCATACCTGCTGCTGGCTGCGTGCCCCTTGATGCACTTATTCCATCACGGGCACCACCACCACGACCACGACGACGACGACAAGGACGAACACGGCCGCGACCTAGACCCAACTGCCAGCAGCGCGCCAACCCGCCACGACCGCTAAGCACCTTTTAAGGAGTTCCGCCATGGATCATTCCAATGCAGCACCCGCCTACGGACTATGGTCACTTGTCATCATTAATTCACTTGTTTTCATTATCTTTGCGTTCAGCTTCGCGAAGCCGCAGAACCCGCGAGACTGGAGGTCATTTGGGACTTTCTCTGCCTTCCTGGTGGCGTTGTTTACCGAGATGTATGGCTTTCCGCTGACGATCTATTTGTTGCTGCCTTGGCTATCGAAGCGTTTTCCTGGAATCGATTTTCTGTCCCATGACGCCGGTCACTTGTTCGAAACCCTGTTCGGATGGCGCGTGAACCCGCATTGGGGACCGTTCCATCTGGCCAGCAACATCTTGATTCTCGCCGGCTTTTTCCTGCTCTCGAGTTCATGGCGGGTTCTGTACGACGCCCAGCGAAGACACGTCCTTGCGACTGGCGGCCCTTATGGCCGCATTCGCCACCCGCAATACGCCGCCTTCGTGGTCATCATGTTCGGTTTCCTGCTTCAATGGCCAACGCTGGTCACGTTATTGATGTTCCCAACGCTGGTACTGGTGTATATCAGGCTTGCGCGGACGGAGGAACAGTGGACACTGTCGGAGTTTGGCGACGAATATAGGCACTACCGCGCGTGCACGCCGGCTTTTATACCTCGCTTCGGGAAAAAACGCACAGCCAAGGGGCGAACAGGGATAACGGGAAGAATCGGGCGCTAAGAAATTTTTTACAGCAGAAAAATGACATAACTGATCCGCCGGAAGTGCGTACGGGGAATGCCGTATGCGCGTAGCCGGCCAATCGGCGTTGTATCCCGTGATGGACCAGCAGCTGTAACTTGCAATTCTATTTCAACTGAGGAGTTGGCATGCGCACGATGAAAGCGGCAGTCTACGTTCGACCAGGAGTGATCTCGCTGTGCGACAAACCTGTTCCGGTCGCCGGGCCTGGAAGCGTCGTGGTTAAAATCACCACAACGACTATTTGTGGAACAGATGTCCACATTCTCAAAGGCGAGTTCCCCGTCGATGCCGGAAGGACCATCGGCCACGAACCGGTAGGCGTTATAGCGGAGATAGGATCTGGGGTTGATGGCTACAGAGTAGGTCAGCGCGTAGTTGTGGGCGCAATAACACCATGTGGTCAGTGTCATACATGTCTTGACGGCCATACCAGCCAATGCGGAGGCAAGGCTGCAGGAGGGTGGCGATTCGGCAATACAATCGATGGCTGCCAAGCCGAGTATCTTTTGGTTCCACATGCGATGGGCAATCTCGAGCCTATTCCGGATGGGTTGACGGACGAACAAGTCTTGATGTGCCCGGACATCATGAGTACCGGATTCGGCGGAGCCGAAAGTGGTGAAATAAAGATTGGCGACACCGTTGTCATCTTTGCGCAAGGGCCGATCGGTCTGTGCGCAACAGCAGGAGCCAAACTGCGCGGTGCAAGCTTGATTATTGCTGTCGATGGCTTAGCGGAACGACTGGATGTGGCTCGTGCGCTAGGTGCTGACGTGACGATTGACTACACAAAGACTGACCCGCTGACGGAAATAATGCGATTGACACACGGTCGCGGAGTTGATGTCGCTATTGAGGCGCTCGGTACGCAAACGACTTTCGAACAGTGTCTCCGCGCCCTGAAACCTGGAGGCACCCTGTCCAGCTTGGGAGTTTATTCTGGCAAACTTTCCTTACCCCTGGAGGCGTTCGCGGCCGGGTTGGGCGATCACCGAATCGTGACCACATTGTGCCCTGGGGGCAAAGAACGTATGCGTCGCCTGATGAACGTGGTCGCGTCCGGACGAGTTAGTCTTGAGCCACTCGTGACCCATCGCTTTAAGCTCCAAGAGATCGAACAAGCCTACGAACTATTTGCCAATCAGCGCGATGGGGTACTAAAGGTTGCCATCACGCCGTAAGTCCTAGGCGGCACCAGTACACCTGACAGGAGTGCTATCGTGATTTTTACGAGATATAGTTGGTGGAATCCACGATGCGAGCGGGACTATTGCGGCGTTTGGCAGGGCGGTCCCGCCAGCGCGCTTAATCTAAAACGCGACAGTTAAAAACAATAAGTTCAGCAGCAGCTGCTCTTTGCGCTTCTCTACAATGCGCTTGGTATCCCGCGCGCGGCTGGCGTGCTCTATCCATTCACCAGCTGGCTGCTTTCGCCAATGATTGCGGTCAAGCGAAGAGCACGGGCTTCGCTTCGGTGATTGGCTGCGCGCCATGGGGTAGATAGTGCGGCGCGCCCATGCCACAATCGATGAACAACAGGGAGACCAGACCTGAATCAAAGACACAGCATTGCGGAGCCTGTTCTGTCGGAACGACCCAGGCGATGTCGAGCGATGTCCTCAACGCGCAATGCCTTTGTGTCAGCTTGAACGGCGATTTGCTGGCCGAGTCGCTCGCAACAGCGCTCGGGCCCGCTCAGGTGGCGCGGTGGTGCGCCAACGCCGCCCCTATCTGTATGCCGGGACCGGACCTGTAGCCGATAGGCTGCTACATCCAGGCAAACGCCCAAAGCGTGATAGCAGCGGTTAAGACTACGGCCACCATTGTGGGAAGGCAGCGACCAAAAAGATCGGAACCACCGACCACGCGCACGATGCCAAGTTTAAACGCTGAGTTGGCGGACACAGCAATTACGATAACGGCGGCAACTTGCGAGCGGGTGAGCGTACCCATATCGTACAGCCGCAAGCTGGAAAGAGTTATCGCATCGACGTCCGTCAAGCCGGAGATCAGGGCAGCCGTATAGACACCGCTACTGCCAGCGACATCAGCAAGCCATGCAGTCAATAAAAGGACAGCTGCATAAAACCCGGCAAATCCTAGAGCGGTACGTAGTTCGGTCGGATTCTCGATTTCCGGGATGGTTAACTCTGATGACGCGGCATTGTTGCGCCATCGGAGCACTGAAACCAAAATCCCAACAGCGAGCGCGCTCCCCGTCACCGGTGCCAAGATAGTAAGAGAGCTCGGCGCCACGATGGCGGCAAGTATAAAAAGGCGCACTAGCAGTACCAAGTTTGCAGAAACAATCACCGTCGCCGCGAGGCTCGTCAAGTTGACCGCTTCACGGGCGTATCTAGAATACGTAAGAGTGGTCGCAGTGCTCGAAACGAGACCACCCAGCAGCCCGAGCAGGGCGGCGCCGTGCTCCCGTCCGAAAAATCGCAAGGCTGCATAGCCAGCGAGGGACACACCGCTGATCAAGACAACCATTTGCCAGATGTGGTGGGGATTTAGCACATCATAAGGGCCAAATGTCTGATCCGGAAGCAGCGGCAGTGCCACAAACGCGAGCACAGCGAATTGCAGGATCGATACGAGGTCGCGCCGCTCCATTTTATGTGCTGCACCGTGGAGTTCCGTTTTAAAATAGAGTAGCGATGTGGCAATGATAGCAATCATCGTGGCGAGCTGGGTGCTCCCCGATTGGGCCAGGACTGCGAGCAAATAACAGACAATAACTGCTGCAATTGTAGTGGTACCACGGTCGACCTCAGGGATGGGATGGGGATTATAGTTCGCCACTATCATCATGAGCGTTATCACACCTAACCCCACCGTGATGACTGATGGGGCGCCCATAACGCTGGCTATCGTTGCCGCGGCAGCACCAGCCAGGGAAACCAATGCAAAAGTCCGCAGCCCTGCAGTGGAGGCAGGGTTTCGCTCACGCTCCAATCCCATCAAGAGCCCGATTGCCATGGCGCTGAGAAATCCTGGTAAGCGGTCAAGCCCCTGTACCTGCAACCATTCGAAATTGTTCACGCGCTTTCTCCAATACGGGAGCTCGCCCTTGTATATACGCTTGCGGTAGTCATAATCCTCTCCTGGCTCATGCGAGTATGTAAAGATGTAGGCCCCTTGGTTGTTGCCGGCAGAGACCAAAGTTCATTATGTCCTTGTCGAGCAAACTCAGCTTTAGGCAGTCCCATTTAAGGAGCACTGCAATTGACGATTTCAGCTGCGCATTCCTGTCATCGCGACCGCAGCCATTGCGATTTGAACGCGTAACATCAACGAATGCGCAGCGGTCACGATAGGCCGGAATAAGCGGTCACGTTGACAGCAACACGCAGCCTCGATTGCGCGCCGCTGCTAGTACGCCTTAGCGAACGTGTCCCAGAATAGATCCGGGATGGGAGCTTCGGATAGCAACGCTGCCCGACCGCACGCTGCAATTCCCGTCGCCGTTGGGCTGGGAGCATTTCAACCTGACGGAACATTACACCTGCAGGCAGAACAGAAAGGCCGATGAAGGAAAGTATCCAGCGCTACGGGACTTCAAGGATCGGTCACAGGGCTTAGTGACCTATTTTTCTCCCGTTTCCCTATTCGCCCCAGCCACTGCCTTTTCATGTTCGCTGATGATCCAGTGGCCAGCCGATGCGCTCCAAACTAGTGACGCAATGCCGGACAGCTGGGCGGCCGGGTGCGCGCGCTTTTGCAATCATCTCCGCGGGCTGGCAACTGCGCAGTTTCATGCGCTGCGTCTGGCACATAGGCGCCGCGTGGGTACCATGGCGCCGCAGCGCCATACAGGGCATTGAACATCGATTCACAGACCGCATCCCGGATCTGTCGTTGGCCCTCGAGCGCGACGCCGACCAGACCGCTCGTGCTCTTTTCGATCTTGACGAACGGATTGTCATCGCCTATCGCAGCGCGCCCCGTTTCCACGGACCGTGCCGCGACCTGGACCGGTAGCATCCACGGATTGATCGATCCCGAAAACAGGAGGCGACTGGTGCGCATGGGATGCAGCCATTTCAACATCTGTGCACTAACCGGGTTTGCGGTCGCTTCGATCCATGGCCCCAGCGTGTTGCGGTAAACCCAGTCGTTCCATTCGGAAAGCGTCTGTACGTTTTCGAACGGCCTTGCCGGATACGCGTACGCGATCTGCTCGACTAGGCGTTCCTCGAAATGGACATCGTACCGCGGCCGTCTGCCATCGCGATCGCCGGTCGGATTATCGATCTTCATCTCGTACAGTCCGGGTGCTAGCGCGGCGAGATCGCTAAGACTCTCCAGAATTGCGCGATGTTCGAACCTGGCCACGTCGGACGAGACGAAGATGCCGAGATGGCCCACATGGGCGTTCAACAGGTAGACGATGCGTTGCCCCGCCGCCTTCAAGTCGTCCGTGCTCGGATAGATTGTAGGGATCCAGTTGAGCGCCTGATGCGGTGGCGTGATGTTGTCGCCGCTCGATGCGAAAATCACGATAGGATTGCGAATGCGCTTGAGGTCGACGTAGCAGCAATCATCAATGCGCAGCATTCCTCGTTCGAGCTTGTTGCCGATAAAAAGGTTCTCCACAATCGCCAATATTTCTTCGCGGCTCAGGAAATAATACCCTGTCCACCAGCGTTCAAATTCGAGGAAGCGTTCGCGCTCGGTGTCGATCTGGGAAAACAACTTGTAATTTTTTTCCCACAGCGTGTTGGCCGGATTAAGATTCTCAAAGTTCTGCGCCAGCCAAGCGCCGTCGAATCGGCCGTCGCCCAGATCGGCCAGCATGTGTGTCAGCCATTCACCGCCGAGCAAGCCTCCTGCCAAGCGCATTGGATTGACGTCCGATTGACCTGCCCAATAAGACAGCGGTGAACCATTAAGGACGGTCGGTCCGCTCAAGCCTTCACAACCGGCAGCGAGCAGAATGACGGCCCAACCGGCTTGGCAGTTACCATACAACACGGGCGCTTTGCCGGGATGGCGCGCGGCGACCTCCTCGACGAAGCGCCGCAGCGCACCGAGCACATCGGCAAGTGTCTGGCCTCGGCGGGGGAGTGGATAGAACGTAACGAAGTAGGTTGCATGCCCCTCGTGCAGCGCCATCCCAACCTCCGAATCGCGCTTGAAGCCGCCAATTCCGGGGCCATGGCCGGCTCGTGGATCCACAATGATCACAGGCGCCTTGCTCGTATCTATGCAGTCGGCAGCCTGGTCGTGGTGGCAGCGCGTGATACGAAGCAGGGCGTAATTGGCAGGCTGGGCAAATTCACGCGCGTCAAGCACCGTTTCATAAGCGAAGTCCAGTAAGGGGGGCATGCCGGCCGCCTCGTGCGCGAACATATTGTCGGCACGCTCGCGTAAGGTGTCCATGAACAGGACCAAGCGTTGCCAACGGTCGATCTGATACTGCAGGGCCTGCGCTGCCAGAGCCGAATTCCGGTCTTCCTCGACCGGTACTATGTCAGCAGCGGGCGATTGATCGCGCGACAGGTGCCTGTCCGAACCGGCACGCGCCGTGGACCGCGCGCCTTTGGCATTTGATGGGTTGGTTGCTTTTATTGTCGTCATGGCAGAGGCCTCCGGCCTGTGGAGTGGGAGTAGGAGTGGGGAGCGTGACCACGAGCGCGCCCCCGGAATCTAATGGCCCCCAATGTGGTGCTCAAGGGCGGTCTCCGTATGGGCCTTCCGGCGCAGTCGCGCCAGCCTAATGAGCTTGATCACTTCCAATAGCACCAGTGGGATGGCGCCCACCGCCAAGAGGAGCAGACATTGGTCGAGCGGCAAAAAGCTCGTTTTCAGCAGCCGACCAAGAACCTCGTTGTGATGGCTCCACACTTGCAGCCAGAAAGTCACGAACACGACGGCGACCAGCGTCAGATTGGTGCGCAAGGGAATGCGCCATACCGGACGCGTTTCGCTGCGCGCACCGAACGCGCGCAGCAGCTCGGCGAAGACCAGCACCGCGAACGCATAGGTGCGCGCCATTTCCACGCTGCCCGTGCGCAGGACAAACAAGAAAACGCCGAAGGCTGCACCAGCGGTGAGAAACCCCGTCAACAGCATGGTCGCGACGAAGCTGCGGTTAGTCAGGCGTTCCGCCTGCGGGCGCGGCGGGCGTTGCATCACATCAGCATCAATGCGGTCCGTGGCCAGACACAGCGCAGGCAGTCCGTCGGTCACGAGGTTAATCCACAGCAGGTGAATCGGCAGCAGCGGGGTCGGCAGCGCGGCCGCCACACACATCGTCATCAGCAACAGTTCGCCGGTATTACCCGCCAATAGGTACTGCAGAGTCTTGCGAATATTGTCGTAAATGCCACGCCCTTCCTCGACCGCCGCAACGATCGAGGCGAAATTGTCGTCGGTAACGATCATGTCGGCCGCCTGCTTGGTCACCTCGGTGCCCGAGCGGCCCATCGCGATGCCGATATCGGCGCCCTGTATGGCGGGCGCATCGTTGACACCGTCACCGGTCATTGCCACCACTGCACCATTGGCCTTCCATGCGCCGACAATGCGTAGCTTGTGGGCCGCACTGACGCGCGCATACACTGTGATCTTAGGGGTGCGCAGACGCAGTTCTGCCTCGTCGAGCCGGTCCAGTTCGACGCCTGTCACGGCAAGGTCGGCCGCTGTTGCGATGCCCAGCTCGCGCGCGATCGCTGTGGCCGTGTGCGGATGATCGCCCGTAATCATCACCACGCGGATGCCCGCGCTGCGGCAGCGGGCCACCGCATCCTTGGCTTCCTGCCGGGGTGGGTCGTACATGCCTGTCAGGCCGACGAAAACAAGCGTATCCTCGACAGCGGCGGCGTTCAGTTCAGCCGGGTCGGCATGCCCGATGTCGCGCCAAGCCGATCCGAGCACGCGCAAGCCCTGACCTGCCATCTCAGCGTTCTGAGCCTCAACGCGCGCGCGGTCGGCAGCAGTGATGGGACGCACGCCGCTTTCGTCAAGTATCTCGGTACATAGCGCCAGCAGAACATCGGGTGCGCCATTGGTGTAAGCCCGCAAGGCCGCCCCAGGCAGCACCCGGATCACCGTACTGCGTTTGCGATCAGAATCGAAAGGGATCTCATGGTGTTTCGGCAGTTCACGTTCGATGAGGGCACGGTCGCCGCCCGCTTTGATTGCAGCCGACAGTAGGGCGCCTTCGGTGGGGTCGCCAATCACGCTCCACTGGCCGTTCTGCTCGCTCAGTTCGGCGTTGTTGCAAGCCAGCAGGACCGTAGCGAGGGCAGTCAGTGGCGGTGCCTGGTGAGGCTGCACCGTTATGCCATCGAGCTGAACCTCGCCGGCGGGACCGTAGCCCTCACCGCTGACCTGGTAGCGCTGGCCTGCCACATACAAGGCCCGTACCGTCATCTCGCCCGCTGTCAGCGTGCCCGTCTTGTCCGTGCAGATCACGGTCGTCGCTCCCAGCGTTTCCACCGCTGGGAGCTTGCGCACCAGCGCACGCCGACGCGACATGCGTAGCACGCCTAGCGATAGCGCCACAGTAACGATCGCGGGCAAACCTTCCGGCACTGCGGCCACCGCCAGGCTAATGGCGGTCATGCTCAGCTCGAACAGAGCAATGCCACGCCATAGACCAAGTAGGAACAGTAGGCCGACGATGCCGAGAGAAGCCCAAACCAGCATACGCCCAACGCCGTCGAGTTGCCGCTGAAGGGGAGTCACTTGGTCGCCAGCATTGGCTTCAAGCATGCCGGCGATTTGCCCCAGTTCAGTCTCCATGCCAGTCGCAACAACCACCGCCAAGCCGGTGCCGGACACCACCGTAGTACCGGTGAAAACCATGTTGCTGCGGTCGCCGAGCGGGATATTTTCCCCCGTCAATGCTTCGCTTAACTTGGCCACTGCATCGGATTCGCCAGTCAGCGCGGACTCGACGCATTTGAGGCTGGCAGCCGATAGCAGCCGGGCGTCAGCGGCAACCAAGTCACCTGGCTCAAACGCCAGTACGTCGCCGGGAACGATATTTTGCGCGGGAATTGCGCTCAGCTGGCCGTCGCGTCGCACCTTGGCCTGTGGCGCCATCATCTTTTTAAGTGCGGCGATCGATTTTTCAGCGTTGTATTCCTGGTAAAAGCCGATGCTAGCGTTGAGAATGACGATGGCGAGGATGGCCAACGCGTCGATCAGTTCGCCCATCACGCCGGATATAATGCCGGCGACAATCAGTATCCAGATGATGATGCTTTTGAACTGCCCCAGAAAGATGTGCAGGGCGTTGACTCGCGCCGCTTCATGAAGTTGATTGAGACCGACAAGACGCAGGCGTTCGGCGGCAGTGTCGGCACTAAGTCCGCTGCCGGACGAATCGAGCCGCCGGAGCGCATCGGCGACCGTCAGGCTGTGCCAGGGCGTCCGATCTCGCATCATGCTTGTGCTTCGAATACCGTTGGCATTCCCGTGCCATGGCTTCGGATCCAAGGCATCACCGTGCTGACGCGAACGGCAATCTCTCCGCGTGCGGCGCGTCCCCGCCATTTGTGAGCTTGGGTCTGCTATGCAGCCGACCAGCCAGGACCGGGGTCGCCGAAAGCCGTACTACGCCGCAAGCCGATTGCGGCAATATTGTTGGTGACACGATCATGGTCGAACTCCAGCGCTTAGTGAATGAATCAGTACTCATGCTACGGAAAGTGCTAGCAAAAAAATATGATCCACATCAACATTGGCCAATTACTTTGCCGCATCAGATGTTCCCACCGATAAGAGTGATTGTATCTTCGGCAAGCTAACGCTATGGCAATGCTAAGTGGCGGCCAGAACATTGCCATAGATATCAGCACAGCGATCATGAGCAAACAGATTCACTCAGCGGCCACCGGCCAAGTGGCCTGTGCGATGTCCGCTTGTCGCTACAAGCGGGTCAGATTTTGGCTGGAATCCTGGCTGGGGACAACATGTGCCGAACATGGTAAGTGTTAACACACCCGTTGACTTGGAAGAGCCGACTTAACGTGCCGTCCTCTTATTCCGCGGCTGTCTTCACAGATAAACACACTTGGCACTGAAAACGACAAACCATTGGGTCGTGTCGTGGCCCTTCAGGAACGAGCCATCCTTGAGAGATGGATTCACCCACCTTCGGCAAGCGGGACCAGCAGTGACTGGAATAGTTCACCTCCACCGGGACGCACTTTAAATTTGAGTCGGCGGCGGCATTATCGCCCAATCGAGCATTGGTGCGCTGCATGCTTGGAGCCAGGTGCGTGAGGCTATAGCTCACACCGTTCACGTGAAAAGCGTTCTGCATCGATGTCCCGGAAGAAAGGAAGGACGTTGTGATAATGCACACGACCCCTCACGCTACATCGGGCGAATTTAGATCTTGGAGTGGGCGGAATCGCAATCTTGGAGTGGTCGGAATCGTAAAAAAGGGGTGAGAACGTGGTCGACGCCGGGTTGATCGAACAGCAGTTTCCCGCGGCGTGAGTGATGTGCTGAAGACTGGGCGAAAGCTCGTGTCACCAAAACATTGGGTGGATGTATGGGGGGACGTAATTTATAACTTATTGGTTATTATGGAAGTAGAGCGGCCTGCAAAGCCGTTCAGAACCAACCGCAAAACCGCTCGGTGCCCAGGTTTTCGGCGAGGGGGGGTAGCGAGGGGGGTAAAGTCGCTTTAGCCCACGCTTCTTATAGCAGCATTCGACGGACACCGTCTCCGCCAGATAAAGAAAAAAAGCTCCCTCACGGGAGCTTTTTTTTTGGGTTTTCCTGGGGAGGAGCCTAAAATCGCGTCCATGCTAATCCAACCAAAACCACCAAAGGTTAGCGGTATCCGGTAAGGATCGTTTCAAGACAGACGCTGCCTGAGATCGTCCAGTAACCATCGTCCGGCAGGCCCGAGTGTGCGGCTACGCTGATGCGCCGCATAGATCGTCAGCCCCTCGCGGGGTGTTGGATCGTGCTCGATGTGAAGCGTAACCAGCTTTCCGCTCGCAAGCAATCCCGACACCAGATGGTCGGGCATGCGGCACCATCCGAAACCGCTGAGCAAAAAGTCCAGGCGCCGGCCGAGATCCACGAAGCGCCAATGTTTTACGCCCGCAAGCCCAAAGTGTTCGCTACCGGGGTTGACAGGGTCTGACAGGACGAGCTGGACATAAGGCTCCAGATCGGTCTGCGTCGCCGGACGTCCTAGCGAGGCAAGTGGATGCCCTGACGCGACCACAGCCTGCATGCCGACGCGCAGCAGCGGATAGGCGGCTATGTCGTCGGGAATGGACGGGAGCAGCAAGCAGATCCCAATCGCGGCCGGGTCACTTCGCAGGCGTCTCAATGAACCGCCCAAACCTTCTGTCGAGAAGCTGACCGGCAGATCTGGAAACGTTCGGCTCAAGGCAGAGAGGCTCCCGATGAATGGATCAGTAGGCACCAGAGGATCGATCGCAATGACGAGCTCAGGCTCCAGGCCCGAGCGCGACCCCATGGCCACTCCCTCGAAACGGGCAGCGCTCGCCAAAACCAGGCGAGCCTGGTCGACTAGAACCCGCCCGGTCTTGGTCAGTCTCGGGCGGTGGCCAGTGCGATCAAACAGCAGCACGCCTTGCACATCCTCAAGCGTCGCTATGCTCTGGCTGATGGCTGATTGCACCCGGCCAAGCTTTCGACCGGCGGCGGAGAAGCTCCCCGTATCTGCGATCGTCACCAAAACACGTAGCTGATCAAGCGTCAGGCTTCCAATCAAAATATGCTCTCCATGATAATCCATCACATTTGCCGATGGATTTGATCACATTTTAATCTCTTTCGAGAATGAATTGTCCGGGATATATTGTAAGCACCCAACCAGCCTGATCGGCGAGCTTCGTTTAGGCGTTTCCCTTCGCGCTATTTCTAAGGAATATTGTCATGACCAAACTTCTCGTTATCGAGACCAGCCCTCGTGGTGAACACTCAGTGTCGCGCAACATGACGCGTCGCTTCGTGCAGGAGTGGCTCGCTGCTCACCCAGGTGGCGAAGTGATTGAACGAGATCTCTTGAATGCCGGACTTCAGTTTGTGAGCGCTCCCTGGCTGCAGGCTTACTTTACCCCTGCGGAGCAGCTTTCTTCCGAGATGGCGAAAGAGTTACAGCTCTCGAACGAACTCGTTGCGGAACTGCTTGCCGTCGATCACATTGTCATTGCAACGCCAGTCTACAACTACAATGTGCCGGCATTGCTCAAGGCCTGGATCGACCATGTCGTTCGCAAGGGATTGACGCTGGGGTTCGATGGACGCGGCCTTGTCACTGGCAAGAAGGCAACCGTACTGATCGCTTCGGGGGGCATCTATACCGAGGGATCGCCCATCCAGGATCGCGACATCGCAACACAATATGTGCGCCTCGTGCTTGGCGTAATCGGGATCAGCGACGTTACATTCGTTGCTGGCCGTGGGGCCAAAGCCGTTGATTTAGGCGACGAAACGATGGAGCGCTTCGTGGAGAAGCTCGGGGCGGAGATCGAGCGGGCTGCAAGCGTTTGAGGATCGATGAACTAGCCAGCCAAGATCAGGCACCGGTCATCGGCAGCAGACGAGCGTACTACAGTTCCGGACCTGATCGCAGGCAAACAGGAATTTGGAAGCTGCAGCCGGATCGACGCCTTGCCTGGGCAGCGCAGTTGCCTACCGCCACGCGCTTATCCGCCGCTGACCGGCGCAACTTATCAGGCGGCAGCCGCAGGCACCTACAACGATTGCTCCGCTCGTCCTCGACAATCAAAGTAGTCGCATCGATCAGGGACTTCCTCCACGCGCATCCATGGTTGCCGTGCTAACTCGGCGCTCGCCGCTTCTGCGCCGCGAACGTCAACATTGTCCAGTGCGTGCTGGTCTTGGACAGGGCGCGTTTGTTAGCATGAACTGATCATCGGGCGCCGCGCCGGTCGTCGTGGTCCGGCCTAAATGCTCACCCGCGACCTTCTTCGCCGTGCTATCGTATTTCCATGGGAAAACGAAACCTGGAAGGCATCCGCCATGCGCTTGGGGCCGGGTCCATTGCGATGCTGTTCGGCGGCGCATTGATCGTGGCCATCGTCGGCGTCCTGGGCGCAGCCAGCTGGACCGCACGGGAGCAGACTGTGGCCGAATGGCGCAAGCAGTTGAGCAATCTGTCGCTGGTATTGGCCGAGCATGTAGCTCAGCAGGTCACCTCGGGCTCGCTTGTGCTGGATGGAATCGTCGAATCGGTGCACATCAGCGGTGTGACCGATGTCGCAGGATTGCGCCGCGAGATGGGACGCGAGGCGGTTCAGCTGAGCATGCGCGACAAGACGCGCGGGCTGCCGCAAGTCGACGTGGCCACGATTGTCGACGGCAACGGCGACGTGGTCAATTTCACCCGGACCTGGCCAGCGCCACCGATCAACCTGGCTGACCGGGATTACTTCAAGGCCCATCAGGCCGATCCGTCGCTGGGAATTCATTTCAGCCGACCGGTACGCAACAAGGGCAATGGAGAGTGGACCTTCTACCTCAGCCGGCGCCTCAACAACCCCTCAGGCCAGATGATCGGGATCGCCCTGGTCGGGTTTTCCTGCGCTTCCCTGGGCGATTTTTACCGCAAGATCACGCTCGGTGACGGCGCCAGTATTTCGCTGTACCGGCGCGACTTCACACTGCTGGCGCGCTGGCCCCAGAAAGACGCGCTGATGGGCAAGGTGAATCGCAGTGGCTCGACTTTCGAGGTGATTGAAGTGATGCGCCAGCGTGACGGCGTGATCCTGACCGATGCGGCGCGCTTTGCCGACAGCGGTGCGCCGGTGGCCCGTCTTGGTGCGCCGCGGATGGTCGAGGGACACCCCCTGATCATTAACCTGACCATTACCGAAGACCTCATGCTCGAACGCTGGCGCCGCTTCTATCGCGCCCGCGTCGCCTTGGCCATCGTTGCGGTCGCCTTCGTGCTGGCGGCCTCGCTGGTGCTGTTCCGCCTGCTCCGGCGGCGCGAGCGCGATCTGGCGCTGACCCGCAGCCTGATGGAAAAAGCCGAGGCGGCCAGCCAGACCAAGTCGGCGTTTCTGACCATGATGAGCCACGAAATCCGTACTCCGCTGACGGCCATTATCGGCTTTGCCGAGATGCTGGGAAGCGCACCCGAGGCCCAGCTGCGCGCCGACGCCGGGCAGGTCATTTTGCGCAATGGGCAGCATCTGCTGAGCGTGATCAACGATATTCTCGATATCGCCAAGATTGAGGCCGGCCGTCTCAGTCTGGAGCAGGTGGCGTTTTCTCCGGCGGAGGCCGCCGACAGTGTCGCTGCCATGATGCGTGCCCAGGCCACGGCCAAGGCGATCGCTTTTCAAACCGAGATCCGGTATCCCATGCCGCGCCAGCTGGAGGGGGACCCCACGCGCTGGAAGCAGATCCTGTTCAATCTGTGTGGCAATGCCATCAAATTTACCGAGCGCGGTGCGGTGCAGCTGACCGTCTGGTACGAGGCGCAGGGTTGCCGCCTGCACTGCCGCGTGGCCGATACCGGGATCGGCATCTCGACCGAACAGCAGGCCCAGCTCTTCGAGCCATTTGTCCAGGCCGATCGCGCCACCACGCGCAGATTCGGCGGCACCGGTCTTGGCTTGTATCTCGTGCAGCAGCTCGCTCTGAAGATGGGAGGGACGGTTCGGGTTGACAGCGAGCCGGGCCAGGGAAGTGTCTTCGAGGTGGTGGTTGTCGTGGCGATGGTGGCAGAGGGGGGCTGGATCGAGCGGGCCCCAGAGCCTTCCCCTGCGCCGCGCTTGCCCGATGCGGCGGCCAGGCTGGCCGGCGCGGAGGACGCACGCGCTGCCTTGCCCTTGCTCACGGGGCGGGTGCTGCTGGCCGAGGACGGGCCCGACAATCAGACGCTGATCTGCGCATTCCTCGACCATCTCGGTCTACAGTGGCGGCTGGCTGAAAACGGTGTCCAGGCGGTCCAGATGGCGTTTGCCGAGCCGTTCGACCTGGTGCTTATGGATATACAGATGCCGGTGATGGACGGCATCATGGCCGTCGAACTGCTGCGCTCCGCGAACCTGTCGATGCCGATTGTGGCGTTGACCGCCAACGTAATGGCCGACGATGTGCGCGGCTACCTGGCCAGCGGCTTTTCCCATTGCGTGGCCAAGCCGATTGACTTCAGCGCGCTGGCCAGGCTGCTCGGCGAGCTGCTGGGCGGCGCCGCGGTGGCGCCGCCCATGATCTCGGACCTGCCCGGATTCGACGACGTGCGGCGCCAGTTCGAGGCGAGCCTGGCAGCGCGTGTGGCGCGCATTGCCGCCCATATCGCCGCCGGACGCCTGGAGGAGGGCGCGGCCCTGGCTCACCAGATCAAGGGCGGGGCGGGCAGTTTCGGCTACCCGCGTGTGACCGAGATTGCGGGCCGCATCGAAAGCGCGCTGCGCCGCGCTGATGTGCCCGCAGCGTCGGCTTGCATGGATCAGCTCGTCAGTCTCGACGAAGTGCGCCATCTGGTGCGCGATCTCTTAACCCCCATCACCGGACCTTGACATGACAGCCGATACCACCCCGATTTCCAGCCGGACGGCTGCGAGCGCTGCCGACACGCTACAAGGACAGGCGGCCGTGCGGCGCCTGATTCTGCTGGTCGACGATGATGTCCTGATCCTGGGCCTGCTGAATAAGTTCCTCTCCATGGCGGGCTACGACGTGCGTATCGCCACCGGCGGTGCGATGGCGCTGGCACTGATTGATGGCGCAGCCCGTCAACCCGACCTGGCGCTGCTCGATGTCGGCATGCCTGATATGTCGGGTCTGGAGCTGGCCGAGCAGTTGCGTGCGCGCGCTGACATTCCCGTCATGTTCCTGTCGGCCAACGACGACCAGGCCACGGTCAGGCAGGCGGTCGACGGCGGCGCGGTGGGCTATCTGGTCAAGCCGATCGATACGGCGAGAATCGTGCCGAGCGTGCAGGCAGCGCTGTCGCGCGCCGACGAGCTGCGCCGGCTGCGCGGCAGCGAGCTGCGTCTGTCGCAGGCCTTGCAGCAGGGACGCGAAGTGGGGATGGCCGTCGGGGTGCTGATGGAGCGCTACAAGACCGACCGGGACAGCGCATTCCGCGCGCTGCGCGAGCATACCCGTTCGCATCAGCGCAAGATCAACGACGTGGCCGCTGAGCTACTCGATTCCGCCGAGGCGCTCAATTGCTTTGGCAAGATCCTGGCCAAGGCGGCAAGCCGCGAGTGAGTGATAACACGTAACATATTTAAGTTGCAATTGGGTAATATCTGCGTTAGTATCGCTACTGTCAGTTACTTCTCTGATTCCTGCTGAAGCGGCACCCTGTGCCGGTACGGTCGACCCCATCCTGTCGCCCGCTTGCTTCGTGGGATCTCTATTGCGGAGCGCTCCACGACGGGCGTTTCCTCTGCATTGCACGGCCCAATTCCGCCGCGTCACGACCTCTCTGAGCGTGCCGGCCGGTACCTCCTGAGTGGCTCTGTCGCGTCCTGACAACAGCACCACGAGGATCTTCATATGACACATCGCCCCACCCGCACCGGCCCAGCGCCCGTGCCACGACCATCGACTGCCGGCACGGCCCATCTGCGTCCCGGGAGCCCGACATGACGCTGCTGCGACAAAACATCGGGACCCGCCTGGGCCTGTGCTTTGGCCTGATCCTGACGCTGCTCGCTATCCTCACGGCCACCAGCTTGCAGTCGCTGGCCTCGCTGCAAGGCCATCTGGAAGGCATCGTGCATAACAACATGGCGCGCGAGGAGCTGCTCCGCGAAATGGCCGAGTCCGTTCACGTCGAAGCGCGCGTGGCCCGTACCATGGTCTTGCTCGACGATCCGGTTGGCGCCGCGCGCGAACATGAAAAGATTGTCAAGGCGCGGGCCAGCTACGATTCGGCCTACACGGCCTTGTCACGCCTTGGCGGCGACGCCGATGACCTTGCCTTCGTTGCCCGCCTGCCCGCGCTCGCCGGCGTGGTGCGCCCGCTGGTCGACGATGTCGTCGCGCTGGGACAGGCGCACGAGCGCGCTCAGGCCGTCGCCTTGATACTTGAGCGGGTCGCCCCGGCCGCCCAGAAATGGCAAGATGCGATGAGCGAGCGCGCGCTGGAGCAAAAAGCGCAGGCCGAAACCGACACAGAGGAGGCGGCGCGAACCTATCACCGCGCCCAGCTGGTGCTATGTGCGCTGGCCGCCGCCGCCCTGTTACTTGGCGCCATCCTGGCATGGCGGGTGACCGTCTCGATTACACGGCCACTGGAAGCGGCGATGGCCGCAGCGCGCAAGGTCGCCGGGGGTGACTTGACTGGCGATATTATCGGACATGCCCATGATGAGCCGGGGCGCCTGATGCTCACCCTGGCCGAGATGAATGGGAGCCTGGCGCGTATCGTCGGGCAGGTGCGCACCGGCGCCGAAAGCATTGCGACGGCATCGTCGCAGATCGCCAGCGGTAACCTGGACCTCTCGTCACGGACGGAGCAGCAGGCCAGCGCACTGGAGGAAACGGCTGCCTCGATGGAGGAAATGACCTCGACCACCCGTCAGAATGCCGACAATTCGCGCCAGGCTAATGCCATGGCGGCAGCCGCTTCGGAGGTGGCGAGGCAGGGCGGCGCGGTGGTTGCCCAGGTTGTCACGACCATGGACGGCATCCACGCCGCCTCGCGCAAGATTGTCGATATCATCGGGGTGATCGACAGCATTGCATTTCAGACCAACATCCTGGCCCTCAACGCGGCGGTTGAAGCGGCGCGTGCGGGCGAACAGGGACGCGGGTTTGCGGTGGTGGCGACCGAGGTGCGCAGCCTGGCGGGCCGCTCGGCGGAGGCAGCGCGTGAAATCAAGGGTCTGATCGGCGCCTCGGTCGAGCAGGTCGAAGCCGGCGCGCGCCTGGTCGCCCAGGCAGGCAGCACCATGGAAGCCATCGTCGGCAGCGTGCAGCAGGTGACCGACATCATGGCCGAGATCGGCGCTGCCAGCCATGAACAGGAAGCGGGGATCGGCCAGATCAATCAGGCCATTGTCGAGATGGACACGGTCACGCAGCAGAACGCGGCGCTGGTGGAAGAAGCCGCAGCCGCCGCTGAATCGCTGCAGGAACAGTCGGCACTGCTGGCGCAAGTGGTCGGGACTTTCCAGCTCAACGCGATCCCGGCCGCGGCGCCGGCTTCCATCGTCCCACTGCGCCGGCTTGCTGCGGCGACTGCGGCGCCACGCCAACTGGCGGCACCAGACAGGCTGCGCGCATGAGCGACACGCGTCGCCTGGCTCCGGCCACCACAGTCTGGCAGCGCGCGCGCGCTCCCGGCGCAGTGCACAGCGCAGTGCGCGCGCCGGCCGGGATGCGCGTGCTCATTGTCGATGGCGATCCGGTCCACAGCGCCTTGCTGGCGCTGGCGCTGGAGCATTTCGGCGTCGCCGACACTGTCGCGCTCGCTAGCGCGAGCGCAGCGCTCGCGGCGCTGGCGTCCGCACCGTTTGCCTTGCTTGTGGTGGACCTCGACCTGCCGGACATGGACGGCATCGTCTTTTTGCGCCGTGCCGCGCAGCTGCGGCGCTGCAGGATCGTGCTGGCGTCGGCACTGGACAGCGGTGGGCAGGCCAGGACGCGCGCGCTGGTCGAGTCGCGTGGCGTGGCGCTGACCGCGCTGCTGGCCAAGCCCATCGACCTGGACAGCGTGGCGGGCGTGCTGGCCGCCTGCCAGCAAGGCCCCGCCGGCGTCCCGCGGCCGCTGGCCCGACGGCGGCACCCGTGGGCACGCGCGGAGCTGGCAGCAGCGTTCGACCTGGCCCAGTTCGAACCCTATTTTCAACCCTTGTGCGAGATCGCGAGTGGCCGCTGTACCGGTGTCGAAATTCTGGCCCGCTGGCGTCATCCGGCACTGGGCCTGCTTGAAGCCGAGCAATTCATCGTCTGCCTTGAGCGCGAAGGCATGCTGGACCGGCTATGCGAGACCCTGCTGGCCGATGCGCTGCAGTGGGCCGCCGGTTGGGAGCGCGAAGGGTTTCGCCTTGGGCTGGCGCTGAACGCGTCGGCGCTGACTGTGGAACATGCCGGGTTCGCGGCGCGCCTCGCCGCGCTGTGTGCAGCCCACCATTTTGCACCAGAACGATTGACCCTGGAACTGACGGAATCCGCACTGGCCAGCGACAACGGCGCGCTATTGCAGGGGGTGACGCAACTCGGTGAGCAAGGCTTCAGACTGGCAATCGACGACTTTGGCGTGGGCTACTCCGCGCTGCAGCGCCTCGCCGAGCTGCCATTCACCGAGATCAAGATCGACCGCGGTTTCGTCAGCGGGGCGCTCACCAGCGCGAAGCGGCGCACCATCCTGGCCTCCATGTGTGCGCTCGCACAGGCACTGGGGCTTGCGTGTGTGGCGGAAGGAATCGAACAGCTGCAGGAGCTGGCGCTGTTGCGCACACTGGGTTGCCCCATTGGGCAGGGTTATCTGCTCGGCATGCCGATGCATGGCTCTGAGATTGCGGCATGGTGCCGTCGCGGCGTCTGCTGGCCCATCGAACCGGCAGCCGGCACGGGCGTCGCAGCCCACCAAACGAGGAGAATACAGTGAGCAGCCTGAAGAAAATATCGGTAAAAGAATTGCGTCTCGGTATGTTCCTGCACCGCTTCGACGCAGCCTGGATCGACAATCCGTTTTGGCGCAACGGCTTTCTGCTGTCGGCAACGCGCGACCTGCGCAAGGCGCACGGCAGCGGAATCGCGCGCTGCTGGATCGATACGGCCAGGGGTATGGATGTGCCGGCCGAGCCGCCCTGCACGCCCACATCCGCTGCCTGCGCCGGGCAAGCCGATGACGCCCGGTCCGATGAAGCCCGGAACGCATGCGCCGCTGGCGCCGCCAGCGCCGTGGAGCCGGCCAGTTTCACGCAGGAGCTGGAAAGGGCGGCGACGGTCTGCGGCGCAGCGCGCGAGGCGACGGTTCTCATGTTTGGCGAGGCGCGTCTCGGCAACGCCATCGACGCCGGCCAATGCGTCCCGCTGGTTAACGAGATAGCCGATTCGGTCATGCGCAATCCCGGCGCCCTGATCAGCCTTGCGCGCCTGAAAACGAGCGACGACTATACCTACATGCATTCGGTGGCGGTGTGTGCATTGATGATTGCCCTGGCCCGCGAGCTGCAATGCGACGAAGCGGCTTGCCGCGTGGCGGGACTGGCCGGCCTGCTGCACGACATCGGCAAGATCAGTATCCCTTTGGATATCCTGAACAAGCCCGGCAAACTGAGCGACGCCGAATTCGATACCGTCAAGTCGCATCCGGAACGCGGTCACGCGCTGCTGGTCAAGGGCGGGGCAGCCAGCGCCGAGGTGCTCGATGTCTGTCTGCATCACCATGAACGCTTCGATGGCAGCGGTTATCCGGACCGCCTCGCCGGCGAGCAGATTTCCCTGTTGGCCCGCATGGGCGCGGTGTGCGATGTGTATGACGCGATCACGTCCAACCGGCCGTACAAGGCAGGCTGGGATCCGGCCGAGTCGATCAGCCGGATGATTTCCTGGAAAGGACATTTCGATCCAAAGGTCTTGTCGGCCTTCATACAGGTGATTGGTATCTATCCCACCGGCTCGCTGGTACGCATGCGCTCAGGGCGCCTTGCCGTCGTCATCGAACAGCACCGTACCCATTTCACCAAGCCGGTGGTGAAGGTCTTCCACTGTCTCCAGAAGCAAGTTGCGCTGACACCGCAAACGATTGACCTGGCGCTTCCCGCTGAGCGCGACGCGATTGCCGGGCGCGAGCCGCGCGGTAACTGGGACGCGGCCGCGCTTGACGCGCTGTGGGCTGGCGATCGGAAATAAGGGCTCCCTGCGCACGTCTGTCCGGCCGCTGCCAGGGATGGCGTACAGTCGACGTCCGGTCCGGCGCCGGGCCTTGGAACAGTGGTGGCCCATCGACCCCACCACGCCAGCGCTGGGTGCACAGCGGTCGTCCAGGGTTTGCGTGTTGACGTCCGTTTTTGCGAGTCGCAAGCCGGTATGAAGTTCCATGCGTTTCGTCCATATATTTGCCCGTTCCCACGCGTGACTTTGCGCCCGCACAAACATCCTTGTTGATCCAGATCGATAGTGGAGGCACGCCATCAAGGGAGACCATCATGCACTTGCTCAACTCGACGATTGCCGCGACCGCGCTGCTGGCCTTCGGGGCCTGCACAGCCGCTGCAGCCATTCCCGCCGCCGCAGCGCCGCGTTACCATGCCACATTCGTCACGGGGCGCGACAGCCTCTGGCCACCCACCTACGGTGGCATCAACAACGCCGGTCAGATGATCGGCAACCTCTACAGCAGCGATGGCGAGGGATCATCCGGCTTCGTCACGGTCGGAAACCGGCTGCAGCGGTTCGGGCCCTTCAATGGCTACCAGACCACCGCCGTCGGTATCAACAATGGCGGCCAGGTCGTGGGCATGGCTGGACCGCATGCTTTTGTCTACGATGCAGGCCGGATGCGCGGCATCGGCACGCTCGGCGGTGCCTGGGCCAAACCCGCGGCGATCAATGACGCCGGTCAGATCGTGGGCCTGTCGGCCACCGCAAGCGGGGCGCCCCACGCCTTCTTGTACACGGATGGGCAGATGCGCGATCTGAGCAGCGTCGCACCGTACGGCTATGAGATCAACCCGCTGGACATCAACAATCATGGACATATCACAGGCGCCTGGAACGTGCCGCAGGAAGAGCGGCATGCCTTCGTCTACGCCGACGATCAATGGGCCGACATCGGTACCTTGGGCGGCTCGTCATCGGTCGGCACCCACATCAACGACGCAGGTCAGGTGGCAGGATCGGCCCATGTCCTGAACGATCTGCTCAAGGCGGCGTTTCTCTATACGCCGGGCGTGGGCATGCGCGAGCTCGCGCGCGGCACCTGGATGGACCCGGCGCTGCCGACTGGCCTGAACAACAGCGGCACGGCCGTCGGCATCGGGATCGGCTTTTACCCCTTGTTCACCTTCCTGGCCAACGATGCCGGTACCTATTATCTGGAAAGCCTGCTCGACGCGAGCTGGAGCCTGAGTGGTGCCGCCTTCATCAATGATGTCGGCCAGATCAGTGTTACGGGCTGCAATGGCGCTGGCGATTGCGGCCTGGCGCGGCTCGACCCCGTCCCGGAACCATCGACCTGGCTCATGCTGCTCGGTGGTTTGGCTCTGCTCGCGTGGCGCCGGCGCCTGCCTTGGCGCAGCGCCGGTGTACTGGCCATGCTGGGGGGCACGGCACTGCCCGCCGCCGCGGCGGTGGCCCCTCACTATACGCTGACGGTGTATGTGCCGGAAGAGGCACAGGCGTACCCGAGCGCAATGAACGGTGTCGGGCACCTGGCCGGAATCTGGTTCAAATCAAGCCCGTGGTCAGACTATGGCGTACCTACCCCTTACCTGTCGACGGGGGACAAATGGGTCGATTTGGGTGCGCTGCAGCCGCGCTTTCGGCCCACCGGCATCAACCGGCACGACGAAGTGGCGGGCACCGCCGGCATCGGTGACCTCAATCGTCCGCGCGCCTTTCTCTACAGCGGCCAGCAATTGCACAATCTCGGCACACTGGGCGGGCGCACCAGTCACGCCAATGCGATCAACGACAGCGGCCAGGTGGTCGGCGCCAGCAGCCCAGGCGTGGCCAGCGGTGGCGAGCACGCGTTCATCTGGCAGCACAATCTGATGCGCGACCTGGGCACGCCTGGTGGCGCCGGCAGCACCAGCGATGCCATCGACATCAACAACCGCGCCCAGATCGCCGGCAACTGGGCCGAAGAGGGCGGGCCGACCCGCGCGTTTCTCTACGAGAATGGCGACATGCAGGACCTCGATACCCTGGGCGGGGACAGCGCGAGTGTCACGGCACTGAGCCAGGCTGGCCATGTGCTGGGAGTATCGGCCGGGCCGGATGGTGTTGAGCATAACTTCGTCTACTACCAGGGGGCCATGTCCGCCCTGGCGCCGCTCGAAACGTCGCCCCTCGGTCCATTCATGCGGGCGCGCGACATCAACAGCGCCGGCGACGCCGTGGGCGCCAGCTTCATCTGGTCCGGCGGGGTTCGCTATGACCTCAATGCGCTCCTGGCGCCGGAGTGGTCGGTGCGCGATGCGGTGGCGATCAATGACCACGGCCAGATCGCGGCCGTGGGCTGCCTGCGTGGTCAATGCAATGCGGTCGTGCTGGCGCCAGTTCCCGAGCCCGCTACCTTGGGACTGATGCTCGCTGGCTTGCCGGTCCTGAGCTGGATGGCAAGACGGCGCCGTCCTGGACGCGCCAGGGTCGCCCGCTGAGCATCCTGGCCTGGGCGCGGCCTTGGCGTCCGGGAGCATCGGCGGGCTGATGTCGGCAGCCGGTGACGGTCGCCGCGGCCCACCGTACATGCTGCGAAAAACCAGGGAAGCGCGGCGCTGTCCAGGCACGCGGGCCGGCGGCATGTTAGCAAGGCTGGGAGTTCGAATGTACAAGACCATACTGGTCCATGTCGACGGCAACGCACCATCGGCAAGCAGGATCGACATCGCTTCGGCGCTTGCGCTGCGCCACAGTGCCCATCTGGTCGGCCTGGCGCTAACCGGGCTGGCGGCGTGCACCTTCCCGGTGGGCGGCTTCGATCCAGGACTGCCCGCCGTCACCTTTCCGGTCGAGCAATTGCACATCGAGGCGGAGCGCGCCCTCGATACCTTCGAAGCGGCGGTGCGCGCCGCCGGTGTCGAGAGCTTCGAACGCCGCTGCGTCGACGACGAGGCAGGCGTCGGGATCAGCATGCAGGCGCGCTACGCTGACCTGGTTATCATCGGCACGCTTGCCAGCGACGATCTGCTTCCGCCGCTGCGGACAGGGTATCCCGCCTATGTTTTGCTCAACTGTCCCAGGCCGGTGCTCGTGGTTCCGCCCTCCGGAGTGCGCGCGCTGCCGTGCAATCGCGTTGCCATCGGCTGGAACGGCAGCGCGGCTGCGGTGCGTGCCATTACCAGCGCCATTCCCTTGTTGCGCGGCGCGCGGGAAGTCAAGGTGGTGGTGTTGAACGCGGACCGCGAGGGTGACCTGCATGGCGCGGAGCCGGGTGCGGACATCGGCCTGTATCTGGCACGGCACGGCGTTGCCGTGGACGTGCTGGCCACCGAGAGCGATCTGGACCCGGGTGCAGCCTTACTGGAGTATGCCGCCGGCAGCGGGATCGACCTGATTGTGATGGGAGCCTATGGCCATTCCCACTTTCGTGAATTCTTGCTCGGCGGGGCGACCAGCACGGTTCTGGAAGCGTCGCCGCTACCGCTCTGGATGGCGCACTGAGGCGGAGCCGGTCGTCATGCTGTTGATGAAGCCAAAAGCTGTTGCTGAATGCTGAAAAGAGAACATGCTGGCGCTGTCGCCGTTAGCTGTTGCGTGGGCCAACGACGTCGAGGTGTGCGGCGCAATGACTCTGAACGCAACGGTCAAGACATGGGCTCAACGAGAGGCGGTGGAGCGCGTCGCCTGGATCGCGGAAGGCGGGAATCAGGTCAGACATCAGATCACGATCCGACCTCAAGCTGCCGCGCTGGACCGTGGAACAGGCGGCGCCCTTCGGAACCGGCACCGTCATGGCAGTCTCGCCTCAGGTTTGCCGCTACCAGAATCAGTTGTATCGTTTTGATTTGCGTCAAAGTATTTGACAGCAAACTCATCGATATTGCCTGATGGACTCTGGAAAGGTAAGGCAATGAAACTGACATTCCTTGGCGCCACCGGGACGGTGACCGGTTCGAAGTATCTGCTGACGGCGCGCGGCCACAACATCCTGGTCGACTGCGGCCTGTTCCAGGGCTACAAGCAGCTGCGCCTGCGCAACCGCGCGCCTTTCCCCATCGCGCCGGGTGACGTGGATGCCGTCATCCTGACCCATGCGCACCTGGACCATAGCGGCTACCTCCCGCTGCTGGTCAAGAATGGCTTCAGGGGCAAGATCTATTGCAGCGGCGCCACCTTTGATCTGTGCAAGCTCTTGCTGCCCGATAGCGGGCACTTGCTGGAGGAGGAAGCCAATTATGCCAACCGACATGGCTTTTCCAGGCATGCGCCGGCACTGCCCCTGTATTCCGAGGCCGATGCGATCCGCGCGCTCAAGCAGTTTTCCCCGGTTCCCTTCGGTACCACTTTCGACGTGGCCGGCGGCGTGAGCGCACAACTGGCGCTGGCCGGCCACATCCTCGGCGCGGCGATCGTCTCGGTGCGCTGCGGCGGCAAGACCATGGTTTTCTCGGGCGACCTGGGCCGCCCGGAAGACCCGGTCATGCTGGCCCCGGAGCCCGTCCTCGACGCCGATTACCTGGTGGTCGAGTCCACCTACGGCGACCGGCGCCACGATCCGGTCGATCCGCTGGTCCTGCTCGGCAAGACCATTCGCGACACGGCGGCGCGCGGCGGCGTGACGATCATCCCCTCGTTCGCGGTTGGGCGAGCGCAAGCCTTGCTGTACGATCTGCACCGCCTCAAGCAGCGCGGCGAGATACCCGGCCACCTGCCCGTGTACCTGAACAGCCCGATGGCGGCCGACGCCACTGCCCTGTACCAGCAACACCTGGACAATCACCGTCTCAGCCACGCGCAGTGCTACGCCATGCGTCACGCGGCCCATATCGTCAACAGTGTGGAGGAATCGATCGCGCTCAATGAGCGCCAGGTGCCAATGGTGATCGTGGCCGCCAGCGGCATGGCCACCGGGGGACGGGTGCTGCATCACCTGAAAGCCTTTGCCTCCGACCCGCGCAACACCATCCTGTTCGCCGGCTTTCAGGCCGGCGGCACCCGCGGCGCCTTGATGCTGGGCGGCGCCGAGGCCATCAAGATCCATGGCCAGTACGTGCCGCTGCGCGCGCATGTCGAGCAGATCAGCAACCTGTCGGCCCATGCCGACGCAGACGAACTGATGGCCTGGCTCGGGCACTTCCGTCAGGCGCCGCGGCGCACTTTCATCACCCACGGCGAGCCGGCGGCGGCCGACGCGCTGCGGCGCCGCATTGCACAGGAACTGGCATGGCCCTGCGAGGTGCCGGGCTATCTCGACGAGGCGACCCTGTCGTGAGTACCCGCGCGACCCTCAGCGCCAGGCGCCTGGGCATTGATACCTACCAGGAGCACGTGGCCTATATGCGCTCGGACTGCGAAGTGTGCCGTTCTGAGGGCTTCGGCACGCGGGCCCGCATTGCACTGCGCTGCGGCGAGCGGAACATTGTCGCCACCCTCAACGTGGTCTATTCAGCCTTGCTGGGCGAAGAGGAAATCGGCCTGTCGGAAACGGCCTGGGAGGCGCTGGGCGCGACTTCCGGCGCCCCGGTTCAGATCGCCCACCCGGCGCCGCTGCTGTCTTTTGCCGCTGTGCGCGCCAAGATTCTCGGCCGCCCGCTGTCGGCCGATGCGGCAAGCGCCATTGTGGGCGATATCTGCGCGGGGCGCTATTCGGATATCGAAATGGCGGCTTTCATCACCGCCTGCGCCGGCAAGCGCATGGACCTGTCCGAGTCGATCAGCCTGACCCGCGCCATGACGGCGGCCGGCCAGCAGCTGCGCTGGGACAGTCCGATCGTAGTCGACAAGCACTGCGTGGGTGGCTTGCCTGGCAACCGCACCACCTTGCTGGTGGTCCCTATCGTGGCAGCCTGCGGACTGGTAATCCCCAAGACCTCTTCACGCGCCATCACCTCGCCCGCCGGTTCGGCCGACGTCATGGAAACGCTGGCGCCGGTGAACCTCGATATTGCACGCATGAAAGAAGTCGTGGGCCAGGAAGGCGGCTGCATCGCCTGGGGCGGCGCGGTTTCCCTCAGCCCGGCCGACGACATGCTGATCCGGGTCGAACGCCCGCTGGGCCTGGACAGCGAAGGCTTGCTGGTCGCCTCGGTGCTGTCGAAGAAGATCGCGGCCGGCTCCACCCATGTGCTGATCGACTTGCCGGTGGGACGCACGGCCAAGGTGCGCTCGCCGGAGGCCGCGGCGCTGCTGGCAGCGCGCCTGCGCGGGGTGGGCGAAGCGCTCGGCCTGGTCGTGGCCACCGTGACCAGCGACGGCAGCGAACCGGTCGGACGCGGCATCGGTCCGGCGCTGGAGGCGCGCGACGTGCTGGCGGTGTTGCAGCGCGATCCGGGCGCGCCGGCCGACCTGCGCGCGCGCGCCTTGCTGCTGGCCGGCATCGTGCTCGAAATGGGTGGCAAGGCGCGCCCCGGCGAGGGCCTGGCAATGGCGACCGAGGTGCTGGCCAGCGGTGCGGCCTGGGCCAAGTTCCAGGCCATCTGCGCCGCCCAGGGCGGCATGCGGGTCCCGCCGAGCGCGCGTTTTACCGAGGTACTGCCCTCGCTGCACACTGGCAGGATCGTCGCCATCGATAACGTGCGTCTGGCGCAGCTGGCCAAGCTGGCAGGCGCACCGGCTGCCCAGGCGGCCGGCCTCGATCTTCACGTGCGCCTCGGCGCGGAGGTGCTGGCCGGCCAGCCGCTGCTGACCCTGCACGCCGAGTCGGAAGGCGAACTGGCGTATGCCCTGGCCTACGCGCACTCGCAAGAGCACCTGATGACCATCGAGCAGCCTGGCGCCTGAGCCTGCCTGTCTCGCTTGCCGACGCTTGATGTGCATCATTGAGTTCGAAGAACCTTCAGTCCGATCATGGACTGTTCCGGTGCAGGCTGCTGTTGCGCCGGCACAATGACAAAACGAGGAATCACATGGCTTTCCCCCCCGAGGCCCATTTGCTGGCCATCAATGCCGGTTCGTCGAGCATCAAGTTTGCCCTGTTCGGGCGCGCGGCGGCAGGGCCTGCCGTGTTGCGCGGAGAGATCAGCGCTATCGGCGGCGCGCGCAGCCGTTTCGCCGTGCGCGGCAACGCCGTGGACAGCTTTGAGCGCATTTTCCCCATTCCCGAGCACATTACCGCGGCCAACGTGCTGATCGAATGGCTGGCAGGGCGCTTGCCCCCGTCGACGCTGGCGGCGATTACCCACCGGGTGGTGTATGGCGGCCCCGGGTGCGCGGGCACCCAGGCGATCGATGCCGACCTGCTCGGCACGCTGTACGCAAGCGCATCCGGCGAGCCCGGCCACCTGCCCCAGGAGATCCATCTCATCGAGCAGCTGCGGCGCCACTATCCCGGCGCCTCCCACGTGGCCTGTTCCGACAGCGGCTTTCACACCACCATGCCACCGGAAGCTTCCACGCTGCCGATCCCGCGCCGCTACCTGGAACGCGGCCTGAAGCGCTACGGGTTTCACGGCCTGTCCTGCCAATGGCTGATGCGCGAGCTGGCGCGGACCGCCGGCGACGCGAGCGCGGCAGGCAAGGTCGTCATCGCCCACCTCGGCGGCGGATCGAGCGTTACCGCTGTCGAGCATGGCCGCAGCCGCGACACCACCATGGGTTTGACACCGGCCGGCGGGATGATGATGGGCAAGCGCTCGGGCGACCTCGATCCGGGACTGTGCTGGCACCTGGCGCGCAGCGAACAATTGAGCCAGGCGCGCTTCCATCACATGGTCAACCATCAGTCCGGTCTGCTCGGGGTGTCCGGCACCAGCGCCGACCTGCGCGTGCTGCTGGCGGCCGAGGCCAGCGACAGCGCTGCGGCCGAAGCGGTCACCATGTTCTGCTACCAGGCCCGCAAGGCCATCTGCGCCATGGCCGGCGCCATGGACGGCATCGACACCCTGATTTTTTCAGGCGGCATCGGTGAACATGCCGCCGACATCCGCAGGCGCGTAGTCGAGCGTCTTGCCCACCTGGGCGTGGTGCTCGATTCGGACGCCAACCAAGCCCATGCGGCAGTCATCTCGGCGCCGGCCAGCCGGGTGTGCGTGCGTGTCATGGGCAGCGACGAGGAATGGATCATGGCTGAACAGACGCGCCAGTTACTGGCCGATGCCGCGGCATGGGGGACTTCAGAAGGGGAGAGACGCCATGATTGAAGCGAAAGCAGCGAGCGAAGCCAGCCTGGGCGCGATGGATGCCTGGTGGCGCGCGGCCAACTACCTGTCGGCCGGGCAGATCTACCTGCTCGACAATGCGCTGTTGCGCGCACCGCTGGCGCCCGAGCACGTCAAGCCGCGCCTGCTCGGACACTGGGGCACCACGCCCGGTCTGAACTTCATCTATGTGCACCTGAACCGCGCGATCCTGGCCCACGACCTGTCGGTGCTGTATGTCGCCGGCCCGGGGCATGGGGGACCCGGCATGGTCGCCAGCGCATGGCTCGACGGCAGCTACAGCGAGGTCTACCCGGCCATCAGCCAGGATGCCGACGGCATGCGGCGCCTGTTCCGCCAGTTTTCCTTCCCCGGCGGAATCCCCAGCCACGTCGCGCCCGAAACGCCGGGGTCGATCCACGAGGGTGGCGAACTGGGCTACTCGCTCTCGCATGCGTTTGGCGCCGCCTTCGACAACCCGGATCTGATCGTCGCCTGCGTGGTGGGCGACGGCGAGGCGGAAACCGGGCCGCTGGCCACCAGCTGGCATTCGAACAAGTTCCTCAATCCGGTACGCGACGGCGCCGTACTGCCGATTTTGCACCTGAACGGCTACAAGATTGCCGGGCCGACCGTGCTGGCGCGCATCCCGCGCGCGGAACTGGCCGCGCTCATGGCCGGGTACGGCTACGAACCGTTCTTTGTGGAAGGCGACGATCCGGCCCGGATGCACCGCCTGATGGCCGATACGCTCGACCAGGTATTGGCGCGCATTGCCGCCATCCAGCGGGCCGCCCGCGCCGACGGGGTGACGCAGCGGCCGCGCTGGCCCATGATCGTGCTGCGCTCGCCCAAGGGCTGGACCGGGCCGCGCGAAGTCGACGGCAAGCCGGTCGAAGGCACGTGGCGCGCGCACCAGGTGCCGATCGCCGACATCGGCCGTCCCGGCCACCTGGCGCTGCTCGAGCAATGGCTGCGCAGCTACCGGCCCGACGAACTGTTCGACCAGGCTGGCCGTCCGCTGGCGGCACTGCGGGCGCTGGCGCCGTCCGGTGAGCGGCGCATGAGCGCCAACCCCAGCGCCAACGGCGGTGCCTTGCTGCGCGATCTGGTGCTGCCCGATCCGGCCGCGTTTGCCCTGCGCCTGGGCAAGCCCGGGGCAGTACGCGCCGAATCGACCCGGGTCCAGGGACAGTACCTGCGCGAGGTCATGCGCGCCAATCCGGACAACTTCCGCATCTTCAGCCCGGACGAGACCACGTCCAACCGCTGGGACGCGGTGCTGGAGGTCAGCGCGCGCTGTTCGCTGGCCCAGCTGCTGCCCGGCGACGACCGTGTGGCGGCGGACGGTCGGGTGATGGAGATGCTGAGCGAACACCAGTGCCAGGGCTGGCTGGAAGGTTATCTGCTGAGCGGCCGGCACGGCATGTTTTCGTGCTATGAAGCCTTCATCCACATCGTTGACTCGATGTTCAACCAGCATGCCAAGTGGCTCAAGGCGGCCAGGGGTATTGCCTGGCGTCGCCCGATCGCCTCGCTCAATTACCTGCTTTCGTCGCACGTGTGGCGCCAGGATCATAACGGATCGAGCCATCAGGATCCGGGATTTATCGATCACGTGCTTAACAAGAAGGCCGAGATCGTGCGGGTCTATCTGCCGCCCGACGCCAACACCTTGCTGGCGGTGACCGACCATTGCCTGCGCAGCCGCAACCTGGTCAACGTGATCGTGGCCGGCAAGCAACCGGCCGAGCAGTGGCTGGAGATAGATTCTGCCGTAGCCCACTGCCGGCGTGGCGTCGGCATCTGGGAATGGGCTAGCAGCGCCGGGCAGGACGAGCCGGACGCGGTACTGGCCTGCGCGGGCGATGTGCCGACGCTCGAAGCGCTGGCGGCGGCGCAGTTACTCTACGAGAAGTTCCCTGCGCTTAAGCTACGCGTGATCAATGTGGTCGACCTGATGACCCTGCAGCCGCCGCATGTCCATCCGCACGGCCTGTCCGATGCCGACTTCGATGCCCTGTTTACGGCCGACAAGCCGGTCGTGTTCGCCTACCATGGCTACCCCGCGCTGATCCACCGCCTGACCTATCGCCGCAGCAACCACGCCAACTTGCACGTCCATGGCTTTCGTGAGGAGGGGACGACGACCACGCCGTTCGACATGGTGGTCCTCAACGAGCTGGACCGCTTCCGGCTGTTCCTTGCGGTGGTCGAGCGGGTTGAGGCGCTGGCCCCGCAGCGGGACGCGGCGCGCCAGTTCGTGGCGGCCAAGCTGACCTTGCACCAGCGCCAGATCGAGGAACACGGCATCGACCTGCCCGAGATCCTCGCCTGGCGCTGGCGCGGCCTGACAGCGTGAGTGCGCTGGCAGCCTGTCGGAGCGCTCAGGCCTTGACCACGCTGATGCGGGCGAAACGCAGATTCTGATAGACCCGGATACGGCCTTTGAGCGGCCACCAGTCGTACAGGAAGATCTGTACCGGGCGCCACATCGCGACCCAGCCGATGATGGTCAGGCTCTCGTGGGCCACCTTGGCGCCTGGCCCGGGCGCGAGCACGGTAATCGCTTCGGCCAGCAGCAGGCAGGCGGTGACGAAGGCAAAACCGATCCCCAGGCTGTAGCGGCCCTGGCGCAGCAGCTGCGCCAGCTCGCCACGCACCAGGCCGCTCTTATAGCCATAATAGTTGTGGATCGCCTCCGCCAGCAGCTCGCCCGCTTCGGCGGCGTTGTCCACGTCCTCCAGATGCACCGTCAGGTGCAGGTGGCTGGCATGCGGCAGCGACAGCGCCCAGTTCTCGATATAGGCTTCGCAGGCGCGATCCAGGTCCTTGTTGAGGAAGGGCGTCGGGTCGAGCGAATTGAACAGCTGCTGAACGGTGCGCACGCGCAGGGCGAGGGTGTGGGTGGGATGCTGGCTGATATGCATGGACTAGTCTCCTCCCGCCGCGGGTCGCGTGATCCTAGCGCTGCCGCGCCACATCGCGCACCCGCACCCGGTCGCCGTCGCGCAGCTCCACCGGCGGATAGACGATCACCTGGGAGCCCGCGGCAGGGCCGTGCTCGATCCATGCTTCGGCATCGTTGCGCCCGCGCACCTGCAGCGCCGTCAGGCGGGCGCGGCCGTCGCGCACCAGGTACACCGCCATGGCGCCATCGGCCGCACTCTTGCCCGGCAGCGGGAACACGGCGCTGACCGGCACCTTGTCGACCTTGTCCTGGCGCGAAGTCATGACCCGCACATTGACCCGGTAGCCCACGCCCAGATGGACGCCGGCGGCGGCCGGTGCGCGCAGATCGTTCAGATCGATCAGATCGATCAGAACGCGCACCCGTTGTTCCTCCACGCCCAGGGCTGAGATTTTGGTGAAGGCGGCCGGCTCGATGCGGCGCACGCGGCCAGCCAGCGCCGGGCCGCCGTAACGGTCAATCCGCACCGGGCTGCCGGGACCGGCCAGGATGGCGTCGGCGGTCAGCAGTTCGGCCACCACCTCGAGCCGGGCCGGGTCGCCCAGTTCCATCAGCGGGGCGCCCAGCGCCACGGCCGCCTCGCTGGGCTGGAGTACGCGCAGCACCCGCCCGGCCACGGGCGCGCGGATGGGGAACAGGGCGCCGCTGTTGCTGTCGCCGGCATCGAGCGCCGCGCGCGCCTGTTCGACGTCGTGCACGGCGATCTGGCGCTGGGCCATGGCGCTGTCGAGTTCGCGCTGGGCCGCTTGCGCCGCCAGCTGGTCGCCTTCGATCCGGCTGGGCGCGACAAAACCGGCCTGGCCCAGCTGCTCGGTGCGCCTGGCCTCGTGGCGGGCACGCTGCAGGGCGACCTCGGCCCGCTCCACCGCGGCATGGGCGGCGCCGACCTGGGCCTGGGCCGCGCCCACGCGCGCCTGCTGCTGGCGGCGCGTGCGCTCGTCGAGCAGCGGGGCGATGGCCGGACGCAACTGCGCCAGCACGGCGCCGGCCGCGACTGCGTCCCCTTCGCGCAGGCCGATGCGCAGCAGCTGGCCCGACAGCGGGGCCGATACCGTGTACTGATCGACCAGGCGCGTCTTGCCATCGTCTTCGACAGCCATCTCGAACGGGCCGCTGCTCACTGGCGCCGCTTCCACCGCCAGCGGGCGCGGAGTGAAGGCCCAGCCAAAAGCGGCGGCCACGAGCGCCACCGCGCCTGCTGCCACCAGCCAGCGTCTTGCAATCATCATTACTCCCGCGTTTTAAGAACTTCGACAAGGTTGAGACGGTCGATATGGCGCCGCACCACCAGCGCGCTGGCGACCCCGGCGGCCAGTACCGCCAGCGCCGCCCAGGCATAGGTGCGGGCCTGGATCACGACCGGAAAGTGCAGCTGGTCGGACTTCATGAGTTCGGCGATCAGCCCGACCAGGCCGCGCCCGAGCAGCATGCCGGCCGGCAGCGCGATGGCAATGACGATCGCCATTTCCGCCAGCAGGATGGCCGACACCTCGGCCCGGGTGAATCCCAGCACACGCAGGCTGGCCAGCTCCCAGGCCCGCTCCGACAGCGCAATGCGGGCATTGTTGTAGACCACGCCGACGGCAATGATGGCGGCGAAGGTGGTGAGGATGGCGCTCATGATGCGGATATTGCGCGCCGTGATTTCCTGCATGTTGCTCAGCATGGTGGCCTTGCTCCAGGCGCCGGCGATGCGCGGCATGGCGCGGCTGGCCCGCAGCACGCGCGCTTCGGCACCCGGCTCGACCGACAGCACGAAGCCGGTACTCATGTCGCCTTCGGCCAGCAGATCGTTGAGAGCGCCGCGTTCCATGTAGGCGTTCAAACCGAACATCTCGTCCACGGTGGCCTGCAAAGGCAGCAGCAGGGTGCGCTGGCGGCCCTCGAGCACGTCGAGGCGCACCGGGTCGCCCGGTTTCAGGCCCAGCTTGTCGGCAAGGCGGTCGGTCAGGATCAGGCCGCCCCCCGCCAGCAGGGTTTCGCGCTGGGCCATGTCGATCACCCGGTACAGTTCCGGCCGCCCGGCATAGCCGCGCAGGATGGTGCGCTCGCGGCGCTGGGCATTGCCGACGCTGACGGTGACGAAGCGCAGCGACTCGACCTGGCGCACGCCGGGCAGGCGCCGCAGTTCATGGCGGACCCGGTCGTCCACCGGTTCCACGGTCCAGATGCTGATGTCGCCGCGCAAGCCCAGGGTAAACTGGTTGTCGACCACCACATCGATGGCGTCGCGGAAGAAGTTGCCCATGATGACAATGGCGACGGCGGCCGCCACCCCGGCCGTTGCCAGCGCGGTGCGGGCCGGGCGGCGCTCCATGTTGCGCAAGGTCATGCGCAAGGCCGGGCCGAGCGCGCCGATGCCCAGCCGCTCGATCAGGGTGGGGCGAAAATGCGCCGGGGCCGGGGGGCGCATGGCTTCGGCCGGCGCCAGCCGGGCCGAGGCGGCGATCGCGTGCACGGTGCCGGCAATCGCGGTCAGGACCGTGATGGCCGCGCTGGTGAGCAGCAGGGCGGGGCTGATCACGTGTTCGAAGGTGGGGAAGTGGAAGGACTCGGCATACAGGCGGGTGAGCAGATAGCCGAGTTCCTTGCCCAGCACGACGCCCAGCAGCAGACCCCCGGACACGATCAGCAGCACGAACTTGAGGTAGTGCAGGGTAATGGCGCCGTTGCCGTAGCCAAGCGCCTTGAGCGTGGCGATCTGCTCGCGCTGGGTGGTCACCATGCGCACCACCGTGACATTGAGCAGGAAGGCGGCCACCCCGAGGAAGATGGCCGGCAGGATCGTGCCCATCACGCGCTGCTGCTTGATTTCATTGTCCAGCATCGCGTGCGAGACCTGGTCGCTGCGGGCGAACACTTCGCGCCCGCCGTAGGCCTGGACCATGGCGCCCACCGCCGCCATGGCCGGCGCGGCCGGCGCGCCCGGCGCCAGCTTGAAGGCGGCGCGGTTGAAGGCGCCCTCCATGTTGTAGGCGGCGGCCAGCGCTTCGCGGTCGACCCAGAACACGCCGAAACCACGGGCATCGGGCATGCCCCACAATCCCGCGAAGATGAATTCCGGGCTGAGCGCGATGCCGACGATGCGCAAGCTGCGCTGCTTGCCGTTGATGAGGGCGTGCAGGCGATCGCCCGGGCGAAGCTGGCGCGCCTGGGCGAATGCTTCCGACACCAGGGCCTCGATGTCGCTGTCGCCTGAACGTTCTCCACGCGCGCTGGCGGCGCTCAGGAGCCGTCCGGCGGTCAGTTGCACCAGGTTCATGCGGTGGGGCCGGCGCTGGTCGATCCCGATCAACTGGCCGATGATGGGGTCGGCCACACCCGGCAGTTCGACCCGCACCACCTGTTCGACCGTGGTTTGCACATCGGCCACGCCGGGAGCGTCGCGCAGCCGGGCGGCCAGGGCCAGCGGCGCGTTCTTGACTCCCGCGAACAGGTCGGCAAAGCGCGCCGATGCGTAAAACCGGTCGCGCGCCAGTTCCAGCGAATCGACCGCCGACAGACTGGTCAGAAAGCCGCCGATGCCGCTGGCCACGACCAGCGCAATGGTCAGCGCCTGGCTCCACATGCGGCGCAGGTCGCGCCACAGTTTGCGGTTCAGGACCTGCATGAGGCCATCCTTGCGGCGGGCGCTACCATGTCAATTGCGCCGGGCTGAGCTTGCGCGGATTGATGTCCACGCCCAGGACGCGGCCATCACCGAGCCTGACCACGCGGTCGGCCATGCCGGCGATGGCGGCATTGTGGGTGATCACGATGGTGGTGGTGCCCAGGGTGGCGTTGATGTGTTCGATCACCTCGAGTACGAGCTTACCAGTCGCGTAGTCGAGCGCCCCGGTCGGCTCGTCGCACAGCAGCACGTCGGGGCGCTTGACGATGGCGCGCGCAATGGCCACGCGCTGCTGCTCGCCGCCGGAAAGCTGGGCCGGGAAATGGTCGCGCCGCGGCGCCAGCCCGACCATGGAAACAGCCTCCGCGACCGGCATCGGAGCGCTGGCGATGTCGGTGACCAGGGCCACGTTCTCGGACACCGTCAGGCTGGGGATCAGGTTGTAGAACTGGAAGACGAAGCCCACGTGGCGGCGCCGGTACGCGGTCAGGGCTGCTTCGCCGGCCGCACTCAGGTCTTCGTCGCGGAACAGGACCTGGCCGGCGCTGGCGGTATCGAGTCCGCCCAGGATATTGAGCAAGGTCGACTTGCCGCTGCCCGACGCACCCAGCAGCACGATGAATTCGCCGCGCCGGATCTCCAGGTCGACCTCGCGCAGCGCGTGCACGGCGACGGCGCCGCTGCCATAGGTCTTGCTCAGGCCGCGGATGCGAAAGACCGGCGGCTCGTGTCCGGGCGCGGTACTGGGTGCGAGGTTCAAGCGGAGTCTCCAGGAGAGGGCGGATGCGCATGCCAATGTACGCGCTGAGGGCCTCGCAGGTAATTGATGTGGGTCAAAGCCGGCCGAATAAGCTGGCTTTGCGGAAATGCGCTCTATACTTCGATGAATTAACTTTAGGAAGCGAAGCGCATGAGCACGGCCGTCTCCATTTCGCACCCGCAGCAAGTCTTCCGATGCCGCTGACCAGTTCCGACATCGCCGGCATGGCGGTCGCGGCTGGATGCGGCCTGCTGATCGGCATCGACCGCGAGCGGCGCAAAGGCAGCGGGCCGTCGCGCGCTTTCGCCGGTCTGCGCAGCTTTGTGCTGGCCGCCTGGAGCGGTGCGCTGGCGCAGGCCCTGGGCGGTGGCCTGGTCCTGGTCGCCGGCCTGCTGGTGCTGGTGCTGGCCGCGCTTGCCTACTGGCGCGACCGCTCGGATGATCCCGGCATTACCACCGAACTGGCGCTGTTCTTCAGTTTCCTGCTGGGTGTGGCGGCAATCGATAATCCGGCCCTGGCGGCCGGCGCGGCGGTTCTCACGGCCGCGCTGCTGCACTGGCGTAGCCCGCTGCACCACTTCGCGCGCGTGTCGCTGACCCGCAGCGAGCTGCGCGGATTGCTGGTGTTTGCCGGCGCCGCCCTGGTGGTACGGCCCCTCCTGCCCGATGCCGGCAGCGACTGGCTGCTTGGCGTCAATCCGAGGAGCTTGTGGACGCTGGCGATCGTTATCATGGCAATCCAGGCCGCCTCCCACGTCGGCCTGCGCCTGGCTGGCGCGCGTCTGGGTCTGGCGCTGTCCGGCCTGGCCGCCGGCTTCGTCTCGAGCGTAGCGACCACCGCTGCCATGGGCGCGCGCTGCCGCAAAGAGGCGGGCATGCTGCGCGCCTGCGTGGCTGCGGCCTTGCTGTCGAATATCGCCACCTTTGCCTTGCTGTGGGTGGTCGTGCTCACGATCGCCCCGTCCCACCTGGGACAACTGGCGCCGGTCCTGGGCAGCGCGCTGGCTGCCGCGCTGCTGCTGGGCGCGTTCGCCATGGCGGGGCAGAAGGGCGGCGCTGCGGCCGCTCCAGGCACAGGACGGGTGTTCGACATCGGCCAGGCGCTGCTGTTTGCCGTCGTGCTCAGTTCGGCGACCTCGGCCTTGGCTTACCTGAATGCGCGGCTGGGTACGGGAGCGTTGCTGACCGGCACAGCGCTGGCCGGTTTCTTTGACGTCCATGCCGCCGCTGGTTCGGCCCTGTCCCTGCTGGCGGGGGACGCCGTGAGCGCACGCTCGGCCACCCTCGCCATCTTGCTTGCCATCACCAGCAACACGCTCAGCAAGGCAGTCGCGGCCCTGTCGGGAGGCTGGCAGTATGCCTGGCGTGTGCAGCTGAACCTGCTCCTGCTGTTGCTGGCCGCGTGGTTGCCCTTCTTCCTGACCTCGCCTTGAGCTAGCGCAAAAACATATTCCCTACTTGCTTGATATGCATCAAGTGGCGAGCGTGACCTTGTCGGCACGAAGCGCTACTGTGAGGCATCGAGTGCACATCAAGAGGGATCCGCATGGAACACCACGCCCGCGTCAATTTACCCATCGCTTTGATCACGCCGGCAGCGCTGGCGCTCGATGCGGCCTTTCCACCGCTCAGCGTGGCGCTGTGCGAGGTCTTGCTGCTGCGCCGTACGCAGCGTCGTATCAGCGACACCGAGCTGCAGCTGTACCAGCTCTCGCGCCTGCTGTGGGCGGCATTCGGTATCAACCGCCCGGACCAGTCGCGCCGCACCGCCCCGGCGGCCCCGGGCATGCAGGAAATCGGCGTCTATGTCGCTCTCGCCTCCGGACTGTACCTGTACGACCCGCATGCGCACAGGCTCGAACCTGTGGTAGCCGACGATATCCGCGCCGCGGCCAGCGACGGCATCCATGCCCCCGGCGCACCCGTGACGCTGATCTTCGTCGCAACGCTTGACTCCGCTGAGACGCTACTTGGCACTGGCGCTGGCGCAGGACCGGGGCAGATTTTTCACGCAGCGCTGGCAACCGGCTTCATCAGCCAGAACGTCTATCTGTTCTGTGCGGCCGAGGGCCTGGCCACGGCCGTGCACACCCGGCTCGACCGCCTGGCACTGGCCAGCCGCATGCATCTGGCGCCTGATCAGGCAATCATCCTGGTCCAGCCGGTCGGCCTGCCGCTGTCCGACGACGCGCGCGACGTGACTGAAACGAGCGAATCTCCGTAAGCACCGCAATCAAGCTGCCGGCGGCCCTTGAACCGAACCTGGGAACACCCCATGCGACAAGACAAATTAACCACAAAATTACAGGAAGCGCTGTCCGATGCGCAAAGCCTGGCAGTCGGCAACGACAATCCCTATATCGAACCGGTCCACCTGCTCACGGCCCTGCTGAACCAGGACGATGGTGGCGCCCGTTCGCTGCTGCAGCGCGCCGGTGTCAATGTCGGCGCGCTCACCAATGCGCTCAAGAGTTCCTTCGAGCGTCTGCCAAAAGTGTCCGGCGCCGGCGGCGAAGTGCAGGTCGGGCGCGAGTTCATCGCGGTGCTCAATCTGGCCGACAAGGAAGCGCAGAAGCGCGGCGACCAGTTCGTGTCCAGCGAAATGGTACTGCTGGCGCTGACCGAAGACAAATCCGACGCCGGCCGCCTGGCGCGCGAAAACGGCCTGACGCGCAAGGCGCTCGAATCGGCGGTGGACG